>Ga0256830_1000009_pt1 | contig 201329 bp, 158 predicted proteins | sample 128326metaG_FD_190537 | JGI IMG/M metagenome (GOLD analysis project Ga0256830, IMG submission 190537) | Hydrothermal vent microbial communities from Lau Basin, Pacific Ocean - 128-326 | ecosystem: Environmental > Aquatic > Marine > Hydrothermal vents | place: Pacific Ocean: Lau Basin...
GGGGGCCAAGGGCTATGCCGCGGACCTCTCCGAACCCGGCGCCGTCGAGGATCTCAAGGAGGCCCTGCGGAAGGACGGTCAGGAGGTCGATATCCTCGTCAACAACGCGGGTTTGACCCGGGACGGGCTCTTCGTCCGGCTCTCCGAGGAGGACTGGGACGAGGTGCTCCAGGTCGACCTCAAGGCTCCCTTCCTGCTCGCCCGGGCCTTCGCCCGTTCGATGATGCGGAGGAAGTGGGGGAGGATCCTCCAGATCGGTTCCGTCGTCGGGCTCATGGGAAACGCGGGGCAGGTCAACTACGCCGCTGCCAAGGCGGGGCTCCTCGGCCTGACCCGTTCCCTCGCCCGTGAGCTCGGCGGCCGAGGAATCACGGTGAATCTCGTCGCTCCCGGATTCATCGAGACCGACATGACCGCCTCCCTCGACGCGAAGGTCCGGGAAGCCATGCTGGGCGGGATCCCGCTGGGAAGGCTCGGATCCCCCGAGGACGTGGCGGCCTCCGTGGCCTTCCTCGCCGGACCCGGGGGAGACTGGATCACCGGCCAGGTCCTCGTCGTCGACGGAGGCATGCACATGGGTTAGCCGCGATCGCGGCATTTCCTGGATCAAGCCATTCGAATTCCGTCCGGCGGGCGGTTAAAAAACCCCGCCCCCGGGCGAAGCGGCCCCAGCGACCGCCGGAGGCCGCCCGGGCGTTCCGCGGACCATGCGGGGCGCGTTTTTCTGGAGGAACCCGAACCACGGAGGACCGCCGTGTCCAACCACGACGAAACCAACAGCGACAAGCCCGATCTCGCCGCCCAGAACATCGAGGACCGAGTCAAGTCCATCGTTTGCGATCATCTGAACGCCTCGGAGGAGAAGGTCACGGCCGAGACCTCCTTCATCAACGACCTCGGGGCGGATTCCCTGGACATGGTCGAGCTGGTCATGCGTTTCGAAGAGGACTTCGAGATGCAGATCCCCGACGAGGATGCGGAAAAGATCCAGACCGTCGGGGACGCGATCCAATACATCAAGAACAAGATGAACGAGACCAGTTGAAGTCTGGTCCCGACTCCGGTCCAGACCGGTCGGAAGGAGCAGGGCCATGGGGAAACGCAAGGCCGTCGTCACCGGGATCGGACTCGTCAGTCCCCTCGGCAGCGACAGGGAGACGACCTTCGCGGGACTGCTGGAGGGGCGGAGCGGCGCGGGACCGATCACCCGTTTCGATGCCTCCGGATACCCTGTCCGCTTCGCCTGCGAGGTCAAGGACTTCTGGCCCGAGGAGCGCCTGGGGACCCGCGAGGCCCGCAGGATGGATCTCTTCACGCAGTTCGCCGTCGCTGCTTCGGAAGAGGCTCTCGCGGACTCGGGCCTGGAACTCGAGAAGGAGGACCTCCGGCGGGTCGGGGTCATCCTCGGCACCGGGATCGGGGGAATCACCGAACTCGAGGCCCAGAAGGTCGTGACGATCGAGAGGGGGCCCTCGAGGGTTTCCCCCCTCCTGGTCCCGAAGATGATGTTCAACGCCCACACGGGCCAGGTCGCGCTCCGTTTCGGTTTCCAGGGTCCGAACTACGCCGTGGGGTCTGCCTGTGCCTCCGCCTGCCACGCGATCGGAGTCGCGCTGCGGAACATCCAGCTCGGGGAGGCCGAGGTCGTCTTGACGGGGGGATCCGAAGCTGCTGTGACGACCCTGGCCGTCGCCGGCTTCGCGAACATGAAGGCCCTGTCCCGGAGAAACGATGACCCGACCCGGGCAAGCCGGCCCTTCGACGCTGGGAGGGACGGGTTCGTCCTGGGCGAGGGGGCGGGGATCCTCGTGCTCGAGGAAGAGGAGCACGCTCGCCGTCGCGGGGCTCGGATCTACGCCGAGGTTCTCGGCTTCGGTGCGACGGACGACGCCTTCCACATCACGGCTCCCGACGAGTCTGGGGAGGGTCCGGCTCGTGCCGTGCGGCTCGCGCTCAAGGACGCGGGGGTCGACCCCGGAGAGGTCGGATACGTCAACGCTCACGGCACCTCGACCGAACTGAACGACAAGATGGAGACGAGGGTCCTCAAGAAGGTCTTCGGCGATCACGCCCGGAACCTTTGGGTCAACTCGACGAAGTCGATGCTCGGCCACCTCCTCGGGGCATCCGGAGGGGTCGAGTTCGCGACGACCTGCCTGAGCCTCCACAGGGGGGTCTTCCACCCGACGATCAACCAGGAGACCCCGGATCCGGACTGCGACCTCGATTCGATCCCGAACGAGGCCCGGGAAGGGGACATCCGGCTCGCGATCTGCAACTCCTTCGGGTTCGGGGGAACGAACGCCTGCCTCGTGGCCGGCAGATCCGCCTGACCGACGCCCGGCCCGACACCAAGCCTCCCGAGGATCCCCGACCGATGAAAACGAAGCTCAAAAACATCCTCCACCGCTACAAGGTCGAGGCTTTCAAGGCCACGCATTCCCGGCAGTCTCTCGAAGACGTCACGAAGGAATGCCTCGACATCAGCGAGAACGTCCTGAAGAACGCCTACCACTACCACTTCCATCGGCTTCCGGACGCGACGCGGGTCGAGATCATCAACATGATCAACAACTACACCCTCGAGGCCCTCCTGCCTCCGATCATCGAGAAGGTCATGCGGAGAGTCGTCATGCTCGAGCGGCAGCACGAACTCCTGCTCGAGACGATCACCGAGATCCTCGAGGCGCTCAGCGAGGACGAGGGCGGCGGGAAACCTTCCGGGACCTGATCTCAGAGGGGCGGGACGCGTGAGCCCCGCCGCACGCTCGAAGCCTGGGCCCCCCCGAGCTAGAATCGCCGCCGAAGGAGGGGCGGATGTCGATTTCGATCGCGGTCCTCGGAGGCGGCAGGTCCCCCGAATACGGGGTCTCCCTGATCTCCGCGGCGGAAGTATGCAAGGGGTATCTCGATCGGGGGAATCGGGTCCTGCCGGTCTGGATCGACCGGAACGGGGAGGCCCACCTGTGCGAGGAGATGCAGGGGGGGGCGCGTCTCGAGGCCCCGGACCTCGAGCGCCGGGGGAGGGCCGTGAGGCCCTTCCCGGTTTCGGAGGCCTTCCGAGCCCTGAAGGCCCGGGGCGTGGATCTCGTATTCCCCGCCCTCCACGGCCCGTTCGGGGAGGATGGGTTCATCCAGACCCTCTTGGAGGCCGCCGGTCTCCGCTACGTGGGCTCGGGGTCCTGCGCCTCCGCCCTGGGAATGAGCAAGCGCCGCAGCCGCCTCCTGTTCCGGGGGGCAGGACTTCCGGTCGCTCCAGGGCTCGAGCCCCGTCCGGCCTTCTGCCGGGAGGCCCGAGCCTCCGACCTCCTCGCGGCCCTCGAAAGGGCCGGCATCGGCTTCCCGCTCTTCTTGAAGACCGACCGCTCGGGGTCCTCCCTTGGAGTCGCCAGGATCGAGGAACCGGATGCGCTCGAGGAGGCGCTCCTGCAAGCGCGGCGGGATCCGGAAGGCTGGGTCGTCGAGGCGGAGATCCGGGGCCTCGAACTCACCTGCGCGGTCCTGGGCCACGCCGAGGGCCCTCTGGAGGCCCTCCCCGTCGTCGAGATCCGCCCGCGGGGGCGCCGCTTCTTCGACTTCGAAGCCAAGTACGACTCCGGGAAGGTCGAGGAACTCTGTCCGGCCCCCTCGATCGACGCGGCGACCGAGCGGGCGGTTCGGGGGCTCGCGATCCGCGCGCACGAGGTTCTCGGATGCAGGGGCTTCTCGCGCTCGGATTTCATCCTCGGTCCCGAGGGGCCGGTCCTTCTCGAGACGAACACGATTCCCGGGCTGACCCCCGAGAGTCTCCTTCCGAAGGCCGCCCGGGCGGCGGGGCTCGAGTTCGAGATGCTGCTCGAGCGGCTGGCGAGGGAGGAACTCGACCGCCCCCATGCGGAGCAGGGCGCCGGAGCGGCGAGGGTCTCCGAGAAGACGGGCGGAGGAAGCGCGCATGCCGGCTGAAGCGAACTCCCCGCGCCTGGGGCTCGTCCTCCGGGGGGCCGGCGGGCGTATGGGCCTCGAGGTCGAAAGGGCCGTCGCGGACGAAGGCTCGTTCGAGATCCGCGCCCGGCCGAAAAGGGGAGAGGATCTCCTGTCGCTGGCCGCGGAAAAGGACTCGGAGGTCTTTCTCGATCTGACCGAACCCTCCGCCCTCGGGGATCTCGATCGCCTCGTCGACCGCGGGGTACGCCTGGTCGTCGGGACGAGCGGGGTCGGGGAGGAACGGCTCGAATGCTGGTCCCGGGCCTGCGCGGAATCCGGAAGCACCGTGCTCGTGATCCCGAACTTCTGCCTCGGGGTCGTCCTCCTCCAGCGCTTCTCGGCCTGGGCCGCCGTCCATTTCCCCGAGGTCGAGATCTGCGAAATGCACCACGAAGGCAAGAAGGACAGCCCCTCGGGCACGGCGGCCGACACCGCGCGCCGGATCCGCCGCGTTCGCGGGGACCGGGGGCCGGCCGGGGAGGATCCGTTCCGCGGAGGCTTCGTCCACGGGATCCCGATCCATTCCGTGCGCCTTCCGGGTTTCTTGGCCCATCAGATCTGCTGGTTCGGGGGAGCCGGCGAGATCCTGACGATCCGGCACGACGTTCGCGACCGGAAGGCCTTCATGCCCGGAGTCCTCGCCGCGCTCCACGCCGCCTTCCGTCTCGAGGGCCTCCATGTCGGGCTCGAGCACTGTCTCGAGGGCCTTCCCCCTCCACCCGGAGAGGGGGGCTGAAGGAGCCCTTCATGGCCGCCATCCCCTACGCCCAGGACGGCTGGAGCGAGTTCCGGGCCTTCCTCCAGGACCCCTTCGTCCTCGGGATCGTCCTCGCCCTCTTCGTCCTCCTCCTCCTCGCGACCGCGGGCTGGACGATCCGCTCCTCCCTCCGACGCGTTCGGGCCCGCCGCCAGATCGTCCGCTATCTGGACGGGATCCTCGCCGTCCGGTCCGGGGACCCCGAGGCCGGCGAGGAGGCCCTGAATCTCGTACTCCAGGAGGACCCGGAGAACGTCGGGGCGAGGATCGCCTACGGGGACGCCCTCCATGCCCTGCGCAGGAGCGAGGAGGCGCATCGCCAGCATTCCGAGGCCAAGAAGGTCTTCGGCGCGAAGGGGAAGCTCGTCGATCGGGCGATCGTCGACGAACTCCGTCAAGCCCGCGCCGCGCTCGAGGCCCTCGCCGAAATCGATCGCGCGGTCCGCGAACATCCGAGAGACCTCGAACTCCTGCGGCAAGCCTGGCTCCTGAAGGACGAGGAGGGGCTTCACGAGGAGGCGCTCGTCCCCGGCCGGAAGGTGTGGAGGCGCGGGGGAGACCCGAAGGACCGCGCGCGCCTCGCGCGAACCGCGGCCCGGGCGGCGCGCGAGGCCCTGCGGCGCGGGGAGTTCGAGAAGAGCGAATCCCTGCTGCACGAAGCCGCCTCCCTGGATCCGGATTGTCTCGAGGTGCGGCTGCTCGAGTTCGGGCTCCGGGCGGAGGGCCGGGCCGAGAAGCTCCTTCTCGAGACCGTCGATGGGGAGCCTTCCGGAGTGGGGCGGGGTTTGGATCTCTTTCCGGCCGGGGTCTGTCCGGACTGCGATGCCTGGCTTCCCTCCCGAACGGAGGGGAGGGAAGCCTGCCCGTCCTGCGGCTCCGAGCGCCTCCCGGTCTATCCCCACCTCGACTGGGCTGCGGAACTCGACGACCCGGAAGCGGTCTACGACGAGGTCACCCGGAACGAATCCTGGTACCGGAGGCTCTGCCGGCGCTTCGCGGCAGGTGAGGAAGGCCTGCGGGCCGGACTGGAATCGGGGGATGTCTCGGCCCTGGCCGCGGTCGTCGCCCATCTCTGCGAGGAAGGCCGGGATCCGAGGATCCTCGAGATCGCCCGAGGCCTCGCCGGGAAACATCCCGAGGGCCTCCTCACGATCTGGAATCGGGGACGCCCCCGGAATCCCTGGGAGAAATGGACCCGGAAGGGCCTGCTCCAGGAACTCTGCGGCGATCTCGTTCGCTCCCTCGGCGAGGCGGGAAAGGATGTCTGGCTGCCGCTCCGGGACGACCCGCAAGCCCTGTCCGACCCCGGGCTCCGGAGGCTGATCCTGGAGTTCCACGTCGGGCTCGCCGACCCCGGCGCCTTCGAGGAACTCCTCGGCCGCTTCTCTCCGGTCGAAATCACCCGCCACCTGGGCCGGATCCCCCCCGAGGCCCTGGCCGCGATCCTGATCCACCTTCCCGAAGAGGTCGGTTTTCTCGAGGAGAGCTGTCTCCGCGATCCCTCTCTCGGTCAGGACGAAGCCTTCGTCCTGGCTCTCTTCGAGGCGGAGGAGCCGGCCTTGACCCGGATCCGCGGTCTTCTCCAAGCAAAGGGCGCCCGACCGGGGCTCGTCGCGGCCCTGATCCGCGGCCTGGACCGGAAGGGCTCCGCCGCCGAGCGCGCGGCCGCGGTCCTCGAGGGTTTCGGGCGGGAGGTCGTGGCCTGGCTCGTCGATGCCTTCACGGACCCCGAGACTCCTCCCGGGCGCCGGGAACGCCTGCGCGGCCTCTGCCTCGCCCAGGGCGCCGCGGCGGTCGAACCGCTCTGCCGTGCCTTCGGTTCCTCGGTCTCCGCCGGCGACGAGGCGGTGATCGAAGTCCTGGTCGCGATCGGCGAGATCGGAGTCCCGGCTCTGCGGGAAGCGTACCGCAAGCGACGTGGATGGCTCGGTCGCCTCGGGCTCCCCGTTCCCCAGGCCCGGCATCCCCGCGCCTGCCTGATCCGGGCGCTCGCCGGGATCCCCGGAGAGGAGGCCGCCGAGGCCCTTCAGGGGATCCTCGCCGAGGAGAACGACGAGGAACTCCGCGCCCTCTGCGGGGCGGAACTCTCCAGGCGACGACGCCGGGAGGGCGGAGGATGAGCGCTCTTCTCCGGAAGATGTTCGGTTCCCTGGCTCCCTGGCGTCCGGTATCGGGATGGTTCAGGCGACATCCCTGGATCCGGCGGCTGCTCTTCCTTCTTCCGCTCCTCGCCGTCCTCGCCCTCCTGGGTCCGGTCTTCGGAGCGCTCGACAACTTCCTGGCCCTTCTCGGACGGATCCTCAGTCCCCTGATCGATACCGGACCCGGCCGGATCGTCCTCGCCGTCCTCCTTCTCGCGGGCATCCTCCTCGTGGTCTGGCGCTTCGCCCGCGGGCGTCTCCTCGAGGCACTTCGCAGTCACGGGCTCCGGAGGCTGCTCGACGGCATCGAAAAGGGGCTTCTCGGGGAAGGGGACCACGGGGCCGGGGATTTTCGCAAGGTCCTGCGGCTCGCCCGCTGGGTCGATCTCTCCGAGGGAGAGGCCTCGGCCCACGGGGACCTGGCCCTGACGGCCCGCCTCGGACTCGCCCGCCTCGAGTTCGACCTCGGCCGGCTCGACCGCGCGGCCGCCTCGCTCGCGAGGATTCCGAAGAACCGCCTGCAAGGCCGCCAGCGATGGGCCCACGCCGAACTCCAATCCGCGATCGCATCCGCCTCGAAGGATGCCCTGCCGGGAGCCCGCCTCGCCCTCCTCCGCGAAGCCCACGAGGCCTGGCCCGGCCACCCTCGGATCGCGATGCGACTGGCCGGCCTGCTTCAGGAACTCGGAAAGAGTGCCGAGGCCGTGTCGGTCCTCGAGGAAACCGCGAAGGCGAAGAAGCGTGTCGGCGGCGCGGGCGACCTGGAAATCCTCGAGGACGAACTCGCGAGGCTTCACGTCCGTCTCGCCCGCGAAGCGATCGCCTCGGGCGAGACGAAACTCGCTCTCGACCACTGCCGGGCCTCCTTGCGGGTGAAAGCGAGCGACGAAGCCCGTCTCCTCCAGGCCGACCTCCAACTCGCCCTCGGGGAACTCGAGGAAGCCGTGAGGATCCTGTCCGACCTCCCCCTGCCCGAAACGATGGAACGGATCGCGGCCCTGCTCGAGGATCCCGATCGACCGGTCGACGAGCGGGATCTCCTCCTCGCGATCCCGCGCAGGGACATGCTCTTCCTCCTCGCCCGCAGGTGGCTCTCCCGGGGGCGGCCCGAGTACTCGATGCGGGCCCTCGAAGTGCTCCGCCGCACCGGGGAACTCGAACCCCGCGCCCTCGTCCTCGAAGCCCTGATCCATCTCCGGGAAGGGAGGCTTCTAGAGGCACGCGAGGATCTCTCGGCCGCCCTGGGGGTGAGCGGCATGTTCCCGGTCCGCGAACCGGAAGAGCATGCGGGGAAGATCGGACCGCCGTTGCTCGAGAGGGGGGGGAGCGCGTAACCTTCCGCCCTCCGCGGGTTCTTCCGCGGACCTGCCAGGATGGCGGAATTGGCAGACGCAGCGGATTCAAAATCCGCCGCCCTCTACGGGCATGAGGGTTCGAGTCCCTCTCCTGGCACCACCTCCTCCAGGACCGCCCTTGAACAAAGCATCGAAATCCACGGGCGTGGAATCGGGCCCCGAGAAGGCCCGGGTCCCTCCTCCCCCGTCCTCCCGTTCCGCCCCGTCCCGAGATTCCCTCCGAAGCGAGGCGCTCCGCCTCCTGATGCCCGGGGTCGTGCATCGGCTGAAGAACCTCTGTCTTCTCCTCTCCACACGCCGGCAGTTGTCGGAGTTCCTCGATTCGGAGGGGGGAGGAAACGAAGGGCGGCCTGAGGATCTCCTACTGCTTGGGAGGACCCTCGACCGCGCCGAATCCGTCCTCTCCCTCCTGAAGGCTGTCTTCTCCCCCTCGTCAGGCCCCTCGGGAATCGAGGATCTCACGACCTGCCTCCACAGGTTCCGGGACGTCTGTCTCCTGATCGCCGACGACCATCGCTACGAGGTCGTGGTCGAGGGGCCCCCGGGGCTGCGCTGCGCCTGCGGAGAGGGGGATTTCTTCCTCCTCCTCGCCTCAGTGCTGGCGGACCTGCTGAAGGGGGTCCCCCAACCCCTTCCCGGTCGGGTGCGGATCGAATCCCGACAGGGGCGGGAGGGGCCCGAGGTCGAACTCGGCTTCGAGGTCTCGCCCGGACATCTGCCCCTGTCCTTCGGCCTTCCGGAGCCTCCCGGCCGTCTCGTGGACTTCGCATACGCGAAGGGGATCCGTCTCACAAACGACGGAAAGGTCCCGAGGATTCGACTCCGGGTCCCCCTTTTCCCGGGGGGAGCCGGGCGGAACCCTTGAAACCCCCGCCGTCCTGGGGCAAGTAGGGGGCATGGGAAACCCGGAGGAAGAACGGAACGACGGCCCTCTCCTGAGCGCGGAAGCCCTGACGGAGATGATCGAGCGCAGCCTCGGGGGGGGAGAGATCGAGGTCTTCGACACGAGGGGGGACGGACAGCACTGGAAGGTCTGCGTCGTCTCGAACCGGTTCCAGGGCCTGAGCACGATCGAACGGCACCGACTCGTCATGGACGCGGTCCGTGGGGAGATCGGCCGGCGGATGCACGCCATCGAGATCAAGACCTTCGCGCCGGACGAGGTCTGAAGCGGGGAAGGAAGAGGGAGGACCCGAGATGCGACAGGATCGGATGGCTTCGAGGAACGGTGGGGTCCGGACGCAGATGCACGATGCCCGGGCGGGGCGGATCACCGGGGAGATGGAATACGTCGCCGCGAGGGAGCGGCTGTCGCCGGAGTTCGTCCGCTCCGAGGTCGCGCGCGGACGCATGATCATCCCGGCCAACGTCCGGCACCACAGCCTCGAACCGATGGCGATCGGGATCGAGAGCCGCTGCAAGGTCAACGCGAACATCGGCAACTCGGCCCTGGGGTCCGGGATCGAGGAGGAATGCGAGAAGCTCTCCTGGTCGTTGAAATGGGGGGCCGACACGATCATGGACCTCTCCACCGGCGGGGAGATCGACCGGATCCGTAAGACCCTGATCGACCGCTGTCCGGTCCCCCTGGGGACGGTGCCGATCTACCAGGCGATGGAACGGGTCGAGAGGGTCGAGGACCTGACGATCGATCTGCTCCTCGAGGTCATCGAGGCCCAGGCCCGACAAGGGGTCGACTACATGACCCTGCACTGCGGGGTCCTTCTCGAACACCTTCCCCTCGTCGCTCCGAGGATCACGCAGATCGTGAGCCGGGGGGGGAGTCTGATGGCCCAGTGGATGATCCACCATCACCGTCAGAACCCTCTCTACGAGGCCTTCGACGACATCTGCCGGATCTGCGCGGCACACGACGTCACGATCAGCCTCGGAGACGGGCTGCGGCCGGGATGCCTCGCGGACGCGACAGACGAGGCCCAACTCGCCGAACTCCGCACCCTTGGAGAACTGACCGAACGCGCCTGGGCGAAGGACGTCCAGGTCATGGTCGAGGGGCCGGGACACGTCCCCCTCGACCAGATCCGCCGGAATGTGGAACTCGAGCAGGAAATCTGTCACGAGGCCCCGTTCTACGTCCTGGGCCCCCTCGTGACGGACATCGCCCCGGGCTACGACCACATCACCTCGGCCATCGGGGCGACGATGGCGGGCTACGCCGGAGCCGCGATGCTCTGCTACGTGACCCCGAAGGAGCACCTGGGTCTCCCCGGTCCCGAGGACGTGAAGCAGGGCCTGATCGCCTATCGGATCGCGGCCCACGCCGCCGATGTCGCCCGCGGGCGGCCCGGAGCGCGGGATTGGGACGATGAACTCTCGAGAGCCCGGTACGCCTTCGACTGGAATCGCCAGTTCCAGCTCGCTCTCGACCCCGAGACGGCCAGGGCCTACCACGACGAGACGCTTCCGCACGAGGCGCACAAGAACGCGGAGTTCTGTTCGATGTGCGGCCCCAAGTTCTGCTCGATGCGGATCAGCCAGGAAGTCGAGGCCTTCAACGGGAGGGAAGCGACATCCGCCGCTCCCGAGGAGGAGAAGGCCGGTACGACGGTCCCCTGATCCGGACGGGGGCCGGGGCCTCAGCGACCCTTCTTGCGGTAGGTCCCTTCCACGGGCCCTGCGCCCTCTGGCCCTTTCTTCCCGGGAGCTTCGCCTTCGCCCGCCCCCGCGCCGGTGTCCCCCCCCGGCAGGGCGTAGAGCTTCGTGATCTGCGGAGGGATGAACCCGACCCTGCGGACGACTTCCCGGGCGAAGACCCCCGTGCGGCTCTCCCGGGCTTCCGTGACGAGGGGGCCTTCGGGGGCCAGGAAATAGAGGATGCCGAGCAGGGCGATCAGGATCGCCCCGCCGGTCGCGACGCCCATGATCCCGCCTCCGACGTGGTCGTAGAAGCTGAGTTCGAGCTTCTTGACGAGCCGGTGGATGAGGATCGTGAGGAGACTCAGGACGACGAGGACGGCGAGGAAGATCACGAAGAAGGCCAGGTAGACGGAGACCCTCTCGTTCCCCATCTCGAACTTGACCCGGATCCAAGCCGCGAAGTCCTCGGCGAAGAGGGAGGCGAGGAGATAGCCGAGGAACAGGCTCGCAAGGCGGCTCGCCTGCCAGAGGAATCCCCGGAAGAGGCCGAGGACGCCGAAGAGGACCAGGATGACGAGGCTCGTCAAGTCGATCCAACCGAGACTGTCGAGGAAACCTGTCATCACCGCACCTCATGAAGGGGGGAGCTGCATTCCCGGGCGGGATCTGTCATTCTTGGGGAAGCCTAAGGATACCCTATACGGAATCCAACGCAGCTTCTTCGGACGAAAGCCCGGATTCCCGGGACCCGAGCCATGACCGGATTCGAAACGATACGCGAAATCAGCCAGGACGCCCTGATCCGGATGGCCCGCTGGGTCCGGGAGAACCCCGCGTTCCAACGGGAGCTCGAGGAGGCGCGCCGGGGATTCTTGGCCGTCGGGGGAGGGGATCCGACAGATCCGGCGCGGGCCGAACGCTTCCTCGAGTGGTTCCTTCTCGAGAGAGAAGGAAGCGGGGGGAACGGGGCCCCCGTCCGACGATGGCTCGCGGCGGGCTGCGGCGGTTTCGACGAACCCGGGATCGTCGAATCGCTCTGCCGTTCGTTCTGCGGGGTCTTCCGCGTCGAGGCCCTCGGGGGGGATCGGATCGAGTGCAGGGACGCCCTGCAGCGTGGAACGGTCACGATCCTGCTGCCGCGGACCGCGCACCGCGCGGTGGTCGGGGACACCCTCGTCGGGCGGCTCTTCCCGGTCGGGGAAGGTCTCTGGATGGCCACGGACTCGATCGAACTCTTTCGTGGGGACGCGATCTACAAGGCCTATGAGACCGAGACCCTCGCGCGGAAGGCGAAGGGGGGGCCGGACACCCCGCTCTCGATGTCGGGGCTCGAGATCGAGAAGCTCCTCGGTCTCTCCGGGCATACCGAGGTCAAGGGGGTTCTGGAACTCGAGAGGGAACTCGGGGAATTCCTGGGCGACAGCCCGGAACTCCCGACCGTCGAGGAACTCTCGGCCGCCCTCCGGGAGGTCGAGAGCCCGGGAAGGGTGCTCGGTCCCTTTCTCGAGGCCCTGGCCTTCCACACGAAGCTCGACATCGGGGAGGGTCAGAGACTCGGGCTCGAACTCTGGAACGCGCATCGCAGCGCGGCGCCGGAACGCCGGCCGGGGGCGGCTCGGGAAAGCGACCGCGCGCCCCAACCTCCCCCGCGGACCGGGCGCGGGGACGATCCGGACCTCGGGCCGCGACTCCTCGCCGAACTCGAAGCGGGTGAAGCCCGGGGCGAGGAGAAGGCGAGCCTCTTCGCCCGCCTCGAACGGATGGCGGGATTGGCCCCCGAGGCCGAGGACCCTCTCGGGGCCGTTCCCCGGCGGATCGAGTGGAGGACCGAGGAAGCCGGAAACCTGCTTCCGCTCTACGAGGAATGGGTCTGGGAAGGGGAACGGGAGGGGACCCGCGGAAGCGAGGCTTGCCGTTCCTGGATCGCCGAGGCCCGAAAGGCCGGGGCGGAGGCGATCGAGGATCTGGACCGTTCCCGGGCGGCCGAGGCCTTCCGGGTCCTGGCCCTCTCCCGGGGGCCGGGGGCGATGGCCGACATCGCGGGGGAAGTCTCGCGCTTCGCGCGCTGGCTCGTCGACACCCAGGAACTCAGGGCGCCGTTCCCGCTCGACGAGGTCGGGGAAGCGCTTCGGGGCGACTTCCTGAGGATCCATGCCCTTCGCGAGGCCCTGGAGCGGGGGAGCTTCTACGAGGACTCGGAGGCCCTCCGGGCCTCGCCCCCCAGGAGCTGGCGCGTGCGGGGCAGGTCGGAGAACGGGGAGGAATGGCTCCTGGATGCGGGCGGCCACCGGGCGCGGCTCCCCGGCTTCCTGGACCTGGCCGTCGGCGATCTCTGTCTCGGGAAGATCCTGCCCGACGGGAGCCGCATCTCGAGGGACACGAGGTTCCTTCCGGCCGAACTCGCGCCCTGAAACCGATCCGGGCGGCCTCCCTCTCTGGGAAGGACCGATGGGAGGGAGGGGCCCGCCTCTCCCCGAAGCCCTTCCCGGCCGCCGGACGATAAGGTCCGAAGCCGCAGAAACCCTCGGCGGTTCAGGAGGGGATGGGGATGTCTTGGGAGAACGCCCTCGATGCGTTGATCATCGACCGGATCCATCGCGCGGAGGAGGGGCGCGTCGAGGACCGCGAGATCCTCGCCCTCGTACGGGATCTGATCGAGATCGCGCCAGGGAGACCGCATTGCTGGTTCCACTGCGGATACGGCAGGACCCTACTGGGTCTCGACCTTCCCTCGCCGGGAGCGAAGGAGGACGGCGCCTGCCATCGCTGGTTTGCGTTCGGGCGTTTGAAGGGCCACATGCGACGGAGTGACGACTCCTGGGTCGCGGACTTGACCGAGGACGAGATCCTCCTCGCCGACCTCCTCGCCGAACCCCCGATCGCGGCCCAGGTCCTGCCGGGACTGATGAGCACCTGCTTCCAGGAGGAGCGCTTCGAGCGCGCGATCCGCCTGCTCTCGTTGATGGAACACGCGGAGACCCGGCGCGGCCGGGACGGGATCGGCGGGGCCCCCGAACTCGGGATCCTCGTCGAGGCGGGGATGATCGATCTCCTGGCGAGGATCGAACGGACCCCGGTCTCCCCGGAAGGGGAGGGCGTGATGCGCCGCGCCCTCCAATCGGCCCTGAAGCTCGAGCATTTCGAAACCTTGGCCGACGACGACCGCGCGCGCTTCTTTCGGGCCCTCGGGGAGAGCCACCTGAACACCGGGGAGTGGGACGAGGCGGACCGCTGGTTCGAGGCCGCGGAACGGATCGCCCAGGAGGGGGGGAGGACATGGGCCCAGGCGCACTTCGGAAGGGCCCTGGTCGCGCTACGAGTACTCGACCTCGGACAGGTCCGGCCCGAGCCGCGGAGGGAGGGCCGGGAGAAGGTCCTCGCCCACCTCGAGCCCTGTGGCTCGGAGCCCGCTCCACTTCTCGAGGCCCTCTACGTCCAGGGGATCCTTCGTTATGAAACCGGGGCCTTCGAGGACGCGGTCGAGGACCTCGAGAAGGCCTACCGCTTGATTCGGGAGCAGCGCAGGGAGGGAGCCGCGGTCAGCCGGCGGATCCGCTATTTCCTGGGAGCGAGCCTTCTCGCGGCCGACCGGAAGGAGGACTCGAGAAGGGCGGCCCTCCTGCTCGGGGAGGCCCTCGAGGAGGTCGTGCCCGACCTCGAGACCTTCTATCTGGTCCATGACCAGCTCAAGGTCGTGGAGCCGAAGCTCGCGCTCCGCTTCCTGGATCGTCTCGACCTCGGGAGGGGGACCTCCCCCGAGAACCTCCTCCTCGTCGCCCTCGAATACCTGGGACTCGGCGAGCCGGACAGGGCCTTGGCCGCGACCGAACGCGTTCTCAAGATCGCGACCGACCTCGACCACAGGCTGGAGGCCTGGAAGGTCCGGCTGACCGCCCACAACATGAAGGGGCGTCCGGACGAGGCCCGCGAGGACTACTTCGCCCTGCACGAACTCCTGGAGCGGCGCGGGGCTCTCGAGGAACTCGAGAACCTCCTCCTGGATGAGGCCCTCGTCGGCCAGGCCCTCGACCATCTCGAGATCAAGAGTGAGCTGATCGACATCTACGAGGAGATGGAGGGCCGAGAATGGGACGCCGCGCAGCTCAAGCTCGCGGTCGCCCGCAGCCTCCGCGCCCGAAAGGACCTCGAACAGATCCAGCAGGCCCGGGGCCTACTGGCCGAGATCGGAATCCGCTTCCCCGAACTCGCGAAGGACGAACTCGAGGCGCTGGAGAAGCTCCTGGCCCTGAAGGAGGGGGATGGGGGGAGAGGCTCCGACGGGGGGGGATTCCGCGATCTGGAGAAGATCCTCGGCCGGAAGTTCCGGGTCCTGGTGGTGGGGGGGAACGAACGCCAACGGCGTCACATCCGCAAGCTCGAGGCCCACGCCGCCGAGAAGGGCTTCGAGGCGGAATGGCTCCTCGCGAACTACCGTTCCCCGCAGAAGACCGTTTCCGCGATCAGGGATCGGCTCCAGCAGGGGAACCTCGACGCCGTAATCCTCCTGCACTGGAACCGACACGAGACGACCGAGCCGGCCCTCGACCTATGCCGCAAGGCGAAGGTGCCGGCGCGCACCCTCTACTACGCGGGATTCACCTCGCTCGCGGTCTGTCTCGAGGAGCTCGGAAAACGGAAGGTTCCGGGAAACTCCAGGGCCGGTGTCGACTAGATCGGGGTCGTTGTCCCGAGAGGCCCGAAAGGCGACGCCGGATCCGGCGGAGCGACATGACGAACTCGAACGACTGGCGGATCCTCCTCCGTGCCGCGCCCAAACCCTCGATCCGGCTCGGCCCTCCCGCACCGCGGGTCCGTCTCGCACGCCTGGAGGAACGGCTCGGCACACCCTTGCCGGCCTCCTATCGCGCCTTCCTCGAGGTCGGGGACGGCGGTTGGCTCGGGGACCACTGGCTCTTCGGAACCCGGGTCCTCGAAGCCCTCGAGTCGCCCTGCCCCGGGGACCGGGGCTTCCCTCGGTTCCCAGGCCGGCTGGGTCGGAACGAGGGTCGCCTGCTCCCCTTCACCTGTCCGGACCGCTTCGGCTTCGAATGCCTTCTGCTCGACGGCCCGGAACGCGGCGGGGTCTTCTGGTGCCCGACCGAGCATCCCCTCTGGGACCAACCGCCGCTTCCCGAGTGGCCCCCGGTCCCCTGGTGGTCCGAGGCCCAATGCGTGGAAATCCGCGCCCTCGTCGCAGGACGCGTTCCAGGCGAGCGGCGCTACCCGACGCACGAGGGTTTCACGGATTGGATGCTCGACGGGCTTCTCGGACTACAGGAGAGCGCTCCCCGGGAATCGACGCGCTTCCGATTCCGCCCCTTTGCCGGCTGAGACCGCTCCGAGCGGGGAGGCCTCCTCTCAAGGCGATTCCAGAGCCAGGCCGCCCACGGACGGATCCTGTGTTTCCGATAATGTATCTTATGTTGTGATAGGGGGGGGCCGGCCTTCGTGAGTTTCAGGCTTGGATCGGTCCCCGGGCATCCGGCCCCCGGGTCAGGAAGCCGCCGTGGCCCCCCCGCAGGAACTGCCCTGGCCGGCCGTACAGCCGAAACAGTGGCTCCCGGTCCGGATCTCCCGGACGGCCAGCGCCTCCGGGTCGACCTCGTCGATCCGAGGCCGGTCGACCGCGGCGCCCAGGCCGAGCATCTGGTTGAAGTCGCAGTCGTAGATCCTCCCGTCCGGGCCCACCGAGATCATGTCCCGGCACATGACCTCGACGGCGGCTTGGGGATTGAAGGCCGCGTGGAGCTTCCGCCGGTAGGCCCCCTCGTTGCCGGTCCGGACGAGGAAGGAGAGGAAGCGATGGATCGGGAGGTTCGTCAAGGCGAAGAGGCGGTGGAAACGGATTCCATGTTCCTCGAGAAGCCGCCGCTTGAACTCCTTCTCGAGTTCGGCCTGGGGTGCGGGCAAGTAGGCCCCGGCCGGGTTGTAGACGAGATCCAGACGCAGGGGGCTTCCCTCCCTGCCGTATCCGAGGCGGTTCAGGAGCTTCAGCCCCTCGATCGACTTGTCGAAGACCCCGGGACCACGCTGACGGTTCGTCCGGGACGCGGTCCAGTAGGGAAGGCTCGCGACGATCTCGACCTCGTGCGCGGCCAGGAAGGAGGCCAGGTCCTCCTGTCCGGGTTCGAAGAGGACCGAGAGGTTGCAGCGATCTAGGACGTGAACCCCCACGGTCCGGGCCGCCCGGACGAGATCCCGGAAGTTGGGGTTCAACTCGGGCGCGCCTCCGGTCAGGTCGAGGGTTTCGAAGGGGCCCCGTTCGAGCCATTCCTTCAGGCGGGCCGCGGTCGGGGCTTGGAGATTCTCCTCGGTCCCGGACCGGGTCGGTCCCGCGTCGACGTGGCAATGCGCGCAGGCCTGGTTGCAGAGCTTGCCGAGATTCACCTGGAGGGTGCGGAGGCTCCGGGCCTTCAGGCGCCCGATCCCGTGGCGTTCCAGGGTCGCCTCGAAACTCGGACCCTGGGCGGTCCCTCCCCGACATCCTCCCCCTGAAACCTTCGGCTCTTCCTCGATCCTTCGCATGCGTGCGTCCTCTTCTCCTGGCCCATTCTACGATCGCGTTTGCGGTCGGTTCGCAGGGAATCCGGGCTTTCCCTACATCGAGAGCCGATCATGATGGTCCTTCATCTGCACGCCGTGGACGAGGGAGGCCCCGGCCCGCATCGCGGCTCCGACATGTACCGCCTCCGTCATCTGCGGAAGGTCGGCGCCGTTCTCCAGGCACTTCATCGTCCAGGAGTCGATGCAGTACGGGCATTGGAGCACGTGCGCGACCGCCAGGGCGATCAGGGCCTTCTCCCTGCGGGTCAGTGCCCCGGGTTCGCTCGTCGCGGCCTGGTACCAGGCGGCAAAGCCTTTGAAGAGATCCGCGCCCCCCTCTGCGACTTCCCCAAAACGTGGGAGATCCTCGGATTTGTAGTATTCGCTCAACGACCAATCCTCCGTTTCGAGCCCTCCGTACCGAGACGGAGGCGGAATCCTAGATGGAACTGGACATCGGGACCGACGTCCTGGACGAGATCCTCCCCCACCAGGAACTCGAGGGACAGGCCTTCCCGGACTCGGAACCTGCCCCCGACGAACAGGGAGGCCTGGGTCGGTCGTGCATGGGCCTCCCGGAGTCCTCGTAGAAGGGAGGGTTCTACCTGGACTTGGACGAGCCCGACTCCGCCCGGGAAGAGGCCCGCCTGCAAGGACGCCCCGAGACTCCAGGGATCGGGGTAGCGGATTCCTGCGCGCTTCGCGGCCCCCGGCTGGTGGAGGAAGCTCTTGTCCCACCAGACCTGGAAGGAGAGCCTCCGGCCCTCCCACCCGGCGACCGCGCCGAAGGAGGCGTCGAGGCCTCCATTCCCGAAACCCCGTGACGGGCTTCCGGTCGGGAACTCGAGCCCGCCCCGCAGCCCCCAGTGGAACGGGCCCTCCCCGGCCCCCGGGAACCAGGTCAGGCTCGTCCCGAGATCCCCGAGATGGATTCCCCCCTCCCCCAGGGTGTAGGCTGGATCCGCGGCCCCAGTAAGGGCGGAAGAGGAACCGGCGAGCGCGCGGGCCCGGTCCCTGGGCAGCCGGTCGCGGAGGTTCTGCGGCATCCCGAAGGCCCGGTGCCAAGCGACGATGAGGTCGTCGAGGAAGCCCCCGGAGAACGAGAGGACGGGGAGGTTCGCGCGAAAATCGAGTTGAGGACCGAGGCCCCGGCGGAGGGAAAGGTTCGTCCGGATCAGTTCGCCGTCGAGCTGGATCGCGTCCACCCCCGGTCCGTCGAGAAGCCAGAGACTCGCGATCGCCGTTTCTCCACGGACCTCCGTCCCCTCCACGACCTTCGCCGTCCGCCCTCCTGGGATCCATGCCGTGAGCTGGGTCGGGTGAAGGTTCCGGGTTTCGAACGGCCCCTCCCCCCCCTCGAGGCCCACGCATCCTCCCCCGGCGAGGAGGATCGCGCATAGGATCGGAAGTGATCGCCGATCACGCGTCCTACTGGTTTTCCTTCCCGCTCCGCTCCCTCGGCCGCCCTCGATCGCCATCGGCCCATTTTGCGGTGTACGGCCCGCCGGCGCGACCATCGGTCCTTCCCCTCGACCTTGACTTGTCCGAGACCTCTCTTGAACATGGCCCCGTTCCGGCCTCTTCCCGGGCCGCGGGTCCCCGGATCCGCCGGGAGGATTCCAGGTCGGATCGAAGGGCGGCGCGATGAGCCAAGAGAGGATCGACGCGAACGGATACGAGGTCGAGTTCCCCGAGGGGCTCGAACTTCGCGAGGACCGGATTCTCCACGCTCCCTACAAGCAGGACTCGGTCGTGGTTCCTTTCGTGATCCGGGGGGAGCCGGGCCTCCTCGAGGTCCGCTTCACCCTCGGTCCCCGAGAGGACGACGGGAAGAAGGATTCCTACCACCAGGATTTCTGCTCGACGCTCCGCCCTGCCGGGGTCTTCACGAACTTTACCGGAAGGAGGCCGGAACTCCGTGGGGAACTTACGATTCCGGTCCGGTTGTTTCCCATTCGGGTCCTCGGAATCCGGGTGCGGAACCTGAGCATCGCGCAGGAACAGGATCAGGGTCCCCCCGGGTCCTGAGGAAGATCGGGCCCGGAACCCTTCGGTTCCCGGGCATGGCCTTTTCTCGACCCCCGACTGCCGAAGGAGGCGCTCACTGATGGGTTGGGTCGCAACGTTTTTCCGGTCCTCGATCGGAAGCAAGTTCCTGATGGCCCTCACGGGCATTCTCCTTCTTTTTTTCGTCCTGGGCCACATGACCGGGAACCTCCTGATCTTCCAGGGGGCCGAGGCCTTGAACGCCTACGCCCACTGGCTCCATGACCATCCGAAGTTCTTGTGGACGTCGAGGATCGTGCTCCTTGCGATCTTCGTCATCCATGTCACTACGGCGATCCGCTTGAAGCTCGAGAACATGGCCGCCCGGCCCGTCTCGTACGTGAAGGGTCGGACCCTGAAAGCGACTCTCGCCTCCCGGAGCATGGTCTTCACCGGGCTCCTCCTCCTCGCCTACATCCTTTTCCATCTCCTCCATTTCACCCTCGGAGTCGTCCAGAAGGACGCGACCGGACCGTCGGGCCCCGGCGGAGAGAAGGACGTTTATGCGATGGTCGTCACGAGCTTCGGGAATCCCGTCTACGCAGCGGGCTACATCCTTGCGATTGCACTCCTCTGGCTGCACCTCTGGCACGGGATCGCCAGCTTCTTCCAGACGATGGGCTGGAGCCATCCCCGATGGACCCCCCTCTTCACCTTCCTGGGAAAGGCCCTTTCCCTCTTGATCTTCCTCGGCTACGTGTCCGTTCCGTTCAGCGTGTTGACCGGCCTCCTCAAGCTGCCGGCGGGAGGGAATTGAAATGAAGCTCGACTCCAAGATTCCCGGCGGTCCGCTCGAGACGAAATGGGAGCGGCACCGCTTCGAGATGAAACTCATCAACCCCGCCAACAAGCGAAAGCACAGGATCCTCGTCGTCGGCTCCGGCCTCGCGGGCGCCTCGGCGGCGGCCACGCTGGCCGAACTCGGATACGAGGTCGATTGCTTCTGCTTCCAGGACAGCCCGCGCCGGGCGCACAGCATCGCCGCGCAGGGCGGGATCAATGCCGCCAAGAACTATCAGAACGACGGGGATAGCGTCTGGCGTCTGTTCTACGACACGGTCAAGGGGGGGGATTTTCGATCCCGGGAGGCGAATGTCTACCGTCTGGCCGAAGTCTCGAACAACATCATCGATCAATGCGCGGCCATGGGGGTTCCCTTCGCCCGGGAATACGGCGGCACCCTCGCGAACCGATCCTTCGGGGGAGCCCAGGTCTCCCGGACCTTCTACGCCCGCGGCCAGACCGGACAGCAGCTCCTGCTCGGATGCTATTCCGCATTGATGCGACAGGTCGCGGCCGGAAAGGTCCGTCTCCACGTCCGGATGGAGATGCTGGACCTCGTCGTCATCGACGGAACGGCGCGCGGCATCGTCACCCGGAACCTCTGCGACGGAAAGATCGAATCCTGGGCGGGGGACGCGGTCGTCCTCGGAACCGGGGGATACGTCAACGTCTTCTTCCTCTCTACGAATGCGATGGGATGCAATGTCACGGCCGCGTGGAGGGCCCACCGCAGGGGGGCCCTCTTCGCGAATCCCTGCTACACCCAGATCCATCCGACCTGCATCCCTCAGAGCGGAGAGTTCCAGTCCAAGCTGACCTTGATGTCCGAATCCCTGCGCAACGACGGTCGGGTCTGGGTCCCCGCCGAGGCAGGGGACACGCGCCCCCCCCACCGGATCCCCGAAGAAGAAAGGGACTATTTTCTGGAGCGTAAGTACCCGAGCTTCGGAAACCTCGCGCCCCGCGACATCGCGTCCCGGAGCGCCAAGGAGGCCTGCGACGCCGGCAAGGGGGTCGGACCCGAAGTCGGCGGGCAGCGTCGAGGGGTCTACCTCGACTTCGCCGACGCGATCGCCAGGCTTGGCAGGGAGGAGATCGCCGGGCGGTATGGAAACCTCTTCCAGATGTATGAGCGGATCACCGGGGAGGATCCCTATTCGGTTCCGATGAGGATCTACCCCGCCCCCCATTACTCGATGGGCGGTCTCTGGGTCGACTACAACCTGATGAGCAATCTTCCCGGGCTCCACGTGATCGGAGAAGCCAACTTTTCCGACCATGGGGCCAACAGGCTGGGGGCGAGCGCTCTGATGCAAGGACTCGCGGACGGATACTTCGTGCTCCCCTATACGATCGGCCATTTTCTCGCGACCCATCGCCTCGAGCCTGTCTCGACGGACCATCCGGAGTTCCGCAGGATCGAAGCGGAGGTCTCGGAACGGACCAGGAAGCTCCTGGCTGTCGAGGGGACCCGCAGCGTCGATTCCTTCCACATGGAACTCGGCACGCTCCTCTGGAACCAATGTGGAATGTCCCGCACGAAGGAAGGGCTCGAGGAGGCCTTGACCCGGATCCCCGCGATCCGGGAGGAGTTCTGGGAGAACGTCCGGGTCCCGGGGGAAGGCGAGGACTTCAACCAATCGCTGGAGAAGGCCGGCAGGGTCGCCGACTTCCTCGAGTTCGCCGAACTCATGTGTCTCGACGCCCTCGAGAGGAACGAGTCCTGCGGCGGTCATTTCCGCGAGGAATATCAGACCGAGGAGGGAGAAGCTCTCCGGGACGACGAACACTTCTGCCATGTCGCGGTCTGGGAGTTCCGGGGCGTTGGAGAGCGCCCCCTCCGTCACGTCGAGGAACTCGAGTTCGAAAACGTCAAGCTCTCGATCAGGAGCTACAAATGAAGCTGATACTGCACATCTGGCGGCAACCGGGTCCGAAGGCCCCGGGCCGCATGGAACGCTTCGATCTGGACGGCATCAGCGAACACATGTCCTTCCTCGAGATGTTGGATCTCCTGAACGAGAAGCTGACCGCGGAAGGGAAGGAGCCGATCGCTTTCGACAGCGATTGCCGGGAAGGGATCTGCGGCATGTGTTCCCTCGTAATCAACGGGGTACCCCACGGGCCCGAGAAGGGAACGACGGTCTGTCAGCTCCACATGCGGCACTTCCGGGACGGACAGGAGATCTGGATCGAACCCTGGAGGGCCAAGCCCTTTCCGATCGTCAAGGACCTCGTCGTCGACCGCTCCTCGATGGACCGGGTCATGGCGGCCGGGGGATACGTCAGTGTCAATGCCGGATCGGCTCCGGACGCCAACAGCGTCCTCGTGGGCAAGGACACCGCGGAGCAGGCCTTCGAGGCGGCTGCTTGCATCGGCTGCGGTGCCTGTGTGGCGGCCTGCAAGAATGCCTCGGGAATGCTCTTCGTCGCCGCGAAGGTCTCCCACCTGGGCCTCCTGCCCCAGGGGCGTGAGGAACGGATGCGGAGAGTCCGTCGGATGGTCGAGGCGATGGACCAGGAAGGGTTTGGAAACTGCACGAACCAGTACGAGTGCGAAGCGACCTGCCCGAAAGAGATCCCGGTCGCCTTCATCGCCCGCATGAATCGGGATTTCCTGAAGGCCGCTCTCTTCTCGTCATGAACCGGGGTCTCTTTCCCGTAGGGATGGGGTAACGATTCCGGCCTGAGGCGTTACCTCACGGGAACGCTTTCCCGGTCGATCTCCCTCCCACCCGCGGCAGCGGAAAAATCCTCGAAGCGGAAGGCGCGCAGAGACCTCCGGAGGATATAGAATCGGGCATGTTTTGCGGTTCGGACCCTGTGTTGGTCCGGCACTTGCGTTCTCGATACTCGACGGTCCACAGGTCGTGGGCCGGCTTGCTCGGATCCGCGGGAGACCCGCCCTTCGGTCATCCTGCTCGGTCCCCACGGTATCCAACAAGAAGGAGACTGGAATGAGACTTCCACGCCTTGCGACCTTGGTCGCCGCCGGCGCTCTCCTGGCCCTGCCCGGCCAGCTCCATGCCCATGGTGGTCAGTACCGCGGTCCCGGGGATACGGTCCCGCCGAATCCCGGCGGGGGCGGCGGCCGAACCGGCGGTCCCGGCGGCCCGACGACCCCGGGTCCCGGCGGCCCGACGACCCCGACCCCTGGCGGTCCGACGACCCCGGGTCCGAACACTCCCCCCCCCTCCGCTCCTACCGGCGGGCCCGCTTCCGGACGGGGGCCGACGACCGGCGGACCCGGCGGAGTCGCGCAGGGAGACGACCTCAGCCAGTGGCAGTTCTGGTGGGAATTCAACAAGGACCCGTTCCTGAACCTCAAGCACGCTCTCCATGAAGGGGCCGTCGTCTCCGGAAGCGACGACTTCGATCTCGGTCGAGGGAAACGCAAGGACGCGGTCAGCACTCTCGCGCCCTCGATCTCGGACAAGAAGAATGCGACCGAGGCCCTCAAATGGGGCCTGGATGACAAGGATTCCAACCGGGACATCATCTCCTCCTGCATGGTGGCCCTCGCCAAAATCGGTCTCGACAAGGACATCCTGCCGCTCTTCAAGGCCCACCTTCCCGACAAGGATCAGGAACAAAGCGAAACCGCCGCCGTCGCGATGGGGATCGCCAATCTCCCCGAAGCGGTACCGGATCTCCTCGAACTCGCCAAGGACAGCCAGGTCGGACGGAAGATCGTCGAGAACGATCGCGTTCCCTTCCGGACCCGCTCCTTCGCGTGCTACGGACTCGGCCTGATCGCCTATTCCTCCAAGGACAACAAGCTGAAGGCCAAGATCTACGAGGCCATGCATGCTCTCGTTGCGGACGAATCCATGTCCAACCGGGACATCAAGATCGCCGCCTTGAACGCGATCCGTCTCCTCCGCCCGAACACCGAATCGGAGGAGGGGAAGACCCTTCATCAAAAGGCCGTCGAGTTCCTTTCCGCCTACATGATGAAGAAGAAGGGGAACCAGCAGATCCAGTCGCACGCTGTGACGGCCCTCGCCGCGCTCGTCGGAAGGGGCGATCGCTTCGACCCGAAGGGGACCTACAAGGCCATGATCCTGGAAATCCTGAAGGATCGGCGGAAGCGCACCTGGATGGACCAATCCGCGGTCCTGGCCCTCGGCGAGATGGCGACCCCGGAAGACGAGGAGATCAGCAAGGCTCTCCAGGAGTATTTCAAGCGCGGGCGTGACGAACAGGCCAAGAACTTCTGCGGGATCGCCCTCGGGCAGATCGGGGGGGCCAAGAACCGGGACTTCCTCGTCACGACCCTCCGGAAGAAGCGGACGAAGAGCATCTCCAAGCCATGGCTCGCCCTCGGCATCGCCGTCGAGGATTACAACATGCGGCAGAAGGATCCGAACTATGCCGGCAGCGCGGCTGCCCGCGAAGCGATTCTTCGCGAGTTCAAATCGATGAGAAACAACCTCTTCGCCGCAGGTCTCGCGATCGCCATGGGGATCCTCCGCTACCAGGACGCCGGCCCCGATATCCTCGATCGGCTCCTCCGTTACAAGAACCAGGATCAGCCGGCCGGCTACTTCGCCGTCGCGCTGGGGCTGATGAACTACAAGGAAGCCAAGAACGACATCAACGACATCGTTGAGGGAGCCCTCCGGCGGGACATCCTTCTGACCCAGGGATCGATCGCCCTCGGCCTCCTCGGGGACAAGACGATCGGCGGCAAGCTGATCGAACGGATGAAGAGCCGGGCCAATGTCGTCGCCGTCCAGAGCGCCCTGGCGCAAGCCATCGGCTTCATCGGCGACAAGAACTCGGTGCGACCGTTGATCGAGATGCTTCACGACAAGTCGTACCGGGATATCCCCCGCGCCTTCGCCGCCGTGGCCTTGGGCCTCGTCTGCGACAAGGAGGAGTTCCCCTGGAACTCCAAGATCGCGGTCGGGGCGAACTACCGGGCGAACGTCGAGACCTTGACCGGAGCAGGAACCGGCATCCTCGATATCCTCTGAGAGCGGAAGCCGGAATCTTTAAGGGCCCGCTTCCCCGGGATCGGGGAGGCGGGCTTTTTCCATGGCCACCAGACGTCCGCGCCGCGCGAGGACCCAGGCTCCGGCCGCGAGGAGGAGGGTGCAGGCTCCCCCGCCGGCCGCCAGCCACAAGGCCCGCTTCTCGGCCCCTCGGATCCGGGAGAGCCTCCGATCCTCCCGATCGAGGAAGGCGAGCCCCTCCTTGATCGAACTCCTGTAGGAGGCCGCCGCCGGATCCCGCGCCAGGGACTCGTAGAGCCTACGGGCCTCCCCCCTTCGCAGGCTGCGCGCAAAGGCCTGGGCGCTCACGAGACGGAGATAGGGGTCCTTCCAAAAGGCCCTCTCGTGCTCCTTCCAGATCCGGATCCAGTCGTCGGGCCGCCCGTCCTCCATCAGGAGGAAGGCGAGTTCCCGGGCGATCCGGGGCTCCGCGCCCCGCTCTCGAAGCGCCCGGCGGAGGAGAGCGGCCGCCTTCCCGGATTCCCCCCTCATGAGTGATCGGCGGGCCCGTTCGAGGATCCGTCCCTGAGGGCTCATCCTTCCCCCCTCCCCCGCATATAGGCCCGTTCCTGCAGGAGGAGGATCGGGGCGCGGTCGTCGGTCAGCACCGGTTCGGAGGGGGTCGGGCGGTGGAGCCGCCAGGCGCCCCCGCGGAGCGCACGTTCCCAGAGCGAGGAGGGGAACCCCTCGGGTCGGGAGCGGCGGCGGAGCGCCCGGGCGATCGATCCCGGAGGGCCCGAGGAACCGGCGAGGAGGAAGTTGCGGCTTCCAGGGATCCCGAGGCTCTCCACCGTAGGGAAGACGGTGGCCAGGGTCGAGGCGACGGCTCGAAGGACGGGACCGCCGGCAAGGAGATCTCCGACGTTGCAGGCGAAGATCCCCCTCTTCGCCAGGCGGGACTTCGCGAGGAGGAAGAACTCCCGTGTGCAAAGGTGGGGGGGAAGGTAGATCTGGTTCCGATAGGTATCTAGGAGGATCAGATCGAAGAGGACCCGTTTCCGTGAGGCTTGCTGGAGATAGAAACGCGCGTCCACCCCTCCGAGGAAACGGATCCTGCCTCCGGACTCCAGCTCCTCCGTCCCGAAGAAGCGGCGGCCGAGAGTGAGAACATCGGGGTCGAGTTCGACTCCGATCCCCTCCATGCTCTCCCCTGCGGTGGCGGCGACCGCACGGAGGATCGAGCCCGTCGCGCAACCGAGGGAGAGGGCGCGGACCGGTCCGCGCCCGAGGGCCGGAGGAAGGAGGGCGAAGGCGTCATAGTATCGCCCTCCGGTGAAGGCCCTTCCCGGCCTGTGGAAGGACTGATAGCTGTCCAGACCCTCGTTAATGCAGAGCTTGCGGTAAGGCCCGCTATTTTCGGAATCGTTTCCCTCTACGACCCAGAGTCGCTGGTAGGTGCTGTCCTTCACCTCGAGGATCTTCTCCCCAGGGCCGATCCACGGAGGGCGGGGAGGCGGGATCCAAAGGGTTGCTCCGGGGGGAAGGAGGAGCAGGAACACCTTGAAGCCCCCGCGAAGGCGGGTCAGGGAGAACAGGCCGGCGAGAAGAAGGAGACCACCGGCCAGACCGAAGGTGGCGGAGAGCCCCAGAAGGGGGACGAAGACGTGGGTCGCGAGAAAGGTGCCGCTTAAGCTTCCGATCGTTCCCGAGGCGTAGACGAGTCCCGAAACTCTCCCCACGGAGGCTTCGCGGCTCCCGAGCCGGATCAGGAGGGGGGGGACGGCGCCTGCGAAGAGGACCGGGGGGGAGAATACGAGGAGCGAGACCCCAAGAGACCCTTTGATGAGGAGAGGCAGGGCCTGATCCAGCGGGAGATCCGGGGGAAGGAGCCAGGAAGAGATCCGCGGGACGAGGAAGGGGGCGAGGAAGGTCCCCGCTCCGGCGATGCCGAGAAAGGAGGGGAGGAGGACGGGGCCCAACCCTCGATCCGCGAGCCGGCCTCCGAGGGCGGATCCCAGGGCGAGAGCCAGGAGAATGGCCGCGATGACATTCGTCCAGACAGGGGCTGAATCCCCGAAGGAAGGAGCCAGCAATCTCACGGCCGCCAACTCCTCGATCATGACGGCGGCCCCCGCGAGGAAGGCGATCAGGGCGAGGCGGAATCCTCCCAGGAGCCGGATCTCAGCCTCCCGAGCCCTTCCCCGAATCCTCCTCGGCGCCCGCCGATTCCTCGGGTTTCGGAATGCTGTAGACCCCCATGGCGGTGAAGATGTTCCGGGGATCCCCCCGTGTGATGACCAGGTTCTGCAGGGTCGTGAAGCTGCGGATCCTCTTGTCGAGCTTCGTTGTGCCGTTCAAGACTAGGGTGATCTCCTTGTCGAGATTGGCGAGGAGATCGTTGTAATAGATTCGGATCTTCGTGACGTTTCGGGCTTTCACCACGATCCGGTTCGTCGCGGGGTCTGCGGTGACCTCGACCCGGGGCTTCTCGTCCTTCGGAACCTCGGAGATATAGGAGGCTTCGAGGATCTCGACCCAGTAGGACTTGCGGAAATAATCCGTGACGGGTTCCAGAACGACACGGTTGCGGAACAGAACTCTCCGGTTCTCCTCCATCCAGGAAACGAGGTCTTCGGTCCGTCCTCCGCCCGGCCCCTTCTTCGTCGCGGAAAAGAGGGCGACCTTTCCTCCGGCTTTCTCGAGAGCGGAGGCGAATCCCTCGGCCTCCGCCTTTCCGTTCTCGTCGTGGATGACGGCAACCGCGAGGTTCGAGAGGTTGGAAATCCTCGCTTCCTCGAAGGAGGAGGGTCGGATCAGGATCAGACCGGCATAGCGGTCCGGAAAGGTCGAAACGAGGCGTAGGGCGAAGGGGGCGAAATCCCCGAGCGCGACCATGTAGACGCGGTCCATGTCGACGCGGAAATTGATGAAGATGTCCCGCAGGATCCTGTGGATCGTCCTCCTCCGGAGGGATTCGCGGGCAATTTCCTCTTCTTTCTGGGTCGAAGGGTTGAACGGAGCGTTGAAGTCGATTTCGGGGTCGAGTTCGGGCGCGGCCACGAGGTAGTTCGAGCCCAGGTCGCCGACATCGGAAGGCCAGAGTTTCTCGATGATCTTTTCGCCGCTCGGATACTTGCCATTCTCCTTGCCTGGGAGAGTCAGGATCAGCGGCCAATCCTTCGTGGCCTTGTAAGCCTTCGGAGATCGGAGGAAGAATGGGTTGCTCTTCTTCTTTCCACGGATTTCGGCCCAACGTTTTTTCGGTTTTCCATCAGAGAAGACGTTCTTGTAAGGGAAGCATCCCTCGAAGATCGCGCGGAGATCCCCCACATGCTTGAGGAGCCCGCCGACCTTCTGGCCCTTCTTTTCGAAGTCGGTCATGAACTTCTCTCGGGCCTTTCGCGCCTTCGAGTTCAGATCCCGGATCTTCTTGCGAAGTTTTTTCCTCTGTCTGTCGGACTTCAGGTCGTCCAGGGAGTTGTCCAGGTCGTTCGCCTCGGTCTTGAGCTTGAACCAGGCGGCGAGCTTCTTGTTCAGGGTCTTGATGTCCCCCTTCGGAAGGACCGGGCTCGGAACGTCCCCGCCCTGGGCGGGAAGCGGGTGATAGGAAGGAAAGAGGAGTCCGAGAGCGAGGACACCCCCCATGAGGGCCCGGGCGGCGGGGATTCCGATTTCGATGGTCATCGTTGATTCCGCTTGAGTTCCGTGGCGGCGGAGGCGTGCCGCTCGAGATCGAGGGGGCCAGTCTACCCGCTTTGCGCCCGAGGCTCGACGTGCCGTCCCCCCGGAAGCTCCCTCCGAAGACGGTTCCACCAGAACCAGGCGCGGATCCTTCCCGGATCCCGCGCCACGACCTTGTCCAAAAGGAGGCCGGCGCGCTCGCGGTCTCCCGGGCGCCCTCGTTTCAGGAGGAGGACGGCGAGATTCGTCCTGCAGGTGTCCCGACCCGCCGGATCTCCGTCCTTCCGCGCCCCTTCCTCGAGGAGTCGCATTGCGCTCAAGACCCGCCCGCGGGCCGATTCGAGCAGGGCCCAGTCGTTCAAGACCCAGGCGGCCCGGGAACTCGCGGCGGCCGCGCGTGCGTAGGCCTCGGCCGCTTCCTCGTAAAGGCCGCATAGCCGTAGGCCGAGTCCGAGGTTCGCCAGGGCCCATGGCGCGGCGGGGTAGGCCGCGGCGAGTCTCCGGCAGAGGGTAAGCCCGGCCTTCCTCCCCCACCGGCAGAGGCGGAGCGCCATCGGTCCTCCCCAGCGCGCGACCCAAGGAAGAAGGGAAGGATGGCGGGAGAGGGGTTCGAGGGCGGAGACCGCTTCCGCCGCATCCGAGGCCCGGAAGGCGGAGAGGCCCCGGAGGATCCTGGAGCCCCAGCTCTCTTCTCCGGAAGGGTTCCGCAGGATTCGAGACCATTTCCGGAGGAGTTCGTCCGGCACTCCTTGGAGGGGGGCCAGAGCCCTCGAATCCCGGGGAGGGGAAGGGGCCCGGAGGAGGGAAAGGAGATCCACAAACCTTTCTTGGGACCGGAGGCCCGGAAGGCAGAGCGCGAATCCGAGGAATCCACGGAAGAGGATCTTCAAATCCGTTTCCCTCCATCGAGAAGGGAAACCCCTGCCCCCCGTACGACCCTTCCGGCCCGGTAGGCTGGTTGCCCGGCCCGGGACAGTTCCCTGAGGATCCTGTCCGCCGCGTCTTCGGCCACGACGAGAACGAAGCCGAATCCCATGTTGAAGACCCTGTAGGCCTCTTCCGGATGGAGGGAGCCAATCCCGACGCAAAGCTCGAAGATCGGAGGCCGTGGGACGCTTCGGATCTCGACCTCGGCGCCGAGCCCCTCGGGAAGGACTCTCGGAAGGTTGTCGAGGAGCCCCCCGCCCGTGATATGGGCGCAGCTGTGGACGGCCGATCCGGAAGGGCCGTCCAGGATCCGCCCGACGGGGTCCAGATACGAACGATGGACTTCGAGGAGGACCTCTCCGAGCTTCCGGCCGCCGAGTTCTTTTGGTTGGTCCTCGAGTAAAAACCCTCGGTCCTCGAGCAGGAGCTTCCGGGCCAGCGTGTATCCGTTCGTGTGGAGGCCGGTCGAGGGAAGTGCGAGAAGGAGGTCCCCCTCCTCGACCCGGCTCCCGTCGAGCAGGCGCTCGGGTTCCACGATCCCGACGATCGTCCCAACGAGATCGAAATCCCCTTTCCCATAGACTCCGGGCATCTCGGCGGTCTCTCCGCCCAGGAGGGCCGTGCGGTTCTCCCGGCAGGCCTTCGCCAGTCCCGCGAGGAGGCCCGCGAACTGTTCCCGATCGAGCCTTCCGGTCCCCAGGTAGTCCAGGAAGAAGAGAGGGCGCGCGCCTTGGACGAGGATGTCGTTGACGCAGTGATTGACGAGGCACTGTCCGACCGTGTCGAAGCGGCGCATCGCGCCTGCGATCCGGATCTTCGTCCCGACCCCGTCCGTGGAAGCGACGAGGCATCCCCGGCCGACCCCGGCCTTCTCCAGGTCGAAGAGACCACCGAAGAGCCCGATGTCCCCGAGCACCCCCTCGGTGAAGGTCGAACGGATCACCCCCCCCGCGTCCTTCAGGGCCTCGGTCATCGCATCGATGTCGACGCCCGCCTGTTTGTAGAGGTCCCGTCCTCCGCTCATCGTGTTCCTTCCTGGTCTGAGAAGGGAGGAGGGAAACGCGGACTCCCGTCCTCCGCCTGGAGGGACGCAAGGATCGGCCCGGCAGGACAGGACCGCAACAATTCCTCGCATAGCTTCCGGTTGTTCCGGAAGGCGATCCGGTCGGGAAGGCGGTCCAGGGACCACCACCGGACCTCGGACGCGTCGGCTCCGGGACGGAGCGTCCCCTCCACCGGCACGCCTAGGAATACGGCCAGATTCGCCTTCTTCCTCGGATCGTCGACGGTGTAGAGCAGGGAGAGGAGGCCGAGGATCCGGATCCGGATCCCCGTCTCCTCGAGGGTCTCCCGGATCGCCGTCGTCTCGGGGTCCTCCTCGTATTCCTGGAAACCAGCGGGAATACCCCAGCAGTCCTTGTAGGGATCGATCCCCCGTCGTACGAGCAGGATTTCGCGTTCCCGGACGACCAGGGCCCCGGAGGCCGAGGCCGGGTTCCGGTAGAGTACGTAGGAGCAATCGGGACAGGCGGGACGTTTCCGGCCTTCGACCTCCCGGAGTTCGAGCCTCGCCCCGCACAGGGGACAGTGCCGGGCACGATCCGTCCATGAAGTCATGACCCTCCTCGTTCCGGTCGAGTCGGAGCGGGGATCCGGGCCCCCCGCCGGTTATGGTGTGCGCCGATGACTCGCAGATTGGCCATTCTAGGCGCGACCGGTTCGATCGGGCAGAGCGCCCTTTCGTTGCTCGGGGAATCCGCACTGGATCTCGAGGTCGTGTGTCTCTCAGCCCATCGGAATCTCGAAGCCCTGGTGAATGCCTCGGCGCCCTGGCCGGAGGCCCGCCGGGTTCTCACCGGCAGAAGACCGGGGGATCCTTCCGTCCCGGCGGAGGCCGGATACGGGTTCGGTCCCGAAGGCTTGCTCGAGTCCCTGGAGGCCGCGGATCCCGACCTCGTGTTGAACGGAATCACCGGGGCGGCGGGGATCGAAGCCTCCGCCTGGACCCTCGCACACGGGAAAACCCTCTGCCTCGCGAACAAGGAATCCCTCGTGCTCGGAGGACCCTGGCTCCTCTCCCTCGCGGCGGAGACGGGAGCCAGGATCCTCCCCGTGGACAGCGAGCACGCGGCGATCCACCAATGCCTCCGGGGAGAACGCAGAACCGACATCCGGTGCATCTACCTGACCGCCTCGGGGGGTGCCTTGCGGGACGTCCCTCTCGAGGACCTGGATGCGATCGAACCCACAGTCGCACTGAGGCATCCGAACTGGTCGATGGGAGCGAGGATCACGATCGGCTCGGCCACGATGATGAACAAGGCCTTCGAGGTCCTGGAAGCGCACCACCTGTTCGACCTGCCCGGTGACCGGATCCGGGTCCTCCTCCACCGGCAATCGATCGTCCACGGGATGGTGAGCTTCAGGGACGGTTCGATCGTCGCCCAGCTCGGAAAACCCGACATGAGGGTCCCGATCCACTATTGTCTGGCTTGGCCCGACCGGGGTGAGTTCGCTTTCGACGGCTTCGATCCGGAGGAATTCGCGAGCTTGACCTTCGAGACGGTCGATCCCCGGCGCTTCCCGGCCCTTGCCCTGGGCTACGAGTGCCTCGAACGGGGAGGGGACGCCGGTTCCGTCCTGAACGCGGCGGACGAAATCGCGACGGAGGCCTTTTTGAAGGGGAGGATCTCCTTCCGCAAGATCGCCGAAATCGTCGAAAAGGTCCTGGAACGACATGTTCCGCGGCCGATCTCCTCGATCGAGGAGATCCTCGCCGCGGACGAATGGGCTCGTGAGGAGGCGAGACGTTGCTTGGATTCGGTCTAGAGAACCTCGGTTACTCCCTGATGGTCGTCTTCGGTGTCGGCCTCCTGATCTTCGTTCACGAACTCGGCCATTTTCTCGCCGCCAAGGCCGCAGGGGTGCGGGTCGAGGTCTTCTCCCTCGGCTTCGGACAGCGGCTCTGGGGATGGAGACGGGGAGAGACCGATTACCGGATCTCCCTGATCCCCCTGGGCGGCTATGTGAAGATGTTCGGCGAGCAACCGGGGGAGGGGAATTCCGAGGATCCAGGAAACCTCCAGAATCAGTCGGTGCCCTGGCGATTCCTGATCTTCTCCGGCGGGGTCCTGATGAACCTGCTGTTTGCCCTGGTCGCCTTTCCTCTCGTCTTCTCCTGGGGAGTCCCCTTCATCGCCCCGGTCGCCGGAGACGTCCGGCCGGGTTCCGCGGCCTGGGCCGCTGGGCTCCAGCCCGGCGACAGAATTCTCCGCATCGAAGGACGGGACGCCTATTCCTTCGACCAAATCCTGATGGAATCGGCCCTGTCGGGGGACGAGGGGCTCGAACTCGAGATTCAGAGGAGCGGTTCGCCGAAGAAGGTCCTCGTCCATCCGAGATTCCTGCCCGAAGAGGGCCTGAAGAATCTCGGGATCTCCATCCCTGTGGAATCCGAAGGCGAGATCAAGCTGACCTCGAAGGACGGCCCCGCCGGAAAGGCGGGATTGCGGGACGGGGATCGAATCATGAAGATCCAGGGGAAAACCTGGTCACCCCGGGTCTGGTCGGACTTCGCGCGTGAATGGACTCTTCGACTGGGGCGTTGGAAGACTGAAAAGAAGAGGCTCCAACTCGTCGTCGATCGGGCGGGGAAGAGCATGACCTTCGAGATTGCCCCCCGCTTGAGGAAGGATCGGGGACGCCTCCTCGGAGTCTGGGCCCCCCAGACCCGGGTCCTGGCGACCCGCCGGGTCGAGGGCTTTCCCCCCTCTCCGCTGCGGAAGGGGGATCTCTGCCTGAACCTTCTCTCCGGTGGTGCAAGGATCCCCGTTCTGGAGTCCTCGGATCTCCAGAAGGCCCTGCGCGGTGCCTCCTCCGGAGCCGTACTCCAGGTCCGCCGCCCGAACCCGGAGAGGATGAGCCCGGTGGATGGGGCCTTTCTCGAGGTTCCGGTGCCGAAGGCCTTTCTTGGACCCGAGGGAGCCGCAGCCTTCTTGGAAACGACGGCCTTCGGACCCGACGAGACGAGCGGTCGGGTCGTCGTCCAGGAAGGTTCGGCCGCATGGAAGGCGGGCCTGCGCACGGGCGATCGGATCCTCGAACTCGGTGGGCGGGAAATCCGGCGTTTCGAGGACCTTCGACTGGCTGTCGCGGCCTCGGGGTCGGAAAGCCTGTCCATCCGCTGGAAACCCGCGAGCGGGCCGAAACCCCGCGAGGGGAGCATCCGGCCGGAGCCCCGGGAGGTCCTGGACTTCGGGTTCACGGTCTCGATCCACAACCGGAAGGAAGTCTACAAGGTCTCGGGATTCCTGGCGAGCCTGGCGGCGGGCGCGAGGTGCAGCGTCGACACGATCCGGAAGCTCTACGTGACCTTGAAGCGCATCGTCGGAGGGACGGTTTCCTCGAGGAAGCTCGGGGGCATCATCACGATCTCGGTGATGACCTATGAGACCGCGAGGTCGGGTTTCCCTTACTACCTCTTCTTCCTCGCGATCCTCTCCCTGAACCTCGCCTTCCTCAACATCCTACCGATCCCCGTTCTGGACGGAGGTCACCTGCTCTTCCTCCTGATCGAGGCCGTCAAGGGCTCTCCCGTCTCCGAACGGGTCATGACCTGGTCCCAGATCGTCGGCCTGGTCCTGGTCCTCGCCTTGATGGTCTTCGTGACCTTCAACGATGTCCTCCGACTCCTCGGTTGACCTCGGCGGATCGCATCCCGACCGGGACCTCGCAGGAGCATTCCTGGCTCTCGTCCGGCCGCGAATGCTCCCCTCCGCCGCAGCTGATGTTCTCGCAGGGGCGGCTCTGGGTGGAGGGCTCGCGGGCGTCGCCCCCTTTTCCCTCCTGGCCGCGATGCTTTCCGGCATGCTGCTGTACGCCGGCGCCCTCGTCTGGAACGACGTCTGCGGAATCGAGGAGGACGGGAAACACCGCCCGGAACGCCCTCTTCCCCGAGGGGCCTGCACCCGGGCCGAGGCTGGCCTGTTCGGCTCCGTTCTCCTCCTTCTCGGGATCCTGGTTCATCCCTCGATCCTCCTAGCCGGGGGGATCCTCGTCGCCGCCCTTGCCTACGACCTCCTGGCTCGAAGAAGTCCCTGGACCGCGGCGCTCCCGGCCTTCTGCCGGCTCCTGCTCTGTCTTTCCGGAATCTCGGTCCTGGATTCCCCGGACCTCTCGTTCGGGGTTCTTTCCTGCCTGGGGGCCTATGCCGGTTACGTCGTGATCTGCGTCCTGCACGGCCGTCTCGAGGACCGGGGCATGGAAGCCGGGGGTTCCCCCCTCGGAAGCTCCTCTCTCAAGAAGGCGGCCCTGGTCACGGTCCTGATTCCCGGACTCTTTGGAAAAGGCTGGTCCTGGCTCGGAATCCTCCCTCTGGGCTTCCTCCTGGTCAGGGACTTTCGGGAGACGGCCGACCCGGCCGCCCGTACGGGTGCGCTCTTGCGGGGTCTCCTTCGTTTCCCTTTGATTCTCGCCCTCGCCGGAGGGTCCCTCCTCGCCTCGGCCCTCCTCTTGATCCCGGGCTACGCCGCCTCCTGGCTCTTCGGGAAACGCGGTTGGAGTTGACCTCCTCGAAACCCGACGGAAGGGCTCCTCCGCCTCAATCCCCCTTCCGGACCGAGGCGTAGGCTTCCCTGGCCTGCTCCCGCGACAGGAGGCCTTCGGCCACCATCAGAGTCAGGGCCTTCTTCAGCTTTTCGGGATCCTTCTGGAGCGCCGTCATCCATGGAGCCAGGGTGGAGGGCGCCGCGTCCTCCGCCGAAGTTCCTCCGCCCGCCCTCTCCTCGTTTTCTCCCGGATCCTCCTCCGGAGATTCGATCGCGAGATCGACGGGGTCGATCAGGCCGGATCCGTTTTCCTCGTCCTCCTCGATCCGATGCGGCGGATCGGATTCGAATACGGTTCCAAGCGTCTCCACCGGACCATGGTCATCGGACGCGGTTGCCTTGATCCTGGACTCGAGAGGCAGGGCTTCCCCCGGGGCCTCCGTCTCGGTCGAGGCCCCTTCCTCAAGAAGAGGAGTCCTCGTGACCCCCTCCCATTTCTCACGAGCCTCGCCGGGTTCCTGTCCGAGATGCCGTTGGGCCGCGTCCTGGTTCCCCTCGAAACGGAATCCGTCGAGTTCGTCGGCTGCGAGTTCCTTCAGATGGGCTTCGATCTCGGCCGCCTCCGTCCTCATTCCGTATTCCTCGCGGAGTGTCCGGACCATCTCCTCGGCTCTTTGAAGGGTCGTACGGAAGAACTCCTTCATCTCACGGGCGATCCGCTCCTGGACAATCTTGGCCTGTTTCTCTCCGACCTGGTTCAAGATCCGGGCCGCGATTCTCGTCGTACCCTCGACGAATTCCTGCATTTCCCTCTGCAGGCGGATCTCGAGGGCTTCCTTCCGGTCGTCTTCGGCGAGGACCCGGGCCGAATCGGAGGTTGCGGGCAGCCCCCCCTCCCCGGACTCACCCCGATACTTCCTCTTCTGCTTCTCCCTGCGGAATGCCTCGAACTGGTCTTCTGGCGGTAGTTGCCCACGCATGAGCGATGCCTCCCCGGATCCTGCGGTTTCCCCGTCTCTATCGACGATCGGAAGAGGGCTCATGAGTCCCCGGAGAGAAGCTCCCTCGCCATTCTCAATGCCTCGGTCGCATCGCGGATTCGACCCGCGGCCCGGGCGTCGGCGATCCGCGCGAGGGCCTCGCCGATTCGAGGCCCCTGTGCGTAGCCGAGGGCGAGAAGGTCCTTCCCCGTTAGCAGGGGAGGAAGGGGTTCGGGGTCGAGGGTCTTCCAGGCATCGAGCATGATCTTGTGGAGATCGAGCTTCCGGTGCGAGGCCAGACAATCGGCCCGATGGAGCGCCAGATGTGACGGGAACAGGGGTGACCGCAAGAAGGCCTCCCTTCGGGAGGGTCGGAAGGATTCGAAGGAGGCGATTCCGATGTGGAACGCACAGAGTTCGACGACCTCCTCACGCAGGTCTGCGGGCGCATGGAAACGGAGAAGGCAGGCCCGGGCCATGTCGGCGGAGAGCCGGTCATGACCATGGAAACGGATCCTGTCCCCGGACGCGTCCAGGGTTTCGGGTTTGCCGAAGTCGTGACAGAGGGCGGCCCAGGCAAGGCTTCCGGAGGGGGGCTCTTCGAGATGGGCGAGCACGAGACAGGTGTGCCGGAAGACATCCCCCTCGGGGTGGTAGTTCCGGGGCTGGGGAACCCCGACGAGGGCGGCGGCCTCCGGAAGGATATGGGGGAGGATTCCGGCCTTTTCGAGGAGAAGGAGCCCCCTGCCCCTTCCCCGGCCCGTGAGAAGGGCCGTCAGTTCGAGGAAGGCCCGTTCCTTGGGAACTCTCCCGACTTCTCCTGAGCAGGCGCGAATCGCGGTCCAGGTGGCCCGATCCGGGACGAGGTCCAGGGAGGCTGCCAATCGTAGCCCTCGAAGAATCCGCAACGGATCCTCCCGGAACCGGTTCTCCCCCTCCCCGATCACACGCAGCCGCCGGGCGCGGAGATCCCGGAGTCCTCCGAGCGGATCGAGGAGTTTCCCGTCCGCCGGGCCAAGGTAGAGAGCGTTGCAGGTGAAATCCCGGCGGTGTGCGTCGATCTTGGGATCGCGAAGAAAACGGCATGCGAAAGGCCTTCTTCCGTCCACGTACCGGCCCTCGGCCCGGAGGGAAGTCAACTCGAAGGGCCGGCCGGCCAGCTTCCCGTGGAGGCTTCCGTAGGGCCGGCCCGGTTGTTCCCCTTCCAGGACCTCCCGTCCCAAGAGTTCCGCCGCCGATTCCGGTTCGGCGGTCGTCGCGAGATCGAGGTCTCCGGGCCGGCGGCCGAGGAACAGGTCCCGCACGGTCCCCCCACAAAACCAGAGTTCCTCCCCCGCTCCCCGAAATTTCTCCGCGAGCCTCCGGAACTCCGAGGGCAGGACCACCCGCCTCCAGAAGGCGAAGGTCCCTCCTCCGGGATTTCCTGGCGTCTTCCCCGTCATTCCACGACTATACCTGTCCACTCGGACGTCCCTCATCCAGGGATCGACCGGAGAAACGGCAAATGTTGTTACATACAGGTCCTCGATCCTCCTCGCACAGATTCGGCATCGGGGACATCCTCGTCCTTCTGGGCCTGGCCAGTGTCCTCTGGGTCACGGTCTCTCCCTATCTCGAGGGCCATGCTCTGGGAGAAAAGGAACTCGAAGCGATCGGAGTTCTCGAATCCTGGTGCGGGGAGGACGTCCCGGAGACCTTCCGGGACCCGACGGCGACCTACCGAAGTCTCGCGCAGGAGTTCGGTTTCGATCTCCGCCAAGAGCGTGTTCCCGGAAACGGACGAATGGAATCCTCCCTGTGGGTCAGTGGGCGGAAAGCCCTTGTTTTCGATCCTTGTCCCCTGGCACGAGGGACGGGGATCTACCTCAGGGTCCGGGACCTCTCCGCCCCATCTGGGTCCCCCGATCTCCGGATCCTGGACTCGGATCGAGGCTTGTGCGACGGGACCGGAAAACCCATCACCCCCAAGGGGGCCTTCGACCGGAAACTCCTCGAACTCGGCCGGAAGCTTCGCGAACTCCCTTTTCTTCCTTGGTTACGTCGGAGACTCGCCGACTTCCCGGCGGATTCGGGCGAAGCGGATTGGAGCGCGAAGGGGTATCTCTTCCGCCTGGTCCCGGTCGAGATGCCGGGGGCGGGTTTCGGTCATTTCATTTACGCCTGGCCGATCGAGCAGGGCGTTTCGGGCTTCGCCGCATTCTGTCTTCGACTGGAAGAGGAGATCGTCCAGACCCGGAACCTCGTCCATCGCTATTCAGGAACGGATTCGGTTCCCGCGCCCCGGGCTTCGATCCGGAGAAGCAGTTCGGAACTCCGGAGCGACGGGGCTTACACCGGCCTCGACGGGAACACCTGGTTTCCCGTGCTCGCTCCCGAGTCCTGAGAGGACCGGCCCTCCTCAGCTCAGCTTCTGCCAGTAGTCTTCCGGCATGTCGTGGGCGATCTTCAATGCCCCGTTCGCGCCCCCGTAGATCGGTTCCTCGATCCTGATGACGCGCCCCCCACCCAGGTGCTCCTTCATCTCGTCCTCGATCGCACGGTCGAGCCCACGGATCAGGGATCCTCCACCCGCGAGAAGCACTCGGTTTTTCAGCTTGTACTGGAACTCGGGATCGAAGCTGGCTACGAGCTCGCCGAGGGCTCCGACGATCGGAGGAATGATTCTCCGGCAGGTGTCGCGAAGGGTATTCGTAATGTCGAAAGAGGTCGGTTTCCCACGAACCGGAAGGTCGACGACGACCGGTTCGGAGGATTCGCTGACGAAGGCGTATTTTTCCTTGAGGGACTTGACCATGCCGACGGTGAACTGGGCCTCCGGGCACTGCTCCTTCAGGGCGGCGAAGATCTCCTGGTCCAGCCAGTCCCCCGCGGCCTTCAACGTGATCTGGTCGGCATCCTCGGGCATCGTTCCGTGCATTCTGCACAGATCGGTCGTACCCGCGCCGATGTCGATCACGAGAACGTCGTCGAGCCAATCGAGGCCATAGGCGACGGCGAAGGGTTCCGAACAGAGCATGACCGAGTCCACCGATTCCCGGGCGGCCTCGATGATCGCCTTCTTGTTGTGGATGCTCGCCTGGGCCGGTGCGCCGATGACCGCATAGACGAGTTCGTCCTTCCTCGGACGGGAGAGGCGGATGGCTTCCCGGAGGAGGTCCTTGGCGGCTTTCAGGTTCGCGTCACGGTCTCCGGGTTCTTCGCCGCTCCCCTTTAGGACCCCGTGTTCCAGGGGCTTGTAGACATTGCAGGAGAGCCTCTTCTCGAGGGCTTCCGTCCCGAAGAGAACCTCCCTTCCTAGGAGTTTTCGGGATACGACGTCCTTCGGATAGCCGACGACCGAGGCCACCGACTCCCTGACCCCGTTGGAGGCGCTGATCGCCGTCCGGGAGGTGCCGAGGTCCACACCGATGTAGAGAACCCCATGGTCCTTCGCCGCAACCTCTCCGGTAGGGGTAGGGTCATTCTGGTTTCCTTGTTCCTGCTCCGTCATCGATCGACTCCGTTGCTCTTCCCGTTTCGGGGTTCATTCTTCCAGAAGTTTCCGGTTGGCTTCGAAAATCGAAACCATGAGTTCGCGTTTCTTGCCGTAGGAGGGGTCGCTCCGGTCTAGGCCCTGGACCTCCCGGTAGATCGAGGCGATCCCCGGATCCTCGGTCCGGGCCATGCGGACCTGCTCGAGTTCCATCTCCGTGTCGGCCAGGGCCCGATTGACCTTGTGCAGGCGCCGTGTGAGCTTCTCGACCTCGAGGTTGTGTTCACGCATTCTCGCTTCGACCGCGCGCCTTCGTTCGACCTCGAGTCGGTCGACGACGAGCTTCATCACAGCCCGCTTCGGCTCGTCGTCCCCGTCCTTGCTCTCGAGTTTCTCGAGGAGGGATTCGAGTTCTTCGAGAAGGACCGAATCCTTCTCGGCGGACAGAACCCGTTCCTCCCTCTCCATACGTTCCCGAGCGGCCTTGATCTTCGACTGAACCGACTCGAGTTCCCGTCGGAGTTTTCCGACCTCGGATTCGAGGTTGGATTTCTCCTGAACAGCCTCCTGGTGCGCCCTCTCGAGGTCCTGATTGTTCCTGAGGAGCTTGAGGAACTCGTCCTTTGTCGCAAGGGCGATCTCTCCAGCTCCCCCGCTGGGATTCTGCATTCCTGCCATCTTTTGGCGCAGGGTGCGATGGACCGCGGTCTCGATCAGGGCGGCGATCCGGTCCAGACCGACGACATTGACTTTTTGGATACCCTTCTTCTTGAGCTGATCCACCGTCGTCCGGTAGCTGAGCTTCTTGACAGCCTCCTGGAGTTTCTGTTTGAGCCGCCCCCCCATCAGGATTCCTCCGGATACCGATAGCGTTCGTCGTAGGCCGGATCGGCTCCCCGTATCCCGATGACGAAGGTTCCAAGGACGTTCGCGCCGAGTTCCTCGAGGTTCTTGACCGATTGTTTCACGAGCTTCTTCGGGGAAGTCTCGAGGCGCACGACGAGGAGGGTGCCGTCGCAGCGGGCCGCAAGGATCCCCGCGTCGGTCACGGGGATCACCGGCGGCGAATCCAGAAGAATATACGAATATTCCTCCTTCAAGGCGTTCAAGAGATCGTCGACCCTGGACGAGGCCAGGAGTTCCCCTGGCCGGACTTTCAGGAGTCCCGCTCCGATGAAATCGAAGCCCTCCCGTCCGGTCTCGCGGATCCCCTCCCGCATCGGCATCGCCCCGGTCAGGATCTCGGTGAGACCGGGAGCCGGCTGGAGCCCGAGCATGCCGGACACGGAGGGCTGGCGCAGGTCGAAGTCGAGGAGAATCGCGCGGGTGTTCTCGAGTTCCGCGAGGGCGAAGCCGAGATTCAAGGAGGTCGCGCTCTTCCCTTCCCCCTGGACGGCGGAGGTCACGAGAAGGCTCCGCGGAAGCCCCTCGGGGTTCATCACGACGAGTTTGTTCCTCAAGGCCCGGAACTGCTCGGACCGGAATCCGGAGGGCTCATGGAAGAGAACGATGTAGGGATCGACGACCCGCTCGACGAGCACGAAGGGTTCGTCCACTCCCGGGGCCCGACTCTCTCCCAGGTCTTCGCTCATCGGTTCTTCGACTTTCGACAATGTCCGGTCTTCCAACGGTTTGCGACGGGCCCGGTTGCGGACCGGAGGAAGCTACCTTCCGGTCCTGGAAGGATCAATCTCACCGGGAATGTGGGCCGTTACCCCATCCTAGCCCGAGAATTCCGCGCCCTGCCGAAAGGGGGATCGACCTCTCGGGACCGGGAGATCAAGGCCGGAAAAGAGGATCCCCCGGAGGCCAGGGCCAAACCCCGGCCTCATCGGGTCTACGCGAGCGGATCCGGACGAGATTTCCGAGCAGGGTCATCGCCCGTGAGGGGGGGAATCCCCTTCCTTTCCGCAGTGCTGCAAGGATGTCCTGAAACATCGTCGTCCGTCGAGGCAGACAGACCTCGGCGGCCGCCAGGCCGAGGGTCTCCGTCGAGGGCTTGGAAAGCCAGTCCGCGATCCAGAGGGCGGGGTCCTTTCCTCCAGGACCCCGAGGAAGCGCAAGACAGAGCGTTCCCAGAGAGGATCCCCGGAGCCTAGCAAAGAGTTCGGTGTCCCCGATTCTTGCAAGATCCTCCGGACTCGGCGCGAGGAGCTTTCGGAAACGTTCCTCGAGGAGGGCACGATCCTCCGCTGTCAGGCCTTCCAGGGGGGCCATCGGCCCGAGCATCAGGTCGGCGAGCAGTTCCGTCCCGGGGCCGGCGGTGCGCAGGACCTTCCAGGCCTCGAAGGTGAACGAGGAGTCCGGATCGAGTCCCTTGGCCGCGACCTCGAGGAGTCCAAGGACGCCCTTCGGGATCCGCCCCTTCCGCCGATCCTTCATGAGGACCTCGAGGCAGGCCTTCCTCCCTCGAGGCCCGAGACGTCCTAGTCCCGCCGCGAAGATCGTCCCCCTGCGGAAGGAGTCCCCGACCGCTGCCTCGATCCGATCGGGGAGCGGAGGCCAGGAAGGTCCGGGACGCAAGAGCCTCCCGGCGAGGCGTAGCGTACCCTCGAGGAGGGGGAGGTCCCGATCCTCCCATGCGCCCAGGAGCAGGTCGCCAAGGAGGTCTTGCGGAAACGGATCGGCCGGCAGGCAGGCCAGAGACCGGAGCAGGGCATAGCGCCACCAGAGCGGCCCTTTCCCTTTTCCGAGAACCTCCCGAATCTCACGGACCCTGGATCGTGGAGGGATGCCCGCGAGGATGCGGGCTCCGGCGGGACGGTCGAGGTAGTCGGAGGGAATCTCCGGCGGCCCCCCCCCGGGGCGCGGACTCAAGGCGAGCCTAGAGGCTTGCCCGAGGTAGAGCCGCTCGGAATCCTCCCGGGACCGGGAAAGGTCCTCGAGCCAGGCACGGAGCAGGGCTTCGGGAGGCCGGAACGCCAGGCCGGAGAGGAGGGCGGCCGCCAGGGCGAGGCGTCCCCTCCGCCCGTCCTCGCCCGGAAGACGCGCACGCGCCTCGAGCCAGGGTTGAAGCCCCGCGATTCCGAGGCTGCCCAGTTCGATCGCGCAGCGACTCCCCAGGAGGCTGGGGAGACTCCGGTCGAGGAATCCCGACAGTTGCAAGAGAAAAAATCGAGGAGGGAGTGCATCCCCTCCAGGTGGAAGGAGGTAGACCCCATCGGCCCGGATCCGGACGGCGATCCCTCCCGGCTCTCCGGGTCCTGGGGGCGGAAGGAGTTCGGATAGGGTCTGCGGTCCCGAATTCCCGGAAAAGGGCTTCCGGAGAAAGGTTCCGGTCCGGGTCAGGGCGCTTCCGATCCGAATCGGAAGGGGCAATCTCCCCTGGACCCGGAGCCGGTCGATCAGGCCGAGAAGATCCGGGACTTCGTCCAGCCTCCAGGCTTCCAGGGGAAGGACCGACTGCTGGTCGGGGTAGGCCAAGGGTCCGGCCTCACGGAATCTGTACCAGGCCTCGAGCACGAGGGCGGCTCCCATCGCTCCCGCTCCTCGCCCCCCGGTGAGGACGCGGGCTGCGAGGGGCAGGATGTCCGACCTCCGGGCGAGCCTGCGGGCGGCCTCCTCTCGAGCCCCCGCATCCTCCTTCACGATCTCCGCGAAGAGATTCGCGGTTTCGTCCGGTTTCGCCCCTTCCTGCAGGGGAGCCGTCGAAAGGGACCCGAGGAAGCCGAGCATGGCGAGGCGGATCATCGTCCCGCGGTTCCTCGTAGTCGGAGGGAGCGGAGCCGGATCTCGCCGTCGGTCCGGATTCGGAGGGTCCGAAGCGATCTTCGGTCGTAGGGGAGGACCCAGGACCCGATCTTCCGTCCATTCAGATCGACTTCGAGGCTTCGACGTCCTTCCTGGATCCTCCCGAGCAGGAAACGGAGGCGGAAGCGAAAGCCGGGGAGGAAATACCAGCCGTCGGAGCCGGACTTCCCTCCCTCCGCGAGGAGGCGCGCACTCTGCCGGTCGAGATCCCTTCCTCCCCGATCCCGATAGGGTCCCGCGATCCCGGATCCGGAAGGAGGCTGCAACAGAAGGGAGCCGACCCCGCCCCAGGAGAGGGCGAGCCGGTCCAGCCACCCCCCATCGGGAAGCAGGAACTCGCATTCCATCGAGGCGGTTCCATGGTTCTCGATCTGGAGCATCTCGAGCACGAGGACCTCCTCCCCTGAAGAGGATGAGAGAGACAACCCATCCTTCCCTAGGCTCAGTCCCGCGAAACGGCCGGCCCGTTTCTCCTCGCCCGTGAAATCCAGGTCCATCAGGACACCGTCCTCCCCCCCCTCGGGGTCGAGACGCATCGTGACGAAGGGACTCCAGGCAGGAGGTACGGAGGTCCTCAAGGAACGCAGGGTCTCGTGCCTGCGAAGGATCGATCGCACCTTCCCTGCAGCCGCCTGGAGGCTGGCCCGGAGGAGGAGGCCGGGTTCGTTCGCCTCCAGGAGTTCGAGGATCCCCCGGGCCTCCTCGATCCCTCCGTCGAGGGCGAGACGCTCGGCCTTCTCCAACCAGGAGAGGATCCTCGTGATCCTCTCCTCTTCGCGCTTCCTCTTGCGCGACCGGCGTCGCTCCTGCAGTTCGAGGAACCGCGCCACCTCCTTCCCGGGGCGGAGGAGGAGGGCCAGCCCTTCCGAAAAGCGGTCTTGAAAGAACAGGTAGAGACCGAAGCCCTCGAGATGTCGCTGGACCCCAGATGGATCCAGAACACGAATCTCCGCGAGGAAGGCCGCGGGATCGAGTTCGGAAAGTTCCAGACTTCGTTCCTCTCCGGTTGCGTGTCGGATCACGAAGCCCAGCCCCTCATCGAGAGGGGACAGCCGGCCCGCGAGCGGCGGACCGTGCTTGAGGACGATCCGGACGGGACGCCGGGCTCCTTCCCGGCAGAGAACGGTCCTCCCGAAGCCGAGCGCCCTGTCCATCTTTTCGAGATCGTCCAACCAGTCGTCCCGGATGCGGCGGACCGAGGCCTGCGTCGGCGAAAAGGATCCGAGGAGCCGTTGGGCCGCGGCCAGGTCTAGGCGTTCGGCAAGAAGATCCTGGATTCCATCGAGAAGGAGATTCAGGAGATCGGACTCGCGCGCGGCCGTTCGGTCCGCCCAGGTCCGAACCCTCCCCGTCCATTCCTCCCGCAAGACGGGGAGAGGATCCTCGATCCCTGCGGGAAGGCTCTTCCAGGCGGGTTCCTTCCCGGAAACGGCGGGTTCGAGCCGGTCGAGGGCTTCCCGTGCGGTTCGGAGGAATCCCCGGTCAAGGAGAGAGGAGATCGAAGCGAGGTCTTCACGGATCCGACTTTCGAAGGCGGAGACCCGCGAAGCGGCTTCGGCGCGGATCCGGGCGGCTCGAGTCTCGATCTCTTTCCTCAGCTCCCGGAACATCGCCTCTCCTTCGGGGGGGAGGCCTGGGTTCGAGCGGCTCCCGAGGATCCGGAGAAGCTCTTTCCGCATTCCCGAAAGGACCTCAAGGGATTCCCGGAACCTCCCCTCCTTCCTCGCCCGCTCCACGACCGGGAGAAGTTCGGTGCGGAAGCGCCCTCTCTCCCGCTCCAGCAGGGCCCTGCAGAGCCTCGCAACCACCCGCCGGCAGAGTTCCTCTTGTCGTTTCCTCCACCGCAGATAGTGCGTCCTGGGCCCCCCCCCTTCGTGAGCGTCGGGAAGATCCTCCGGCGCGAAACCGAAGGCCTTCCGGAGTTTCCCGGCCAGGACGCCCTCGAACCACGCTTCCCGCCAATCCGGAGGGGGGATGGATCCGAGCCAGGCCTCGAAGGCCGGCAACCCTGCTTCTTTCGCGAAGAAACGGTCGAGCTGCCGGTCCAAGGCCTGGATCTCGAAAGCCCGAAGGGCCTCGGCCTCGAGGGCTTCCTCCGCTCCCCTGGGGCGGAACGAGGCCAGAAGTTCGAAGCGGGCCCGCAGCGAAGGAGCGGAGGCCAGGAGTTCCCGGAGCCTGCCGAGTTCCCGGATCTCCGAAGGTTCCACCGAACCGTCGTTTCCGAACGCTAAGGAAGCGACGAGTCCGAAACCGACCGCGGCCAGGATCGTTCCTCCCACCCAGGCCCATCGACGCCGTCCGGGTCGAAGCTCCCCGCGTTCGAGGTCCTTGGGGTCGATCGAGGGCTCCTCTCCCTCCGCGATCCTCTCGAGGTCCGCGCGCAGGGAGTCCGCGTCCTGGTAGCGGAGGCCGGGATCGCGCGCGAGGAGTTTCCGGAGAACGAGCCGGAATCCCCCGCTCAGGAAGGGTTGTTCCCGGTCGAGGTCGGGCGGGCCTTCCTGAAGGATGCGATGAATGACCTGTCCTACGGTTTCGCCGGGGAAGGGCGGCTGTCCCGTGGCCATATGGAACATCGTGGCCCCCAGGGAATAGAGATCGCTTCGGCGGTCGACGAGCGTCGGGTCCCTCGCCTGCTCCGGGCTCATGTATTGGGGGGTTCCGACGGTCGCTCCGACCTGCGTCAGGCTCGGGTCCTGGAAACCCTTCGCCAGACCCAGGTCGGTCAGATGGGTCATGCCCTCCTCGTCGACGAGGATGTTCCCGGGTTTCACGTCACGGTGCACGACACCCTGCGCATGGGCGTATCCGAGGGCGTCGGCGATCTGTCTTCCCATCTCGACGACCTGTTCTTCCGGGAACCTGCCCCAGGTCGCGAGAAGCTCCTTCAGGGACTTCCCCTCGACAAACTCCATCGCGAGGTAGTGGTACCCGCCTTCCTCCCCGAAACCGATTCCGCGGACGAGGTGGGGATGTTCCAATCGCATCGAGATCTCCGCCTCGCGCCGGAGCCGATCGACGTATCTCGGATTCCGCGAGAGGGAAGGCCGGAGGACCTTGAGAGCTACCGGCCGTCCCGTGCTGATCTGCCTGGCCCGGAACACCGTTCCCATGCCTCCCGACCCCAGGCGGTCGAGAATCTCGTAATCCTGGAACGGCTGGGCGAATCGCGTCGATTTCGTCATGTAAGGAGTGCCCGGAATCCGGGGCACTTCATTCTCGCATCCCCGGGGTCCGAGCGGAAGCCAGGGAAGGAGTCCCCGAAACCGCGGCGGACGGCGGGCCCTCCCCCGGTAGAATTGTCCGGACTCTCCTTCCCGATACTCTCTCCGTCCGCAACGAAGAGAATCCCGCCTCGACAAGGAGCCCACAGATGAGATCCGTTCCTCCCATCTCCCTCGCCCTTCTCCTGTTCGTCTCCCCGACTCCGGCGCAGACGCTCAAGACCTTCGTTCTGCCCAAGGGGAGCGAGACGACGCGCGACAAGAACTACGACCACTTTCTATCGCCGTATTCCTCCCTCCTGCCGGTCCATCTCCAGTACATCTACGGGGCGGGCGACGTTCCCGTTCCCGCCGCGGTCATCAAGGAACTGACCTGGCGCCGGAACAACTACTACGGGAACCCGGTTCCCACGACGACCCAGACGATGGTCGTCACTCTCTCGACGAGTCCGAACGCCACGGCCTCGATGTCCCCGAATTTCGCGAAAAACTTCGGGACCCTGACCAAGCAGGTCTTTTCGGGAACGGTGAACTGGCCGTCCGCCCCCTACAAGAAAGCACCGGCCCCCTTCACTCACAAGATTCCGCTGACCACCTCCTTCACGTTCATCCGGCCGCAAGGAAAGGCCCTGCTGATCGACATCAAGGTCACGAAGTCCTCGACTTCCCGGACCTACATCCTCGATGCCGTCGCGCCGGATACCGGAAGCCGCACGAACAACGGGAATCCCCCGTTCACCTGCAAGTTCAGCAACGGCAAGTTCAGCAACAGCCTTTCCTATTCCCTTGCCGGCCTCACCAACAACGGGGGGCCCTGGTTCGTCCGTTACGGCGGCCTCCTTTCCGGAAGCGTGGGGATCGTGACGATCAGCGCATTCGGGATCGGGATACCTGGATATCCGATCAAGCTCCCGATCGACCTCAAGGGTGTCGGCATGCCGGGCTGTTTTTGGAACGTCGGCCTCGAATCGGGGATCTGGATTCCGATCAAGGTCGACACCTTTGGATTCGCCCGTCTTCCAAGCTTAACGATCCCGAAAGGTCTGGGAGGAAAGAGCTTCTTCGACCAGGGACTCGTTCTCGACAAGAAGGCGAACACAGCCGGCTGGATCACGACCTGGTCGAGTAAGTGGACGATCGGAACCCTCAAGGGGCCCGATGCGAACACCCTCTATCGGATCAGGGACACGAGTTCGTCTCCGACCGGTTTCTTCCGGAAGGGTTGGGGCACGATCGTCCGGATCGGCTACTGAGCCCCCGGTAGACGCCAGGGGAGGGCCCAGGGCCGGTCCTCCCCGACGGCTCCGGAACAAAGACGTCCGTAGACGAGTTCGGGACCGTAGACGGGGGAGAGGACCGAGGCCGCGATGACCTCTCCGGGAGTGCCCGAGGCGAGAATTTTCCCCAGATGGAGGACATGGATCCGGTCGGCGAACTGGCTCGCGAGGTTGAGGTCGTGGGTCACGACGAGAACCCCGCCCCCCGTCTCGTCGACCCAGGTCCTGAGGAGGGAGAAGACGCCCAGCCTGTGGGAGGCATCGAGATTGGAGGCCGGTTCGTCAAGGAGGAGGTAAGGGGTCCCCTGGGCCAGGGTCCTGGCGAGGAGGACCCTCTGGCGCTCCCCGGTCGAGAGGGCGTGGTAGGGGCGGTCGGCAAGGGCCGAGATGCCGCAACGTTCGAGGCTGGCCTCGACCCGTTCGTGGTCCTTCCTTTCAGGACTGCCCAGAAGCGGAAGCCAGGGGTAGCGGGCCATCAGAACGAGGTCACGAACCCGGAGCCCTTTCGGCACGTCACGGTCCGGAAGCGATAGGGCGATCTTCCTGGCGCGTGCTTTCCAGGAGAGATCCGAGAGCGAATCCCCGTCGACCCGGATCTTGCCCCGGTCGGGTTTGCGGAGCCCTGAGAGGCAACGCAGAAGGCTGCTCTTTCCCGCTCCGTTCGGGCCGATCACGGCCTCGAACCGGGCCCGTGCGAGGAGGAGGTCGACGGAGGAGAGGGCCTGGAATCCACCGGGATAGAGGAGTTCGATCCCTTTCCCCTCAAGCCCCTTCACCATGGGAGAGCCTCCTTCCTCCGGTGGAAGAGGAGCGCCAGGAAGAACGGGGCTCCGACGAGGGAGAGAAACACTCCGGGAGGCAGGGACCAGCCGTGGGCCAGGGTCCGGGAACACAGGTCCACCGCCATCAGGAACGAGGCCCCCGAAGCCAATGAGGCCGGAATCAGGATTCTGTGTCCAGGTCCGAGGGCCAGACGCATCAGGTTCGGGAGGATCAGACCGAGAAAGCCGATCTGGCCGGCGACCGCGACCGCTCCTCCGGTCAGGACGGAAGTCAGGACCACGACCTGGATTCGAATACGGATCGGGTGCATGCCCAAGGAAAGCGCGTCCTCCTCCCCGAGAGCCAGGAGATCGAGTTCCCGCCAGAGGAAGGGCAGAAAGGGAAGGACCAGCAATAGGGTCGTCCAAACCATCAAGGCATGGAGACTCGAACGCGCCTCCAGAGTACCGAACCCCCAGGCGACGATGGCGCGGGAGACTTCCCAATCGTCGAGCCAGAGATTCTGGAGCAACGCCGACAGCCCCCCGAAAGCCGTGTTCAAAGCCAGACCGAGGAGAAGGAGCCAGGCGAGGCCGCCCCGAGGAAGCCTCCAGGACGCGAGAGTCACGATCAGGGTCGCTCCCGAGGCGCCGAGAAAGGCGCCGACGGGAACGAAGAGTATCCGCAGACGGGCGCTCCCCTCGAGGGCGAGTTCCGGGCCGTAGCCGCCTACGAGCAGAACGCCGATCAGGGCGCCGAGGCCCGCCCCGCTCGTCGTCGAGAGAAGGCCGGGTGAGGCGAGAGGGTTCCGGAACAGCCCTTGGAGGAGGCAGCCGGCGAGCGAGAGGGAAGCGCCGACCCCCGCGGCCGTCAAGACTCTCCAGAGCCGGAGTTCGAAGACGGCCTGATCCATGCCCGGGAGCGGACTTCCTCCAAAGATGTGGGCGAGTCCCCGGAACAGGTCGCCGAATCCGAATCGCCCCGTCTCGCCCCACAGGAGGCCGGCGCCGAGGAGGACGGGAGGAAGGACGACGCACAGGAAACCAAGAAGACCCCTGCGGCCCGGAGTCCGGATCATCGTTCTTCGCCGAGTTGCTTCGCCAGTTCGACGGCGGCCTCGAAGACATAAGGGGATGCGGCGTTGCGCAAGCGTGGGGAGAGCCGGAGAATCCTCCCTTCACGGATCGCGGGGAGGCTTTTCAGAGCCGGGAAACGATTCCAGACCCCACCCCGCTCTCCCTCTTCGACGAGGACCCACTCCGGGTCCGTCCTCAGGATCGCCTCGGCGGAGATTCTGGCATGCCCTTCGATCCCGAGAGCCCGCGCAGCGTTCTCCGCCCCCGCCAGCCGGATCATCCAATCCGCCAAGGACCCGTTCCCGGCCGTCCAGAGCGCGGTCCCGAAGCCCGAGAGAGGCAGCACGGAAATGGGTTTGCGGAGAGCCGACTTCCGGGCGGCCTTGAAGGAATCCCGGAGTCTCCGGCGGGCGGCGCGGACATCCGCTCGCCCGCCTCCGATTCCGATGACGACCCGACCGAGTTCACGTTCGAGACTCGGGTAATCGCGCACCGGGGCGAGAACGAGCACTTCGATTCCCCGGCGCCTGAGTTCCTCGCAGACCTCCGGGGATTGGCTCGAGTCGGCCAGTACGAGATCCGGTTCGAGGGCCAGGACCTCCTCGACTCGAAAGCTCCGGAACCTCGGAAGTTCCTCCAATCCCCGGCGCAGGGATGGATCCCGCCAGGCGCATCCGTAACGGAGGACCTGGGCCGGGATCGCGGCGAGGAGGTCCGAACGTCCGAGCCAAGCCAGGAAATCGACACCGTTCACGGAGCTGGCCACGATCTTTTGGGTCGTCCGTACCCTCCGGGGCTGGAAATCGTTGCCTGGGTCCTTCGGACCGCAGGAGATCGGAAGGAGAACGAGACCCGCGGCTCCCTGGAGCATGAAGGATCGAAGCGCGCGGTTTCGACGATCGAAGGCCATACGGTCCCACTCCTCGAGGACGGGATGCGATGCATCCTGGCTTTACCTGTTGCCCGGTCGAACCGATCCTCCCGGTTTTCTGGCTCACCGCCTTCGGCGGTTCACAGTGGCGGGCCCGCGCCGGATTCGCACCGGACTTGCCCGGGAGGGGACGGCATGAAAGGATCGCATACTGTCGGGCCGGAGACCTTCCCGGTCAAGTTCGGAGGAGAAGGCAAACGACGAGGAAGGACTCGAAGATTCCCGCCGCCCTGATCGGTCCCCGGCGCGTGCGCCAGGGACTCGGGGGCTGGCTCGCTGGTTTCGCCGAGGAGGCCGGGGCGGAAATCCTTCGCTGCCTCGGGAAGGACCCGGACCGCATCGCCTCCTCCGCGAAAGCCCTGTCCGGAAAACTCGGACATCCGGTCCTCCCTTGCCGGGACCTCGACGAACTCCTGGCGGAATCTCCTCCTCCCCGTCCCGAATTGCTGATCGTCGCCTCCCCCCCCGAGGCGCACGAGGAAGCTCTCGTATCCGCGCTGGATCGAGGACTCCACGTCTTCTGTGAGAAGCCACTCCTCGAAGGGGTTCCCGGAGACGGGGAGAAGGCGGCACGACTCGTTGATGCCTTTGCCGCCAGGAGGTTGACCCTCGGAGTCAACACCCAGTGGCCCTTCACCCTCGAGGCCTGGTTCCGCCTCTTTCCCGATCAACGGGGACGGGAGGTCCGGGATTTCCGGATGCTCCTCTCCCCCGCCTCCGCCTCCCCCCGCTCGCAGGTCCGTGACAGCCTCCCCCACGTCCTGAGCCTTCTCCAGGCCCTCGCCCCCGGGGTTGGGGCCATGGTCCGCGCCCCCCGCTTCCATGCGGAGGGGCGTGACTCCTCGGTCCTCTGCTTTGATTGGGTTGGCCCGTCCCGGGTCCTCGGCTGCGAGGTCCGGCTCGAGAGGGTTGCGAAACCGCCCCGCCCGGCGGGTTACGGCTGGAACGGCCGCTTCGCGGAGAGGCGGATCCGCCTTCCCTCTTACGAGATGTCCTTCACCGCGGAAGGGAGGGAGGTCCCCTACGAGGATCCGACGAGGGCCTGCGTGCGGGCCTTCATGGACCGCCTCCTCCGGCGTGAACCGGGGAAACCGGAACCCGGTCTGGCCGAACGCATGGCTATGCTGGAGACTCTTCTACGACACGTTCCCCGTTCCCCCGGATTCCTCGATGGACACGAACACCGAAACCCGTCGCGGCGTCGCCGCGACCCATGACTTCTCCGCGAAGCTCCGCCAGCCGAGCCTCCTCCCCCGGGTTCGCGAGTACATCCGCTGGCGACGGGAAGTCCTGGAAGCTGGGGCCGCCGGAACCCCCGCCCCCCCCTATCCCGACTGGGCCCCCCTCTCGATCAACCTCGACCTCACGACGGCATGTAATTACCGCTGTGACCATTGCATCGACTGGGACATCCTGAATCGTCCGGTCAAGTACGACACAGAACGACTCTTCGCCTCGATCGAGCACATGGCCTCCAGGGGGCTGAAATCCGTGATCCTGATCGGGGGAGGCGAACCGACCCTCCACCCCGCTTTTCCCGAGGTGGTCCGGCGGTTGAAAGCCCTCGGTCTCCAGGTGGCGATCGTCAGCAACGGGAGCCGAAACGACAGGATCCTCGAGATCCTAGATCTCCTCGACGAAAGGGACTGGATCCGCCTGAGCCTGGACTCGGGGACGGACGAGACCTTCAAAATCATGCACAAGCCCGTCCGGGACCTGGGCCTGGAGGAGATCTGTTCCTGGATCCCCCGCTGGAGAGATAGGAATCCCCGACCTACCTACGGCTTCTCCTTCGTCATCGTCTGGGAAGGCGCCCAGCGCGAAGAGGGAATTCCGGTCACCGAGAACATCGATGAGATCGTTCCCGCCACCCTTCTCGCGCGGGAACATCGATTCAGCTACATCTCGCTCAAACCCTTCCTGACACGCAGAGCGGGCGGGTCCGAGGTCATGGCTCCCGAGGAGGCCGCCGACGAGGCGCGGACCCTGAAACGGATCCGTGATCGGGTGGACGAGGCCAAGGCGCTCGCGACCGGCGAGTTCAAGGTTCTCGAGAGCATCAACCTGCTGGTCCTCGAACAGGGGACCTGGAAAGAATACACGCGGCAGCCCAAGGTCTGCCACATGCAGGCCCTCCGCCAGGTATTGAGCCCGATGGGACTCTACAACTGCCCCGCCCACCGCGGGGTCGTAAAGGCCAGGATCGCGGACGCCGAGGCCTACGCCGACTCCCCCCGCTGCCGGACGACCGGCGCGAACACCGGACTCCTTCTCGACCGCTTCGACGCATCGAAGGAATGCGCGGAGGTCACCTGCCTCTACCACCGGGTCAACTGGTGGATCGAGAAGGCGATCCGGGAGGGCAGAGACCCCGGGGAGATCGCGGCTCTCGAGGAACGGAGGGACTGGTTCCTGTGAATCCTTCCCGGAGGGTCCGGCGCATCCAGGTCCTCGAGGATCGGGCCGGACGCACGGGGCCGGCCGACGGTTTCCTGCGTCTGCGCCGCCTGACCCTCGTCAACGAATACGAGGACGGCACCCGGTCCGCGCCCTATCCCTGCGATGTAGTCTCCCGCCGCCGTGTCGATGCGGTCACGATCCTCCTCTTCCGCCGGAAGGCCGGAGATAGGGTCGAGGTCGCCCTCCGAGAGGGGTATCGGGCTCCGATCTGGCTTCGGTGCGAGGATCCCGGGGTCCCCTTCCCCGAGGATCCCCCGATCGCCGCCCTCGTCGAGACCGTGGCAGGGGTGATCGAGGAGGAGGACGCCCGCCTTCCCCGATCGAAGGCCCTCCGGCGTCGGGCGCGCCTCGAGGCCCGCGAGGAGGTCGGGATCGAGATCCCCGAGGAGGCGATCTTCGAACTCGGCGCCGCCTCCTTCCCCTCGCCCGGCGTATCGGACGAGAAGGTCTACTTCTGCGCCGCGGAGGCCGAGCTGGACGGCGCTCTCCCGCCCTCGGGGGACGGATCGGTCATGGAGGAAGCGGGCGGACTCTTCCGCTGCGACCTGGAGGAGGCGATCCGCCGGTGCAGGGAGGGGGCGATCCCCGACATGAAGACCGAGATCGCTCTGACGAGACTCCGAGACCGCCTCTCGGAAGCGTCTCAGTAGTCCCGCATCTCCCTCCGGTCGATCTTCCTCCGCGCCTCCTCCCGCTTGTCGCGGACCTTCTTTCCCTTCGCGAGCCCGATCTCCATCTTAATCAGGTTCCGCTCGCTGAGATAGATCCGGAGAGGGACGAGGGTCAGCCCCTTCTCCTTCACCCGGGCGTGGAGCTTTCGGATCTCGTGCTTGCGGAGGAGGAGCTTCCTGCGCCGCTTGGGATCATGCCCGAAATGCCGGCTTCCCGGGAACTCCTCAATCGTTCCTTTGATCCACCAGGCCTCCCCCTCCTGGATCCGGACATAGGATTCCTGGAGGCTCGCGCGGCCCGTTCGGAGGGACTTGACCTCCGAACCCATGAGGACGATCCCCGCCTCGAAGCGTTCGAGGATCATGAACTCGAATCGGGCCTTGCGGTTCGCGATCAGAGTCCGGCCCGCCGGATCCCCGCTCCGCTTCTTCGCACTTCCCCCTGCCATGGTCTCACGCTACCCGCAGCCCCCCCGGCGACCCAAGCGCTTCCCGGGGCTTGCGCGGGTGCTTCTCCAAGGGCATGATCCTTCGCCCTCCGGGACCGATCCTCCGGTCCCTGGGCGGAAGTGGCGGAATTGGCAGACGCGCAAGATTCAGGTTCTTGTGCCCGATTAGGGCGTGGAGGTTCAAGTCCTCTCTTCCGCACCAACGAGCCCCGGAAGGGGCTCGATTCACGTACGGGAAGGCCGGCATGACGGGGATCGAACCGAAAACCCAGCCCGCAGCAACCGCGGAGCGGGGGGAGTTCCCGCCCCTTCGCCTCGGGAGCCTGGTTCTGGATCCGCCGGTCGTCCTCGCTCCGATGGCCGGGGTGACGAACGCCCCGTTCCGGGTCCTGGCGCGTTCCTTCGGGCGGGCCCTCTTCGTCGGGGAGATGATCTCGGTCCGGGCCTTTCTCAAGAACCATCCGAAGACCCTCCGGCTGGCTTCCTTCCTTCCCGGGGAACGCCCGCGCTCGATCCAGTGCCAGGCCGTCTCCCCCCCGGAACTCGAGGAGGCCGTCCGCCGCCTCAGGGGCGAGGGGATCGAACACCTGGACCTCAATCTCGGCTGTCCGGTGCGCAAGATCACCGCCTCGGGCGGAGGGGCGGCCCTCCCCTGGAAGACCGGCCTCCTGGCCCGTCTCCTCCGGGCCTTCCGTCGCGGCGCAGGTTCGGTCCCCGCGACCGTCAAGATGCGGCTCGGCATCGACGACGCGCATTTGACCTACCTGGAAGCGGGGAGGATCGCCGAAGCCGAGGGGATGGACGGCGTGACCCTGCACGCCCGCACCGCGGCTCAGCTCTACGGAGGCCGGGCGCGATGGGAGGCCATCGCCGAACTCCGTTCCAGCCTCGGGATCCCCGTTCTAGGAAACGGCGACGTCTTCGAGGCCGAAGACGCTTTAACGATGATGCGGAACACCGGCGCCGCCGGCGTCGTCATCGGGCGGGGCTGCCTCGGGAGACCCTGGATCTTCCGGGAACTCGAGGCCCTGTTCGCAGGGAGGCGGCCCCCCCCTCCACCGACCGCCGGCGAGATTCGTGAGATCGCTCTCCGCCACGGGGCGCTTCTCGTCTCCTTCTTCGGCCCGAAGATCGGGATCCTCCATCTTCGCAAGCACGCCGCCTGGTACTGCAAGGCCTTCCCGGGGGGCGCGAAGCTGCGGGATGCGCTCGTGCGTGCGAACTCCCTGGAGGAGATCGGAACCCTCCTCGCCCGCCTGTCCGCCGATCTCCCCTATCCACCGCAGGCGGTCCGGGCGCGCCGTTGCAAGGGATCCGGCACGCAGAGGGTCTCGCTGCCGGAAGGCTGGCTCGAAAGCCGGGATTGAGCCTGAGAGGCTTCCTCCGGTTCTCAACCCACGCGGAATTTGCCGGACTTCTTGATCTTGTTCTTGATCACCCGGCGGCCGCCGTGGGTCTTAGAGCGGGTCCGGAAGCCGACCTTCTTCAGGCGCTTCAGCTTGGATCTGCGGATCTTGACCTTCATCCTTCGTCCTCGGCGGTCCGGTCCGGGCCGGGAGAGGCCCGAAAAAGGGGGAGATTCTAGGATCTTCCCCCTCCGCGTCAAGGATTCGGGGTTCTACCGCCTCAGCCCCGCGGTAGATCGTCCTCCCCGGCCCGCCGAATCCTGAGGGAGTTCGTCGCCCCGCTGACCTGGACTTGACCCGAGATGTAGACCACGAGATCTCCGGGCCGGACATGGTGCAGCTCGAGGAGTTTGCGTTCGGCCCAGCGGACCAGGGTCCCGACGGAACGGGCCTTTCGTATCGGGAGTGGATGCACCCCCCAGTTCAGGCAGAGCCGCCGGAGGGTCGAGGGATGAGGGGTGAAGGCGAAGAGGCGCTCCGAGATCCGCTCCCGGGCGAGGAGCCGGGCGGTCCTACCGGATTCGGTGAAGACGACGAGGGCTCGCGCGCCGCAGAACTCGGCCGCTCGGGCGGCGGAGGCGACGACCGCCTCGCCGACAGGCATCGGAAGTTCCCCCTCGGGGACTCTGCGGCGTGACGGATTCACGCCCCGGCGGAAGATCTCCCGCTCGGTCGCACGGAGGATCCTGCCCATCGTACGGACCGCCCGGAGGGGATGGGCCCCGGCGGCCGTCTCGGCCGAAAGCATGACCGCGGAAGTCCCGTCGTAGATCGCGTTCGCGACATCGGAAGCCTCGGCACGGGTCGGCCTGGGATTCTCGACCATCGACTCGAGCATCTGGGTCGCCGTGATGACCGGCTTTCCCGCCTTGACCGCTCTTCGAATCAGGTCCTTCTGCACGGCTGGGACGGCCGCGGGCCCGATCTCCACGCCGAGGTCCCCTCTCGCGACCATAATCCCGTCGGCCTCTTCGAGGATCTCGTCCAGGACCTTGAGGGCCTCGGGGCGCTCGATCTTGGCGATGACCCAGGTGTCCTTCCCCCGTTTGCGGATCCTACGCTTCAACTCCCGGAGGTCCTCGGGCTTCCGGACGAAGGAGAGGGCGCAGAAATCGACGTTCTGCTCGAGGGCGAACTCGAGATCCCGGAGATCCTTCGGAGTGAGACTCGGCGCCTTCACCTCGGTCCCGGGGAGATTGATCCCCTTGTGAGCGCGGAGCAGCCCCCCGTACTTGACGACCGTACGGACCGTGTCGCCCTGGACCTCGAGGACCCTAAGTTCGAGGCTTCCGTCATCGATCAGGAGACGGCTTCCCCGCCTCACGTCCTTGGGGAGGCCTTCGTAGCTGCAACCGACCCTCCCTGGCCCTCCGACGAAGTCCTTCCGGCAAACGAGTTCGATCCGATCCCCACGTTCCAGGAAGAAGGAGTTCCCCTCCCGGAAGGCTCCGATCCGGATCTTGGGCCCCTGAAGGTCGACGAGAATCGCCGCCGGCCGGCTCTCCTTCTGCATGATCCTGCGAATCGCCCCGATCGTCCGGGCGTGCTCATCCAGGGTCCCGTGTGCCATGTTCAGCCGGAAGACGTCGACCCCGGCGACGAAGAGGCGCTGGATCATGCTCCGGCTCGTGCTGGCCGGGCCCAGTGTCGCGACGATCTTCGTCCGCGTGGTCTGCTTCCGCAGCGAACCCTGGGATGCGGGTTTGCTCATGACACGGAACCATAGCAGCCGGGCGAGGAGGAATCCGGCGCCGGGAGGATCCTCATTTCCCCTTCTTCGAGCGGGACTTGAACCAGGCCCGCCATTTCGCGACATAGGCCTTTCGCCTGGATGCGGTTCCTTCCGGATCGAAGGGGAGCTTGGCCCCTGTCAATTCGCGGAGGCTCTGGTAGGCCGCATCGCGAACGACGCTCTCTTCGTCTTCCAGCCCGTCGATCAGGGCCGGTACGGCAGCATTCGATTTCAACGCGCCGAGTCCCTTCGCGACGTGCCTCCGGACCCAAACGTCCTTGTCCTTCAGGGAGGGAAGGAGATAGGGCACGACCCTTTCGTCACCGGCCTTGAGAATCTCGTCCACGGCCGTCCATCGAACGGCCGCGTCGGGGTCCTCGAGACGGTCGACGAGTCGGAGGAGCTTCTCCGGCAGATCGGGAAGGGGCGCCTCCTTACCGGAGCCCCCCCCGGAGGAGGCGCCCCTCCTTCCGGCCTCCGCGGACGGGATTCCCCGAATCCTCGAAACCCGCCGGAATTCGTCTAGGGAGCGGGAGAGGGTGGCGATTCTCTCCTCGAGTCGTTCGAAGCCCCCGTTCATCGAGGATTCCCCGGCGGCGTGCCGGGCGGCCAGGTCGCGAACGACCTCCTCGAGTTCCCGGAGCTTCCTCAGGGTCCCGTTCTTCCTGCCATCCCCCTTCGAGATCTTCCCCTGGATCAGCGCGACCCCATCCCGGATCTCTCCGAGGACTCCGGGGAAATCAGACTGCAAGGCCCGCACGGTCTGCCCCAGGGCCGAGGTAGAGCGCTCGATCCCGTCGATCCGAACCGCGAGGTCCTCCCTTCCCCTCACGAGTTCGGACATGGCCTCGCGAAGCCCCTTTTCCCGTTCGATCTGTCTACGGTCGAGAAAGAACGAGACTCCGAGCACGGTCACGAAGACGATCAGGAGCCCGAAGAGCAATCCGCCCCGCTCTCCGGGGACTGCGGATTTCCGGGAGGCGGACCCCGGCAGGGAGGCGCAGATCTTCCCCCCGCAGGGGCCGCAGATCTTCTTCCCCTCGAGGTCCAGGGCGAGTCCTTCCAGGAGATCCTTCTGCGGGATCGAGTTGCCGCAGATCCTGCAGAAGATGAGTTCGATTCCCTCGTTCATCGCGCGTCCTCCGGGCCCGGGACGGGGGAGCCCCGGACTCTCAGGATACCGTACGCGACCGGCCGCCCGGAGCCATGGCTCCGGGCGGCCGGTCCTTCCTTGAAGTTCCGCAGATCCTTCGGTTCAACGACCGCCGGGCGCGGCGGGCACGGCCGAGGCCCCGAAGAAGGGGTCCTTCGACTTCGAGGCCCACCAGGCCTTCCATTTCTCGGCTCCCGACTTGCGGAGGCTTTCGTCCTTCGTCAGGTGGTCATAGCCGAAGCGCTTCCCGGTCGCCTGGCGGAGGGCCTCGATGCAGAGGAAACGGATATGGGTGTGTTCGTCCTCGAGACCGGCGATCAGGGTCGGAACCATCGAGTAATCCCCGAGGCTGAGGAGGCTTCGCGCGATTTCGAGGCGGGTCACCGGGTGGGTCTCTCCAGAATGCTTCCGGAGATAGGGGATCGCCCTCTTGTCCCCGATCATGCCGAGGACCCAGGCCGCGCTGGACCTGACTTTCGGATCCTTGTGGTCGAGTGCCCGGATCAGCGAGGGGATGGCCAACTCCCCCTTCGCCTTGAGCCAGAGCATGTTCTCGAGGAGTTCCTCCCGATGCTGGAAGGGGATCTGCTCAATCCGGTCCTTGATGACGGAGGCGATGATCGGAGCGGGCTCGGCGAACTTCGCCATCTCCGAGGAAGTCGTGGAGGAACAGGCGCTCATCATCTGGAAACCGGCGAAGGCGAAACCCATCACGAAGGCGTGCCGCATCATCGAATCGCTCCTGGGGAGTTCGGGGAACGGATCCGCCGTCCGGCAGGATCCGAAAGGACCTCCCTGCTATCGGATTTTCGGCATGGGTCCTTGAGGGGCCCACCTCGGGACCCCGCCCCCAAAGGACCGGATTCGGGGCCGACGAATGGGAGACGCGGGTCGCCCCCCTCCCGCGAGGCCCTCCTTCCCCTTTCTCGACAAGGACAAATCCGCTCCAGCCCTTGGAAATCAAGGCCTGGCGGCTGGGATTCTTCTTGCGGGAGGGGCAGGATGAGGGCTCAAATCTCCTTCGCCGTCCGGCCGGGCGGTCCGGAAGGGCGGCGAACGACACCAGGAGGGACCTCGATGAACAAGTCCGAACTGATCCAGTGCGTCCAGACGAGTCTGGGCGCCGACTGCTCGAAAGCCCATGCCGAACGTACCGTCAACGCCGTCCTGGACGGGATCGCACTGGGCCTGCAGAAGGACGCCGTCGTCCAGCTCGTGGGCTTTGGCACCTTTGCGGTCAAGGAACGCAAGGCCCGGAAGGGCCGGAACCCCCGCACCGGCGAGGAGATCATGATCAAGGCCTCCAAGTCGGTAGGTTTCAAACCGGGAACGGGCCTCAAGAACAGTCTTTGAGACCCGGTTTCCGGGCGCCTTCCCGGATCGGGAGGGATTCCCGAATCCAGCCCCCCCCCAGGACGAGGTCCCCGCGGTAAAGGACCACGGCCTGGCCGGGGGTCACCGCCTCCTGAGGTTCCTCGAAGCGGAGTTCGGCCCCGCGGTCCTCGGGTTCTCCCTGAAGGCGGGCCCCACGAGCCTCGGAGCGGGCCCGGATCTTGACCTCGACCCTCCTGTCGGGGGGGGGACTCCCGAGCCAGTTCACCGATTCGAGCCGGCAGCCGCCACAGGCCAGGTCAGACCTGCGCCCGAGCACGACTTCCGCCCGTTCCGGCCGGAGGGCGACGACGTAGCGGGCCTCGCCCAAGGCCGGCAAGCCGCGGCGTTGGCCGATCGTGAAGGCCTCGTAGCCCTCGTGGGGCCCGAGATCCTCCCCCTCGAGCGAACGGAAGCGTCCTGGGGTGAGGCGTCCGCGCTCGCGCAGCAGCACCCGGTAATCCCCTTCGGGAACAAAGCAGATCTCCATGCTCTCGGGTTTCGAGGCCGTCGGAAGGCCCGCCTCCCTCGCGAGGGAGCGGACCTCGGCCTTCCGAAGATCCCCGAGAGGGAAGAGAACCCGGGGCAGGCGTTCCCGCTCGATCCCGAACAGGAAGTAACTCTGGTCCTTTTCCAGGTCCCGGGCCCGAAGCAAGCTCCCATCCTTGATGCGGGCATAATGCCCGGTTGCGACCGCCTCGGCTCCGAGCCCGTCCGCGATCCGGAAGAGTTCCCCGAACTTGAAATCCCGGTTGCAGAGGATGCAGGGGTTCGGGGTCCGCCCCTTCCCGTATTCCCTGACGAAGAAGTCGACCAGGCCCTCGAATTCCGCCGCGAAATCGAGGGAATGGAACGGGATCCCGAGGATGTCCGCGACTCGAGCCGCATCCCGCGCATCCGAAAGGCTGCAACAGCCCCTCTGGGCCCACCTCTCCCGGGACAGCATCCGGACGCCGTTGCGCAGAAAGACCCCGAGGACCTCATAGCCCTGCCGCTTCAGGAGAAGGGCGGCGACGCTCGAGTCCACCCCGCCGGACAGGGCGCAGAGGATACGGGTCATCGGAAATCTCCGGGCTTCGAAGGGCGGCCTCATGCATGAAGAAGGACGGAAAGGATCGTGTTCCAGTCCCGAAATGCAAGGGCTGGCCTCTGATCCGGGCATCGTCCCGCCGGATCTCCCCCCCACGCCTCCTGTTCTCCAGGGGCCTCTTCCCGATTTCCCCGGGGCTTCCGCTCTTCCGTGGACGGGGAACTCCGGACCGCTATCCTTTTCCGCCCGGAATCCAACTTTTGACCGAGGAAGTTCATGCTTGTCGTCCCCCTGAAGACCGGCCCCCTGGCCGGATCCACCCTTTTCGTGAGGACCCTGGACCTTCAGGAGGCGGCGAACCCTCCGACCCCCCGCTCGGTGACTCGATTTCGAAGAAGCCAAGGGGAGGCCGGAGGGCCCGGCGGAAAGAACGCGGAAGGGAGCGGTTCGACGTCGACCGGGACGGCGTCTCCGAAGGCCCCCCCCGGCGCCCCCGATCCCCAGCAACAGTGCATGACCTCCCTGCTGATGATGGGGGGATTCTTCGTCCTCCTGTATTTCCTGATGATCCGTCCCCAGAAGAAACAGGAGCAGCAGCGGAAGGCGATGCTGGCGGCCTTGAAGAAAGGGGACCGCGTCGTGACGAACGGGGGGATCCACGCCCAGGTCGTGTCCGTGGACGAGCAGACGGCCGTCCTCAAGTTCGGCAACGATCCCGGCCAGAGATTCACGATCGACAGGGCGGCGATCGGCCGGGTCCGGACGAAGGAGGGGAAGGATCAGGACTGAAGCTGGGCGGACCTCCGGAAGCCCCCCCCGCGGAGGCAGAGGCGGAAGCTCCCGCTCCAACCGCCGACCGCCGAGCCCTCGGACGTGCCGGAGAGGACTACGTAGCGAGCGTTCTCGAAGAACGCGGCTGGACGATTCTCGCCCGGAACGAGCGGTTCGCGGGGGTCGAGATCGACTTGCTCTGCCGCAAGGGGGATCGCCTCCTTGCGGTCGAGGTCAAGACCGCCAGTTTCCCCAGGGTCCCGGACGGCAATTGCAAGCCTCCTCAAGTCCTGAGGTTGCACGCCGCCCTGGCCGCATGCCGGCGCGGCCTCCGTGCCCCACCGGCTCGTTGCGCCCTCGTCCTCGCCTCGGTCCGCCTCGGACCCCGCCCCGGCGATCATTCCCTCCGTTTCTTTTCCCTCCCCCTCCCGGGATCCGCGGCTCCGGAGGCCTACCCCCGGCCTCCCCGCCGCAAGCGAAGGCCTCGCTCCGCCCGATAAAGAACCGGAGTCCTCGGGCCCGCGCCCTCGAATGATCCGCCTCTTCCAACAGTTCATCCCCAAGCGGAAGCTCCTCCTCCTCCTCTCCGAGGGAGTGCTCCTGGCCTCGGTCCTGTACTTCGGAACGAGCGCTCCGGGATTCTCGACCCGCGATATCGGCGAGGCCGATTGGATGGAACGCCTCAAGGGCCTCCTTTCCGCCTTCACCGTGGCCGTCATCTGCCAGGTCAGCCTCTCCTTCAACGACCTCTACGATTGGCGGGTCTCGCAAAACCGCCTCGACCTTCCGAACCGCCTCCTCCATTCGGCCGGCTTCTCCTTCATCACCCTCTCTCTCCTGGTCTTCTTCTTTCCGGGATTGTTCTACTTCCCGGGAATCCCCGATCTCCGGGGTTATACCTGGCGTCTCGTCCTGATCCTCGGTTTCGGGTTCGTCCTCCTCTATTTCTGGCGGATCGGGTTCCATTGGTTTTTCTACAAGTGGGGATTCGGAGAGCGCCTCCTGATCCTCGGAACGGGAAACCAGGCCCTGAACCTGGCGGCCGAGATCCGCGACCGACCGGAGACCGGATTCGAGATCGTCGGAGTCCTGGGGAGCCGTCCCCCGGAAGGCGGCGCGGCTTCTCTTCCGGTCCCGTATCTCGGCAAACCCGAAAGACTTCCCGCCCTCGCCGAGGAGCATCGCGTCAGCCGGGTCATCGTGGCGCTCGCCGACCGCCGGGGGAATCTTCCAATCGAAGCCCTTCTCGCCTGCCGTCTCGCCGGAATCCGCGTCGAAGAACGGGAATCCATCTATGAGCGCATCCACGGGAAACTCAGCATCGACAGCCTCCGGCCGAGCTATCTGATCTTCTCCCCGGGCTTCCGGAAGTCCCGTTTGCAGATGGGCATAAAGCGCCTTCTGGATGTCCTCCTCTCCGCGACCGGCCTTGTCGTGTCCTCTCCCCTCTCGGTCCTGATCGCGATCGCGATCCGCCTCGATTCGCCTGGCCCCGTCCTCTTCCGGCAGTCCCGCATCGGTCAGGACTGGAGGGAGTTCGTCCTACTCAAGTTCCGGACGATGCGGCATGACGCCGAGGAGGATACGGGTCCGGTATGGGCGACCCGCCGGGACGACAGGATCACGAGAGTCGGCCGCTTCCTGCGGAGGACCCGACTCGACGAGATCCCCCAGATGTGGAACATCCTGATCGGCCAGATGTCCTTCGTCGGTCCCCGGCCCGAACGTCGCTTTTTCGTCGAACGCCTCCGAAAGGAGATCCCCTACTACCTCGAACGCCTCTCGATTCGTCCGGGCCTGACGGGCTGGGCGCAGATCAACTTCCCGTATGGAGCGAGCATCGAGGACGCCCGCCAGAAGCTCATGTACGACCTCTATTACATCAAGAACATGAGTCTTCTCTTCGACCTCACGATCCTCCTGCGGACGATCAAGGTGCTGCTTCTCCGGCGGGGAGCCCGCTGAAAAACCCTCAGTCCCCGGTCTTCCAGGATGTCTCCTTCTCGAGCAGGGTCCTGGCGTAGCGGCGCAGGGCATCCGGAGGACACAGGTGTATCTGTGCGTAGAGGTTTCGGTCCGGGCGGTAGGCCCCCGGGGCCCGGTCCTCTTTCCAAAGGCGGAGAATCCCCCGCAGGATCCGCCGATATCCCCTCGCGTGAGGAGTCTCCCTCCCCCCCGCATCCTCGGCGACGAAACTGGCCATCTCCGCGAGAATCAAGCGGGGCGAGGGTCCGAAGGCCAGGGCTGCGCACTCCGCGCGGGCTTCGAGATTGGCCATCAGGTTTCTCCGGGAGAGACCGGAGTCGAGGTAGAGACGAAGCGCAGGGACGGGATTGAACCCGAGCGGAAGGAGGTGGTGGGAATCGACGAGATGGGCCAGCTCGTGCGTTCGAAGCCCTGCCAGAAGCAGCTTCCAGCGATCCTTGGGATCTCTCGTCTCCCGCAAGGCGAGCAGACGGATCCGCCGATGCACCTGCCCGCCGTGGTTCAGGTCCAGGGGATCCACGAGGGGAAAGGGCTGCTTGAGGAGGCGGCCGGCTCGTTTCCGATCCTGCTCCCACTCCTTCCCGGCGATGAAACCCGCGGTCTTCCGGATCATCCGCAAGTCGAGGAGGTAGTGGTTCCAGAGGGCCAGCCCCAAGCTCTTCCCGAAGGGATCCCGGTCCTCGGCGAAGATCTTCTCCTCGAGGACGACCTCCCGGACCTCGCCCCGGAGGGGGAGCCCCGGTCGGGGCTCGACCCGAGAGACGGCGAGAAGCCGGCCGAGAAGAAGCCCGGGACGGTGCCCCCCGGTGAAGGAACCGGCAAGGAGATGCCGTCCATACCTTCGGAGGTATGCCGGAAGGCCGGGCCCGAAGGGATCCACGAGTTCCCCGAGAAGGGGGAAGGAGATCCTGCGGACCCTCCCCACGACATCCGTTCCGAGGATGCGCCGGGAAAGCTCGCGGATTCCGTCCAGGATCCGGTCCAGATCCCCGAACCTCGAATCCTTGCCCCGACCGGCCTCGCGGAAGAGCTGGACGAGGGCCTGCTCGAAACGGAGGAATCCATAGGCGTCACTCTCCAAGCTCCGAAGCGGTGTGGAGTTCGGCCATCGCCGGCGGAAACCGCCGGCCAGAGCGAGGGCCTCCTCGACCCATCCGGCCCGGAGAAGGACTTCGAGATCGGAAGCCGCCTGCCTCGGATTCTCCGGTTCCCTCCGGGAGATCGGTCCCTCGAGCAGGGCTCTCAGCCTTCCGGCGATCCCGTTCCTGCCTCGAGGGAGGAGCCCGGGGGGGAGGATCCCCTTCCAGAACCGAATCGCCTCACGGATCCTTCCCTGGGCGGCCAGGAGTCTCGTGACCCTCCGGACGGGACCGAAGGGACGCCCCAAGACCTCCCGGTCCGCACCCGCGTCGGCGGAGACGGCCCGGACCCGCCACCAGCGGAGCGCCTGTTCGGGCTGCCCCTCGGCCATCGCCATGGGGGGAAGCCAGGCCCCGATCGGAAGCCGGAGGAGCCTCTCGGCGAGGGAAGGGTCCTGGAGAAGCTCGTGATAGAGCAAGCCTCGGGAAGCGGGGGAAAAAAGGATCTCCCGGAGACGGGAACGGAGCTCGGGGACCTCGGGGGCGTCACGGAGCCCGCGTAGGAGATCCTCGAGACTTCCAGGGTTCCCGAGTGCGATCAGGACCGACCACAGGCCCCCGGTCGGGGTTCGACTTCGGATCTCCTTCCAACGGGCCAGGAACGGGGCGGGACGGACGAGCCCCGCCAAGCGATAGGCCATGAGTTCGACCTCGGGCATCTCCGGCATCTCCCGCCGAAGCCGGCGGTAGATGCTCCGGGCTCGGGTGCGCTTTCCCTCCTGCGCCGCGACCCATCCGAGTCCGTAGAGGATCCAGGGGTCTCCGGAGAAGGAACGGGCTGCGCCCTCGAGAAAGGCCTTCTTGGTCGACAGGTCGGCGAACAAGCGGGAACGGAGATAGATCGGTTCGGGCCGGGAAGGATGCGCGTCGCGGAGGGCTTCGTTCTCGGCCCAGGCCTCCCCCGCCAAACCGAGACGAAGCTGCACGTCCTGGCGCAGCCGCCAGACCTCGACCCAGAACGGGTGGTCCCGGGTGAGGACCCCGGTCTCCCGATAGACGCCGTCGAGGTCCCCGGCGCGGAACCTCCGACGCAGGTCGAGGACCCGGCCTCGATGCGCGAGGGCCCAGGCGGCGTCCCATCCGCCGGGACCCACACGGACGGGTCGTGGACCCTGGACCTCGCTCCGGCAAGCGAAAGCGCCGAGCAGGAGCCCGAGCCACAAGCCGCCCCGTCCCGCCGCGTTCATGCCTCCGTTCCCCCCTCGAGGCTCGGAGTCTTCGTGAATCCCGTGATTGCGAGATCCGCTCCGAAGCGCCGGACTCGGATCTCTTCGAGGGGTACGGCTTCCGCGGGGGTGCGAACCCCCGTTCCTCCCATCGGTCCCGGGGCCTTCCCGCCCCCGAACAGGATCGGCGCCTGGAAGGCCGTGACCTGATCGAGAAACGCCCGATCCATGAAGGCTCCGAGGAGACGGGGGCCTCCCTCGACGAGGAGGGAGCGGATTCCGCGAGACCGCAGGGCGCGGCACGCGAGGTCGAGACGGGGACGCCCGTCCTCCGCGGGAGGGACGGCGAGGAGTTCGGCTCCGAGGTCCTCCAGGACCTTTCCCCTTCCGGAATCGAGCCCTTCCCCGTGGACCAGGAGGACGCTTCCCCGGTCCAGGCTTCGGATCAACGAAGAAGTCCCGGGGGTCCGAAGATCGGAATCGAAGACGATGCGGAGCGGGGTCCGGCCGGGAACCTCCCGTACCGTCAGGAGCGGGTCGTCCCGGAGGACCGTTCCGATCCCGACGGCGACGGCGTCCACCGCGGCGCGCAGGCGGTGGGCCTCTCGCCGGGCCTCGGGCCCGGTGATCCACTTCGAGACCCCTTCTCGCGTCGCGGCCTTGCCGTCTAGGGTCATCGCCCATTTACCGTGGATCCACGGGCGATCGAGGGAGAGGGCGATCCGGAACCTTTCGAGCAGATTCCGGGTCTCGTCCTGGGGAAAGGGGCCCAGGACTTCGACTTCCTTTTCCCGAAGGATCCGGATCCCCGCCCCTTGGTGGCGTGGATCGGGATCGATCTCCCCGAGGATGACGCGCCGGATTCCTGCGGCCACGAGCAGGGATGTGCAGGGATGGCGTTTCTTCTCCATCCCCTCCGAGGCGCAAGGCTCGAGGGTCACGACGAGGGTATCCGGACGACCGCCCTTGTTCCGGGCGTCCTCGAGGGCGGCTTCCTCGGCATGCGGCCCGCCGTAGCGTTCGTGCCATCCCATCCCGACGATCTTTCCCTCCTCGAGGGCGAGTGCTCCGACCCTGGGGTTCGGTTCTACCCGCCCCGCCCCCCGGGCGGCAAGTTCTGCGGCGCGGCGAAGCAGCGCCTTCCATTCCCCGCAACTCCCGCAGGTCTCTTCCGCTGCGTTTCCGGTCATCCGCCGCACCGGGCCCGGGTCCCGCCCGGAACCTCGCAGAGTTCGCCGACCAGGCTGTAGGGATTCGCTTCGAGAATTCGCACCTTGACATAGGTGTCGGCCAAAGGCTCTCCATCGATCGGGAAATGCACGAGCCGATTCCTCGCGGTCCGCCCGGTCCACCGGTCGGAGCGGCTGCGGCTGATTCCGAGAACCAGGACTTCGAGAGTCGTTCCTACGAGGGCCCGGTTCTTTCCGAGGGAAATCCTCTCCTGCCGGTCCAGGAGATCCCGGTTTCGTCGTTTCTTGGTCTCCTCCGGCACATCGTCCTCGAGCAGATCCCCGCTCACCGTCCCCTTCCTCGGGGAATACTTGAAGACGAAGGACTGGGAGAACCCGACCTCCTCGAGAAGGCGCACGGAATCTTCGTGGTCCTCCTCCGTTTCCCCGGGAAACCCGACGATCCAGTCGGAGGCGAACTCCATGTCGGGAATCAAGCTCCTGAGATCCCGAATCCTCGCGAGGTACTTCTCCCTCGTATAGCCTCTCTTCATCCCCCGAAGGATCCGATCGCTCCCCGACTGCGCGGGAAGGTGGAAATAGCGGGACAATTTGGGGAGGGCGGCCATCGTCTCCATCAATCGGGAATCCAGGAAGGAAGGATGCGAGGTGATGAAGGAGAGCCGCCTGAGCCCAGGAACACCGTGAACCTCCCTCAGGAGTTTTGCGAAATCCGTACCCCGTTCCAGGTCGTGCCCGTAGGCGTTGACGGTCTGCCCGAGCAGGGTCAACTCGGTCACCCCGTCCGCGCAGAGCCGCGCGGCCTCGGCGAGGATCTGGTCCAGCGGCCGACTCACCTCCGGTCCCCTCGTCGAGGGGACGATGCAATAAGTGCAGGGCATATTGCAGCCGCGGATCACGTTGACGAAGGCCTGGGCACGGTTAGGACGGAGTTCGACCCTTCGAAGGATGCGATCCCCCCCGTCCCCCTCGCCGGTCGCGATCACCGCCTCGCGGCGAGCCAGGACCTCCCGGACGAGGGAGTCGATTCGCCCGAACTCCCGGGTTCCGACGACGAGGTCGACATGCGGAATCCGGGAGCGGAGCGCGGCCCGATGTTCCTGGGCCATGCATCCGAGCACGCCGATTACCAGACCGGGATTCCTGCGTTTCCTGGCCTTCAAACTCAACAGACGCCCGAAGACCCTGTCCTCCGCATGTTCTCGGACGGCGCAGGTGTTGAACAGGATGATCTCCGCCTCCTCCTCGCTCCGCGCAGCGGCGAAACCGGCATCCACCAGACGACTGGCGACGAGTTCCCCGTCGACCTTGTTCATCTGGCATCCGTAGCTCTGGAGGAAAAACTTTCGCGTACGTGGCATCGGCGCGGAGGATATGGTTTTCGGAAGGACCGCTACCGACCCCTCGGCCGGTCTCGCGGATCGAACATCATAGCCGCCGCTCCTCGCGCTTCCCGCCCGCTTTCCTCGGTCTCCACATGGTCAAAGGGTTCCTCCTCCTCTCCATCGCGCTCTTCCCCCTCGCGCTTCCCCCGTCCTTCCAGGAGCAGGGGGTTCAGGAACCCAAGACTCCCCCCATCGCCAGGAAGGGCGGATTCCTCGACGATCCCGCGGCCTGCGCGGATTGCCACCTCGAGGCGCTGGAGGGATTCGAAAAGGGCCCCCACTCGCGCATCCTCGAAACGAGGGGGCTCCATGGATGCGAGGGTTGCCACGGCCCCGGGGAGGATCACGCCGACGAACAGGAACCCTCGCAGATCACCCTTCCCCGAAAACTCGACATCCGCTCCCTGGAGCGCCTTTGCGCGGGCTGCCACGATCGACAGATCCGAGAGCATGGTGGGCCCTGGTCCGATCTACGCCGCGCGGGGAAGCGCTGCACCGACTGCCACCGCCTCCACGATCCCCGCCCCCGCCGCCCGGGAGAGGCCTTTCCCTCCCGCGAGGTCCAGGCCGAGGCCGCCCGGCCCGTCGGTCCCGAGACTTGCCTCTCCTGCCATGTCTCCAAGAAGGAGAACCTGGAGAAAGGTCCTCATCGGAGCCTTCTCCGGTCGGATGCGGATCGGAGGGATGGGGTGCGGGCCTGTGAAGCCTGCCACGGCCCGGGTTCCCGCCACGTCGCCCAGGAGGGGGCGCGGGGAGGGATCACGAGACCGGACGAGGCCCTGGACGGCGTCCGGACCTGCCGTTCCTGTCACGCGGATCTCGACGCCCGGGCCTTCCACTGGAAGGGGGAGGAGGCGCCCCTTCTCGGTTCGCCCGCCGGGACTCTCCGCTGCACGGATTGCCACGCCGTCCATCGCTCCAGCATCGAAGTCGATTCCCGAGCCCCGAACCGGACCTGTCTTTCCTGCCACGCTCCCGCCTTCGAGATCCTCGGGAAAAGCGTCCACCGGGATCTGGCGCGCCTCGACCACCCCCGCGGCTGTCTAGGCTGCCATCCGGGGGGCCTGAGGCATGCCCGCGCAGGGGGGGCCGAACCGGTCTCGACCCTCCGCGGCCGCGCGAAGGTCGGGGAGGCCGCCTGCCTCCGTTGCCACGAACGGGAAGGGAGAGCCCGCGGGCATCGTGATTCGATCCACGGGAAGGCGGAGGTCTCGTGCCTCGGCTGCCACGAGCCCGCGCCGGAAGAGGGAAGGACCTCCACCGCCGCGCGGGTCGATCGGCGTTGTCGATCCTGCCACCCCGGCGTCGCGGGGGACTTCCGCAGGATCCACCGCCACCCCTTGGGCGAACCGGGTTTCCACTGCAGCAGTTGCCATCCCCCCCACGAGATCCTCCCCGCTTCCCCGGTATCCCCTCGGCGGAATCTCGAACTCTGCATCCGCTGCCACCGGGAGCAACGGGGCCCCTTCGTGTTTCCCCACCGGGCCATGGAAGGAGAGGGATGCCTCGCCTGCCACCGGCCCCACGGAAGTACGAATCCGCTCCTCCTGCGCACGCGCCGCGCGCGGGACCTCTGCCTCGCTTGCCACGCCGATCTTCCGTCCTTCCACGACCAATCGCCGGGATCCAAATTCCGGAACTGCTTGACCTGCCACGTCAAGGTGCATGGAAGCCAGCGACACCGGTATTTCTTCCGTTGAGGGCCCCGGGATGCGCCTCCTCCGGAATCCGTTCTCCTGGGCCCTTCTCCCGATCCTCCTCTCCCCGGTCGGGAGTCCGACCCTGGGCGCACAGCGGAAGTCCCTTCCGCACTCCCGGCCCGTCCTGGCCTGCGGGATCTGCCACCCCGGCCAGCGGTCCTCCCTCGGCCGCTCGCTGCATCGCGGTCTCTCCGACCGAGGGGACGAGGCCTGTCTCCTCTGCCACCGGGGCGCCTTGCCCCACCAGTCGGACCGGGCCCTCCGCCCGCGCCCTCCCTCGACCTCCTGCGCGAGCTGTCACCCCAAGATTCCGACCTCCCCCTTTCCCCGCGCGGGCGCCGCGGCCCACCCGACCCGTTCGGAATCCCGCCGGCTCGCGAAGATCCGGAGGGTCGATCGCCTCCTCGCCGGCCGGCATGCGGAACCGGCCGACCTGGAGGACGGAGGATCGAGCGCGGATCGATCGGGCTTCGAGGTCCACGGACTCCTGCGGGCGGGGCTTCGTCTCCTCGCGGTCGACGGGGACCGGCGCCGCTTCGACCAGGACATCGGCCTGGATCAGGGGCTTCGGCTTCTCGAGACGAGGGTCCGGGCCGTCCGCGGCGGGGACCTCTTTGCGAGAGCGGAGGCGCGGGGCCTCGAGGACCGGAATTTCCGGGCGGAAGCGGAAAGCGGGCCCGCCCTCTCCCCCGCCCTGACCCTCGACGGGCGCTTCCAGCGCCGTGCCTGGGTGTTCGCGGGACGTGGGGACGAACACGGTTTCGACCATGAACGGACGCAGACCGAGACGGGGGTCCGGCTCGGTTCCGAGCGGAAGGACGGAGTCCGCTTCCTGTGGACCCGTGGAACGCGCAGGGGAAGGAGGATCGGTTCGAGCATCGTGGACCCGGGCGCCGCCCCCCTCGATACCGCCGGCAGTATCCCGGTCGACCTGGTCGGGGAGTACAGCCGTCTCGCGGTCGAGGGGGAACACCCTTTCGGCAATGCCGCCCTCCGTTACGAGATCGACTGGTCCGAGGAACGGGAACGAGAGGATTTCCTTCTCGATCGCCCCCTTTCGGGGGTACCCGGGGCCCGCCGGTGGGAAACGAGCCGGTCGACCGCCTCCTTCCGGGGGCCGTCCACCCTTCTCGCCCTGGATTTCGACGGGGGCTTGAGGACCAGCCTCTTCTTCCGGGGTTCCTACCTCGAGCAACGCGCGGTCGAACGGGGCGTCCTCCAGAGCGACGACGGGAGCCCCTTCACGAAGGAACTCCTCGCCCTCGGCGGCGGAAGGAGACGTCGCTTCGCGGCGGGTTTCCGGACTTCCGTGGACCTGGATTCCCGGACCCGACTCGCCCTTGAAGGGACGATCCGGAGCCATTTCGAGGATCTCCGATTCCGGAAATGGGAGACGACGCGCCGGACCTCTCCCCCATCGTCCTCGGTCGCCTTCGAAGTCCTGGACCTCCCGACCCGACGGAGGGAACGGGAGGGGGGCTTCCTCCTCAATCGCGAACTCTTCTCCTGGCTCGAACTCGAGATCCGCTATCGGTATCTGCGCCAGGTCCTCTCCGTCCCCGACCTCGAGGCCACCGACACGGATTTCCGGGCCGGGGGCCTCGAGCGACACGGGCCGGGGATCTCCCTCGTGCTCCTTCCCTCGCGAAAAGAACGGATCCTGCTCGAATGGGAAGCCCTGGATTCCGCGGGCATTCGTCCGACAGAAACGGAGGCCGTCCGCGGAAACATCCTGCGCGCCCGCTACAGGAAGTTCGCGGGAGGAGGATGGACGCTCCTTCTCTCGAGCCTCCTCGAGCGTTTCCGGAACCCCGTCCTCGATTCCGAACGGGACCGGGAACGCCTGGCCGCCTCGACGAGGATCGAGACCTCGAAGAGGGGGGCCTTTACCTTCACCGGTTCCTACGAGCGGATCGCCTCGACCACCCTCAGCGTCTTCTTTCTCGGGAGCAACCGGCTTCCGGTCCGGGTCGGCTATCGGGGGCGCACGCTGAGCGGCGAACTCGCCTACGAGCGGGACCTGGGGGAAGGGTTCACGACCTCGACCACGATCCTCCTGGATTCGACCCGCGGGAGCCTGAACGCGAGACGGCTGGAGTTCGGGGAGGATCTCAGAGTCGCCCTGGATGAACGCCGCGGTCTCGGGCTCCGCGCCGCCTGGGCCAGGGTCGTCGAGGCGGACGACGCCCTCAGGGAATCCTGGCAGGCGCGCTGGGTTCTGCTCTACGGGTCCTGGCGCTTCTGAAGGAACCCGGACGGGCCGGCCGTCCTTGCGCCGGCCCCCGCAGCCTCCGGCCCGCCCGGAGCGGGCGGATTCAGCCCCGGATCTTCGTCCGGGAAAGCGTCTTCCAGGCGCGTCCGAGCTCGACGATCGGCGCCATCGTCGAATGGAACTCGTCCCCCCGTCTCCGGAAGAGGATCGACAGGACCCGATCCTCGATCCAGCTCGAGCGGCCGACCTTGTAGAGCCGGCTCGCAAGGCCCGAGACCCGGATCTCGATCGTGTTCGAGATCCTCGACAACCGGGGAAAGACGAGAACGAGATCCAGGCTCTCTCCGTCGGCGATCTCCTTCGGAGCGACGAGGAGATTCGTGAGTTTCCGCTTCTCGCGGACCGAGATCTTTTCGACGATCTCGGGATAGAGACCCGCGAGGGAACGAGGATGCTTGTGGTCCTGCGGAGTCAGGGCCTCGGCCATCGGGCTCAGCCTTTGGCTCTTCCCGGTCCTGTTCGTGACCTTGAGGGTCAGGTACCAGAACGTGCGGTAGGTGTCCCGCGAGGCACCCTCCCGAACGGCAATCGGCTTCAACATCCCGTTCTCGACCTCGAGGTTCCAGCGGCGGGCCGCCGGATCCTGCGGAGCCAGAAACAGGGCGGGGAGAAGGAGAACCGGAAGGGTCCAGTGGCGGTTGCGCTTCATCTCGTTCGGACCGGGTTGAGGGTCAGGTCGCAGGGGCACGGCGACGGAATCGGAAAAGTATACCCGAGAAGGCGGACCCTGGCGAAGAAGGTGAGTGAGGCCTCCCCAAAAAAACTGCTCACCGCCGGGCGCGTCCCGAAGGCCGCGCTCCCGGGGCCGGGAGGGACCGGGAGCGCCCGCCCTCGTCCGGGAACCCTCGGCCTCACTGGCCGGTCGTCATCTTTTGCAGGAGGGGATGGGGGGAGTCCGGTCCGACCGGGAAGACGAAGTCCTCGTCCTCCGTGTCGTACCATTCCTTCAAGTCCTCGTCCGGAAGGAGGATCTTGACGGTGCCGTCCCCCATGAGGACGTTGATGACCCCGCTCAGGTGGTTCCGCTGCCCTTCGTTGTCGTCACAGATCCACGGGGTCTTCCCGCTGTCCATGCGGCGTTTCTTGGCGATGACCGCGTAGTCGGTGTCCCGCGAGGAGAAATCCTCCTTCGTCCTCCAGAGTTCCTCGATCGGGATCTCCTCGACGGCATCGCGATCCTCGCTCTTGACGGCGGGGCAGAAGAAGCGGTCCCGGTTCTTCGCGGTGTGTTCGACGGCCCCGGTCCCCCAGAGAGCCCAGAGCATGTGGATGCCGGATTCCTTCGGCAGACGCCCCCTGTGACGACTCGAATAGGTCTGAAAGGACTGGTAGAACCATGTCAGGTTCGCCTGGCAGGCGAACTCGTCCGCTCTCTGCCGCGATTGGACGATGTTGGGGATCAGGACCACCATCAGGATGCTCAGGATCCCGATGACGACGAGCAATTCGATCAAGGTGAAGCCGGACGAGCGGCGCATGTCATCCTCCATGCGTGGGGCGTCTCCGAAGGCCCCGGAAAATCCGGCCCGCGGGCGAGGCCGGATTTTTAGGATACTCCTTTCACTCGGCCCCGGAAAGCAGCGGTTCGAACAGCCCGCCTCCGGAGGCCTCGAACCCGGCGCACCCGAGATCCCTCAATATCTGTAATAGTCGGGCTTGTAGGGACCCTCGATCGGGATGCCGAGATACTCCGCCTGCTTCGGGCTCAACCTGGTCAGCTTCACCCCGAGCTTCGCGAGATGGAGCCGTGCGACTTCCTCGTCCAGGTGCTTGGGAAGGGTGTGGACCCCGATCTCGTAATTTTCGGGATGCTTCCAGAGCTCGATCTGGGCGAGAACCTGGTTCGTGAAGGAATTGCTCATGACGAAGGAGGGGTGTCCCGTCGCGCAACCCAGATTCACGAGCCGGCCCTCGGCCAGGAGGATGATACTGTGTCCGTCGGGGAAGGTGTATCTGTCGACCTGGGGCTTGATCTCGACCTTCCGGATGTCCCTCCGGTTTTCGAGATAGGCGACGTCGATCTCGATGTCAAAATGTCCGATGTTGCAGACGATGGCCTCGTCCTTCATGGCCTCCATGTGTTCGCCGCGGATCACGTCGCAACAGCCCGTCGTCGTCACGAAGATGTCGCCGATCTTCACCGCCTCTTCCATCGTGACGACTTCATAGCCCTCCATCGCGGCCTGGAGGGCGCAAATCGGATCGATCTCGGTGATCAGGACCCTGGCACCGAAGCCCCGCATGGATTGCGCGCAACCCTTTCCGACGTCACCGTAGCCCGCGACGACCACAACCTTCCCGGCGACCATGATGTCGGTCGCCCGCTTGATTCCATCGGCCAGGGACTCCCGGCACCCGTAGAGGTTGTCGAACTTCGATTTCGTGACGGAATCGTTGACGTTGATGGCGGGAACCCGGAGCGTGCCCGCCTTCATCATTGCGTGGAGGTTGTGCACTCCGGTCGTCGTCTCCTCGGAGAGCCCGCGGATCCCGGACAGGAGTTCGGGGTGCCGCTCATGGACGATCCGGGTCAGGTCCCCGCCGTCGTCGAGGATGAGATTCAGGGGGGTTCCGTCCGCGAAGACGAGGGTCTGTTCGATGCACCACTCGTATTCCTCCTCGGTCTCCCCCTTCCAGGCGTAGACGGGAATCCCCGCCTTCGCGATCGCCGCAGCCGCGTGGTCCTGGGTCGAAAAGATGTTGCAGGAGGACCACTGGACCTCCGCCCCCAGCTCGACGAGGGTTTCGATCAGAACCGCGGTCTGGATCGTCATATGGAGGCAGCCCGCGATTCGGGCCCCCTTCAAGGGCTTGTCGGCCCCGTACTTAGCCCGGATGGCCATGAGGCCGGGCATCTCCTTCTCCGCCAAACCGATCTCCTTCCGGCCCCATTCGGCCAAGGAAAGGTCGGCGACCTTGAAGGCGGGCTTCTTTCCTGTCTCCACCATCGGAATCTTCTCCTTGCGTTGCCTATGCGGCTCCGGGTCTTTCATCGTTTTATCGCGATGAAACGATAAAGGGTAGGGCCTTGCAGGATCCGCCGCAAGACCCCGGTCCAGGGTAATCGAGGGTGAGGCCGCAGCCCCCCGCCATGTCTCCCGGCCGCCAGGAGAGTCGCGGGGGCCTTGACCTCAGCCCTTCGCCAGTCGTTTCAGCTCGTCGACACGGTCGAGGCGTTCCCAGGTGAAGCCCTCCTCCTCCCGCCCGAAATGCCCGTAGGACGCGGTCCTCTCGAAGACCGGACGCCTCAGTTCGAGAGCCTCGATGATGGCCCGGGGTCGAAGATCGAAGACCTCCCGGATCAGGGACTCCAGCTCGGAATCCGGAACCTTCCCGGTCCCGAAGCTGTCGACGAGAATCGATGTCGGTTCCGCGACGCCGATCGCGTAGCTGACCTGGACCTCGGCCCGATCCGCCAACTCCGCGGCGACGAGGTTCTTCGCGACCCAGCGGGCGGCGTAGGCCGCGGAACGGTCCACCTTGCTCGGGTCCTTCCCCGAGAAGGCCCCTCCTCCGTGCCGGCCCATCCCCCCGTAGGTGTCGACGATGATCTTCCGGCCCGTCAAACCGCAATCCCCGTGGGGTCCGCCGATCACGAAGCGTCCCGTGGGGTTGATGTGGAAACGCGTCTCCCCGGTCAGCATCGAGGACGGGAGCACGGATTCGACGACCCGGCGGATCTCGGTATGGAGCGTTTCATTGGACACATCCTCGGAATGCTGTGTCGATACGACGACCGTTTCCACCCTGACGGGACGCATCCCTTCGTCATAGAGAACGGACAGCTGGGATTTGGCGTCCGGCCGCAGCCAGGGAAGCCTCCCGTCCCTTCTCCGCGCATCGAGAGCCTCGAGGATCCTGTGGGAATAGTGGATCGGGAAGGGCATCAGGCAATCCGTCTCCCGGCAGGCATAGCCGAACATCAATCCCTGGTCACCGGCCCCCTGCTCGTGGGATTCCGAATGGTCGACTCCCATGCTGATGTCGGGAGACTGGCTGTGGATGCGCACCGCGACCTCGCAGCTCGAATGGTCGAACATCAGTTCGGGATCGTCGTATCCGATCCTTTCGATCGTCCGCCGTGCGATCTTCTCGAAGTCTACTTCGGCCTTCGTCGTGATCTCCCCGGCGACACAGACGTAGTTGGTCGTCGTCAGGGTCTCGCAGGCGACCCGACTGGCGGGATCCTGGGAGAGACAGGCGTCCAGGATCGCGTCGGAGATCTGGTCGCAGATCTTGTCGGGGTGGCCGGCGCTGACGGATTCGCTCGTGAAGACTCTCGGTTCGGTTGCCATGCTTGCCTCGGAAGGAAGTGCGGAGCTTCGATGCTTTCGGGCCCGGAGCCGACGGATCCCGTGGAGCCACCGTTTTCTAAGAAAAGAGGGCCCCCCCGGGCCGCGGGCCGGATTCTCTTTCGGCCCGAAGGCGGGCCGATCCTTTCTCCGGATCCGGGAAAGGCGGGGAATATATCCCTTGGGGAGGTCCGGGGACACCGGGGCCTTCGTTCTTCCCTTGCCAAGGGTTCTCCCGTCAGGCGGAACCATGGTGGAACCGCCCCGCCGGGAGCCTTCGCCTTCATTCTCCGTAACCATGGACCTTCGGAGATCTATTCCATCCCGCGGGAAGAACCGGATCTTCCTTCCCGCAAATCGCAGGCCCCCTACGCCTGACTCGGAAAAGGGCCATGAAAACTACGACAGTTCCACCGGAGGGTGAAGGGACGATCGTGTTCCTTTCCCTACTCGCCTTGGGCCTCATCGCCCTCCTGATCCTCCTCTGAGGACCCCCTGGCCGCCGGGGGCCCCTTCGCCCCGGCGGAGGATGGGAAGGAGTCTTTCCAAGGTCCTGGCCGTCGCTCCCCGATGACGGCGCAGGACGGATACGCCTCTTTCCGCCATCGCGGAGGCCTCGGAGGGATTCCCGTACAGGAAGAGAAGAGCTTCCTCGAGTTCCCCCTCGTCCCGGACCATCCGCACCCCCTCCCCCTCGAGGAGGAGATCGACATCCACCTGGAAGTTCCAAACATGGGGACCGAAGAGCGTCGGCTTGTGGAGGGCCACGGGTTCGAGCATGTTCTGTCCCCCGTGGTGGACGAAGCTCCCGCCGACGAAGACGAGATCCGCGAGACTATAAGCCCTCGCGAGATCGCCGATCGTATCCAGAAGCAACCATGTTCCCGGCGGCAGGGTTTCCGTTGGTCTCCGTTCCGTCCAACGACGAACCCGGTGTTGCGATCCGCTTCCCGTTTCCTTCCGGAGGACACGTCGCAACCTCCGGAGGATTCCGGGGCTCTTCTCCGGATGCCTGGGAACGAGGATCAAGCGGAACCTCGCCTTCGACCTCCTCTCGAGGGCGAGAGCGGCTCTCGCCAGGGGAAGCTCCTCGCCGGGATGGATCGAACCGCAGACGAGGATGGTTTCTCCCTCGCGGATCCCGAGAACTCTCCAGAACTCGGGATCCGGGGCGGGCGGGTCCGCGGGGATCTCGAGTCCGTCGTACTTGAGGTTTCCGGTGATCAGGATCCGGTCCTCCGCGACTCCGAGCCGTTCGAGGCGGTCCGCGTAGGTCCGGTTCTGCACGCAGAACACGTCGATCCGGTCGAGTTGTGGCAGGAGACGATGAACGAAGCGGTATCCCTTGAAGCTCCTCTCCGAGATCCTCCCGTTCACGACGGCCACGGGGACGCCCCGTTTCTCCGCAGCCAGAAGGATGTTCGGCCAGAGTTCGAGTTCGACGAGGATCAGGCAGATCGGCCGGACGCGATCGAGGCTCCTTCCGGGGAATCCCCCGAAATCCAGGGGGAACAGGAAAACACGATCCTCTCCGAAGATCTTCCTCGCGACCTTCGCCCCGGTGGGAGTCGTTGCGGAGATCCGCACGAGGAGTTCGGGAAACTTCCGCCGGAGGCTCTCCACGAGAGGGACCGCGGCCTTCACCTCTCCGACGCTGACCCCGTGCACCCAGACCACCGGACGCCCCTTCGGGGAGGGGGGGACCCTTCCGGACCGTTGCCCGATCCCCTGCCGGTAGGTCGGGTCGACGAGCATGCGCCAGAAGAGGAGGGGGAGATAGCCCAGCAGCCCGAGGAGAAAGACGAGGTTGTAGAGATGGCGAAGGGCGGCGGACACCGGAGGCCGTGGCCGGACGGACTCCTGCTCTCCTCCTCCTGGGCTCAGGTTCTCGCCCCGTGGCACTTCTTGAACTTCTTCCCGGATCCGCAGGGGCAGGGCTCGTTCCTTCCGACCTTACCGAAATCGGGGGTTGGAACGGGCTCGGAGGGTTCCGGCGGGACCTGTGCCTCACCTGGCCCCCCCTCGATGACCACCTCGGCGCCCTGCTCGAGCGCCTTCATGACCTCGGGGGGAAGCTGTCCCGCAGCGGCCATGGCCTGGATCAAGGCCTGGGCCTCCTGCGGGTCCATATCCCCTCCAACCCCAGGCCCCATCGGCATCGCCCCTGCGAAGGGATCTTGCATCTGGAGATCGTCCAGGCGCAGCTCGACCCGGAAGATCAGGTCGGTCACCTGACGGGAGACGGCCTGCTTGAGAAGTCGGAACTTCTCGAAGCCCTCTTTCTTGTATTCGTTCTTCGGATCCACCTGGGCATACCCACGGAGGCCGATCCCATCTTTGAGATCGTCCATCGCCTTCAGGTGGTCCTTCCATTTCGAATCGATCGCGTCGAGGAGGAGATACTGGGCCAGATCGTCGAAGGCCTCCTCCCCCATCCCCTTCCGCAGCTCGGCGACATCCCGTTCGATCCTCTTCGACAGGGTCTCGAACAGCTCTTCCCGCTCCACGTCCCGGAGATCGGGCGTCTCGGAGTCCGGACCGAACTTGGACTTCCACCATTCCCCGAGGCGGTCCAGGTCCACCGGCTTGTCCTTGTCTCCGGCGACCAGTTCGAGGATCTCCTCGAGTTGGTCGTCGAACATGTCCAGGATCTTGGCTTCGAGGTTCTTCTTCTCGAGCACTTCCTGCCGGACCCCGTAGATGAACTTCCGCTGCTTGTCCATCACCTCGTCGTATTCGAGGAGGTTCTTACGGATATCGAAGTTCCGGGCCTCCACCCGCTTCTGGGCCTTGGCGATCCCCCGGGTGACCATCGGGGCTTCGATGGCCTCTCCGGGTTTCAGGCCTAGCTTCTCCATGACGGTCTTGACCCAATCCCTGGCGAAGATCCGCATCAGGTCGTCGTCGAAGGAGAGGAAGAACCTGGTGGAGCCGGGGTCCCCCTGACGCCCGCAACGCCCGCGCAATTGATTGTCGATCCGCCGGGCCTCGTGCCGTTCGGTTCCGATGATGTGGAGACCGCAGGGCGGGTCGTCCCAGTTCGCATCATCCTCCCACGGGGCCTCGATCCCGGCTTTCTGGAGCCTCGTTCGCGCCCTTTCCCCGTCTACGCACCGCGCATAGTAGCCCCCGGCCCAGGCGTTCCCGTCCGCCTGCTTCTTGAAGCAGGCCCCGCAGTTCCTCGCTTTCTCGGGTCGCTCGCAGCCGATGCAGCACCAGGTCTCGCCCGTCTCCGGATGAAGGCAGGCTTCCCGGATCACCCCTTTCCCGAGTTTGATGTCCGTGCCCCGACCGGCCATGTTCGTCGCGACGACGACGCTCCTGCTCTCCCCGGCCTTCGCGACGATCTGCGCCTCTCTCTCGTGGTGCTTCGCGTTCAGGACCTCGTGGTCGATGTTCTTCTTCCGAAGTTCGCGTGACAGGCGTTCGGACTTTTCGATCGAGGTCGTTCCGATCAGGATCGGCCGGCCCTCGCGGAGCTTTTCCTCGACTTCCCCGACGATCCTCCCGTACTTGTCCTCCTCCCCCAGGAAGATCTGATCGTCCTGGTCCTTCCGGATCAGAGGCTTGTTCGTCGGAATCGAAACGACATCGAGTTCGTAGATCTTCGCGAATTCCGAAGCCTCGGTCATGGCCGTTCCGGTCATCCCCGAGATCTTGTCGAAGAGCCGGAAATAGTTCTGGAAGGTGATCGTCGCCAGGGTCTGGTTCTCCTGGCGGGGTTTGATCCCCTCCTTCGCCTCCACGGCCTGATGGAGGCCGTCGCTCCACCTCCGGCCGGGCATCAGCCGTCCAGTGAATTCGTCGACGATGATGATCTCGTCGTCCTTGACGACGTAATCCTTGTCCCGGGCGTAGATGTGGTGGGCCCTCAGGGATTGCTCGATATGGTGGGGCCAGTCCATGTGCTTGGGGTCGGAATAGAAGGAATCGACTCCGGCCATCTTCTCGGCCTTCTCGATTCCCGGTTCGAGAAGGAGGGCCTGCCTCTCCTTCAACTTCACTTCGAAGTCCTCGCCCTCCCTCAACTGGCGGGCGATCCTGTCCGCCATCATGTACTTGTCGGTGTCCCCCTCGGGAGGACCGGAGATGATGAGCGGCGTCCTCGCCTCGTCGATGAGGATCGAGTCCACCTCGTCGATGATCGCGTAGTGGAGGTTCTTCTGGACCTGGTCCTCCACCCGGATCTTCATGTTGTCCCGGAGATAGTCGAAGCCGAACTCGTTGTTCGTCCCGTAGGTGATGTCGCAGGCGTATTCGGGGTGCCGTTCCTTGGGACTCATCGGCGACTGGATCGCCCCGACCGTGAGGCCGAGGTACTCGTAGACAGGGGCCATCCAGTCCCTGTCGCGCTTGGCCAGATAGTCGTTCACGGTGACGACGTAGACCCCCTTGCCGTCCAATGCGTTCAAGGCCGCGGGAAGGGTCGCGACGAGGGTCTTCCCCTCTCCGGTGACCATTTCCGCGATCATCCCCTGATGGAGGACGATCCCCCCCAGGAGCTGCACGTTGAAATGACGCATCCCGAGGCTGCGTTTCGCGGCGACCCGCGTCATCGCGAACATCTCGGGCAGGGCGTCGTCGAGGGATGCCGATCCGGAACGGACCCTCTCCCTCCACTCGGAGACCTTCGCCCGGATCCCTTCCTGGTCCAGGGCCTCCGCCCAGGACTCCAGGGAATTGATCTTCTCGACGAGGGGGTGGATACGTTCGAGCGTCCTCTCGTTCGCCGACCCGAAAACCTTCTGCAGACCCTTCCCGATCTTCAGGGGGAGGGAGCCGAAATCGATTGCCATGATCTGTTTCTCCTGAACGGTCCGCCGCCACTGGGCCGCGTACGCGGCCCTCTTCCCTTCAACGAACGAGGAGCGGATCGGGAGCGCGGGCCAGAGGGAGGAGATGGCCGCCGTCTCCTCCCGTCGGGCGGCGGAATCCGCGGGTCCGGAATTCGTTCCCGGTCCGTTCCGTCCCCCCGGTCCGTTCCAGGGCCGAGGACCCGGCAGAAGGATGATGGAGGGTGTGCATGCCCCCACGGGGGTTCCGCGGGCTTCCGCTCGGCTCCAGCCCGGTGGGGACCGCCGGACGGCACGAAAGCCGCATGAGAGAGGCGCCCGGAGCGGCGGCCACCCAAATGACGAGGGCGACCAGAAGGGGAAGGGGCAGCAGGCGTTCGGTTCGAGGGTCCATCAGCTTTCGAGGGTCCCTAACATAGAACGCGGACTCCCATTGTTGAAGAGGGGGTAGGCATCCACCCGCGGAGCCCTTCGAATCACCGGTCGATTCTCAGGCCGCTCCATGCAGGAGCTTTTCGACGAGATCCAGGAGGTGGGTCGACTCGAAGGGCTTGGGAAGAAACTCGTCCGCTTGGGACTCCTCCCTCGCCAGGACCCGGCTGGCTGTCGTCAGGAGGATCGGGATCTCCCGGGTCGCGGGATCTTCCCGCATCTTTGCGATGACCGTCAGACCGTCCATCTCCGGCATTTCGTAGTCGAGGATTACGAGGGAGGGGCGATCTCTCCGGATCGCCTCGAGGGCCTCCACCCCGTCGGCGGCCCTTTTGACGGCGTATCCCCGGGCCTCGAGAAGGCGTACGAGGGTAACGGCCTCGTCTTCCTCGTCGTCCACGACGAGGATCAGATCCCGGGTCCGGTCCGGCAGCCTGTCAGGAAGACATTGCTCGATCCGCGCTCGGACCGCGGCGAGCGTCGGCAGACCGTTGCGCTGGAAATCCTTCTCGATCTCCTGCTTCAGGCTCAGATTGAAGCGTTTCAGCTTCATCCAGTCCTCGTAGTCCGGGAAATCAGGGCGGACGTCCAGATGGTCATGGGTATCCACCGAAAAGAAATACTCCCCCCTGACGATGTGTTCTTCGAGAACGAGCTTCATGAAGGGATAGCTCCGGTTCCCCAGGCGCATCGTATATCGATGGAGAGGCTCGTGGATTTCCTCGGGCTCCCGGACGGGGGTCTCGTTGATGAAACATTCGAAAGGATCCTTGCCTTCCCTTTCCCCCTCCCGGGACCTCCGCCTTCCCTGGCCCTCGCCATACGCGTGCCGGAGGTAGATCTCGACGGCCTTCTCAACCATCTCGAGAGAAATCTCCTCACGCGCAACCATGGCCCCTCCCGGAGCGACGCTCCTTCCCCATCGAATCCACGAGGTCATCCACGGAGGTATCTTCTTCGGCAAGAAGGCGCTCCAGCCTGGAAAGGATCCAGCTTCCCGCTCTCGGGTCCGTGAACCAGGCGGTTCCGATCTGGACGGCCGAGGCTCCGGCCACTAGGAACTCGCAGACGTCCTCGGCACTCTGAATACCGCCGACCCCCAGGATCGGGACCCCGACGGCCCGGCGCACCTGATGCACGATCCGCAAGGCTACGGGTTTGACCGGAGGTCCGGAATACCCCGCGACCCCCATTCCGATGCGGGGCCGGCGCCTTCGCCAATCCACTGCCATTCCGAGAAGCGTGTTGATCAGAGTAAGCCCGTCAGCCCCTCCTTCCACCGCGGCGCAGGCGACCTCGACGACGGCATGCGTGTTCGGGGAGAGCTTCACGAACAGAGGGAGATCCGTGGCCCGGCGAAGTTCGGAGACGACCCTCCGGCAGGCATCGGGATCCGTGGAGAAAGGCAGGCTCCCACCCTGCACGTTCGGGCAGGAGAGATTGACCTCGAGGGCCGCGGCCCCCGAATCCTGGAGGCGTTCGGCGAGGGCGGCGTATTCGCCGGAAGTCTCCCCCCCGATATTCACGATCACCGGCGGGCCCAGGGCAAGGGCCCCCGGAAGGTCTCGTTCGAGGAACGACTCGATCCCTGGATTCGCGAGTCCGATCGAATTCAGGAGCCCGCCGGAGGTTTCGAAGATCCTGGGGGGGGGGTTTCCGGCTCTCGGTCGGAGCGTGACCGTTTTCGTGACGATCGCTCCCAGGATTCCGCTCTCCCCCGTGGAAGCCCCTTCCAGCCCCGCCCCGAAACAGCCGGAGGCCGAAAGAAGCGGATTCTCGAGCACGAGCCCGGGGAGGAGATGCGTCCGGAGACGGTCCTTCATCGCCCGCCCCCGCCGAGGACCTCGCTTTTCTTTCGATGCCGGTCACGACGTTCCTCCCGGGAGAAGGCCAGGAACAGGAGGACAGCTCCGACAAGGATCGAGGAATCGGCGAGGTTGAAGGTCGGATAATGGTAAGCCTGATCCCTCCAGGGCAGGGGAATGTAGAAATCGAGGAAATCCCGGACCGCCCCGCCTCCTTGAAAGGCCCCCCCGTTCCAGAAGAGGTTGTCGTAGAGGTTTCCCAAGGCTCCGCCGAGGACGAAGCCCAGCGCCGTAAGCCGGAGCTTTGCACTCGGGGGGCTCTTCCACGCGAAGCCCATCAGGGCCGCGACCATCAGGATCCGGAGAATCGTCAGGGGAAGGGTCCCATCCTGGAAGAGCCCCCAGATCGTTCCGTAGTTCTCGACCCGCGCGAGATGGAAGACCCCTGGCCAAACCCGGTACTCGAGCCCGCCGAGCCCTCGGATCCCGTGTTCCTCTAGGAACTCGAATGCCATAGCCTTGGTTCCGAGGTCGCTCGCCAGGATCAGCAACGCCGTTCCGAAGAAGAGGGGATGCTTCCATCCCCTCCGCGGACATCGGTCCGCCGGAGTTCGTTCCAGCGCGGAAGGATCCCTGTTTTCCTGCATGCCTGAGGACGCGGGAAGTTTCCCTCCCGGGCCTCCTCTCCTTTCCCTAGACTTCCAGGAAACGGAAAGACGAGGGGCGGAAGGAGGAAAGACCCTCCTTCCGACGGCTCCTGACCTCGGACGGAGCCGCCCCTCGGCTTTCATAGCCGAAACCTCCTACGAATGGGACAGGATCCGATCGAGAATCCGCTATCCGGCTCCTCCTGGTCACTCGAGGAGGCCCTGGAGGAGTATTTGGTCCGAATGGAGGTCGAGACCGGTCTGGCTCCGAATACCCTCCTGGCCTACGGGCGGGATCTCCGCGCCTGGATCGCATCGCTTCCGCCCGCCCTCATCCAGAATCCTTCCTCGATCGATCTCCCCGATCTCGAGGGATGGATGCACCGCATTCGGACCCGGCACGCTCCCGCCTCCATCGCCCGTGCCCGTACCGCCTTGCGGGGATTTTTCCGGCACCTCGTCGAATCGGGGCGCCTTCGGAACGACCCCTCCGCCCTCCTCTCGGGCCCCCGCCCGGAATCCTTTCTTCCAACCCGCCTTGAACCCGCCGAGGTCCGGAGGCTCCTCGACGCCTTACCCGGTGGAGGTCCCCTGAAGCTCCGGAACAAGGCCCTCGGCCTCCTCCTCTACGCCTGCGGCCTTAGGGTTTCGGAAGCCTTGACCGCGAGGGTCGACCAGTGCCGCTTGGACCTGTCTTGGATCCGGGTTTGCGGCAAGGGGGGGAAGGAACGTCTCGTCCCGATCGCCGAACCCGCCCTCCGGGTTCTGGAGGACTGGCTGGATCGCGGACGCCCCCTACTAGCTGCGAGGAACCCCAAGCCCCAGCCCTGGCTGTTCCTCAGCAAGTCCGGAAGACTTCTCGATCGACACCGTGTCTTCCGTATCCTCAGGGAGGCCGCCTCTCGAGCCGGGCTCCTCGAAACACCCGGCCCGCATGCCCTGCGCCACAGCTTCGCGACCCATCTGGTCGAGGGCGGGGCCGATCTCCGGGCCGTCCAGGAACTCCTGGGACACGCCTCCCTCGCGACGACGCAGCGGTACACGCATGTGGACGGCCGGCGCCTTCGAAGCCTGCATCGGAAACACCACCCTCGGGGTTGACTCCCCCAGGGATGCCTCTGAAACCCCGCGGACATCGGAACTTGCGAGATAAAAACAGATCCGGATGACAGCGCTTGCGGCCCGATGATCCTACGTCTTTCCCCAGCCGGGGCTTTCGTTTAAACTTCGAGAGCCGTATCGGGTCCGAAGCACAGTCGAGGAAAACCCTCGTCGGTTCCAGGCTTCGGCTTTTCCTCCCGGTCGGTTTTCCCTCTCTCATCACAGGAGAAGTTTCGCATGAGAACCCCTACGCTCGCCTTGGGTCTTTCCGGGCTCCTCGTCATGGGACTCTCCGCCCAGACGCGGACCGTGATCTCCCCGAAGGCCTTCGCATCCTCGGACGCCCCCTCGGCTTCGTTTTATCCCCTCAGCCGGGTCAGCAACAACCAGACCTACCGCCAGCTGCACATCCTTGAGGTCCACGACCTCGGCTCGACGACGGTCGGGAAGATCACCGGGATCTCCTACCGCCGTGACGGGCGGATATACGCGGGACAGAAATCCCCGGCCTGCTGGATCGACCTCAAGGTGGCGATCTCCACCGCCAAGACCACGTCCCAGACGATCTCCACGACCTTCGCCAACAACGAAGGAACGGACAAGGTCGTTGTCGTAGCCCGGAAGAAGATCAACTTCGCCAGTTATCCGTTCATCGGGAAATCCGGCCAGGTTCAACCCTTCCTGATCCAGGTCCCCTTCGATACGGCCAAGCTGCTGGTCTTCAAGGGCGGATCGATCGCCGTCGATGTTTTTTCCTACGACAACAACCTCTACAACGCGACGACCCGGACCTATCGCTATCTCTACCTGGATAGGGCCTACAATTCGACCTATTCCTCGACGAGCCGCTCCGGACGGGCCTGCTACAGCAGCAACAAGAGCAACTATCTGCCCTTCTACGGTTCCGCCTACGGGTATTTCTACAAGACGACCGGAAAGCTCCGGCTCAACGGATACAGCTATTACGGGCTCACCGGCGGGGCGGGCCTCATGCTCATGAGCGCCGGCAAGCTTCCGACGGCCGTACCCTTCCCCGGCGCCTGCTACCTGCACATCGATCCCAGCAAGATCTTCCTCACGCTCCCCGGGTCCGGTGTCGGCTACGGCGGACGGAAGATGACCACGTATTACTACCCCCCGTACAAGGGAACCCAAATGCAATACTTCGAGATCCCATGGCAGTCCAGCTTCGCCGGCGCCCGGATCTACGCCCAGATGATCGGCATCGACCCGCTGGCCAACAGCCTCGGCCTCACGATGACGAACCTGATCGATATCTCCCTGCCCGCCTACCGGGCCTCGGGGCTTCCCCTCTCCTACACCTATACGTACGGGACTTATATCGGCCGAACCTACGGCTTCGGTCCCTACAAGAGCCAGGGCGCGGTCACGGCCTTCAAGCTCAACTGACGAACGAGAGGCCCGGGGTCGGATTCCTTCCCAGTGGACTCCCCCCGTGGGACTCCCAAGGGCAGCCGGATCCCGGCGGGATCCGGCTGTTTTCGTCTTCCGAGGGAATCCCCGGGAAGTATCGTTCCTTTTCCGTCGGACCGGAACTCTCGATCCCATAGGACTTTGGCCCCATCGGATCCCTCTTCCCCTCGAAGATCCGGGCCGAAGCTCTTGGAGGCTGGAACGGCCCCCCTCTCGACATGTATACTGGAAAGGTCCCCGGACAAAGCGGGTTTCCCGACTCTGACCCGCTCGGGGTGATTTCCCTTCTTTCCCCGGTTCCCCCGCAGCCTGCGACGGAACCTTTTTCCTCTGTCATCAAGGAGCGAACATGCGTTCCCTGTTCCCCACTCTTTCGATCGCAGCATTGCTTGCCGGCGGACTCGCCGCTCAGACCCGTACCATCGTCTCCCCGCCGGTGAACAAGAACTCGGAGGGCGGTTCCTCGGACTACAGGCCCTTCAACATCGCGACCGCCAGCGCCACCTTCCGGAAGTACCACTGGCAGGAGGTCCATGACCTCGGCAAGACGACGATCGGCAAGATCGCCGGCATCTCCTATCGCCGTGACGGTTATGCCTACCCCGGAACCAAAAGTCCCGCGTACTACACCGACGCGGAGATCGCGATCTCCACCGCGAAGACGACTTCGGCAACGATGTCCCGGACCTTCGCGAGTAACGACGGCACCGACAAGGTCGTCGTCATGGCCCGCAAGAAGGTCAACTTCGCCCCCTTCCCTTACGTCGGCCAGACCGGCTCGGTCCAGCCCTTCTTCTTTTCGATGCCTTTCGACACCGCGAAGGTCCTCGTCTTCAAGGGCGGCTCCCTCTGCGTCGACATCAAGGTCTACGACAACAACCTCTACGACGCGACGACCCGCACCTATAAGCGGATCTACTTCGACCGCGCCTACAACTCCACAGGAGGGCGGAGCATCCCGAGCCGGCGCGCCTGCTACGGGAGTGACAAGAACAACTATCTCCCGTTCTACGGTTTCGCCTACAACTACTATTACAAAACCCAGAACAAGCTGCGGATGTACGCCTACAGCTACTACGGCCTGACCGGAGGCGCGGGCTTCTGGCTGATCACCGGCGCGGCGCTCCCGAACTCGGTTCCTCTCCCGGGCAACTGCTACCTGCACGTCGATCTCAGCAAGATGATCCTGGCGGTCCCGGGTTCGGGGGTAGGCTACGGCGGCCGGAAGAGCACGACCTACTACTACCCGCCCTACTCCGGCACGACCCGCCAGTACCTGGATCTCCCCTGGCAGAACAGCTTCAGGGGCGCCAAGCTCGCGTCGCAGATGTTCGGGATCGACCCGCAGGCCAACAGCCTCGGCCTGACCTCGACGAACCTCGTCGACCTGAGCCTCCCGACCTATGATCCCAACGGACTCCCGCTCTCTTACACCTACGCCTACGGAACCTTCTTCGGACGGACCTACGGGTACGGTCCCTTTAAGAGCGCAGGGCTCGTCACCCAGTTCAAATTGAACTGAGAACGACTCCTCCTTCAGGAAGAAGAAGCGGGCGCCTCCTCGGCGCCCGCTTCCATGTACGTTTCGAACCTGGAATGGACATCGGCCTCCTCCGCGTCCGGAGCTCCCTCCGCTGACCCCATCGCCGTCCTCCCCTGCGCCGGAAGCCCGCCTTCCGCCCCGGGGCCCCTTCCGCCGAGGAGTCCTTCTCGATCTCCTTCGTCCCTCTCTTCCGCATGGTCCTGTGGAGTAGGCCGGTTAGGATTCCCCGAAGATCACGCCTTGCAGGTCCGCCCCATCTTCCCCGAAGATGGAATCTGCAGCCCCCCTTCATCAGGGCCCAGAGAGGACAGGAAGAATACGCATGGAGACCCCGAACGACCGCGACCTCGCGCCCCAGGACATCGAAAAGGTCAAACGGCTCAAGGAAGCCTACGGCAGGCTGAAAGACGAGATCTCCAAGGTGATCGTCGGTCAGGACGAAGTCCTCGAACAACTCTTCATCAGTCTTTTCTCCAAGGGCCACGCCCTTCTCGTCGGAGTCCCGGGGCTGGCCAAGACCCTGATGATTTCTTCCCTCGCGAAGGTCCTCGACCTCAGTTTCCACAGGATCCAGTTCACGCCGGATCTGATGCCCGCGGACATCACCGGCACCGAGGTCATCCAGGAGGACAAGGCAAGCGGGACCCGGGCCTTCAAATTCCTGAAGGGGCCGATCTTCGCCAACGTCATTCTCGCCGACGAGATCAACCGGACTCCGCCGAAGACCCAGGCCGCCCTCCTCGAATCCATGCAGGAGCACCAGGTCACCGTCGGGGGGGAACGCTATCCGCTCGAGGAGCCTTTCTTCGTCCTCGCGACACAGAACCCGATCGAGCAGGAAGGGACCTACCCCCTTCCCGAGGCCCAACTGGACCGCTTCATGTTCATGATCCAGGTCGGATACCCGTCCCTGGAGGAGGAACGGGAGATCCTTCGCCGGACGACCGAGACCCGGGAGGCCCGGGTCGAAACCGTCCTCCACGGGAACGAGATCCTGGAGTTGCAGGAAATCGTGCGCAGGGTCCCGATCGCCGATCAGGTCTTGAACTACGCGCTCCGCCTGACCCGTGCGACCCGCCTGAACGATCCCGCGGCCCCCTCCTTCATCAAGGAACTCCTCAGCTGGGGCGCCGGACCGAGAGCCAGCCAATACCTCGTGATCGCCGCGAAGGCCAAGGCCATCCTCGAGGGGCGCTTCCATGTCTCCGCCGAAGACATCCAGGCGGTCGTCCACCCCGTTCTCCGGCACAGGATCATCACGAACTTCAGCGCGGAGGCGGAAGGAATCCGCTCCGACGACGTCATCGACCGTCTCGTGGACTCCATCGACCCGAACGAAAGCGAGGCCCTCGCCGACGGAAAACTTCCCGGGATCCTGAACTGAGATGGAAAAGGGATTCGGCACGGCGAGGCTCCGATCCGATTACCTCGATCCGAAGGTCCTGGACCGGATCGACAAGCTCGAACTCCGCGCGCGACTCGTAGTCGAGGGCTTCGTCTCGGGGATGCATCGGTCCCCCTACCGGGGTTTCTCCGTGGAGTTCGCCCAGCACCGGGAATACGTCCCCGGCGACGACATCCGCTTCGTGGACTGGAAGGTCTTCGCGAAGTCGGACCGGATCTACATCAAGGAGTTCGAGGAGGAGACCAACCTCAAGGCCCATGTCTTCGTCGACTCGAGCGAATCCATGGAATACGGCGAGGAACGCTCGAAGTTCGACTACGCGGCGACTCTCGCGGCCTCCCTGGCCTTCCTCGTCCTCCGGCAAAGGGATTCCGTGGGTCTCGCGCTCTTCGACGAGACGACGGTTCGCCAGATCCCCCCCAGCAACAGCCGGGCGCAGCTCGGGGCTTTCGTCCAGGCCCTTTCCGAATCCCGGCCCGACGGAAAAACGAGGGTCGGGAAGGTCCTCCATGAAGTCGCGGAGAGGATCGGGAACAAGGGGCTCATCATCATCATCTCCGACCTCTTCGACGAACCCGAAGGCGTGGAATCGGGGATCCGGCACCTGAGGCACCGAGGGCATGATGTCCTCCTCTTCCACCTGATGGATCGAGACGAGGTCGATTTCCCCTTCCAGAGGATGACTCTCTTCCAGGGGATGGAGTCCATGCCGCGCCTTCTCGTCGACCCGAAGTCCCTCCGCGAGGCCTACCTCAAGGAAGTCCGGAAACACGAGGACAGGATCCGCAAGGCTTGCCTCTCGATGAAAGTGGACTACCAGAAGATCGTGACCGATCAGTTTCTGGATGTCGCCCTGGGGACCTATCTGGCGAAGCGGGCCTCCATGACACGCGCGGCGAAACGATGAGAACGGGCGGGCCATGAGCTTCCTTCATCCGGGTTTCCTGGCCCTGACGGCTCTCTTCTCCGTTCCCCTCCTCATCCATCTCCTGAACAGACGCCGGTATCAGGTCAGGGCCTGGGCGGCGATGGAATTCCTCCTCAGAGCCTTCAGGGAGAATCGCCGCCGCCTCCGGATGGAGAACCTCCTCCTCCTGCTTCTTCGTTGCCTCATCCCCGTCCTTCTGGCCCTCGCCATCGCACGGCCGAGGCTCGGGGGGGGCGGCGGGAACCTCGCGGACCACGGACTCGGAAAACACCACATCCTGGTCCTCGATCGTTCCTACAGCATGGGTGTGCTCGGGCCGGGAGGGATTCGCCCCTTCGACCGCGCCCTCCGGCAAGTTCGGGACCTCGCCGCAGAGGTTTCGCGCCAGAGGGGCAACCGATTGAGCCTCGTTCTCATGGACGGAAGGGCGACGGTCCCTTTGCGCGGGACTCTCGACCTTCCCGCGAGCCGGAAGGCCCTTCTCTCCCTAGAGGGGCCGAGTGACGGCCGGGCGGTCTACCTTCCGGTCCTGGACCAGGTACGCGAACTCGCCTCCGCCTTCGAGGAGCCCGCGGTCCTCCACTGGTGGTCCGATTTCCAGATCCGGGACCTGAGCGGGGCAACCCCCCCCTCCCCTTCCCCCACGGGGAAGCCGAAAAGCGGAAGCTCCGGACCCCTCACCGAAACGATCGTCGACGCCTACCGAGACCTTCTCGATGCCGGAGTGGAGGTCCACTTCCACCCGGTCCGCCCCACCGGAAAGGACCTGGAGAACGCCTCCGTCGCAAGCCTTTCCCTCGATCCGGGAAACGCCATCGTCGATTCGATCTGCAATCTCAGGGTCGTCCTCGCCTTCCGGGGGAGAACCCCTCGGGGAACCACGATCCGTCTCCTGATCGACGGCAAGGAACCCAGGACACGCTCCGTGACCCTGCGTCCCGGCCGTGAAGTCGAGGTCGATTTCCCGATCCGTTTTCGAACCGAGGGGGATCACCTCCTCTCGGCGGTCCTGGAAGGAGACGCTCTCCCCGCGGACGATCGGCGGGATTTCGTCGTTCGGGCCCGGAAACGGATCCGAATCCTTCTCGTGAAGGGCGGAGAGGAGGAAGAGGATCCGATCCTCTCGAGGGCCTTTCTATTCGAGAAACTCTGCCGCCCGGACCCCACCGCAAAGGATCCGGGGCTGCTCGTCTTCGACCCCGTCACGATCACCGAGGATCGTTTCCAAGCCGATCCTGGGATGATCGACCCCTTCGACGTCGTGGCCCTGATCGACGTCTCGGGCCCCCGGGAGCGCGCGGCGGTCCGTCTCGAACGATGGGTGAGATCGGGGGGCGGGCTCTTGATCGTTCCGGGACCGGACAGCGTCGCCGATCTCTACAATCTGCGGCTCTTCGGAAAGAGGGGGGATCGAGGACCTCTTCCGCTCCGCCTCCTCTCGCCAAGGGGGGAAACGAGACGCCTCGAGGATCCAGACCCCGGAATTCGGCCGCGCATTCTCGATGTCGACTCGCCCTTGCTCTCGGACTTCACGGAGGGTGGGCTCGGAAAGATTCTCGAAGCAACCCCGATCAACAGGTATTGGGGGGTTTCCACCCTCGATGCTCCAGAAACCACATCTGTCCCGGTGGGGATCTTCGATCCCTCCGCCGCAAGCGAACGGGAAGTCCTCCTGGCGGAGCGCTCCTATGGGCGGGGGCGCGCGATCCTGCTCACTTCGAATCTCAGTCGCAGGCCCGACCGCTGGAATCATCTCGATGACCTCTGGATTTCCCTGCCGCTCATCCACTCGATCATGCACCGACTGGCCGCGAGGGATCCCGGGGAGCGCAATCTGACGGTCGGGGATCCCCTTTCGACCTGGTTCGCGAAAATCCCCTCGACCGTCTCGCTCCTCGACCCCGCGGGTGAGCGCAATCCTCTTCCTCTTCCGGATCCCGCCTCGGGGGACCCGTTCAAGGGCTGGATCCTGCCTCCCTACAAAGGGACATGGCGCTCCGGCCCCTATCGCCTGGAAATCCGGTGGGCCCGTCCTTCCCTCGACGAGGAGACGCGCCTTTTCGCGCTCCGTCCCGATACGAGGGAGGGGGATCTCTCCTACGTGGATGCGAAACTCCTCGCCCGGGAAATCCCAGGATCGCGGATTCTCGAAGGACTCACCCTCGGTGACCGGACCGAGACTTCGGCCGCCGGCAGCGGAGAACTTGGAAGGTTCCTCCTTCTCGCAACCTTGGGATTCGCAGTGATCGAAGCCCTGCTCGCCGGTCTGCTGGGCAGGAGGCGGCTTTGATGATTCCGCTGCCTCCGGCCTTCCTCTCCTTCCTCCCTCCGAGCCAGGCTCCGGCCCTGGAACTTAGCCGGCGATGGACCTGGCTCTCACCGATCCCCGCATGGGTCTTCGTTCTTCTGATCGTCCCCTCCCTCGCCGGGATCGCATGGTGGTCCTACCGGCGGGAAAGGGATCTCCCCCGGAATCGGAAATCGGTCCTCGCCGTTCTGCGTTTTCTCGGCCTCCTCCTCCTCCTTGTCGCTTCGCTCCGACCCGCCCTGGAATCGACGAAATCCGTCAGGATCCGAAACGAGATCCATTTCCTCCTCGACGACTCCGCTTCCATGAGCCGGCACGAGGTCTACGCCTCAAAGCGCAGGGACGAACTCCAGGCCGCCCTCGGAAAGACCGGCCTGGAGAACCTCTCTTCCTTTTCCCGCGCCGAACTCGCGGGCCTCCTCCTTTCGCCCGACTCACCGACTCTTCCCGGAGGAAGACTCGCCAGGGGCCTCGCCTCCAAGTTCGACCTCCGCTGGTTCCGCTTCTCGACTCATCCCTCCCCGATCACGGGTCCTGAGGACCTCGAGGCGAAGGGAAGGGAGACCCGGATCGGGGATTCCCTGGAACTCCATCTCTCGAGATCGATGGCCGAGGGAGGGAGGCTCGAATCCCTCATCCTGGTGACCGACGGCAGGAACACCGGAGGGCTTCCCCCCCTCGAGGCAGCCGCGAGATACAAATCCGCGGAAATCCCGATCCATGTCCTGGGTGTCGGAGATCCCGACAGCGACAAGAACCTGAGTCTTTCGGGGCCACCAGGCCCCAAGGAGGTTCTGGTCGGAGAGGAAGCGGAGTTCGAATGCACGATCGAAGCCTCGGGACTCGAGAGAACGCAGGGGGAGCTGAACCTCGAGATCGCGGAATGGCCGTCGGATCGCCCCGCCCCCTCGAGGGGGGTGGTCTCCGAATCCGCCGGGATCACATGCCCCTCGAACGGCAAGGAACTTCGTGTCACTCTCCGGCATCGCTTCGAGAAACCGGGAGACTATCTCCTGACTTTCCGGGTTCCCCCCCTCCCCGGGGAATCCAACCCCGAGGACAATGTCGTCCGAAGGTACTTGCGGGTAGATCCCAACCGCATCCTCGTCCTCTACCTCGAAGACCGACCTCGGTGGGAATACCGCTATCTCGAGAGGGCCTTGAAGAGAGTCGACGAGAGCATCCGTTTCCAGGCCCTTCTCTTCGAAGGTTCTCCCTTCGCCCAGCAATCCTCGAAGGACCTTCCTCCTCTGACCGCGCTGCCGAGGACACGCAAGGAACTTTTCCGCTACCACGTCGTTCTGCTCGGGGACGTCGACCCCCGTCATCTCGGGGACACCGAAGAGGAACGATCCTCCTGGTTGGAACTGTTGAGGGATTTCGTCGAACATGGAGGCGGCTTGGGCCTCATCTCCGGCTCCACCCACATGCCGGAGAGTTACCGCGGCACGCTTCTCGAGGACCTCCTTCCCGTGGTTCTCGGAAGATTCGGAGAGGATGAGGAAATTCCACTCGCCTCCGGGAAACCCTTTTCCCCCGCCCTCGAGAATCCGGAACGCCCCCACCCGACCGTCCGCCTTTCCCGATTCCCCCTTGAAAACAAGCGCATCTGGGATTCCCGCTTGCCCCCTCTCTACTGGTACTATCCGGTATTGCGGGCGAAGGCAGGGGCCACCGTCATTCTCAGGCATCCCCGTGACGGGAACCGATACGGGAAGCGAGTCTTGACGGCAATCGCGCCCTACCCCGAAGGACAGGTCTGGTTCAGCGCGATCGACAGCACCTGGCGTTGGCGGAAATTGTACGGGGAGAAATACCAGGACAGGTATTGGCGGAATGTCGTCCGAACCCTGGCCGAGACCAAACTTCGAAGGAAGGACGACAGGATCGAACTCAGACTGAACCGGGAATCCGTGGTCCTCGGCTCGAGAGTCACCGTCTCCCTGAAACTCCTTGACGAGGATTACGCCCCCGTGATCGCCAAGGAAGCTCGAATCCATATCCGGAAGCCTGACAGGTCGATCGTCTCGAAGATCCTTCTTCCGGTCGAGGATCGCCCCGGCCTGTTCGAGGGAGTGGTCCCCGCGGAAGCGCAGGGAATGTATTCCTTCCTGTTCTACAAGGACGGAGTCCCCTCCGGTCCACCCCGGGCCCGGAGGGATCTGACCGTCCTCCTCCCACGCAAGGAACTCGCACGGGTCGGCTTGGACGAGAGCGGGCTGAAGAAGCTTGCAAAGGCCTCGGGAGGGACCTATCGGCCCCTCTCCCGTCTGGGAGAATTGCTACCCCTTCTCGCCGAGCAGGGCGGCGGCACCAAGATCCTCGAGAGGAAGGTCCGGGAGATCTGGGATTCGATCTGGATGTTCCTGCTCGTATTCGCCCTCTTCACGATCGAATGGATCCTCCGCAAGCGCTGGCGTCTCGTATGATGCTCAGGTCCCAGGAACTCCGATCCCCGGTCTTCCCCGGCTCCGGAAGCGGTGCCTGCTTCCCCTTTCTCGTCCTGGGCCTCCTGCTTCCCGCTTCTCCGTCTCCTTCCCAGAATCGTGCCCTTTTTTCGGTCGCCCAGGACGAAGGTCGATCCCGGCGATACGCGGAGGCCAAACGGCTCCTTGACCACGGGAAATACGCCTCGGCGATCGGCCTCCTCCGCGAAGTCCTGGAGAGTTCCTCTTCCGCCGTGACCCGTTCCCCGGATGGGGGGTATCTCGGCCTGCGCTACCTCGCCAGGGAGACTCTGGCCCGTCTTCCCGGCGAAGCCGCCTCCATCTACGAGGACCTTGCGAAAGGAACTGCGAAACTCCTTCTTCCCGATGCCCTGATTGCTCCCGAAGGCGGTTCCTTCCAACGGCTCAGGGAGAGCTATCCGGGGACCCGGGCCGCGGAGACCGCCCTTGCGGCCGGGGGCCTGCGATACCTGGAGCAAGGCCGGGTCGTCCGAGCCTGGCACCTTTTCTCCTCGCTCTCTTCCCTGTATCGATCCCCGTCTGGAGAGTCGGGGAGGCTGATCTGCAGGAGGCTCCTGAGCCTTCCTCTTCCATCGAGGTCCTTAGGCCCGGACATGGAACTCCCCTTCGCCGGGAGAAACCGCCCGTTACGAAGTGTTCTGCGGGCCCTCTCATCGACATCCCCCCTCCCGCTCCCGGCTTCTGGAGTCCTCGGCGGAGGGATCGAAGGGTCCCACCCTTCCCCGGCCCCTCTCGAACCGGTCACAACCGCCTGGAGCAGGAAGATCCCGACCCTGACCTTCTTCAACTGGAACATTCTCCCGGTAACCGACGGAAAACGTGTCTACCTCAACACGGGAACGGGGATTCACTGCCTCGATCTGTTGACCGGACGTACCTGCTGGTCATTTCAGGGACCGCTTCACGAAGAACCCTCCTCCGGGGATTTCCTCGCGAGCATCTCCCCCCACCAGATCCAGGTCGTGGGTTTCGGAAAAGGGCTCGTCGTCGCATCCATCCAGGTTCCCAAGATCCCCGACATCGCGAAGGAGAACACCGAGTTCAACGGGATCCCCGTCATGAGAAGGCTGCCCGTGCGGCGGTTGTTCGCCTTCGAGGCCGATTCCGGGCGTCTCATCTGGTCGCATTGGGATCCGGAAAAGGACCCTCCCAAGGGCTTCGAGGATGCCGTCATGGACGTGAGCGGCCCGCCGCTCGTCGTGGGCGACACGGTCTACGTGCCGACCCACAAACAACTGGGGACGATCGCGTTCTATGTCTCCGCCTTCGATCTCGAATCCGGGTCGCTCCGATGGAAGACCCTGATCTGCAGTTCCCAGGTCGAAGTCAATATGTTCGGGAACGCCTACTGGGAGCATGCCGCTTCCCCCCTGGCCTGCTCCGACGGTTTCCTTTTCGGAACGACCAATCTCGGTCTCGCATTCTCTCTTTCCCTGGAAGACGGCGCGATCCGCTGGCTCCGGCCCTACGAGATCATCCCCCTCCCCCCCGCGCAGATGATTCCACAGGCCAGGGAGGTGTACTGGGGAAACAACCCCCCGATCGCTCACGGGGAGACGGTAGTCATGACTCCCCTGGACAGCGTGAATGCACTCTGTTTCGACAGGGGAACAGGGAAGATTCTTTGGGAAATGCCCTTCCTCGTTCCCGATTCCCAGCTCGGACGCTCCTATCCGATGAAATGGATGCTCGGGATCCGGGAAAGCCGCCTCTGGTTCTCCGGAGACGGCCTTGCCTCCTTGGCCTTAGAAGGAACGAGGCGTTTCCAGCGCAGGGCGAGGCTCGTCTCCTCCGCATCCCGCCTCGGCATCCGACAGATCGAGGATCGATCCAGGATGCCGAGGGGCATCCTCACATCGAGGGGGGCTCTCCTGCCGACCGCCACAGTGGGGATCCTCAGTCTCGATGTGGAAGGGAAGATCAGACCGGGATCCCCGTCCCTCCGGAATCAGACGGGGAACCTTTGCTCCTCCCGGGGAATCCTGGTCACCGTTCAACCCCTCTCTCAATCCCACCGCATCCTCGTCAAGGGGCTGTATTCCTTCAAGGCCCTGATCGACCGGGCTCGCAACAAGGTGCGCAAACACCCCGGCTCCCCGGAGTTCCATCTCGAACTCGCCGAGCTGATCGCCTCCCGGCCCGACACTTCCCCGGCGATCGAACAACAGGCCCTGGCCGGCTATCGAAAGGCCCTTCTCCTTTGGAAACGTAGAGGTACGAGCTCTACCCGCCCGAACTTCCAGCGTGCGATTCTAGGCCTCTTCCGGCTCGAACTCAGGATCGGAAGGAGACTCCAGAGGATCGATCTCCGCGCCGCATCCGGCCATCTTTGGGAGGCCTACGAGGCTTCGAGGAAGCTTACCCCGGACTCTTCGAAGCTGGAGGAAATCCTGGACCTCCACGAACTCCTTCTCCGTTCCTCTCTGTCCGCGGAACGAAAGGAGGAAATCCTTCGATCTCTCCGGGATCGATTCCCGGACACGATCCATGACTTCCAGGGTTTCGGCCCGATTCCCGCGGGTTTGTATGCCGCCTGGTTGCGGATGAAAGGAATCCCTGAAACGAGATCCGCGGCCAGGGGGCTCGCCACCCTCCTCCAGGAGATCCTGGAAAAATGGGGAGGGATCACGATGCGCACGGGCAAGGTTCGCGACCTCGTCCTCGTGAGGCTTCAAGACCTCATCCGGAAGTTCGGCCCGGAGGTGTACGCACACATCGAACGGAGGGCGCGAAAGCTTCTCGATGCTTCGAAGGATGATCCGGCGGCCCTCCGCTCCATCCTCCGTTCCTTCCCCCTGACGAAGACCGCGAAGGAAGCCCTGCTCTCCCTCGCCTCCCTTTCGGCGAGGAACGGGGATTTCGCCGCGGTTCTCGATGCTTACGGATCAGCGGCCGAACTGCTTTCCTCGATCCCCCCCGAATTGAAAGCGCACCTTTCCCGGGCCGCCCTGGCCGCAGGAAACCGACTCCTCGCTCTCGAACTCTCCGGCAACCGCGACTCCCTACCCGAGGGAAGGCTCTTCTCTCCGGCTACCTTGAACGGGATTCCGGATCGTCAGGTCTTCCACTCCGCCAGATCGAGTTCCAGGGATTTCGGACACGCGGCGACAACTCTCGTTTCTCCGCTTTTCGTTCGGGGGTTTCCCTCCAGAACCCCTCCCCCTCTCCTTCTCCTCAGGAACGACCGCTTCCGTTTGATGGCCTTCAAGAACATACGGAGTTCCGGCCTTCCTGACCTTCGCAAGTATGACTGGGAGATCGACTACGACCCCGGAGTCCGTGCCCTCCCTTCCTGGGTCTTCGGAGAGGTCCTCGTCCTTTCGGACCCTGGGAGGGTTCGCGGCCTATCTCTCGCGAACGGTAAGGTTCTCTGGTCCCTAGATCTGTCCGAAGGGGGCGGCGGTTTCGAGGCCGAGGAGGAGATCCTCCTCGCAAGACCCCTGCGCAGCGGCCTCCTCCTGGTCGTCACCGGATCTCCCGCCTCAAAGGAGACGAGACCCACGACCCTTCTCGGTCTCGAACCCCTTACAGGGAAACTCCTCTTCCGCCGTGAAATCCCCGCCGCCGCCGGAGTGGGGGTCACGGACGGTCGCCTTTTCTTTCTCCGGCCACGCGGAGACCGTGGGGCCCGGACTTCCGAACTCCACCTCTGCGACGGACTCGACGCCCGCAGCCTCAAGGTCCTGAGCCTCGACGGTCGGCGCCTTCCCCGGCTGATCCCCCCCTCGCCGGATCGTATCGTCCTCGCCTCCGACGGCGTCTACCTCCTGACTCTTCTCCCCGGAGGTTTCCGCAAGCCCGGACTCTATGCCCTCGACCCGGAGGGGGAGATCCGCTGGGAAATCCATCCTCCTCGACTCGGAGAGAGGGACGGCTTCATTCTCGTCGGAAAGCAGGTGCAACTGCAGATCGGTTTCCGCTCCATGAGAACGGCTCGGGTCCTCCCCCTCGATCGCACTACCGGGAAAGCCTCGCCGCCCGTCACCCTCGGTCGGATGGCATTCCCGGCGGAAGAGAGATCCACTTGGGGACGCATCCCACCCCGTCCTCGAGGTTTCTATGTATGGACCGACTCCGAGGACGCCGTGCACCTGAGCGCCCTAGGGGGAACCGAAGCCCGGACGTCCTGGGACACCGTCCTCCCCTGGGAATCCTCGGATCTCCGCCGGGACCTCGTTTCCGAAGGGGCGCTCTTCGGACCGACCTTTCTTCTACTGGGGAAGGAACGCCGCCTCGGCCGACGGAACGAACTCGACCTCCTGGTGCTGGACATGGAGACCGGTTCGATCCTGGAACGCATGTCACGTTCCTACCGCGCATATGTAAACATCGCACCCTGGCACGGATATCTTGTGATCCACAGCTGGCTCGACACATGGATCCTTCGAGCCGCGAACGCCCCTGGATCTTCCTTGAAAAGGAAGAAACGACGGTGAACATGTCTCCGCTCTCGACCGTGGTCCTTGGCGCCGCCCTCCTCTCCGGGAGTTTCTTCCGGGCTCAATCGCCCGAGGAACCGCCGGAGCAGGACCGGAGGCCCCCGGAAGGGGGATGGGAGATTACCGAGGAACTCGAGGATGCGACCAGGGCGGGGCTCGCTTATCTCGCGAGGACGCAGGACCCCGAGGGGTTCTGGCGCGGGGATGTCGGCTACAAGATCAACTCCAGTTACAGCCCGACAGCCGAGAACGCCGCGCACGTCGGGGTGACGGCGCTTGCGACCATCGCCTTCTTCGCCTGCGGGGAGGTACCCCGCAAAGGACGGTACGGCAAGGTCGTGGACCGCGCCGTGGCCTGGCTGACTCGACAGGTTGAGGAGAACGGTTACATCACTACGAACGGAACGAGGATGTACAGCCACGCCTTCGCCACCCTGTGTCTGGCCGAAGTCTACGGAATGACGACGAGCGACGAGGTCCGGTCGGCCCTCCAGAGGTCCGTGGACATGATCATCCAGAGCCAGAACCAGGAGGGGGGGTGGAGATACAAGCCTTTCGCCCAGGAATCCGACATGTCGATCACGGTTTGCCAGGTCGTGGCCCTGAGGGCGGCTTGGAACTCCGGAATCCATGTCCCCAAGAAGGCCATCGACGCGGCCGTGGCCTATGTCCGCAGGAGCGCCACCCCACCGGGGGTCCGCAGGATCCACCCCAGGTGGCGTTTCGGCCCGGGGGGGAGCAGCGGCGTCTTTCGTTACCAGCAGGGACGCGAGGCCCGGGCGACCTTTCCCCTCACGGCCGCAGGGGCCACAACCCTATACGGTGCGGGAATCTACAGGGATCCCCTCCTGAAGCGCGCCCTGAGCTTCATGGAGAGGACTTTCGATTCGTACAACCGCTATTGGGGAAAGAGGAGACACTACTTCTTCTACTATGGAAATTACTATGCCGTCCAGGCCTTCTTCATCGCCGGCGGCCGCCGTTGGGCCCGCTATTTCCGGCAGGTTCGCGAACTCCTCCTGGAGATGCAAAACCCCGACGGAAGCTGGGACTGCAACATCGGTCCGGGCCCCAATTTCGGTACGGCGGTCGCCACGCTGATCCTCGCTGTTCCCTTCCGTTACCTCCCGATCGTGCAACGTTGACGTGACCTCACCCCCCTTCGATCCCCGGCCTCCCCGATTGACTCCGATTCTCGACGGTTGGAGGCGCAGGATCCGTCTCCATCTCGCCCTCCACGGAGCGGGTTGGTTTCTCGGGGGGGCAACCTCCATTCTCCTCCTTCACTTCCTTCTCGATCGGACCCTAGACCTTCCTTCCGCCTTCCGGATCCTTCTTCTTACGGGAATCCTCCTCCTCTTCGCTCTCCTCGCACTCCGGGGACTCGTCCATCCCCTGCGCAGACCCTTCGCCCCGAGAGACCTCGCCCTCCTGATCGAAAAGCGGTATCCAGAGTTGAAGCAGGTCCTCGTGACCGCGGTCGAAGGAGAAGGAACCCACAGGCCGCCGGGTTCCGCCCTTCTCTGGAACCGGGTCCTCGAGGAAGGCGCGGAGCGATTGGCCCACATCGACCTCGGGAATTTGATTTCCAGACGGCCTCTCCTTCAGGCCTGGGGGGTCGCCCTGCTCACGATCCTCTCCTTTTCGGCCGTCATGTACGGGAATCCCCCCGTTTCCCGGGTATGGCTCCATCGTCTCTTCGGAGGAGCGGATTCGTATCCCCGCAGGACCTTCCTCAAGATCGCCGTCCCGCCCGGCGCCGGCAACTACAAGGTCTTTTCGGTCCCCGGCGGAGGCGGGAGAATCCTGCTCGCCAAGGGGACGGACCTTCCTGTCCAGGTCGAGGTCGAGGGCGAAGTCCCCGACCGCGTCCACCTCGAGATCCTCACGGCCTCTTCGACGGAATCGGTCGAAATGCCCAGGCGTGGCATGCGCAGGTTCCGCACGCTTTTCCCCCATGTCCTGCATGGTTTCGAGTTCCGGGCTCTTGGAGGCGACGACCCGGGCACCCCCCGGTTCCGTGTCGAGGTCCTCGAAGCCCCGGCGGCCCTTGGCCTCCGGACTCGGACCCTCCCTCCGGCATACGCCGAACTACCGCCGAAGGACCAGGAGGGGGGCCTGGTCGAGGCTCTTCCCGGAAGTCGGGTGAGGGTCCTGTTCCGTGTTTCCGAACCCGTTTCCGAAGCGGTCCTCCACTTCGAGGAATCCGGAAAGGAGATCGTCGCCACCCTCCTCGGGCCCGGGAAACACGGGGATTACCCCTTTCCCCCGGGGGATCGCGCTCCGGACGGACTCTACTATGGAGCCGAATTCGCAATGCCGGCGAAACCGGACCGCTACCGAATCCGACTCGTCAGCCGTTCCGGACTCCGGGAACGATTCCCGGAAAATCACGCCCTGATTCCCCTGCGCGATCGTCCGCCTCGAATCCGCCTCTTCTCGCCCGGCGCCGGAATGGACGCCTTCCTTCCCGGAATCCGTCTTCCGCTCAGGTTCTCGGTGACCGACGACTACGGAGTCCGCACCGTCTCCTGGGCCGCAGGACTCGGAGGGAAGGTCGAAGGAAACGAACGCCGCTTCGACCTTCCCGGAACCCGTCCCTCCGCGCGCAAACGGTTCGGCCTTCTCGTCTTCCTCCGAATGGGCCGTTTCCTCCCCGAAGGGACCCGCAAACCGCGGGAGGGGGACCGGATCACGATCCGGCTCTCGGCACGCGATTCGAAGGGCAAGGAAGGGCAGGCGAGCCCTCCGGTCGAGTTCCGGTTGGATCTCGTGAACCGGGAGGAGCTCCTCCGCCGACTTCAGGACCGGATGCGATCCATCCGGAATCTCGTCGAGCGTTCCCTGGAGATCACGAAGGAACAACACGGGAAGACCTCCCTACTCCAGGGGGAACTCGCCGAGGGGGGGGCGGGTCTCCATTCCCGGTCGGCCCTGGCTTCCCTCGAGGCGGGGATCGAACGGACGGCGACGAACCTGATCCGGATGCGGGACGCCCTGGCCCTCGTCACCGAATCCCACCTGGTCAACGGACTCGATCGGTCTCCGGGGATGAAGGATCTCCTCGAACGCTTCGAGGACTGGTATCGGAACCATCCGACCTCCCCCCCCGCCGATCCTTCCCTCTACGCGAGGATCCAGGAGGATCGCAGGGAAGGGAAGATCGGCAATCTGGATCTTCTGGGCCGCCTTGGCGACATGTTCGAAATCGCCCACACCCTGGCCACGACGGAACTCGCCGTTCAACGCAGGGCCTGGAACGCCGCAAGATCCTCCGACTCCCCGAAGGAACGCCTCCCCCCCCTGGAGGTTCTCCTCGAGTCCCAGGTCAGGACGGAGGAGGGGTTGTCCCACCTGCTCGTCATGCTCGAAGATTGGAACGACTACCAGGACCTTGTGCGGATGACCCGTCGTCTTCGCGACGCGCAGAGAGCGCTCACCGAAAGGATCAAGTCCTCGAAACGAGGTCCCGAAAAAAACGGGAAATGAGGAGTCCTCGATGCTCGGAATCCTGCTCTTCCCCCTGCTCTTGATCCCGGCTTCCGGGATCTTGGGTCCCGCGGAGTTCGCCCCTTCCCCTCAGGGCCAGAACGCCGCCCACGAACAGGAAGCCCTCGTGCGGCGCGCGGAACGTCTCCGCACCCAAATGGAGCGGCTGCTCGACCGGTACGCGAAGGAAGGACGAAAGGACCGCATCGTCCTGCTCCGGGAGGCGAAGAAGTATTTCGAATCCAGCAAGCTTCTCCGGAAGTTGAACGAGGCCTCCCTCGCCCTTGAGGGCGGACAACGCCAGCGAGCCTTGCAGACCCAGAGGGAAGTCCTCGCCGATTTCGAGAAGCTCATCGCGATCCTTCTGGATCGTCGGTCAGTCGAAGACCTGGAAAAGGATTCCCGCGAGGTCGAACGCCGACTCGCCGAACTCCGGGCGATGAAGGCCCGGCAGAACGAACTGAAACAGCGTCTTTCCCGGATCCGGCAGGCCGCCGCCACCGAAGCCGAGAAGGCCCTGACCGAGGGTCTTCGGAAGCTCTCGATCGAACAGCTCGGACTCGCAAGGGAATCCGCGGCGCGGGCTTCTTCCTCCCTCCAGGCCCTTCGGAAACGAATCGGATCCTTGGGAAGGATCCTGGAGGAAGCCAAGGAGCTCGGGAAGCATCTCGAGACCCCGCCGCCTCCCGGCGCGAGGACCGATTCGATCACCTCCCTGTCCAACGAGGCCGAGACCCTCCTGCAACGACTCGAAGACCTGAAGGCCTTGACGAAAGTCGGGGATTTCCTCGCCGGTTCCTCCAAGGAGCGGGATCGAACGAAGCCCCGCCTGGACCCGGAGGAAACGAGGAACCTTCTCCGGGTCCTGAAGAAGGGCGAATCGGTTCTCCGAAAGCTCCAGGGAGATCGATCCGGAGGGATTCTCGAGGAGGCGCGGAAAGGTCTAGCCGATCTACGACTCGATCTCGCCAAGGGGAGCCCGATGAGGGAGGGGGGCGAGGCTGCGATCCGGAGCCTCGAACGCGCGATCCGGGAAGCCGGCAGGTCTTCCCGGAAGGAAGCGAAGAGGCTCTCGGACAAGGCGCGCGATCTCTCGGCGACCTTTGCGAAGGGTTCCCGGGAATCCCGCGCTCTCAAACATGCGGACGAGGAACTGAAGAAGGCCTCCGAGCCCTCCCCGGAAGGAGAGCGCTCCTCCCTCGAACGCTCCGAATCCGCGGTCCAGCGGGCCCTGCGTCACCTTTACGAGGCCCGTGTCGCAAGCGGAAGGAAGAACACCCCTCTTTCCGCGAGAGCTTCCGGCCTCGCCAAGCGCATCGAGGAGGAACTTCGTTCCCTGGAGCGGAATCCCTCCCCTCCGCCAAGCGGCGTCTCCGAGACCCTGAGGAAGGCCGCGTCCCACCTGAAGAAAGCGGCGGGGGATTCCCGGGCCCTTCCCGCGGATCTCGCAAACGGAATCCAGGCCATCGAAAACGCCAGGAAACGGTTGCAGGACGAAGCTTCTTCCCAAGCTTCCCGGAATGCGGAGCGGGCTGCGGAGGCGGCCTCCGGCCAGAAAAACCTTCGAAAACGAACCGAACAGACCCTTCGGGCCCTCGCCCGGGCATCCAAGGAAGGGCGAATCAATCCGAACCAGGAACGGGCGGTCCGGGATCGGGTCACGAAAGCCCTGAAAGCTATGAGGAACGCGGAGAAGAATCTCGCGGAGGGCTTCATGGGGGGAGCCGCGAAGGCGCAGACCCGGGCTTCGAATGAACTGGAACGCGCGGCCCGCGCCCTGGAGAGGGAACGGAGCCTGCGACCGGACCAGAAGCGTGAATGGAACCGTCTCGCCGAAGCCCAGGAACGTCTCGCACGGGAGATCCTGGAACTCGCGCGTCGGATCGACCCCAAGAAGAACCCCGAAGCGCGCAGGGCCCTCGATCGAGCCAGGTCCGCCGCCTCCAAGGCGAACCAGGAGATGCGGGAGGACAGGCCCCGGGAGGCGGAACAGGCCCAGGCGGAGGCCGAGCGAAAGCTCGATGAGGCGGAGAAGCACCTGAAGAAGGAGCGGGATCGTTATTGGCGCCTCCGCCAGGAGGAACTCCTGTTCCGGATCAAGGATGAGGTCGCCTCCCTGATCCTCAAGCAAAGGGAGATCAATCGGAAAACTCTGGATGTCTCCGCGGAACGAGGAGACAGTGTGCGGATTCCCCGAAGGCTCCGTTCCAGGCTTCGCGCTCTCAGTCGAGCCGAGAACGAACTCGCCGGGAGAGCCCGTTTCCTGGCGGACAACCTCGAAAAGGAGCGGACGATCGTCTTCACCTACGTCCTTCGTTCCATCGTGGAGGACCTGGAACTTGTCGGCAAGTTCCTCGGAAGACGCAGGCCCCAGTTGGATCGTTTCGTCCTGGGTCTCCAGCGGGAGATCCTCGAGAGGATGAAAATGATGAAGGCCAGCCTCGAGGAGGAGATTCGACGCTCCAAGGAAGAACGGAAGGATCCGCAGCGTCCAAAAGCGCCGGAGAACACGAACGAGGGAGATTCCAAACCGAGGCTCGTCCCCGATGACGCCGAACTCAAGATGCTCAAGCGATTGGAGGAGGACACGAAGGCGAGAATCCAGGTTCTCCTGAGCTTGATCGAATCCTCCCCGTCCCTGGAACTCGATCTCCGGAACAGCATCGAACGCCTCGCCTTGCGGCACGCGAAGGTCTCCGACCTCTTCCGGCGCTTTCTCGAATCCCGCGGAATCCCGGGATCCGAGAGCGGAGGAGAGAAGGACGAGGATTCGGCGAAGGAGAAAAAGAGAAAATGATGAAGTTCGGACTCCCTTCGACTCTCGGCTTCACTCCCCTTCTTCTGACCGCCTTCCTCCTCGGATTCCCATCCGGTGCCCGGGGGCAGGAGGATGGAAGGGTCAAGAAGATCCTCGATCGAATCACCTCGGAAATGAAGAGGATCGACGAACTCCTTCAGAAGGCCACGGCCACGGCGTCGAGGTCCGGAAGGAATTCCGGATCCGCGAAGGATTCCTCCCGAATCGGGATCTCCGAGACGAAGAAGATCCTCGAATCGACGACGAAAAGCAATGAACGGGTCATCCGTTACATCGACGAACTCCTGAAGATAGCTAGCCGTAAAAAAAACCGGGGTTCCTCCTGCGAAAATCCCGGCGGGAGCAAGGACTCCTCCTCCTCGCCCTCGAAGAAACGTCCTTCGGATCGCCCGGACGACAGGGAGGGCGTATCGCCCCGTAATATGAGCAAGAAGGAGGGGGATCCCCGTTCCGCTGCGACCGACCCGAAAACCGCGAAACAACGGAAGCAAGGGGTTCGAAAACCCGAGGATCCCACCGGTCCGGCTTCGAAACGCAAAGGCGCGGGACGGTGGGGAGACCTTCCCGCCTACCTGAAGTTCCTGTTCCAGCGCGGCGGAGCCCCAAAAATCCCTTCGAAATACCGCCGTTTCGCCGAGGAGTTCTTCAAGAAGGTGGACCGCGCGAAAAAACGCTGAAATCGATCGCCGTGCTCGCGTTCCTTCTTCTCCCCCCCCTCCTCCTCGGCGGTCCCCGTCCGCCACAGCAGACCGATCGCCTTCCCCGAACCCAGGGAGCAAGCTCCCTCGATCTTCCCCCGAAGCTCTGGAAGGAGGTCGAGACCCTCGCCGGCGACGCCGCAAACCGTCTGGCCGCATTGCAGGACCGGAGGGGCGCCTTCCGGCTCGAGCGGGCACGATTGCCGGCCCCGATCGCCGTGACCTCGCTCTGCACCCTCGCCCTCCTGGGAATGGGGGAAATCCCGGGAAGAACCCCGAAGGGTTCCCGGATCGAACTCGCTCTGCGTTACCTCCTCGACAACCAGATCCGGGACGGAGGCCCGAAGGACGGCTACTTCTCCGATCCCGCCGACAGGTACAGCAAAATGCACGGGCATGGGTTCGCGACCCTCGCCCTCACCCAGGCCCTCGGTCAAATCCCTGGAGGAGGGAGCCGCCTCGTCAGCTCCGCGGAACTCCGATCTTCGATCCGGGCCGCGATCCGGCTGATCCAACGCTCCCAGGACAAGAGCGGGGGTTGGACCTACGAGCCGATTCCCGTCGGGCACGAGGGCTCGATCACGATCTGCATGGTTCAGGCCCTGAGAGCCGCTCACAACATCGGTTTCGCGGTCGACGATCAGGTTGTCCACCGCGCCATCCGCTACGTGGAGCAGAGCCAGAAACCCGACGGCAGCTTCCGTTACCAGCTTGGAAGCGATCGAAGTTCGGTCGCCCTGACAGCCGCGGCCCTCGCGACCCTGGATGCCGGAGGTGGATACGACTCCCCATCCCTCGCCAAAGGCCTCGCCTACCTTTGCGCTCCCCGTCCTTCCTTCCTCCGACCCGGTCGGATCCCGGAAGGAGAAGGAAGGTTCCCCTTCTATGAACGGCTCTACGTCGGAGAAGCCCTCTTCTTCCACAAGAACCTCGATCGCTTTTCCCGATGGTACGAATCCCTCGTCGTAGATCTTTCCGCTACCCGGGACAGCCAACGGGGGAGCTGGCATTCGCCGCGTTACGGCGAGGCCTACGCGACGGCCATGAACCTCCTCGTCCTGGTTCTCCCGTTCCAGTACCTTCCGATCCACCAGCGCTAGCCGGCCACCCGCCGAAGGGCTCGGATCCACCAGGCGGCGCCCCGGACGGTCCCTCGTTCCTCGAGAGGATTCATCGCAAATCACCGTCAGGGGTCCAGACGACCTCCCCATGGACGACCGTCGCGAGGACTCTCGTACCGAGGAGCGCCTGATCGGGCACCCTTTCGAGATCACGATCCACGATCGTGAAGTCGGCTTCGAATCCCGGAGCGAGACGACCCCTGACCCCTTCTTCGAAGGCCGCGGTGTGCGGCGTCCTGCAGAAACCGATCAAGGCCGTTTTCCGGTCCACCGCATGGGAGGGAGCGAAAGCCGGGGAATCTGGGGATTCCGGGGGACGCGTCGTCACCGCGGCGAAGACTCCGGCGAAAGGATCCACGGGTTCGACGGGAAAATCCGATCCGAAACATACCCGCCCTCCCCGTTCGAGGAGAGCGTGGAAGGCATAAGCACCCTCGAGGCGGCTCGGCCCGAGCCTCCGACCCGCCCATCGCAGATCCGAGGTCAGGTGGGTCGGTTGCATGGAGGCGAGGATCCCCGAACGGGCCAGACGATCGAGATCCCCCACGGCGAGGACCTGGGCGTGTTCGATCCTGGGCCGCAGCCTCCGGATCCCCGTGGGTCCCAGGACCCGCTCGAGGATGTCCAGGACCAGCCGGTTCGCCCGATCGCCGATGGCATGGATGCAGGGCTGGAAGCCGGCCCTGACGGCTTCGGTGACTCGTTTCTCCAACTCGGACGGAGACTCGAGAAGAAAGCCGCGGTACCCGGGTCGATCTTCATAGTCGGCGAGGAGGGCGGCGCTGCGTGAGCCCAGGGCTCCATCCGCGTAGAACTTGACGGCTCTTCTTCGGATCCGGGAGCGGGGAGAATCCTCCTCGAGGGACGGATAGCCGGTATTCGAAGGAGCCGGGAGCATCCCGTAGACGCCGAGCTTCCACTCGCCCTCGTCCTCCAGGCTCCGAAGGAGAGCGAACACTCGATCGGAGGTGCCCGCGTCATGGACGCGGGTCAAACCCTTCGAAAGACAGCGCCGCTGCGCGAGAAGGAGCCGCCTTCGAAGCGTCTCCCTGGAGGGCGCGGGGATGCGCTCCCGGACCCGGTTCATCGCGGAATCGAGCAACACCCCGGTCGGAACCCCTCCCCCCCCGCGAAGGATCTTCCCGCCGGGGGGATCCTTCGTGTCCTTCTTGATTCCCGCCGCCTCCAGGGCGGCCTGATTGACCAGGGCCGCATGCCCGTCGATCCGGACGAGAAAGACTGGGTGGTCCGGGACGAGGCGCGACAGGCGGCGGTGTTCGGGCATGATCGGCGGATCCCAGCGCGTCTGGTCCCATCCCCTCCCAAGGATCCACCGGCCCTTCGGGAGGCGGGAGGCCCGTTTCCGGACCCGATCGCACAGTTCCTCGAAGCTCCGGGTCTTCCGAAGATCCAGTTCTTCCAGGGAAGCCCCCAGGGAGGCCAGATGCCCGTGCGCGTCGGTGAATCCAGGAAAGAGGTGCGCACCGGGAAAGCGGAGGATCCGGGTCCCGGTTCCCCGAAACCGCAGGATTCCGACCCTGTCGGAAACCCCGAGGATCCTCCCCCCGAGGACCGCCAGGGCTTCGGGAGCCTCCTCGGTGCTCTTCTCGAGCGGATGGACCCGCGAGACGACCAGGATCAGATCGGCGGCGGGAGGGGGAGAAGGAAGGATTTCCGGTCCTTCGACTCTTCCCGTACCGCAGCAGGACAAAAGCCCGCAAAGCAGAACCGAATTCCGGGGGAACCTCATGCCCCCATCATGCAGACCGGGGAACGGAATCAAAAGCGCAGCGCCTGCCACCCTCCGTCGTAGATGTCTCCGGCCTCCTGCACGATCCACACCCAATGTCGGTTCCAGGTCTTGGGCCGGAAGGTTCCCTTCGCAGGAGGTTCGGGAAGCTTGGCCTGCAAGGCCGCGCGCACACCGGGAGCGGCGGGCCCACCGAGCGCCAGGACATGAGCGAGGACCGGAGGAATCTCCACGTCGCAGACCCAGACCCTCCTGCCGCCTGAAAGACGATCCCCCGTCGGGTGTAGCCGGAAGACGAGGGGCATCGCCGGGCGTGGCACCTTGTAGGGCGGCGGGGTGTGGGGGTCCATCGGGACGATCAGGATCAGCCGCGCCCCCGGCAAGATCCCCCGAGCAGCGACCCGCAGGCGCAGGGGCGCTTCGTGCCGGAGCCCACGCGAGGCCTTCCCCCCTCCATCCCGGATCCAACCGTATTGGAGAAGACGCAAGGTCTTCAAGGAAGGCGGCTCGGGGACGGACAGCAGGGTGCCGCTGTAGACCCCTTCCCAGGCGAAGGCCGTGGGGTTCGAGCGGGGACCCGGCACCCAGTTCTTCCGCAGGCGAAGCACGGGTTCCCATAGAGGAAGCGGGCGCATCGGAAGCAACTCGATGCTCGTGACCTTCGAGGGACGGCCCTTACCGGGCCTCCCCGTGGGGGAAGCGATCCTCCGTTCGCTCCCCAAGGGGGTTCCCTGCAGAACGAGGCGGTCCGCGGCCCCCTTCAAGCGAAGGAAGAGCCCGTTCCGGGAAATCCGGGCGCCGCCCGGTTCCCTTGCATACTGACCCGCCCCAGGATCGAACCAGTATCCTTCGACCCTCCCGCCCGTGAACAGATGCGCTGCAAGCCCGAGGCTTCCTTCCCGGACCTGGGATTCGAGGAGGTCGGCGAGAGCGGCCGTGGACTTCCGGTTCCGGTTCGCCGTCGTTACCGTCCAGGCGAGCCCCACGGCTGGAGCGGTCCCTGAATCCCATTGCCGTACGAGGGCGTTCAGGTCCTCGACCTTGTCGCGTTCCCCCGGGGCGAAGTTGTGCGCGAAGACCAGGCGATTGAACTCCTCGATCGAGGGAAAGGAACCGGAATCCCCGAGCCCGGCCTCCCCCTTCGCGATCGGAGAGCTGGGAATCGAGGGTTCCAACCTCGCCTCCTTTCTCCCCGCGCCGCGCAGCCTGGGAGTCTTGAGAATCTGCGGGGATGCGAGTCCGAAGGCCGTGAGCCGGAGATTCGATCCGGTGGGAAGCGCATGGCATTGGACGCAGGATCTCCCCGCGGTCCTAGGATCCGCCCTTCCCGTCTTCGGATCCCGCATCGGGCGCTCATGAAAGAGCTTGAGACCGCGGAGAGCGCCGCTTCCATCCTCCTTGCCCGGGATCCCGAGAGAGCCTCCGAACCGGCGGTCCGGCCTCTCTTCCGGGTTCGGGGGGAGCCTCAAGGAATTCACGAAGGTCTCGAAGGACTTCATGTCCCGGGGCGATAGCCCCCTGGGCCTGCCGGGACTCCCTAGGTTCGGCATCCCCATGAGACTCACGAACGCCGGATTGAAATCCTCGAAACCCGGGCGATCCCCACGCCAATGGAGAGGATAGGAAGTGAACCATTCCTGTCCCGGACCTTCCATTTCTCCGCGAACGAGTCCGAGCAGGCTCTGCGTCGTCTTTCGGCCCTTCACCGAAGGGTAGCCCTTGAGATTTCGGACCCGAACGTCCGTCACCCCGTCGATCAGGTTCCGGTCCAGGGGGGACGGGGGGGCTCCCGGGGATCCGCTGAGGTCCCAGGCCAGACCGTCCGTTCTCCCGTCCACATGGCAACTGGCGCAGGAGACGAAGCCATTCCCCGAAAGCGAGGCGTCATAGAGAAATCGCCTTCCCTTTCGGATGTAGGAAGGGGTCGGATTCGCTGAAAGGGGACGGACCGCGAGAACCTTCTCCCCCACGGGGTCGGCCACGGCTAAGGAATTGTCGAGGCGGTTCAGAATATAGAGCCTGGCGCCTGGATCCCGGGGGATGCCGGGACGGGCCGGCTTGAAAACCAGTCCCCTCGGTCCGGCCATCGGATTCGGACTTCCCGGGTATCGAGGAACGGGGAAACCCCGCACCGTCCAGGAGGAAGGCCCGCCGGTCCCCGGAACGACGACTCCGATCCGATCCCGGTTGAAGGCGGCCACGAAGACCTTCCGCACGGCCCCTCCCTTCTCCTCCAGGGCGAGGGCGAAGGGGTGTGCGAGGGAGTCGGCCTTCTTGACCGGGGCTCCCGTCGGATCGAGGTTCAGGTCCCGGGTCTCAACCTTCGGATTCCGTCCTCCGGGGGAGCGGATCCGGTGGAGAAGGCTGCGGACGAAACCCGATTTCGCTGCGGCGACCTTGGCCTCCCCCACGAGGTCGTTTCTCGCTTCACAGGCCGTAACCCAGAGATCGCCGTTGGACGCGAAGGCCATAGCCGTCTTCGTCGTTCCCAGGCCTCCGGTGACGACGGGAACGGGATTCGAGAAATCCAGGGACCAGAGATCCAGGTCGTGCGCCCAGCTGTGCCCTCCCGAGAACCCCAAAAGAAAGAGCCGGCCCCGATCGACGAGGATCCGGCGCGGTTTCGCAAGGGCCATGCTCGGTCTGTCGTAGCGATCGAGGCAGGGGATCTTCTCGGAAAACCCGGGGATCGCTGGAGCGAGGTCGGGAAGCTTCAACCACGCAAAGGCCGAACTGCCGTTCAGCGAAACGAACAGCGAAGCACCGTCGGGGGCGAAGGCGACGTCCATCGGTTCATCCCCGACCCAGGCGGTCTTCAGGAATACGAGCTTCATTCCTCCCTTTCCGTCCGGAACGAGACGAAGGAGACTGAGGGAATCCCCGAGCATGTTGGCGGTGACGACCAATCCCCCCCTCCTCACTCCGGTGACGGAGACCGGCTCCAATCCGACAGGAACCGCGGCGATCCTGAGGAATCGGCGGGGATCCCAGAGTTCGAGAAGGCTGGCCGGGGTGTTGCAGACCAGCAACCAGTCCTTGCCCCGAAAATCGATCAGGGCAAGGGGGGAGACCTGAGGGCTCTCCTGATTGAAATAGCCGCCCCTGCCCTGTGCAGGCAGAAAGGATGCGAGAAAAAGGAGGAGAGAAAGCAAAGGTTTCGATCGACGCATGTTCCGTTCCCGGGAGGTGATCGTGCATTCTAACGGATCATGGATCCGTGGGTCCGATGAACCCGGGAGGCGGCGGCCGCCCGATCCGAAGGGAAATCGGGGCTTCGATCCGGTTCACCCGCTGCAGGGAACTTCCTGTTCAGGGGTCAGGATCATCCTGCGGATCTTCCCCGTCCGGGAGACGATCGTTCCCGGAAAGACCAGGCATTCCTTCATCATCACCGGATTTTCGATCACGGCTCCGTCCATGACGACCGAACGGAGAACCTCCGCTCCCTCGGCGATCTTCACCCCATTTCCCAGGATCCTGTCCTTCCCGTGGGATTCCAGGAAATGGAGATTCAAATCGAGAAGGTCGCCCGGGAAGGAGAGATTGAGGTCCTCCTCGACGACCTCGGCGGCCTCGACCCTCCATCCATCGTCGATGAAGATCTGGATTGCGTCGGTAATCTCGTATTCATCCCGCATCGCGGTCCGGGGAGTCCGGCGCACGGCATCGAAGAAGGCGGTATCGAAGAGATAGAGTCCGCAGCCTTTCAGGTTCGTGCGCGGATGCCGAGGTTTTTCTACGACCCTGCGAACGGACCCGTCATCCGCTAGATGAACGACGAAGTTGCGCATGATCGCGAGAGGATCCTCCTCCTTCTTCACGGCCAGGACCCCCGCGGTATCCCCCTTCGCCCCGTTCCCCATCTTCTCGATCATCCGCCCCAGGTTCCGGGTCTCGAAGAAGATGTCGCCCAGGAAGAGGAGAAAGGGGCGGTCCACATGCCGTTCGAGCCTCCCGACGGCATGGGCGATCCCCAGGGTCTCTTCCTGCTCGACGTATTTCAGGGAGACCCCATGGATGCTTCCGTCCCCCAGGTTCCGGACGATCTCGAAGCCGAGATGGCCGATGACGATCAGGATTTCCCGGATCCCGAGTTCCCGCATCGCCTCGATCTGGTGAAGGAGAAGGGGTTTGCCACCGATCGGGAGAAGGGGTTTAGGCCAACTCTCCGAGAAGGGAAGCATCCGGGTCCCCTTCCCGGCGGCAAGGATGATTCCCAGTAGATCCTCGCCTTTCACGAACGCCCTCCCTCCCCGGATCTCCGTCTCAACGGGACTGGTTCAGGAAGAGGCTGACGCGGTTCGTGAAGAGACTCGCGACAAGGACGTCGGCCAGACCGTCTCCATCGACGTCCCCCATGTCCGCGGAGAGGGACTTCATCGACCCCGGAATCCGGACGATATTAGGGAATCCGCCCTTCCCATCGCCGAGAAGCACGTGGAAATCCGCGCTGTCCGCGTTGGCCACGAGGAGGTCGGCCCACCCGTCTCGATTCAAATCCCTGGCGAGAAGCGCCGTCGGACCATCCCCTACCTTCAGGTTCGAAGGCCGGAACCCCGAACTGAACCCGAGCCACAGCGTGAGTTCCGTTCCTCCGAGATTGCTGACGACGAGGTCCTCGAATCCGTTTCCGTCGAAGTCGGCGTGCCGCAAGTAATTCGGCCGGTCTCCGGCGGCCAGGTCGGCGGCTTTCACGAAGCCGCCCTTTCCGTCTCCGGTGAAGACGGAAACGATTCCCATCTTGAACCTGGAAACGGCGAAATCGAGTTTTCCGTCCTTGTTGAAATCATGGACGACGAGGCTCAGAGGCCCTCCGGCGAGAGGAACAGGGGGATAGGGCGAGGAGAATCCGAAGCCCTTCCCGGACCCCTTCAGGAGATGGATCTTGTTCCCTCCATAGTCCGCAACGAGGAGATCGGGGACGGAATCGCCGTCCGCCTCGAGAGATACGACCTCGAAGGGTCCGATCCCGGCAGAGAACGGTTTCTGGTTGATCGGAGGGAAGACGTCGAAGGCCAGTTTTCCTCCCGAGTTCCGGTTCAGAAGAAAGCGAAGTCCCCCGGAAACCGCAACGACGACATCGGGACGGCCGTCCTTGTCGAAATCACCGCGACTCATCGAGCCCGCCATGGCGCCGACTTGGAAATCCAGGACCTTTTGGAGTCTCCCCTCACTCGAACCTAGAAGGATCGTGCAGGAGCCCGAGACCCGGTCTGAAACGATGGCATCGGCCCTTCCATCGACATCGAGATCCTCGACAAGAACGAAGCTAGGGTCGCGATGTCCAGTCGCGAAGTTTTCGGAAGCAATCAGCCGTCCGCTCTCGAGCCCCCGCATCCAGCTCAAGTGGGAAGCGTTCAGGCCGGAGGTGAGGATGTCGACATTCCCGTCGCGATCCAGGTCGACGAGGCGGGATTCAGTCGGAAGGCCGGTCGTGCCGAACTGTCGCTCCCTGGAGAAACGACCTCCTCCCAGCCCCTTGAGGACACCCACGGCTGCGCGATCCAGGTAGGAGACGACGAGGTCCGTGAGGCCGTCCTTGTCGAGATCCCCGGAGTTCACATGGAAAGGATCTCCGTCGAGCTTCAACTGGATCCCGGCGCCGAATCCGCCCTTCCCGTCCCCGGGGAACCAGGCGAGACTTTCCGCTCCGTAATTCCCGACGAGACAGTCCAGGTCCATGTCCCCGTCGAGGTCGTCGAAACGGATCGAAATCGGACCGCGGCCGAGGCTCGCCATGACCTTCTTCCCGGAGGAAACGAAGCCCGCCTTCGATCCCTTCCAGATATGGATCCGATCCTTCGGGGTGTCGGTCACCGCCAGATCGTTCCATCCATCGCCGTCGAGATCCCCGACGGCGATCCCTCCGAGATCGCTCCCGGCGCCCGCATCGAGGGGAGCCCAGGGGGAGAATCCTCCCACCGGGAGGGAGACGAAGATATGGACCTTCGCCCCGGCCGTCACGATCAGATCGGCCCTCCCGTCACCGTCCACATCCGCCAAGGCCAGGTCGTTGGCCTTCCCGGGCAGGGAGATCGTCCTGGCCTCCTCCGTGAGTCCTCCGAGTCCGTTGTTCCGGAAGATCCGGATCCTTCCTGCATTCTCGAAGAGACAGGCGACATCCAGGTCGCCGTCCTTGTCTAGGTCACCGCTCCGCAAGGCTCCCGGCGTCTCCTTGTAGGTCTTCTGGAAACCGGCCTTCACCGAGAAGACCGCAGCCGGGCTGGCGACCATGTAGACGATCTTTTTATCGATCAGACTGGAGACGAAGATTTCCGGCGCCCCGTCACCGGTCAGATCCGCAGCCAGGAAGGAGCGGAGTCCCCGGCCGAAGGCGGAGATCTCTTGACGGGTCAGAAGGCTGACCTTCGTCAGGGAGACGGAGCCGGCTCCGCCGCCACCGCCGCCACCGCGCCGGCAGCCGGGCAGGAGAGGGAGGAAGAGGGCCGCAAGGAAGGCGGGACGCAAGATCGTAGACATGATGAATCAGATCGAAAAGGGTGGGGCCGGAGACCGGAGAACCGTAACCGGGACGAGATCCCCGAAACCCGCGGGCACGCTCATCCGCGAACCGGGACTGGAAATGATACTCTCAAGTGTACCCCATCGAGCGTGGCCCCACAAACCGACGGCGCCTCGATCGCGCCTTCCCCGAAACCTCGATGGGAAGGCCCTTCTCCGAGGGGGCCCGACCAGGCAAGGATCAGGGGGCCTCCAAGCCCGGAGGGGCAAGGGGATCCCGGTCGAATCCGGACATAGCCCGGGGGGTTCCGAGGATCAGGGCAGCACGGAACGCATCCCGAGGAAGCAGGCCGCCCGGCAGGGAAACGGATCCGCGGGGGACGACCTCGGTCCTCCCTCCGGGTTTCCCGCCGAACCCGCTTTCCTCGGGAACGAAGGTCCGCTTCTGCGCTTCCACCCCCTCCTTCAGTGAAACGAAGGTTTCGCTCCCGAAGCCTGAGACCGTCTTCCGGAGTTCCTTCCCCACGCTTCTCGGTCGCCGCCGCTCGGTTTCGAGCGGAACAGGGGGAATCGAAGGAGATTCCATGGATTTTCTCACGGGGGAAGCAGGCGGTTCCGTTTGCGTGGCGGCCTCCTTCCCGAGGACGGAGGGAGCAGGGGGAGGCGAAGAAGGAGGAGAAGGAGGAGGCGCGGTCCTGGTGGAAAGCCCCTCACCGAGGAGTTCCCGGATCTTCCGGCCCAGGACCTCCTCGGGGCTCGCCTCCGCCGGTCGTTCCCTGGTTTCCCGAGGGGGGGAGCCTCCGGTTTTCCGAGGACTCCCGGTCCGTCGTTTCTTCTTCCCTTGTTGGTTCGCGATCTGTCCGAGGATGCCGAAAGCGGCGAGGACGATCAGCGGAAGCGCGTCCTTGAGGAGTTCGAGGATCGGATCCATCGTAGGTCCAGTTCTCCTGGAGGCCTCAAGACTTCCCGCTCGAAGGTTCGTCCTTCGGATCGGCGAAACCCTTCCGCATCGAAGTATCCGCCTCGATGTTCTTCAGGCGCATGTAGTCGAGGATGCCCAGATTCCCCGACCGGAAGGCCTCGGCCATCGCGAGGGGGACCTCCGCCTCGTTCTCGACGACCTTCGCCCTCATCTCCTGCTCACGGGCGACCGCCATCGCCCTCCGCTCCTCGGCCTTGGCCTGGGCAATCCTCTTGTCGGCTTCCGCCTGATCGGCCTGGAGGCGCGCGCCGATGTTGTTGCCGATGTCGACGTCCGCGATATCGATCGAGAGGATTTCGAACGCGGTCCCCGCATCCAGCCCCTTCGCAAGGACAGTCTTGGAGATGTTGTCGGGGTTCTCCAGCACGTCCTTGTGCGAATCCGAGGAACCGATCGTAGAGACGATTCCTTCCCCGACACGGGCGATGATCGTCTCCTCGGTCGCTCCCCCGACGAGCCGGTTGATATTCGTCCGGACCGTCACCCGGGCCTTCGCAAGGACCTGGATCCCGTCCTTCGCCATCGCGCTGACCTCGGTCTTCCCCCTGGCGGGGTCCGGACAATCGATGACCTTCGGATTGACGCAGGTCCGGACGGCCTCGAGAACATCCCTGCCGGCGAGATCGATCGCGGCGGCCCGCTTGAAGTCGAGATCGAGACCGGCCCGGTCCGAGGCGATCAGGGATCTCACGACGTTGATCACATTGCCTCCGGCCAGGAAATGAGCCTCGAGGTCGGCGGTATGGACTAGGACGTTCGCCTGGACCGCCGAGATCTTGGCCCGGACGATCACGGTCGGATTGATCTTCCGGAGACTCATCCCGATCAACTGGAACAGGGTGATCCCCGCCTTCGAGAAGTAGGCCTGAACCCAGAGGTTCAGGAACTTCATCAGGAAAATGACGAGGATCAGAAGGAAGACCAGGAGCAGTCCCAGTCCGATGTAGAGCAGGTTGTTGGCCAGGAGGAATCCCGGCGGGTAAGGGGAGACAGTCATGGATCGCTCCGATCGAGAGGTTAGTACCCCCCGGATCCCGTTCCGGGGGAACTCGGAAGAAGAACGGACTCGAGGCACGGGGAGACAACAAACCTCCGCCGCGATCCTCGTTCAAGTTTCATCGGGACCTCCGGCGGCTCTGGCAACGACGACCTGGGACATCTCAACGGAGAGGATCCTCACGGGGGTTCCGGGGTCGAGGGATTCCCCCCGGGTCTTCGCGTCCACCCTCCTCGATCCGATCTTCACCGTTCCGGAGGGCCGCAAGGGAGTCAGCGCGATTCCGGTTCCGCCGACGAGAGCTTCCAGGCCCTTCTCTCCGACCGGTTCCGCATTCGGGTCGAAGGTCGGACCGTCCAGGATCAGCTTCCTGCCGATTCCGGTGCTCGGGAGGAACTTGAACGCGAGAAGGAGAAGAAAAGGGACGCTGATCAGCACGCTCACCAAGAAGAGAAAACCAGTCACCGTTCCATGCTGGAACGCCAGGAAAACTGTGGAGACGATCAGGATTCCCGAAGCGATCGAAAGCACCCCGAAACTGGGGAAGAAGACCTCCGCCACCATCGCAAGGAGACCTCCGAGCAACATCAGGAGGAGCCAGGGGATCGAGACCGCCCCCGCCTCCTCCCGCACCGGAGCTTCCGGCCCGGTCTTCCGTCCCTCCTCCGCCTCGACCAGGATCCGGTTCCCCTCGACCTGGACGACCCGGACCCTTTTCCCGGACTCGAGGTAGGCCCCCGTCGTAACGACATCGTAGGGTTCGCCTCCGATTTCGATCTTTCCGGATGGACGAAGGTCGGTTAGGGCGACCCCCTCCGTTCCGAGCAGTTTCGCGAAGGCCGGCTCCTGGGTCGCGGCCCGATGCACCTGGTCCGCCGTGGTGCTTTTCTCGAGGAGCAGATTCCGGAAGAGTGGAAGATGCGGAAGCAGTTTCGAGAGCAGAAAGCCCAGGGCGAACACTCCGGCGAGGACCCAGGTCAGGGCCCAGAGATTCTCGTTGAGGATCTCCCCCTCGAAGGCCCCCTCGGGGGCCAGGAAGGGTTGGAGTGAGAGAAAGAGGGCGGCGATGATCGAAATCAGCCCGACGAGTCCCGAGATCACCGTCCCCGGAATCACGAAGATCTCGACGAGGATCAGGCCCACCCCCAGGAAGAACAGAAGGATCTCGGTCCAGGCTGCCAGGCCGACGAGCCAGGACCCCCCGAAAAACAGCAGGAAGCAGAGGACCGACAGGGCCTCCGGCAGCCCGGTGCCCGGCATCTTAAAGGCCATGACGGCCATCAGGACGCCTCCGAGGAGCAGAAAGAAGCGCACTCCATACAGGAACCCCGCCAGCTCCTCCGACCAGGTCCTCCTGAGTCTTCGCACCTCGGCGGGATCGACTCCGAGTTCGCGATACAACTCCTCGGGACTCGAAACCAGCCCCCTGACGAGATCGAGCCTCAGGGCTTCTTCCCCCGTCAGGGTCAGCGGCCGTGGTTCGAGGATCCGATCCTCCAAAATCTCGACTTCATTGTCCCTGAGATTGTCGAGGGCCTCCTTGCTGAGGAGATCGCGCCGGAGGACCCTGTCCTTCCCCCGGTATCGGATTTCATGGAGTTCTAGACCCGGATCCACCATAGCCTCCGCGAGAACTGCGGCCTTGCCCCCATGCCTCGAGGCAATCGTTCGAATCTCCGCCCTCATCCCGGAGATGAGCTTGGCGTAGAACTCATCCTCGAGCAGCCCCTTGATACCACCTCCGAACACCGGGGTGCAGGCGCCCAGGGTCGCCCCCGGCCCCATGAAGATCCGGTCGCAGGCCAGGGCGATCACGGCCCCCGCACTCAATCCCTGCCTTCGGATATAGGCGAGCGTCGCGATCTTGGACTCCCGCATCTGCCGGAGCATCGAGACGACTTCTTCCATCTCGGTCACGGCCCCGCCCGGGGTGTCGATCTCGAGGATGAGCCGAGGAATCCCCTCGGCTCGGGCCTCCCGAAGACCGCGCTGCATCAATGCGACGGTCCGGAAATCGATCGGGCCCTGTATCGGCACGACGAGGACCTCCGGAGGGGCTTTCTCCTCCCCCTTCCTTTGGACGGGGGTCGCGAAGGCCTCCCCCCCCAGGAGGAACGCGGCGAGGAGCACGGACCATGTCCGTTTTCGTCGGACCTTTTCGGGATTCTCTGTCAGCATTCGGTTCGAGTCTTTTGAGGATCCGCGGAAGTCCCAAGCCTCCATGGCAAGGAACCGGGAGGCCCCGGCCGGGGCCCTCCCCAGCCACCCCTCTCCGCGTGCCGATAATACCCGTCATGGAAGCGATTCGGGATGCATGGAGAGGCAAACCCGCGGGAGAAGGTTCCGAGTCCGTTCACCACCTCGAGCCCCAGGTCGCGGGCCGGCTGCTTCAGGCCTTCCACGCTGCGGTCCAAGCCCAGAGTCTCGGCATCGAGGAACAACCGCGACTCAGGGAATCCCTCGACCGGGATTTCATCGAAAGGCTCCGGTCGATCCTCGATTCCCGGGAAACGCTGACGATCCGCATCCACCCCGACGGGTTCCAGGTCGATCATTGTCTGCTCCCGGCCGACACCGAAGCCATGGCTCTGGCCGCTTTCCTCAGAGACGAGGGAATCCGCTCGATCCACATCCGCAAGGAGACCACGGACGAAACCCTCGACCGTCTTCTGGTCATGCTGGGCTCCTACCTGGCCGTAAGGGGCCATTGGAGACACAGGCCGGGACTCTGGCAGCGCCTCCTCAACGATGAGTTCCCCGGGATCAGTTTCGGAATCCTCCGGGGCATCGATCCTGAAGAACTCGACATGGAGAATGCGCTCCTCGGCCCGGGGGAGGGTGTCTACTGGAGCGATCCGAGCGGCCTCCCGCTTGCGGGTTTCCGGGAATTCTGGGCGGAACGCCAGGCCCGGGTCGAGATGAACAGAAATCTCGACTTCGAGTTCGGAAAAGCTCTCTCCGAGGACATGGCGCGTTGTCCCGCCGACAGCCCTCTGCGCAACGCGGAACTGCGGGCCCTGCGACCGGTCATCGGAAGCCTCGTTCGACAGGGTAAACCCAGGGAAGCCCTCGCCCTCCTGGAATCCATCGAGCTTTCCCCCGGCTTTTCGGAGCGGGAACGTGCGATCCTCGACTCCCTTCTTCACGATTTCCGCAAACCGAGCTATCTCCGCTCCTTCCTCGACAACCTCCCCCCCCATCCCGACAGCGGACACGCGGCCTTCCTGATGCGGCTCGGACCCGAGATCGCCCCCGCCCTCCTGAAGGAATCGATCCGCTACCGCTCCGCGGCCCTGCACACGCTCCTCGAAACCCTGGTCCAACTCGATCCCTCCCCATTCTTCGAGGTTCTGGGCCATGATGAGGATCCCGAGGCCAGGGAGCGGGCCCTGGACCTCCTCCATTCCGCCAAGAGAAGCATCCCCACCGGTCTGCTTCGGGATCTCGCCCGCCACCCGGCGCCCTTCCTCCGAACGAAGGCCTTGAGAATTCTTGTCGAGGAACGCCCGGAACAGCTCGATGAGGAAGAGGCCCTTCGCTTCCTCGAGGATCCGAACGAAGGCGTCAGACTCCAGGCCCTACGACGGCTCCTCGACTCGCCTCCGGACCCGGAACGATTCCGGCGACTCCTCGACTGGTTCCGGATACGACAGAGGGACTTCTCCCTCAAGGAGCGTCACGATTCCCTGCGGGCCCTCTACTTGGCCGACCGCTCGAAGGCGATCGACCTCTTCAGGTCCTGGCTCTTCGATCCCCCCGCGATGGTTCGAAGGAGATCGGACCGGGAAAACCGCGGGTGCGCGCTTCGGGTTCTGGGCGAACATTCCGGCGGAGAAGGACGTGAACTGCTCGAACGGGCCGCGGAACATCCCGATCCCGGTCTCCGGAAGAAGGCCCTGGAGATCCTCTCTTCGGATTCTGGGGCCTGAGGGGGTGAGTCCCCCCGCCCCGTCTCCCCGGCGAGGAACCCGGTTTCGGTGCCGCGCCCGTCGCCGGGGTCTTATTCGAAAGATGACGAGATTTGGCTACTTTCCTCGAATCCAGGACCCAAGGTTCCGTTCCTTCCCCAGCCAGGGAAGAATGCACGAGGGCGGAACCATCGACCAGGTTCCGGTTCCCGGGACATGGAGTGGAGCGACAGGAAATGACGCAGGAAGAAAAAAAGAAACCCACGAACGTCGACCGAGTCATCATCAGGCCCTGGCCCAAGGTCATCTTTCTCTATCCGACGATGGTCTACAGTCTCGTCGCCTGGTTCATCTCCTTCCTGTTCATGAATCCGGACTCCACGAGTCTCTCCCAGACCCTGGGGCTCCTGTTCTGCACGATCTTCTTCTTGAACCTCCTGGTCTTCGCGTTCGACTTTTCGAGAATCAAGTCGATCACTTTGATCTTCGTCTTCGTGGCTCTGGTGTTCGCTCTGGCCTGGGCCAATACGAGATGGGAGGTCATGGCCTCGATCCGGAACCTCGTCAACAAGATCGACATCCGGATGAATACCCAGTTCTACGGGTTCATGGCCTTCTTCATGCTTTTCATCTTCATGCTGGTTTTCATCAACACCCGCTTCAACTACTTCGAAATCAACAGGAACGAGATCCTCCACCATCACGGCTACCTGGGGGACATCACGAGAACGCCGACGCACGCGATGAGGATGCAGAAGGAGATCTACGACCTGATGGAATACGTGCTCCTGCGCTCCGGAAGGTTGATCTTCTATCCCTCGAACGTCCGGGAGGCCCTGGTCATCGACAACGTCGTCAAGGTCAACCTCGTCGAGAAGCGAATCAAGGACCTCCTTTCCAGCGTCTCGGTCGCCCTCCGGACGAACGAGGAGGGGGTCCAGGAAGACCTCTCCTCCCCGTTCTGAGGTCATACCGGGGACGGAGCACCGTCTCTCCCCCGGCTCGAAGCGGGGTGCGTCCCGTTCCCTAGTCGTCGTTTCCGCCGATCACGAACTGCAGGTAGTAGAGCAAAGTGGCGATGGCGATGAGGGCGGAGGCGACATAGGTGAAACCCGCCGCGAAGAGGGTCTTCCGGACTCCCGGCATCTCGTCCGAGGCCACGAGCCCCGAACTCTCGAGGATCCGGATCGCCCGGCGCGAAGCGTCGAACTCGACCGGGAGCGTCACCAGGTGGAAGACGACCGCCATGGCGAAACCCAGGATCCCCAGCCACAGGAACAGGGTTCCGGGTCCGCCGCCCCGCAGGCCGCCGAGGAGGAAACCCAGGAAGATCATCGGCATCGCCAGGTTGCTTCCGAGATTGACGGCGGGAACGATCGCGGAGCGGGCCTCCATCGGCCGGTAGTTCTCGGCGTGCTGGAGGGCATGCCCGCATTCATGGGCCGCCACCGCAACGGCCGCGGGGGTCCGGCCCTCGAGGATCTCCCTCGAGAGCCTCACGGTCCGGGTTCGGGGGTCGTAGTGATCCGACAGGATTCCGGGAACAGATTCGATCGTGACTTCCGGAATGCCGGAAGCCTCCAGGATTAGCTTCGCTGCATCCAGGCCGGACAGGCCGGAACGCAGTCTGCCTCGGTTGTACTTCTCGAAGGTTCCCTTGACCTTCCAAGAAGCCCACATCGCGAGCAGGATGAAAGGACCTACGAGCAGGAAATACCGTGGGTCGAAGTAGAAGAAGGCGGTCATCCTCAGGTTCTCTCCAGAACGGTGGGAAACGGGTGTCTCGAATAGCCCCGGTCCTCTACGTCTTCAAGCGGCAGTTCCTCCCTCCTTCCCTCCGAAACCTGCGGGGGTCTTTCCCCGCCGCCGGGTGGGCGCCGCTGGGAGGCGCTAAGCTCTCCTGAGGAAGCCTTTTTCGATGTCTCGGAAACCTCTATCGGTCGTAATCCTCTCCACGGCGGTTCTGGGCGCCCTCGGCTTCCTTCTCGTTCCGCCGTTCCGGGAACCCGCCCTCTCTTCGGGGGATTCCGTGGACAGGCCTCCCCCCCAAGGCCTCCCCCTCGTTCGGGAGGGGGACGGTTCCCGCCCGGCCGTTCCGCGGACGGGAGGAACCCCCGAAGAAGGCGCCCCCACCGCCGCCCCCCCCTCCTCGACCCTTTCGGAGCGGCTTGAGGACAGGGGCGTCCTCGGAAGGGTCACCGGCCCCTTCGGGCAGGGGATCCCCGGCGCTGAAATCGAGGCCTGGAGTCCACGCGACGGCTGGCATCCGGCCGATTTGAGCCTCGAGACCCGCAGTGGGGAGGGGGGCCGCTTCCGGCTCGCCCTTCCCCCTGGAAGGATCTGGACGTTCTACATCCGACACCCCGATTTCGCTCCGCTTGGACCCGCCGGCCGGTGCGATTCCCTCCAGCCTGGCTGGCGCACCCTGCCCCCGTTCCGCCTCAGGAGCGGCTTCGGCCTTGCCGGGATCGTGCGTACAGGCGGGTCCGAGGGCCCCCCCCTCGCCGGAGTCCGTGTCCGGATCCGCCGGAGTCTCCTTCCCGAATCGGGACCCTTCTCCGGAAAGACCGAGGAGCGCACGACGGACGCGGGGGGCGGGTTCCGCATCCAGGGCCTGGAGCCGGGGGAATACCGGATCGAACTCTTCCCTCCCGAGCCCTTCGCCCCCCTCTCGATTCCCGCCTGGAAAGCGGCCCCGACCGAGACCCTGTCCCCCCGCATCCTCGTCCTCAGGCGCGGGTACCGCCTCGAGGGGCGCGTCCGCTGGCCAGAGTTCCGGGATTCTTCCGGCCCGGTGGATCTCGTTCTCGAACTGAACGCGGAGGTCCTGAAGGACGCCGTCCCGGACCTGCCCCGGCTTCGCTGCCCTCTCGATCCCCGGGGCCGGTGGAGCTTCCCCTCCGTCCCCGAGGGGACCTATATCCTCCGGGTCCTGCCGGAAGGGTCCGCCATCCCTCTTCTGATCCGTTCCGGCGTCCGTGTTCCCGGCATGGGCTTCCTCGACCTCGTGATCCGAGGGGGACCGAAGCTCAAGATCCGCTTCCGCGGGGAGGCCCCGGTCGGTCGCCTCTTCCTCCGGAATCCCCGGCCCTCGCCCTCCGTCCCCCCTCGGCGGATCCCGATCCGATTCCACCGGACCGGCAGCGACTGGATCCCCGACTCCCTCCCCTCGGGTCGCTTCCGCCTCGAGATCCGCGCGTCCAAGTCCTCCGTTCTCTGGTCCCCCGTTCTCGATTCCCGGAACCTCCCCGAAGCCCTCGTTCTCGAGGTTCCCGCCCTCCCCACGGGCCGCATCGAGGGGACCTTCCCGGAGGCCGTCGCCCTCAGGATCCGGGTCCTGTCCGGGGAGACTCCCCCCACGGCCTGGACATGGTCCTCCGAACCGATCCGCCTTCCCCTCGGGCCCGGGGGGAGGCTCCCGCCGGTCCTCGTCCCCGCCGGCCGTCTCCGGATCCGCCTCCTCGACCGGGGAGGCGCCGTCCGCTCTCTGCCCGACCTGGACTTGCGTCCCGGAGAACGGAGACGCCTCCCTCCGCTGGGCGGTTCCTCCTCCCGTTGATTGCGGGAGAGACCTCAGGCCTCCATTCCCTTCGCCCGGCCTTCCGGCCGGGCTAGACTTCCCGGATTCCCGGGAAGAAGTCCCCCTCGCCGGCGTCGTATCCGGCCCCTTTCCCGCCTGGACGTGACCGATGAAACGCAACCCCCTCTTGATCCTGATCCTCCTGGGCCTCTTCGCCGCCGGCATCCTCTTGATGATCCAGGGAGATCGGCTCGGGTCCCCGGGAGGGGAGGACTCTGGCGAAACCCGGACCCCGCCGCCGCTCCTCGAACAGGACGGCACGGGAACGGACACCGATCCCATCGAAAAGCGGGGAATCGAGATCCGCCGGAAAAAGGGACCCGAGACCGGCGGCCATGACGAGGCGCGGCGGGAAGAGGTCAAGGAGGAGGAATTCCCCCAAGGGGTCCAGGGAAGGGTTCTCGATGGATTCGGTCGGCCCGCGGCGGGCGTGAAAGTCTATCTCCTGCGGGATGTCCCCCCGAGCCGGATGCTGCAGCACCTCGCCCTCCTGCAGGGACAGGGAAGAAGGCCCAGGGCCCGCATCGCCACCGAGGGAAAGACCTCGAGGAACGGCTCGTTCCGGCTGCCTGCGGCTCCAACGGAAGGGGAGGCGGGATACGAATTGCATGTCGTCGCCCCCGGGCACAAGGTCTTCCGGCAGAAGCTGCGGGTGCAGGCGAAGCACTGGACGGACCTGCGGACGATCCGCCTCGAGCAGGGAAAGGTCCTCCGGGGGATCGTTCGGGACAAGATCACGAAGGCCGGAATCCGCGGAGCTTTCGTGAAGGTCACGATCCCGACCGTAAACCTCCTCGTTCCGACCCCGGGCTACGAGGAAGGCATCGAGGTCGAGACGGACGAGCGCGGAGCCTTCGAGATCCGAGGGCTTCCCGACGGCCCCTTCGAACTCCGCGGGTACGCCAAGGATTACGGGACGGCGGTCCTCCCCGATCTGGCCTTCGCCCCCGGGGAGAAACTGATGCGACAGGACCTCGATCTCCCCAAGGGCTTCCAGATCTCGGGATGGGTCGTGGACGCGCAGGGCAAACCCATCCCCGGAGCCCAAGTCGAGGCTCAACCCTTCTCGCAGAACCGACCGACACCGGGCTCGGCTACTTCGGACTCCTCGGGGGCCTTCTCGGTGCTCGGACTGGACGAGGGCCAATACACGGTCCGCGCCTCCGCGGCCGGTTTCGCGACGACCGAGGTCAAGCCCGTGAAGGCGGGCAACCGGGAAGTCCAGGTCGTCCTGGAACGCCAAGGCAGCATCATCGCCCGCGTGACGAACGCCCAGGGCCGCCCTCTGCGGAACTACCGGGTCGAGGTCCGCACCTGGTTCGAGGGCCAGGACGACTACGGAAGGTCCACGATCCCCCCCGTGGAGGTCCGCGGTGCCCGGAACGGAGAATATCGGATCTCGGGAATCGAGGCCGGCAACTACGTCCTCATGGTCGAGGCCGTCGGTTATGCCCGTAGTTTCAGCCCCAAGTTCACGATCCAGAACGAACAGGAACAGGACACGATCGTCAGAGTGCGGATGACGAAAGGGGGGACGATCACCGGCATGGTCGTCGACTCCAGCGGGAAGCCCGTAAAGGGGGCCGCCGTGCAGACTCTTTCCGAAAACTACCAGGACAATCCCCTGGTCCAGATGCTCTCCGGCCTTATCACCTACAACATCACGCGGAAGACCGCCGTCACCGATTCGAAGGGGCGCTTCCGCCTCGATCTCCTCGCCCCGGGGCGTTACCAGGTCCGGATCGATCATCCCGAGTATTCCCGGCTCTACCAGAAAGGGATCGAGGTCGTGAACGACCGGGTCTTCGACACCGGAATCCTACGACTCACGAAGGGGGCCCTCCTCGAGGGCGTCGTCTACTTCCGGGGCGCTCCGGTTCCCGGGGCCGAGGTCAACATCAGCGCCCAGTTCGGCGAGGGGCAGGCCGTCTTTGAAAAGGTTTTCGCCGACGCCAAGGGCAAGTTCAAGCTGGCCCGGAGACTCCGGCCCGGATCCTACGAGATCCAAGCGAGTCGAACGGACATGTCGAACCCGCTGCTCAAGATGGCGGACATGCAGCGGAGCCTCCAGCGGATCACTCTCTACGAGGGCCGCACCACGCGGATCACGTTGACGATCAAGGAAAACTGAGCAAGCGGCCCGCCGGCCGTCAACAGGGACAATGCACCGGGGAGTGGTCGGCTTGCACGGGCTCCTTCGGAAGTTGGATGAAAAAGGTCGTTCCCTTGCCGACCTCGCTCTCGACGGAGACCTCCCCTCCATGGGCCAAGACCAGTTCCCGGACGATGTAGAGGCCGAGCCCCGTCCCGGTGACCCCTGAGGTATTGCTCCCCCTGGAGAATTTGCCCCAGATCTCGGACAGGGAGGCCTCGGGGATTCCGATGCCGTTGTCTTCCACGAGGAAGACCCAATCGTTCTCCCGCTCCTCGGCCCGGACCTTGATGTACCGGGGCTGCTTTTGAGGATCCCGGTACCGGATCGAATTGCCCAGGAGATTCATGAAGACCTTCGTCAAGGCCTTCGGATCTCCGACGATCTTGGGAAGGGGCTCGATGTAGGCGCGCACTTCCTGTTCGCCCAGAAGGTAGCGGAGCCGCTTCACGATCGTGCCGAACAGGAGGGTCATGTCGGTCTCCTCGAACTCGAGTTTGACCCCGTCATAATCGAGTCTCGAGGATTCGACGATGTCTTCGATCAACTCCTCCATATAGTCCACGGAGTCCGAGGCGTTCTGGATCGCATCCTTCTGAGTCTCGGTCAACTCCCCAAGTTGTCCTCCAAGCATCAACCGCACGACGGTCTTGAAGACGGTCAGGGGTTTCTTCAGGTCGTGGCTGATCAACTGGTTGACCTCGACCAGTTCGCGGTTCTTCCTTTCCAGGAGGGATTTGTATTCTGCGAGTTCCGCATAGAGACCGGCCATCTCCATGTTTGAGGTGATGGCCTGGCCGAGCAGTCCGACTGCTTCCTCCTCCCCGAGACCTTCCTGCTCCTTCGGAACCTCCCCGGACTCCTCGGAGAACCTGGTGGAACCCTCGACGGCCTCCTCAGTCCGGGAGGACCTCTCTGGCGCGGCCTCCCGCCCCTCGGCGCCGGCGGTTTCCTGAGAGGAACCCTCCAGGCGGATCTCCTCGAGCCCTTCTTCGAGAAGGTCCGGGGTCTCCTCGGTCCGTTCGGATTCCAGCAACCCCTCGTCCACCAGGAGGCGGCCCCCCTTCCCGCTCGCAAGGTCGGAGCCCGAGGCCTCGGGGTCGTCCCCCTTCACCCCCAAGTCCTCCGCCGCCTCCTCCGACACTATGACGTCCACTAAGCCCTGCTCTCGCACCGCGCCGGAGTCGTGGGAACATGCCCCACCGCTCTTCCGCGCCGCTTCCAGAATCCGCTCCGCCGCCTCCTCCGCGACCTTGACCGGGTCCGTTCCCTCTCCTGCGAGACCGTATTGGCAGACTTTCTCCTCGACCATCAAGGCCGCGGCCCTCGCGAAGGCCTCCAGGACCCCTTCCCCGCTGGTCGCGACGGTCTCGTACTCCGGGACCTCCCGGAACCGGAGGCGTTTCGACAGCTCCTCCAGGGGCAAGGCGTCCTCGAGGTCGCGTTTGTTGTACTGCAACACCAGCGGGATCCGCTGCCAATCGAGCCCGTTCGCCCGTAAATTCCGTTTCAGATCCCGGATCGCCTGAAGGTTTTCCTCCAGGCGATCCGCTTTACTGTCCGCCACGAGGACCACTGCGTCGGCTCCCGAGAGCACGTACTTGCGCATGACGACGTACTTCGCCTGGCCGGGAACCGTGAAACCCTGGATCCGGATCTTGAACTCTCCGATCGAACCCAGGTCGATCGGAAGGAAATCGAAGAGAAGGGTCGCATCCTGCTCGGTATTGATCGAAACGAGTTTAGCTTCGTTCTTCGGACAGAGGATCTCATGGACGGCCTTGAGGCTCGTCGTCTTGCCGCCCAGCCCAACCCCGTAATACACGAGCTTGGCGTTGATCGTCTTTTCCTGAAGGTTGATAAAGCCCATCGTAGGTGCGTCCCCTCGATCGAGGGCGGCCCGAATGCGGGCCGGGCCCGCCGGATTCGGGTTTCACTCTCCCTTTCGGTCGCCCCCCGGAAGGAAGTTGAGGGCTGCGTCGCCGCTGCGGAAAGCGCGGCGCCAGCGGCGGGAGGAGCAGGGGAGGAAAAGTCAGAAGAGCGTCCAGAGAAAGTCGTTCGCGATCCCTGGAAACCCCTTCGGGTCCTTTCCGATCCCTTCGGCGATCTCCTTGAGACGCTTCCAGTCTTCGAGGTCCAGATCTCCCTTCAGATACCCGAGAACCTGGTTTCGATCGCGCACGGGGGCCGTCGGATCGTAGAGAACGCGCTTGAGGAGCCTCACCGCGCGGGCGTGGAGCCCGCCGTCCTCCTTCCCCTCGAGTCGGGAAAGGTTCGCGATGCAGCCTAGGAGATGGCTCCGGCGGACCGGATCGCCCCGGAGTTCCCGATAGGCCTTCCAGACGGGTTCGAGGGCCGAGGGGATGTTCGACAGCATCAGCGCGGCATATCCGACGGATTCTATTTTCTTGGATTCGGAGAGAACCCTCGACGGAGCCCTGAGTTCTTCCAGGAGAACCGGCACTCCTTCGGGAAGCCGCATGTGGCCGAGGGCCTGAAGCAGGAGCCGCCGCTCGGCTCCATCCGCATCCCGCAGGCGCCGGCGAAGGACCGGGATCGCCGCCGCGAGTCCGGCATCGACGCAGAGGTCAAGCCTTTGCCGGAATCGGGACCCGGACAACCCCCCCAGGTCCTCCGTAAGACGACGAAGGGACGAGGAAGGACGCCCCCTTAGGGCCCTGGCCGCAGCACGCTGGACCGTGGCATCCTCGTCGTTCAGGAGGACTTCGAGAATTCTCGTCGAGGCCTTGTCGCGGATCCCACCAAAGAAAGCCGCCACGTTCTGTCGGACGAGGGGTGATTCCGACGCGGCGTGGTCCGCGACTTCCCGGCGGGAAGACGCAGCCGCCCGCACCCCGAGGGCGGCGATCAGGGAGGCGGTTCCAAGGGGGTCCCCGGACTTCGCCAGGGCGCGCAGGAGCCATGCCCGCCCCTCCTCGGACCCCGCCTCATGGAGGAGACGGGCGGCCAGGAGTCCGTCCTTTCCCCGGAAACGGCCGAGATTCCCCTCGAGGACCCCTCTCACGATTTGCGGGTCGGCCCCCTCTTCGAAGGTGGCGAGGATCCGGACCCGGAGTTCCGGGGCCTCACGGAGACCTCGTTCCCCGGCGAGTACCGAGCGTAGGAACGGGACAGCCACGGAGGGCTTCCCGGCCTTGATCAGGATGCGGAGGATCCGGATCCGGGACCCGGGGGTGACCCTGTCGAAACGATCGCAAAGGGCCGCGACCGTTTCTGGCTTTGCGCAGCGCTCGAGGGCCTTCAGGGCGGCGGCCTGGACCCGGCCCTTGGGATGGCCGATGGCCTTCCGGATCCAAGGGTCGTATCTCTCGTCCCCGCTGCCCTCCATGACCTCCAAGCCGTTCAAGAGGGGTGCGGTATCCAGGGATCCGAGAAGCCAGGTGTCCAGGTAGGCCCCGACCCTCTCGATGACGTCGGGATCGTGCAGGCGGGACAGGAAACCCTTCGCGAACCTCCAGGCCCGGGCGGTCGTTCCTCCCGGCAGCCGCTCGATCAGGCGACCCAGGGCCTCTCCTCTCGAGAAGCGATAGAGGGCCCTGGAGGCGGCCCAGGGTTCATCGAGAGGAAGTGGATCGAAGAAACGCGCCTGCCGGGGGGCTGTCCCCGAGGTAGGCCCTCCCTCCTCTCCGCCGCCGGGGGCCTCCTCACCTCCCCCGCAGGAGACCGAGAGGAAAGCGAAAAGGAGAATCGTGATGGAGACACGCACCATGTTCCTTCCATAGGCCGGAATCCGGCGGGGGTCACCTCCGGGAACGGGCATCCTGTCCCCCTTCCACCGCCCCCTTCTTCCGGGCAGCCTCCAGCGGACGCAGGGCGTCGGAGCGGTCGATCCGGCCCAAAGCCGCCTGGAGCACGAACCACGCCTTCCGGTATTCGAGCCGCGAGCGGAGGAGCCTCGACTTCGCGTCCGAGAGTTCCTGGTTGCGCCGCTGGACTTCGAACAGGGTCGTGCTGTCGAGCTTGAGCTTGATCCTCTCGGTTTCGAGGTTGCTCTCCGCGAGCCGTACGGAGACCCGCGCCGCCTGGATCGATTTCCACTGGACGCGGATCGCCCGGAGCGCCGCCCGGATCTCCTTGACGATCTCGATCCTCAGGATCTGGAGATTCCGGCGCGCCTGTTCCAACCGGATCCTCGCCTGCCTCCAGGCGCTTTCGGCGGCCACGTTCCCGATCGGGACCTCCATGCTCAGTTTCAGGCTGTAATCGGGGAACTTCCTCTCGAAGATGTCCCGTTGCAGATCCGCGGTGTCGTCCGTCACCGCGTCGACCGAATAGGATCCACTGAGGTCCAGAGAGGGGAGCAGCCCGGACCTGGCCTCCTCCACCTCGATCCGCGCCTTCTCGACACGGATCCTCGCGGCCCGGAGATCCGGTCGTTCGGCGAAGGCCGTGCGCCTGGCCTCTTCCGGACTCGGAGGATGGAAAACCGGATCCTTGGTGCCGAGATTCTCGCTCGGACGGATCACGGGGGTCCAGTCTCCCATCTCCTCGAAGGGAAAGAGCAGGCGCTTCAACACATCCTCAGCGTCCAGAATCGCGTTCTCCGCCTGGATCAGCTCCTCCTCGCGGCGTGCGACCTCGGTCCGGTCCGCAATCCGATCCCTCGGAGCCAGTTCCCCGAGGAGGATCCGCTTCTCGGTGTTCCGGAACTGCTCCCGCGCGACCTCCAGGGTCTCGAACTTGACCCTCCACTCCTCACGGGTGAAGACCAGATCGTAGTATGCCTGGACAATCGAGGAGAGCAGGGTCTGGCGCTGCCGCTCCCAATCCTTCCGGTTCGCTCTCTGGTCGAGGCGCGCCTTCCGGATCCCGGCCTTCTGGAATCCGACCCAGGCTCCTCTCAGGAGGGGTTGGGTGAAGGTCAGTGACAATTCTCCGGTGAACTGCGTGCTCGGGAAGGAAAAAATCGAGTTGACCTGCTGGTCGGTGAAGGTCGGGCGGAAGGCCAGCTCCCAGGTACCTCCGCTCAGGATCTTCTGGCGGAAACCGAGGTTGAGGCCGTATGTCCGTTGGATCGAACTCGGAACGAAGGAGTTCCGGCTCGGAACCTTCCGGCGCGCCCAGTCCGCTTCGGAGAAGAAGAGGGGATCGAAGGCGCCTCGCTCCTTTCGCTCCGCTTCACGCGCCAGGACCTCGTCCAGGTACTTGAGGCGGAGATCGACGTTTCCCTCGAGGCCCAGCCGGAGACATTGTTCGAGCCCTAATTCGAGGCTCGGTCCCGCTCTCCGGTCGGTCGGCGGAACGGGGGCCCTCGCTCCTTGCGGATTGCGCGGCCCTTGCCCCCGCCGGTCCCGGGACGCGGGGGGCATCCTCCTCCTTCCGGACGGGGAGGGGCGTTCCGGCCCTCCGGGAGTCCGGGAAGCGGGCGCAGTCCTACCCCCCTGCGGGGGTTCCGGATCGACCGCGCGCCCGGCCTGGGGAAGCCAGAGAACGAAGCCGAGGATGAACGGGATCGACACGGTCGGAAATCCTCCTGGGTGTTCGAGGCGGGCGAGGATAGGTTCCGATGACGGGGAGGCGGAAGGATATTTCAGGAAGGCGGGGATCCGTCGTCTCCTCCGACACGCCCTCCTCGCGGAGGAGAAGCACCGCGACCTCCAGACCTCCCGCTCGCCATATATCCTTTCCCCAGGCCCGCCCATGTGCTCCGGGCCGGGGCGGGCCGGATCTCAATCCGAACGATCGAGCATGGGGGCGAGATAGACCATCTGCGCGAGCAGCAGGGAGGCCGCGCCGTGCAGGTCCGAGGGTTTCGCGCTCGCGACATGGCGGCGGAGCGCCCTTTCGAAGCGGGCCCAGCCCTTTCCCTCGACATGAGAGGCCCAGGCCAGGAACTGGATCGCCCGGGGTTCAGCCTCCAGCCAGGAAGGATCCCGCCGTTCGAGTTCGAGCCGATGGAAGAGTTCCGGACGGTCGACGAGGTCCCCGTATCCGAAGAGGAGGGCGGCGCAGGCGACGGCCCCCCCGCTACCCCCCCGGGAAGTTCGAGCCCGGAGATGCTCGAGAAGGGCCTTCCGGAGTCGGGCCGCGGAGACCGGATCCGCCCCGAGCGCGGGCGCCAGCCGGAGAAGCAGCCCTGCGTCCGCGAGACAGGTCGAGGAGATCGCCCAACTCGCCAGGGAGGGAGGAACCGAGTCCTTCTTTCCGACCCTCAAGGTGTAGAGGTCCGTTTCCATCCTTCGCCGCCGCTCGAGGAGAAAGCGAGCCTCCTCGGCGGCCTGCAGGTTCGCGGCCTCCTCGCGGACGAAGCGTACGACCTCGCGGCGAAGAAAGGCGAGTCGATACCCTCCCGAGACGAGGGCCCCCTCGAGGAAGCCGGCGAGGGCGTGCACCCGGTCCTCCCCGGCGAGTTTCGGAAGGCGGTCCTGGAGGCGGTCGAGTACGGACCGGACGAGCCGGTGAGCCGGTCCCCTCCGGGGAGTCGATCCGGTCAGGATCAAGGCCCGGAGCCCCAAGGCCAGGTCGGCCAACGAAGGGTTCCCCTCGAGGCCCTCCCGAACCTTCCGGGAGAGGTCCGCGATCCGCCTTCGTGTCCGTCCGTCGACGACCCCTGTCCTCGCGAGTCTCTGGCGGAGATCGCCCTTCCCCGAGGGATCGAGGAGACGGCGCAGCCGTTGGAGGTCGTTCTGCGCCCCGAGCCAGGCGAGCCGGGCGGGGTCCGGCCGCATCCGCGGGGAGGAGCGGGGAAGCGTCCTCTCCGGAGTCGGCTTCGGAAGGAAGACGACCGTCTCCCGCGACGGTTTCGAAGGGGTCCCGCCGGCGGCCCCGAAGGCCGCGATCCCGATCCGCAGGAGCAGCAGGAGCAGCAGGAGGTAGACCAGGGATCGGACCCCCCTCGAGGCCTGGAAGGCGGCCTTCGCCCGGCCGGCGAAGAGGAGGAGGACCTCGAGGAGATCGGCCGGACTCTTCAGGGGATCCGTCCAGGACCTGCGCCGGAGGATGCGCCCCTTGACCGCGGAGAAGACCTTCCCCGTCGGCTCCGGAACGGGGATCCGCCTGAGGGGATCGAGCAGATCGGCGATCTCCCGCGCGAGACAGGGGTCCTCGGCCTCGAGGGTCCGGCCGGGCGGGGAAGGCGCAGCGGGAAACCCGCCGCCGGGGGGGGCGGCTCCGGGCTCGCTTCGGTCTCGGGGGCGCTCGCCGTTCATGGCATCAAGCGAGGACCCGGTCGGGCCGGGCGCCCCCTCCTCCCCGGGATTCGCCGGGGTTCAGGATCCCTTTCAGGGCCCGGACGGCGTGATGCATCCGGGACTTCACGGTGCCCTCGGGGATCTTCAGGAGGTCGGCGACCTCCTTGTAGGGAAGATTCTGGAACACGGCGAGTTCGAAGACGAGCCGGTGGTGCATCGAAAGGCGCTGGAGAGCGGCCTGGAGTCGATCCCGGTCCTCGGCCGCGGACAGGGGGTCCCGAGCGGGGGCCGGGGCGGCCAGCCCCTCGAGCAACGGGGAGTCCTCCTCGTGGGCCGCGGCGTCCAGGGAGAGGAGGCGGGGCCGCGGCCGGCGGGAACGGTAATGGTCGATCCAGCGGTTCGTCGCGATCCGATAGAGGAAGGTCGAGAGTTTCCCCTGGGGTTCGTAAGTAGCGGCGCCCCGAAGGAGGCGCAGGAAGACGTCCTGGGCGAAATCCTCCGCCCGGTCCCGGTCCCAGCAGAGACGATAGAAGAACCGGATCAACGGCTCCTGGTAACGCGTGACGATCGCGTCGAAGGCCTCCCGGTCCCCGGCCCGGAAGCGGGCCAGCAGGTCGGGATCGACCTCGGGGCCGCTTCCGTTCCCGCCCTGGGGAGCCCCGGGCTCCAAGGGGTTCTTCGGACTGTCGGAGGCCTTCATCGGGGTCATTCTAAGGGATCCGGGCTCATTCGGCCCAACGTCGGAGGGCCCCGCCGGTTCATGGACATCCTCGGGATTCCCGGCCCCCTGCCTGAACTCGGCCCTCCCGGCCTTCAGAAATCCCCCCTTGCGGCCGCCTCCTCGAGTCTTCGGAACCGTTCCCCCCAGAGCTCCCGGGTCCCTTCGCAGCGGATTTCCCGGGTCTCGGGCGAGAGATGGGCGAGTTCGACCCGGAGGGATCCGGAGGGCCGCGCGAGGTCGTCGAGCCTCGAGGCCCACTCGATCGCGAGGACGGCCCCTTCCTCGAGGCAGGCGGCGAGAGCCTCGTCCATCAGGCCCTCGGCCCGCCCGGCGAAGTAGGCATCGAGGTGCAGGAAGGGCTTCGGCCCCTCGTGTTCGCAGAGGACCAGGTAGCTCGGGGAACGAACCTCCTCCGGAGCGATCACCCCGAGGCCTTCGGCGAGCCCTCGGGCCAGGACGGTCTTGCCGGCCCCGAGTTCCCCCTCGAGGAGACAGATCTCCCCTCCACGGAGCAGCCTCCCGAGAGCCCGGCCGAAGGCCTTCGTCGCCTCGGGGCTCCGGCTCCGAACCCGGAACCGCTCATTCGAATCCATGTTCCCAACCCTCCACCTCGAGAAGGCGGACCTCGCCCCCGGGCATGCGCAACCGGAGCCCGGGCTCCTCCACGACCCGGCCGATCGGCCGGCGCAGGACCGGCGGAAAGCCCGCCGCCCCTCGAAGAGCACGGCTCCTCTCGGGGGAGAGTCCGACCAGGAGTTCATAATCCTCCCCGTCCCCCAGGGCCGCCGCGAGGGGGCCGAGCGGCCCCGCCCGGAGCGGGGAGCGCCAGGCGTCGGGGTGGACCGGGAGCGCGTCGGCCTCGAGAAGGGCCCCGAGCGCTCCCGAGGCTCGAAGCATCCTCGGAAGGTCCGCCGCGAGCCCGTCCGAGAGATCCATCATCGCCCGGGGCCGGACCTCCGTGCAGAGTTTCCGGGCGAGCGCGACCCGCGGTCGAAAGCGAAGGTGCCTCCCCCCGTACGGCGCCCCCCCGAGCCGTCCGCTGACGTGGAGGAGATCACCTGGGCGAAGGCCGGAGCGCCGCAGCCCCCCTCCCCGCGGCGGCCGGCCCCAGAGCGTCAGCGAGAGTACGGCCGGACCCTCGGTCGAGGAGAGGTCCCCGCCGACCCATTCGAGCCCCCAACTCCGAGCCCGGAGGGCCAGGGCCCTGTAGAAGCGCCGCCGGCGCACCCGGGGCCAGCCGGGCCCGAAGACGAAGGCCGCGACGAAGCCCTTCGGCTCGGCGGCCATCGCCGCCAGGTCCGAGAGGTTACGGTGGAGGAGTTTGGCGGCGATCCGGGTTGCCGAAGCACCGGGAGGGAAATGGATCCCCTCGACGACCGAATCCGTCGTGACGAGCAGCTTCCCCCCCGCCTCGATCAGGGCCGCGTCATCCCCGGGGGAGCGTAATCCGTCGCCGGGAAGCAGGGCGGCGAGATACTCGAGATCCTCCTGTTCCCCGCTCACGTCCCCCCCTCTCCGCCGAGGGCGAAGACGATGCGGGCGACGATCCTGGATCTCGGAATCCACCCCTCCGTCCGGGAATCGGGCACATCCGGGCTTCGGTTCTCGTGGAGGAGGAGATAGCGCCCTTCGGGAACGACCTCCCCGTCCCAGGCCCCGGGAAGCTCGAATCCCGGAGGGATCGAGAGGCGTCCACGGTCCTTCGTTTCGACCCACCACCGCCCCTCCGCGCGAAGGATCCGGTCGCCGGGAACGGCGCGCACCCTTGCGAAGTAGAGGGCCCCCTCGAGGGACCAGGCGACGATCCATCCCCGCAGGAGGCGCTGCGGGGGATCCCGATCGACGAGGTGGCGACCGCCCCGGTGGAGATAGGGTTCCATCGCCCGGACCGAATCCCCCTCGAGGACGAGGAAGCCGTAGCGCCTTCCGACGGACAGGTAGAGGACCCCGAGGAGGAGGAGGACGACGGCCCAACGTCCCTTCCGGATCGCGCGGAGCAGGTCACCCGCCCTCATCCGAGCGCCTCCAGATAGGCGGCCGTGGCCTCGCCCGGGTCCTCGGCCTCCCCGATCCCCGAGAGCACGGCGACCCCCCGGGCGCCGGCCTCGAGCAGGGTCCGGCAATGCTCCGGACGGACGCCCCCCAGGGCGAAGACCGGGATCTCCGCGCGCGCCGCGAGCCTCTCGAAGGCCCGGATTCCGAGCGGGGGCCGCGCGGAGGGTTTCCGGACCCGGAAGACCGGGGACAGGAGGAGGAAATCCGCGCCCTCCTCCTCCGCCCGGGCGCATTCCTCCGCGTCGTGGACCGAGACCCCGATCCAGGCGCCGGAACCGAGCAGGCTCCGCGCTTCCCGGACCCCGAGGGACCCCCCGCCCAACTGGACCCCGTCCGCCCCGGCGACCCGCGCGACGTCGATCCTGTCGTTGACGAGACAGAGCCCCCCACGGGGCCGGAGGAGGTCCCGGACCGCCGGAAGGAAGTCCCGGAGTTCCCGCGCGGACGCCCCCTTCTCCCGGCACTGGAAGCCCCGCAGGCCGGCCTGGACGCAGGCCGAAAGCCGCGCGAGGAGCCCGGGACCGACCCCCTTTCCCGGACTGATCCAGAAGAGGCGCGGAAGGCGGCCTCGCTGTCCGCGTTCCCTCATACGGGCATCCTACCCCGGGTCAGTTCCGATCTTCGGAGCTGGAGGACTCCGGGGGGCGACCGCTCTCGAGGTGGAAGCCCAGATCCCTCACGAGTCTCCGGAACTCGTCTCGCGACACCCGGTCTCCAAACTCCATCTCCCGAGCTCCGAGTCGTTCTCCGCAGAGTTCCCGGACCCGGCTGTTCGCGCAGAGGGCGTCCATGACCTCCCGCCTCCGGGTCCGCAAGCGTCCGTCCTCTCCGAGGTAGAGGATCCCGGCGCGGTCCCCCCAGTCCCGAATGCTGAATCGCACGTTCTGCGGGAGCGGCGTCCTGCAGCGCTCGCTCAGGACGCGGAGGATCTCGCCGAGGGTCATGCCGTCCGCGAGGGCGGACCGCACGCTCTCCTCGGAGAGCTGGAAGCGGAACACCCGGTCCGAACTCCGTCTCCGGCTGAACCGATCGAGGGTGTGAACGAGTTCGAAGGCGTCCGCCTCGGGGAAGAGGAGGATCTCGAAGTCGGGATTCACGACGAGGGTCGAACGGGCCCCCTCCGCCCCCTGGGCGGGCTGGGTCGCGAGGAGGGAGGACCCGAGGTCCGAGAGCCGCAACGCGACCGGCATGCCCCCTTCGTCGAATCCGAGATCCACGATTCCGAGGAGGTGAAGCCTGTGGCGCACCCAATGGAAGAGGTGCCAGGACATCTGCACGAGGTCCTCGTAGCGGAGGTAACGGCCCTGCGCCTTCGCGGCGGCGAACCATTCGGCGACTCCGAGCGCGTCCAGCTGGCTCAGGTAGGTGTTCCGCGCGAGGTGGGGAAGGTACATCGCGTCGTACCATCTCCCCGGTTCGATTCGGCGGAGGAGCCGGAGGAGGATGCGCCGGAGATGGGTCTGGTGGAACGGATCCCCCCCCAGATCGGGATCCTCGACCGCGAAGGCGAGAAGGTCGCGCAGCTTGTCCGGCAGGGCGAGGGCCTCGAAGGATCGTCCCTTCGCCCCCAGGCGGAAGGTCCGTTCCCCGCTGCGGTCGATCCACCTCCGCTGCCTGCAGAAGCGGAAGATGAAACGGAAGATCCCCTCGGGGTCCTCACCGCCCTCGACCGTGACGAGCCGGGACTGGATGCGCTTCTGCGTCGCCTTGAAGACCTCCCCTTTGACCGTGTAGCGGACCCCGTTTTCATCGACGTAGCGCAGGAAGCGCATGACGTTCGTCGCGAGGTCCACCCCGGCGACGACCTCCTTCGCCGGGATCCTCTCCCCCTCGGAGGCGCGCCGGCGGAGGAGGGCCAGCGTGATCTCCTGGAAGAGGATCAGGGTCGGTTCGGCCAGATCGATGCCATAGGCCCGGAGATCCAGATTCCTCCAGGTCCCGGTCAGGGATTCCTCGAGCCGCTTTCCGAGTTCCGGACCGAGAAGGGCTCCTTCCTCCGGGTCGAGGGCCCGCTCCGCCAGGGTCCTCGGGAGAAGACCGCCGAAACGGTAGGCGGTCGTCTCGACGAGACACCGGTCCTCCGCGGCGAGACGCCGGAGCCGCCCGCGGATCGCCCCCGGCATCAGGAAGAGCTTGTAGGCCTGCCGCGCGTGCCGCGCCGATTTCTCGCGGGTCTCCTCGTCCCCATCCCCCCGCCGGGTCTTGCGGAAATGGCGATCCCCGAGGAAGGCCTTCAGGGTCAGGGGGCCGGCTTCGGCCGGCCCCTCCCCTTCCCGCTCGGACCCGCCGGGGGAACGAAGGAGTTCCTGGAGCGGGGTCACGAGTTCGCGGCCGAGCCCCCAGGCCGGGCGGCGATACCGGTCCCAACGATCGTCCTCCAGCGGGAACACGAGCCCCATGTCCGCGAGTTCCTCGAGACGCGCCTCGAGCGCCTGCTGCGGGACCCCCCTCTCCGCGGCCGAGCGAAGGAGCTGCTCGTGGGTCCTTACCCCGTCCGGGCTCGCGACGAACTCCTTCAAGAGATCCTTACAGAACGGATCCATGCCCTCGAGACGCCGGGCGAGACGGTCCGGGTCGCACATCGACCCGATCAGGCGTTCGATGCCGTCCTTCGAGGGGGGACTCCGTTCCGGAATCCACCGTTCGTGCAGGGATTCGATACGGGCCTGCAGAAGCCCCGACAGGAATTCCTTCAAGCTGATGCCGTTCAACTCGCCTCCCCCCGGTCCGCGGCCTCGCTTTCGGTCTCCCATTCGCGGATCTCGTAGCCGTACCCCTGCTCGGCGAGGAAGCGCTGCCTCTTCGCCGCGAATTCCTGGTCCTTCGTGCCGGCCGTCACCAGGGCGTAGAAGGTCGCCCCGCCCCCGCCGGCCTTGGGGCGAAGGATGCGGCCCAACCTCTGCGCCTCTTCCTGCCTCGAACCGAAAGTGCCCGAGACCTGGATCGCGACGTTCGCGTCCGGCAGATCGATTGCGAAGTTCCCGACCTTCGAAACGGCGAGAACGGGAATCTCCCGGTTTCGGAAAGCCGTGTAGAGGCGCTCCCTCTCGGCCGTCGGAGTCCTCCCCGTGATCAGGGGCAGGGCGAAACGCGAGGCGAGTTCCCGAAGCTGATCCAAGTACTGGCCGAGGATCAGGACCTGGTCCCCCTCGTGTTCCTCCAGGAGACGGGCAACGACCGAGAGCTTCGCGGGATTCGCACCCGCGGCCTTCACCGCGAGTCGCGGGGTCATCTCGAGATAGGCGACCCTCGACGCGGGGGGCAGGGGCACACGGATCTCGATGCAGCGCGCCGCCGCGATCCAACCCTGCTCCTCGAGTTCCTTCCAGGGAACGTCGTAGCGCTTCGGTCCGATCAAGCTGAAGACATCGTCCTCCTTCCCGTCCTCCCGGATGAGCGTCGCGGTCAGACCCAGCCGGCGGCGGGCCTGGATCTCGGCGGTCGCCCGGAAGACCGGCGCCGGGAGGAGATGCACCTCGTCGTAGATGATCAGACCCCAGTCCCCGTCCTCGAAGAGGGAGAAATGCTCGAAGGCCCCGTCCTTGCTCCGGCGCCAGGTCAAGATCTGATAGGTCGCGACCGTGACAGGAGCCACTTCCTTGCGGTCTCCGGTGTACTCCCCGACCTCGGTCTCCGAGAGGAGGGTCTTGTCGAGGAGTTCCCGCCGCCACTGGCGGACCGCGACGGTGTTCGTCGTCAGGATCAACGTACGGACCTTGAGGAGGTCCATGACCGCGAGGCCGACGATCGTCTTGCCCGCGCCGCAGGGAAGGACCAGGACCCCGCTTCCTCCCCGGACCGATCCCCCGGCATGGAAGACGCGGGCGGCTTCGGCCTGGTAGCGCCTCAGGCGGAACGGGGAGCCGGAGCGCGTCCGCTCCCGGAGGCCGAAGCCCGGAAGGGGCGATCCCCGGCGGTATCCGGCGAGATCCTCGACCGGGTAGCCGAGCTTGATCAAAGCCTGCTTGAGCCGCCCTCGGTCCCCCTCCTCGATCAGGAAGGAGCCGCCGGGTCCGTCCCGGAGGAGCGGGGCCACGCTCCCCGCCGACGCGAGTTCCCCGAGGACCTCGGAATCCGCGCCCTCGAGGAGGAGTCGGTCGTCCTTCCGAACGAGCCGCAGGAGGCCGTAGCGCCGATACCAGTCCCGGATCCGCTCCAGGAGGACCCCCGGCACCGGGAAGCGGCTCCCCCGCTCCAGGCCCTCTTCGAGGTCCTCGAGCCGAAGCCCCGCCGCGGCCGCGTTCCAGACCGAGATCGGGCCGACCCGGTAGAAATGCACGTGCTCGGGCGCCTTCTCGAGTTCGGCGAAGAGGGCGAGGAAATCCCGGGCCTCCTCGTAGCCCTCCTGGTCCACCTCGAGAAGGATCGTTCCGTCCCCCTGGACGATCATCGAGCCGGGACGAAGCTCCTTGCCGGGGTTGTGGATCCTTGCTTCCAAGAGTCGGGAGGGGTGTTGACGGCCCCCCCGGGAGGGGGCGGAGGGCGGGAAAGCGCCCGGATCGCGCCGTCAGAAAAGCGAAGCATTCTACCCCTGGAACCGGGGAACGGACCAGCACCGCCTCGAGGGGGCGCCGGACCGTCCCGGGCCATCTTTCCGGCTTCCCCGAATGGGCCTTGACAAGGGGACGAAGGGGACCGACTCAGTTCCGGCCGAGCCCGGCGACCGCCCCGCGCCCTCCCGCCCGTCCCGTCGATCCCGGAGCCCCCTTCCCCTCGAGGGCGCGGCGCAGATAGGGGGCCGTCGCCGAATCCGGGCAGGCGGCGACCTCCTCGGGGGTCCCCGCGGCGAGGATCCTCCCGCCTTCCTCCCCGGAACCGGGCCCGAGGTCAACGACATGGTCGGCCGTCTTCACGACGTCCATCTGGTGCTCGACGATCAGGACCGTCGCTCCCCCCTCCACGAGCCTGCGGAGCACCCGGAGCAGGCGTTCGACGTCCTCCATGTGGAGTCCGGTCGTGGGCTCGTCGCAGACGTAGAGCCGGTCCCGCCGGGGGGGCCGGCAGAGTTCGGCCGCCAGTTTCAAGCGCTGGGCCTCCCCCCCGCTCAGGATCTGCACCCCCTGGCCGAGTTCCAGGTAGCCGAGCCCGACTTCCTGGAGCATCCGGAGCCCGGCGGCGATCCTGCGGTGCGCATGGAAGAACTCGAGGGCGTTCACGACCTCCATCCGGCAGACCTCGGCGATGTCCTTCCCCCTCCACTTCACCTGAAGGGTCTGCTCGTCGTAGCGGCGCCCCCCGCAGAGGTCGCAGGGAACCCACACATCGGGAAGGAAATGCATCTCGATCCGGATCTGGCCGAGGCCCTCGCAGGCCGGGCAGCGCCCCTCCTTCGCGTTGAAGGAGAACCTTCCGGGTCCGAAGCCGAGCCGCCGGGCATCCTCGGTCCTCGCAAAGAGTTCCCGGATCGGAGTCCAGATCCCCAGGTAGGTCGCGGGACAGGACCGCGGAGTCGAGCCGATCGGCTCCTGGTCGACGACGATCGTCTCACGGATGCCGGCCCTCTCCTCGAGGCGCCAGGGACCCGATTCCCCCCGGAGCGCGGGCACCAGGGCGTCGAGCACGAGCGAACTCTTCCCGGATCCGGAGACCCCGGTCACCGCCGTCATGCAGCCGACCGGCAGGTCGAGCGTGCATCCCTTGAGATTGTGGACGGAGACCTCCGAGAGCCTGAGCCGGGCGCGCGGTTTCCTTCGCCGCTCGGGAACCGAAAAGCTCCGCCTACCCGAGAGCCAGGCGCCGGTCGGGGAAGCGCGCGATTTCCGGATCCTCTCGATCGGCCCCTGGGCGCAGAGCCTGCCCCCGTTCTTCCCCGCCCCCGGTCCGAGGTCGAGGATCCAGTCGCTGCGTTCGATGACGGCTTCGTCGTGCTCGACCGCGAGGACCGTGTTCCCTGCGTCCCGCAATCCGCAGAGACTGTCGAGGAGGGCCTCGGTGTCCTTCGGATGCAGGCCGATCGTCGGCTCGTCGAGGACGTAGAGGGTCCCGGTCAGCCGGCTCCCGAGCTGGCCGGCGAGTCGGATCCGCTGCGCCTCTCCCCCCGACAGGGTCCCCGACGAACGGTCCATCGTCAGGTATCCGAGACCGAGCTCCTCGAGGAAGGAGAGCCGCTTTTCGAGTTCGCGGAGGACCGGAGCGGCGATCCTCCGCTCCTCCTTGGAGAACGGACAGGAATCGAGGAAGGCGCGCAGGCCCGAGACCGGGCGGGCGCAGAGTTCGGGGAGGTTCGCGCCGCCGACCGTCACCGCGAGGGCCGCGGGGGAAAGCCGGCTTCCCCTGCAATGCGGGCAGGGAAGTTCCCGCAATACCCGCGAGGCACGACCTCCCGGTTCGGCCAGGCGCAGCAGTCTCTCCTCGAGGAAGGGGCGGAGTCCGGGCCAAGCCTCTTCCCGGCGGATCCTCCTCGTCCTCCCCGCCCCCCCTCTCCGGATCTCGACCGGGTAGCGCCGCTCCCCCGTCCCCTCGAGGACCAGGCGGCGCTGCCTTTCGGTCAACCGATTCCAGGGTCGTCGGTCCAGGTCGAAGCCGTGGGCCTCGGCCATGGCCTGGGCCGTGCGGGCGAGCGCCCGTCGCGGATGGAGGAGGATCGAGAATCCCGGGCCGAGTCCTTTCGCGAAGGCGCCGTGGAACAGGGGCTTGGCCGGATCGGCGATCAAGGCCTCGAGATCCGCCTGCATCCGGACCCCGAGCCCTTCGCATTCCGGACAGGCTCCGGAATGGTGATTGAACGAGAAGAAGCGGGGATGGAGATCCAGGGGGAGATGGAACCCGCAATGCGGGCAGGAGCGATCGAGGGCCCGGAGGACGGGGCGCTCCCCCTCGGGGGCGAGGGCCACGACCCCTCCCCCCCAATGCCCGGCCAGCTCGAGACCCTCGGCCAGCCTCGAACGGCTGCGGGAACCGAAACGCAGGCGGTCGACGACGAGCATCAACCCCTTGCGGAACTCCGAGACCGGAAGGTCCTCCTCGAGCCGGTGGAGACGGGGGACCCGCCGTTCGCCGCCGATCGCGAAGCGCGCGAATCCCTCCTGCCTCCATTCGTCGAGGCGTTCCCGGACGACCTCCCGGAAGTCCGCGTCCTCGAGGGCGACCGGGAGGGGGGAGGGCGCGAGCACGACCCCGCGGCATCCGTCCCAGCGCTTCGAGAACTCGGCGGCCAGGACCGAGGGGCCGCGCCGCAACAGCGGGACCCGGTGTTCGGGGCAGTGGGGGACGCCCGCCCGGGCGAAGAGGAGACGGAGATGATCGAGCACCTCCGTCGAGGTTCCGACGGTCGATCGGGGGCTCCGACCGCCCCCGCGCTGGTCGATCGCGATCGCGGGCAGGAGCCCCTCGATCCGGTCCACGGGAGCCCGTTCCATGCGCCCGAGAAAACGCCGCGCGTAGGTGCTCAGGCTCTCGAGGAATCGCCGTTGTCCTTCGCGGAAGAGCGTATCGAAGGCCAGCGAGGACTTGCCCGAGCCGCTGACTCCGGTCACGACCGTGAGACTCCCGCTGGGGATCCTCGCGTCGAGACCGGCGAGATTGTGGATCCTCGCCCCCCGCACGCGCAGGTCCCGGCCGGCGGACCTCCGCTTCCGTCGCCTTCCGGGGCGGGGGGGTCTCCCCCCCTTCGAGGAGAGTTTCGGAAGCAGCGCCTTCCCCGTGCGGGAGGCCGGACATGCCGCGATCTCTTCCGGGGTCCCGGCGGCGACGAGGCGGCCCCCTTCCTCCCCCCCCTCCGGACCGAGATCGAGGATCCAGTCTGCGGACTTGAGCACGTCGAGGTTGTGCTCGATGACGAGCACGGTGTCCCCCCGGTCGACGAGGGCCTGCAAGGCGTCGAGAAGGCGCCGCACGTCCTCGAAATGGAGCCCGGTCGTCGGCTCGTCGAGGATGTAGAAATGCCCTCCTCCTCCGGGCCTCGCGAGCTTCGAGGCGAGCTTCACGCGCTGCGCCTCCCCGCCGGACAATGTCGTGCTCGTCTGGCCGAGGCGTAGATAGCCGAGACCGACCGATTCGCAGACCTCGAGGATCCGGCGGATCCGCGGATGGTTCTCGAAGAAGTCGGAGGCTTCCTCGATCGTCATCTCGAGGATGTCGTGGATGTTGCGGCCCCGGTACTGGATCTCGAGCGTCTCCCGCTGGAATCGAGTGCCCTCGCAGGCCTCGCAGCGGACTTCGACCGCTTCGAGGAACTGCATTTCGAGACGGCGGACTCCCGCCCCCTCGCAGACCGCGCAGCGGCCGCCTTCGACGTTGAAGCTGAAGCGCCCCTTCGCGTAGCCCCGCATCCTGGATTCGGGCAGCGAGGCGAACAGGTCCCGGATCAGGGTCCAGAGTCCGGTGTAGGTCGCCGGATTGCTCCTCGGGGTTCTCCCGATCGGGGATTGGTCGATCTCGAAGACCTTCGTGACCCGCCCGGCTCCTTGGAGGGAGGTCCAGCACCGCTCCCCTCCTTCCGGCTCCCCCCCGAGAGCCTCGACGAGGGCGGGTTTCAGGACGCCGTGGACGAGGCTGCTCTTTCCCGAACCGGAGACCCCGCTGACACAGACGAACCGCTCGAGCGGGATCTCGAGATCGATCTTCTTCAGGTTGTGTTTCCTCGCCCCGCGAAGCCGAAGACGGTGCGGAGCCCGCGGGCGGCGTGGCGGGATCTCGATGCGCCGCTCGCCCCGGAGATAGCGGGCCGTCAGGGAGCGGGGATCGCGCCGGACCTTCGAGGGCGGCCCGCTTGCGACGATCTTCCCGCCGTGGACCCCCGCCGCGGGGCCGATGTCCACGAGCCAATCCGCCGCGAGCATCGTCTCCTCGTCGTGCTCGACGACGCAGACCGTGTTGCCCCGGTCCTTGAGCGCGGCCAGGGTCTCGAGGAGCCTCTCGTTGTCCCGGGCATGGAGACCGATCGAGGGTTCGTCGAGCACGTAGAGCACGCCGCGAAGGCCCGACCCGACCTGGGCGGCCAGACGGATCCGCTGCGCCTCGCCCCCCGAGAGGCTGCCGGCGGGCCTGTCGATCCGGAGATAGCCGAGCCCGACGCGCCCGAGGAAGTCGAGGCGGTCCAGGACTTCCCGGAAGAGTTCCCGTCCGACGGCGGCCCTGCGCCCGCCCTCCTCCTCGATCCGTGTCGCCGCCTCCCGAAACCAGGCCTCCGCTTCCGCGAGGGTCATCGAGGAGAGGTCCCGGAGGTTCCGCCCCTCGAAGGTCACGGCCAGGGCCTCGGGGCCGAGGCGGGCCCCGCCGCAGGCTCCGCAGACCTGCACCCTCTGGAATCGGGCGAGGCTCGGCGGCCGGAACTCGCTCCATACCCGGCGGAGGATTCCGAGCACCCCCGGGAAGGGGCGGCGGTTCTCCCCCTTGACCCGCCCCCGTCTCCCCTCGTGCACGAAGCTCGTCGTGAAGACCCTGTCCCCCGCGCCGTTCCAAAGGACCCGCGCCGCCTGCCTCGGAAACTCCGCGAGGGGCCGATCGATCGAGGCGCCGAAGGCCGCGAGGATCTGGTCGAGTTCCTGCAGGTGGAAACGGGTGTAGTGGAGGAAGCCCTGCTTGTTCACGCAGAGCAGGGCGCCGTCCCGGAGGCTCTTCCCGGGGTCTCCGAGGATCCTCTCGGGATCGAAATCCCGAATCTCCCCCAGCCCTTCGCAGGTCCGGCAGGCCCCCTTCGGGGAATTGAACGAGAAGAGGACGGGTTCGAGTTCGGGGAGGGATCCATGCCCTTCCGGGCAGGCGGCGAGGCTGGAATAGAGGCGGACCTCGCCCTTCCCCGAATCCCGGAGGACCCCGGCCGCGCCTCCGCTCTCCGCCATCGCCAGGGCGAGGGCCTCGAGCAGGCGTTCCCGGCTCTCCCTGCGGATCCGGAGCCGGTCGACGACGAGGGAGATGTCATGCTTCTTGTAGCGATGGAGATGGATCTCCTCGTCGAGACGGTGGACCCGCCCGTCGATCCGGGCCCGCACCCAGCCCTTCCGCTTCCAGGCCTCGAGTTCCTTCCGGTAGGAACCCTTCCGGCCCCGGACGACGGGGGCGAGTACGAGGATCCTTTCCCCCTCCGGGCCCTCCTCCAGGACCCGGTCCGCGATCTCCTCGGGGGCCAGGGCTACGACCTCCCGACCGCAGGTCGGACAATGCGGAACCCCGAGGCGCGCCATCAGGAGGCGCAGGAAATCCCAGATCTCGGTGACCGTGCCGACGGTCGAGCGGGGGTTGCGGGAGACGGACTTCTGGTGGATCGCGACGGTCGGCGAAAGCCCTTCGATGCGGTCGACCTTGGGTTTCTCCATGCCCCCGAGGAACTGGCGGGCGTAGGCGGAGAGGCTCGCGAGATAGCGGCGCTGCCCCTCGCGGAAGATCGTATCGTAGGCGAGCGAGGACTTGCCCGAGCCCGAGACTCCGGTGAAGACGACGAGGCTGTCGCGGGGGAAGCGCAGGTCCACCCCCTTCAGGTTGTGCTCGCGGGCACCCTCGACGACGACTTCGCGCATCGCCCCTCCATAGGGCCCTCCGCCGCTCCGGGTCAACGCCGGGCTTGCGATTCGGAGCGGGAAACCCGGATTCCGAATCGGCTCTTCAGGGGTTCCGCTCCTCCGCCCGCCCTTTCAAGAGGGGAGCGGCCCGCTCTAGGAGGGGGCTCGAACCCGCGAGGATCTCTCCTCCGAACAGCGCCCCGTCCCCCGAGCCGAGGTCTCGGACCTCCCCCCCGGCGGCCAGGACGAGCGCGATTCCGGCCGCGACGTCGTAGGGTCGGAGATGGAGTTCCCAGAACAGGTCGTAGATCCCCGAGGCGGTCATCGCGAGGTCGATCGCGGCCGAGCCGCACCGCCGGATCCCCCGCACGATCCAGAACATCCGCTCGAAGTTCCCGAGGTTCGGATTCACGCCGGACTCGTTGCGGTCGTACGAGAAGCCCGTCGCGACGACCGCCTTCTCGAGGTCCGTGCAGCGGGAGACCCGGATCGGGCGCCCTCCCCGCCAGGCCCCCAGGCCGGGGATTCCGACCCAAAACTCCCCTTTCCCGCCGCGACCGAGCGCCGGGGCGTGAACGAGGCCCAGGACGGGCCGGCCCTCCTCGAGGAGCCCGAGACTGACCGCCCAGTGGGGATGTCCGTGAACGAAGTTCGTCGTCCCGTCCAGCGGATCGAGGACCCAGCAATACCTGCCTTCCCCGTCGATCTCTCCGGCCTCCGAAGCGACCCCCTCTTCGGCGAGGAAGGCGTCCTCGGGGAACTCACGGCGGAGGGATTCGACGATCCTCTCCTCGGAGGCCCGGTCGGAGGCGGTGACGAGTTCCCTCCTGCCCTTGTATTCCGGGTCCACCTGGGCCGCCTCGCGGTTCTCGAAATCCGACAGGAGGAGGTCTCCGGCCTCTAGGCAGACCGCCTCGGCCCGACGGAGCCGGGCCCGAAGGTCCGGATCCGCGACGAGATCGGATCGAAGGGGGCCGCCCCCTCCCCCGGGATCGGAGACCGTCACCTCCCCCCCTCCTCGGAACTCCTGCGAAGGACGACCGAATCTCCGGGATGGAGGTCCAGCTCCCGGTCGGCCGGCCGGTCCCGGCAGGCGAGTTCGAGCCGGCCCGCGCTGCCGACCAGGAGACAGGGCGAGCCGGAAGGAACGTCCGCGAAGGTCCGGACGAGGGGGGCGGGACCGGCCCTCGTCTCCGCATGGCAGGTTCCGCCCCCCTTCCAGGCTTCGAGGGCCGCGCGCTCGAGATGCAGGCCAAGGTTCCCGAAACGGTCCGCGACGAGGACGGGGACCCGCAAGGTCTCCCCGTCCTCGATCGGCGCCCGGATGTCGAGGCGGACGAGGGAGTCGGGCTCCACCTCCGGCCCGAAGGTCTCGATCGCCGCGCCGGCGGCGAGCCCCGCCGCGACCGGGGCGAAGAGATCCCGGCCGTGGAAGGTCGCCGAGACCTCGGGCAGGAAGGCCGCCTCGTTCTCGAGGGCGTGGACCCGGACCGGCCCCTCGGTCTCGAGGAGGAAGTGCGCGAGCCCGTTGTCCGGGGCCACGAGCACCCGATCCCCGAAGGCGAGGGCGAGGGCCCGCCGCTCGGTTCCGACGCCGGGGTCGACGACGGCGAGGACGACGGCGGGTTCGGGGAGGTAGGGCCAGGCGGCGGCCAGTTGCCAGGCGCCGGCGCGCAGGTCTCCCGGGGGGATCCCGTGCGCGAGATCGACGAGACGCAGCCCGGGCGCGAGTCGCAGCATGACGGCCTTCAGGACGCCCGCGTAGACGTCGCGATCCCCGAAGTCGGTCAGCAGGAAGACCGGCGCGGCCCCGTTCACCCCGGATTCCCCTCGAGACCGAGTTCGGCGGCATGCGGTCTCAAGGCTTCGATCAAGGTCTCCACGTGGGCTCCGAACTCCACCCCGTAGATCTCGAGCCCCCGCAGGACCTCCTCGCGTTCGACCTTGGCCGCGAAGGAGCGGTCCTTGAACTTCTTCCTCACGCTCTTGGGTTTCAGGTCGGTGATCCCTCCGGGCCGCACGAGGCAGCATGCGACGAGAAAGCCGGTCAGCTCGTCCGAAGCTACGAGGGCTCGGGCCATCGGGCTGTCGTACGGCCGCCCCCATTTCGTGTAGTGGGCCGCGACGGCGTCGGCGATCCTCTCCTCCCCGAGTTCGCGCAGCCTCGCGACGATGCGCCCGGGATGCTCCTCGGGCCAGGCCTCGTAGTCCGCATCGTGCAGGAGACCCGCCGCCCCCCATTCGTCCTCGTCCTCCCCCTGCGCGGCCGCCAAGTGGCGCATGACGATCTCGACGCTCCTGGCATGACGGAGGAGACTCTCCCCCTTCGTCATCTCGTGCAGGATCTCCAGAGCCTCTTCCCTTCGCATGCGCGGAATGTACACGGGCCTGCGAGCCGCGGGAACCATCGGGTATCGTCGGTCGGATGCGGAACCTCCCGGATCCGACGAAGGCCCACGGCGCCTGGGTGTTCCTGGGCCTCGCCGTCCTCGCCGGAGTGCTGACCGCCACCGGGCGGGGAGTGCTTCCGGCCCTTCTCGCGGGGCTCGCCTTCGCCGGTGTCTTCCTCGCGTCCAGCGGACTCTCCCTCCGCGGTTCGCGCCGGATTCGGCGGGTCCTGACGGGAACGGCCCTCGCCGGCGGCGCCGCGGGATCCGCGCTCTTCAGCGGGGCGGACCCCGCGTTCCTCTCCCATGCCCTCGTCGCGATCTTCCCGGCGGCCCTCTCGGGCTGGTTCGCGCTCCGCGAAGGCGTGCGTTTCCAGCTCGCCTGGGGATTCGCCGTCCCGGCTCTTCTCGTCGCCGCTCCGAGCGCCGCCTGCGCGGGTGGCGTCGCGCCCCTCCGAGCCTGGTTGCTGGCCCTCTCCCTCTTTCCGTTCTTCTTCTACCGGACCTGGGTCGTCGATCGCAGACTCCGGGAAAACCGGGGCTGGAGCCGGAACGAACTGCGGCGCCTCGGCCTCAGGGAAGCCCTCCTGGCCCTCCTCTGGACCCTCGCCTCGGTCGGGGCGATCCACCTCATTCCCTGAACCGGTTCCCCCGGGAGGGGTTTCCCTATCCGGCGGGTCTTCCCCGTCCCCTTCCGAGGATCCAGGTTGCGGCAAGGACCAGGAACCCGAGCAGCGCCCCCAGGAGCCCGACCCGGAAGCCCAGCGGACGGTAGGTCAAGCTCAGGCGGTGGGTGCCGGCTTCCAACCGCAGGCAGGACCAGAGATGAAAGGCCGGCCGGAGCAGGACCGGTCTTCCGTCCAGAACGGCCTCCCAGTCCGGATCGGGCGGGAGGCGGAGAACGAGCCAGCAAGGCCGCCGCGCCCGAATCTCGAGGAGCCGTCCTTCCCTCTCGCGTCGTAGGAACCGCAGGTCCCCCGGAGGGCCGGTCGCTCCGGATGGAGGCCCGGCCTCCTCCGGGTCCGGAGCCTCCTCGAGTCCCAGGGCCTTTCGGGGGGGCCGCTGCAGCAAGGCCCAGGGGTCCTCGGACAGGTCGTAGGCCTCGTCGACGAGCCAGGCCTCGCCGACCGCACGGGGGTTCAGCGCGAGGGCGAGGGGTTCTTTTCGGATCTCCCGGAAATGATCCGGCCACTTCGTGCCCGCCCTGGCGACGACGACGCGCCCCCCGAGGAGATCGAAGAGATGGGAATCGAGGCGGAGGCTCGCGGCCCTCCACTCCTTCCGCGGCAACCCCGGCCCCTCCCGAGGAAGATACTGGAGGACATCCTGGAAACGGGCGGGCTCGACCCCGTCGTAGGCGAGGACGGAAGGAAGTCCGAAGGCCAGGAGACTGTTCCCGGGAAAGACCCCGAAGTCGCAGGTGAACACGCGGTTTCCTGGTCGGGCTCGGACCACCCGGGCCAGCTCCTCGAGGAAGGGAGTCGTCGGATAGGTCCGCTCCGGCCCAAGGGAGGGCTGGGCGTTCCAGGCTAGGAGGGGAAGCTGCAGCGCCCCCAGGAGCAACCAGAGGGGTGCGAGCCCCCTCCGGACGAGGAGGAGGCGGCCGGGAAGGAGGAGCACGGCGGCCAGGACCGCCCCCGCGGCCCAGGCGCCGGGGCCCAGGGCGGCGAAACCATCGCGGAGCTGCCCGGGAAAGAGGGCGAGGGCGGCGACGAAGCCCAGGAGCCCCAGGCCCGAGCCGCGCAGGCGCCGCAGGCGGACGGCGCGTTCGGCGGCCGCCAGGGAGGCTCCGGAGAGGGTGAGGGCGAGGGCGGCGCACAGGGGGACGAGGCAGGCGAGCCGACTCGGTTCCAGCAGGGGGAGGACGAAGCGCAGGCCCGCGTGGAAGATCGGGAATCCCCCGGAGACGAGGAGGACGAGAATCCCGAGGACCCTGAGCCGTCCTGCCGCCCGCCCGACCCCGGAAAGAAGGAGGAGGGCCGGAAGGATCCCGAAGGCTCCTTGCGCGACCTCGATCAGGGGAGGCCCCCCCCTCGCGCCCCCCCCTTCCCAGGGTCGGGCCTGCAGGCCGGGCAGCAGCCGCGCCAAGCCCAGGTCGATCCCCCCTCCCCACTGGGCCAGGCCGAGGGCCGCGCCGAGGAGGAGACCGATTCCGAGGGGCCTCAGGCACCGGGGTCTCCGCAGTCGCGTCACGAGGCCGAAGGCGGATCCGGCCAGAACCGCCGCGAGGAGGGTCGTCCCGAGGACGGTCGCCCCCGAGGCCCCCGGCGGAAGCAGGCCTTCCGCGCTGCGATAGGTTCCGACCTTTCCCTGGGTCAGATAGAAGAGGAACGGGAGCCAGGAGGGGAGGGCGAGGAGCAGGGAGGCGCCCACCCCCAGAAAGATCGGGAAGAGGAGGCGTCGCCGCTCCCCCCGCACGGTCCGCAGGAACACGAAGTAAAAGAGGACGAAGGCCGTCAGCGGGATCGAGGTCTGGGGGTAGCCGCCGTGGTGGGAGAGGGCGAGGAAGAGGCCGCCGAGAACCGCGAAGCCCCCGCCCCCCCCTCCGCGGCGGCGGGCGGCGAGACAGGCCTCGAAGGCCCACAGCGCCGGGGGGACGAGGGAGAAGACCATTTCCGGCGTCGAATGCCTCCAGAGCGAGGCGTAGGGCCCCGCCGCGCAGACCAGCGCCCCGAGGGCCGCGGTCCAGGGCCCGGAGGGAAGGAGCCGCAGCCAGAGGTAGGCCCCCGCGAGACAGAGCACGAAGCGCAGGATCGCCATCCAGCTGAGTCCCCGGGCGACCGCGAAGAGGGAGAAACCTTCGTCCCGCGGCTGGAAGAGGGGGAGGCCCAGCAGGAAGGGGGAGAGGAGGGGCACCTGGACGTTGCCGATACCCGGGGCTCCTCCGAAGGCTGCGTCGTTCCAGAGGGGAAGGCGCCCCTCCTCGTGGAGGATGCGGGTCACCCGGGCGATCTGAGGAAAGAAATAGAGGTCCAGGTCCCCGAGTTCCGGATTGTGGATCGGGGGGCCTCCCGGGAGTTGGAGGGACCAGGGCTCATGCCGGGACAGGGCCTCGGTCGAATAGGATTGCCGGCCCTCGAACCAGACCGAGGGCCAGACGAACATCGAAACGACGGCCGCCCCGAGGAGGGCGAGCAGTCCTTCGAGGAGCCGGATTCTTCCTGGGCTTCGCTTCAAGAGGGGCTTCCTGGCAGGATCCTAGCCCCGGCGCCCCGTGATCTCGATTCATCGGAGGGGATCGCGGAGGCCCGAGTCCCCCTTTCCGCTCGGCATCCGGGTTGGAAAGTGTACCGGGGAAGCCCTTCTCGAACCTAGCGACCGGAACACCTACATGTTCGAAGGCAAGAGCGTCTGCACGATCATCCCCGCCTACAACGAGGAAGCCACGATCCGTGAGGTCGTCGAGGATTTCCTCCGGCATCCACTCGTAGACCAAGTTCTCGTCGTCGACAACAACTGCCGGGATCGGACCGCCGAGATCGCGGGGGATGCGGGAGCCCGTGTCGTCAGAGAGGAGGTCCCGGGCTACGGAAGAGCCCTCCTCACCGGTATGCGCGCCTCGGAATCCGAGATCCTCGTCCTGACCGAGGCCGACGGTTCCTTCAAGGCCCGGGACATCGACAAGCTCCTGGTCTACCTGAAAGACGCCGCTCTCGTCGTAGGGACGCGGACCACGAGGCAGATGGTCCAGCAGGCCGCGAACATGGGGTTCTTCCTCCGCTGGGGAAACGTCTGCATGGCGAAGTATCTCGAACTCTGCTGGTATCTCTCCAGCGAACCGCGCTTCACCGATGTCGGTTGCACGTACCGCGCCCTCTGGAAGGAGACCTTCGCAAAGATCGAGGATTCCCTCACCTGCGACGGACCCTCCTTCTCCCCCGAAATGATGTGCGAGGCCCTGCGGAAAGGGCTCCGCACCGTCGAGGTCCCAGTCAACTACCACCCCCGCCTCGGAGGACATTCGAAACACTCCGAGAGCTTCTGGAAGGTCTGCCGCACGGCCTGGGGAATGTTCAAGATCATCACTCGCAAAAGATTCCTGGGTCGATGAAGAAAGGGCAGAGGGCCTTCCCGTCTTTCGGAGCTTCCCATCCCAAGGGAGTTCGCCGGAGTTCCCGGGAGAGGGTTCCGCCCGCCCCTCGAAGCTCCTTCCGGGCTTATCCGCGGGGTTGTAGACTTCTTCGCTTCGTTCCGCCGTCGCGATTCCCGTTCCGGACGCAGCCCGCGCCGGGGAGTCCGTATCCACGTCCATGACCAAACACATCGTCATCCTCGGGGGAGGCCTCGCGGGCCTCTCCTGCGCCTACGAAATGGCCAAGGCCGGCCTCCGCGTCACGGTTCTCGAGCGGGAACCGGTCGTCGGAGGAATGGCCAACTCCTTCGAGGAAGGGGATCGTGGGGAAGCCGGGAGGAAGGGCGGAGACTACTGGTGCTACGACTACGGCCCTCATCGCTTCCATACGAAGGAAAAGGAACTGATGCAGCACGTCGAGGAGATCCTCGGCGACAACAAGGTCTGGGCCAAACGTCTCTCCCGGATCTTCATGTTCGACAAGTTCTTCAACTACCCGCTCAGCGCGAAGAACGTCCTGACGAGCCTGCCCCCCTGGACCGTCGCCCATATCCTCTTCGACTACGCCTGGACCCGCTTTCTCGATCTTACCGGGATCCGGAAATTCCGGGATCGCCATTTCCAGGAATGGGTCCGGAAGCGTTTCGGCAAGCGGCTCTCGGACATCTTCTTCGTCCAATACACGGAAAAGGCCTGGGGGCTTCCCGCAACCGAGATCTCGGCCGATTGGGCCAGCCAGAGGATCACCCTCCTCAACCTCTTCGACACGATCAAGAAGACCCTTTTCCGCCCGAAGAACACCCCCAGGACGCTCGTCACCGATTTCGTCTATCCGAGGGTCGGAGGGATCGGGGAACTCGCCCGCGGCTACAAACGAAGGATCGAGGAGATGGGCGGAACCGTCCTTTGCGGGTCTCCTGCGATCAAGGTCCATTGCCGTGAGGGAGTCGTCGAAAGAATCGAGTATCGCCGGAAAGGTAAGCCCGCCTTCCTCACCGGGGATGGATACATCTCGACGATTCCGGTCACCTCCCTCGCCCGGTGCGTCGTCCCCACGGCTCCTCCGAAGGTCCGGGAAGCCCTGGCCGGTCTGGATTATGTCGCGATCGTCTTCGTCTACCTGAAGATCGACAAGCCGCAGGTCTCCCCGGACAACTGGGTCTACCTCCCCGAGAAGCGCCTGACAGTCCACCGGATCTCGGAGTTCAAGAACTTCTCCCCCTACTGCGCCCCCGCCGACAAGACGCTGATCTGCGCGGAAATCACATGCCGCGTCGGCGACCGGATCTGGAATGCCGGGGAGGAGGAACTCCGCCGGATCGCGGTCCGGGATCTCTCTCTCGCGGGCCTGATCCGGGAGGAGGAGGTCCTCGAGACTTTCTCGAAGAAGATCCCCTTCGCCTATCCGATCTACGACCTCTCCTACCGGGAACATCTCGAGACCGTGATGGACTTCGTACACGGTTTGCGGAACCTCAAATCCGGGGGGCGTCAGGGGTTGTTCCGCTACAACAACATGGACCAGTCCATCGAGATGGGGCGGCGCATGGCCGAAGCCCTTGTGCAAGGGAAGCAAGGTTTCGACCACGAACGGATCGCCGCCGAGGACGAACTCTTCGAGATCGACCGGGATCTCAAGGAGATCGCGGAATCCGAGCCGGGAGACGAGAGTCGATGAATCCCTCCGGGGAGGCGAGGGAGAAGACCTTTCGCAGGGAACGGGCCCTCGAAGATCCCTCGAACTTCCGTGGAATCGACACCTGCGCCCTCTGCGGTTCCGGGAAACGAAGGGAGAGGTTCGAGGAGGGAATTTTCTCCGTCGTCGAATGCACCTCCTGCGGTCTGGTCTACGTGACTCCGAGGCTCCGTTCCGAGGCCCTTCCCCTCGTCTACGGAGAAGGATACTGGTCCAGCGAGAGTCCGAAGGACCGCGGCTATGCGGACTACCGCAGCGAGGCGCCCCTCTACCTCGCGACTTTCGAACGGAGAATGACCCTCGTCCGCCGCCACAGGAAGAAACCGGGAAGGGCCCTGGACATCGGTTGCGCCGCGGGTTTCTTCCTCAGGGTCCTGCGGGACCACGGCTGGAAGGTATCAGGCGTAGAACTCTCGCCGGAGATCGGGGCGATGGCGGTGGAGGCATTGGGCGGGGAAGCGATCCACCTCGGAACCCTCGACGGGGCTCCGTTCGAGAAGGAGGCCTACGATCTCGTGAGCCTCTGGGACGTGATCGAACACGTCGAAGAGCCGGTCCCTTTCCTCGAGGAGGCGGCGAGCTTCCTCAAACCGGACGGGATCCTGATTCTCGAGACGCAGAACATCGATAGTCTCTTTGCTCGGGTCCTCGGCCCTAAATGGCAGCATTTCAAACACCTCGAACATCTCTACCACTTCTCTCCGCGGACGATCCGGCGCCTTTTCCAAGAGGCCGGCCTCGAGGTCCTGGAATCGACCTCACGTTTCGGCGGGAAGTACATCAACATCGGATTCCTCCGCGAGAGGGCGACCCGGGTCCACCCGATCCTCTCCTTCCTCCTCCTGCCCCTGAAACCTTTCGACGGGTTCCGCTTCTACGCGAATCCCCGCGACGAGATGGTCCTCGTCGGCCGGCGAACCCCCTGAACCGAGATGGACCCGTCCGCCTATAGACAGTTGGCCGAGAAGGAAGAGGACCATTTCTGGTTCCGGGGACGGCGCGCGATCTTCTTTCCCGTTCTCGACCGGCTCATCGGGGCGCGCAACGATCTCAGGGTCTGCGAGATCGGATGTGGAGCCGGAGGCCTCTTGAAGAGGTTGACCAAGTACGGTCCTGTCCTCGGAATCGAACTCGACCGGGACTTCGCCGCCCTCGCCCTGGACCGGACGGAACTTCCGATTCTGAGTGGAGACGCCTGCCGCCTTCCCCTTCCGGACGAGTGCATGGACCTCGTCTGCCTCTTCGACACCCTCGAGCACATCCCCGACGAGCACGGGGCCCTGTCCGAAATCCTGCGCGTGCTCGTACCCGGGGGCATCGCCTTCTTCAGCGTGCCCGCTTATCAGTTCCTCTGGTCGAACAACGACCGGGTCGCCCACCACCAACGGAGGTACACGAAGTCCGGACTCGCGGCGGCCTTCGATCGAGCGGGGCTCGAAACCCTGCGCCTCTCCTATTTCAACTCGTTCCTGTTCCCCCTGATCCTCCCCGCGGTCCTCCTGACGAAACTCAAGGAACGGATCATCGGTCTGCGGAACGAGGGGCACACGAACCTTTCGGTCCGGATCCCCCATGTCGTGAACGAAGTCTTGGCGCGGATCATGGGCAGCGAGGGAAGGATCCTCCCCAGGGTCTCGATGCCCATCGGTCACAGTCTGCTCGGGGCGGCGCGGAAACCACCCCGGGCGGAGGACTGATCCCTTCCCTCGGCAGGACCGTGAACCCGGTCCGCGTCAGGACCTTGTCCTGGTTGTTGTAGGTCTCGAGGTTCTGGATCGTGTTCGGAAAGTACATGACCGCCTGCCGACCGCCCGTCGAGTTCCCCTCGATCAAGATCCCAGCGCCTCCGATGATCGCCCCGTTGAAATACTGGCTGCTTCTGTTCTCAAGCCTGCAGCAAGCCGCGGAGCAATTTTCGAGGGGAGAGCACGAACCCCGGGCCCGCCCCCCATGTCAACGGGAAAAGGCTTGGGCTCGGTGGAGAAGATGCAACGCCATCGCGGTACCGTAGCAACGCCCAAGTTCATGGGAGTCGACGAAGCAACCGTCGATCTCCGGAAGGGCCAGGATCCGATGGACGAGGGATTTCCAGCCGGCCGAGGCATCGTCCGGAATCGCCTCCAGGGCCAGGGAAATCCCGTCGAGATCGTACCAGAAGAAGAAGCCTCCGGTCATCCAGGGCGGCGTGTGATCGTCGTACTTCCGGCTCCGTTCGAGGACCTCCCGATGACTCTCGGCGGTCTCCAGGGATTTCCTCAGGGAAGCTCGGTCGGATCTTCCCCAGACGTAGAGCGCGGCCTCGCAAAGGGGCATCCGGCCCGCGGCCCCCGGAATCCGCACGCGGGGCCGGCGCCCGGAACGGACCTGCCCGTAGGTGAACCCTCCCTCCTCCGTGCGGCATCGCTTCAAGGATTCGAGCGCCCCGGCGAGGAGGCTCTCCGGGACTTCGAAACCCTGCTGCTCCGCTCGTTTCAGGACCAGGAGCACGAGGGCCGTCGTGAAGGGGTTCGGGTATTCATGCCGGAAGGACCCGTCGCCGGTCTGGCGCGAGCCGAGATCCCGGATGCAATTACGGATCTCGGTTTCGAGACGCTTCTTGGGAAAGGACTCCGAACTCCAGGAGATCCTCGAACACTGGAGGGCGAGCCGCAGGGGATAGACCCGGGCCCAGATCCATTCGTCCCGATCGTCGTCGTTGCGATTCTTCGGATCGAAGACGAAGCGCAGTCCCCGGGACAGGGCCGAGGACAGGACCGCCGGATCGAAGGGGGAAGGCGGAGAGACCCTCCCCTTCTTTTTCTCCCGGCTCTTCCCGGCCTTCACGGGCCCGGCCGGGGGGGAGCTCGCTTTCCGATCCTCCCAGGCGTCTGCGAGAGCCTGGAGACAGATCGCGCTCACGGCGACCTGCACGTTGGGAACCGAATCGAGTCCCCCGAAATCGTAGTTGCTGTCCCTCCAGCCGCCGTCCTCGTCCTGCATCGAGAGCAGGAAACGGATACCCGAATCGCGCAGCGCCGGAAGCTCGGTCCCCCGGATCGGGAGAGCCGTCGTCCGGACCGCCGCGTTCCCTCTCCGGTCCCGGTGGGACCAGGTCCAGAATCCACGGGCGATCGGGCCGAAACGCTCGAGTTCCGCCGCGGCGCGGATTCCCGACGGGTCCCCGGGAAGGTCCCCGGCGAGACGCTTCCAGATCCGGTCCGCCCGTTCGTGCCGCCCCAGGCTCCAGTTCGCGGCTCCGGCGAGAAAGCGCGCCTCGGGCTCCTCGGGCTTCTTCCTCTCGAAGAAACGGAGAGCCTCGAGAGGTTTCCCGGCCTCGAGGAGGTTCCGCATCCCCTCGGCCCCGGGACGGGGGCGCTTTCGGGGCCGAGGCCCCGCGAAACCCGACAGCCTCTCCCTTAGCCAGGACGGACAATAGGTCGTCAGGGCATGGAGACGAAGCCGCTCCCGACCCACCGGGTCGAGGACGAGGAAACCCGGCTCGATGAAGCGGAACGGGCGGAGCCCGTAGGTCCTCGCCTCCTTCCGGCCGGGGACTCCGCGGAAGAGGACGAAGGAGCGAAGAAGGGGCTCGAGGGAGGGTTCCGAGAAGAAACCCGCCCGCATGTAGAGGTCCAGGATCCGGGTCCGGTCCATCGGAGAGCCGGGGACGGTCGGCACGTACCAGAGGACATGCCGGCCGGTCTTCCGCGCCTCGACGAGCGCCTCGGCGAGGCGGTGTTTCCATGGCAGGTGCCCACCGGCCCGCGCGACCCTTTCCGAGGGTTCGACATGCCGGACCCCTTGCGCGCCGCAAAGGGACGGAAGCAAGGCCAGGGCGAGGAGGCTAGCCCCGCAACCGCCGCGGACCGGCGGCTTTGGCCTAAGCCTCCTCACTCCCCGGCCTTCCGCGCGCATGCCTCGATCCGCACCGCGCTGACCTTGTATTCGGGACAACCGGTGAACTCGTCCGCCGCGGAGGAGAGCAGGAGGTTCGTCCGCGTCTCGGGGAAATGGAAGGTCATGAACACCGTTCCCGGCTTCACGGATCCCTCGACCTCCGCCTCGACCTCGACCTCCCCTCGTCGCGAGAGGACCCGGACCCGTTCCCCGTTCCGGACGCCGAGACGCTCCGCGTCCACGGGATGGATCCTCAGGCGTTCCCGGGAGGCGGCCGCGAGTTCGACGACGGGCGTCCTCCTCGTCATCGTACCGACGTTGTAATGGAAGAGTTGGCGCCCGGTCGTCAGGAAGAACGGATACTCCTCGTCCGGGGTCTCGGCGGGCCCCTTCCAGGGGGTCGGATGGAAAAGGCCCTTCCCCCGGAGGAAACGCCCCCCCTTGTGCACGATCGAGGTCCCGGGATCCTCGGGGGAACGACAGGGCCACTGGAGGAATGCGCCAGGTCGCTCGAGGCGCTCGTAGGAAACGCCCCCCCAGTTCGGGGACAGCCGGGAGATCTCCTCCATGACCTTCGCGGGATCCGGAGGGGTGCCGAAACCGAGGTCCGCCCCCATCCGCAACGCGACCTCCTGGACGATGTCCCCGTCGGGGAGGTAACCCTTCAGGGGTGGGACGACCCGGCGGACCCGCTGGATGCGCCGGTCGGAGTTGACGAAGGTTCCGTCCTTCTCGAGGAAGGTCGCCCCGGGAAGTACGAGATCCGCGTGCTTCGCGGTCTCGTTCATGAAGATCTCCTGGACGATGAGGAAGTCGAGCGAGTCCAGGGCCGCGACGACATGCCCGGTGTTCGGATCGGACTGGGCGACGTCCTCCGCCGTGATCCACATCCCCTTGAGGCGCCCCTCCAGGGCCGCCTCGAACATCTTCGGGATCGTCAATCCGGGATCCTCCGGGATCTCCACCCCCCAGATCCGCCGGTGATCCTCCCTGGCCGCCGCATCCGCGACCGGCCGGTAATCCGAAAAGACATTCGGCAGTGCTCCGACATCGGAGGCCCCCTGGACGTTGTTCTGTCCGCGGATCGGGTTGGCCCCGGTTCCTGGCTTCCCGAAGTTGCCCGTCATCAGCGCGAGGTTGATCAGTCCGAAGACCGTGAGGCTGCCGTTCGCGGCCTCGGTCACGCCGAGCCCCCACAGGATCGAGGCTCGCTCCGCGGAAGCGTAGATCCGGGCGGCCTTCCGGATGTCGTCCGCCGGAACGCCCGAGATCTCCTGGGCCCTCTCGGGAGTGAACGAGGCCATCTCCTCCCGATAGGTCTCGAAGCCCTCGGTGAAGGAGGAGACGAAGGCCTCGTCGTAGAGCCCCTCCTCGAGACAGACCTGCTGCAGGGCGTTGACGACCGCGACGTTGGATCCCGGATCCAGCTGCAGATGCAGATCGGCGTATTTCGCCAGTTCGATCCTCCTCGGATCGAGGACCAGGAGCCGCGCCCCGGCGAGCACGGCCCTCTTGATCCTCGCGCCGAACACCGGGTGGGCCTCGGTCGGGTTGGCCCCGATCAGGAGGATGCAGTCCGTCCGATCGATGTCCTCGAAGGAGTTCGTGCCCGCCCCCGTTCCCAGGGCCTTCCCCAGGGCGAAGGCGCTGGGGCTGTGGCAGACCCGCGAACAATTGTCGATGGAGTTCGTCCCCATGACGGTCCGCGTGAACTTCTGCATCAGGTAGTTTTCCTCGTTCGTGCACCGCGAGGAGGAAATGGCCGCGAAGGCCCCGGGCCCGTGACGATCCCGGATCTCCGTCAGGCGCGCGGCCGCGAAGTCGAGGGCTTCCTCCCAGGTGATCTCGTGGAAGGTCCCGTCCCCGCCCTTTCGCAACGGAGCGCGAAGCCGGTCCCGGGAGCGGGCGAAGCCGTGCGCGAAACGCCCCTTGACGCAGGCGTGCCCCCCGTTCGCCGAACCGTTCGACCGCGGTTCGATCCAGGCCACACGGTCGTCGGCCACATGGACGTCGAGGCTGCACCCGACGGCGCAATAGGCGCAGGTCGTCGCCACGACCCGGTCTGCCGTTCCGTGCTCGATCCTCCCCCGGTCCATGATCGCCGCGACCGGGCACTCGAGGGCGCAGGCCCCGCAACTCGTGCAGCCCGCCTCGGACAGAGGGGCGTCGTCGCCCGCGAGGACCCGCATTCCGAAGCCCCGCCCCTCCATCGCCAGGACGAAACTCCCCTGGACCTCATCGCAGACCCTAACGCAGCGCGCGCAGGCGATGCACTTCTCCATGTCCAGCACGAGGAAGGGATGGGAAGCGTCCGCCGCACGCTCCCCCCTCTCGGGAGAAGGAAAGCGCAGCTCCCGGAAGCCGGTCTCGGCGGCGACCGTCTGGAGTTCGCAGGCTCCGTTCGCCGGACAGCCGAGACAATCGAGAGGATGGTCGCTGACGACCAGTTCGACGACGTTCCTCCGGAGGCGGCGGAGGAACGGCGTCCTCGTCCGGACCTCCATCCCCTCCCGGACAGGAGTGTGGCACGAGGCAACGGGAGCGCTCCCTTCGACCTCGACCATGCAAAGACGACAAGCCCCGTAGGGTTTCAGCCTCGGGGAATCGCAAAGAGTCGGAATCCGAATCCCGGCCGCGCGGGCAGCCGAAAGGATCGAGGTCCCCGCCTCGACCTCGACCTCCGTTCCGTCGATTCGAAGGGTCACGCTCACAGGGAGTCCTCCTTCAGGGTTTCGAGCACCCTCTCCGGGGTCCGCGCCCCGGGCACGTGGGCGCGGAAGGCCTCGGGGAAGAACTCGAGAAGGTTGGAGATCGGGGTCGGGATCCCCCCTCCGAGCGCGCAGAGCGAACCGAAGCGCATCGTTTCCGAGAGCTCGGAAAGAAGGTCGAGTTCGCGCTGGGACCCCTTCCCTCCGAGGATCCGATCGAAGAGTTCGACTCCCCGCACCGAACCGAGGCGGCAGGGAAAGCACTTCCCGCAGGATTCGACCGCGCAGAAGGCCATCAATCCCCGTCCGATCGCCACGAGGTCGATCCCTTCCGGATAGACGACGACCCCGGCGTGGCCCAGGAGCCCCCCGGCGTCCTCCATGTCCTCGAAGGTGAGCGGAGTGTCCAGGAGCGCCGCCGGAAAGATCCCGCCGAGAGGTCCCCCGACCTGGACGGCCAGGAACTCCTTCCCCTCGGCCATCCCTCCGGCGAGATCGAAGATCAGGTCCCGGAGGGTGATCCCCATCTCGACCTCGTAGAGACCGGGGCGCGCGACCGCCTCGTTGAGGCTCACGAGTTTCGTCCCCCGGCTCCGCCCCCTGCCGAGGGCCGCGAAGGCCCTCCCCCCCTCCCGGAGGATCGGGGGGAGATTCGCGAGGGTCTCGACGTTCTGGACCGCCGTCGGCCGGCCCCTGTATCCCTCGACCGCCGGATACGGCGGCTTGGGCGTGACCTGGGCCGGAAGCCCCTCGAGGCTCCTGAGGAGCGAGGTCTCCTCACCGCAGATGTAGGCGCCGTGCCCCTTCACAAGACGGACCTGGAACCCTCCCTCCTCTCCGAAGGCCCCCTCTCCGAGGAATCCGGCCCGCTCGGCGTCCTCGATCGCGCGGGCCAGGATCCGGGCGGCCCGCGGGTATTCGGCCCGCAGATAGAGGAAGCCCTCTTCCGCCCCGGCCGCATAGGCGGCCAGGGCCATGCCCTCGAGCACGGCGAAGGGATCCCGCTCGCAAAGGGCCTTGTCGATGTAGGCGCCGGCGTCCCCCTCGTCCGCGTTGCAGACGAGGACGCGCCGTCCGTCCCTCGCCGGGGCCTCTGCGACGGTCCGGAGTTTCCGCCCGCAGGGGAAACCCGCCCCGCCCCTGCCGCGGAGTCCGGAGATTTCGATCTCGCGGAGGGTCTCCTCCCTCCCGCGCTTCAACGCGCTCCGGAGTCCCTCGAAGGCCCCGGCCGCCCGCGCGGTCTCGAGATCGGTCATTCTCCGATCGAAATTCGCGAGCAGACGGTCGTGCCGGGGGTCCCGGGCTCGAAAGAAGGGAAGCTTTGGCTCCCGCCCTTCCGGTTCCGCTCCGGACCGGAGCGCTTCCCGGAACTTCCGCCGGTCCTCGGCTCCGGCCAGGGACAGCACCCGATCGCCGCAGCGGACCGCCGGGGCCTGCGCGCAGAGTCCCAGACAGGTCACGGTCCCCGGTCGTTCTCCGAGTTCGTCCTCGATCTCCGTCCGCAAGCACCCGGCTCCCGCGACCGCGCAGGCCTCCCCGTTGCAGACGGAGATCCGCGGATCTTCCGGTTTCCTCCGGAAATCCTCGTAGAAGGCGGCGACCGAGCGCACGAGAGCCGGAGGCAGCCCCGTCTCCCCGGCCAGGGCCCGGAGATCGTCCTCTGCGAGCCCCCCTCCGGCTTCGAATCGGGCGGCCAGACGGTCGTACAGGGTCTCTCCCCGCCCGAGAAAACGGTTCTGCAACGCGATCCCGTGGTTCGGCATGCTCGATTCCTGTTCGAAGGCCCGGCCGCCCCCCACGAGGCGCTCCCCCCGGCATCATCAGACCGGCGAGGGTCCCGGTCAACGGAGGCGGGCCTCTCCCGTCTCCGGCCCTGCGGCCCGGGAGGCTATGATCCGCCCATGGACGACGACGCCGCGATCGGAGCCTCGGAACGCCTCCTCCATGGGAACGAACGGGATTACCTCGTCCGCGAGGAAGCCCTCGTCATGGAGATCGGAGAGTTCCGGATCCTGACGATGCGCACCCCGGGCCAGGACGAGGACCTCGTCCGCGGCTTCCTCCTCTCCGAGGGTCTCGTCGATGATCCAAGGCGCATCCGCGGAATCCTCCTCTCCAAGGGACAGCCCCACGAGGAACCGGGCCGCGGGCCCGCCGGTTCGGCGGGACGTCCCGACCGCGCCCGGATCCTCCTCGAAGGCGGTATCGATCCGAGAAGGGAGGGGATCCTCCGCCGCAGCCACCCGATCCGGCCTTCCTGCGGAGTCTGCGGGCTCGAGGACCTCGAGAGCCTCCTCCCCGAGAAGGGCGCGATCGAACCCGGGCGTCCCCGGGTCGAGACCGGACTCATCCTCGCGACCCTCGAACGTTTCCGCCGCAGGCAGGGTCTCTTCCACACGACCGGAGGCTGCCACGGGGCGGCTCTTTGCGACCGGGAGGGGAAGGTCTGCGGATTCGGCGAGGACGTCGGGCGCCACAACGCCCTCGACAAGGCCCTCGGCATGGCGGCGAGAACGGGGGCCGAACCCGCCTTCGCCCTGCTCTCGGGGAGGGCCGGCTACGAACTGGTCGCCAAGCTCATCCGGAGGAGGGTTCCGATCATCGTCAGCGTCTCGGCCGCCTCGGCCCTCTCCTTCGACCTCTGCCGGGAAGCCGGAGCGACCCTCGTGGGTTTCGCCCGGGAAGGACGGCTCAAGATCTACTGGGACGAGGGGCGTCTGAGCGGCCCCCCTTCCCGGGCCCTCCGGCCCTAGATCCTCCGCTTGGGCCCTTCCCCGAGGGTGCGCAGCAGGAACTCCTCGTACTTCCGGTAGCGGTCGATCCGCTTGATCGAACCGCCCAGACCGTGCCCCCCGGTCGGATCCAGGAAGAGTTCGACCTGGAGGCCCTTGCCGGCCTCGAGGAGGGCGCGGTAGATGCGCACCGTGTCCTGGAAGAGCACGTTCCCGTCCTCCATGCCGTGGAGGAGGAGGAGTTCGCCCTCGAGGTTCTTCGCGAGAGGCAACAGGGAGTACCGGCTCAGGTCGAGCTTGCCGGGGCGGGACGGACCGATCGTTCCGGTCGCGTACCAGGAGTTGTAGTTCTCCCACTCCGTGGGCCCCGCTCCGGCGATCCCCGCCCGAAAGACCTTCGGGGCGAGGTAGAGACAGAGCTGGGTCTGGAAGCCTCCGAAGCTCCAACCGTGAATGCCGACCCGGTCCGGATCGACGTCGTACTCCCGGACGAGGCGGCGGACACCGTCGACGAGGTCCTCGACCTGGGGCCGGCCGACGTGCTCGAAGTTGGACTTCTCGAACAACCCCCCGTAGCCGGACATTCCCCGGGGATCGATCGTGCAGGTCAGGTATCCGTGACGTTCGGCCATGTAGCGCGCGAAGAGATAGGGGGACCCGCCGTAGTTCCCCTCCTGGACGTTCTTCGCGAACGGACGGAGCGGTCCCCCGTAGACGTAGACCAGCAGAGGGAGCTTCGTCCCCTTCCGGCGCCCCGGGGGCGTGAACAGGAACCCGTGGATCCGCTGCCCGTGCCGGTTCTCGTAGGTGAAGAACCGGGGGCGGCGGGCGCAGAGCCCAGCCGCTTCCTTCCGATGATCGCTCAGGATCGTCCGTCTCCTCCCCGTCTTCGTATCGATCAGGATGAGGGCGGGAAGCCGCCCGTAGGCGGAGAGATTGCAGAGCGCGTACCGGCCGTCGGGGGAGAAGGCCGCGTTCCGATGACAGCCCCGGTCCTTACTCAGGCGCCGCATCCCCTTCCCCTCGAGGGAGAGGCGGTAGAGATCGATCCGCTCGAGCCCCTCCTTCGAGGCCTGGACGAAGACCTTCCGTCGATCCTTGGAAAGATGCAGGGGGAGGACCTCGTAGGGTCCCGAGGTCAGGGCGGCCAGACTCTCGTAGAGCGGATCGAACACGCTCAGGTGGAGAAAGCCCGAGATCTCGTTCGGCAGCAGGATCCGGCGCCCGTCCGCGAGATACCGGGGACGAAAACGTCTCGGGCTGTTCGGCCCTCCGGTGTGGAGCCAGCGGAAGAGGATCCGGGATTCCGGAAGGCCTTCCTTTCCGGCTCCCTTCGAAGCGGGGGGGGATTCCTTCTCCTTTCCCCCTCCCGCCTTCGAGGGAGGGGGGAGGCGGACCTCGTGGAGGACGACGAGGGAGGTCTTCTGCGTGAACTCCGTGAAGCAGAAGCGGCTCCCGTCGGGGGACCAATCCGGCTTCAGGCACAGGTCCCGGGGTCCGGTGATCCGCCTGCGGAAGACGGTGACGGGCTCGTGCTTCTCCCGCATGGCGCCCTCGAGGTCGAGGACGGAGACCGTGAAGTCCCGGGCCGAGGGCGGATCGTCCGCCACCCTCCGCTTGACCTTCTTGACCTCGAGAAAACGTTTCCGGTAGCTCGCGATGCCGACCTCCCGCGGTTCCGGGTCCTTCCCCGCGATCTTCCGCGCGACGATCGCGATCCTTCGTCCCCCCGGATCCGGCTCCCAGGCAAGGAGGGCGTCCTTCGGGCCGAGTCCGAGATCCCATTCGATCCGGCGGGAGTCCCGGAGCCGGACCGCCGCCAACCGCCGATCCTCCCGCAACCAGAACCCCTCTCCGTCCGGCATCCATCGAAGCTCGGAAACCACCCTGGAGGTCCGGGTGAAGCGGCGGATCCCCTCCTTCTCCTCCCAGGTGAACACGTCCCCCCTGGAAAGGAAGAGGAGACGCCTCCCCTTCGGCGACCAGAGGAAGGCCCGCACCCCGCTGTGCTTCGGGCCCTTCTTGTCCTTCGCGTCCGCCTCCCAGAAGGCCTCGGTGAGTTCCTCCCCCTCCTTCCCCGTACGCTTCGCCAGAGCCTTCAGGGCCGCACGGCGGGCGCGCACGACTTTGCGGTCGGCCCGGAAGAAGGCCGCGAGGATCCCGGCCGAGGTCAACCTCTTCACCGCTCCGGTTTCAACATCACAGAGGTAGAGGTCGTTGCCGTGCCTGCGCTCCCTTCGAGGTCTCCACAGGAAGGCGGCCGTCCTCGAATCGGCGGCGAAGGCGGGGGCTCGAGGCGTCGGACCGAAGAGTCCCCCCTCGGGAAACAGGTCCTCGAGCCCAAGGACCGCGGCCTTCCCCTCCCCGCGCCCGGTTTCGGGCGCGCGCCCGCGGGCAGGAAGCCCCCCGTCCTTCTGGAACGGAACGGGCAGGAGAAGAAAGGTCAGGAAGAGCGGAAGGGAACCCATCGTCATTCGAACCCCGGATCGATGCGGAACGGACCGGGGAAGGATAGCAGGCCCTCTTCCGCTCGTTCCCTCCGATGACAGGGGCTCCTTCGGGCGCTGAAGCGGGTCCCGGCCCTTCCGGAGCCTCGGATCAGAAGGTCGGGGTCATTCCGCCGGTCCCGAGTCCGAGACGCTTCTTCAGGAGCTTCTGTTCGCAGAGACTCCAGACGCTCGAGACGACCATGTAGAGGGCGAGTCCCGAGGCGTAGTTGTAGAGCATGATCCCGAAGATCAACGGCATGAACCGCATCATCTGCTGGGTCTGCCTTTGTTGGGGATCGTCCGGAAGCTTCTGGCCGAAGGAGTTGAGGACCCAGAAGATCATCATCAGGACGGGCAGCAAGTTGAAATACTCGGGAATCAGGAAGAACCCGCTGTCCCCGATGTGGAAGAGCCGGTCGGGCTGGGAGAGATCCTCGATCCAGCCGAGGAAGGGTTCGTGCCGGAGTTCGAAGGAGGCCCGGAGCATCGTGAAGAGCCCGAAGAAGACCGGCATCGTCAGGAACATCGGCAGGCATCCCATCAACGGCGGGAAGAGCTTGTGCTCCTTGTTGAACTTCATGAGTTCCTGGTTCAGCCGTTTCGGATCCTTCTCGTATTTCTTCTTCAGGGCGTCGAGCTGCGGTTTGAACTTGGCCATCCGCTTCTGGTAGAGCCCCATCGCCTTCATCTGCCGGTAGTTCAGCGGGCTGAGGGCGGCGCGCACGAGGATCGTCAGCACGATGATCGAAAGGCCCCAATTCCCGAAGAGTCCGTGGAAGAACTTCAGGATCGAGAGGAGGACCTTGCCGATCGAGGAGGCGCCCGGAGCGCAGAAGCAGGAGATCTGGTAATCGAGGTCGGCCGCCGCGAGGAAGGGCCGGTAGTCCTCGACCGCGTCGAAGAGATCGCGGTCCTTGGGACCGATGTAGATCCGGAACGAAAGTTCGCTCCGGCCCGGTCGCCCGTCCGATTCCGGATCCGGGATCTCCTGCTCGATCAGAAGGAGGGGGGCGATGTTCTGGTAGGCCTCGGCGTGGATCGTCTTCCGGAAGGGGAGCTTGAAGGCCTCGACCGCGCGGACGGCGCGCCGGGTTCCGGGGTCCGCGGGGAAGAGGATGCAGGTGAAGAAGCGGTTCGTGCTCCCGGCGTACGCGAAGCTCTGCCCGCCCAAGTTGACCCGCATGAGATCGGGAAGGTCGGGGGGATTGGGTTTCTTGTCCCCGGGGACGTGGGAGATCTCGAGTTCGCCCCGTTCCGTCCAGGCCGCGAAGGCCTGCGGAGGGTTCACGAAGCTGGCCCCGGGCGGGTCGGTCGCCATCGTGGCGGCTCCCCGGAGCTTGTAGCTGAAGACCTCCCCCGCGAGAGCCTTCGAGCGGTTCAGGATCCGCAGGGTCAAGCGGAGTTCGCGGCTCTCCGGGTCATGCGCGAAATCTCGTTCGAAGACGAGGCCGTTGTCGAGTTCGAGTCGGAACCTCGCTCCGCGGCCCTCGAGGTCCCCGACCCTGCGCCAGTGCAGTTCCTGCAACGGCACGCCCCAGCGGGAACCCGGCCTCTTCGGATTCTTGACGAGGTAGGAGCCCTTGAAGTCCTCGATGACGAAGGAGTAGAGGCCTTCCTCCTCGGCCCGGACGGCCTCGTAGAGCTCCCGGGTCGGCAGGTCCTCCCCGGGCTCGGTGCCCGGATGCTCGTAGAAATCGGTGAGACGGACGCTGCGCACCCCGCCCCCGAGGGAATCGAACTGGACGAGCATCCCGGGACGGCCGACGAGATCCGGGGGCACGGTCTCCGGAAAGGAGGACGGGAAGCGCTCCCAGGAAGCGGGGTTCACGACCGCGGGGGCCTTCGAGGGGTCGATCTCCAGGGAGACTTCGCCGGATTCCTCCTGCCGGCGCACTTCTCCCTCCTTCGGAGCGAAGACCGAACGGAGGAGCATGAAGGCGGCTAGCCCGAGCAGGATCGGGAAAAGGAAGCGTGTGATTCGATTCTCCATCGTGGGGTTTCCGCTCTTCCCTGGATTCAGCGGCCTACGGCGAGACGTTCCGCGAGGTATTCGGGAAGATCGGTGTCCCGGATCTTCCGGATCGTTCCTTCGACATCGTAGGTCACCCGCCGGAAGCGGACCGTGTCCCCGTCGAAGAGGACGTAGGAAGAACGCACGTCTCCGTCCCTCGGTTGCCCGATGGACCCGACGTTGACGATCGCCTTACCCGCTCCGAGCCGGAACCCTTCCGGAAACTCGCCGGGACTGCGGAATCCGCCGCTCTCCTCGTAGACCCCGGGAACATGGGAATGCCCGATGAAGCAGATCCGGGACTCGCCCATCCTCTCGAAACATTCCCGCATCTTCACCGGGTCCGCCGCATCGGAGGGAAGGAGGTATTCGCGCACCGGATCGCGGGGGGAGCCGTGCACGCAGAGGATCTCCCCCTCGCTCCATCGCTCCGGCATCGAGGAGATGTAGTTCCAGAGCCGGAAGTTCTCGTCCCGACCCCGGTCCTTCGAGTTGAGCTGGTCCTTCGTCCACTCGATCGCGGCCCGGGCCTTCGGATTGAAATCCGCGGCGTAGAACATCGCCCCCTGCTCGTGGTTCCCGAGCAGGCAGACCTCGCAGATGTCCATGATCCGCTCCAGGCATTCCCGGGGCTCGGGTCCGTACCCGATGACGTCCCCGAGGCAAAGGAAACGGCCGGCCCCCTCGGCCCGGGCGTCCTCGAGCACCGCCTCCAGGGCGGCGGTGTTGCCGTGAATGTCGGAAAGGAATGCGATCATCGTCGAGGAGATCCGGTCCGGCCCCCGGATCGGCCTTGCCGTCCCGAGAAAGGCGAAGCAATCTAGGATCCGTGCCTCCGGACTTCCAGTCGGGAACCAGGAAGCAGGTCGACATGCGAACGCTCGGTTGGATTCTTGCGATCTTCCCGGTCCTTCTGGTCTCGGGGCCGGACCGACCCCCCGGCCCCGGGGGGGAAGGGTTCTGGCCCGTCCATCCCCTCCTCCGTCAGGGGGATCCGGCCCGCCGTCCGATCCTTCGCTGGGTTCCCGGGGAACGGACCCCGACCCTCCGGGACTACGAGGACTGGCTGTTCTCCCGCCAGGGAACGACCGACCTCGAAGCCTTTCTCTTCGAGGCCGCCGTCGCCCGGGCGAGTTCGGAGGCGGGTCTCGAGGAGGAGATCCGACGGGAAGCCCGGAAACGCTGCGAGATCGAGATGCGGAGCCGGGGAACGGACCCCGACCCGCGGCTCGACCGGGACCTCAGGAACCGCTTTCTCGGAATCTTCCGCCACGAACTCCGGGTCGCGGCCCTCGTCCGGCGGAACCGCAAGCCCGACGAGGCCGCCCTGCGCCCCCTCTTCGAGGAGAAGTACGGGGTCGACGGGGTCAAGGTCGAGGTGGACCATGCCCTGTTCTCCTTCCTCGTGACCCGCCGGATGCTCCTGGAGCGGAACCCGAAGGGGGGGGAACCGAGTCCGGAACTCCTCGAGCGGAAGACGCGGGAACGCCTGCAGTCCCTGCTCGATCGAGGAGCTGACTTCGACCGGGTCCTCGCCGCCTCCGACGAACCCGGGGTGGCCGAGGCCCTGCGCGACCCGAAGACCCGCGGGAAGGCCGGGCGCATCGAGGGATACAACTACCAGCGGTACGGGACCGCCTTTGCGGCCGCCGTCCGCCGCCTTCGCGCCGGCGAGGTCTCCGGCCCCGTCCGGAGCAGCCACGGCTGGCATCTGATCCGACTCGTCTCCCGCAAGAGGACGCGGTTCGAGGACGTCCGGGAGGAACTCGTGAAGGCCTACCTCGAGGCCCCTCCCGACCGCGCGGAAAGACTCGCCTTGCGGGAGGCCCTGTTCCGCCGCTACGAGGTCCGGCGTGCCGACTGATCCCCCGACCTGCGGACCCTTTCCCGCGCGGGCGGAGCGCGCGCCCCTCCTCGTCCTGAGCGGGCCGACCGCCAGCGGGAAGACCGACCTCGCCCTCGAACTGGCCGCGCGCCACGGGCTCGAGATCCTCTCGGTCGATTCGATGGCCGTCTACCGCGGCATGGACGTCGGGACCGCCAAACCCACCTTGGAGGCTCGGGCCCGTGTCCCCCACCACGGGCTCGACCTCGTCGACCCCTCCGAGGACTTCGACGCCGCGCGATACTGCGCCCACGCGGACCGGGTCCGGGCGGAGGTCGCGGCCCGCGGGGGCCGGTTGCTGCTCGTAGGAGGAACCCCCCTCTACCTGATGGCCTTCCTGCGCGGCTTCTTCGAGGGCCCGAAGGCCGACCCCGGCCTCCGGGAGGAACTCCTGGCCCTCGAGAGAGGCGAGCCCGGCCGCCTCCATGCCGAACTCGCCCGCGTCGATCCCGAGGCGGCGGCCCGCATCCACCGGCACGACCGCAAGCGTCTGGTCCGGGCCCTCGAGGTGCACCGTCGGACCGGACGGCCGATCAGCCGTCTCCAGCGACAGTTCGACGAAGGCCCCCCTCGCCATCCCTACCGGGGCGTCTGGCTCTCTCTCCCGAGGGAAGTCCTCCGGGAACGCGTCCGGGAACGCTGCCGGCGCATGTTCGAGGCCGGGCTCGTCGACGAGGTCCGTAGGATCCGCGCGGCCGGGGGCTTCGGGAAGACAGCGGGGGTCGCGATCGGCTACCGGGAGGTCCTGGCCTTCCTCGACGGCGAACTTCCGGCCGATCGACTCGTGACGAAGGTCCGCGCGCACACCCATCGTCTCGTCCGCCGGCAGGAGACCTGGCTCCGGCGTTTTCCGGGTCTCGTCCGTCTTGACCTGCAGGACCTCACCAGGGAGGAGGCCCTGGAACGGCTCGAGACCGAGTTTGACCTCGGACCCCGCTCCTCCGGCGGAGATCCCCGGTGAGGCCGAGGCGCCCGAAGAGCACGAACCCCCTTCGGAGGAGGCGATCCGCCCCCTCCGAGCCGGTCTCGGATCCCGCTCCCGCCCGGATCCTCGCCCTCTGCCGGGAGATGGGCCTGCATCCCCCCTCCTCGGCCCTGCCCCCGCTCTGCGCGTATCTCCGGCGCATGCTCGAATGGAACCGGCGCGTGAACCTCAGCGGGATCCGGGACTTCGACGCGGCGCTCTGTCTGCACGTCGTCGATTCCCTCCAGGTCCTCGAGGCCGTGGAGGCCGAACCCCGCTGCGTCGTCGACCTCGGCAGCGGCAACGGCTTTCCGGGCGTCGCGGCCGCCGTCCTGTGGCCCGAGGCCCGCGTGGTCCTCGTCGAACGCACCCGGAAGAAGGCCCGCGCGATCCGAGCCTGCCTCGAGGCCTCGAAGCTCGGACGGGTCGAGGTGGCGGAGCTCGACGCCTCCCAGATCCCGGCCCACGAGCCCTCGCTCCTCGGGACCGCCGATCTCTGCCTTTCGCGCGCGACCGCCTCCCTCGACCGGGTCAACGCCTGGGCCCGCCCGCTCTGCCGTCCCGGAGGCCGGATCTGCCACTGGAAGGCCGCCCATATCGCCCCGGAAGAACGCCGCCGCGCGCTCGCCGGGCCGAAGGTCCGCGGACTCCGATCCCTCGCGGACCTCCCCTACCGCCTTCCGCCCCCTTCTCCCGGGGGGGAAGCGAGGGAACGTCGGCTGATCCGTTACTTCCTGCCCTGACCCCCGCCCGGGGCCTCGAAGGGCTTCCCCCCGACGAGGTCCTTCCAGCGCAGTTCCCAGGAGGCCCGCTCCCCCTCGGCGAGCCGCCGTCGAACCCGTTTCGTGATCCGCCGGCCCTCGGCGTCGAGGTGACGGACCTCGAGCGTGTAGGCGCCGGGAGCCAGGGTCCCGAGGTCGATCCAGGGGGAGGCCCCGTTCCCGCCGCCCTTCCCTCCGAGGAGGCTCCGGAAGATCGCGGACAGCGACCGGCGCCCGACCACCCGGCCTCTCTCGTCCAAGACCCGCACGCTCCCCGGGGGGAACGGTCTGCCGTCGCGATCGAGCACGCGGACCCGGACCCTTCCTCCCCGCACGACCGGGACGCGGATCTCGGGGTTCTCCCCGGGGCGCAGGACGGCCTGGACCGCCTCGGCCTGCGCGAGGTCCCGGTGTTCGACCTCGATCCTCCAGGACCCGGGGGGCAGGCCCCGGACCCGGAACCGTCCCGAGGCGTCGCTGCGGGTCGTGCGGCGAAGTCCGCGCCGCAGGCGGTCCGCGAGTTCGGCGGTCCCCCCCCTCGCGGCGGCGGGGCTCCAGGTTCCGGTCCCCTCGGATCCCGTGCCCGGGAGCACCCGCACCGTCGCCCCGCCAACCGGAAGGCCCCGTCCGTCGAGGATCCTCCCCCGGAGAACCCCAGCGGGGGGAAGCCTGAGCACGAGGCCCTCCCGCTCTCCCCCTGCGTCGAGCAGGATCCCCTCGAGGGTCGTCTCCCCCCAGCGGTCCGCGACCCGCCCCCGCGGTTCGGCCGCGAGCTTCCAGCGTCCGGCGGAGAGCCGGCGGATCTCGAAGCTCCCGTCGGCCCGGCTCGTCGCCCGTCCCTGGATTCCGAAACCGCGGAGGAGCCCGACGAGACCTCCGGGTCCTCCCCCGTCCTCGGGAAGGGCCCGCACCCGGACGCCGGGCAGGGGGCGCCCCTCGCTATCCACGACTCTCCCGGCGAGGCGCCCTCCCGGGAACGCGAGGTCCTTCCGCAGCCTCCTGGGCCCCCGGGGGACCACGAGGGACCGCATCGCCCCGATCGGCCGCCCGCCCCCGTATTTCGTGATGCGCACGAGGTAGCGCCCGGGAGGCAGGGAGCGGCATTCGTAGTCGCCGCGGTCGTCCGCCGTCGCCGTGCGGAAGCCGACTCCGAGCGGACCCTCCCGGTCCTGCCCGAGAAAGGAGACGACCGCCCTGGGAAGGGGTCTCCCGCCCTCGAGGACCCGCCCGAAGAGGTCGACTCCGGCCTCGCTTCGGTCCTTCAGGTCGAGGCGTGTCCACCGTCCTTCCCGGACCCGGGCCGCCTTGACCCGCAAGGCCCCGACGAAGGAGGCCATCGGGTCGGCGATCTTGACGTCGACCCGCGACTTCGCGACGAGGTAGGGTCCGGGGACGAGGCGCTCGATCCGGTAGAAACCCCGCTCGTCGGTCACGGCCGAGCGCAGGACGCCCTTCGCGACCGAAAGGGCGAGCACCATCGCCCCTTCGAGCGGGCGTCCGTCGAAGCCGGTCACCCTTCCTTCGATCCCGCCTCCCGACCCGAGTTCCAGGATCAGGGGCCCCTTCGCCGGAAGCTCCACGACCTTCGAGGCCTTGGCCCAGCGGGGATGCCGCGCGGTGATCCGCAACCTGCCCCGGGGCAGCCCTTCCAGCACGAAACGGCCGTCGGGCCCGCTGAGGACCGAGCGGGCGCTCAGGACCGAGGAGAACGACATCAGGTCGAGGTCCTCGGGTTCGGCCTCGATCCGGAACGGGAGCAGGGACGGGGAGCGTCTCCGGCCCGGGGGCCGCCAGGTCACCTGCGCCTGCGCCAAGCCCTTGCCGGATGCGAGGACCCGGCCTTCGAGCCGGAACCCCGGCCGCAGCCGGATTTCGACCTCGGTGGAATCCCCCGCCGGCACCTTCTTCCTGACCTCGAGGAATCCCTCGGCCGCGACCCGGAGTTCGAGGACCTCCCGGGGAAGGGGGCCGAGCCGGAACCGCCCCTCCGCGTCCTGGATCTCGTCCTCGCGGCCCCGGGACCAGGGGCTGCGATCGGTGTAGGGATTGACGCTCCGGGCAGGTCTCCCCCAACGGGGTCCGATCGGGAGGCGTCCCTTCCCGGACGGCTGGGCCCAAAGGCGGAACCGGGGGACCGGAGCGCCCCGCTCGTCGAGGACCCGTCCGGTGATCCAGCGCCCACGGTCCATGCGCAGCTCGACCTCGGGCCAACCCTTCTTTCCCCGACGGCACTGGAGCCGCCCCTCGAGATATCCCCGCTTCTCTCCGGTCAGGAAGAGCCGCGTCCCCTGGATCCCCTCGAGACGGAAGCCCCCGTCGGGCCCGCTCCGGGTCTCCACCCGACGGAGTCTCAAGAGGTCCGCGAAGTCGACCCCGCGGGGAGGGTCCATCGGCCGCGCGGCGACCCGGACCCCGGGCAGGGGTTTCCCCGAGGCCCCCACGACCCTCCCCCGGAGGACCTCCCCCCGGGGAAGGACGAGGTCCACCTCCACGGCCCCGGCCTCGGGGACCAGGAGCTTGCGGGGCTCCGACAGCCCTCTCCCCCGGGCGAGTCCCGCGACCGCGATCGGCCCCCGCCCGACGTTCGGGATCTCGAAACGCCCCCCCTCTCCCGCCGCGACCGGGTTCGACGGACCGAGCGAGAACAGGGCCCGTTCGAGGTCCAGGTAGACGTAGCCGACGAGGGCTCCGGGAAGGGGCCGGCCTTGGCTGTCCCTCACCCGTCCCCGCAGGGTCCCCCCGGCGCCCGGGCGCAGGAGGACATGGATCTCGCCCCCCGGCTCGAGGACGAGACCTCTCCGGGTCGCGGGGGCGAAGCCCGAGGGGAGGGCCGTCACCGCGTACCCGCGCCCCGGGGGCACCCCCGGAAACACGAAACGCCCCTCCTCGTCGCTCCGGGTCTCCACCCAGCGATAGGAGCCCGAGGCCAGTTGCGCGAGGAAGGCGTTCGCCCCCGGACGCAGCACGACGCGGGCCCCTGCCACCGCGGTCCCGTCCGCGGCGAGAATCCGTCCGAGAAGGCGCGCCCCCCGGTCCAGGAGGAGGTCGACCCCGTCCCTAGGCTCGTCCCGGACGAGTCGGACGGCCCTAGGCGCCCGGAGGAAGACCCCCCGCCCGCCCGCGTCCAGGAAAACCCTGCCCGGAGGAAGTCCGCGCAGTTCGTAGACGCCCTCCGGCCCGCTCGTCGTCCGGGCCAGGACCCGGACGGCCGGAGGTTCCGGGCGCGGTTCCCAGAATCCCTTCCTAAGCAGGTCCCGGATCCCGACCTCGATCCGCGCGAAGGAAGGAGGACGGTCGAGAGCGCGGACCTCGATTCCGGCGAGGGGACGCTTCGTTCCGAGGGCGAGGACCCTCCCCCGAATCCGGGCTCCCGCGGCCCCGGAACCCCTCCTCCTGGCCGGCAAGGCTCCCGGACTCGAGGCCTCCTCGGGATTCCCGGCCCGCTCCGCGCCGAGACCCTCCTCCGGAGCCTCTCCCCTCACTCCGGGGATCGGGGGTGAGTCCTCCCCGGGGAGGCCGCCCCGGAGAGCCCAGAACGCCCCTCCCCCGAGGAGCAAGGCCAGAAGGACCCAGAACGAGGGTCTTCCCGGAATCCTCGCTTTCCTTCGATTTCGCTCCATCCGGCAATCCCTGGTTCGTGTGCAGGCGAAGAGGGGTTCGAGGTCGGACTCGATCCGGCCACTTCGCCGGATTCCTCAGGTTCTTTGAAGATTCTGCAGCGCCTCCTCGAAGGCGGGCCAGCTCTTTCCTACGCAAGAGACATCCGAGAGACGAAGCCGAATCCCGCGGGCCGCCTTCAAGACCCGGAAGGCCATCGCGACGCGATGGTCGCCGCGGGTGTCGATTCGGGGGATCTCCGCCCGCCTTTCGCTCGAATCCCCGGGAATCCCCCCGGTGAATTCGAGGCCTCCCGGGTTCTCCCGGACCCAGAGCCCGAGGGCGGCGAGCCCCGCGGCCATCGCCCGGATCCGGTCGCATTCCTTCGTCCGCAGCCTGGGAGAATCCCCGAGCCGGTGGCGCCCCGGCCGGGACGCCAGCATTACGCAGAGGGCCGGAAAGACGTCCGGGCGTTCTTCGAGATCCAGGATCTCGACCCCACCCTCGCCTGAAGCGGGCAGGTAGCGGAGGACCTCGCCCTCTTCCTCGAAACGTCCCCCGAAGCCTTCGAGGTCCGCGCGCAGACGGAGGTCCGGATGCGGCAGGTCCGGGTCCAGGCCTTGGAGTTCGACCGTCCGTCCGGTCAGGAACCCGTACGCAAGGGGGAAGGCCATGGCCGAGGGATCGGAGGGGAGACGGAGATCCAGGTCGGGAAAGGTCCTCTCGACGGACGAAGCGAAGGAGACATCGAGGGCTCCTTTCGTCTCCTCGACCCGGACCCGGAAACCGAAACGCCGGAGCCAGGCGAGGCTCAGACGGAGATAGCCCCGGGAGGCCTCGCCCTCGAAACGGATGCGGCCCTTCGGTTTCCGCAGCGCGAGCCCGAGGAGGAGACCCGTCGCTCCCTGGCTGCCCCCCTCGAGGGAGAGACGCACCCCTTCCGGAAGGGTCAGGCCGGGAGATTCGATCTCGAAGGGGACCCTTCCCTCCTCCACAGCGAAACGAAAGCGCGCCCCAAGGTCCTCGAGGAAAGAACGGATCGTTCCCAGTGGCCGGCGGGCGAGCCCCGGATCCCCGGTGAATCCCACCCTGCCGCCGAAGAGGCCGACGAGGGCGGTCAATACCCTGAGGGCGGTTCCATTCTGGCGCAGGTGCAGGACAGGGTTCCCGGAAACCGGCCCTCCCCCGGTCCCGCGAAGCCTGCAGAACCCCTCCTCCCGGCGATCCTCGACAAGTTCGAGCCAGCCGAGTCGGACAAGGGCGTCCAGGAGAACGGAAGCGTCCTCGTTCATCGGCCCCGCGAAGCGGATCCGCCCGGCGGAACCCGTCAGCGCGACGAGGCAGAGGACCCGCTGGAGGCTGCTCTTGCAGGGGGGCAGGGTGCAGCGTGCGGGCGGCGTTCCGGTCATCGGGACCTCTTCCGATCGGGCTTGGATTCGACCTGTCCTCCGGCCAGGATGGGCGCCACTTCGACTTCCTGCAACGCCGGAGCCCGGATGACTCCTCCTCCCCCCGCCGTCCTCCACACTGATCTCCCCTGCGCGAAGAAGCTCGGCGAGGGCAAGGTCCGAGACATCTACGCGCTCGGCGGAGACCTCCTCCTCGTCGCGAGCGACCGCGTCTCCGCCTTCGACGTCGTCCTGGGGAACGGCATCCCGGGCCGGGGCGTCGTCCTGACCTCGCTCTCCTCGTTCTGGTTCCGGATGACCCGGGACATCGTCGACAACCACTGTCTCGGCACGGAGGTCGAGAACTGGCCCGAACTCGATCCGGAAAGTCGCGAACTCCTCCGGGGACGCGCGATGCGCTGCCAGAAGGCCGATCCCCTCCCCGTCGAATGGGTCGTCCGCGGCTACCTCACCGGGAGCGGTTGGAAGGACTACCTCCGGGAGGGCAGGGTCTCGGGAGTCGAACTCCCCGACGGGCTCGGCCACGCGGCCCGTCTCGACCCGCCGATCCTGACCCCGTCGACGAAGGCGGAGAGCGGGCACGACGAACCGATCTCCTTCGAGGAAGTCGTCTCCCTCCTCGGAGAGGAGCATGCCCGGCGCGGACGGGACCTGGCGCTCGCCCTCTACGAGAGAGGAAGGGATTTCGCTCTCGAGAAAGGCTTCGTCATCGCGGACACGAAGTTCGAGTTCGGGCTCTTCGACGGAAAGATGATCCTGATCGACGAGTGCCTGACCCCCGACAGCTCCCGCTTCTGGCCGGCCGACCAGGTCCGTGAGGGAGCCTTCCCGGAAAGCTACGACAAGCAGGTCGTCCGCGACTGGCTCGAAAGGAGCGGATGGGACAAGCGGCCCCCCGCCCCCTCCCTTCCGGACGAGGTCGTCCGGGAGGCCCTCGGCCGTTATCTGCACATCCATGAGGCCCTGACCGGCCGCAGTCCTTTTTGAACCCTCTCCTCTTCTCCAGGATCCTCAGGTGAGATCGATGGCTCCACCGGTCGTCTTCGTCATGGGTTCCGATTCGGACCTCCCCGTTCTCCAGGAGGGATTCGACCTTCTCGAGTCCCTCGGCGTCTCCTTTGGAGCGCGCATCCTCTCCGCGCACCGGACGCCGAAGGAAACCCAGGAGTTCGCCGCCTCGGCGGAGCGCGAGGGCGTCCGGATCCTCGTCGCTGCGGCCGGGCTCGCGGCGCACTTGGCCGGCGTGCTCGCGGCCCACAGCACTCTCCCGGTCGTCGGGGTTCCGATGCCGGGCTCCTCCCTCGGGGGGGTCGATGCACTCTATTCGACCGTGCAGATGCCCGGCGGCGTCCCGGTGGCCTCGATGGGCATCGGCAAGGCGGGGGCGAAGAACGCCGCTCTCTTCGCGGTCCGGATCCTCGCCCTGCAGGACGAGGCCCTGCACGCGCGGCTCCGGGAGTTCATCGAGGCCCAGGCCGAAAGAGTGAAGGCGAAGGACGTCGAACTCCGGAAGCGCTACGGCTGGGACGACTGAGGTGGACGCCCGCCCGATCCCCGCGATCCGCTGGGAAGGGGGTCCCGAGGGTCGCCTCCTCCTCCTCGACCAGACGAAGCTCCCCTCGAAGCTCGAGGTCCTCGAGATCCGGGACGTCGAGAGCCTGGCCCGCGCGATCCGCGAACTCGCGGTCCGCGGAGCCCCCGCGATCGGGGTCGCCGCCGCCTACGGTGGGGTCCTGGCCCTCCGGGAGAGCCCGCCCTCGCCCCGCGAGCGCCTTGAGGAGGCCCTTGACCTTCTGGCCGCCTCTCGTCCGACGGCCGTGAACCTCTTCCACGCCCTTTCCAGGCTCCGGCGCCGGGCGGCGGCCCTTCCTGGCGAAGACCCCGCGACCCTGGCCGCGGCCCTCCTCGACGAGGCGCGAACCCTCCATCGGGAGGACGAGGACCTCTGCGCCTCCCTCGGCCGGCACGGGGCGACCCTCCTCGAGGACGGCATGACCGTCCTCACGCATTGCAACACCGGCCGGCTCGCGACGGCCGGCGTCGGAACCGCCCTGGCCTGCATCCTCACCGCGCACCGGGAAGGCAAGCGCCTTCTCGTCTACGCGGACGAGACGCGCCCCCTCCTCCAGGGGGCGCGCCTGACCCTCTTCGAACTCGCCGAGGCCGGGATCGAGGCCCGCCTCCTCGTCGACGGGGCCGGCCCGGGCCTCCTGCTCGCCGGGGAGATCCAGGCCGTCTTCGTCGGGGCGGACCGCATCGCCGCCAACGGCGATACGGCCAACAAGGTCGGAACCCTTCCCCTCGCCCTGGCCGCGTCGAGGGCGGGGGTCCCGTTCTACGTCGTCGCTCCGTCCACGACCCTCGACCCCTCCCTTCCCGACGGGAGATCCATCCCGATCGAGGAGCGGGACGGGGATGAGGTGACCTCCCTCCTCGGCGACAGGGTCCCCCCGGGGACCCGGGCCCGGAATCCGGCCTTCGACGTCACTCCGGCCGACCTGATCACGGCCCTCGTGACCGAGCACGGAATCTGCCGCAGTCCCGACCGGGACGGGATCAAGGCCCTCCTCGACTCCGGTCGATAAGGGACGGACGCGCCCGCGCGCCCGACCGAAGGAGGAAGCCGCACATGAGCCCGTCCACCCGAAGGAAAGCCGCCGCCACGGCCTCCCGGAGCACGCCGGCCCGGCGCCGTTCCAAGGCCACGTCGAAGAAGGGGACCGCCAAGAAGCGCGATTCGAAGAAGGCCTCCTCGAAGAAGGGAAAGGCCCAAGGTTCCGCGACCCGCAAGACGGGTTCTCGTTCCCCTTCTCGGAGCATAGGGAAGACCTCCGCCAAGACGAAGCCGAAGAAGACCCTCTCCAAGGCGAAGACGGCGAAGAAGCCGATCCGGAAGGACCCGGACCTCGAGATCGACGCCGAGGTCATGGCCTTCATCCGGGCCATCGACCAGTACAAGAAGCGGGAGAACCGCCCGTTCCCGGGTTGGAGCGAGATCCTCGCAATCCTCAAGGACCTGGGCTACCGCAAGGTTTCGGGCTGAGAGGTTCCGGGCCGATCCGGGGAGGCGACCGGGGGCCGAGGCGGCCCCCCCATTTCCCGAGGGCCCCTTGCACGGAGGGGGGGAGGATGCTTGCATGTCCGGCCGTACCGGCGGCGGGGGAAACGGCCCCTCCCCCGCCGCGGACCGGATCCGGTCTCATGAAGCCCGACCTCGAGAGCATCCGAAGCATCGTCTCCTCCGTGACGGGACTCCCCGCCGTCGAACTCGAGGGCGATGCGGACTTCCTCGCCTCCGGCCTGCTCGACTCCCTCCAGGTCGTAGAGATCGCCGGGGCGCTCGAGGACCGCTTCGGGATCCGTCTCGATCCCTGGGATTTCATCCCCCGGAACTTCGCGAACCTCCGGGCGCTCCTGGCGCTCTGCCGGAGTCGCGTTCCCGGGACCGGGCGCGGGGCCGAGGTCGCCTAGGAACCGGCCGGCCCCTCCATTCAGGGCGATTCAGGGCGCGTAGCGTTCGATCTCGACCTCGAAGCGCTCCGCCAGGCTCCGGAAGCTCGTCACCGTATGGTGCACGGTCCCCCGGGGCACGGCGACGTAGGTTCTCGGAGTCTCGTCCCCGGGGATCACGAAGCCCTTAGCGTCCTTGAACACGACCTTGACGAGGAGCTCGAGTCGTTCCCCTCCCAGGTTCCGGAGGGGAATGACGAGCCGAAGCCTGCCGGAATCGAGGCGGTCCTCCCGGACGGTCCCGACCTCGAGCGAACCCATGAGGGTCGGGTCGACGAGGACCGGGCCTTCGCGGACGCTCCGCCCGTCCACGAGCGGGAGGCCGGGCCCGGGGACGGGAAGGGGGACGCATCCGCCGGCCGCGAGGAGACCGAGGCACAGGACCGGGAGGAGGACCCGGAGATTCGGGAGCATCCTCCGATCCTCGCAGGGTCGTGAGGCGGGAAGGAGCGGAATCGCATGCATGAGGGTCATTCCTCCTGGCCGGGGCATCCTCGAAGCCGCGCCGCGCGCGGGCCCCTTCGCGAGGATACCGGCGGGTTGGGGTTCCGGAGCAAACTCCATTCCCCGCGCTTTCCGGCGGACTTCGGCCCGTCATCGCCGGATTCCAGGTTTCCCGTCCCCTTCGGGAGACGCTCCCCCCCCAGGTCAGCGCTCGATCCGGGCCAGAGCCCGCCCGCGATGGTCGAGCACGGCGGTCCGGAATCCGATCGGGACGACGAAGCGCAGCGCGAGCACGACGAGCCCCTTCCTTGGGAAACGGGCTCCCCGCCCCTCGGGACGGCGCGGGGAGAGCAGGCTGTAGTCCCAGAGCTGCCCGACCGGATCGATGCCCTCGCGCAGCAACCGGATCCGTCCGGGTCCCCCGTCGAAGCGGTCGAGGACGAGGTCCCCGGGATGGAAACCGACCGGAAGGTTCTTCAACCGCACCCGAATCTCGACGAGTTCGTTCTTTCGGGCCAGGGGGTGCGTCCGGAAATCCTCGGGGACCGGATCGACCTGCCGGACGGAGGAGACCTGGGCGGCGATCCAGCGGCGCCGGCCCTTCGCGGTCCGGGAGACTTCCGACTCGGCCTGGAGGATCATCCAGCCGCTCAAGACCACGGCTCCGACCATCGAACCGAGCAGGACTCCGATCCGTACCGGCATGGGGATCATGGCCCTATATATCGGCCGAATCCCCGCGCTCCTTGCCGGAGGGCCGGATGGGGGCGGGAACGGGCCCTAGTCCTCGAGAGGCAGGAGAAGGGTGAAGCCCCGTGGGGACCGGGAGAACCGCGCCCCCAGGACCTCCCAGCGGAATCTCTCCCAGGCCTCCTTCCGGCCCCTGGGGAGGTCCGATGCGGTCTCGAGTTCGAGGCGGACCCGGCCCTCTCCCCCCGACGACGACAGCGCGATCCGTCCCCCCTCCCCCCCCCAGGAGAGCCCGAAGAGGAGATCCTCGAGTTCCGCGGGGGGGATCCGGACCCTGCACGGGCCTACTTCCGACAGGTCGAGTTCGACCCGCCCACCCTCCCCCTCGACCGCACGGACGAAGTCGGAAAGGAGGGAAGGGAGGTCGCAGGGGGTGTTTTCCCCCCCTTGCGAGCGCAGCAGGCGGTGTGCGAGATCGAGGGCGGCCTCGATCTCCAGGACGGCGGCGAGCGCGCGCTCGAGATCGGCCCTCACCGCCGGATCCTCCGTCCTCTCGAGGGCGAGGTCGAGGGAACCGAGGACGACACCGAGACGGTTCCGGACCTCGTGCGCGAGCCCGCGGCCCGCTTCCACCCATCCATCGCCTCGAGATTCCGGCCTCGTCATCGGTCGATCTCCTTCGCGCCGGCTGACGCATCCGGGGGACCCGCCCTCCCCTCACTCCTCACGGCGGGATTCTCCCCGGGCTCCCCCGCGAAAGGGAAGCGGCGACCTCGGATGTCCGACGACCCAGCCCGGCTCGAACCATACCCTTCCGCCCTCTTCCCGCCGGATCCTCTGGGTATTGGACCGGGTCCCGTCCGCGTGGACCCAGGTCTGCAGGCCGGTCACCGGGTCGGTGTCGATCCGGATCACCGGAGCGTAGGGCCTCCCCGCCTCGAAGCCGGGAAAGGGAGGCGCCTCGAGGACTCCGTTCAACGGGGGCAGCCAGGTCCCGTCCGGGAACACCGCGGCGCCGGGGGGAGGTGGCCCGGTCCGGCCGATCCCCCGTCTCGGGCTTCCCAGAGTCCCGGAGTCCTTCCTTCGAGGAGGACCGTCTCCATTCCGCGCGGCTGGGCCTTCCCCCGTTCCGACGCCCCGCCCCTTCGCGGGGGGAGCGACGGACCGGGCCTCCGGGTCGGGCGGATTCCTCCCCTCCGTCCGCGAATCGCTCCTCCCGAGGAGGAAGACGGCGGGGATTCCGAGGAGGAGGATGCCGCTCGAGCAGAGGATCCGGAGACTCGTTCGTTTCATGACCGGAGGCCGTCCTTCGGGTCTTCCAGCAGCGCGCGGGACCTCGGGGAAAGCATACCCGAGCGCCCTCCCCCGCTGCGTCATTCCGGCGCGAGGGGAGACTCGGCTTTTCTTGCCCTCCCGGAGCCCCCCCCGTACAGTCCTTCCCGATTTCACGGATCCGCCGACCTCGGCAATGGGCATTTCAGGGGAATCCCGACCGGGAGAGGGCCATGCTGGCCGATTACGTTCCGATCCTGATCCTGCTTCTCGTAGTGATCGGTTTCGTCGTCTTCAACCTGGCCGTTTCCGAGATCCTCGGGCGCCGGCGGGCGACTCGGGGAAAGGCCAGCACGTATGAATGCGGCATCGACCCGGAGACCAATGCGCGCGGGCGGTTCTCGGTCAAGTTCTTCCTCGTCGCCGTCCTGTTCATCCTCTTCGACATCGAGTCGGTCTTCCTGATCCCCCTCGGGGTCAACCTGAAGGCCTTCGCCGCCGCCGGGGCGGGGACCTTCCTCCTCGTCGAGATGATCCTCTTCATGGTCGTCCTGGGCCTGGGACTCGCATACATCTGGAGGAAGGGAGGGCTCGAATGGGATTGACGGTCGAAGACCTCCGCGCGGAATTCGGCGAGGAGATCCGGGATGCGGAGGCCTATCTTCCGCCGGCCGACGGGATCCCGGGCTTCGTCGTTCCGAAGACGCGCCTCCTCGAAGTCCTCGAGAGCCTGTCCGGATCGACCGGATCCGGCTTTCCGGCCCTCGCCTCCCTGACCGCGACGGACGAGAGCCTGCCTCGGGCGGACGCGGAGGATAGCTCTCCGGCCCTGCGCCCCGGCGCCCGGGCCCGTTTCCGCGTCGTCTACCATCTCTCCCGGATCGGGGAGGGGACGGGACCGCGCTGCCTGCGGCTCGTCGTCTGGCTCGACGACGGAGAGGCGATCCCGAGCTGCACGGGCCTGTTTCCCGGCGCGAACTGGATGGAACGCGAGGTCTACGACCTCTTCGGCATCCCCTTCGAGGGCCATCCCGACCTCAAACGGATCCTGATGCCCGACGGTTACGAAGGGCATCCCCTCCGCAAGGACTTTCCTCTTCGGGGCTTGTCTCCCGACCGACTCTACAGGCAGTGGCACCTCTCGCGGGGCGCGCGCTGAATCCCTCTTCACCGGGATCACGAAGCATGGAGACCAAGGTCATCGAGATCGGGACGCAGGGGATCTCTCCGATCCATCGGCGAATCCAGGAAAACCGCGAAGAGCGGGAACGTCTGAGCCGGGAGTTCGGCCACGAACTCCACGAGGACCTCCTGACCCTCAACATGGGGCCGCAACACCCCTCGACCCACGGGGTGCTCCGCATCGTCCTGACCCTCGACGGCGAGATCATCGTCGACGCCGAACCCGTCGTCGGCTACCTCCATCGAGGCAAGGAGAAGATGGCGGAGAGCCTCCGCTACTTCCAATACATCCCCCATACCGACCGCCTCGACTACCTGGCCCCCCAGATCAACAACGTCGCGTTCTGCAGGGCCGTCGAGAAGGCCTGCGGGCTCGAGATCCCGCCCCGGGCCCAGGCCATCCGCGTCATCGTCATGGAGATGATGCGGATCATGAGCCACCTGATCTACATCGGGACGACGGCTCTCGACATCGGCGCGGCCTCGATCTTCTTCCATTCCTTCCGGGAACGGGAGGATCTCTACGACCTCGCGGACATCATCACCGGCCAGCGGATGAACAACGCCTTCATCCGGATCGGAGGGGTCGGAAACGACATCTCCACGGAGACCCTGAAGAGGGTCCGGGAGTTCGCCGCGGCCTTCCCGGGGAAGGTGGACGAATACGAGAAGCTCCTGACCGGCAACCGGATCTGGTGGGAGCGGAACCGGGACATCGGGATCATCGAGGCCGAGGAGGCGATCAAGTTCTCCCTGACGGGCCCGAACCTCCGGGGATCCGGGGTCGAACACGACCTCCGCCGGGTCGATCCCTATTGCGGCTACGAGAACTACGACTTCGAGGTCCCGGTCGGATCGGTCGGCGATTGCTTCGACCGCTACCTCGTGCGGATCGAGGAGATGCGGCAGAGCGCCCGCATCATCCTCCAGGCCGTCGACAAGCTGCCGCCGGGGGAGATCTACGCTGAGGACCGGAGGTTCGTCCTGCCGCCGAAGGAGAAGGCCTTCACGAGCATGGAGGAGCTGATCCACCAGTTCGAGGTCGTGGCGGAGATGAAGGTGCCCCGCGGAGAGGTCTACGCCGCGGTCGAAGCGGCGAAGGGCGAACTCGGGTTCTATCTCGTGGCCGACGACGGTCCCAGGCCCCACCGCCTGCACATCCGCTCCCCATCCTTCATCAACCTGCAGGCCCTGCCGAAGCTCTCCCGCGGCAGATACATCTCGGACATGGTCGCCATCATCGGAAGCCTCGATTTCGTCATGGGCGAATGCGACCGCTGAGGAGTTGAGGAAGATGGAAACGAGCACGACGAAAGCCCCCCTGCCCCCCGATCGGACGGCCTGGTGGGAACGCCGCAAGGCCTGCTTCCCGGAGGCCCGGGCGATCCTTCTTCCCCTCCTCCACGACATCCAGGATCATCGCGGGCTCGTGGACGGCGAGGCGATGCAGTGGGCCGCGGACTTCGTCGGGATCTCCCCCGTGGAGGTCTATGGGGTCCTGACCTTCTATTGGATGTACGACCTCGAACCTCGTGCGAAGCGCAGGATCGCCGTCTGCCGCAACATCTCCTGCGATCTCATGGGCGCGCGGCGGATCGTCGAGGCCCTCGAGGACGAACTCGGCCTCGAATGCGACCGCGGGGGAGACGGGGACTGGTCCCTCCGCACGGTCGAGTGCATGGGGGCCTGCACGGCCGCCCCGATGATGGACGTCAACGGTCGCTACTTCGAGGAGCTGACCCCGGAGAAGGCCCGGGAGATCGTTCGGGCGATTCGCGAGGGACGGGAGGAGGTCCCCGAGGGCCCGGCGGAGTTCGCCCCCGTTCCGGCGAACCTCGCCCGCTCCTGGACCGAAGAGCCCCGGAAGGAGGAGGCATGAGCGGCGCGACCGACCCCGCCTACGCCTGGCCGCTGCGGACCCCCCATCCCGGCCACGAGACCTATCTCTTCGACCGGATCGGGATCGAGGGGATGGCGGATCTCGAGACCGCCCGCGCGCACGGCGCCTACGAGACCTTCGAACGAGTCCTCGAGGAGATGGAACCTTCGGAGGTCACGGCCGCGGTCAAGGATTCGGGACTCAGGGGGCGCGGGGGGGCGGGCTTTCCCTGCGGGCTCAAGTGGACCTTCATGCCCCCTCTGGACGACCCCAGGCCCCGCTTCCTCGCCGTCAACGCGGACGAATCCGAGCCCGGAACCTGCAAGGATCGCGTCCTGATCCGCCGGCACCCCCACCTGCTCCTGGAGGGCATCCTCTGCGCCTCCTACGCGATGGGGATCACCGCGGCGCACATCTTCATCCGGGGGGAATACGTCGAGGAGGCGCGCGTCCTCCAGCGGGCGATCGACGAGGCCTATGCGGCCGGTTGGATCGGCGCGGACATCCGGGGCAAGGGGTTCGGCGTCGACATCCACCTGACCCGCGGCGCCGGCGCCTACATCTGCGGGGAGGAGACGGCCCTGATGGAGGCCACCGAAGGGAAGCGGGGCCACCCCAGGCCGAAGCCGCCCTTCCCGGCCGCGGTCGGTCTCTGGGGAAAACCGACGACCGTGAACAACGTCGAGACCCTCTGCAACGTCCCCGCGATCCTCGCGAAGGGCGTGGCCTGGTACCGGAGAATCGGCACGCAGGCCTCCCCCGGGAACGTGCTCGCCGGCATCTCGGGACATGTCGCCCGTCCCGGGGTCTACGAGGTGCCGCTGGGCATCACGATGCGCCGCTTGATCGAGGACGAGGCCTTCGGCGGCGGAGTGCGGAACGGAAAGGGGCTCAAGGCCTTCATCCCGGGCGGGTCCTCCTCCGGCTTCCTCCCCCCCTCCGAACTCGACGTCCCCCTGACCCACGACGACTTGAAGGAGAAGGGGACGATGCTCGGCACGGCTTCGGTCATCGTCCTCGACGAAGACGCGTCGATCGTCCGGGCGACCCGGATCATCGCCGATTTCTACCATGACGAATCCTGCGGCCAGTGTTCCCAGTGCCGGGAGGGCACCGGCTGGCTCGCCCGCATCCTCGCGAGGATCGAACGCGGGGCGGGGAGACCCGAGGACCTCGACATCCTCCTGGAAGCCTGCGCGAACATGAAAGGCAAGACGATCTGCGTGCTTTCGGACGCCGCCGCATGGCCGGTCGAACTGGCGCTCCGGCATTTCAGGGGCGAGTTCGAAGAGGCCATCGACCGCGCCCGGACCGTCGTCGGGGTCGCGGCCGGATCCGGAGAAGGGAGCGCATCATGAGTTCCGGCGCCGAGGGCGAAACCCGGATGACGACGATCAAGGTCGACGGGGTCGAGCATGAGGCCCCTCTCGGAGGACGCCTCCTCGACTTCCTCGAATCCATAGGCAAAGTCGTCCCGAGGTTCTGCTACCACCCCGGTCTCTCGGTCGCGGCCTCCTGCCGCCAATGCCAGGTCGAGAGCGTGGGGAAGGGACCGAGACCCGGAACGATCGTCTCCTGCAGGGAGAGGATCGTCGAGGGGATGGAGATCCACACGGATTCCGAGGCCGCCCGCAAGGCCAGGGCCGGCGTCATGGAGTTCCTCCTTCTCAACCACCCGCTCGATTGTCCGATCTGCGACAAGGCCGGGGAATGCATGCTCCAGGACACGGCCTACGGCACCGGGCAGGCGGCCGGCCGCACGGTCGAACCCCGGAGGCATCTCCCGAAGCGCAAGAGCCTCGGAGACAAGATCCTCCTCGACAACGAACGCTGCATCCTCTGCACGCGCTGCGTCCGTTTCTTCGAGGATGTCTGCGGCGAACCCCAGCTCACCGTCGTGGACCGGGGGGACCGTTCCTACCTCGACACCTTCCTCGGCGAACCGCTCCGGGGAAACTACCAGGGGAACATCGTCGACATCTGTCCGGTCGGGGCCCTGACCCTGAAGAAGTTCCGCTTCCGCTCGCGGCCCTGGTTCATGACCTCGACCCCCTCGGTCTGCGGGCTCTGCTCCCGCGGGTGCAACATCACGATCGACGTGCGGAACAACAGGATCCTCAGGATCCGCCCGCGCTTCCACGGGGAGATCAACCGCTGGTGGATGTGCGACGAGGGGCGCCTCGACTTCGACGCCTACAACATGCAACCCGAGGAGGGCCGTCTCGCCGAACCCCTGATCCGGGATGGGGAAGGGGAGCGGCCGGCCGAGCTTTCCGAACTCCTCGCTCTCGCGGCGGAGTTCTGCCGCGAGGGCCCGGCGCTCGCCCTTCTCTCCCCCTTTGCGACGGTCGAGGAGGGGGAGGCCTTCCGCGACTGCTTCGCTGGCCTCGACGGAGCCCGGGCTGGGTTCCTGGCTCCCGGCCGGAGCGCCCGCGCCGACCGGCTCCTCCACACCGACGACCCCTGTCCGAACCGTGCGGGACTCTCCCGGATCGAGGGACTCGAGGCCGTCGCCCCCTCCGAGATCGGGGATTGCGCCGGAAAGACGGTCTTTCTCTCCGGCTTCGGACTCGACGTCCTCCTCCACGGGGAGGCCCGGACGGCCCTCGGTCGGGCCGAGCGCCTGATCGTGCACGGACACCGCCGGCCGGGGTTCGGGAACCCCGCCCTCCTGATCCCCGCGAGGACCCCGGCCGAGAAGAACGGCCGCTGGGTGAACGGCTCGGGAATCGAGCAGAGGATCCGGCCGGCCCTCAGGGCTCCGACCCTCGTCCCCGACGACCTCGAGGTCTTCCGGGGACTCGCCGAAAGACTCGCCCGCCCGCAGGAGGTGAAGGCATGACGACCGCCGCCCTGATCGCGACCCTCGTCAAGATCGCCGTCTTCTTCGGGATCACGATCTCCCTGGCCGCGGTCAGCACCCTCTTCGAACGGAAGATCTCCGCCTGGATTCAGCAACGCTACGGCCCGAACCGGGTCGGACCCTGGGGGGTCCTGCAGCCCCTCGCCGACGGGCTCAAGTTCATCTTCAAGGAGGAAGTCGCTCCCGCCGGCGCCAACCGGCTCCTCTTCCGCCTCGCGCCGGCCATGGCCGCGGCCCCCGCCTTCATGACCGTGGCCGTCGTCCCCTTCACCTTCCCCCTGATCCTGGACGGCACGAGGATCCCGATGGCCATCGCCGACATCGACATCGGAGTCCTCTTCTTCATGGCCATGGGCAGCCTCGCCGTCTACGGCATCATGCTCGGAGGCTGGGCCAGCAACAACAAGTACAGCCTCCTCGGCGGCCTGCGCAGTTCGGCCCAGATGATCAGCTACGAACTCGCGATGATGGTCTCCGTCATCACGGTCCTGACCCTCGCCGGTTCGATGAACCTGACCCGGATCTTCGAGGCGCAGATCCCCCTCTGGAACATCGCGGTCTTCCCCGTGGGAACGATCGCTTTCGGCATCTTCCTGATCGCCGCCTTCGCCGAAACGAACCGCCATCCCTTCGACCTGGCCGAGTGCGAAACCGAACTCGTCGGCGGATTCCACACCGAATACTCCTCGATGAAGTTCGCGCTCTTCTTCCTCGGCGAGTATTCGGCCATGGTCATGATGTCGGGTCTCATCACGACCTTCTTCCTCGGCGGCCCGAGCCTCTTCGGGCTCGTGAACGGAATCGAGGACCCCTGGATCAAGGTGCTGGCGGGCCTCGGGGTCTTCCTGGCGAAGGTCTGCTTCTTCCTGTTCCTCTTCATCTGGGTGCGCTGGACGATCCCCCGATTCCGCTGGGACCAGTTGATGCACCTCGGCTGGAAACTCCTCCTCCCCTTGAGCCTCGCGAACCTCTTGCTGGCCGGAACCCTCGTGGCCACGGGAGTCCTGTGATGCAGGTCAAACGCCTCGAAAAGAGACTCACCATCGCGGAGCGGCTCGCGATCCCCGAGATCCTGAAGGGCCTCGCCTTCACGTTCCGGATCATGTTCCGCAAGAGGGTGACCCGCCAGTATCCGGAGGAGCGTTACGAGGCCCCGATCGCGGCCAAGGGGCAACCGCTGCTCGTCGAGAACGAGGACGGCACGCCCCGCTGCGTCGCCTGTTCGATGTGCGAGGTCGTCTGCCCGCCGAAGGCGATCACGATCACGGGGGGCGAGACCGAACGGGAGATCGAGCGCGAGCCCGAGGAGTTCCGGATCGACATGCTCCGCTGCATCCTCTGCGGTCTCTGCGAGGAGGTCTGCCCGAAGGAGGCCATCGTCATGAGCGACCGTCTCGAGTTGGCCGACTTCACGCGGGAATCCCTCGTCTTCGACAAGAGGCGTCTCCTGACCCCGGTCTCCGAACTCTCGAACCGCATTCGTTACACCAAGGAGAAGTACGACAAGTGGCACTCCCCGTCTTCCTGATCCTGGCCGCGGGGGCCGTCTTCTTCGCCGCGAACGTCGTCCTCCGGCGGAATCCGGCGGAGTGCGCCGTCCACCTGGTCGGCTCCTTCTTCTGCCTGGCCGGCATCTACCTGATGATCGGCTTCCCCTTCCTGGCCGCCCTCCAGCTCCTCGTCTACGCCGGGGCGATCATGGTCCTCTTCCTCTTCGTCATCATGCTCCTCGATCTCCGCAGGGAGGAGCCGCGGGAAAACCCGAGGATCTCGACGATCGCCCCTCTCGCGATGGGGCTGCTCTTCGGGCTGCTCGCCGTCGTCCTGCCCGACATGCCGGTCGCCGTGGCGACGGGGCGGGGCGCGGTCGCCGGGGCCGGGGGCGCCGAGGGAGGGAAGGAACTCGCGAACTACCTCTTCGGGCGGCATCTCCTGACCTTCGAGGCGACGAGCCTCCTCCTGCTCGCCGGCATCTTCGGGGTCGTCGTGCTCGCCAAGCGCCGCACTTCCCGGAAAGCGGATCTCGAACGACTCCTCGAGAACATCGAAGCGGAGTCGCGGACCGAACGGAAGGAGCCGCCCCTCGTCGGAGCGGGCTCGGAAGGAGTCGCCTCATGATCGCCTCGATCCTGGCCGTCCTCCCCGCCGCGGAGGGGATCCCGAACCCATCCATTCCGACTTCCTGGGTCCTGCTGCTCGCGGCCCTCCTCTTCATTCTCGGGATCTACGGCTTCCTCGTCCGCCGGGACCTGATCGTCGTCTTCATGAGCATCGAACTCATGCTGAACGCGGCGAACCTGACCTTCCTCGCGGCCGCCCGGGAACGGATGCTCGATCCCGAGGGGCAGGTCTACGCGATCTTCGTGATCACCGTGGCGGCGGTCGAGGCCGCGGTCGGGCTCGCCCTCCTGATCGCATGGTTCCGCCTGCGCGCGACCCTGGACGTCGAGACCGCCGTCGAACTGGAGGGCTGAGGAATGTCCGACTACCTCTTCCTGATCCCCTCGCTCCCCCTCCTGGGCGCGCTCCTCTGCGGGATCCTGCACGCCCGGGGCGGGAAGGCGCGCGACCTCGCCGGCCCCGTCGCGAACCTCGCGGTTCTCGGCTCCTTCCTCGTCGCGGTCCTCGCCTTCCTCGAGATCCGGGGGCACGAGGCGGAGGCGCTGGTCTACGAGGGCTTCACTTGGATCCATACGGGAACCCTCCTCCTCCCGTTCAAGCTCCACCTGGACGCCCTCTCGGGCTTCATGGCCCTGATCGTCACCGGCGTCGGCCTGTTGATCCATTTCTACTCGATCGGCTACATGGCCCACGACGAGGGCCGGGCGAAGTACTTCGCCTACCTGAATCTCTTCGTGTTCGCGATGTCCCTCCTGATCCTGGGCGCGAACCTCCCCCTCCTCTTCGTCGGATGGGAAGGGGTCGGAGCGATGAGCTACCTCCTGATCGGATTCTGGTACGACAAGGAAGGAGGCTGGCCCGCGGTCGCCGGACAGAAGGCCTTCATCGCCAACCGCGTGGGCGACATGGGCTTCCTGATCGGGATGTTCCTCCTGTTCACGAACTTCGGGACCCTCGACGTCGCGGCCATGAAGGAGGCCCCCGCCCTCTCGGGAGGCGTCGCGACCCTCATCTGCCTCCTGCTCTTCCTCGGGGCGACCGGCAAGTCCGCGCAGATCCCTCTCTTCGTCTGGCTTCCGGACGCGATGGCGGGCCCGACTCCGGTATCGGCCCTGATCCACGCCGCGACGATGGTGACGGCGGGGGTCTACATGGTCTGCCGGATGTCCTTCCTCTTCGTCCAGTCCCCGACCGCGATGGCGGTGGTCGCCGTCGTGGGGGCCGTCACGGCCCTTCTCGCGGGAACGATCGCCCTGGCGCAGAGGGACCTGAAGAAGGTCCTCGCCTATTCGACGGTCTCCCAGCTCGGCTACATGTTCCTCGCCTGCGGCGTCGGCGCGTTCTCGGCGGCGATCTTCCACGTCGGCACGCACGCCTTCTTCAAGGCCCTCCTCTTCCTCGGAGCGGGGTCGGTGATCCACGGAATGCACGAGGAACAGGACGCGTTCCGGATGGGAGGCTTGCGGCGGCACATGCCGATCACCTGGATCACCTTCCTCGTCGGCGGCCTTTGTCTCGCGGGCTTCCCGTTGACCTCGGGGTTCTTCAGCAAGGACGAGATCCTCTGGGAAACCGTCTCCAGTGGAGGAAGCGCCGCCTACGCGCTTTGGGGCCTCGGCGCCCTGACGGCCCTGTTGACCGCCTTCTACACCTTCCGCCTGGTCTCCCTGACCTTCCTCGGGAAGGAGCGCTTCGATCCCGGCGAGGTCCATCCCCATGAATCCCCCTGGACGATGACCCTCCCCCTCGTGATCCTCGCCCTCCTGGGCCTGGGCGGGGGGTTGATGGGCCTGCCCGCGGTCTTCGTCGAGGACGGCAACTGGATCCATCACCTTCTTTCGCCGGTCCTCGCCGAGGGTCGCCCCTTCGCCTCGGAGGGGGGGCACGGTCTCGACCATGCCCAGGAAGGCCTCTTCATGGTCTATTCCTCGATCATCGCGGTCGTCGGCATCCTCGCGGGCCTGATCCTCTACCGGAACGGCCCCGAGAGGATGGCCGGCCTGGCGAAGACCTTCCGTCCCGTCCACGTCCTGCTCGCGGGGAAGTGGTTCGTCGACGAGATCTACCAGGTCTGCATCCTGACGCCTCTCGCCGCGCTTTCGCGCTTCGCGGGATGGTTCGACCTCGGGATCGTCGACGGCCTCGTGAACGGCCTCGGCCGTCTCTTCCAGGGAGCGGGCTTCCTCGTCCGGCGCGTGCAGGACGGACATATCCAGTCCTACGCGATGTGGATGGCGGGAACGACGACGGTCGTGCTCGCCTGGCTCGTGATGCAACTATGGTGACCCGCGAACAGGTCCCGTCCAACCTCCCGGAGTCCCGCCTTGGATAGCTCCCTACCCCTGATCCTGACCTTCCTCCCGCTGGCCGGAGCCCTGGGCATCCTCGTCGCGCCCGTCCGGGGTCGCGACGGAGGGGCGGCCTCCCTTTGGGGCTTCGCCCAGCTCATCGGCGTCGCCACCTTCCTCGCCTCCCTCCCCCTCTGGTTCGGATACGGACCCGGCGAGGAGGGCGTCAAGTTCGCGTTCTCGGCCGACTGGTTCCGCTTCCAGACCCTGCAGGTCCGCTTCGCCCTGGGCGTGGACGGTCTTTCGGTCCTCCTGATCCTGCTGACGACCCTGGTCAGCATGCTCGTGCTCTTCTCCGCGTCGAGCCACATCAAGGACCGGGCCCGCGAGTTCCTCTTCTGGCTCCTCGTCATGGAGTCGGGAATGCTCGGCGTCTTCCTCGCCCTGGATTTCTTCACCTTCTACGTCTTCTGGGAGGTGATGCTGATCCCGCTCTATTTCATCATCGGGATCTGGGGAGGCCCCAGGCGCCGCTACGCGACGATCAAGTTCTTCCTCTACACGATGGCCGGATCGGTCCTGATGCTCCTGGCGATCGTCTGGCTCGTCTCGCATCCGCTGACCCTCCCCGGCGCCGGCGGCCCCGCCCTGACCTCCTCGATCCTCGACCACACGGCGCACCTCAGGCTTCCGGCCTCGACCCAGACCTGGCTCTTCCTGGCCTTCGCGGTGGCCTTCCTGATCAAGGTCCCGGCCGTCCCCTTCCATACATGGCTCCCGGACGCCCATGTCGAGGCCCCGACATCGGGGTCGGTCATCCTCGCCGGCGTCCTCCTCAAGATGGGGACCTACGGGCTGATCCGCTTCTGCCTTCCCCTCTTTCCCCTGGCGACTCTCGACTTCGCGCCGATCCTGATGGGCATCGGACTCGTAGGTCTCCTCTACGGAGCCTTCCTCGCCTGGGCCCAATCCGATCTCAAGAAGCTCGTCGCCTATTCCTCGATCAGCCACCTCGGTCCGATCGTCCTCGGGACCTTCGCCCTCAACGCCCTGGGGCTCGAGGGCTCGGTCCTCCAGATGATCAGCCACGGCCTTGCCACGCCCGCCCTCTTCCTCCTCGTCGGGATGATCTATGAGCGCCGCCACACCCGGGAAATCGGCGACTTCGGAGGCCTCGCCCGGGTCATGCCCCGCTTCGCGTTCTTCCTGATGCTCGCCACCTTCGCCTCGGTCGGCCTGCCCGGGCTCTCCGGTTTCGTCGGCGAGTTCATGATCTTCCTGGGGGCCTTCCAGGCCTCTCCCTGGATCGGGGCGGTCGCGGCCGCGGGCGTCATCTTCGGAGCCGTCTACATGCTCTCGATGATGCGCCGGGTCGCCTTCGGCCCCCTCCGTTCGGAGGAGAATCGAAGACTGAAGGACCTCTCCCTCAGGGAATCCCTGGTCCTCGTCCCCCTCGTCGTGCTCTTCGTCTGGATCGGGGTCTCCCCCTCCACCTTCACGAGTCGCACGAGCAAGACCCTCGCCCAGATCCAAGCCAAGGTCGAACAGGCGCGTTGAACATGGACTTCCGACTCACAACGACCGATCTGCATGCGCTCCTGCCCCTGGTCATCCTCTCCGCGGGCGCCTGCCTCGTCCTCCTCATCGACCTGTTCCTCCGCGAGGAGGCCCGGTCGAGAGTCCTCCCCCCCCTCACGAGCCTGATCCTCCTCGGAGCCCTCGGCGCGGGAATCGAGCAATACATCTCCCTCTCCCCGGGATCCTTCCGCTTCCCCTCCGAGAGGCTCGGCCCCCTCCTGACCCCGATCTGGAGGCACCAGGTCTTCACCGCGGTGGGCGCGATCCTCCTTTGCGGCATCGCGCTCGCCGTCCACTGGATCTCCACGAGCTGGCTCCGGGAAGAGGATCGCCCCGCCTACGGCGAATACCAGTGCCTCCTCCTCCTCTTCCCGATCGGGACCATCCTCCTGATCGGAGCCCGGAACCTGATGCTGGCCTTCGTCGGCCTCGAGATCTTCTCGGTCGCCCTCTACGTCCTCACGGCGATGCGCCGGACCCGGAGCCGCGCGGTCGAGGCCGGACTCAAGTACTTCCTCCTCGGAGCCTTCGCGGCCGCGATCTTCCTCTACGGGTCCGCCCTGATCTACGCGGGGAAGGGAACCCTCGATCTCCCCGATCTCGGCGCGATCTCCAGGGAGGGCCTTCCCGCGCCCGTGGGGCTCGCGGCTCTCGGGGGCGGCATCCTCTTCCTCGCCCTCTTCTTCAAGGCCTCCGTCGCCCCGTTCCACATGTGGACCCCCGACGTCTACCAGGGGGCTCCGACTCCGATCACGGCCCTGATGTCGACCGGGACGAAAACGGCGGCCTTCTTCCTCCTGATCACCGCCGCCCGTCTCTTCCCCCACGAGATCCTCCCGCTGATCCCCATCCTCGCGATCGTCTCGATCCTCGTCGGGAACGCCGGGGCCTTGCGCCAGACCGATCTCAAACGCCTCCTCGCCTATTCCGGCGTCGCGCATGCGGGATACCTCCTCGTCGCCTATTGCGCGATCGCTCTGGGGCAGGGCCACCAGGACGCCCACACCGCGATCCGCGCGATCCTCTACTACCTCGCCGTCTACGGGATCACGAATCTGGCCGCCTTCGGAGTCCTCGCCTGGCTCGAACGCAGGGAGGAATCCGTCCTGACCTTCGAGGGGATCCGCGGACTCGGGAGGCGGAATCCCTTCTGCGCCGCGGTGCTCGCCCTCGCCGCCCTCTCCCTCGCCGGCATCCCCCCGACCGCCGGATTCTGGGCGAAGTACCAGGTCTTCGCGGCCGCCCTCTCCGCCGGCCAGACCACGGCGGCCGTGGTCGGCATCCTCGGCTCCGTTGTCGGCCTTTACTACTACCTCCGGATCCTCGTGGCCCTCTACTTCGAACCCGCCCCCGAGGAGGCGAGGATCCCGGCCGCCGGATTCGCCGGCGCCCTGACCCTCGGCCTCTCCGGGGCCGCGATCCTCCTGTTCGGGATCTTCCCGAGCCTCCTGGTCGACCCCCTGATCCACATCCGGCTCTGAATCCTCCGGTCATGGAACGCTTCGATCTCTGCGTCATCGGTTGCGGAACCGCGGGATCCCGCGCGGCGGCCACGGCCCACGCGGCGGGCGTCAAGGTGCTGGCCGTCGAGGGCGGGGAACGGCTCGGCGGTCTATGCATCCTGCGCGGCTGCATGCCGACCAAGACCCTCCTCGAGACCGCTCACCGCCTCGCGGAGATCCGGGAGGCTTCCCGCTTCGGGATCCGGAACGCGCAGGGCGAGGTCGATTTCCCCGCGCAGATGGAGAGGATGCGCGGCCTCGTCGAACGCTTCAGGGCGGCCAAGGTCCGGGGCATCGAGAACGCGGGCTACGAGGTCCGTTTCGGCAGACCCCGCTTCCTCGGTCCCCATCGCCTCCTTCTCGAAGGCAGGGAGATCGAGACCGAATACGTGCTCCTGAGCGCGGGCTCGGTCGTCCCCCCCCTTCCGGTCGAGGTCGAGGAGGGAGCGAGGGTCGTCGACTCGGATGCGATGTTCCAGCTCGAGGCCCCTCCCCCGCGCGCCTGCGTCCTGGGCGCGGGCCCCGTCGGGCTGGAGTTCGCCCAGTGGCTCGCCCGCATGGGAACGAAGGTCCACGCGGTCAACCGCAGCCCCTTCCTCCGCAAGAAGGACCTCGAGATGGGCCGCGAACTGGCCCGGGCGCTCTCTTCCGAGATGGAGGTGATCGCCCCCTCGAGGCTCCTCGCGGTCCGAGCGGGGAAGGACTCGACCCTCGTCGACCTCGAGATCCCCGGGGAAGGACGGCGGACCCTCGAGGTGGATCTCGTCCTGAACGCGCTGGGCCGGATTCCCAACACCGAGGGCGTCGAGGGTCTTCAGGCGCTCGGCCTCGAGGTCGAAGGAGGTCGGATCCCCTGCGGACCCGATCTGCGAACGAAGGTTCCGCATGTCTTCGTCGCCGGGGACATGACCGGGTCCCGCCTGATCCTGCACGACGCGAATCTCGAGGGCGCCCTCGTGGGCCGCAACGTCCGGCGCCTTCTCGACGGGAACGAGGACCTCGAGACCCTGGATCCCGCCATCCCCCCGGTCGAGGTCATCTTCACCGATCCTCCGATGGCCTCCGCCGGCCTCGGTCCGGTCGAATGCGAGGCCCGCGGGCTCGAATGGCGGACCGCGGTCAAGCGCTTTCCCGAGCAGGGCCGGGGCATCGTCATGGGCGCGGAATACGGCTTCCTCAGGTTGAACGCGGCCCCCGACGGGCGCCTTCTCGGCTGCCAGATCCTGGGCCCCCGGGCCGACGACCTGATCCACGTTCCCGCCGCGATCCTCGCCTACGGAGGCAATGCTCAGGACCTCGTCACGAGGATCCCCTGGTACCACCCAACCCTCAGCGAGGCCTTCCTCGACGCCGCCCGCGAACTCGCCCCCCAACCCTGACCGTCCGCTGGGCAGGCCCCGCCCCCGGCCTGGGGCATCACTCTTTACGAACTAGAGGTGAATCCGGGCCTTCAAGGATCTTTGCCAAGAGGTCCAAGGTCTTCTCATCGTAGACCCCCAACGAATTCCCAGGCAGATACATTCGGAGGTTCCGCTCTGCCTGAAATTTCGCCTCGAAAAACCCAAAGTATTCATCAGGTCGCGTGAAGGCTTCGCATGAGACCAAGTAATCGCCCCAGATCAATCCGATATAAACAGGAAAATCCGTGACAAAGAATTCTTCAGCAAAGGGGCTCAATGCCCTTGTGCCATACGAGAAACACAATGCCGGCCCGCCATCCTGACTCTTCTTTACTGAGGCCTCCTTGAGGAAACTTCCAGCCGGACCATCTTCGACCTTCTCCAAGATGAAGCGCGGAGGAATATTGGCGATCATCGGCTCCCCACGCACGAAGAAGCTGCCTCCAACATTTGGGTATCGCTTGTCTCCCAAAGCGAAAAACACCAGGATCGGCCTGCGCTTCTTATAAACTACCTTGTACAGAAAATCATCCCTCAAGATTCTGGCGACAGGGAGATCCAACCTTTCCGGCCCGAAAAGATTGTATCCATAGTCCATGTACGGCAATGAGCGGCAAGAAGAAAACAGCAACAAGAGAACAATCAGCTTCGTATTCATTGCAGCCATAGAGAAACAGCCTGACCTAATCATCCGAATAGATCCTTGCAAGACCCTCCTCCCATTGAGGGTCCAGTTGGCAACTAGAACCATTTGGCAGGTTTACGCTAAAATACGACGGTGGCTCCTCGCTCAAAGGCAAGGCTCCTAGGAGAAATCCGGCCTGCACAAAACCGCAGTACGCATCTTTCTTTATATGCTTAGCGAATAACCTCCGCATTTCTTCTTTCTTCAAGCGCAAATTCAGAATGCGACGGCATTTCACCATATGAATACTCAGCCTCGCTTTGAGTATCAACTCATTCGCATTTTCGATTGTATGAAACACGGCACCTCCAGGCGGGCGAAACGGGATAGCTCGATCATGAATGCTTCGCTCTCTCACCCACTTACCATCAGGTCCCCGATAGCTAGAGAAGAAAACGATCTTGATCCGCTCCTTTAAAACCAAACATCTATAAAGGAAGGCTCGATGAACCGCCCGATCTCTCTCGATCTGAAGCAATTCTTTATTTATTTCAGGCGGCTTCTGAGTGGAACACGAATGTAAAAAGGATATGGACATGGCGGCCATCAAAAACCATGGATGACGTAACGGCCAGGGCTTCCCATTGAATCCTATTGTCATTCCAACGCCTTCGGCATCACCTGCGGCGCGTAGCGCCGTCAGGTGCATGCCGTTGTTAGCCGGCCATCGAATCATGACAGGAGATATGGTCGAAAGCTGTGGACGGTGAGCTGACAAACGAAACGCGGCGTATCCTTGGTGCTCGAATGAAACCGACACCCTCAGCCCCCGACGCGGGGGAA
>Ga0256830_1000010_pt1 | contig 189288 bp, 177 predicted proteins | sample 128326metaG_FD_190537 | JGI IMG/M metagenome (GOLD analysis project Ga0256830, IMG submission 190537) | Hydrothermal vent microbial communities from Lau Basin, Pacific Ocean - 128-326 | ecosystem: Environmental > Aquatic > Marine > Hydrothermal vents | place: Pacific Ocean: Lau Basin...
CTAGTATACAGAAAAAACAAGAAATTCTCGAAAGCATTGAAAGCTTTCAAAGAATTCATGAAAGGGCACAAACTGCAAAGAGCAATGGAAGCTTAGAAGTACCATTCTTCCCTGCTGGGCAGGGTATGGCACTAAGAAGTATAATATTTATATATGCCAACCTTTATATAAATCATATTTATCAAAAGCATTAAAATAATTGATTTGATCAACGATACTTTTTTCTGTTTATATTGATATTAAGTTTGAAAGAATTATCAGGAGGTAGAGTATGGGAGAAATTATTCCAAGATGGGAATGGAGAACATTTGCAAAGGATATCAAGCTTGCGATAAACCTGGATGATTATGAAAAAACGAGACATGTAGAGAGCAAGGAAATGTACGTTCTTTCCAAGGTAGTCGATGAGAATCCTAAAGTACGTGACAACAAGATGGATGTAAAATCACTTCAGCAGGTAAACCTCGATGGCCTGGAACAGTGGAAACCGATCCTCAAAGTAGCCTTTCCTCTGCCCAAAGAAAAGCTCCTCGAGGTGTACAAAGTATTCAGGCTTGCACCCCCTGAATTCGAAAAGGATGTCTACACTTTCGAAGAGTTCGTAGAGATAGCGAAAAAGAATCCGAGAATAATGCTCTTCGAAGTGGAAAAGACAAGGGATCTCTACGATGTTGATACCTGTATAGTGGAATATGCTACGGTCAAGGTTGATGGTAAAGAGTACAAGACAGCTGCGGCCGAGGACCCCGACCCTGAAAAGGTCAAGAGAATAGTGAAAAAGATGGGCCTGTGGGGTGGTGAAAACATCAACTACGTAAAGGCATTGAAACGAATAAGAGAGGGAAAACTATAGAAACACAGAAGGAGACAAAGTAATGAAAACATATGCAACGATAGATACCGGCTCCAACCAGGTTCTGTTGTTCATCGCAAAGGTGGACGACGGTAAGATAAAGGAGGTTCTCCTTGACAGAGGGGAAATTACAAAACTAGGTGAAGGGGTCAATACCACGGGCGTTTTGAGTGAAAAGGCACAAGAAAGGACTCTGAAGGTTCTTGAGGGGTTCAAGGCACTTCTCTCAAAGTACGATGTGGATAATTACTACGCAGTTGGTACTGCGGCCTTGCGGGATGCAAAGAATTCTAAGGACTTTCTTGAAAAGGTAAAGGAAAGGACAGGCCTGGAAATAAATGTAATTCCCGGTGAAGAAGAGGCAAGGCTCTCATTCATGGCAGTCGTTGGTGGTTTGAACCTGAGAGACAAGGAAACCGTTATCATTGACATAGGGGGAGGAAGTACCGAGTTCATTTTTGGCAGAGGAACGAAGATAGTTGACAGATTCAGCACCCAGCTCGGTGCATTGAAACTAACCGAACGTTTCCTGAAATCGGATCCTGTGAAGGACGAGGAATTCAACGCCATGATGGATTTCCTGAAGAATGAACTCAAAAGGGTAAATCCACCTTCGAAAAATCCGTTCCTCGTGGGAATGGGAGGTACAATGACAAATCTCAGTGCAATAAAGCATAAGCTCGAAAAGTACGATCCATCTGTCGTACAGGGTTCTTCGATAACCCTGGATGAGCTTAACGGTATCATAGACGATATAAAATCGAGAACCATTGAAAAGAGAAAAGAAATAAAGGGCCTGCAACCCAAGAGAGCAGAGGTAATACTTGCCGGTACAGGGATACTGAAATCCATCATGGAAAGGATAGGTGCCGACAAGATAACAATAAGTGATATGGGATTGAGGCACGGATTGATGTTTGACAAATTTTGTTCCTAAGGATATTCAACCCTTAGTGAACAATATTTAAAAACCAAATAAAAGGAGAGGTAAATGAAAAAAATCTTACTGGTCATCGTACTTCTGGTGGTGTCTTCCCTGTTTGTGTTTGCGGAAGGCAAAAAAGAAGCTGGTGCTAACTTTCCCACCAAGCCCATTACGATTATCGTCTACACAAAGCCTGGCGGTCTCATCGATGTAACGGCAAGGAAGTTCACAGACATCGCATCGAAATACACGAAGGCAACCTTTGTGGTAGAGAACAAGCCGGGTGCGGGTGGAATAGTTGCCATGAAATATATCATGGGTGGAAACAACGACGGTTACACGATAATGGCAGCTACAAAATCAAATATTGCAAAGATAGTATCCACCAAGGCTGACATCGATCCCATGGATCTCGACTGGCTCGCCATGCTCATGGCAGACCCCGAGTGTGTCATTACAAACAAGACTCTTCCTATAAACACATGGGAGGATGTAGTAAAGGACGCAAAAGCAAAGAATGGTAACCAGATCTGGGTAGGACCTGCAGCAGGCGGACTCGACCACGTGGTAGCGATGAAAATATGGAAGGCCTTCGGCATCAGTGCCAAGTGGGTTCCATTCGCAAGTGGCGGAAAAGCAATGGCTGCACTCCTTGGCAAACAGGGTGTAGCCTACGTAGGGAATCCCAGGGATATAGCAGGCAAACCGGACCTCAAGATAGCAGTAATCTCATCGCCCAAAAGGCTGAAGGAATTTCCCGATGTTCCGGTTTTCAACGAGTTTGGTGTAAAGGGTCTGGACAACGAGGTGATGTGGCGTGGTTTTGTCGCAAAGAAGGGTATGCCTGCTGGTGCCAAGAAGTGGTATGACGATCTGTTCAAGAAAGTGACAGCAGACAAGGACTGGAGAGCATTCTGGGAACCTTACGGAATAGACGTCGTTTACTATCCCAGTGCAAAGTTCAACGAAGTTGTAAAGAAGGATTACGAGGATTTCAAAGCTTACATCAAGTAGCTTGAGAATCCAACGATAGTAGCATACAATAGAATTACCTTGCCGGGATTATCAAATAACAGATTTTTCCCGGCAGGGTAATATTTAAAAACTAACAGATAATGGCAGGACAATGGAGTTTGCAAAATTCTTGAATACACAGATAGGGTTCTATATTGCTTTTTCAATCTATGTAGTTTCATTGGTCATACTTGGTCTGATTATTTCAAAGACCCCGAGGAAAAAGTATATAGGAAGAATTCTCATCCCTGTCGGTTTCATTGAACTCACCATTATTTTTTTCCTCATTACTCTCGGATTTCCAAAATCCGACCAGGTAGGTCCTGCCGTTGTACCGCGCCTCTGGATGGGTGTTATCGTAGCGCTCAGCCTCTACCTCTTGATTCGCGGAATAGCGGGAAAAGAGGGTGAAGATCCTGAAAGTGGAAGAATCGATACCATCTTTCTCTTTCTGGGCCTTACAATTCTATATTTACTTGCCATTCAGTATATAGGTTACTTCGTAAGCAGTGTATTTTTCGTGATACTTGGAATGTACATGCTCTCCTACAGAAACTGGAAAGTGATAATTTCCGTGACCATCGGATGGATCCTGTTTTCATACTTTGCATTTTTCAAATTGCTCTTTGTCCCTCTTCCCAAGGGGTTGATCATAACGAGAATATTCGGGTAATTGCAGAAGTAAAGGAGATGACCAATTGGATTTACTTGCAAACTTAGGTAACGGATTTGCCCTGATCGTCGGTATACCTCAAATAACCGCAATAATAGCAGGGGTAATACTTGGGATACTCGCCGGCGCCATGCCAGGGCTTTCACCCTCCATGGGAGTGGCTCTGCTTGTCCCTTTCACCTACAAGATGCACCCGTCGGTGGCTCTGATACTGTTGGCATCTATCTATATTGCTGCAAACTACGGTGGTTCTATTACCGCAGTTACGATAAATACACCTGGTACTCCCTCTGCCGTCGTTACCTCATTCGACGGTTATCCCTTAACCAGAAAGGGAAAACCGGGGCTTGCCCTTGGCACTTCCCTGATTGCATCGACAGTGGGAGGTATCATCGGTACAATAATCCTTATCTTCTTTTCGATTCCTCTTGCCAAGCTTGCCGTAAAACTTCATCCTGCGGAATACTTTGCACTTGCCATGTTCGGACTTACCACTGTCGCCTCACTTGGGGGGAAAAACTGGGCAAAGGCTTTTGTAGCTGCCATGCTGGGATTGCTCATCAACACGATAGGGATAGACCCGATTTCCGGTGTGAGCAGGTTTACATTTGGTTTTTTCAGACTATACGATGGCTTTTCCTTAATCCCTGCACTGATCGGCCTCTTTGCACTGAGTGAAGTATTCCTGAGACTGGAGGAACACAAGTTTGCAAGGAAGGTTGCACCGGAAGCTGCCTTCAAAAAGGAGGTATGGCCATCGGTTAAGGAATACTGGAAATTGAAATTCACTATTCTCAGGTCATCTATTGTCGGCACCCTGATAGGAATATTCCCCGGTGCCGGCGCAACTATTGCCGCTTTTCTCTCCTACGATATTACCAAACGCACCAGTAAAAAGCCTGAAACCTTCGGAACGGGTAACCCGGAAGGTGTCGCTGCGGCAGAGGCAGCGAACAGTAGCTCTGTCGGTGGCGCACTCGTTCCCCTGCTCACACTGGGAATACCCGGAAGTGCAACCACTGCAGTGCTGATAGGTGCTCTCATGATTCATGACCTTAATCCAGGGCCGCTGCTCTTTAAAACCAATCCTGATATCGTTTACAGCCTTTTTGCCAGCCTATTGGTTGCAAACTTTGTCATGCTTGTGCTTGGTTTGTGGGGCAGCAGGCTCTGGGTAAAGGTCACTAAAATTCCGAAGAACGTCCTCTTTCCGATGATAATGACGATTTCCATTATCGGAAGTTTTGCGGTCAACTACTCCTTCTTCGACGTAGCTTCATGTATCGGCTTTGGTGTCTTAGGATGGATACTGAAGAAGTATGGATTTCCTCCGGCTCCCATTGTACTTGGAATCGTCTTAGGTAAACTGGCTGAAGAAAATTTCAGAAGGGCCGTTATTATGGGAGGTTACTCCGTCTTCTTCACCAGGCCTGCTAGCCTGATCATGCTGATAGTGGCATTGCTCTCTTTCTCCTATCCACTGTACAAGACCTACCGTGAAAGAAAGAGAGAAAACGAAGTAGCATCGAATTGAGTTTTCACTATCCTATTAAAATCCGTAGACAAATTCAAAAGAATAATTAATAATTCTTTCTTTGGAAACAACTATGAAAATCGACAATAACCTCTACGGGAAGATTCTCGATATCTCTAATATAATAATCATTATCCTTGACCGTGATGCCAATATTTCTTTCATCAACAGTAAAGGGAAAAGCATTCTGGGATATAGAGAAAGAGAATTGGAAGGCAAAAATTGGATCAACAATTTCATACCAGAAGCTGAGCGGGAAGAAACCTGGAGAGTATTCAAAGGAATAATGGAAGGAGATCTTAGAGGATTAGAATACCACGAGAATCACATAGTTACGGGGAATGGAAGAACTCTCTTGATAGCTTGGCACAATTCTTTCCTCTACGGAGATGACGGTAAAGTTCAATACACGATAAGTTCCGGTGATGACATTACCGAAAAACGCCGGGTGGAAGAAGAACTAAAGCAAACAAATGAAGAGCTTAAAGAAACACTCAACCAGTTGAAACTCGCCAACAAAAAGCTCTTTCACAGAGAGCGAATGGAAATCCTCGGCCAGATGTCAGCTGGTCTTGCCCATCATTTCAACAATCTTCTCACCGGAATCATGGGTAACACAGAAATCCTCAGAATGGATCCTATGGTAAGGTCAACACATTCCCATGAGCTGGATGAGATAATGAGGGCAAGCAGCAGGGTAAGTGAGCTTATTGGCAAGATGCTCGATTTCTCGATGAGATCACTGACAAAGCCAACCGTAACCGACCTGCGCATGTTCACGACAAGAATAATCGGCCACATGAAAGCACTCCTCCCTGAAAATATCGCGATCAAACTGAACATCGATTGCACGGACTGTAACCTTGCAATCGACCAGAAAAAACTGGAAAAGATCATCATAAATATCATAATGAATGCCATTGAATCGATGGAAAATGGAGGTACCATAGAGATAACTCTTGCAAGAGAAACACTGCAGGGCGACACCCTTTGCTCCATATGCGGTGAAAAACTAGCTGGTTCATGGTACACATTGAAGATAAGAGATACGGGCCATGGTATCCCGGAAGAGATAAAGGAACGCATATTCGAGCCTTTCTTCACCACGAGGGGCTTCGGGAAGGGTCTCGGACTCTCACAAGCTTTCGGCCTGGTAGAACAGTTCAAGGGACACATAAAGATAGAAAGCATACCGAAAAGAGGTACCACCGTAAGCATCTATTTCCCCAATCCAAATTGACCGGACAAACCTTGACAGCTTTGTTACCACTTTCTATAATTTGGACATAATCGAGCAAAGGTTGACTTTCTTGGATATACTTCTTTCCTTTTCTTAGTAAAAAATCAACCCGACACTACATTTGGGCCAAGTAAAGGTGCCATGGAGAAGAGTGGAATATAAACTTGACAAAAAGGATGGCAGCTAAAATTGAAAGAGCTTGATCTTGAAGATATAATTGCTAAAGAATACCATGTTCTGGCAGGAAGAATTGGTTCAGGCAAAACAGAAATAGCAGTAAATCTTGCAATTCGTGTCAGTCAACGTGGAACCGATACCATGCTTTTTGACCTTGATATTGTAAAGCCCTATGTAAAGATAAGAGATTTCAAGGATAAGCTCGAAAAATATTCCTTCGAGATTGTTTCTCCCCCTGAACTTACAAAGACCCTGGATATTCCGATATTACCCCACTACATCGTGAGCTACCTTAAAAATAAAAACAGCCAGAAGATTCTTGATATTGGCGGAGACCCATATGGAGCCGGCTCGATTGCTCAATTCAGGAAAATAATAAAAAGCAGGGAGTATGATTTCTTCTTCGTTGTGAACACGAAGAGACCGGAGACATCGACTCCGGACGAAATAATTGCAACTTTAAGGGAAATCGAACAGGCGGCAAGAATCAATGTCACATCCCTCGTGTTGAATCCCAACTTGAGGTGGGAGACAACGAAGGAAACGATAAGGGAGGCTTATGAAATAGCGAGTGATGTCTCTGAACGAACAGGTCTGCCAATTTCATTCATCTGTGTGGATGAGAAAAGGCCTGAGCTGCTCGATGGAATCAATATCCCGGCTCTTCCCCTTAAACTCTTTGTAAATCCTCTTCCGCGACTCAAAAACATGGGACCACCGGAAGCTTGATTTCAAAGAGATTGAGGAGAAAAGGATGCCGGGAATAAAAACCCTTTAAAAGGAGTTCGTATGGATAAGAAAGTTATCATAAACGAAGAACGATGCAAGAGTTGCGAACTTTGCGTGGATGTGTGCCCCAAAGATGTCCTGCGTATTTCAGAGAGACTAAATCCGAAGGGATATCATCCCGTAGAACTTTTTGACAATGAGGGATGCATTTCATGCGGATTCTGTTTCCTCATATGTCCGGATGCCGCAATAGTAGAAGTCAGGCGGCCGGTCAAGGTTAAGAAATAGGAGGTTACTATGGCTGACAAAGTACTGATGAAAGGAGCAGAGGCAATTGCCGAATCTGCCATAAGGGCCGGTTGTATGGCCTTCTTTGGTTATCCCATCACACCACAGAACGAAACACCGGAGTATTTTTCCAGAAGGATGCCACAGGTGGGGAGGGTTTTTCTACAGGCAGAGAGTGAGGTAGCAGCTATCAATATGGTATATGGTGCTGCATGTACTGGGACAAGGGTAATCACAACGTCCTCCAGCCCCGGTATAAGCCTCATGCAGGAGGGATTCAGCTACATTGCCAACTCAAACGTTCCATGCGTAGTTGTCAATGTTATGAGGGGCGGACCCGGCTTGGGTGATATTGCTCCTGCACAGGCCGATTATAACCAGGCGACAAAGGGAGGCGGGCACGGTGACTACCATTCCATTGTAGTGGCTCCCCACACGGTCCAGGAAGCTGTCGATCTCATTTACCTGGCCTTCGACCTGGCTGACAAATACAGAATGATGGTAGTCATGCTGATGGATGGCCTTATGGGGCAGATGATGGAACCGGTCGAGTTCCACGACTGGGTAGAGGTAGAAAACAGAAAACCACCGGAATGGGCCACCGTGGGACAGGGAGAGAGAAAAGAGAGGAATATAATTACTTCACTGGAGATTCTTCCCGAGGGCCTGGAGAAGATGGATATAGCTTTACAGGAGAAATACCGGAAGGTAAGGGAAAGTGAGGTACGCTTCGAAGAGTACATGATGGATGATGCAAAGTATGCAATAACAGCCTTCGGGACGGTTGCCAGAATCGCAAAGACTGTCGTCGATATGGCAAGGGAAAAGGGTATAAAGGTAGGGCTTATCAGACCGGTAACCGTATGGCCCTTTCCGTACGAGGTTCTCGAAGAGAGGGCGAATCAGGTTGATTTTTTCTTCGATGTGGAGATGAATGAGGGACAGATGCTGATAGATGTAAAACTCGGTGTCAATGGTAAAAGACCCGTTTATTACTACGGGAGACTCGGCGGAATCGTTCCATCCCCCGAAGAGATTCTTAAAGAGTTTGAAAAGAAAATGGAGGTATCGAAATGAAAACTCTGTATAAAATGCCGGAAGCGATTACAGAGAGACCAACAACCTACTGCCCGGGATGTCCCCATGGAGTTGCTCACAGGATAATTGCAGAGCTTCTCGGTGAAATGGAACTTACCAAAAAGGCAGTTATCGTTTGGCCTGTCGGCTGTTCCGTATTCGGTTACTACTTTATCGGAACCGATGCTGTGGAGGCAGCCCATGGAAGGGCATGCGCCATGGCAACGGGAATAAAGAGAGCACATCCCGAGTCGTTTGTTATAACCTACCAGGGCGACGGTGACCTTGCCTCTATCGGGATCGCCGAAACCATACATGCAGCAGCCCGCGGAGAAAGGATAACAGTAATATACGTGAACAACGGGAACTACGGTATGACCGGGGGACAGATGGCACCTACGACACTGTTGGGACAGGTTACTACAACCTCCCCTTACGGCAGGGATGCAAGGGCGAATGGATTCCCCATGAAGGTTCCCGAGATGCTAGCAACGATGGATGGGCCTGTATATATTGCCAGGGCAGCCCTTGACAGCCCCAAGCATATCATCCAGGCAAAGAAATTCATTAGGAAAGCCTTCAATGCTCAAGCCAGGGATCTTGGGTTTGCCCTTGTCGAGCTTATTTCATCATGTCCGACAAACTGGAAGATGACCCCTGTAGAGGCTCTCGAGAGAATAAAGAATGAAGTGCTTCCCATATTTCCTATTGGGGAGATGAAGGTAAATGAGGGGGTGGCATAACTATGGAGAAAAAGGTCGTAATTTCAGGCTTTGGCGGTCAGGGCATAATGCTGGCGGGAGAATTACTTGCAGAGGCTGGCAAGGAAGAGGGTAAGAATGTAACCTTTCTCCCCTCATACGGGCCCGAGATGCGAGGCGGGACGGCGTACTGCGATGTCATAGTTTCTGACAAACCAATTGCCTCTCCGGTCATAGCACATCCCGAGGCGGCCATAATAATGAACCTTCCATCTCTTACAAAATTTGAACCCCTCATGCAAGAAAATGGCCTTATCATTCTGAACAAGACCATTATTCCCGAGGATGTCAGCAGAGACGACCTTAAGGTCTGTGAAATCGATGCGCAAGCGATAGCGAATGAACTGGGTAATGAAAAGGTTGCGAATCTTATCCTCCTTGCGGCATACGCCGAGATAGAAAAAACAGTCTCCATAGAAACACTTAAGAAGGCCCTTCGTGTTCTTCTTACAGGCAGAAAAGAAAAGCTGATTTCCATAAACGAAAAAGCTATCGATACAGGCGCAAGGCTTGCCAGGGATTTCATAAGCTCCCTTTCCTGATCGGCCATTTATAATCGTCTGCAGGTGGCACCTTTCACTATGATACGAATCATGTTGAAAAATTCCCCGCTCTTCTCTCTGTTTAAATACTTAAAAAGGGAAGAGTGGGATTCTTTATGTAAGAAATGTGGCCTTTGCTGTTACGAGAAGATATATTCGGGAGGAGAATATATCATAGATCTGAAATCTCCATGCAAATTTCTCGATCCCGTTTCTCACCTGTGTACTGTGTATGAGAAGCGTTTCGAGACATGCAAGGATTGTAAAAAACTTACCCTTTTTCATGCTCTCTTCTCATCCTACCTTCCCGATACGTGCGGATATGTAGAGACCTTTCGTTTCTGGAAAAGCAAAAAGCGGAAATCCGGATTTTAACTTCATAAATATTGATGATTTATTAATAATTGAACAGTACGAAAAGCTTTTCATGACAGTATCTACTTAGTATCTTTATGATATATTGCAAATTCAATAAATTTGTTTTATTACTATAAAAAGTTTGCAAATAGTGATAGAATAGCAATAATTAAAAAGTGACAATGAAAAGTGTATATTCGGGAAAAATCTTACCTCTCATATTAGTGTTGGCAATATCTTTTTTTCTTTCAGGTTGTGATTTTCTATCCGGCCTTTTTCTCGGAATAAAGGCTCAACTCACATTGAAGGTACTGGTTTCCGGCACCCAGAATGTTAACTCAGCAAATATGAGTCTTTACACAGTCGATTCCGGCAAAAACCCGAAACAAAAGAATTTCAGCAATACCTATGATCAGGTGAGTATTACCCCTTCGAAATATGAAATTACCCTGAAGAATATCATTCTCTGGGAAAACTATAAAGAGATCGATGACAAACTCTATGGAGAGGGTAAGCACATTCAGGTGGATATAGACAAGACGACAGATCTGGCAAATCATTCTGCCCTTGAAACTGTTTTCCGGACTGAAAAGGATATCAGCTCACAGCAGACAGGAAACTACCGGTACATGGAACTTAATTTCGATGAACTATGCAAAGCATCCGGATCGGTAACAATGAACGGTAAGAGTTACAGTTTCGAAAATGAGACAATCAAACTTCTCCCCGACAACCTGGGTGTGCCACTCCCAGATGATTCGCATATTACAATAGCAGAGAGTTCCAAAGTTACTACAGGAGTTGTCATAGACATTGGAGACATTCTACTCGTGAGATACACAAAGGTCTATTCGGAGGATGCGATTGTCTTAAACAAAGCAGACAGTATAATACTCGATTACAGAGAACCTGTTATACTCCCTTACTGGGGAAGTGATGAACCAACCATGAAGAATCTCCTCCTCGATATAACAAATGATGATACTTTCGATGTCAATCACAACAGTAACTATTTCCTAAAGGTATTCTGCGTACTCGATTCCGCCGGTGATATCACGTATATAGACTGGATTCCTGTCTACGGGAATGCTGCCACAGGAGAAACAGGTAACATGGATTACTTCGAACCTGCTCCTGTTAAACTTCGGTCCATAGAAAAAAATGACGACGGCTCTTACAGCATCGATGATATCAGTAATAATGATCCCTGGACGAGCAAAAGGTCACTTCATTTCCCCGCCTTCAAACTGGAGAACCATTCGGGTACCTTTTATTACGGCGACGAAGGTACGGCAGACAGGAAGACAGCCACATATGATGCCATTATTGTAGAATAGTAACCGATACTTTCAGGATTCTGCCTTAAAAAGGTTAAAATGGCCCAAAATGTATGGCCACGGCAATCAGTAAAAAGATCACTGTAATTACCAGCATAAATACCTGAATTACGATCGTCCATCTAATCCACTTAGGGTAGCTTACAACGGTAAAGCCAAGAGCAACAAGCAGAAGTGCATTGGACGAATAAAGCATATTACTGAATCCATCGCCAAAATCAAAGGCAAGCACGGTTGTTTGTCTTGTAATCCCGACAAGATCAGATAGAGGAGCAAGTATGGGCATCATAAGAAAGGCTTTGGCTGATGCAGATGCTATAAAGAAGTTCATAAACATTGTAACAAGGTAAATAAGAAGAGCAGCAAAAAATGGAGGTGTTCCTTTTATAACTTCAGATTCCTTAAATAGAATAGTATCCATAATTCCACCAAGATAAATTATATGTTTCACACTCATTGCAAGCATTACAAGAAAGATTGCAGGCAGTATCGTTAAAATGCCCCTTAAAAAGATAGTTGCAACACCTTTAACCCCCATTTTCCCAAGTATTCCTCCACCTATCCCGGCAATAAAAAATAACAGCCCCATAAGGGGAAACGAGAGAAAGGAGATTGATTCTATCTGACTGCTTACAATTACAAGAAGAATTGCAAATGCAATCCATACAACAACCCAGGTCACCGCCTTTTTCATATCCGGAATTGAACTCAAACCATTAAAATCATAGTTACCATTGCCGGAAGCCCCCTGTAAAACCTCTTCCTTTGCAGAAATATCCTCCTGGTAGACAATTGAGGACTCCGGGTTTGTTTCGACTCTCTTTGCATGAGCTCTCACAAAGGCAAAAACCGTAACATAGACAACAAGAAAAAAGATTATTCTTACCAATGCACCGGAAAAAATCGGAAGGCCAGCTATCTTCTGTGCTATACCTATCGTAAATAAGTTTGTAATCGAAGCTGCAAAACCAAATGACATAGCCAGCAGACTCATTCCCAAATCCGTAAGAGAATCCCAGCCAAAGGCAAATGAAAGGTAAATCTGTGAACTATTGAATCCAAGACAGCTCTTAGTATCCCCCCCGCTCAAGGATATTAAAGGCTCCACTTATAAGAACAAAAAGCACAATAATGGTATCCACAGTAAGGCTGTCTCTTCCCCATAACACTTCAAAGGGAGCGGTAAACCACCTATACACCGGAAGTACTTTCTTTTCCTCTATTTTAAAGGAGCCTGGTATAACAATTTCTCTGCCAGCTTCCACTTTTCTCTCATAGCTAACGGATGGTATGGTTCGCGTCATAATCCCTGAAACAATAATCAATATAAACAGAATAATTACTGCCGAAAAAAAGGCCCTCTTTCCAATCCGGAGACTGCTGTTCCGTTCGTCGCTCAATTCTATATTCTCCCTGCATTCTCTATCAGTTTTTTATAACATTTTTTTTCAAAATGTAAACGATTTAAAAAACTAATCGACACCAATCTTTTCGTTCGTTCCATGTACCCTATAAGACTTACCTCGCTGACATCAAGCGTCCTTCCCGGTCAAAACGAATATGATCGCCTTTCTTAAAGAAATGTCCCTCGATAGTCACATCTCTTGCCAGCTTGCACTTAGCCAGTTTCCCATTATCATAAAAACGTACCGCTGCGCTACCTCCAAACAGTTCTGTCCAGAAATTAGCTGGTGCACAGGGAACTCCCTGGACTTCCTCTTCTTGAGCCAACCAGGCCAAGGCCAACTTCCCATTTGTATAAAATACCGTTTCCCATCCTTCATGTGTATCTCCTCTGCACAAGAGTCCCTGAATTTCGGTATTACGAATGAGGAAACAATAAATCTTATCCCTTGTACGTTTGTTGATAATGGTGCCCTCAGGAAGGAATGGTGGTAACTCATTCTGCATCTCAGTCGACTGTTCTTCTTGTTCCTTTCCTTCAGGCTCTTTCCGACCAATAGAATTTGCAACAGGATTCAGGCAACTTATTGCCAAAACAAGAATTATAAACATTCTCATGATAATTTTCTCCTTTTCACCTATTTTAGCCTGAAATTTACAGAGACTGCCAGGTCAGGGAAAAAATACAATGGAAATGTTTCTTTAACCACGGCACTCCATACCCCCTAATACCGAAAGTCCAGTCGGTGCTTAAAAAGTAATACGCAAATCAGATGAGAAGCTTAAGGCAGCAACCAAAAATAGAGGCAACCAGATTAATAGCCACCTTTTTTTCTCATGATTTTCTTCCTTGTATGGCTTATATAACTTTAAGGCATCTTAAAAATCAAAGCTGTTTGAAAGCATGTCATATCAATAAAGAAAAATGAAAACTATTTTAATTATGTAGAAAACATACCCGATGTGTGTGGCATTGAAAACCGAATTAACCCTCATGTAACCTGTAACCCACACCCCTGACAGTTTCTATCATGCCGCAACATTTTCCCAACTTTCTTCTCAGACTGAGCACTTGAACATCTACAGACCGTTCCGTTACAGGATAGTCATCACCTTTAACAGCTGATATGATGCTTCCCCTGGAGAAAACCCATCCCGGTTTGCTGGCAAGGAGAGAAAGAATATCAAATTCGGTCTTAGAAAGTTTAATTTCCATCCCTTCGCATGTTACACTTCTTTTTCTCTTGTCTATTTCCAGATTTCCTATCTTAACTACATTTGCTTTCTTAATTTTTCGAAAAACATTTTTTACCCTGGCAACCAGGATATTTGGGCTGAAAGGTTTTGTAATATAGTCGTCTGCTCCGGCTTCCAACCCTTCAATTACATCTGTTTCCTGACTTTTTGCAGTCAGCATGATAACCGGAACGTTTTCACTTTTACCGGAAATAAGTCTTTTAAATACATCATAACCATCCATTCCCGGAAGCATTAGATCTAAAATAATAAGGTCAGGATTGTAGTTTTCAAAAACATCTATGGCTTCCTCGCCGGAATTAACGATCTCAGTCCGGAAACCTTCTTTTTCCAGATTAAAAGATACGATTTCTGCAATATCCTTTTCGTCATCTACTATCAATATCCTTTCACCTGCCATCACTTCTAATAAAGTATCATTCATAATAAATAGTCAAGTATTCCTACTCTCCATTTACATAATGATGCTTTATTACTTTCCCCTCAACTGAAAAAATTATGTCTTCACAAATATTTCCTCCTACCCATATTTCCCCGTAAGATACTCTTCGGTTCGTTTATCCCTTGGGATTGTAAAAAGTTTTTTTGTAGGTTCGTACTCTACCAATTCGCCCAAATACAAAAAAGCAGTATTATCAGACACACGAGCAGCCTGGGCTATATTGTGAGTTACAATAAGAATTGTAACACTTTCCTTAAGTTGAACTATCAACTCCTCTATCTTAGCCGTAGCTTTTGGGTCCAGGGCCGAAGTGGGTTCATCCAGCAATAGCACATCAGGTTTCATAGCCAGGGCTCGTGCTATGCAGAGGCGCTGCTGTTGCCCACCTGAAAGATAAATGCCGCGTTTACCCAGATTGTGCTTTACCTCATCCCACAGGGCAGCCTTGGAAAGCGAATCTTCCACTATTTCATCCATTATATTTTTAGGAAGTCTTATCCCGTTTAAAATGAAACCTGCAATCACATTTTCATAAATTGTCATTGTGGGGAAAGGATTCGGCCTTTGAAAAACCATTCCTATCTTTTTTCGTACCTCTATTGCATTCATATTATTAATATCTTTACCATAGAGTAGTATTTCTCCCTTTGTTGTACCACCAGGACTCATTTCATGCATTCTGTTGATACAACGTATCAGCGTTGTTTTTCCACATCCCGAAGGACCCATTATAGAGGTAACCTTGTTTTTTTCGATTGCAAGATTGATATTTTTGACAATCCTGCTTTCACAGAAATAGGCACTCAAATTCACAAGTTGAAGTATTATATCCTTTGCCTCCTCTGTGCTTCCCAGTATTACCCTTTCAAACAATACACTTTCTTTCATCTACCATCTCTCCTGCTAAAAAATATTCTTGCCGCCATATTGATTCCAAAAACAAGCAAAATCAGTATCAAAGAGGCTCCCCAGGCCAATTTATGCCATTCATCATAAGGACTGGTAGCATAGACATATATAACCAATGGCAATGAACTCATAGGCTTTAATATATTAAAGCTCATATATGGATTTCCAAATGCCGTAAAGAGAAGGGGTGCCGTTTCACCCGATATTCTGGTGGTTCCCAAAAGGACACCGCTTGCTATTCCCTTTAATCCTGCAGGGACAACTACCTTCAATACCACCCTATAGTACGGTACACCAAGTGCAGTCGCAGCTTCCCTTAATTCCATGGGAATCAGCTTCAGTGTTTCCTCTGTGGACTTTAAAACAATGGGTAAAACCATTACACCAAGGGCCAAACTTCCCGACAGTGCAGAAAACCTCCCCATTGGTACCACGCATATCACCCATGTAAAAATCCCAATAACGATAGAAGGTGTGCCCTGTAAGACATCGATACTCAAACGCAAGATGCGTGATAACAGAGTATCGGAAAATTCAGAAACATAAATTCCACCACCAATACCCAGTGGAACAAATAGGATAAGAGCAGTTAAAATAATAATGCCCGATCCCAGAATTGCATTCAGTATCCCCCCACCTGTTTCACCCACAGGCTTAGGAATATTTGTAATAAAATCCAGATTGATACTTGCCAACCCATTAATTATCAGGTAACCAAGTATCAATACAAGCGGTACTACAACAATTATGGAAATCGCAAGTATTATTAGTTTTGCAAGATGATCCTTTAATATTCTTTTTTTTATTAAAACATCACTCATTTAACAAGGCTCCATCATCTCCTTTTATTTCGTACCTCTCTATGATTTTCCTTCCCAAGAAATTTATTATCGCTGTCACAACAAACAAGAGTAAGCCCAACTCAATTAGGGAGGAGAGGTAGAGAGTATCAGATGCCTCAGTGAATTCATTGGCTATTACAGATGCCATAGTATTACCCGGTTCAAAGACATTAAAGGTAAGTTGATTCTTATTTCCTATAATCATTGTTACTGCCATTGTCTCGCCAAGAGCCCTGCCAAGTGCAAGCAGTATTCCGGCAAAAATTCCTGATCTTGAGGTAGGTATCACCACCCTTTTTATTACTTCCCAGTGTGTACCGCCGAGAGAGTATGCGGCTTCCTTGATGTCACCGGGTACCAACCTCATTACTTCACGAGACATCGTTGATGCATAAGGAATAATCATTATCGACAGTATTATCGACGCGCCAAATATACTCACACCGTAGGGAGGTATCCCCATTGTCATTTCCAGCTTTCTCAAAAGAGGAACCAGAACTATTAAGCCCCAGAATCCGTAAATTACGGAAGGTATTCCTGCAAGCAATTCAATTGCACTTTTTAGCATATTAGCTAAAATACCCCCCTCTAAATATTCACTTAATAGGAGGGCGGTGGAGAATGAAAAAGGAAAGGAAATTACCAATGCTATAAGACTCGTTAGAAGGGTTCCCACGAGAAAAGGGAGTCCCCCGTACATACCCTTAACAGGATCCCAAGTTTGTCCGACTATAAATCTGAAGCCAAAGGCTTTTATGGAAGGAAGGGAGTAAAAAAACATAACTCCCAGTAGAAGTAACGGGATTCCCAAAAGGACTAAACCGACTGCCCTTAGAGAACCCTTGAATATTTTGTCAATAATTACTTCGTTATTCATAATCATGTAGTCCCAAGGCTTATGCCAAGGGACTAATACAGACCCCCTAGAAGCTTAAGGGTTTTCCGTTATAGGTAACACTCTTAATAATGACCTCAGCCTTTTTAACCGCTTTTTCAGGAAGAGGTGCATAGTGCAGGGGTTCCGCATAGTCCTGTCCGTCATGTTCAACCCACCATAGAAGCCTAAGAAGTTCCCTGGCCCTCTCCTCGCTCCTGCCACCATATTTTTGTTCCTTGTAGAATATTAACCATGTAAATCCACTGATAGGATATCCGGCAGGCGCATCGGTATTTGTTATTGAAATACGGGTATCATCCGGTAGCTCTACTTTAGCAGCTTTACTTACACTTTCTATCGAAGGCTTTATGTAATTACCTGATTTATTCTTGATGTTTCCCACCGGCATGCTGTTCTGTAAAGCATAGACTAGCTCAACATATCCAACAGCTCCCGGGGTCTGCTTTACAAGCCCTGCAACACCAGGATTTCCCTTTCCGCCCAATCCCACCGGCCAGTTTAATGATTTTCCCCTGCCTACCTTATCTTTCCATTTTGTACTTACCTTTGAAAGATAATCGCTAAAGATAAAGGTCGTTCCACTGCCATCGGATCTGTGCACAACTACAATCTTTTGATCAGGCAGCTTAACTTCCCTGTTCTCCTTCCGTATTCTCACATCATTCCATTTAACGATTTCACCTAGAAATATTCCTGCAATAATTTCCGGTGTAAAATTAAGAGGTTCAACACCGGGCAGGTTGTAAGTTACAGTTACAGCCCCGAGACATGTGGGGATATGGAGTATCGTTCCTTCAGCTTTGGCAAGATCAGAATCACTCATAAAAGCATCGGTACCACCAAAATCAACCGTTTTACTTAATAGCTGCCTGATTCCTCCGCCGGAACCTATAGCCTGGTAATTCACCTTTACACCTGTTTCGGAAAAGTACTCATTGAACATTTTCGAGTAGAATGGGTATGGGAAGGTAGCACCGGCTCCCAGAAGTTCACCCACCGACCTGGCAGAATTAGTTTTATTACCCTTTTTTTCTGCTTCCCTAATACCACCCGGAAACAGTAGCCCTGATGTCAACAGCAGAATTACCGAAAATACAGCAAATCTTTTTTTCATTTTTTCCTCCTTGGGAAGATCACTTTAATTTCGAGGTTAACCTAATATTTGATTGTTAAAGTATTGTTAAATAAAAGTTAATTTTCTGTTAAAATAAGTACAGAGTGGCACCCGGTAGAAATATCACAGAAGATAATCTGGTTCTCATGAGGGATATAAGTGTAAGCTTCGGAAAGGTCAAAGCTCTCGACGGGGTTAATTTCTCCGTGGGTCACGATGAGATAGTAGGACTCCTGGGAGACAATGGTGCGGGAAAGACGACACTTATCAAGACATTACTCGGTCTCATAAGGAGGGATTCAGGAGAAATTTTCTATGATGGTAAGAGAGTGGACTTCAGATCACCTGCCGAAGCGAGAGTGGCCGGGATAGAAACTGTTTACCAGGATCTTGCACTCGTCAACCTGATGGATATAGAGAGGAACTTCTTCCTGGGAAGAGAAATAGTGAAAAAGGTAGGTCCTTTTCGATTTCTCGACAAGAAAAAGATGAGAAACTTTACCGAGGCACATCTCGATACGGTTGGTTTCAGGGATCACGACACAGCGGCAAAGCTTGTGAACTCCCTTTCCGGTGGGGAAAGACAGAAGCTCGCCATTGCAAGGGCCTGCAATTTCAGCTCGAAACTCCTGATTCTCGACGAACCCACAGCATCACTCTCCGAAACCGAAACGGAAGAAATCCTCGATATCGTTCTTGAGGCGAAGAAGAAGGGTATATCCGTCATCTTTGTAACGCACAATGCCCAGGAGGTTTTCGAAGTAGCTGACAGGTTTGTGGTTATACAGAACGGGAGAAACCTCGCCAATATTTCAAAAAAGGATACCGATTTAAAGGAAATAGAAAAACTTATAATATCTTCAAGGCTATCAGCAATCAGGCAGATGGCAGCACGTGTTGCACATCAGATAAGAAATCCTCTTGGTATAATGAAAGTAACGGCTGAAATGCTCCGGGATGATTTTGAAGTAAAAAAGAACAAGAAAGATCATGACAGATTGACAACCATGCTATTGAACGAGATAGATACACTTAACACCACGATAAACAACTTTCTCGATTTTGCAAAACAACTCAAAATCAAGCGTGGACCTGTCAGAATCGAAGAAATCATAGAGGGAGCTATGTTGAATGTACCAATAAACAAATTTGAAAATGTTCGTCTGTACATGGAGATAAAGAACAGGGGAAAAATATACAACCTCGACAGGAGACTGATTGAACAGGCAATAGGTAATATCCTTAACAATGCATTCGAGGCTTCCAAACCCGGTAAATCCGTTACATTAAAAAGTTTCGAAAACGAGGATAAGATGGTAATAGAGGTCAAAGATCAGGGAGAAGGTTTTGACATGAATAATGTCAAACAGTTGTTCAGCCCCTTCTTTTCGACAAAGACGAACGGTACCGGATTAGGATTGTCAATTGTAAAGAGGATAGTGGAGGAACATGGTGGTTCCGTGACCGCAGAATCGCAACCCGGACATGGTTCATTGTTCAGAATTAACCTTCCCAAGTTCGAGGCAAACCCATGAAAAGAATATTGATAGTAGACGACGAAGCAAACATGTGCATGGTACTCAAGATGACCCTCGAAAAAGATGGTTACTCGATTACCACTGCTTCAAACGGGGAAGAAGCAATCAACCTGATAAAGAGAGAAGTTTATGACCTTATCATATCGGATTTGAAAATGCCCGGAATAGACGGAATCGGAATACTCGAGTACCTCAAGAAAACAGAACGAAGCATACCAATCATCTTTATCACCGCGTACGGGTCAATTGAAACTGCCGTCAATGCAATGAAGATGGGCGCTTTCGATTTCATTACAAAGCCATTCAACAGAGATGTAATAAGGCACACTGTACGCTCGATCTTCAAAATCGATACCCTGGAAACCGAAAACAGGCTATTGAAAGAATTTCTCAACTTCAGAGATTTCATTTACAGAAGCCCTCAAATGGCAGATATTCTGGAAACAGTGAAAAAGATCGCCACTGTTTCCACTCCCGTGCTTTTGACCGGGGAGAGCGGTACCGGCAAAGGAATAATTGCGAGAATGATACATACCCTCGGTGGCGAGGAAAGACCATTTATAAGGATAAACTGCCCTTCCATACCTCAGTCCCTCTTTGAAAGCGAGCTATTTGGATTCCAGAAGGGAGCATTTACGGGTGCAACCCGTGACTTTAAGGGAAAACTCAGAATGGCAGACGGAGGAACTGTATTTTTCGATGAGATAGCGGATCTGCCGCCAAATATACAACCAAAACTCTTAAGGGTTATGGAAGACAGTACCTTCGAACCTCTGGGAAGCACAAGTACAATAAGTATCAATACCCGTTTCATTTCTGCCACAAACCGTAGACTGGACCAGCTGGTTGAAAACGGGTCTTTCAGGAAGGATCTCTACTACAGGTTGAATACTATTACAATAAGGATTCCTCCTTTAAGAGAACGGAGAGGGGATATCATACCCTTGGCTGAATACTTCCTCAAACGATACTCCAATGAAACGGGCAAACATATAGAATCCATTTCAGAAAAAGCAAAAGAAACGATGTTGGACTACAACTGGCCCGGAAATGTACGAGAACTAAAGAACGCAATAGAGAGGGCAGTCGTTTTGAGCAGCGGTGGAGAGATAGATGTCAAAGACCTCAATATTCAACCGCAAAATAATAGTGCCACACCAAACTACTGGCTTGGGAATAATAAGGAATCCCTTGCCGGTCCCGGAAGAGACAAGCTCAGTGAAACAGAAAGAAAGCTCCTTCTGGAAGCCCTGATATCCACCAACTGGAACATATCGAGGGCAGCAAAAAAACTGGGTATCACGAGGAGTACCATCCGATACAGGATCGATAAGTACGGATTGCGGGAATAGGTTGTTATCCACCAGCAAAGTGGTTGATATCAGCCATTTCTGTCCCGGCAAGATTTTAGCAAATGCCAGCAATCAATGCCTGCCAACATTTTATTTCTTTATATTGCATTAAATTACATGTAGAAATAACACAAATCTCTCTTTTGTTTACAATCAAGTTACTCTGGTATGATTATTGCGTACAAATTAATGAAAAAAAAATAAATCAAGGAGGTTTTCATGAAAAAATTCATTACCATTGCCCTTATTGTCAGCCTGCTGGTTTTCCAGAGCTTTGGTCTCTTTGCGGCTGGCAAGCAGGAAACGGTAAAACCATCGGGTGAAAAGCTGAAATTCTACGTGGTTACCCATGGTGGCCCGGCAGACCCATTCTGGGGAGTCGTTATGAGGGGAGCTCAGGATGCGGGAAAGATGTTCAACTGCGATGTCACATACCTCGGACCGGAAAAATTTTCGATTCAGAAATTGGTGGATATGGTAGAAACGGCAATTGCAGCCAAACCGGATGGTCTCGTTGTTACCATCACTGATGCAAAAGCTCTCGACAGGCCCTTAAAAGATGCCATAAAGAAAGGCATCCCCGTCGTTGCAATTAATGTCCCGGACACGAGAAGCTTCAAAGAAAAGATTCCCTATCTCTGCTATGTCGGTGCCGATGATTACAAGGTAGGAATCGAGGCGGGAAAGAGAATGTTAAAGGCCTTCGGGTCATCCAAACCAAAGAGAGCAGTAATACTGATTCACGAAGTTGGACATTCAGGCCTCGAGGCAAGGGCCAAAGGGTTCACAGAGATTTTCCAGGCTCAGGGGATACCTGTTGAAAAGCTTGCCGGTTCACCCAATGCTTCTGAAAACTATCAGGTCCTCGATGCATACCTGACAAAGCATCCCGATACAGATGTTGTATTTACCGTAGGACCTCTCGGTGCCCACCCTGCCCTGAAACTATTTGAAGAAAAGAACCTCTTCGGAAAGGTGAAACTTGCAGCGGTAGACCTGACCACTACCATAATCAAAGCGATAGAGGAAGGAAAGATAGAGTTTACCGTGGAACAGCAGCAGTACCTCCAGGGCTATCTGCCAATAGGTTTCCTCGTTCTCTATAACAAGTACGGGTTAATTCCTCATGGTGATGTATTGACAGGACCATCCATAGTTGACAAGAGTAATGTAAAAGTCGTTGAAGAAATGGTGAAGAAGAAATACAGATAGGTCATGGGGACCAGGGAATGAATGGCGACAGGTGAAAATCATCGCAACCCCTGTCGCCATCTCCCGCTCATTCGGTAAAACGGATGAAACATCAAATATTTAAGGAAAAATCGATATGAATAGCGGAAGATGGAAAAAGATACTTGACAGAATGTTAAGGGTGAGAGTTTTCGGAGCTTTCACAGGATTGATTCTCATAATGCTTATATTTACCATTCTATCCGACAAATTCTTCACATGGGACAATTTTATCAGTATTTTCACCACTTCTTCTGAATTGGGGATTATTGCAATTGGAACCTGTTTTCTGATGATAGCAGGCGAATTCGATCTTTCAGTCGGTTCGGTCTTTGCCGTTGCACCAATGTTGGGAGCTCTTATTGCCAACACCGGTGTTCCGATGGCCATTGCCTTTATAACGAGCATGGTAGCCGCAGGTCTGATAGGTCTTCTAAACGGTATAATAGTTACGGAAGCCAAGATACCCTCCTTCATCGCGACCCTCGGATCGATGATGTTTTTTAGAGGTGTTCTTCTTGCAGTTTCAGGTGGCTTTCCAATCGACTATTTTGGCGAAGAAACAGGTTTCCTCAATGCACTGGGTGGGAAAATTTTCTTCGGTATGCGGGCATCAGGAATATGGTTTGTCCTTGCAACCATAATTTTCTCAATAATCCTCAATCAGACGAGGTACGGTAACCATGTATTTGCAGTTGGGGGTAATGCGGGTACTGCAAAGGCTGTGGGAATAAATGTAAAGAGGGTAAAGATAATAAATTTCATAATTGCAGCGGTTCTTGCCGGTCTTGCCGGATTCACCATGTTCGGTAGATTCCACAGCATAGATCCAACGGCCGGGCAACTTCTCGAGCTTGAGGCAATTGCCTCTTCCGTTATCGGTGGAGCCCTACTTACGGGAGGGTACGGAAGCATAGCCGGAGCCTTTATCGGAGCATTCCTCATAGGAGTCTTGAGAAGTGGCCTGATTCTCGTTGGCGCCCCCGCTTACTGGTACCAGGCCTTTATAGGTGTGATTCTTGTGATTTCTGTCATCTTCAATACCAAGATAAGAAAGGCGGTAGCAGGATGATCGTAAACAATCCGGAAAAGATAAAACTGATAAAGGACAATCTCGTTTACATGGAAGACATAGTGGTTAAATTCGGGAAGGTCGTTGCTCTTAATGGAGTAAATTTCCGTGTTGGCAAGAATGAGGTGGTAGGCCTTCTGGGTGACAATGGCGCCGGAAAATCCACACTGATAAAATCATTGAATGGTTACCACAGGATATCAGCGGGCAATATCTACTTCGACGGGAAACACGCCGACTTCACCTCACCCAAGGATGCACGTGATGCTGGAATAGAAACGGCCTATCAGGATCTTGCACTTGTAAACCTTATGTCAATATCGAGAAATTTTTTCCTTGGAAGGGAGTTACAGAGGAATTTCCTCTTCATGAAACTCCTAGACATGAGAAGGATGGACGAGATAGCAGCCCGCTCATTGAAAGAGGTCGGACTAAGGAATATCAGGGCAATGCATGAAACTGTCAACTTCCTCTCAGGGGGTGAAAGACAGGCAATAGCAATAGGAAGGGCCAATTTTTTTGGGGCAAAACTTTTGATTCTCGATGAACCTACCGCAGCTCTTTCAGTCACGGAAACAGAATGGGTATTGAGGCTTGTCAAAGAGGCCAAGGAAAGCGGCCTTGCCGTAATACTCATATCGCACAACGCATACGAAGTATTCGGTGTAGCAGACAGGTTCGTTGTCTTGCAACACGGTGAGAATTATGCGGATATAAAAAAGGAAGAGACGAACCCGGAGGAACTCATAGAAGTGATAGCGGGAAGGATAAAAAAATAAAAGCAGCAACACTTTAAGGAGCAGCCGGAGCATGAAAGATATCGGAATTGGTGTAATAGGACTTGGGCGCCTTGGCTATGTACATGCATACAACATTGCCCGAAGAATCAAGAGGGCAGAATTGATTGCCGTATGTGATATGAATGGCGAACTTGCAAGAGAAACGGCAGATGAGTTTGGATGCAGGGCCTATACCCAAGTCGAAGAGATGCTCGATGATAGAAACATAGATGCTGTCTGCGTCGTTACACCCACGGCATACCACGTTGAGCCTGTCGAAGCAATCACGAAAAGGGGCAAACCATTTTTCTGTGAAAAACCTCTTGCCTCCAACATGGAAGATACGATAAAGCTGGTAAAGCTTATCGCTGAATCCGACTCCAGGTGCCAGATAGGTTTCAACAGGAGATTCGATCCAGAATACGCTGAGGCAAAGAGGATAATAGAGTCCGGAGAGCTGGGGAAACCCGTTTACTTCGAGGGAATATCCAGGGATCCCTTTCCCCCACCTCCTTGGGCATGTGATCCCCTTAAGGGAGGAGGACTCTTTATCGATATGCTCCTTCATGATTTCGATATCGCAAGGCACCTCATGGGTGACGACATAAAGAGCGTATATGCAAGAGAGACAAACATGGTGGTACCCGCTGAAGGCATAGAGAGGTTTGCAGACAATGTAACTGCAAACCTCGTATTCTCAAAGGGAGCCCTGGGAAATTGCCATGCCAGTATGCATGCATCCTACGGCTATGACATAAGGACGGAAATATACTGCGAAAAGGGCAGTATTCTTCTCGGTTCACCGGTAAAGCTCGGTATCACCGTGGCGAAAGCGGAAAACGGAGTCTGTAAACCCATTACATTTCAGCCAGAGGGGAAGATGCCGCATTTCATGATCCGCTTCGAGGAATCTTACGTAAGAGAGATGGAAGATTTTGTCGATATGGTAATCGAAAACCGTGAACCTTCCGTAACAGAGATAGATGCACTTGAAGCATTCAAAGTGTCAGCTGCCGCTATTGAATCTGCAGGAAGCGGTAAAGAGGTGTTTCTTTCACATGGCACGTAGAATATAAACTAAACCATTGTCACATGGGAGAAAAACCAAAGGTCAAGCCGAGAAGGTAACCCCTGTTTGCATCCAGAAGATCGGTACCAATGAAATCTATATTCAACTTGAAATTCGTTCCTTTCAACGGGTCAATCCTGAGACCCGCGTTCAATATACCCCTTCCCGTTCCTATGCCTCCTGCCGGTTGAACACTGTAAGCGTAATTTGCAAAATCGATAATGAGATGCACATAATCCCTCAGTGCGGAGGGCCAGAGACTCATCTCGTAACCCATAGAAAAATCTATGGGAAAACCAGTCAAAAAGTTGGGGAAAGTCGTTCCGATTACAATTGTAGAGGTTGCCGGCCAATCAAAAAAACTGCCACCACCACTGATGGCCATATAAATCTGCCCGAATGTACCTGCATTCACCAGTTGCAAATTTCCTCCGATAGCAATAGCGGTATCCCCTGACCTGTTGAACTGAAATTTTCCATTTATGAGAACAGGAATGTTATTCTGCCCCTGTATATCGACGGCTAAACCTACCTCTGCCATCTTTAAAAAGCTGACCTCGATTATCGGAATATGCGATCCACCGGTATATTTGTAACCGGCATCAATTCCCAAGTTGCTATTCTCCCAACCGATTCTCGCAGTCGGAGTCGAAATTAGACCGGTGGCACCATTTGCACTTAAGCCTTTTACTACGTTCTGTGCAAACAACCCGGAAGAAAGCCCTCCAAGTAGAAGAAAAATCACAACGGTGGAAAGAATCAACTTTTTCATATCAAACCTCCATAAGCAATTAACAATATATACAGGATATCTACCCATTTTTCAAGCTTCCCCTTTCCCATTCTTAAATATTTATTGACCTTTGACATTAAAAATGTATAGATTAGAGGAAATGGCGAAACTTACGCAGAAGCAAGCGGCGGAACGCACCATGGCTGAAGGGTTCACAAGAAGAGACCTGAAGTCTATGAATGACTGTATGAAATTCTTGGATTTGAGAAATCCGGGGAAAATTACTATTTCAAGAAACATATTTGCCTATTTATCACTTATAAAAAATTGTAATTTATAATATAATTTTGAATAACTTAGTTATCAATAATATTGAATAAAATTCAATACTATAATATATTTTGTTAATAATTATGAAGGATATCATGTACCTTGAAAGAGAAAAGCTAATAAATTTCTTGAAAGAGAACGGTATTTCTCCTTCTCCCCAGAGAATGCAGATCTATGAGTATATTGCAACTCATGATACGCATCCCACGGCAGATGAAATTTACGGCGCCGTGTATAAAAAAATACCTTCCCTCTCAAAGACAACCGTTTACAACACTGTCAGGGTTCTCGCTGAAATTGGGCTTATAAACGAGCTTACCATAGACGGTACGGAGATACGCTATGATGCGGATACCAGAACCCATGCTCATTTCAAATGTACCCAGTGTGGCAGGATATTCGACATATCTGATGGTTTCGACGGGAACTTTTCTCCCGAGCTGGGGAAAAACGAGTTGAATTTAGAGGGGCACACGGTCAGGTTCAAGCAACTGTACTACTATGGAATCTGCAGAGACTGCCGGGAAAACTCCAACTAGGCTCTTACACACGTCTATCATTATCCTGGCTTTGAAATTATAGAGAGGCCACTTTAGTCTGGGAAGATTTTCAGAGGACGGGCAACCCGTTGCAAAGTAGAAACATAAATTTTAAATTTACGATCGATCTCTCTGTTATTATTTTTTTAATATAGAACAAAATTTTTTTAGGAGGTCAAAATGAAAAAGGTACTAACAATCGTTTTTATCTTTTTCATGGTCTTTGGCCTGTATGCACAGGCTATCGATGCGAAGCTTCTCGACCTTTCATCTGCAAAGGTATCGATTGCCGGACCTCAGAGCGTTTACATCCGTTCGATCTACTACGATGGTAAGGAACTTTCCGTTCTTCTAAAGTACAACGGAAACAATGGTGCTACGGTATACGGGCCATACTATGGAAAAGATAAACTGCTGCAGGATTACTACAATCTGGGTTATGCAAAACTCAGTGTCTCCGGGAACAATGAGATTCTCGTATCCGGAATCATAATCGGCGACCAGGCATATTCAGGCATCCTGAAATGGACAGGTGGTTCGACACTTGTCGTAGATAGTTACTGGCAGTCCAAGATGCCCGAAACAAAAGAGTTGAAGATTGCAAATCTTTCCAAAAAATTGCTCGAGATAAGGGACAAGTATGAAAAGCAGATTTCCGATTTGAAGGGCCAGATTGCAAAATTAAAGAGCAGCCGCGCTACTATGGCTGTTTCTGGTGCTGCAGCAGCTCCGGCCGTTGTAAAAGCGGCAAAGAAACCGGAAAGAACCGTTTTGAGTGGCTTTTCAGGGGGTAAATCACTATCGGGAAAATGGTCCGTTTCTTATAATTCGGCAGAGCAGAGCAATACCGGAAGCAAATTTGCAAAGTACTCCATCCCACTCTATCAGAATCAGAAACTGATTTCCTACTCTTTCGATGGCAGAATCAGTAGCAGCTCCGGTTGGGTTGGGTATGGACTTCATTTTCTTGCCTCAGGTGAACAGACCGGTAACGGATACGGTTTCGGCAGATCGTACCTAGTATGGCTTACCCGAGATCCAATACACTTCCAGAATAACAAAACATATGTCGAACTGTACGAATCCTACAATGACGTAAAAATGGTTCCCCTTGCCAGGGTTAGAATAACCCAACCAATCACCTCTACACTGACAACAAAAGTTCTCTACGACAGGTCCAGCGGAAAAATCACCGTTTCAGTGAATGGCAGCGATGTTCTTTCATACACCCTCGATTCCCCGATATGGAGCGGAGACAAGGTAGCCTTAAGAAGCCTTGGCGGACATGTCAGGTTCAGCAATTTGAGCATAAAAACCGAATAAACAAGGGGAGTTGAAACTTAAAAAGAGATTGCTTCATTCTTTAAGATTTAAGACCTCTCCGGCATAAAACCGGAGAGGTTTTTTTTAACTCTGCACCCGCCTTTGTTTCTACCCTTGCTAACAAGCAGTGGTGGTCTTAACTTAACAATTACCTTTATAATGGGTGGAGAGCCTTCCAGTCTTATGGGATGGCTGATAAAGGAAATAGATCTCGACGGTTCACAGTATATCCACTAATTGACATATACTAATTAGCCATATACTTATTGTCCATATATTCCTGCCAATCAATTGCAAAAATGAAACAATACCATTATAGTAATATCTATGGATAGACGGGATTTTATAAAGATCCTCGCATCCGGCCTCCTCTACTTTGCAGAGAGGAGGGCCTTCCCCTCGGTATTAAAGACCCGCTTTGAGGTATCACGGGTAAAGAGCAGAGACACCGAAAGGGCAGTAATCAAGGCAATCGACATGGTGGGAGGTATAAATAGGTTCGTCAAACCCGGTGATATAGTGGTTGTAAAGCCCAACATAGGCTGGAACAGGCCCCCCTACCTTAAGGCCGATACGGACCCCCTAATTGTGCGCACCATAGTTCATCTCTGCTTCCAAGCCCTTGCCTCAAAGGTCTATGTTTTCGACAGAACCTGTGACAACCCAAGGCTTGCCTACAGAAACTCCGGCATAGAAAAGGCAGCCAGGGAAGCAGGTGCCAGGGTTCTCCCTGTCAACAGCGTGAACTCGAAACTCTACAAGAAAATTGCCATTCCTCAAGGAAGGTTCTTAAAGGAGAGCCTTATAAACAGATACATCCTTGAAAGTGATGTATTTATCGATGTACCCGTTGCAAAGAATCACTCCTCCGCCACCCTCACCCTCGGCATGAAGAACCTTATGGGAATAACGGGCGACAACAGGCAGAAGTGGCACTGGAAGCTTCACGAGGCCATATCCGACATAAATACCCGTATAAAACCGGATCTCACCGTAATCGATGCAACCAAGATAATGCTTAAGAATGGCCCCACAGGGGGAAGCACCTCCTATCTTAAAGAGATGGATACAGTTATCGCCTCCTCCAATGTGTTAAGCGCAGACAGCGAGGCTGCAAAGCTCTTTGGCCTTTCGGCAGATAAAATCCCCTACATGAAACTGGGGGCTGAAAAGGGTGTGGGAAAAATCTCAGGCTACACCCTGGGAAGTATCAACCTGTAAAATTGCAAATGAATAACATCAATTACGGTAATTACCGGAAAAATTTTCTTGTTCTTAAGTATCTGCGATTACTTTCCTCTTTTACTTTTCTGGCGCTCTTTTCATACATATTCATCCGCTCCCTCGACCCCTTTTCTGCAGTTACAAACTACTTTCTCCGCTTCGATCCCCTTATATTCCTAACAAATCCGAAACTCGACCTCATCGCAATAGGGGGAATCACTATTATCCTAATTCTCACCCTCCTGTTCGGCAGGTTCTTCTGCGGCTGGGTCTGTCCCCTGGGTACCCTGATAGAGATAATCGATTTTCTAAATCCCTTCTTCAGAAGGAGGAGAAAAACAAGGAACCCCGATTTCCTCTTAAGCAGGTACCCGCCTTCACTGTTCATATTGGCAGTGACACTGCCTGCAATATTTTTTGCACCGCCGATACTTCAGTTCTTGCATCCGAATATCTGGATAATAAGAATTTATTCACTCTCCCTTCCAGGAATAGTATTCATATTGATTCTTACCGCCCTCTCACTTATCTCCAGAAGGTTCTGGTGTCGCTATGTCTGTCCCCTGGGTGCCCTCTACGGGCTAATATCCCGCTTTTCACTTTTCAGCTTAAAGGTAGATTCCTGTTCATTCTGTAGAAAGTGTAACTCATGTCCCATGGCTGCAGTAGATTATGAAAAGGGAAACCTTTACAGAAATCAGTGTATACTCTGTTTCGAATACGAGTACTCATGCCCTAACAGGGGATTCGGCTATTCTGTAGTCTTTCCTAAGACGAGTATAGAGACAGAAGACTACAGCAAATCACGGAGAAGGTTTCTTAAGGATGCATCTATCATAGCAGGCGGAATTGCAGCGGGTTCACTTATTTCTGCCTTTAGGTTTCCTTCCCGGAATCGGCTGCTTCGCCCGCCCGGTGTCCTTAATGAAACCCAGTTTGTGGAGAGGTGCCTGAGGTGCTTTCAGTGCGTAAGGTCATGCCCAAATGAGATAATAAAAATAACGGGACTGGAGGCAGGGTTTTCTGCCTTTCTTACGCCACACCTCTCCTTCGCCATGTACGGCTGCGACTTCTACTGCCAGGTCTGCCAGACTGTATGCCCCAATGAGGCAATTCCCCTGCAGCCGCTATATTTAAAACAGATCACCCCCATAGGAAAGGCAAAGATCGATACAACACAGTGCATCGTATTCAAGAAGGATACCAACTGCCTCGTATGCGAGGAGTTCTGCCCCGTACCCGATAAGGCAATTGTTCCTATTAAGAGAGAGAAGGTTGTTAAGGGCAAGAAAATCACGCTTCGCTACCCCCACGTTATAAGTTCCCGGTGCATAGGATGCGGGATATGCGAGGCAAACTGCCCGGTGGAACCGACAGCGATAAGGGTCTTTGCATAAAGGAAAGATTCGGGGAAGCGTTAAGGGCGGGTTTCATGAGAGAGCTTGCTTCAGGGATGCGGTTTTTAGGCAGTTTTCACTGGGATGACCCCGGGCACCCCAGCACCCCCAGGTGCCTTCAGGCGCCGATTCTAAAGACAAGCACTGACAGCTCGAAGAGAAGCCATATCGGGGCGGCAACTATCAACATGGAGAGAGGGTCGGGTGGGGTTATCAGTGCGGCGATGAACATGAAGAGGGGAATGAGTACCCTTCTAACACTGCCAATCTTTTCCCTCTTAAGGATTCCAAGCTTAAGGGAGAGGTAGGTAAGGCCGGGTATCAACACCAGTACGGCATCCACGAGAACGAGCATCATGTAAAAGTTTAAGAATGTGGCAATAGAGAAGTGGGAGGCCACCTCGCGCGATGCGAAGGTCTCCACGAAGAGCTTTAATAGGTACGGGGAAAACCAGAAGAGGACAAAGCCAACACCCGTTGCAAGAAGAAAGATGGTAGCGGATAGAATAATGAGCATCTTCCGCTCTCTCCTTTTAAGGCCCGGCATGATGAACCTTAGTATCTGGATTACGAAACAGGGAAGGCTCAACAGGAGCGAGGTGAAGGCCGATACCTTGATGCGCGAGAGGAAGGGCTCGAAAACGGATATGTAGTATAGTTTGAGGTGTGAGAACTGCACGAGGAAGTCGATTATCTTGAATGAGAGATAGAAATAGGTAACGAGAAAGAATAAAAAGAATACCCCTATCGCCCAGAGTATCTTTATCCTTAAATCTTCCAGATGTTCCCAGAAGGAATAATCGTCAATCCTTTTTTTCGTCGTCTTTTTTAACCGAGAGATCTTCTCTTTCCTCCAGCCCCTTTCTGAACTCTCTTATCCCCTTACCTATGGAGCGTGCTATATCTGGAATTCTCTTGGCTCCGAAAATAAGAACGAGGATTGCAACTATAAGAATCAGTTCCCATGTACCCAGCATATGTTCACTATACTACAAAATAACTTTGCCTGCCATACCAATTTTTCTATTTGTCTTCTATACATTTGTTTTTTATAATTGAAGCTGTTATGAAGAGAAAGATAAGGGAGCTGTCGGAAAAATTGGCCTCGGGGGATCTAAGTGTGCCGGAGCTGTGCAGGTTCTACCTGGAGAGGATAGAGAGGATAGACAAAGAGCCTGTGGTTTCGATGTTCGATGCAGGGCTCCCTTCGAAAGGTGGCCGGCCGGAACCCCCAACGTTATCCACGACTTCAGCCTCATCTATGAAAAGTGGCCGACCGTCTGCAAAACCTTTTACGAAAGGTGGCCCGTCAAGCCTGTCAACCCCAACCTCATCCGCGAAAGGTGGCCTTCCCAAAGCCCTTTCCCCGCTAAACTCCGTTATAGAGGTCAACCCCAATGCCATGGAAATAGCAGAAAAACTGCAGGCAGAACTTGAAACAAGAGGACCAAGGAGCATCCTTCATGGCCTTCCCGTACTGCTAAAGGATAATATTGATACGGGAGACAGGCTGCAGAGCACTGCAGGCTCACTTGCTCTTTCTGGGACCTACGCCCCAAAGGATGCGCGCCTTGTTGAAAGGTTAAGGGAAGCCGGAGTCCTTATTCTTGGAAAGACAAACCTAAGCGAGTGGGCAAACTTTCGCTCCACTCGTTCTATCAGTGGCTGGAGCAGCAGGGGCGGCCAGACGGTAAACCCCTACGACAGGGGGAGAAGCCCCTGCGGCTCCAGCTCCGGGTCGGCCGTGGCAGTTGCCGCGGATCTGGCGCTGGCTGCCATCGGGACAGAAACGGACGGCTCCATAGTGTGTCCCGCCTCTGTAAACGGAATCGTAGGAATAAAGCCGACTGTTGGCACCGTAAGCAGGAGGGGCATCGTTCCCATTTCCTACAGCCAGGACACGGCGGGCCCGATGGCAGCCAGCGTGGAGGATGCACTGGTACTCCTGTCTGTAATGGCAGAGACTGTAAGGACGGCAGAGAGAACAGAGTTAAACCTGCCAAAACCTGAAAATGTATTTGAATACCTCGATAAAGGTCCTTCCAGTCTCGAAGGTATAAGAATCGGCGTTGCAAGGAACTACTTCGGTTTCCACGAGAAGGTGGACAAGGTGATTAATAATACAATCGAAAAAATAAGGATTCTCGGTGCCAATGTAGTCGATCCTGCCAATATCGAGACAAAGGGGGAATTCGAGGACGATGAGTTTACACTTCTTCTCTATGAGTTCAAGGATTCCATAAACAGATACCTAAAGGAGAGAGGGGATACAGTTTCGTACCATTCACTCTCGGAACTTATCAGGTTCAATAGGGAAAACAGCGATACGGTAATGCCCTATTTCGGCCAGAATATCTTTGAAATGGCAAATAAGAAGGGCCCGCTTACAGAGAAGGAGTACATAGAAGTCAGGGAAAAGGCACAGCACCTTGCAGGGAGAGAAGGCCTGGAGGCAACCTTTAACAAATATCAACTGGATGCAATAGTAGCTCCCAGTAACGGGCCCGCCTGGCTTATCGACACGGTAAACGGAGATTACTACACGGGCGGAAGCTCTTCCCCCGCTGCCGTCTCGGGCTATCCAAGCATTACGATACCTGTCGGTTTTGTATCGGGCCTTCCGGTGGGAATATCATTCATCGGAAAGCCTTTCTGCGATTTTGAGCTCGGTAGAATAGCCTTCCTTTTGGAAGGATACCTCTATAAAAATGGATTCAACCCGGAGCCGAAGCTTTAATATCATTCTACTTCACAACCATTAATACCCGGGCATATGGAGATGAAATCCATTATGGTTCTCAGCTCTATCCCAGTAATACCATACAAAATACTTTTCTATGTCTGTTCGCGTTTTACCATATGATGCAACATCAATTGTACCATTTTCATAGTAAGGAACATTAAACTGTATAGGATCCCAGTATTCAAAATAAAATTGTCGTATTTGCAACTTTATCTCAGCAGGAGAAGCCGGAATATAAGAATTGTTATGCACTTTGTACCATTTCCATTGTAATGTGGTTAAAACATCATTGTCGTTGAAAGTAAGTTTTACAAGTGGAAGGATAAAGCCCTCCGAACCATACTTCGTAGAATTTAAAAAATTAACATTGTTAATATAGTAGAGATCGCCATCAAGATCCAATATATAATTACCATTGTAGGGTGGGTTGGGAGATTGAATTACAGAACCTGAGCCTTCAAGAACAAAATAATACTGATGTAGCATTTCAGGACTACCACCGGGCATATAATATGTAGGATTTATCTTTGTTATGGTATTCCCATTAATATCAGTATAATTATATGTATCTGGCAAAATCATCCATACCTTATCGGTGGGAGGATTATTAAACGCATCGTTATGCCAAAATATGAGGGTAAAATTTGTGTCCTTCTGAAACCTTTCAATGGGAATATTAATTGTATCTGTATCAATATCATACTCTGTTGGTTCAATAATATACATACGAGTAGAAGAAAGCCTCCAGAGTAAATCCTCATCTGTATCATATACGCCGTTTCGGTTAATATCAGGATTCATTGTTTTTAGTAATGAATTGTCAAATACACCAAAAGAGGAAATGTCTTCGGTAGTGTATGCAAGTGCATCTTCAACCTCTGAAAGTCCAATATCAGATTCAAAGGAATTATTACCGACCTTCAAATCACCCAGGTTTAACTCATCTTTACTCTTTTCTTGTAAAGGAAGACTATCAAGGTTAGCAGATACTATATTTATATTACCAATTACAGAAATGGAACCTTCAATGCTTCTCTCATTGCTCAATAGCTTCAATGATTTTGGGAAGCTTTCTCTTCCCACCAGTGCAAAAACATAGATACCTTCTTTGGGTACAGTAACACTATTTATGCCATCTAAAAGAGGCATATGCATGAAGGTTGGACTCTCCTTTGTAATATCAATGTAAACCACCTCTGTAGCAGTGATGCCTTTACTATCTAGGTTTGTACCTCTAACTAGCTTGCCCGCATCACTAACCTTAAACGAGACAGTACATGTATAAGAACTACGTGGAGTAGAAAGTTGACAGGAAAAAAATATAAATAAAAAAATAATCCCCATGAATACCACTAACACCTTTTGTATAAGCCCCTTCATAATTACTGCTCTCCTTAAAAGATGTTTAGTTAAAACTCAAAACCGAATCTTAAATAGTTTTTTGTTGATAATATTGGCTTCGAAGCCTTTTCAGAGAGATCCGTCGCCCAGTCCCACTCATAACCTGCAGAAACACTTGGATGCAGGTTGTTTAAGCTTATTCCAGACAGTACCAGCGTGCCTGTTACCGATAGATTCTGCATAAGTGTATTTATGACTGCTTCTCCGCCCGCAGTATATATCCTGTACTTTATAGCGACATTATCATACTCTAAATTAATAAAAGGAGAGACAAGCTTGCTATCCAGGCGAGTCTTCATATTAATTGAAAAGGCATTATAGGCTGGCTGGGCACTGTGATATGGCGTCTTATCAAGACCTGGTGAAATTGTTAGTTCCTGTTGCAGATCAACATATAGCCAAGGGGAATACTCACCGGCAAGAGATGCCGAAAAAGGATACTTATTAAGGGCGATCTTACCCTTTAACCGTGGAAGCATAAGGTTTAAAATCCTGTCATTAAGAATAAAATACCTCGTTCCGGAGCTGTCTATATAACCGATTTCCCTGATCTTCATATTATCTAACTTTACATTCGCGGCAATATCAAAATTAAGCGCTTTCTCCTTAATCCTGTAACCCAATATATCCATCTCAGCAGAGAGAGTTTTTCCGGAAGTAGCAACATAACTCGATTCGGTTTCCGTTTTATCTGAAATATTCAGATATTCAGCCTTAATTCCTGAAAAGAAATTCGTGCTATAATTCCAATCCAAACCTAAATACATATCAAGAGACCCATCCTTATTTGGGGAAACATTAAAATCAAGTGAATACCCAGGCAACCCTATAAGGATAAACAGAAAAATAGAGAAAACAATTATTCTTTTCATAGTAGAAAAATTCTATATAAAAAATAGATTATGGATCAAGCGAATTTCATCGATATGCATTTATTGAATATATTTAATATGAAGCGACTCCCGAATCGCAACGCTTCTCTGTGCCGCAGCAGTATACCGGCCTCTCTCCACCCAAATCGGCATTACTTTCTATTACATCTTTTGCGCCCTCCCTGCCCCTTTCGAGTCGCAGTATCACCTGACCTCTCCCGAAAAAGGCCCCCTCCCCTGCCACCTCTACTTCATGCCCCAGTTCCTCAAGCGCAGATAGGATAGACTTATCATAATCACTCTCTGCAATTATCCTTCTCTCCCCCGCCCACTGCCAGCGGGGAGCATCCAGCGCTGCCTGAGGGTTAAGGCCGCAATCTATTGTATTCACAAGGAGCTGAAGCTGACCCTGTGGTTGCAGAAAGCCTCCCATAACACCGAAGGGACCAACCGGCCTGCCATCCTTCATGATAAAACCCGGAATTATCGTATGGTAAGGCCTCTTTCTCGGAGCAATACAATTCGGGTGGCCTTTCTTTAATGAAAAGTTCTTTCCCCTGTTATGAAGTGCAATTCCCGTACCCGGCACCACGAGCCCGGAACCAAAACCCATGTAGTTACTCTGAATGTAGGAAACCATGTTTCCGTATCTGTCCGCCGTTGCAAGGTAGACCGTTCCCCCGCTCTCCGGTTTGCCACTTTCGGGGATAGCCGCCCTCTCTCCGATTTGCAGAGCGCGCCTCTTACCGTATTCACCCTCTATCAACTTCTTGTAATCTATCTTCATACAGGCCGGGTCGGCTATATACTCCTTTGCATCTGCGAAAGAAAGCTTTATCGCCTCTATCATTCTGTGAATATCCATTGTTGAAGGGTGGAAAGAATCAACTTGATTCTTTCCGAGCTCGAAATTATTTAAAATATTTAGAGCCATAAGGGTTACGAGCCCCTGCCCGTTTGGTGGAAGCTCAAAAACATCGTATCCCCTGTAGTTCACAGAAACAGGTTCCACCCATTCGACCCGGAAATCTTCAAGGTCCCTCTCGCTCATATACCCGCCTGTACTTCTGGAAAAATCAAGAATCTTTTCAGCCAGTTTTCCCCTGTAGAATGATTCGCTCTTTGTCTCTGCAATCTCTCTTAGCGTATCTGCGTGACCATTTGACTTCCAGATTTCACCTATCCCCGGATATATTCCACCCGGTGCAAATGTCTCGAACCAGTACTTGTAGACATCTCCCTTCAGAATCTTACTGTAATGATCAAAGGCAGATTTCCAAGCCACTCCAATAGTCGGCTGGATAGGTATTCCGGCCTCTGCATAGCTTACGGCTACCTCAAAAAGCTTCTCATACGGAATTTTGCCGAACCTCTCAGAGAGAGCATACCAGGTGGCGGGAACTCCCGGAACGGTCACCGCCTCCCAGCCGTATGCCGGGATTTCTTCTAAACCTCTTTCTGTAAGCATACCGGCAGAGATACCGGACGGTGCATGGCCACTTCCGTTCAATCCATGGAGAGATTTGCCATCCCACACTATTGTAAATGCATCCCCGCCTATTCCATTGGATGTGGGCTCTGCAACTGTAAGCGTAATGGCAGTTGCAACTGCTGCATCTATTGCATTACCGCCTGCCTTCAGCACGTCTAGGCCTGCCTGTGCAGCCAGTGGATGTGAAGTGGCAACTATGCCATTTGTTGCATAGATCAGGTTTCTCCTCGAACTAAAGGGATAATAGGTCGGGTCAAAGGAAAGTATATTTTTCCGGTTCATGCCTTGCTCCTGATATCAATATATATCGATTGTACAGATATTTTGATGTGAGAAAATAGTTGTTCATCTTAAAAAGTGAGAAATATTTTCTCAAGGCCCTTTTTGGCATATTGGCACAATAGGGGCTTCTGTGGCAAATATCAACATGAATTTTGTTGGCACGCTTATTGCTGATTATAAGATAGAGAGAATAAAAAAACATAGCAGGAGGATAAAAGTTATGAAAAAAGCATTGATAATTCTAATTATCAGCAGCGCAGTTCTTGCAACTGCATTGGCAGGGGGAGCAAGTGAAACAATAGGCTCGGGAAATGGGACTTACCAGAATGGTAATGGAGCAGGAAGTGGAAATGGCGGTGGAGCTAACGCAACGAGCTTTTCGCAGGACAATATTGCAAACACAATCGGCTCCATAGAGAAGAAGCCTCTCGATGATTCAGAGAAAGAAGGTATTCTTTTGATGCGTGAAGAGGAAAAACTGGCACGAGATGTTTACAGCGCGCTATACGCAAAGTGGAACATTCCGGTTTTTTCGAATATTGCAAGGGCAGAACAGACTCACATGGACGCGGTGGGTATTCTGATAGACAGGTACGGGCTGGACGATCCAATAAAAAATGATGTTCCGGGTACCTTTGTAAATCCTGAACTACAGAAACTCTACAATTCACTCGTGGAAGAGGGTTCGGAATCGCTTCTTGCAGCAACCAAGGTTGGTGCGGAGGTGGAGGATCTTGATATAGCAGACCTTTTAAGACTGATGTCTGAAACCGACAATGACGACATAAAGGTCGTATATCAGAACCTGGAAAAGGGTTCGAGAAACCACTTAAGATCATTCATGTTTCAGGTAGATAGAAACGGAGGAAGCTATTCGGCAAAGTATATATCAAGCGATTACTTTAACAGGATAGTTGGTTCCGATAGAGAAACGGGAACTGTCATAACGGATCCGAACTTAAAGTTTTAATTTGAGCACGCGTGAATTCAAATATATAACCTAAGTGGCAATCTTCCTTTATAAGTTCCATAGGGAGATTGCCTCTATTCCTTGGGCAAGACTTTAATTCTAAATTGCGATATCCTTAAAAAGTAATCTAAGCTTAAACTTTTTTATATAATGAAGCAGTTACAAAACAAAATGTATCAGGCAAATGAAGTTTGGATCACGTTATTGATAGTACATCTGTAAGGCCTGCTAGCTAAGGGGGAACCACCTTTGGTGGTAAAATATTCATTTTTTGTATTTTCCATTTCCCACCCCTCGATTATTTTTCCTATCACTAATTTTATATGCTAATAGAAACTAAATATTTTAAAGACTCAGCACTATATTACTTACAATCAGCCTGAAAATGCCCACGAAAAGCAGAAAGCAGGAATTAATCCACAAAGAATTATTCTTTATAGTTCGTATGCAAGGGGTGGATCTACCCTAAAAGGACGTTTATGATGGGAATAATAACCAAAGGGGTGAGTAAAGGATTCATATTTCATTCAGATAGGGGATCGCAATATTCCGGTTATCAATTTAGAGAAGCGTTAAGAGAGAATGGGATAAGGCAGAGCATGAGTAGGAAGGGTGATCCGGGGGACAATGCTGTTGCTGAATCATTTTTCAAAACCCTGAAGGCTTAAGTTACTTGAGGAGACGGTATATCGGACAGTTAGGGAAGCACGTACAGTGATATTTGAATACATAGAGATATTCTACAATCGAGAGAGCTTGCATGAATGAGGATCAGAGGAAATCGGCTAAAATGGTCCTTCATAGATTGCCGAGGTGAGGTTTTTTAAAGGGGAAAATGGTACTTGTACACCCCCTTAAATATAAGATTTTAGTGCTTAACTGATTGTCAATTAATCTGGAGGGATTCCAAGCTGCATATGCAATACCAAGGGAATTTTTATAATGTTTTTATTTGAAATATTTATGTAACACGGGTGTAATGTTTTATAAGTGCAATCAACTTATCGTAATCGACTGGCTTATTAAGAAATTCTTCTGCTTTAACATCGGCTTTAGTGATATTAAAAGCATATTCTCTGTTAATTGTAGTAATAATAAAAATCGGAATATCAGGATATAATTCTTTAATCCTTTCTGCAGCTTCAAATCCAAGTGTTTTCTTCTCAGGAAACATTACGTCAAGCAGGATTACATTTGGAGATAAAGTTTTAATTAATTCTATTCCTTCTTTGATGTTATCTGCACTGTGTATTTCGAAGCCTTCATAACCAAGTATTGCCCCTGCAGTTTCAAGTATATCCTGATCATCATCAATAATTAATACCTTATTAAGTTCCATTGTTTAACTCCTTCTTATAAAATATAAATATTTTAATCAACGTCAATTATTTTCTTGTATTACCTCACGAATAAATCATACCTAACTCAAAGTTTTGCCTCATGAGCAATCTTACCATGCAGTTTAGTGGTAAACTCATTAGACGTTAACAAATCTTCTTTCATCCATTCATAATCAAAAGTTAATATTGCTTTAGAAAGCCATGTTATCACATACCTTTGCATCATTCTACATTGACCATCTTTATATTTACCAGGATAAAGGTCTTTAAGCTCATTAAAAATAGATTTAGCTGTCCTTTCCGGATGATCTTCTAACCATATACAAACCTGATCCCATGCATTCTTAAAAGGATTTTTTCTTGTTCGCCATAGAGGCGGCATCTTTATTTTCTTTGTATGTTTATAATTTCGTTTTTCCTTTTCCATGGCTTTTTTAAAGAAATCAGCTGTTTCTGAGCCTATATTATTTTGCATGAAAAAGAGTCTTTGCAGCATCATAGACATGATGAACTTTTAAACCTTCTCTGCCTTTTACTTGTAGTTTCATGGATGGCTTTAAAAAAATTAACATATAATCGTGTCACCCTATAGAGTTCATTTAAGTGCTCGTAAGCAAGCATACCATAATATATATCATAGCCTACAAGTTGTCTTACCACAACCTAAGTTCTCTTGGTCTACAAAACATTGATCGTTCTTCTTATAGGCTCGTCCCCGGTTGAAGGTTTTATGCTTTTGCTTTAAAAAGGCAATTAGGTCCTGGTTAATGAACTCAGATCCATTATCTATATCTATTCCCAGAATCTAAAAAAGGAATAAGTTTCATAGCTTGTCTAATTGCCTGAATTACACTTCTCTCGTGACGAGATAACAACAATAAGCATTCTACCCACCACGTAGCAACATCTGTAAATACAAGGTTGTATAGAAATGATCCGCTCTTATTAGTTGCGCAGTGTGCAACAAGGTTTACTTCAAAGAATCCAGGTTCATTTTCCTTCCAGTCGGCAAAGGTTCTTACGAGGATTTGCCTCTTTAACAGCGGTCCTGATTTTGTAGTACTGATACCACGGCCATGCCTGTTTATTCTGTCTATTGTCGATGCACTTATAAATGTAATTCTTTCTCTATCTTTTTCCTCGAGTTTAACATATCCATGATGTTTCAATGCGGGAATTAATTCTTTTAGAAACGGAGCTAGTCTTTTGGCTTCTATAAAATTGGCCGATTTCCATGCTAATTTGATGATTGCCTGATCCTCTCTATCATAATAAAGTATTCTTGACATCTTTGTTTCTCTTGCTACAGAGTTCTTCTTTGACAAGGGCAGCCTAATAGCATATTTTCTGGAATAACCTGTGGATAAAATAAATTCATCTAAGATTGCTTTCTTTTGCTTGCGGATTGATCATCTATACCGTAGAATGATTTGTGTTAAGAGTTCTCTCCTTGTTTTTAAACTCATAGCCAACTTCATTTTGTAATCTCCACCTTTTTCTTTTAATAAGTACTGGGTTACATTTTCCATGAGCCAAGAACTTTGTTAAAGTATGCTTTTACACGAAGCAATGCGAGGCATTGCGGCAGGGAATTATAATTGTCGCTGACCACTCGTATAATATACTGTGTGTGCTTGCTTTCTATATTCCATCCTTCATATTATACACTATAAAGAAACAGCGGGTTACTTGCATCTGTGGGTTTACACCCACAGAATTACGTTAAAGTATTAAAATTATATGTTTGGTACTGTTTTAAAATGATACAGATGAAATATATAAAAGGAACAGTAGAAGCTCATTCTGCCTCTTCTACTGTAATTGCATTAGTAGGACAGAGATAGGCACACGCTCCACAGCCAATACATGTTTCAGAAATTTCGTTGAACGGGGTACTTACTTTCTTTCTGTATCCTCTTTCTACAACACATAGAGCATCCCGCTGTGTTATTTCATTGCATACACGAAAGCATAAACCACATAGTATACATTTTGTATGTTCAAGTTTTTGGGAACGGAATAAAAGATATTTTCCGACCTCATCAAGAGTTTCTGGATTATTTACATCTACACCATATTTTTTTGCAAGCTCTTTTATTTCTTCCGAGTCAGGGCATCTTGAGATATTAAGCTCAAGGATAAATTTTCTGCCCTCTATTACCCTATCCGTATCAGTCTTTACTATAAGATTATTTTCAACTGGATAGGTGCAGGATGATACAAGCTTGGTTCTTCCTCCCATCATCGGGCTTGTTATTTCCACAAGACACATTCGGCAACCGCCATAAGGTTTCAGATACTTATTATAACACAATGTAGGTATTGTTATACCTTCCTGTTGAGCCACTTCTAGTATAGTCATGTCTTCAGAAACAGAAAAATCTTTTCCGTCTATTTTGATTGTAACCATTATCCATACCTCACTGCATCAAATCTACATACATCAAAACACATACCACATTTAATACATTTCTCTTGAATAATTGTATGTGCTTCTTTGACTTCGCCAATAATTGCTTTTACAGGGCAATTTTTAAAGCACAGATGACATCCTGTACACTTATCTTTTAAAATATCAAATCTAATCAATGCCTTGCAAACGCGAGCTGGGCATCGCTTTTCTTTGATATGAGCTTCATACTCATCTCTAAAATATCTGATGGTTGTTAAAACCGGATTCGGAGCTGTATTTCCTAATCCACAAATAGCTGTATCTTTTATTAATTTTCCCATTTTTTCGAGTATCCCTATATCTTCCTCTTTCCCTTTCCCCAGCGTTATATTTGTCAATATGTCAAGCATATGCCGTGTACCTTCTCGACAGGGAGGGCATTTTCCACAGGACTCGTCCTGCACAAATGAAAGAAAGTATCTGGCAACTTCCACCATACAGGTATCTTCGTCCATCACAATCATACCACCAGATCCCATAATAGCTCCTGCATTTGTCAGTGACTCATAATCTACAGCCAAATCTATAAGAGACTCTGGTATACATCCACCCGATGGGCCCCCAATCTGAATCGCTTTAAACTTTTTATCGTTTACAATTCCTCCCCCAATGTCGAATACAATTTCTTTTATAGTTATACCCATTGGTACTTCTATAAGACCTGTATTTTTTAATTTTCCAACGATTGAAAATACTTTAGTTCCCTTGCTCTTTTCAGTTCCAATACTGGAAAACCATGATGAACCCCGAGCTATAATTCTCGGAACATTAGCCCATGTTTCGACATTATTTATGTTGGTTGGTTTTCCCATATAACCTGAAAAAGCAGGAAAAGGAGGTTTGGTTTGAGGTTCAGGATTTTCTCCTTCCAGAGATCTAATAAGAGAGGTTTCTTCCCCGCAAACAAATGCACCAGCACCCCTATTCACCATTATATTAAAATTAAAATCTGTTCCAAAAATATTTTCGCCCAATATTCCGTAATCACGGGCCTGTTTAATAGCATTATTGATACGTTTCAAAGCAAGGGGATATTCATTTCGAATATATACAAATCCATTATGAGCTCCTATTGCATAGGCACCAATTATCATTCCTTCAAGTACAGAGTGTGGATCAGACTCTACAATAGATCTGTCCATAAAAGCTCCCGGATCTCCTTCATCGGCATTGCATATGACATACTTCTCCTCATTTTTAGCACTTCTACAGATTTCCCATTTTCTTCCGGTTGGAAAGCCTGCTCCTCCACGCCCACGCAACCCTGAGGCTTTAATTTCCTCTATGACCTCTTCAGGTTTCATTGAAGTAAGCACTTTTGCCAAGGATTTGTAACCACCCCTAGCGATATATTCATCAATATTTTCAGGATCGATTAAACCACGATTAGAAAGTGTAATGAGCTGCTGTTTCTTAAAAAATCCAATGTCACTCATTTTGGGAATCGGTGATTTTTTATCAGGTGGTATATACATCAATTCCTTGACAGGGCGACCTTTTAAAAGGTGTTCTTCAACTAAATGAGGTATATCCTCCTCCTTGAGCATCTGGTAAAAAATACCATCAGGTTGGACAACAAGTATCGGACCATTTGCACAAAACCCATTGCATCCTGTAAGAACAATTTGAATCTCATCCTGGAGGTTATATCTTTTTAATTCCGATTCAAGAATTTCTTTAATATGCAGAGAACGATTAGAAACGCAGCCTGTTCCCGCACATAACATTAAATTTGCTCTATACTGTTTCATCTATAACACCCTCTCACTCCCAATTGCAAGGGCATACTCTTGAACTATTTTACCACCCACAATATGTTCTTTAAAGATTCTCTCAACCTTGTCTTTAGTTAAATCAACATATTTAACAGGCGGTTCGCCTTTAGCCTCAACCGTGGCCATTGGTTCTCTACTACATAAACCAGCACAACCAGAGGTCGTTATGAGTATATTGGAAGTTTCCTCTTTCTCAATACATGAGAGAAATGCACTTAAAATTTCACGAGCACCGGAAGCAATACCACAGGTTCCCATATGAACAGTAATCTTCATTCTTGCCGTACCATCCCTAAGATTGGTAGTTGATCGCATTTTTTGAGCTATTTTATCCAGATCTTCTGGTTTTAATTTCATAATTACCCCCTTAATATTATAACCTTTTAATAAGGCCTAACTTAAATTTAAATACCCCTCCAATTTTCATAGAAAGACCTCTTTATAATTAAAATTTATATCCGGGTATACGGTCTGCAATATCTCAATGGTTCTTTTTATATCCCCGAGAGGTTTCATATCAGGATGATTTCTATTAAAAGATACACATACAATTGTCCCTTTTCCCTTTTTAGAACCAATATAGAATTTGCCTCCTGTATCACAGGCTGCTTGCGCAAAAAGTGAAATACCTAGACCTATCTTTTTACCTTCTTTTGTAGTAAAAAACGGATCAGTTACCCTTTTTAGTTCCTTTTTATCCATTCCCCTTCCATCGTCTTTTATGATTACATCGAGCTTCCCTTTATTAGTATTTTTTATAATTTTTATCACTATATTTTTTGCTCCTGCTCTAATAGAATTCTCCACAATATCAAGTATATGTAAAGAAATATCATACATCAGAATTATCACATAAGATTACTCTATTAACCCCTTTTATGGCTTCCTTTATGGATTCAACAGTTGGCTTTTCACAGATAAAGATTGTACATCTTTTCCCTATGTCATCAAGTTTATGGGCATCTGAAAAGCTAACTATTGGATATCGCATAATACCATATTCTTTGGAAATATATTTTTTGCTAAATTCCCTGTAATTACATTCAGAAGATATTTCCAATGCATCAAATTCCAATTCTTCAGGAATAAACCCTAACTGATTAACTATACTGAAAGCCTCTCTATCAACATGAGCGGCAATTGCTATTCCATTAAATCTATGAATAGCATCTACAACCTCCTCGATAGATAGAGTTGTAGCACCTATTAAAAGATGTTGATTTAGGAATTTAATATAGCCAAATTCGTCAACACAACATTGATAACCGTAAAGTTCCTGATTGTTTGTACCCGGAAGGTTATCGTATACAACTCTCTGCATATCATTTAGGTCTGAATCATCGTTGAAAAATGCAAGCACATGAACCTCTTCTTTTGATGTAATTTCCATACCACCAATAACTGTAATACCTTCGCGGTTTCCCACTTTTTTTACCTCTAATACATTTTCTGTAGCATTATGATCACTAATACAAATAACATCTATACCTTGTTCTTTTACTTTCTTTATAATAGTTTCTGGTAACATTTCAGAATCACCACATGGTGAAAGACAAGTATGTATATGACAATCAGCTCTATATTTTTTTAGCATCTTTAGGTGATCCAGAAATCCCTAAATCCCATAAACGACCTACTATCTCAAAACTTGGTAATGAACTCAATAGAATCGGAATTCTTTCCTTCTCTGCTTTTTCTATCGTTTCTTTCTCTGGTTTTCTACCATTTACTATTATAATGCCACCTAATTCTTTCATACTGGCAACAGCAACAATATTAGGATGTCCTTGAAGTGTTACCCATATATCATTACTTTCTGCATTTGCAATCACATCACTAAGAAGGTCACTTGCATAACCATGGGTAATTGACCTGTCTAAATAATTCTTACCTGTAACCACTTCAAGATTTAATTTGTCTATAATTTCTAATAGTTTCATCATACATCCATATATATAGTAATACCTAAAATCGTTCCTCTGCCAACCATTGAATCTATAATCATTTTATCAGAACAGCGTTGTATATTATTTAAACCAATACCAGCCCCAAAACCAAGCTCTCGCACCCAATCCGGAGCTGTTGAAAATCCCGGTTGTAGTGCAGCTTTCACATCAGGTATTCCAGGTCCATTATCCTGGGCATTAATACAAATACTATCAGGTTTTATGTAAATAGAAATTTCTCCCCCTTTTGTATAAAATATAAGATTCATTTCAGCTTCATAGACAGCAATAGAAACGCGTCTATAAATATCCGGCTTCACACCAAGGCGTTTAAGTGACATTTTAACATTGCTGGCAACCGTACCTCCGTTAAAAACATCACCACCTTTAACATGGTATATCAGCCCTATTGTTACTGAATCAGCAATTATATCTTCAAAAAAGTGGCTTGCTCTGTAATGTCTTATTTCTTCTTCATGATAATCAACCTCAATCTCATGTAAAAGAGATTCAATAATAACTCCTTTCGTAAGAATACCTACAAGCTTTTTTTCTTTCCTTTCAACAACAGGGAACCTGCCGTATCCCTTTTGCTCAAATAGGCTAATAGCTTGTATCAACGTTTCATCCTCATATACTGTAACAACATCTTTTGTCATCCAGTCCTTAATACATGAACCATTACCTTTTTTTGAAAGCCAATTTATAAAATCCTCAATACTAATAATTCCGACAATTCGCCCTTTATCTACAACAGGGACTCCTGAAATACGATTATCCCTCAATACTTCCCTGAGTTTATACATAGACATATCGGGTGGTACCGATATGACTTTTTTCTTCATAAGATCTTTAACAGAAAGCTCATATATTAACTCCTGAATCTTCCCAATTCTTTCTTTATTCATGTTTTTAAACAATCTACCATATTTGCTTCATACAAGCGACCACAAGCTTCAAACATCGAACACTTAGTTTTAATAAGAAGTATACCCTTTTCATCCGCTAATTTTATCGTTTCTTCGGTTGGTTCTTTTCCCCTAACAAAACAAATTACTTTGACTTCAGCTACATCTGCTGTGCGTACCACCTGAGGATTTGTAAGTCCTGTTAATAATAAAGCATTTGGTTTGATAAAAGTAAGCACATCACTCATAAGATCTGATGCACATACCATCATTATTTCATGACTATCATTTATGGTCCCACAGCATACATCAGCATCAAGTATTTCTTTAATTTTTTTTAATTTCATGATATAGAATTTCTTCGTTTCAAAATTAAAAGATCCAATTTTAATTATATTTTTTATATCGCCCATCTTAGTAATTATTTTCTTTTTTACATTAACCAAAAAACACTAACGACTTTCATTTTATTATCAACTATTGAAAATGATTTACTCTTCATACTTCCTCTTTAATCCTTTGAAAACTTTTTTATAACCTTCTTCAGTTTGTTCTGCGTCATTTTCCCAAAGTATTCTCCATCAATTACAATAAGAGGACCAAGAGCACAAGCACCAAGGCAATTCACCGTTTCAAGAGTAAACCTATTATCATTCGTTGTACTACCAGCTTTTATCTCAAGATCTCTCTCTAAAGTATCAAGTAATCTTGGAGAACCATTTACATGACAGGCTGTTCCCATACAGACCGAAATCAGATGTTTGCCAACCGGATCAAGCCTAAAGGATTTATAAAAAGTGGCCAATGTGTAAAGTTTTGCAAGCGGAACCCCAACTTTTTTAGAAACATAGATTAAAGCATCTTTTGGTAAATATCTAAATTTATTGTTTATATCTTGCAAAAGACCAATTATTGTACCTCTTTCCTTTTGATATTCTTCAATCAGTCCATCTAAAATTTCTTTTATATTTGTACCCTCACTCAATTGTAACTCTCCATCTTCGATTGGTTTTAAATGTTTTATTCTTTACCATGCTCATTACGGTTTCTATAAAATCAGGTATATAAATATCAACATCCTCACGAACCTTAACCTGACAGGCTAATCGCATATTATTTAGTTTTTCCTCACGACTCATGAATATTTCCTCTGTCGGTAAAATCGGGCCACCTCCTTTTAACACCCTGATCTTACAGTACCCACAGCTTGCCTTTCCGCCGCAGGAAGACGATATCTTTATATTATTAGCTGAAAGGTAAGAAAGAAGCGTATTACCACCATCTACAATTAATTCTTTTTTTTCATTCTCCTGATGAATAGTAATTTTACATTCACCGTATGTTACAAGTACTCTATCAGCGACTGCTAGAATAATTGTAATTACCAACAGTATAACATTCATGATTAAAAGAGGTATAAGTGTCATTGTATTTTCACCATCCCCGCAAATCCTAAAAACGATAGGGCTATAATACCAGCTATTACCATGATAATAGCAGCCCCCTGATAACCTTTTGGAATATCACCAATAAGCCTTAATTTTTCATTTATTGCAGCAACCATTACAATTGCAAGCATCCATCCAACAGCTGATCCAAAGGCAAAAAACAAAGTCTGTAAAAATGTATAATCTCTTAATACCATAAAAAGAGATACAGCTAAAACGGTGCAGTTGACGGTAATTAAAGGAAGAAATATACCAAATGCAGCCTGCAAAGCTGTAAAAAACCTTTCCATTATCATTTCTACAAGTTGAACTGAGGCGGCAATAACAATTATAAAAATAATGTAATATATTAATTCACTATGAGTCGGAATAAGTATCAAATGATAGATCGGCCAATTAATCGCTGCGGTTAAAGTTATAACAAATATAACTGCAATTGCCATACCTGTTGCTGTTTTCATATTCCTTGACAATGCAATAAATGGACACATTCCAAGAAGATATGTAAGGGCAATATTATGCGTAAAAATTGCAGCGATGAAAATTGTCAATAGATAAACCATTTACTATCACCTTTCAATCAGGAGTTTGTTTTGCTAGTGTTCGTGTTAGCCAGATAAATACACTTAAAACAAAAAATGCTCCTGGTGCCATACTCATAACCACCCAGTTAGTCCATCCTGCTGGCATTATTCTAAACCCAAGGATCGTGCCAAAACCAAGCAACTCACGAATAATTGCAACAGAAATAAGTGTATAACTATAGCCAATACCGTTAGCGATCGCATCAAGTACAGAAAGCCATGTATTATTATGAGTATAAAAGGCTTCTGCTCTTCCCATCAGAATACAGTTAGTAATAATCAATCCTACATATGGCCCGAGAGCTAAACTTATAATTGGAAAAAATGCTTCAAGAAATTTATTTACAATAATTACAAAAGAAGCTATGACTATCATAAATGTGATAATTCTCACCCTTAAGGGAATCAACTTTCTCAACATCGATATGATAATCGCTGTTGCTATAAGAACAAACATTACTCCACCACTCATAGCTATAGCATTATCAACCTTATTGGATACAGCAAGAGCAGAACAAATCCCTAAAACCATAGAAAAAATAGGGTGGTCTCGCCACAATCCATTAGCGATTGTTTTAAATCCCTCTGTATTTTTTATCTGTTTCAGCATTTTTCTACATCCTTCCAATAAGTGGGAGATATTCTCTTATATTGGTATTGATTATTTTTTGTAATGCTTTACTACTGAGAGTAGCCCCTGTTATTGCATTAACTTCATTTACGCCTTTTGCCTTTCCATGTGCTACAAGAATCAATTCTGGTACAACCTTTTTTCCTTTAAAACGGGATAGAAAACTTTTATCTGCTATTCTTCCTCCTAATCCAGGAGTTTCTTCCTGATAAATAATTACCATAGCATTAATAGTTTTTTTATCTGATTTTAATGCTATCATTGCCTGTATTGGCCCCCATACTCCAGAACCCTTTATTTCAAATGCAATATCACCATTTTTTAATATATAAAATGTTTTGTTCTGTATTTTGCGAATCTCCACTGTATCCGAAAAAACTTTTTCAATTGTATCTTTGCTGTAAGGTATTCCAAACACATCAAGAACACTCTTCTTTATCTTTATTTCATTATTTTTCTTTATGATGGGAGCAGTATAATTATCAACAGCTATCAATGAAATAGTTAAGATGCTTCCGAGCACCAGTATAAATACAATCATCAGTAGTCTATCTTTCATTTTCAACCGGCCTATATTTTATTGATAAAACTATGTGATCTATCAAAGGGGTAAAACCATTCATCAGAATTATGCTAAACATGACTCCCTCAGCATACCCTGAAAAAACACGAATAAGCAGAGTAAAAATCCCTATTCCAAGTCCAAAAATTACTTTTCCAGAACGTGTAAAAGGAGATGTTACCGGATCGGTGGCCATAAAAAAAGCACCGAATAAAAGGCCTCCTGTAAGTAACTGAAATAGAGGTGAAGCAATTTTATCCGGAATAAATATATGTCCAATCCAGGAAAGACCAAGTATAGTACCTATATAAAAAATAGGAATTCGCCAATCGGTGGTTCTTGTAAGAATTAAAAACAAACCACCAATAATTATCCCAATTCTGAAGGTCTCACCCATGCTTCCCGCAGTGGCACCAAAAAGAAGTTGGAACCATGGAGTTAATGTGTGGGAAGTTTTAAATAGAACAAGAGGTGTTGCTGAAGTCACTCCATCTACAAATGGAAGTTTATATGATGATGTCATGATTTGTGGAAAAGATATTGTAATAAAAAGTCTTCCTACTAGAGCAGGATTAAAAATATTTCTACCGGTTCCACCAAAAAGTTCTTTTCCAAATACAACACCAAAAGCTATTCCTACTGCAACTACCCAAAGCGGGGTATTTGGGGGTAGGACAAGAGGAAAAATCAATCCTGTTACCAGAAAACCTTCTTCAATATCTTTTTTACGAACTAAAGCAAATAGAACCTCAATAATGCCCCCGGTTATATAGGATACAATTATCATTGCAATTACACGTAGACCAAAAAAGTAAATGGCAGCGACTGTTGATGGAACAAGAGCAATTATAGCTGCAGACATGTATCTCTTTATATCGATATTATCACGAAAATGAGGAGCACTTTCAGTTACTGTAGATATACCAAATAAAATACCTTCAATGGTGCGTATTATGGTTGTAAAATGCATTAACAATTTAATCTTATACAATTTTTGATATCTTACACGAAGTTTATTCATTGATTGTTTCCCCATTATTCTTATTTAAAGAATCAGCATTTTCCAAATTCATTTCATTACTGAATGCCTTAGATCCGGGATCTTCAATGCCCATCTTTATTAGAGACTGTTTTCCTTCTCTTATGTAATCAGATATTCTGATTTTCGATGGGCAAACATATGTACAAAGATGGCATTCAATACAATCGAAAATTTTATATTTTACTAGATAATCATCTATCAAGTTTCTTTCTACATGTTTGGCAACAAAATGAGGTATAACTTCAACTGGACATACATCTTCACAGTAACCGCAAAAGATACAGGGGCGTTCTTCTCCATGAAGGTTTGTATCGATATGTTTTTTAAATGGAATAAAATTAGCTACAAACGTTCTTGAGTATGAATCCTTTGTAAATCCAGGCCTCGCAAAACTGAGAAATTCACCTTTATTGCCTTCAACAATACCCACAATACAGTTAACTGTTCTATCAAGCGGTAAGGATAAATCTTCTATCTTCTCACCCCAAAGTGGGCTTTCCAGAATGAATCGAATATCATAACCCGCCTTTACATTGCGATTAATAATTTGATCAAAAGAGATACCAATTCGCACCCTTAAAAAATGCGAATCAATATATCCTTCACCTGCCAATGCAACAATCCGTTCAATTAATGGTTTTCCATTCACTACTCCCTCATAGATATTTAGAATAGTCGAAACATCATAAATAAGTATTCCTTTATTTTGATGAATCGTATATGGAGATATCTTCTCATCTAATACGATCCCAGCGACTACAGGATCAAGATTAATTGGATATTTTGATTCAAGAGGATGTACAATTATATCTTTTTCATGATCCAGCAAACCTTCAAGCTTGTCGATTATATTTTTACTTTTTTTATTTATAGCAATGTGGGCTACAGCCTGGGGTAATATCTTCTTTAAAAGTTTTATCCCAACTACAAATTTGCTTAATTCTTCATTTTGTAATATTTCTGTCATTTCCAAATCATAAACATCTGAATCTAAACAATTGATTATTATATGATTTGCATCTGCAGTTGACATTGGTGAGCTTTTAAAATGAGTTGGAATACCATAATTGCCCAGACACGATACGCCCGTTAAATATATTCTTCTTTCTATTTCTTCAGAAGAAAATGACTCCCATGACACATCATTCCCATGGTTCGTTTTTACATCCTCTTTTAATGGAGAAATCCAGTTTCTAGTTTTATCGGATTTAATAATAACCGCTGTTGTTTTTATACCAAAAAAGTTAAGATTTATAAAATCATCAATGACACCATTTACAGAAGAATGTACAGGAGATGAGATATTATTGTCATTTCTTGCAATAATTTCACCTGCTAGAACCTTTTGTCCCTTTTCAACAATTGGTTCCGTTTCCTCTCCATATCCTTGTTTTAATGGAATTATTACCTTTTCCGGAATATCAACATCTGTTATTTCTTTTCGAGGCATTCCCCGAAAATTCTTAAAACTACGTCCCCACCCGATTCGCTTTCTTTTAGCAATCATACGATTCTGTTCCTCACTAACATTTTCAATTTGAAAAATATCAATAGCGTAACAACGTAATAAAAACTATCAATTACTTCATATCATTTTTTTATACTTTTTTCCTCCATCCTTTACACTACTTTATATTTTTTTAAAAAGACCTATAATTATTTATAACTAACATTTAACAATATAGAAATTGAAAAGTCAATAAAAAATATAAATAGCTATTTTCATTGTAGAGGATTTTAAAATATTTACAAACTGATAGCTGAAGACAGTATAAAATCTCCTAAACGAGATAGAATATAAAGCCAATAGGCTATTAAAACTTGTAACGAGCAAAAAATGAGATGTGAATAGTAATAATCTAATAATTTTAACAGGTTTAGGAGAAACCTCGTCCACTGTTTTTCTATTTCTTGATTTTATCTTGTTTTCCTAATGGATTTTAACCGCTTTTTACCAGGCAGCGCATTAATTCTTCCCGATTTACTCTTATTCTGCCCAACGCCATTGAAAGCATTACACATAAGGCAATAGAACAACATAACTCAATTTTATTAAGTTCTCGAATAAAATTCCCCTCAAAACCAAAGATAACATCAGGCTTATTTTTACTCGTTCTACCGAATTCCCTGTTTGTACCTAAAATCCCGGGATTTTAGGTACAAGGTACTCCCTTTCCGTTTAAAAAGAATAGAGAAGATCGCTTTAACACCCTACAAGCTCTTTTTCTTTCATTTTACTTGAGCTAAAAGCCATAAATTCAATATTTAATTCACGGGGTCTTAGATATTGCAGGGAAGAAGTTGAATCATTAAAGAAACAATATCTTGAAAATATTAATGCATGGAGCAAAAAGAGAACTTCCCTTCCTGTTAAATGCTGCATATATACATACTCTCGTTTCTGCTCTAGCACTTCCTCATCATTTAATCCTAATTTATCCTTTAAGATTAACGTTCCCAATACCATCCTAAACAGCTTGGCAGTTGCACTCAAACCACTATCCGCAAAATGTTCTTTATATTTTTCGAATCAAGGTTTTTTATAGATTTTCTTCCTTTTCCTTGCACTTCTGGAATAAAATTTATGATGTATTTCTTAATCTTGTAAAACACTGTTCCTTTTCAGGAAGCTCTAATTAGTATCTTAGCCAGTTGATTCTTTTCCCTCAAATGGGAAATAGATATGAAAAGATGTTCCGACATTTACTTCCGAATAAACGGAAATTCGACCATTTAATGATTCAACTGCCTTTTTTACAATTGAAAGCCCTAAACCTGTTCCATCTTTTTCAATTTGTCTTGCTTTTTTTGTTCTATAAAACTCTTCAAAAACCTTTTGTAATTCTAATTCATCAATTCCTATACCTTCATCCTTTATAAGAAAATGAATTTGCTCTCCCTCTTTTTCTGCATTTATCGTTATGTTTGATTTTTCAGGAGAATATTTAATTGCATTTGTAAGAAGATTATTAAAGATTATATTCAATAAGTCTCTGTTACTTAGAAATGTTAAATTCCTGGGACAATTAAAAATAAATTTTATTTTCTTTGAAGCAGCCATATTTCTTACTACTTCTATATTTGAATTTATAACCTCTTTAATATCTAAAAGGACTTTTTGATATTGTATTTCTTCTGATGTTTTCATATAAGCATAATCTATCATTTCATCTATTATTGTAAGAAGATTCTCTGTTCTATGGTTTGCTTTATCAATAAGTTCTTTAACTTTTTGGCTTATCTCTCCGGCTATACCACGATTTATCATTTCATGAAAACCCTTTAAAGCAGCAATTGGTTCTCGTAGTTCATGAGTAACCTGGAGTATAAAACTGGATTTAACCTTATCAAGATTTTTGTAGTGATTTAATTCAATTTCCACCCTTCTTCCATGTTCTTTTTTTCTTTTTTTGATAGCAGTAATAAGATAACTCGAAATTATCAGAGTTGAAATTAGACCCGCACATCTTATAAATATAAAATCATGGTAGATATTAAAATTTGCTTTAATTAAAAAGTAATGTGGGATAATTCGATAGTACTCAAGAAATGTAACAACTATAATTGAGGATGATAGTATCCCCTCATATATAAAAACTGTCAGAGGGGAGAAAATAAGAGAAGTAAGTATGATGTGAAATATGAAAAAGTAAGAAAAGGGATTCTCAAGGAAACCAGTAAAATAAATCAAAAGAAAGAGTAATATATAATCACTTGTGATTTGAAAGTTGAAATAGATGATTAGTTCTCGACGTGAGAGATTTCTATTTTTAATTAGTATATAATATATAGTAAATATTAGATTTACATTAAATAATATGAAAATTAATATAAATAGAATTTTATATGGAAGAGAATATTGCAAAGTAAAGTAAACAAGAACTAATGCTATAAAAACTCCTACACAGGTAATCCATCTAATTATGATAAACCACCAGATAACTTTATTTAGATCATTGTACTCGGGTGATTCTATCTTAGCCTGAAATTGTTTCATATTTTTATAATATTAACCCCTCTTGGCACTATGTTTTACCTGTAATACAGTATTTCGTCCCATTCAAAATGATATCCCTTTTCCTCCAATCTAGAATACAACTCCTTCATCATTATCAAAGCTAAAAAACTACAGAAAATATGTCCACGAATAGTCTCTTCACATCTATGATAAACAGGCCTCGTCTCAAGTACACTCTTTACAGTACGAAATGCCTTCTCAACCATCCACAGCTGCTTGTACTGCACTGCAACTTCTTCAGCCGAATAGTCTGTATTCGTCTGTAATACCCATTTACCATCATATATTGCCTCTCCCTTTAGTTTCTCATAATCAATCTCAAATGCTTCCCCTTCTCTGACTTTTAAATACTTCCTGTAACCCTTGTTACCTACTAGCGCTTTATCCCCTCTCTTCAACCTACCCTTAAGTGATTCAACAATAGCCCCTGCAAAACTATCAAGCTTACCGGATCCCTTTAACCTGCCCAATCTTCCTGAAGTGCATAATACATGCTGCTTTACCTTTTTCCTTTCACGAGAGTTTTCTAATACCTGCAAATACTTGTAGCGTCCTGAAGGTTTTACTCTAACAAACACTCCATTCTCCTATAAAGACACTACTATTATATTCTATTAACTATCTTGTAAAAGGATATTTATATCATTATATCTATTATTGGCACTATATTTTGAACATAATTACAAAGCTCAAATTCCAACTTCCTGTATTATATAAAGTTATTTGTTAGACTATCCCAAAAATCCGAATTCACTGTAGAAGATGGGTCTAAATTAATTGTTAGATCTTCTGATCTTTCATAAATTTATTAATTTCATGAATTTGCTCATCTTTAAAAAGAATTAAGGATTTAAATAGTTCTTTTTGCCTATCATTGGATATATTATCATGTATATGAGAATAGAAATCCCGTAAATTTTCTACATATTTCAGAATGTGTGTGAATATCTCTTCGGGAGTTGAATTTCTTGTAATTTTCTTTTTTGGTATAAGATCTTCTTCCTTATAATCTCTAGCATATTGTACCCAGCTGATTGCTCCAAAAGAGTTGACATCTACATTTTTTAGAATGTTAAGATCTTTTAATAGATTATCCCTTAGCACTCTGACAATTTTTTTTGATTCACTATCGATAAGTGCAAATTCTGCAACATCATAAAAATCCTTTAATTTTTCTTCCCATTTTATTGTGATATTAATTATATCCTTCAAATTTTTATAAGCAATCATTTTCCCTCCTCAATTAGTATAATTTTAATATGTTAAAACAATAAATGATAGGAAAAATAATTGAGGAGTGCAAGGTCCAAATGGCAAAAGTGAATACTTCACTAACTGAAGAGTGCCTGGTTGGCCTTTTTTTATACTGGTTTAGGTTTTATTTAAAATTAGAGGTTTACTAAAAAAGAGGCAACCTTCCTCTTATAAGTTCCATGGGGAGATTGCCTCTATTTTTTTACTCTTTTTTAATTGGAGGAAAGTTCCAAAATTAACGGTTTATAATTTCCAGTTGAGTCATCCTTCGCATAACCTACACCTAAATAGTCTGTCCCAATTTGGACAACACTATAAAAGGATGATTCACCGTATCCGGACTCCTCAAAAATCACCGTCTTGACTTCATTATAACTCGAATCCCTTACACACACAGACGCTCTTGCTGCAGAGAAGTCGGAGCTTGTCCTCTTCTGATTTCCAGCTAAAACATAGTACTGGTTACCAGAATCATAGATCACGGACAATCCCGCTTCATCATTCACATCGTATGGGGCAGCAGAAGTTATGCTAAATCCATGGTCTGTAACAATACTGATATCAGCAGGGTCTATCTGCTCCAGTGCTGTAGACCTGTCATAGCCGCTTCCGTTCTTGAAATAGCCTGTTGCATATATATAGCCATTGCCATAGGTAGCTCCCAAAAATTCTCCATTTATATGCACACTTGTATTCTGACTGGAAACGGAGAGGTCTGATTTGGCAAATCTTATTACTGCTGCATAATTGCTACCGGAATAATACCGACCTGCAACATACAGGTAACTTGAACTGGCAGGATTGACAATACCATAGCCATCCCCGGCTAAGCCACTGTCGCCATAAATACCCTGTGCCAAAGAAGAGCCATAATCCTTTACCTGTAAAACCATAATACTTGCACCATCAATGTTACCCGTAAAGTAGAGTGCCGGCTCTGCTCCGGAACCATCGTACACCATGTCATTGAAGTGAAAGGTATTTGCTGGCGTATATGAATATTCATAACTCAGCGTGAGATCACTCTTTAATTTTCTAACTGCATAGTTAAAGGGATTCGAAGAGGTATCCTCTTGGGAAAAGGCGACATATACTGAGTCATCGGGCGAAGCATATTCGACTAGCACAGGATTTGGATTATTCGAATAAGAAAAGTCTGTTTCCCAGACATACTTTTTCACAAAATTACCTGCTACAGGATCCACCTTGTAGACAAAGGGCCTAAATTTACTTGTACCGGTATCCAGATAGTAGCCTCCGATGTAGAGATAGTTCCCATCCGTTGTTACATCGGTTAGCTTTGCAGGACTTCCTGAATAATCCGGATCATCTAAAAAGACATACTTAGCTGCCCCACTGGATAAATCCAGCCAGAGGCTCTGGCTTCCCTCTATAGTTATCATTATTGAATAATGGTCTATTTCTGTAATACCCTCATAACCGTATGCGGTTACAGTATAATCACCCGGAGGGAAAATAGAGAGATCCACTGTCACTTTCCAGGTCCCATTGACAGACAGAGTAACATCCTTGAACTCCTGGTCACCTATCTTAAGAATGACAGAGTCTATGCTTCCCGAAAAAACACCTATAAAGGTATAGGTGCCTGAAACTGTCTGACCATTTGCCGGGTCTGTAATCTTTATCGGTGATCCACCAAGGTCTATTCCAAGATACTTGGAAATAAGATCACAGCCCGTAAAGCTGAACAATAAAAATGACACAATTAAAAGAAGAATGATTTTTTTCTGAAGATGCATTATTTCCTCCTTTTGTAATTGGTATTAATTTATTTTATATATAAATTAGCACAAACTGTTTGTCAAGACAGGCATTTTCTTTACAAAATTTATCGTTCATTATCAATCTAGATTGAACAAAAACAATCACTTATATATAATCGCTAGAGAAACGTAGGAAAGATAAATGAAAAATAAAGTATTAGATGTTGCAATAATAGGAGCCGGTGTTACGGGAGCCTCAATAGCAAGAAAGCTCTCCGCTTACAAACTAGACATAGCGCTTATCGAAAAGGAAACAGACGTTGCATTTGGTGTTTCAAAGGCCAACTCCGGAATCATTCATGCCGGTTTTCACCATCCCCCGGTAACTCTTAAATCAAAGCTCGAAATAATGGGTAACTCCATGTTTGATCAGCTTAACAGGGAATTGCACTTTCCTTTCAAACGATGCGGGATAATTGTGGCTGCAATGTCAGTCGAAGAGATGAAAACGATACAGGAGCTTTATCAGCGGGGAGTAAACAACGGTGTAATCGGTATTGAACTCTGTAACAGGAGCAGAATGCTGGAACTGGAGCCTAACTTAAACAGCGATGTCACGGGGGGTCTCTATGCCCCTACGGGAGGAATAATAGAACCGTATCGTTTTGTCTTTTCTTTGGTTGAATCTGCAAGAAAGAACGGTGTCAATATTATAACAAACTTTGAAGTTGTAGATAAAAGAGAGACCAACAATACCTATACACTCATTTCTTCTACCGGAGAGAGCATCAAGGCACGTTACGTAATAAATGCATCAGGCCTCTATGCAGATAAAATATCAGAGTTATTCGGTGCCAAGAAGTTCAAGATTACCCCGAGAAAGGGAGAATACTATCTACTGGACAAGAGTAGCTCCTACCGTCCTTCCCGGGTTATTTTCCCCGTTCCAACAAAAATTTCCAAGGGAATACTTGTAGTTCCAACAGTGGAGGGAACAACCCTAATAGGGCCTACTGCTGAGAATATAAACGACAGGGAGGATTTCTCCACATCAATTGAAAATTTTGAAAAGATTTTTTATGCCACAAGGAGGCTTGTCCCCGCAATATCGGAGAGAGACATTATAACCTCCTTTGCCGGTGTAAGACCCGCTGCAGAGGGTGGAGACTTTATAATAGAAAGTTACCCCGATGTTCCTAAATTTATCAATGCGGCAGGAATACAGTCACCGGGACTCACAGCATCACCTGCAATTGCAGAATACGTAAAGGACCTCTTGAAAAAGCAGGGCTGCAGACTTGTTGAGAAACCGGATTATGACCCTTACCTGGATGAAACAGTAAAGCTCCGGGAAATGGACCATAGTAGTGCTGACCAACTTTTTCAAAAGGACCCGAGATATGGCAATATAATCTGCAGGTGCGAAAATGTATCGGAGGCAGAGATAGTTCATGCAATTCACCAGGGGCATACAACACTGGATGGAATCAAGTTCTATACCCGTGCACAGATGGGAAGGTGTCAGGGTGGTTTCTGCTCGTACAAGATAATAAAGATTATTCACAGGGAAACTGGCCTACCCTTTGAAAAAATAACCAAGAGAGGAAGGGAAAGCTATATCCTTAAGGGAAGTATCGAGGATGATTGGAAGGGAGTAGTGGAAGTAACCAATACCAGTTTACAGGGAGGTACAACCCGGGACATGCAGACAGGGTCACCCGATAACAATGCACAAAGCGCGGGTGGAAATGAGGGGAACACATGAGAGAGGCAGTCTTTGATACAGTCGTTGTCGGTGGTGGTGCTGCCGGCCTTGCAGCTTCCAAGATTATAGCGGAAAGGGGATACAGAGTTGCGCTGGTCGAGCGTGAAAACAGGCTTGGCGGTATATTGAATCAGTGTATTCACAACGGATTCGGCCTTCACTACTTTAAAGAAGAACTTACAGGACCCGAATATGCCCAGAGGTTCATAGAAACAACTGCAGGTACCCCCAACATAGAGGTCTTCCTGGAAACCACCGTAATGGACGTGAAAACAAGTCGGGCCGATAATAACAATTCTGGCAAAGGCAGTACCAACTCCCCCGGCACAAAAGAGGTGTTTTGCTACTCCTCGAGGTATGGTGTACTAAAGATAATTACCAAAACCATAGTTCTTGCAATGGGTTCCAGGGAGAGAAACAGAGGAAACATTGGAATACCGGGAACGAGGCCTGCAGGTATATTCACCGCTGGTCTTGCTCAGAGATTCGTAAACATAGAAGGTTACAGCCCAGGTGAAAATGTTGTAATAATAGGCTCTGGAGACATCGGACTTATTATGGCAAGGAGAATGACACTGATAGGGGCAAGGGTACTCGCCGTAATAGAGATTCAACCCTACCCATCCGGTTTAACGAGAAATATTGTTCAATGCTTAAGGGATTTTGACATACCACTCCACCTCTCCCACATAGTCTCCAGGATTTACGGGAGAGACAGGGTAGAGGCAGTAGATGTAACACCTGTTAGAAACGGGAAACCGGAAATGGAGGAAACATTCAAAATAAAGTGCGACACACTGCTTCTATCTGTTGGCCTTGTTCCCGAGAATGAACTGTCCAAGAAATTCGGTGTAAAGATAAACCCAGAGACTGGAGGTGCGGTTGTTGATGCTCACATGATGACATCGGTAGATGGCGTTTTCTCATGCGGAAATGTTCTTCATATCCATGACCTTGTCGATTATGTATCCGAAGAATCAATTGCTGCCGCTTCCTTTGCCTGTGACTATATGGAAGAAAGGGGAAAGTGGCCAGCAGCCGAACAATTTCCGACGGTTGCCTCTTCCAACATCAAGTATGTCATCCCAAACAGTTACGACCCGGAGATAAACAACAGATTCTTCTTTAGGCCCATGATTGTGAAAAACAATGCAAAACTGTGTATCCGCATGGAGAATGAAGATAAAGAGCAGAAAACCCTTCTGGAGAAGAGGCTTCTACACGTTCAGCCTTCTGAGATGGTTTCTGTAAACATAAAAAGTGAAAGGATAAAAGAATTTTTAAGAGATGGGGAGGAAAACAGACTTGTCTTCTCGATCCAATAAAAGCTTAATCTGTATCTCTTGTCCCATAGGTTGCCACCTGACGGTGGAATATGATAAAGATAACCTGAGGGAGGAAAATATAAAGATATCAGGCAACAAATGCTCCAGGGGTATTACCTATGGTAGAGAGGAGGTCCTTGCTCCAAAGAGGACCGTTACTGCCACAGTCTCTATCGCTTCCGAAATACAGAGAAGGCTTCCTGTGAAAACCACTAAACACATCGATAAGGTCCTTATCTTTGAACTGCTGGACAACCTCTACAGTCTAAAAGTGAAACCGCCTGTTAATATAGGAGAAAGGCTGATTGAAAACTTTAAAGGTACCGGAGTGGATGTTGTTGCAACCATGAAACTGGACAGGTAGAGGCAACTTAAACTGGGCTGAAACATTGAAACCAGACAAACACGTTACAAATATTCCGGGTATATAACAGAATTGTATCTACAGCTTATACAATGCATCGAAGGTTGGCTTTAATGCCCCATAGAGATTGTGGTATATATCATACATTTCCTTGTAAATCTTTCTGTTGGATGGGTTTGGAAGATTCTCCGATTCCTTTTTAAGCACCATTACAGCTTCCTCCACACTGGACCAGACTCCCACTCCTGCACCTGCAACAAGGGCCGCTCCGTACGCTCCGCCCTCACCGCTTCCGCTTACAGTTACAACGGGCGCCTGAAAAACATCAGCCTGTATCTGCCGCCACAGGGGACTAAGTGAGCCGCCTCCGGAGGTTCTTATCTCTATTACCTCTATACCCATTCTTTTCATAAGTTTATAGACATCCATAAGGCTGAAAACAACCCCTTCCAAAATGGAACGAACAATCTCTCCCTTTCCATGATGCAGCCCAAGGCCAATAAAAGCCCCGCGCGCTGCAGGGTCTGTATAGGGGCATCTCTCCCCAATCAGGTAGGGAAGAAAGAGAAGCTTGTTGGAACCAGGGGGTACACTGGCAGCAAGTTCATCGAGGATTTCATACACGTCACGCTTACTCTTTTCAGACTCACTCATCTCCCACTGGGCCATTGCATCCCTGAACCACCTATATGTGCCACCTGCATTGAGAGTAACTCCCATTGCATGCCAGGTGGAGGGGGTGTTGTTACAGAAAACCTGAAGAAGGCCCTCTGGGTTGTCCATGTAACCTTCCAGGCCCATCGCTACAATGCCGGATGTACCGATTATTGTCCCCATAACCCCCGATTTTATAAGTCCCATACCGGTCGTCTGAATTACGGCATCACCACCGCCTCCCACAACGGGCAACCCTTTCGGAAGGCCTGTAAGCTCTGAAACCTCGCTGGCAACCTTTCCGGAAACCTCGCCAGACTCATAACAGACAGGAAAAATTGACATATTCATGCCGAGCTTTGATATTAACTTTCTTGCCCAGTCTCTCTTTTTTACGTTAAACAGGCCGGTTCCGGATGCATCAGAAACCTCCGTTGCTCTAACCCCTGTAAGTCGGAAGCGAATATAATCCTTGGGGTTGAGGAAGTATTTCATTCTATCGTAATTTTCGGGCTCCTCCTCCTTTAGCCAGAGAATCTTTCCCCCGGTATAGCCGGGTAGCATCCTGTTGTTTGTATATGAAAGTAAGCCTTTAAGGCCACCGGCCTTTTCTGTAATTTCATCGCACTGTTTGGAAGTCCTCTGATCATTCCACAAAATAGCAGGCCTTATCACCCTGTCACTCTCATCAAGCGCAACGAGTCCATGCATCTGACCACTCAGACCCAATGCTTTAATCGAGGACGGCGTAACACCTGTTTTTGATATGAGAGACCTTATACCCTTCACAACTGCACCCCACCAGTCTTCCGGGTTCTGCTCCGACCAGCCTGGCTTTGGTGTGGAAAGCGGATATTCGAAAAGGGTAGAGCCGGCTATCTCACCGTTACCATTGATAAGAATGCTCTTACAACCTGATGTCCCTATATCGATTCCGAGTAGGTATTCAGTTAAATTACCACCGGAGAAGTCATCCATACATGCCTCCATAAAAATTAATTTAAAGCCCAAACCCGCCCAGTTACAGAGGTAACCTGCATTACAGAGGTAGCCTACACTATTCCCAGTTTCCTGCCAACCTTTTCAAAGGCTTCCAGGGCCCTGTCCATCTGTTCCTTAGTATGGGAGGCAGAGATCTGTACCCGTATCCTTGCCTTCCCCTTCGGCACAACGGGATAGACAAAGCCTATTACATAGATACCTTCATCGAGCAGCATGTCAGCCATTTTGACTGCAAGGGGTTCGTCGTATATCATTATGGGAATTATTGCGGTGTCTCCCCTAACAATATCGAATCCGGCCCTGGTAATTCCCTCCTTGAAGTAACGGGTATTCTCCATTATCCTTTCCCTTAAGCTTCCGGAGCCTTCCAGCATGTCCAAGACCTTTAGGGTGGCACCAACGACTGCAGGTGAAAGTGTATTTGAAAAGAGGTATGGCCTCGACCGCTGCCTTAGGTATTCAATAAGTTCTGCCCTTCCCGAGGTACATCCTCCCGAGGCGCCTCCAAGAGCCTTTCCAAAGGTAGTTGTAATAAGGTCTACCCTTCCTTCAACGCCACAGTATTCAGGTGTTCCTCTGCCTGTTTTTCCTATGTAACCCGTCGCATGCGAATCATCCACCATCACAAGTGCATCGTATCTTTCAGCAAGATCGCAGATACCCTTAAGGTCTGCAATATCCCCGTCCATGGAAAAGACCCCGTCGGTACATATCAACCTGTACCTTGCACCAGATGCCTCGCCCAAAGCCCTCTCCAGGTCCTTCATGTCGGAATGCCTGTACCTGTAACGCTTTGCCTTGCAGAGCCTTACCCCGTCGATTATCGAGGCATGGTTAAGTTCGTCGGAAATAATGGCATCCTTCTCGCCAAGGAGGGGTTCGAAAAGCCCGCCATTTGCATCGAAGCAGGCGGCATATAGAAGCGTGTCCTCCGTTCCAAGAAAATTAGAAACCCTCCTCTCCAGTTCCCTGTGAATCTCCTGCGTCCCGCATATAAAACGAACCGAAGACAAACCATAACCCCACCTGTCCAGCGTATCCTTTGCAGCCTCAATTACCTCCCTGTCGCCGGAAAGCCCGAGATAGTTGTTTGCACAGAAGTTGAGCACACGCTTACCCCCTGCTACCGTTATCTCCGGCCCCTGGGGTGTCGTGATAACGCGCTCCTCCTTGTAGAGCCCCTCCTTCCTTATCTCTTCAAGCCTTGCCTTCAAATCTTCCTTCATCTTTCCAAACATGGTTACCTCCTTGATTTTTTACGCCCGTTACCCTTCCCTTTATCTCCGGAGAACCTCTCTCTTAAAACGGAGAGCATCTCCCTCGTCATCGCGTCCAGGTCGTACTGCGGATCCCAGCCCCACTCGACCCTCGCAGCATAGTCCTCCAGACAGTTTGGCCAGGAGTTTGCAAGCGCCTGCCTTACGGGGTCTACGTCGTAGTCTATTTCAAAATCCGGGATGTACTTCCTTATATAGGCGGCTTCATCCTCCGGACAGAAGCTCATTGCGGTTATATTAAAGGCATTCCTGTGCCGCAACCTATCCGGATTTGCCTCCATAAGGTCGATTGCTGCCTTTATCGCATCCGGCATGTATATCATGTCCATGTATGTATCGCTCTTTATGAAACAGGTATGCCTTCCCTTCCTTACTGCATCGTAGTACATATACACCGCATAGTCGGTGGTACCCCCTACAGGCTCCTTGACACTGGATATTATCCCAGGATACCTAACACCCCTGGTATCCACTCCATACCTGTGCCAGTAGTAGTCACAGAGCAGTTCACCGGAAACCTTTGTAATCCCATATATGGAAGTCGGCCTTTGAATCGTATCCTGTGGCGTGTAATCCTTTGGGGTATTGGGGCCGAATGCAGCTATCGAGCTTGGTGTGAATACGGAACATCCAAGCTCCCTCGCAATCTCTAAAACCGATAGAAGTCCGTTGATGTTTACATCCCATGCCTTTCCAGGATTAGCCTCTCCTGAAGCAGAGAGGATGGCAGCAAGGTGAAAGATGGTATCCACAGAGTACTTCTTTACAAGCCTTGCAAGAAGTTTTGTATCCCTGCAATCCAGCCTGTGAAAGGGTCCTGAATCCCTGAAATCGGGGAGGGCTTCCCTTAAGTCAACCGCAACAACATGGTCCCTTCCGTAACGCGACCTTAATGCCGGTACCAGTTCGGACCCGATCTGGCCGAGAGCTCCTGTTACAAGGATATTTTTCATTCTGTTACCTCCGGAGGGTTTTTCGGGCGGTAAAAATCAATATATTGAACAAATATACATTATATTATACACTTTTAATTTGTCAATATAGCTGATAGAATACCAATAGGATATTCAAGGGGGTGTTTTATGGTTCATGAAAAACCGCCCTGTATAGGGAAGAACATACAGAGAATCAGGAAGCAGCAGCAGATTACTTTGAGCGTGCTTGCCGAGAGAAGCGGGGTTTCAAAGGCAATGCTTTCGCAGATCGAGGCTGAGAAGGTTAATCCCACCGTGGCAACCGTGTGGAAGATTGCGCGGGGACTGGAGGTGGACCTCGATACCCTTATAAAGGGGGAATCGGAGAAGGCCAAGAAGTTCATGGTTACAAGGGCGGAGGATACCACAACACTCGAGACGGTTGAAAACGGGCCTCACATTAAGGTACTCTCTCCCATTGCCATGGCTGAGGACCTGGAGATATACTTGCTAACATTCGAGCCGGGGAATGTCCTTGAATCCACGGCACATGAACCGGGAACGGAGGAGTACCTTACCGTGTTCAAGGGAGAGGTCTCTGTAAAGGCAGGGGCAAAAGAGGCTCTCTTGAAAGAGGGCGATTTCATTATCTACAACTGCGATATCGATCATACGATAAGTAACGAATCACCGGAGAAGTCAGTTGTCCATATGATAGTAAGGTTTCCAAAGAGACAGTGGGAGTAGAGGTCCAAAAACATGGATTGCGATACCATAACGGTAACCGGTGAGAGAAACCGGGAAGGGCTTACCATCTTTGCAAAGAACTCGGACAGGGAGCCCAACGAGGCACAGCAGGTAGTTTTTGCTCCTGCAGCAGATCACGACTTGAGTGATAGTAGAGGCAGCAGGGACGGCAGCGGAGGCGGCAAGCTGAAATGTACCTATATCGAGATACCTCAGGTTGAACATACCTATGCCGTTCTACTGTCAAAACCCTTCTGGATGTGGGGAGCGGAGATGGGCATAAACGAGAAGGGGCTTGCCATTGGTAACGAGGCTGTCTTTACAAGGGCACCCTACGGGAAGAAGCCGGGTCTTATCGGAATGGATATGCTTAGGCTTGCACTGGAACGTGCCGCAACCGCAAGAGAGGCTGTAGAGGTTATTACAGGCCTTCTTGGCAGGTACGGGCAGAGCGGTAACTGCGGGTACCTGCATCCCCTCTACTACCACAACAGCTTTATCCTTGCAGATCCTAATGAGAGCTGGGTACTGGAAACTTCCGGAAAGAGTTGGGTTGCAAAGAGGGTAAGGGGGATATACACCATTTCCAACTGTCTCACAATAGGGAATGACTGGGATATGGCCTCGGATGACATTGCCAAGGGCGGTCTCTTAAGAAAGGGTTTTAACTTTGCAAAGAACTACTCCGATTTCTTTTACACCAAGTTCAGCTACGGAAGGGAGAGAAGGAACTACTCACAGAAGGTGCTGGAACATATCGATAACAATGGAGGGATCTCCCTTAAGGATATTACTGGAATTCTAAGGTCTCACGATGAGTGGGTGAATCAGTGGGAGCCCAAAAGCGACGAAGGCTCCCGTGCAAATAATTTCGATGGTTACAAATACTTAGGCTCTAATAGCCTGAATAAAAACATAACAGGCAAATTTTCAGGTGCTTCTCTCTGCATGCATGCGGGGTGGGGACCGATAAGGATAAGCCAGACTGTGGGCTCGATGATCTGCCTGCTCTCACCGGATTCCCCGGAGAAATCTCTCGTGCTGGTTACCGGTACCGCTGCCCCTTGCACATCTACCTTCAAGCCAATGTGGATCGATTCGCTTGCCGGAACCGACAGTGATGGTGGCATCGAGAAACTCCTTGATTCTCTAAAGCCCGGGGCATCCTTCGATGCTTCCAAGATCTTCTGGAAGCACGAGCTTCTTCACAGAAGCACCTTAAGAAATCCCGAGGAACTCTTAAAACTCTACGCTTCGGAGAGGGATAAGCTTGAAGAGGAGATTATCACCGGGGCGCTCTCACTGTCAGCAATTTCGGTGCCGAAGCCTACATCGGAGGCCAGCCCGGAAGAGAGGCTCGCCTTCATGGTGGAGGCCTTCGGTAAGGTAGCTACCATGGAGGAGGCTGCCTTTAAGCAAGTGGAACAAGCAGAGGTGAAAGATGTAAGGGGAAGGCCCTACAGGTCTGCATGGAGAAGGTTCAACCGGCTGGCAGGAATCAATGTGAAAGATTAGAAATATATATATATATATGTAGGGTAAGGAAAAACGATAAATGTATAAATTGGATGATTCGCAATTGATATATCTTACCATTTATGAACTGAAATTATTTGCCCCTGCCAGTGTGAATGGTAAAAACACACTTGCCTATCTTGACACGGCAGCATCACAAATAACAGTTTCTAACCGAATAGCAAAAAATCTGCCGCAAAAAGGAAAGATGATTGCACGAAGTGCTTTCGGAGAGAGGGAGTTCGATACCGTATCCGTAAGAGTGAAGTTTTTAGGAACCGATATTCAGGATGTTGAGGCACGAATAAAAAAGGAAGATGACCCTGCACCCTTTAGGTCCGATCTTACACTGGATGGAAACACACTTCTTTCACAGCCATTAATTTACGACTTTCACATCCTTGGTTTATTACCGGCAGAGTTATTTGCTGCAGATGGTGAATTTACAGAAGAGTGGACAAAAATACCTTCCAAATTTCTGGATAACGGACTCTGTATCCTTGAGATGAAAGCCAATGACAAAATTTTAAAGGCAATATTCGACACGGGAGCCGGATTAACTGTTGTAAACAGTGCTCATGGCACGGAAAACAGACTGGAATTAAAACCCGAATACGAGATAGAAATTCATGATGCCACCGGTGCAAAGAGCAAACAGGTAATAAACAGCTGTATGGGCTTACAGATTGGGAAAATGGAAATTCCTCCCTTTGATAGCTTTGTTTCAGATTTACATGACATTGAAGAAGCATTGGGAGAGCGGATAGATTTGGTTTTTGGTGCGAACTCAATGCTCAAAAGCGGTTTAAGATGGTTTTTTGACAGAGAAACCAATAAAGTTTTTGTCAATTAATAAGCAGTCAATAGAGTATTAAAAAGGCTATCCGAGGCTATCCGGAAGAACATAATTATAAATCGCGAAAAAGTGACAGATAGTGCCGCCCAGGACAAAGAGATGCCAGATGCTGTGCGTGTAGGGAATCTTTTTCATTACGTAGAATATTACTCCAAGGGTATAAGAAACTCCCCCTGCAAGAAGCCAGTATAGTCCCTCAGCGGGTAGAGCATTTACAAGAGGCTTAATGGCAATTAGCACAATCCAACCCATTACGAGGTAGAGTGCCAAGGAGAGACGGGCGACCCTCCTTCCAAAGGCAGCTTCCAGCACAATACCAAGTACCGCCAATCCCCAGACTGCACCAAAGATCGACCATCCCCAGCCACCTTGAAGGGTGACAAGTGTAAAAGGAGTATAGGTGCCTGCTATCAGGATAAAGATAGAGGTATGATCAAGAATTTTGAAGATACCCTTTGCCTTTCCTGGAAGGAGGCTATGATACATCGTTGATGCAAGGTAAAGGATTATCATAGAGCTTCCGAAGATTGCAGTTGAAGCAACATGAATGGCAGTCCCATATCTGGTAGATTTTAAAATAAGAAGTATCAGGCCAAATATGGCAAGCAACACCCCCAGTCCATGCGTAGAGGCATTTAAAAACTCTTCCCCCTTTAAATAACTTGCCTTAGTGTTGTTCATATAGTACCACCCTGATTTTTACCTTGATCAAAGGTAAGCATTCTTTTTGGAAAACTCAATCTAATTTAACTATTCTAAAAAGAAAAAAGTATCTGGAAGGCTATAAAAGGTTGCAAATTTAAAAAAGGTGGCAGTTATTACTGCCACCTCATTTTAGGTTCGTTTCAAGGAACCTGCCAGTTTACCACCTAACGGCAAAAAATCATCTTTTACCCAGGTTATAAAGGTAATTTCCTTTTTTCCTGATTATTCGAGCACATCTTTCAAGAGAGCTGTCAGTCTAGACCTGCTGACACTGACATTGTTATTCAGTTTCGCATCGACCGGAGCTTTATCAGGAAGCTGGTAGGTTATGAATGGATAACCGGTAGCTGCATGACAGGCATTACACCCCTTAACAGCAGCCTTGAAATCCTGCTGAAAAGAATACCAACTCTTGTTGACAATATCTTTAGCAAGAGGTCTTAAACTCTTTTTTTCGAATGCTACCAAAAGCGGGGCTTTCCCCGGTCTTGTCGTTTCACCGACTTCCTGAATCTCTACAGCCTCCTTCAACTGGTAGGCTGCCATTCCCCAGTTACCTGCCTGTGCAGCATAGTAAAGGCTACTCATCCTGTAAGCATACTCGATCATAACAGTACCCAGACCAGGCTGGATCTTCGCAAGATCGTTGAGTTTCTGGTCCGTCGTACCGCTAAGCCAAGACGAATCGGCAAAAGTCAAACTTACCGATCCGACAAGTAGCAGTGCAACCAATGCAAGTGCAAGAATCATTTTTTTAGACATACGCTACTCCTCCATTTAATTTTTTTAAAGTAAATTTTATTTTTAATATTTACTTCCCCAGTTCAAAGTACTAACAAACTTAAGTTCAATAAGAACATGTTTAGCCGTCTCAAACTGACAATTATCCCTCCTTTCTTTTGCTTCAACCTTGTAGTAACCTGGATCTTATAGATACATTTTAAATTGATAAGACAAAATTTGTCAAGTTATTTTATAAAAAAGCCAATAAAGTTAATCAATTTGATTAATAGAAATATTTTGAAAGTTTTTACCAATTTTCTATCCAATTATTTTTTATTGACACGATACTAAATATTGGTATAATTATATTGATATACTTGCAAATTAATCATAATAGTTCAAGCACTAGGAGACTACTTTTTAAGGGGGGCATATGTTCTGGAAAGAAAAAAAAGGTCTTAGAGATCTATCCACAAGTGCAAAAATTGCTGTAACATCTTTTGTAATTCTTATGGGTATATCTTATCTATTTGGTTTCCTCAATATCTACCTTACATACAGTCCAGTCGATGAAAAACCCGGGCTTTCAGTGCAGGATATTAAGATTTCATTTTACGGGTCACGAGAAAAAACAGTACTGGAAAAGTCAATCGATGGCAGCATGAAACCAAACTTTGCAAATGACAAGGAATATGAAACAGTCAAAAAATGGATTGCAAGCGGTGGAAAGGAGAAAGATTTTGCACCGATAAAAAAGATTTTTGACAATTCCTGTAATTCATGTCATTCAAAAGATGCCCAAGTGGCTGGTGTGGTACTGGAAACGTATAAAGATGTTAAACCATTGTTACAACAGGATACGGGAGTATCAGTTCCGAGGCTGGTTTCTCTAAGTCATGTTCACCTTTTCAGCGTTGCTTCTGTGGTATTTCTTCTCGTATTCATTTTCTCTTTCACACTTTTCTCGGAGAAGGTGAAAATAGCCATTTATAGCATATCTTTTCTCGCCGTTGCACTGGATATCGGATCATGGTGGCTTGCAAAAGTTGCGAGCGGAGCTGCTTTCATCGTGATAATAGCAGGAGCACTTTTGGCTCTTACTTTTGCATTACTAACACTACTACCACTTTACGAGATGTGGCTTTCAAAAAAAGCTGAGTAAATGTGTAAGGCGAATACTTTTAATACCCGGAGTAAAAACCTAGATTGAAATTGAAAAGAGAGTACCATTAAATGGTACTCTCTGACTTCATCTTGACAATTCATCGCAACCCAATATAAAACGAAATGGCAAAAGGAATAAGAAAAATATTCAGTGAAATATCCAATGATTATGAATTTTTAAATCACTTACTCACCTTTAATTTGGATACTCTATGGCGTAAAAAAGTTATTAATATCGCTCTTTCTACCGGTGGAAAGCTCTATCTCGATGCGTGCACAGGAACCGGCGAGATAGCCATAATGCTAAACAAGGCACTCAGGGGAAAAGGCATCAAAATCGAAAACTCTGCCAGGATATTTGCAATAGATTTTTCACAACCCATGCTGGAGGTGGCAAAATCAAAACCTGATTCTGCAGGAATACAGTTCGTCAATACCGAATGCGACACGCTGCCCTTTCCTGATAATTATTTCGATTGTGTTATTGCATCTTTTGCCGCACGCAACCTCAGTATATCCAAGCATATTCTTTCAGCTTCCATAAAAGAATTCCACCGGGTATTAAAGCCTAATGGAACTTTCTTGAACCTGGAAACAAGTCAACCCGATTCAAGAATATTCATCCTCTTATTTCACTTCTACCTAAAGTTTGTTGTAAAACCTATTGGCCAGCTACTATCAGGCGCCAGAGGAGCATACAGCTACTTAACTCAATCTATTGTCCGGTTCTATAACAGGGAAGAATTTTCAAATATCCTCTTAACCAATGGTTTCAGCAGTGTAGAGACAAAAAAATTATTTTTTGGAATTGCTGCCATACATATAGCCAGGAAATAATGGCCAGGAAACAATAGCCAACAAGCAGCTCTTTATTTTAAAAGCTACCGTTACTCCCCTTGGTACTACATCACAAGTAAAAATTAGGATTTACCAAGAAGTTTGTTTATCTTTGCAATCAACTCATCAAAATCACCAGGTTTTTCGATAAAATCCTGAACAGGCATCCATTCCGAATCAAGATCCTTTGGAGAAAAATCCATAGGAAATTCCTGGTTGATCGATGTAAGAAATACTATGGGCAAATCCCGAAGCTCATCCACCTTCCGTATTTCACGAGCCAGATCAAAGCCCGCGGAAGGATTCTCCGGAAACATAACATCGAGAATTACCAGATCAGGCCTATTTTCCCGGATATAATCTACGGCTCCTTCCGTATGATCTATTGTACTAACTTCAAATGACTCCTTAAGAATATCCGATAATGTTGCCGAATATTCCACATCATCATCGACGATCAAAATCCTTTTCATAATTCATCCCTCTTTTCTATTGATTTTTTATTGTCAGAAATAATTATCTCAAATGTAGTACCCTTATTTACCTGACTCTCCACCTTGATCCCATATCCGTAACTCTTTGCAATTTCCCTTACTATCGAAAGACCCAGACCGGTTGATCTTTCATTAAATTTGGCTCCTTCATTGGTACGGTAGTATTCATCGAATATATGAGGCATAGCATCTTCTCGTATTCCGATGCCATGATCCGTTATATAGACGTGTAATTCATTCTTTTTTATCTTTGCAGATATCTCAACCGTTCCGCCCTCATGCGAATAGACTATTGCATTCATAATCAGATTTGAAAATAGTATACTCAGGTGTTCCTTGTTGCCATAGATAATCTTACCTTCAATATCTTTTTTAATAGTGATTTTCCGTTTTTCTGCCTCTTCTTTCAGACTTTTCAGAACCGACGATATTATATCCTCGATTCCAACAGGCTCTACTGCTGTATTGTCTATATTACCCATCTTGATATTTCCCAGCGTCAGGATTTCCTTTATTCTCTCCCGTAATGTTTTTGATCGCGCCTCTATCCTTTCTATAATCTCCTTAACAGAATTCGGAATTTCATCCCAGTATTTGTATCTTAACAGGTTTATAAGAGCCTCTATACCCGATACAGGGCTCTTCAATTCGTGTGTGGTAACGAGAACCTGCATTGTTTTTTCCTCGTTTGCCTCTAATAGCTTCCTGTTTGCCTCGTTTAGTTTTTCATCCTGCCTCCTTACAACTCGTGACAACGTTGAAACCAGGTACCATGTAACAAGCCAGATAAAAATAGCAGAAAAGGCATTAAAAAGAGCAATCAGTGGCTCTTCCTGCAAACGAGTCATAATGTCGATTATTATACTTCTAGTCGGTAAAATCCCTGTTATTTCAAAAACAACCTCAAGTATATACAAACCAGAGGCCATCAAAGTAACTATGAGACTGCCCAATGGTCTAAAAAAAATGCAGGCCATGGCTATGTGAAAAATATAGATAAAGGGGATAAAAGTTGTCGTACTTCCGACTATATATACCAGAACGGTTATGACTAACAGATCGGTAATAATCTGTAGCCAGATGTTGATTTCTACACTCTTCCCAGAATCTTCCGTAAGTCTATTGACATGGAAGCTGAAAGCGATATTGGTAAGTATCAAAACTCCCGCCAATACCCATGGCCAATACACTGGAGGAAGGATGCCCAAGGATTCAAGCATTCCCGGAAGCAGGTTACCCGTTAGTCCGATTACAATAAAAAGGGCTATGACTATCCATCGCACCCTTGTAAACCATCTGGCATTACTTAAAAGGACAGTGCTTCCCAGATCAGCCTGTTTTGAAAGTTTTTCCTTTTTAGATTCTGTTTCGGTGAATAATTCGAATGTCGCCATTTGTTAAAACCAATATTTTAGAAATAATCCATGGCAATCATTTTCTTCATCATCACAATATCCTTCTCTTCCAGGCGCTTTAATCCCTCTACAAATGCACGTGCCTCTTCTCCGATAGGCTGGTCAAGAATACTCTTGTACAGATCCACAAGCTCTTCATCGTATGCACAAGCTGCTTCCAACAATTCATTTCCCTTTATCTCATCTATTGGTTTCTTTATTATGTGGAATTTTTCCTCCGGGTTGAAATTGACATCGTACTTTAACCTCACATTGAATATTCGCTCCAATACCTCGTTTTCAAACCCTTTCATGACTTCTTCCAGATGTCTTCGATGCCTGCTCAAGTAATAGGTGAGAAGCCTGACACCATTATTCGGAGTTTTATCACGAAGCTCAGCATAGTATCTCTCCAGCCGTCCCTCAAAATCTCTGGCCCTTTCCACCAGTTCTCCAATACTGACAATTGACATAAATGTCACCTCTCTTTAATTAGAATTTATCATAGAATGCTTCATCAGGATTGTAACCTTTATTCTTCAACACCTCTTTAACAGCTTCAATCATAGGAGGCGGGCCACAGAGAAATGTTTGAAGGTCGAGATTCTCAGGAAGGTACTTATCCACGGAAAGATGAATAAAGCCAGTTTCACCGTCCCAATCTTCATCTTCCTTTAAAGGATCTGACAAGGCATAGTAGACTTTGAAATTGGGATGCTCCTCTGCCATTTTCTTGAATTTATCCAGATAGAATACATCATCTGTCGTACGACATCCGAAAAAGAGAAAACAGGTTCTATCAGGCCACTTGTTGTAAATTGAATCGATGATACTCGCCATCGGGGCCATACCACTTCCCCCTCCTATGCATAGAACAGCAGTGTCCGGATTTTCAGACAATCTGAACTCTCCAAAGGGACCTGTAAAGAGGACTTCATCGCCTTCTTTCAAATTATGAAGGTATGTAGATGCAATACCACCCGGAACGAGCCTAACAATCAACTGAATCTTATCCTTAATGTAATCAGGTGAACTGATTGAATAAGCTCTGAAAACAGTTCCTTCGGGACCCGGAGCCTGTATTTGCACATACTGCCCGGGTCGGTGCTTGATCTCCGGAGGATCAATCAGATCAAGATTGATTTCCTTTATATCATGGGTAAGATCTTTGACAAGAGAGACACGTGCCCTGTATTCCTTAACGGCAAGGAGATCTTCAGGAAGGGTTATTTCTATGTCCTCTTTCAATTTTATCTGACAGGCAAGGCGTGTTCCCGATCGTAACTCGCCACGACTCATAAAAGGAACTTCGGTAGGAAGAATAGGCCCTCCTCCCTTGACAACATTGACCTTACAGTATCCGCAGGTAGCCTTCCCGCCACATGCAGATGGAATAAATACTTTACTCTCGTACAATGCGGTGAGAAGGGTTATGCCTCCTTCCTTTTCTAGTATCAACGAGCCATCGTTGATCGTTATGGTACACTTCCCGTACCTCACCAATATTCGTTCTGAAATCAACAACCAGATCGAAAGCGCGAGAAAAATTCCAAGATTGACTCCAACTGCAAGTAATCCAGTTATCATGAAAAAATCACCCCCACAAAAAAGATGCTATTGAATAATCAACCAACTTTCCATAACGGAAATATCTTTAACCATACTATTGCAAATTCAATATCCCGGTAAAACCTATGAAAGTCATGGCTATCACACCGGTTACTATTAGAATGATTCCAGGCCCTTTAAGTGCTTCCGGGATGTTCGAATAACCCATCTTTTTTCTTAGTCCTGCCATCAGGAGAATTGCAAGAGCCCAACCCAGTCCTGAACCGAAACCAAAGCCGACTGTCTGTATAAAATTATATTTCCTTATCACCATAAAGAGCACTGCTCCCAGTATTGCACAATTAACAGTAATGAGAGGTAGGAATATCCCCAATGCATAGTACAGTGTAGGGCTGAATCTTTCTATGAACATTTCGAGAAACTGTACGAAAGCTGCAATTACCGCAATGAACACTATGTAGGATAAGAAATCAAGATGGAAGGGAACTAATATATAGTAGTAGACCCCATAATTTATTGCCGTTGTGAAAACCATTACAAAAGTTACTGCAACTCCCAGCCCGATTGCTGTTTCAATTCTATTGGAAACGACGATGAAGGAACATAAACCGAGAAAACTTGCAAGCAGGATATTATTGGTAAAAATTGAAGCAACGAAAATTGTTAATACCGGTGTAGGATTCATTTTGCGTCTTCCTTGTTAGTTGATAGATTTATTGCATTGATTACCCAAATAAGTAACCCACCAGTTATGAAAGCCCCGGGTGCGAGGAGAAAAAGAATATTTCTTTCATACCATGAAGTAGATAGAATCGTATATCCCAGTATCGTCCCGGAACCTATTAATTCCCTTACTAGAGAAACCGCCACGAGAATCCACAGGTATCCAATTCCGTTTGCCGCTCCATCTACCATCGATATGAGAGGCGGATTCTGCATGGCAAAGGCCTCGGCACGTCCCATTACAATACAGTTTGTAATTATAAGGGCCACATACGGGCCAAGTTGTTTCGACATCTCCCAGTAATAAGCCCTCAAGAGCTGGTCGAGGATGATAACGAAAGTTGCTATTATGGCTACTTCGACTATCATACGTATTCGTCGGGGAATATAGGCCCGAAGGAGAGACACGAAGAGGTTGGTACCTGTAAGAACGACGATAAGTGCAAGCCCCATAACTATGGCATTTTGAACCCTTATGGTTACTGCAAGAAAAATACATATACCGAGTACCTGGACAGTTACAGGATTCGTATTGTAGACACCGCCTAAAAACGTCTCCAGGTACTTTTTCTTGTTAGGTTTTGTGGTACCAGAACCTGTAGCCAAACCAACAGCGCTATCTGACATAGTTTTTTCGCTCCTTATAAAGTTCTTTTGCTACTTTATCAAGCATTCTTTCGACACGCTCCGATGTTCTCGTTGCCCCTGTTATCGCATCAACAGCATTAGTATCATTGGCTTTTTTTGACTTGCCTCCCGATTTGACAATCCTGAATCCGGGTTCGCCATTTTTCGATACAATCTTTTTCCCCTTAAACTCATCCTGAAACCACTTGGAGGCAATTTCTCCCCCAAGACCGGGTGTTTCTTCCTGCTGATAGAAACGTATTCCGCGAATAGTCAGGAGGTCCGGTTCAAAAGCCAGTACTCCCTTTATTGGTGCCCAGAAACCAGGCCCCGAAAATGGAACAGCAATTGCAATGGGTTTGCCGCTCTTTGATGTTTCAGGGATATACTCATAAATCGTAATCTTACCGATCTTCTTTATCTTTACGTTCTTCTCGAAAATATTAAGCAGTTCTCTCGGTTTCACATTCTTAGGGATTGGAACACCAAGTGCAGAGAGGAAATTACGATCTTTGTCTGTTTCCTCATTTATCTTTCGTAACGGTTCGGTAAACTGGGTTACTGCATAGAGTAGAATTGCACATACCATAGCAAGAATGCCAGAAAAAACCAATACATGCACACTATTCTTCACGGGCATATCTCCTCATTTTTGTTCTGATTATTACTTCGTCTATTATCGGAGCACATATATTGCCGAAGAGAATTGCAAACATCATCCCTTCTACAAAACCTGAAAAACTTCTTATAAGAATAGTTACCAGTCCAATTATAATTCCGTAGGTCCACTTACCAGCCTGTGTTACGGGGCTGCTTACAGGGTCAGTAGCCATGAAAAAAGAACCGAAAAGTATTCCGCCGGAGAGAAGATTAAACAAAACCGGGTTGACTACCGATGGTGCAACCAAACGTAGCAGTACATTGAAACCCACGAATGACAGCAATACGGAAAAAACGGTTCTGTAACTGGCAACTCCCACGATAAGAAGAAATAACCCACCTAGAAGTATAGCAATTGCAGAAGTTTCACCAAGACTGCCTGAAACATTTCCGACAAAGAGGTTGAAAAGCGGGGTGAATTGCCCACTCTTGGCAAGAACCAGTGGACTTGCAGAGGTAACTGCATCCGGTGGCCCTATGGTAAATGAAGATAACAATTTACCCCACGGGAGCCAACCCGGTTTGACCCATGATCCCGTCATGGCCGCAGGATACCCCAGTGCAAGAAATAATCTTCCGATGAGCGCCGGGTTGAATACATTCCTACCGGTACCGCCAAATATTTCTTTGCCGATAAAAACCCCGAACACGATCCCTACGGCAACCATCCACAGGGGTATTCCCGGGGGCAGAATCAAGGGATAGATAAAACCGGTTACCAGGAATCCCTCATTTATCTCCTCCTTACGAATCAACGCAAATAGCACCTCTACACTACCACCGGCTATATATGAAACTATCAATATCAGAAGGACTCGCCATCCGAAAAAATACAGGGCAGCCAGAAAGCTGGGTACGAGACCAAGAATAACCAGAGACATGTATCTTTTTACATCCAGCGGGTCACGCCCAAAGGGTGGATTTTTCGTGGTCCGCGGAGCGAGAAACAAAAAGTAGTCTAGGGCATCGAATATAGGTTTAAAGAAAGACAACTTACCACCAGGTTCAAAACTCGGCCTGAACTTATCAAGTATGCTTTTTGGGTATTTCATCTTTTCTCCTTAAATAAACAAAGATAAAATCTTGTTACTCCTGTGATTTTTTATTTGCCAATATTTTATTTGCTTCCTCGTGTTCCAACCTCAACTCTTCCCGTGCTGCAGCAAATTGCTTTTGTAACTCAATCTTTGAAGGACAGATAAATGTACAGAGATTACAGTCTATACATATATTCAATCCCAGCTTTTCTGCCCCGTCTAGATCTCCCGCATACAGATACCTGTGTAAAACCTGTGGCATAAGCCCGACTGGACATATATTCTCACAGAGACCACAAGAGATACATGGCCGTATTTCGCCTCTAAGTGAGTTTGTTATCTGGGTGTCTTCACCACGTGTAATAACCGTAGCAAAAGCGGGAAGATAAGAAGTTCTGTTAAAGCCCGGTCGCAAGAAACTTAAGAATTCACGCTTACTAAATTCAGGCAGTATAAAAAAACTGTCGTCGTCAAAATTAACAGTTTCCTTTTCCGGGTTGACCGTTTCACCGAGAAAAATACCTCCTCTCAATACCAGAGAACCCTTATCCTTTAAATCTTCGTCCAGAAATTCATTCAATGGTGTACCAATCCTGACAGACAGATGTCTGGGATTATTGGTACCTGGTCCCCCTATGGCTATTATCTTCTGATGGACAGGAATACCTTCCGTGAAACAGGCACCTAGAGCTTCAACTCCCTGAATATCCATGACCCAAATATCATCATCCCTGGTAAATGGAGGTAATTTTTTTATCATCCTCACCAGCAAACGAACATTGTCATTAGGATAAATAAAGGGAACAGAATGAAATTTAACCCATGCGTAACCTGCCAATTCATCGTAGAGTTCTTTGATCAAAGGCTTATGCACCTTGGGCAGCATAATTTCTATTGTTCCGTAATCGACAAGCAATTTATTCATGAATTTAATCCCTTCCATGATTGCCTGCCACTTGTTCTTCAGAATAATATCACCACGAGCCCTAAAGGGTTCCGCATTAAAGAAATTGACTATTATAGCTCTCGGCTTGCTCTCTGAGAGTGAGGGAATCCCTTCTGTCTTCGAGCTCCAGAAGAAAGGCCATATCCCGGCTCTCGCAAGGGTAGCCCTGATCTCCTTTTGATCTACATGTTTCAGCTGACTGGTATTGTACACTCTCTCCGGGGCACTATTGCTTTCATCCACTTCTATAGTGATAATAGCTGGAGATTTTTCCTCTTCGATAATAGAGACTTTTCCTGAAACAGGCGAAGGCAAAGCTATCTTTCCACCCTCGATTTCTGCCTCTGCCAGAACTTCTCCGAATTTGATTGATTGAGAGTCTTTGACTACAGGAGTATATGTAAGTCCCCTTCTCTGTAGGTTTATAAGGAGCTTTTCCGGAATCCGAACATCTTCCAGCTTATCGGAAGGCTTGCCTGCAATCTTCGGTAAATATCCACCTCTAATTCTCATACCTAATAGTCCTTGAAAGAAATGTTATTAATTTAATAAGCCATCTATTTTAATATGCTTTATTTGTATAACATTCTACTCCTTTTTGCAAGTCCAAACAGGTAAAAACAATTTGAATCAAAAAAACTTGACCATAACACTCTCTTATGCTACTTTTTCGCCATAAAATTGTATATTGTTTTATATTAGAAAGATATGGATGAACTATTAAAGAGTGACCTGTTAGAAATAAAGAGACGGACAATAGGTCTCTTGAAAAGCATGAAAATACAGTTCTTAACGGCATCCATTGTACCTGTTCTGGCCGGAACATCCCTGGCCTTTACAGAAATCAGAGGAATAGACTGGAGCAATTTCCTGCTAGCGCTGCTAGGGACATGCCTACTGCATCTCAGTGCGAACATATTTAATGACTATTTTGACCATTTAAACGGAACTGATTCGAAAAATACGGAATTTGTAAGACACTTTACAGGAGGCAGCAGGACCATCCAGGATGGCATTATCAAACCGTACCGAACACTGATATGGGCAGCTACATTTCTCCTTGCAGGTTCAATTACCGGTGTGTTACTTCTGCTCAGAACCGGAATCGTTATACTCTTCCTAGGATTGATCGGTGTAATCTCCGTTCTCTTTTACGTGAACAGAGGCTTTTATCTTGCAGCTTCGGGTTTCGGAGAATTAACTATATTCCTCAACTTCGGGCCCCTTCCCGTTCTGGGGGCATATTATGTCCAAACCGGAACTATCAGTTTAACACCTCTCATTCTCTCCTTACCCATCGGTTTTTTAATTACCGCCGTGCTCTATATAAATCAATTTCCGGATTTCAACGCCGACAAGGAATCCGGAAAGACAAATCTTGTAGTTCGACTGGGTAGAAGGAGAGCAAGGTGGGGTTACCTGATATTAATTCTATTAACCTATATCTCGATTGGACTGTTTATATCAACAAAATTACTACCGGCACCTGGTATCATAATTTTCCTCAATTTACCGCTTGCTATTTTGAGTAGCGTGCTTCTGTTGAAATTCTATGAAGACATTCCAAAACTTGTTCCAGCTCTACCTGCCACTATCACACTTCACCTTACAACCGGTTACTTTATCACCGTTACCCTGCTATACGATACGAGGTTCAAACCCTATACATACATCTTGATGATTGTCGGACTGCTATATCTTGCCTTCACCACATACTCACTCTTCAAAGCTTCACATCAGAGTAGTCAGGGTGGTACCAAGACAGAGGCAAAAGATGCTTGATGCCCAGAGAAAAATAACGGGGCAAAATTCGGGAATTCTCTCATTAGAGGATTTTAAAGAGATATTCAATACCGCGCTGCTCAAATACTTTGATAGTTACAGTGGGAAATTGAAAGAACCAATATCGGACCTTATAAGAGCAGGGGGTAAACGAATAAGACCCTATATAGTATATCTCTGTTCATTAAGAGAGAAAAAGGAACCCTGGCAAAAAACACTTTTAATCGGACTCATCCCGGAATTGATACACACGGCAAGCTTGGTTCACGACGATATAATTGATAACGCCAAGATGCGACGCGGACATCCGACAATACATTCCAAATGGAACACCAGAATTGCCATTCTTTCCGGTGATTTCATCTTCAGCCTCGTATTAAAGACAATCAGCATGATAGAGAATAATCTTCCGCAGTTGATAGAAGAAGTCGTCAAAACAATCGAGGACATGATAGAGGGGCAGGCTATTGAAGACGAGGCAAGAAACTCACAAACATTACCTGACCTGCAAACCTTGAAAACAATCAACGAGTTGAAAACCGGATCCCTCTTTTCCCTTTCATTCTACCTGGGAACAACCATATGGCACGAATGGAACGAGAATTCGGATGTAATCGATAAAGCCAAAGAGGCAGGAAAACTTTTCGGGAGCCTGTTCCAAATCTACGACGATTTACTGGATATTTTCGGCAAGATGGAAACAATAAAAAAGGATCCGCTCAATGATTTAAAGGAGGGAAAAATTACAATACCCTATGTAATTGCCTGTCAAAAGAATGAACAATTCCACGATCTTTTAAAAAGATATATGACAAACAATGACCCACAGCTGCTAGGTGATATACGTAAAGGAGTTATCAAATACTCCGTAAATACTATCCTTAGGGAAACCAACGATTCATTAGAGGAATTCAAAGATATAGTAAAAGAATTGTATCCGCATTCATACGAAAACCTCTCTCTTCTACTGGATAACCTCTATGCAAAGATAACAGGACTTTTTCCCCCTGAGGATCATTGATTTTATATCGCGGAGGGAAGAGTCATTTTTATCCGAGGTGATATGCAAAACCTTAAGGCAGGAAACAATTTTGGGCCGGTCGTATCGACGTATGATGCCATGAATCGGAGAACATGAAAGTTCTTTTAAATTGTTTTAAGCACGTTTATGAGGTCAGTGAGGGCTATTTTATCTTTGATCTCAATACAAGAGTTGGTTTGAAACGGTGGAATAATATTGAAGTGGAATAATATTGAAATAGAAGATAGCAGCCCTGAATTTCTAGAACCGTTAGAAGACCCGGGAAAAGAACCAATGGCATGGGTAGTAGCTTCCAAAGAGATCATTGGAAATGTCTAAAAGAATCTACATTTTTGCATAGTTAGATCTGATATTGAAACGATGCAGCAACCTGACGGCCCTGTCGAATTCCAAGGGAGTTACCCTTCCACTCAACTCGGGGTACTGAAAGGCTCGATACTCGGGATAGTACTGATTCATCAGATTTACAGTGATACTTCCCGAAAGCCGGCTTAAAAATTCGAGTACACCGGCAGTTCCGGATATGTCATTGGGAAGGACAAGATGCCTGACGATAAGTCCCCGTAATGCTATACCATTCTCATCGGTGACCAGATCACCGACCTGCCTGTACATCTCTGCAAGCGCATGTCTGCTAACCTCGACATAATTTCTTGCACCAGAGTACGTTAGAGCCTTCTCATCGGAAGAATATTTTAAATCGGGCAGATAAATATCAATAATACCATCCAGCAGCCTTAATACCTCCGCCCTGTCGTAGCCGCTCGAGTTATAAACTATGGGTATGGAGAGTCCGCATTTTGCTGCAAGTGATATAGCCTTTACAATCTGAGGTAGGAAATGAGTGGGAGTCACGAGATTGATATTATGAGCCCCCTTTGACTGGAGTTCCAGCATGTAATCGGCAAGTTCTTCTGTTGTGATCTCTCTTCCGTAACAGTGTTGGCTTATCGTGTAGTTCTGGCAGAAAACGCAGGAGAGTGAACAGCCACTGAAAAATATTGTGCCGGAGCCTCTGTACCCGGAAATGGGCTTCTCTTCTCCAAAGTGCAGGTTATAACTGGCTACCTTCGGTAGGTAACCTGACTGGCACTTTCCAAGCGGAGCCTTTTCCCTTCCTCCTGGAACCGATTTCGGTGAACGGTCGATGCCGCATTTCCAGGGACACACCCTGCAGGGGCTCAATAGCCCCTCGAGGGAGGAGATAATCGAGTTGAAATCTTTTACACCAAGGTACGAAGGATACACTTTTTCCATAAGATACTTTAAAAGACTTTCAAAGTAATTAATAATTATAAAAATCGGGAAGATTTAATCAAGACAAGATATCAGTTGCTGTCAGCTCTCTATTATTTCTGAAATGATCTTTTTCAGCTCATTGAAACCGAACGGTTTGTTGATATGAAATACACCTGTCTTCTGGAAAAACATCTGCACTTCTTGGTTGAGAATGTCTCCCGTCACGAAAATTATCTTTTCCAAAAGGTGAGGCTTATTCTCCTTTATCCAGCCATACAGTTCGAAACCATTCATACCGGGCATCTTGAAATCACTTATAACTATATCGTAATCGTTGGACAATAGATACTCTATCGCCCTCCTTCCGTTTTTCGCCTTATCTATGGCTGAACCCTCCTTGGCAAATATCATGCTTATGAAATCAAGTATTGTCTGTTCATCGTCCACTACGAGAATCCTCAAGTTCTTGAGCTCTTTGCTTTCCTCCTTTTCCTCGGGCCCTCTATCAGTCTCAACCGCCTTTTCCAGGGGTAGTTCCACATAAAATGTGGCTCCCTTGCCCGGGGCGCTCTCTACATTTATATGTCCCCCATGTTCCTCGATAATACTCTTTGATATGGCCAACCCGAGACCCGTGCCCTTCCCCGCATCCTTGGTCGTAAAGAAAGCCTTGAATATTTTGCTGATATTTCTTTTTGATATTCCCTTGCCCGTATCGGAAACAGAAATTACTATCTTATCCCCGTCCCTCTTCGTCTCAATCGCTAAAATACCCTCCCCTCCGCTCTCTTTCATCGAATATATGGCATTGCTCACAAGGTTCAGGAAAACCTGCCTCAGTTGATTCGGATCCGCCATCGTCGCCGGTATTCGACGATCCATCTTTCTTACAACCTTGATATTGCTCACATTCATATCGTATGCCCGGATTTCCAGAACGCTCTCGAGAATTTGATTTATATCACAACTCTTCTTCTGCGGTTCGTAACGTCTTGAAAATGTCAGAAAATTCTTTATTATCTTGCTAGCCCTTTCAGTCTCCTCCAGTATTTTCTTTACATCACCCCTTGCCTCTTCCGTCAAATTGCCGTCAAGCAGAAGAAGTTCAGAGAAACCCATAATCCCCGTAAGAGGGTTGTTCAACTCGTGTGTCACCTCGGAAATAATCTCTCCCATCAGTGATAATTTTTCAGACTGCAACAATCTGTTCTGCAGTTCCTTCTTTTCCGTGACATCACGTGCAGTGCCATAGTAGACATACTCATCTCCCGTGTTTCCGAAACCCTCCGCCATTACCAGCCTTATGTCGAGAACCCTCCTCTCCTCCTCTTTAGTGATAAAACTGCACTCGAATTCCTTTAAGCCAATGCTACCCGGTTCTTCCCTTTCCAATTCCGCAAAAAACTTGTCGCGACATTCTCTCGTTATATAGTTTACAATATTCTTCCCAACCAGCTCCCCTGCCTCGTAGCCGAGAATCCCCTTCACATTGTTGCTCAAGAAGAGGAAATTTCCCTTCAAATCCATGGAGAAGATCATATCACTGACATTTTCCACGAGAAGACGGTACTTGTTCTCCGACTCTTTGAGGGCCTCGATAGATTCTGCCAGCCTTGCTGCCATCCGGTTGAATTCGGAGGAAAGGACCCCTATTTCATCCTTTGAACTCACCTCGATTCTCGCATCGAGGTCTCCCCTTCCTATCTTTTCCGTCCCTTCCACCAGGGCATTAACAGGCTTCATCAACTTCCTGGCAAAGAGCAATCCGATGGCAGAGGATATAAACAGGGCAATAATCATTATGGCAAAGGCATACACAAAGAGATACCTGAAGGATAGATAAGCGTCGGACAAGGGTTGCTGGATAAAGAGGTACCAATCGGTTCCCTCCACCGGTACGATGGCAGTTAACATCTCCTGACCCTTCAATGACAGGTTCTCTACTATTCCTCTCCTGTCGATTCCCTCTTTCTCCTTTAGAACCGATATGTCACCTTCATACCTCATGAATATTCTCGACTTGTCAGGATATGAAATAAGATAACCATCGGAAGAGAGTAGGAAAGAATACCCATTGGTACCAACCTTAATACTGTCCACAAGATCCCATATTGCCCTAAGATTCAGTTCTGCCACGAGAATTTCCGCCGATTTTTTGTTCCTGTTCAAGGCGACCGCCAGATTTATATAGGGAAGCTTGTTTGCAGATAGCTTTACACCGGAGAAAGAAATCCCTCCTGAAAGCGCTTTCTTAAGAACCGTCTTTTCTATGCCGATCCTCTCATTGGCTTCCAGGTTACTCGATACGATGACATTTCCGGCATCATCGATAATATTGATATTATTGAACCTGTCCATTCTGAAAGAAACATTTTCAAGGATCACCTGTTGAAAGTACCTGTTTCTGTCGAAAACAGAAATCAACTCTGCTACCTGGTTGATTTCATCAATCGAATCCTTGAAAAATATTGAAACCTCGCCGGATGCATGTCTTGCAATCTCCAGGTTTCTCACGGAGATATTCTTGATAAGTGCATCCCTCGAACCGATCGTTATGCTGATTCCAGTTACCAGAACGGAAAAAAAGGTGATTGAAAAGGCAAATATCAGAATCTTAGTCTCGAAACGTCTTAAAAAGGGAATACTCATTATTTATTTACTTTCCTTTTTATTCCCATTGCATAGTTCAATTTCAGATTCTCCCTTACCATGTACTCCATAAAAGATTTCTGGCAGTTGAGTTTTTCGGCATCACCGAACCTTACATATGCGGCATACAGGCATCCGTCCCCGCAGAGGGGAACGTAACTGCAGTCCTTGCATCTCTTCCAGAGAGACTTCACCGAAAAATCTTCTTCACCGTAATGGTAAATGTCACCAACGGAAAACTGGGTATGGCCGACGAACGCCGGGCACCTGTAAAGTATACCTGTGGGATCGATTACAAAAAACGAGGGATTCATTACCATGCTGCAGACATTTACACCAAGGCCGGGACTTGCATTGAAGCCCTTTTCCAGAACGAGCCGCCTTAACTTTACCAGATTGGCCATTACCTCGTCTTCAAAGAAGACACAACCCATGTCGGTATCACTTGTAAAGGAGCCCATGTCATTTATTGTCTCGTGTATTGGCTTGAAATTGACAAGTTTGAGCTTCTTATCCAGTCCAAGCTCCTTCAGGTAATCCAAAAGCTCCGGTATGCTATCCACATTCTCTCTGTCAAAATTGCCCCCCACGGTAATATCAATCTTATCCGCAGCATTAACTATGTTTTTGATTATCACATCGAAGCTCCCCCTTCCGTTGGCAAAGGGGCGCTTCCTGTTATGAAACTCCCTGGTACCATCCAATGTCACCTTGGCACTTCTAAATCCAAGGGGGATAAGCTCGTCCACGACACGCCATGTTAAAAGCGAGCCATTGGTTGTGGCTCCGAAGGAAAAGTTGAGATTCGCAGACCTTGCATATTCACCGACCATGGAAGCAACGATCCTTATGGCTTCGAGGTTCATAAGCGGCTCGCCACCGTAGAAGGTAACAACAAGCCTCTCCGGATTGAAATCCTTCACCTTCCTTACTATGTAGCGTGCAGTATCCTCCGCCGTATCCCTGCCCATGTAGAGTTTTTTCCTCACACCCTCCTCCACGCAGTAGGGACAGGCAAAGTTGCAGTCATAGGTGGTAAGGACCAAGGCCCTTAAAAGGGAGTGGTCGCTCTGCACAATGCCGAACCAGTCCTCCAGTTTCTTCTCTTCATCCTCTCCCTCTTCAATGACTATACCCATCTGGCAGAGTTGCCTGAAAACCATCTCCTCCTTCTCGTTCTCAGCCTTAAAGGGACCGCCTTCTAGCCTCTCTTTAAGCGTCTTGTCAACAACGACCTGAGCCTGGCTCTTAGTGTTGTACAGGAGATAAGTTCCCTTTCTCGGAAAGTTGTCAACCGTAACCGTGTATCTTGAAAGTCTCATGTCATGCCTTTCGTAACGCTCTTAAGGGAGGGCCGGAGGACATAGATTTACAGTTCCCCCGGCCATGAAAACCACTTCAGTTAAAATACAAAATTAAACGTAGTCTCCCTCAACCCAGAGACAGCACCACTCCAGGATGTCGATGGGATTCTCTTCTCCCCTGTCGATGATCTCCAAGATCATAACTCATTCACCTCCTTGAACTTGAAAGTTTATTTTTTTTCATACCACCCTGAAATCGAGTGGTAGATAACCTGCGGCTCCGGTTTTACACCCCCAATTCTCGAGGATACCGCGAGAAACTTTCTCCTGTAGAAGAGGAATGCAGCAGGGGCATCCTCCGATATGATCCTGTGAATCCTCTTGTATATGAACTCCTTCTCACTCAGATCCCTCGTTTCCCACGCCTCCTCTATAAGGGAGTCGACATTCCTGTTTTTATACCTTGCAATGTTGGACTTTCCTATGTTTGCCGAATGCCAGAAGAGGTATGTGTTCTTGTCGGGGTATGCCCCCGTGTTGAACTGGAGGAGGACCGACTGGAACCTTCCCGGAAAGAGCATCTTGCCAAAAAGGGTTCTCCTCTCGATTACCCTGATATCCACCCGTATCCCTGCCTTTAAAAGCTGCCACTTTATCCTCTTTGCAAGCCTCTCCTTTATTTCGTCTCCCCTGTCGAGAAGGATTTCCAGCCTTAGTTCCCTTCCATCCTTCTCCACTATCATGTCACCGTCTGTATCCCTGTAACCCTCCCTGCGGAGGAGGCGGGAAGCCCTCTCCGGGTCGTAGCCCTGGTAGTCCACGTTCTCGTTGTAAGCCCAGGATCCGGGAAGAAAGGGTCCCGTTGTCACTACACCGTTTCCCTCCAGCACGGTTGATATTAAATCATCCCTGTCTATTGCAAGGCTTATAGCTCTCCTCAAGGTGGGATTTGAAAAAAGTGGATCTCTCGTATTGAATAGAAGCGTATAATAGAAATTGCTTAGGTAATCGTAAACCCTGAACCTCTCGTCCTTCCTTACCACCCTGTAATCCTCGTAGTTGAGGTCGGTTACGAGGTCTATCTTACCCTTCAAGAGGGAGACCCAGGCGGCAAGCCTCGTGGGAAAGAACCTCACCTGTATCGAATCGAGGTAGGGCCTTCCCTTAAAGTAGTCCGGGTTTGCCTTTAGGAGGATACCCCTCTTGTCCCACCTGGACATGACAAAGGGCCCAGTTCCCACGGGATTTCTCCCGAATGAGGGGTCCTTCATCTCCTTTCCCTCCAGCAGGTGCCTGGGAACTATCTCCTTCATCATCAGATATATCACTGGCGAGTATGGCCGTTTCAGGTGAAGCCGGAACAGATACCTCTCCGGTGCATCGAAACTTCTTACTATGTCAAAGAGAGAGGAAAAGGGTGTATTCCTTGAAACCTCCTTTATTCTTTCGAAGGTAAAGAGCACGTCATCCGAGGTAAGCTCGCTTCCGTCGTGAAACCTCACCCCCTTCTTCAGCTTGAAGCTCCAGGTAAGCCCGTCGTCCGATACATTCCATGAATCGGCCAGTTCACCCACAACCTCTCCCCTCCCGTTCAGCCTTACGAGGCTGTTAAATAGCAGTGCACCGAGGTGGGTTGAAACCGAATCCCTGGCAATTACAGGATTCAGGCTTGCGGGTTCCGTTATCGAGGCAAGCCTTAAGGTACCGCCGTACCTCTTTTCTTCCCCGAAAGCTGTCCTGTGAAAGAGGAGTAGGGTTAAGAGAAGGATAATGAGTATTCCGGATGACTTTTTATTCATAATTCATGGCATACATGGATCACATTTATCAAATATATTTATTATATCTAATTTATTTATACTTATAAATATAATTTTTTTCAAGTCATTGTAAAAAAAATTTTCAAAAAAAAGCACGGACGAACCTGCTTTTCGCCATCTTATATTTTCCATTTCACATTCGCCATTTCTCATTTGGTACATTGATCTGCCTGCTCGTTCTTCCGGATCGAATGAACGCAATTTTCATTGACAGGAGATGAATAAAGGCGTATCTTAGGCATACCTTACGAGTTCGACCGGTTACGGATAAGTACGGATAATTTTACAGGTTTAGGAAGAGTGTCGAACCTGCACGTGACATACCCTTCTTACTGAAAAATAAGAAAACTAAAAAAGGAAAGAAAATTGAAATTCAACGATTTTAGACTGGGCAGCCAGCTTTTACGCGCGGTGGATGAACTGAAATTCGAAATACCTACCCCGATACAGGAGAAGGTTATCTACAGTATGCTCAACGAGGAAAAGGATATCATCGGCCTTGCACAGACAGGAACGGGAAAGACGGCGGCTTTCGGTCTTCCGCTAATAGAAAAAACGGACGGGAGGAAGGGCAATATACAGTCACTGATCCTCTGCCCCACACGGGAACTCTGCCTGCAGATCACAGGTGACATGAAAGAGTATGCCCGTTACCTAAAGGAGATACGGATTACACCAGTGTATGGGGGAGCCGGAATCGTGGAGCAGATAAAAGCTTTAAGGAAGGGTTCCCAGATAGTCGTTGCAACCCCGGGAAGGCTTCTGGACCTGATAAAGCGCGGTGCTGCCGATGTGAGCATGATAGACTACCTCGTTCTGGACGAAGCGGACCTTATGCTTAACATGGGATTCAAGGAAGAACTGGATGCCATTCTTCATTCTCTTCCGCCCGGCAGGCGGACTCTCCTTCTCTCTGCAACGATGCCCTTGGAAGTGGAAAAGATTGCAATGAAACACATGAGGGAGCCGGTGATACACGTTGCCGGGGAGAGAAACAGAGGTATCGATACCGTGGAACACGGTTATTACATGGTACACTCACGGGACAAGTACCTGGCATTGAAACGCATCGTGGATTTCAATCCTGACATCTACGGGATAGTCTTCTGCAGGACAAGGCGCTCTACGCAGGAGATAGCGGAGAGGATGATAAAGGACGGCTACAATGCAGAGTCCCTCCACGGCGACATGAGCCAGGCACAACGGGAACATGTAATGATGAAATTCAGGGATCACGACCTTCAGCTACTCGTGGCTACTGATATAGCAGCCAGGGGACTGGACGTTTCCGACCTCACCCACATTATCCATTACGACCTTCCCGACGAAACAGAGGCTTACACTCACAGAAGCGGAAGAACGGGGAGAGCGGGAAAGAGGGGCATTTCCCTCTCCATAATAAATCTCCACGAGAAATCAAAGATAAGGCGAATCGAAAAATCAATCGGACGTAAAATAGAAGAGAAAACGGTGCCCTCTGGAAGGGAGATATGTGAAAAACAACTTATCGATTTCATGAACAAGGTGAAATCGGTGGATGTGGACTCGGAGAGTATAGAGAGCTTTATGCCGGTAATAGAAGAAAAGTTTGCCTCTCTCTCGAGGGAAGAGATACTGAAACGTTTCGTCTCCCTGGAGTTCAACCGATTCTTAAGCTACTACAAGAACACCCGTGACCTTTCGCCTGTGGTAAGGGGCTTTCCGGAAAGAGAAGGCTACAGGCGGGAAAACCGAAAGAGGGACCGGGAGAGGAGAAGATACGGAAAGGACTCCGGGAAAAAAACAAAGAGATCCAACACGGGATTTTCATACCTACAGGTTAACATGGGCAAACACGACAGTATGCTGCCGCCCCAGTTGATAGGGCTCGTAAACGAAAGCACCCGGAATCGCAACATCAGGCTGGGTAAAATAGATATTCGCGCGGACGAGGTGAGGTTCCAGGTCGAAAACGACCACATCAACGAGGTACTGGGGGCACTGGACGGCTACTTCTACAGGGGCAAGAAACTCCGTGTAAAGAGGATAAAGAAACACAAGACCAAAATCACATCCGGATGAAATCAAACTGAATATTCCATTCAAAGATTCATAGCGCCATCCTCCCCCATATTGATGCTTTCCGTCGCTGCCACCCCGTAAAAACCCCGAAATTTCCCTTTTCAGTTCAAATGGCCTCATTTTCTTCCGATCATGCAGTGCAAGGGCTTGAAACAGCTTCGGTTTGCCATGCATCCTTGCCCTGTAAATTCACGGGGAGGAGGCTTCGGTATGTATACGATAGACAATGAAGAGATAAAGTATCTCGTAGAGAACCTTACCTTCAAAGAAAAGGTTGACAGGTCACTGGAACTGTTAGGGGAGGCCTATGACAAATACGGCGACAACCTCGTTGTTGCAAACAGTCTGGGGAAGGATTCCAGTGTAGTCTGGCATCTTGCAAAGAGGGTAAATCCAAACATAAGGGGTTTCATCGTAACGACACGCTTTAAACCGAAGGAAACGGTGCGTTTTATGAACCGAATGACGAAAGATTATCCCGAACTGAGAGTATTCAAGAACGACGTTGAAATAGAAGAGAAACTCTACGAGAGAGACCCCGACAGATGCTGCTACCTCCTTAAGGTTGAGCCGACAAGACGGGCAATAGAGGAGATGAATGTAAAATGCTGGGTCACGGGCTTAAGGTGTACCGAGGGAAGAACCAGAACGGATTTCAGGGAAGTGGAGGAACGTGACAGGGGTCTTATCAAGCTGAATCCTATCCTTCTCTGGTACGAGAGGGAAATCTGGCAGTACCTTGCCTTGAACGGTGTACCTGTGAACCCTCTTTACAACCTCGGTTACAGGTCACTGGGGTGCGAACCCTGTACCAGGATATCCACCGGCAAGGACGAGAGGGCCGGAAGGTGGGTCGGCACCGGCAAGGAGGGCGGTGAATGCGGAATCCACACTCAGCCGCTCAAGGTAACATCGGTGAAAATATCCTACTGAATTTGACCAAAACAGGGCACTGGCGGCTGCCAGGGAAACTCAGGCCTTTACGGCCCCGGAGGTCATCCCGCTGACGAGCTGCTTCTGAACGAAGAAGAAGAGAACGATTACGGGAATTGCACTCACCACACCGCCTGCCGTAAGTAGGCCCCAAGCTATCTCATACTCTCCTATGAGGTTCTGGAGGGCAACGGGAATCGTCTTTACCGTCCTTCCGGTAAGTATTGCGGCATAGAGGAACTCGTTCCATGCCGTTATGAAGATATATATGCCTGTTGCCGCAATTCCCGGCATTGCAATTGGTATTGTAACCCTTACCATTGCTCCGAACATCGTACAACCGTCAACCAGTGCCGATTCATCCAGCTCCCGCGGTATGGCATTGAAAAAGCTCGTCATCATCCATGTTGAAAAGGGAATGGTGAAGGTGGAATACGCAATTATCAGGGCGAAGTAAGTATCCAGGAGGTGGAGAACCCTCATTATGACGAACAGTGGAATGAGCAACAGTACGATAGGAAACATGTTTATTATTAGAAACTGGATAAGGAGGTAATTTCTTCCGCGGAACCTGAAACGGGAAAAGCTGTAACTGGCAGACACGCTTATTCCAAGTCCTATAAGCATGGTGGACGCGGCAACTATCAAGCTGTCTCTTATGTTCGATGCAAAGTTTATCTTGCTGAATATCTCTACGTAATTTTCAGTGGTGGGATGCCGGGGGAAATACCTCACCTCCTTGTCCAGGTCCTTTTCCGGGGTTATGGAGGATATGAACATCCAGATATAGGGGGCAATGGCAAAGAGGACGATCAGGAGAACGGGGATATGAAGAGTGAATAGTCTCCTTTTCAAAACTCCTCCCGAGAATGAAGAACCTTCACAACATAGAAGGCCACAAAGATTACCAGCAAAATAGTAAGCAGAATTGCCAGGGTCGATGCGTAGCCGAAATCGAGAGCCTTGTAGGCCCTTATGAACGAATAAACCGGAAGGGTATGCGTGGCATAGCCGGGACCTCCGCCCGTCATCACATAAATCACGTCCACCGAGTTGGCAACCCATATTATCCGCAGGAGAATCGATGTAAACAGGATTGGTACCAGCATCGGAAGGGTTATCCGTGTAAACTTCTGAAGGGATGTGGCACCGTCCACTTCGGCTGCCTCGTAGAGAGTCCTGGGTATGGCCTGAAGCCCGGCAAGAATCATTATGGCAAAGAATGGGAAACCCTGCCACATCAACGCAACCATTATCGCCGGAAGGGCTGTTGAGGTGTTTGCAAGCCAGGGGAAGTATTCCTTTAGGATTCCCATTCTGACGAGCAGATCATTTATCACACCGCTGTTACCGTCGTACATCCATCTCCACATGAGGGCGGTTATCACACTGGGTGTGACCCATGGAATCAGGATCAGTGATCTCGCAATACCCCTCCACCAGAATTGCTGGTTCAAAAGCAGTGCTGTTATGAATCCGAGGATGAGCTGAAGAAAAACGGTACCGATGATCCATATAAGGGTGTTCTTGATAGAAATCCAGAAGACAGGGTCCCGGAAAGCCTTCATATAGTTGCTGAAACCGACAAACTTGTTGTCTTTCGGTTTCCAGATTACGTAGTTGAACAGGCTCATTACCGAGGTCTGGATAATGGGAATAAAGATTATCACGACAGTTACCACGATTGCAGGGGAAATAAGTGCATATGGGAATAATCGGTTCGTCTTCAGCTCACTCATCTTTTCAATATTATATACATATCCGGAATATATAGAATCGCCCCCGTGTGAATCTGCCGCGGGGGCGAAACATTACAGATAGAATTTCTACTTCTTGGTAAAGAGTTCCTGTATCTTTTCCATCATCTCCTTGCTGCTTATCTCTCCGTTGAAGGCTCTCTGCATCAGCGTTGGCCAGAGAGATTCTACAAACTCGGCGGTAGCGGGCAGTGCCGGTAGAACTGCTGCAAAATCCGCTGAATCTGTCGTTGCCTTTAAGAACCTGTTTGACTGTGCCTCCGGTGTCATTGCGTTGCTCTTGTTAATTGAAACCTGTCCGCTTGCCTTCTGCCAGATTGCATTGTTCTCAGCGGTAGCAAGGAATGAAACCCACTTGAAGGCTGCATCCTTGTACTTGGATGCTGCAAAAACACCATTCTCTTCGTCACCAAAGGAGGTCCAGTAGCGCTCCGTTCCCTTTGGTACGGGAGCTGCCGATATCTTATCTCCGAGAGCCTCGACCATCCCCTTGGAGCTTCCGATATGATGAATCGTCATGGCCGTTTTACCCGACTTCATGTTTGCAATGATCTCCTTGAATCCGTCATTCGGTGTGGTGGGAGGAGAGACCTTGTGAACCCTGTAGAGATCTATGAACCACTGATTGGCTGCTATGGCCTTGGGCGTGGTGAGCCCCGGGTTGCCCTTTTCATCGAAGAAGCGGGCTCCGCTTGAAAGCACAAAGGTACCCCAGAAGTCGTGTCCCCCTCTTGCCCCTCTGATACCGAAACCATAAACATCGATAGTTCCATCGCCATTCGTGTCCCTTGTAAGCTTTTTCGCCACCTGGAGGAATTCATCTCTCGTCTTTGCGGGCTTGAGACCAAGCTCATTAAACCAGTCAGCCCTGTAATACATGTAAAGAATTACCATCTGAAGTGGCATGAGATACTGCTTGCCATCTGTGTACTTTGTTAGTTTCCATATCCTGTCGTAAATGTCATCCCTACCTGGCCAGTTCTTGATATAATCATCAAGAGGATACAGCGCCCCCATTTCAACGAGCTGTGGCTGCCACCATAGCTTTACCTGGGATACATCGGGCGGATTTCCCGCTGCAATCGCGGTTAGAAGTTTCTGATTGTACACGTTCCAGGCTATTCTTTCCGGTATTATCTGAATGTTTGGATTTTCTTTCTGGAACTTCGCAACCAAAGGATTAACGGCGCTTTCCGGATTATCGAAGTGATACCAGAAATGAACCGTGGCCATCTCCGTCTCCTTCTGACCGGTTGCGAACATCAATACCGGAATCAGAAGAAACAGAACCAGTAAGATCTTTCTCATATACATACCTCCTTATGAGAATTATTTTTTAAGGCGTTCAAGACGCCTCTTGTGAGCCATCTCCATGTGATGCTGCATTGCTGCTGCTGCCTTATCAGGATCACGTGAAATTATTCCTTCCAGTACTTCTTCATGCTCCTTCAAAGTATAGTTGTAACGTGTATCCGGCGGAGCATTCTTTGACATGAAAATGATATCGGGAGTTATCAGACCTATTAACGAACGGAGGACACTGTTTCTCGATACCGATGCTATCTTCAAATGAAATAGGTGATCAGCTTCCAGGCCAGTTGCTCCCTCTTCCACACAGTTCCTGAAATCCTCATGCATCGCTTTCAATTCCCCTATCTCTTCATCAGTTGCCCTGGTCGCAGCCAGCCTGGCGGCATGAACCTCCAAGAGCGACCTCACCTCCATAATCGACTCGAGGTCATGGGGCTCTATGTTCAACACATTCGTAATCAACCCCTCGAGGGTCTTTACACCGAGTGAAGAGACGAATGTCCCCTTCTGAGGATACGTCTTCAGGATTCCGTAGAATTCCAGTTTCTTAAGAGCCTCCCTTACGTAACCCCTTCCCACACCGAATTTTTCCGAAAGCACCCTTTCCGGGGGCAGCTTGTCACCGGGTTTAAGTTTTCCCGTGGATATCAACTTTTGAATCTGCTCGATAATCATCTCGGCGGGCTTCTTTACCTCTATGGATTCAAAGAAATTTTCAGGAGTAGAATGCTTGTCATAAATTTTGCCTGGCATCATCCCTTGGTTCTCTCTTCAAGCCCGAAATAACATTTATCTGGTTAACCATAGACTAATTAACCATATCAGGTATATATTAGCATGAAGTCTTTCGGGACTCAAGTATTTTATAGCTTTTTTAAGGAATACTTATGAATCAGAAAAAACCAAAAGAACTTGAACAGCTTAGAAAACTGGCATGGAAGATGAGAATAGATAGCTTGAAGATGATATACAATGCCTCTTCCGGCCATATAGGAGGGTCATTTTCAGCAGCAGAATTACTCACCGCACTCTATTTTTACAGGGCAAGGCTCAAACCGGAGAACCCCGACTGGGAGATGAGGGATAGAATCTACGTGTCAAAGGGACACTGTGCGCCCATTTTATACGCTATCCTCGCAGAACGAGGTTACTTCGACAGGGAAGAGCTTGGCAGCTTCAGAAAGCTTGGAAGCAGGTTACAGGGGCATCCCGTGAGGGGTAAACTCCCCGGGATAGAGATGTCTTCGGGACCCCTGGGACTTGGAGCATCTGTTTCTGTGGGAACAGCACTCGGTTTTAAGCTACAAAGGATAGATTCACTCGTCTTCTGTCTCCTGGGTGACGGCGAAATACAGGAGGGTATCGTGTGGGAAGCGGCCATGAGCGCATTCAAGTATCGGCTGGATAACTTAGTCTTCATCCTCGATTACAATGGTTTTCAACTCAGTGGCTCGATCAGCGATACGATGCCACTGGAACCGGTATGCGAAAAGTGGAAGAGTTTTGGCTGGCAAGTTACACAGATCGACGGAAATGACATGAAGGCAGTTGTAGAAGCCTTCGATTCGATAGAGAGGCCTGATTATTCCAGTCCTGCAAAGGAGAGAGAGGACTGCCAGCCCACCATTATCATTGCCCGTACGAGAAAGGGGTACGGCGTATCTTTCATGGAGAACGACAGCAGGTGGCATGGAAAAGTACCTTCCAAGGAGGAATATGAGAGAGCCCTGGATGAACTGAACGACAGAATCAAAGGAGAGGATGATGGCCAAACAACTCAGAATAACATACGGTGAGGCACTTGCCGAACTGGGTGAGTCAGACAGAAGAATTGTGGTCGTGGATGCAGACATGGCAGAGGGAACAAGAACCATAGATTTCAAGAAGAGATTTCCCCGCCGTTTCTTCGATGTGGGAATCGCCGAGCAAAATCTGGTAGGTGTGGGAGCAGGTTTGAGCCTGACAGGCCTGATTTCATTTGTGAACACTTTTGCCTGGCTCCTTACTCTGAGGGCCGGAGATCCTGTAAGGACACTTGTTGCCTATGCAAATACCAATGTAAAACTTGCAGCAGGCTATGGTGGCTTCTCCGGCCCGATGGATGGTGCAAGCCACGAATCAATCACCGATATTGCCGTAATGAGGGCCATGCCCGGCTTGGTTGTCCTTTCAATGGGCGACCACTGGGAGGTGAAAATGGCCCTGCAAGCAGTAACCCGATATGTGGGACCTGTGTATCTTCGACTGAGCAGGGCAGCGGTAGATAATTTCCACAGTACCGGGACCAACTTTGAGATTGGAAGGGGTATAATACTGAGAGAGGGCCCCGATATCCTTTTCATCACTACAGGCCCCATAACAGGTAGGGTAATCGAGGCTTCCGGTAAGCTTGCACGGAAAGGCATAGATGTCGAGATCATAGAGATTCATACAATCAAGCCGCTGGACAAGGCACTGATATTAAGAGAGGCAAAAAGAATAGGCAGGGTGATAACAGTGGAGGAACACAGTGTAATTGGTGGCCTTGGGTCTGCAGTCTGCGAGCTTCTCTCCGAGACCTCTCCTCTCCCTGTAAGGAGAATGGGAATAAATGATACCTTCGGCGAAACGGGTCCCTACGAGGAGCTTCTCGACCTGTACGGGCTCTCTGTCGACGACCTGGTAAAGGCGGCAACGGATATGCTTGAAAAAGAGGACTGAATCGGCCTATAGTCTTTTCATGCCGGAAAAGTCAGGAAAACACACTACAAACAACAGGAAATCCTCCGGAAAAGAGCCGATACATATCGATCAAATAATAAGAACGAGACGCCGTTCCGTTGGCTTGAAGATAACGGAAGATGCAAGGCTGATAGTAAGAGCCCCCTTAAGAATGTCACTTGCAGGCATACAGAGCATCGTGGAAAAGAAGAGAAACTGGGTGGAGAAAAAAACAGATGAAATCAAGAGGAGAAACAGGGAGAAACCCCAGAGGAGATTCGTAAGAGGCGAGACATTTCCCTATAGGGGAAAGCAGATACCTTTAAGGGTAACCGACAAATATCAGGGCCTGGTACTGAAGGATTCTATGTTCTTCATATCCGAGAAGTTCGAAGGGAACAGGGTGGTAGCTGAAAAGCTCTTTGAAGATTTTTACATAGGGGAAGCAAGGAGGATACTGGTAAAGAGAACAGCCGAAATTGCCAGGTCTCTCGGCTTGAAAACGGGAAAGGTTAGAATAAGCAGGGCCAAAAAGCGATTTGGCTCCTGTAGTAGCAGCGGAAACATCAATTTGAGCTGGCGTATAATACTGGCACCGCCCGAGATAAGCGACTACGTAATAGTACACGAACTTGCACACCTCGTAGAACAGAATCACTCGAAATCATTCTGGAGGGTCGTGGGAAAAATGATGCCGGATTATGAGAGAAGAAAAAAATGGATAAGGGAAAACTCGCACCTGCTTAAGATATGAAAGATGTGAATGATACGAAGGAGAAATCCGAAATCACGCTTAAACTATATGAAAAGGGTAATCTCATTTTTTCAAGCAGGGGCAAGTGGCTCCATCCCCTCTTCGAACTGGAGGAATACCTTAGTACGAGGGATTTTCAACCGGAAAGGAGGGCAGGATTCTTCCTCGAGGACAAGATAGTAGGCAGGGCTGCCGCTCACCTTATTATTCGCCTTGGGATTAAAAGGCTTCACGCCGGGATACTCAGCTCATTGGGAAAGGAAGCACTGGATGAGTTCGAGATAAGTTACAGCTATGACACACTCGTGGAGAAGATAATATGCAAAACAGAGAGACTCCTCTCCTCTGTCAAAGATCCGGAGGAGAGCTATAAAATCATAAGAGAGCTCAGAGGAGGAAAGGAATGAGTAACGGTGAAGAAAAAGAGAGGGCAATCGATCTCTTTGCCCGGCATGTCTCCAGGGGAAAGGTACAATTCTTTAAAGAGGCTGGAATAGAGTTTGTAATGGGAAAGAGGGAGGGGCCTTACATATGGGATATTTCTGGGGAAAAGAGGCTTATAGACTGTCATTCCAACGGCGGGGTATTCAACCTCGGTCACAGGAATCCCGAGATCATAGAGACTCTCACCGAGAGCATGAGGGAATTCGACATTGGAAACCATCACCTCATAAGCAAGCAGAGGGCTCTACTTGCCGAGAAGCTCTATAAACTGACACCGGGAAATCTCGAGTACACGGTGTTCGGTGTCGGAGGCGGGGAGGCAATAGACCTCGCCATAAAGGTGGCAAGGGGATTTACCGGAAGGCCCAATATCATATCTGCAATAGGCGGCTACCACGGACATACAGGCTTCGCCCTTGCAGCGGGAGACAGGAAGTGGTATGAACCCTTCGGCCCGATGGTACCCGGTTTCAGCCAGGTGCCCTTCAACGACATCGATGCACTTAAAGGATCCCTGGATTCGAACACCGCCGCAGTAATCCTGGAGACGATACCCGCCACTTACGGGATCGAGATTCCAAGAAATAACTACCTCGAAGAGGTGAGTAAGGCCTGCAGGGAGAATGCAACCCTCCTTATAATCGACGAAGTTCAGTCGGGCCTCGGAAGAACGGGAAAACTCTGGGCCATCGAACACTTCTCCGTAACCCCGGACATCCTGGTAACCGGAAAGGGACTTTCAGGAGGGATATACCCGATAACTGCAACGTGTTTCCGAAAGGAACTGGAATCCGTGTTCGACAGGGACCCCTTTATTCATGTTTCCACTTTCGGCGGGGCGGAGGTAGGCTGTCCCGTGGCCCTCAAGGTACTGGAGATTTCATCCAATGCGGATTTCCTCGATCAGGTGAACAGAAAGGCAGCAATTTTCTCAAGGGGTTTTGAAAAGCTGAAGGAAAAGTACCCTGATACCCTGGTCGGCCTCCGCCAGTTGGGAATGATGATGGGTATCGAACTTGCCTCACCGGAAATGGGCCCGGTTTTTTCCAAGGCAGCTTACGAGAGTGGCTTTCTTGCAGTCTATGCCTACAACAATCCTAGTGTCGTTCAGCTCTTGCCTGCACTGAACATACCGGCTGAACTTGCTGAAGAGATAGTAGCGAGGGTGGACAATGCTCTTGCCATTCTGCCTGCAATAATGGAGGCACTCAAAAAATGAGAGCCGGCAGAGAAGAAACACTGAAGAGCTTTCTCATTCGATACGAGGAAATGCTTGATCCGCAGAGGCCCGTAGCACATGAGATACCGACCAGGATCCTCGGTTACGGTGAGATCAGTACGGTTCTTGCCATTGGAGAGAGAAATTCGAGCGGTGGCAAGAATCAATCTGGAATCGATATCGGAGGAGGACTCGCTGTGAAGCGGATGCCCATGTTCAATAGCAGGGAAGAGGCCGAAAACTACAGAAGGCTATTCTTCGAATCGATAGAAAGCCTTAGAGAACGGGTCGGAATAGATGTGGTGGAAAACTCTCTCATCCAGGTGGAACCCGAGGAATATGCCAGGGGCAGGGAAAAGGGAAAGCCGATTGTCATGTACATCATTCAGAGGAGGCTGGAATCCGATTCCATAGGAAACAGGATAATCCATATCGTAGCGCCGAAAGAGGTAGAACGTCTTGTCGCAGCCGTTGTGGAAGAGACTCGGAAGGTCTTCGAATTCAACAGGAGGAACAGGGGAAGCTACGAAATAGGCTTCGACGGACAGATATCAAACTGGGTGGTGAGGAACTACCAGGTAGGAAGCGGCAGGCTTCCCGAGAAACCACAACTTGCATACTTCGATACCAGTTCACCTCTTTTAAGAAAAAACGGCGTGGAACAGCTTGACCCCGAACTTTTCTTGAGAAGTGCTCCCTCCTTTATGGTTTGGATAATAAGGCTTCTCTTCTTAAAGGACGTGCTTACCAGGTACTACGACTTCAGGAAAGTGTTGATAGACCTCCTTGCCAACTTCTACAAGGAAAAGCTTGGCCACCTTGTACCGGAACTGGTAGAAGTGGTAAACGGGGTAATAGAGAAACCGGTTTCGAATGCCGCGGAGGATAAACCGAAGAGGGCATCCTTGCAGGCTCCGGATGACACGGAACCATTACGGGTCGTCCCGATAACGGTAAAGGAGGTGGAATCGTACTACAGGGAGGATGCCATGATATGGAGGCTCTACCTTGCATTCAGAAAGACCGACCGTTTTCTAAAGAATTTCCTTAAGCTGAACTATCCCTACATTCTTCCCGAAAAAATAGAGAGGTAAGTTTCAATTCTTCAGCCCCCGCCAATTGCAAAGAGGAAATTAACTTTATCCCCGTCTCTAAGTAAGGTCGTACCGTAATTTTCCTTCTTTACCATTTCACCGTTTACCTGTACCCTCACAAGGTGCGGGAACTTGACCTTTTTCAATTTCAATATGTCATCCACGCTTAACCTGTCACTATCAAAACTCTCTTCCTTGAAATTGATTACAAGTTTCATCTGCCTCCTCCGCAGTCCATGTTTCATTATGAAGTATCTTTAATGGCACTGTAGCTTCTACAGTCCATTTTGCCAATGCCGTTGAATCTGCAAGCAATTATACTGCCATTCCTTGAAGCCGCATTGACTGAGTGTTCTATATTGATACAATATCATCAAAAGAATATTTGGAACAGGTGGTCATTCACGTGAAAAACCCAGAAATTAAAGTCACCGGCAAGAAAGAAGGGGGCTACATGATAACCGGAATAGCAGACGAAGCCGCAGAAGATATAAAGACTCAGCTTGAGGTTCACAGAATACTCGGATGGAATTCCATCGAGCTCAGAACGATAGACGGAGAGAATGTTTCCACGATGTCAGATGAAAAATTCGAAGAGGTGTACGCCGCTATTGCCGAATCTGGTTTCAAGGTCGTTGCCTTTTCTTCTCCAATAGCAAACTGGTCAAGGCCGATAACAACCGATTTCGAGATTGACCTGAATGACCTGAAGCGTTCAATACCACGCATGAAAAGGCTTAAAACGAGGTACATAAGGATAATGTCGTATCCCAATGACGGCCTATCCGAGGGTGAATGGAAGCGGGAAGCTATCAGGCGTATAAGAATACTTACCGATATTGCCTACAACGAGGGAATAGTCCTCGTTCACGAGAACTGTCACGGCTGGGCCTCGGAAAGCCCGGAGAACCTTGCAGAACTTATCGAAAGGATAGATTCACCCGCCCTGAGGATTGTTTTCGACTCGGGCAATCCCATCGCCCTTGGTGGCAGCAGAGAAGACACCTGGCGGTTCTACGAGGCGGCAAAGCCATACATCGTACATTTTCACGTGAAAGACTGTTTCGACGACAAGAAAACGGAATCCGGCGAGGCCCTGCATACATTTCCAGGTGAGGGTGCTGCCGATTTGAGGAGAATCATATCAGACCTCTTGAAGAGCGGTTACAGTGGAGCCTTTTCCATAGAACCACACATAGCGGTTCAGATTCACCTTGGCTCGAAACTCTCCGAACACCCCGAGGCAAGAGAGACCTACCTGGAATACGGCAGACGGACCAACAGACTCTTCAAGGAACTCGATGCCGAACCGGGACAGACATAAGGTGAAATCCAAACAGAGCCTTATGCTCTATATCTCCTATGCAGGTATCCTGATACTCTCGATAGACAGCCAGATATTTCCCGCCCTTCTCTCGCAGATAAAATCTACCTCATTAAGGCAGGGAATCCTCCTGTCAGCCCTGTTTATCCTCTTTCCCTTTGCAGCCTCCTTCGTGGGCTGGATTGCCGAAAGAATAGGGAAGAAAGCAATACTCATTTCCGGCTCGATATTCATGGCCCTCCCCTTCTTCGTAGCTTCCCTTACGGGCAGCTTCTGGATTCTCACGTTGGCCGTTCTTTTTTTCGGTATCGGCATGGGCTCTGTCGAGGGACAGACAACCGCACTGATTTCCGATACCTTCCCAGGCAAGGAAAGATCACTCATAAACATATCCCAGATATTCTTTTCACTCGGTGCGGCAGGAGGCCCCTTCCTCATAACCTTTTCATACCTCATATTTCCCTCGTTGAAACTCTCCGCAATCTACACCTCTGCATGGATTATCACAGTACTTCTGGCCATCGGATTTACCCTGGTAAAAACGAGGGAAGCCACCCATGTACCGGAGAGAAAGGTAAAGATAAGGGACCTTTTGAGTGACAGGACATGGAAGCTCCTCGCCTTGAGCCTCTTTCTCTACGTCTCAGCCGAATCGGGAACCGTTAGCTGGCTTGCAAAATACGGCTATCTCTACTTAAAGCTTCCGGCAGGGATTGCTCCAATCTGCATAACCCTCTTCTGGGCAGGATTGGGGATAAGCAGATTGATAGTTGGCACCGCTTTCCATGGTATGTCAAACAGGAAGCTCCTCATTCTCTCACTATCCTTCACACTGCTCTTCCAGTTCCTAACATTTGGGACCCTGAATCCATTTATAGCCCTCCTCTCGATTCTATTTCTCGGAATCGGCATGGGCCCAATATGGCCTACCCTGGTCTCCGTTGCGGGTTCAAATTACAGGGGAGCCAATAGTTTTGCAGTTGGCAGCCTCGTTGCAATGGGAGGCCTCGCTATGTCACTTATCCAGCCGATTATAGGCTTTCTCTCACGGGAGAGCCTCCTCGGGCTAAGGGGAACCCTCCTCTCACTCTCGCTTCTAACCGTTGTCAATATGATACTCCTTGGAAAACCGGGACACAAGGAGACCGTGCCGGAGGCCCCCTAAATGATTTTAAGCCTCTAATGGGGGGGTTAGCAGAGGTGTTAGCCGTGATGTTAGTAGCAGAGTTGATGGGGGTGACAATGGCGTAGTTAATGGTGCCTTTAATGGCGGTCGGCAGGAATCAACCTTACATGCTCATATTGAGGATCATTCCGGTGAAAAACAACCTCAACGGTGGAATCTGTTGAAATGTCTCTTGAAGATTTCCTCTATCGGCAGGGTATCAATCGAACCGCAGTGGGGGCATTTTACCATCCTTCCGCATTGCCCTCCATGCCCTTCTTTGGTATTCTCCAACTTGAATATCCTGTTGCAACCGAGACACTTATACCACTTGTCTCTGAACCTTACATTTCCTCCTGCAATAATTATGGGAAGTGCCTCTACGAATCCCTTTGCAATCTTTTTCCTTGCCCTGTCGTATATCCTCGTAAAGGTCGGCCTGGAGACTCCCATCCTCTCCGCCGCCATCTCCTGGGTCAGGTCTTCATAATCGGCAAGCTTGATAGCTTCGTACTCCTCCAGCAGAAGCTCTACAGGATTCGACATTTTATGCGGCATTCCGAAGGGCCTGAATCCGTGAATCATCGGGGGCCCGTGCATCCATCTCCCCATAGTTGGTCTTGGCATCTATCCTCTCCTGGTAAAAGCTTTCCTAACAGACTATGCTTTGCAATACCCTTTTGGTCAAGCGTCTCCTTTGTATGTTCGTTCATACGCTTTTCAGGGCAATTTCATGAAGGCTTTTAAACGATTTTAATGGGTTTTAAAAACATAATGGCAAAAGGGACTGCTTTTAAGCAGCCCTTTTTGCCAACCTAATCTTTTTACCAACTTAATCTTTTTGCCAACCTAACAGGCAGTCGGAAAAGAGAGAGAAAAGAGATATCAACTTTGTCTATCTTTGCTCTCACTTCCGCTTTCTTCGGATTTATCCAACGTATCGAGCCTGTCAATCCATTCCCGGATGTAGCGCTCTTCTTCCTGAAGGATTCTCAGCCGATGCTCCAGTATTTCACGTTCTGCCTCCCTGTCATACTCACCATAGTAGCCAAAGGGAGGATAGTAATGCCTGTAACCGTGAAAACCGGGGCCATAGTCGTAATCCCTCTCGTATCCGAATCCCCTGCGACAGCCATACATGTGACCCATTCCGAACATCCAGTTCCATGGGTTCGTCCTTCCAAAGTGTCTCATAATCCTATTCCTCCTGATCCTTTGATCTGTGCTGCGAAGCTGAAAAAACTCACACAGCTTTCTTTTATTATGAACTAAAGTTCATAATAAATATAATGAGCATATGTTCATTAGGCAAGAGGAAATTCGGAATTTTTTTTTCATGCCTGGGCTAATCGCGGGGCCGATAATAGTGTACACCCCTGACAAACCGGGAGTCTGCCGTGTACCCTATTGGAACCGCTTGATCTTCACTCCCGGATCACCTTCAGACTCTTCTTTGGTTTTCCTCCCGATGACATGTCTTACTCCTGATCGTTAATATTTGATAAGTGTATAGTTGCCTGTATTTCATAAACCCTGCCATGAATCTTTCCCGCTCCGGCTTTTCAATTTGCTTATCCCTGCTTATCTCTGCTTTTCCCTGGCTTTTTCAACCGATGGGTATTCCGACACTGTAGAGCAGTATCCAGAGTAGCAGGCCTCCTCCGAATATCCACAGTATATCTAACTTGAAAAATCTGACGGAAACAAAGGCGGCTGCCGAAAAAACAAGCGCCACCGGGCTGGCAGAGATGATGGCGCCAAGCTGGAGCAACATCGCTGAAAGAAGTCCCATAAAGGCTGAAAGTACCCCAGCCAGAGCGCCTTTTACGACATCGAGGTTTCTTACATGTGTGAATAACTCGGTAAATATCAATGTCAGAATAAATGATGGAGAAAACATTGCAAAGGTGGTAAGAAGCGCCGCAAGGGGTCCCCCAAGCTTGAAGCCTATGAATGTGGAAATCACTAAAAAGGGCCCCGGTGTTATCTGGCTTAAAGCTATACCATCGGCAAACTGTTTTAGAGAGAGCCATTGAAAATTTTCCACAACATCTGCCTGTATCAAGGGTAAAATCGTAAGACCATTGCCAAATGCAATCGAACCGATCTTGAAGAAGGATAGTGCGCTTTTTCCTATATCGGAAGATGGGCATTCAGACAGCCTTATCGAGAAAAAGACCCCCAGAAGAACCACAAGAAGGGCCAGGCCTATTCCAAGCCAATTCTTCCACGATTTTACGCTTTCCGAGGTTGTTACACTTCCCGAAGTTGCCGGCTTAGCGGGAGTAGTGGTATCCGACCCTTTTGGCCTGATAAGAACTGCTCCTACCAGCAGTGCAAAGAGCACGAGGAGAACGATGTTCAGCTTCCCGACGAGAAAGGCAAAGGCTGCAAGGGAAATAACCGCTTCAACCTTCCCCTTTATGGCACGTTTTCCAAAATCCAGCATCACATTTATCAAAACACCGACAACGAGAGCCTCCAGGCCGGTGAAAACAGGTCTTACCCAGGGCATTTTGCCAAAAGAGAAGTAGATATACGAAAGGATCAGCATGAGCAGAGTGGTGGGGGTTATAAAGGCCACCGTCGAAGCAAGGGCTCCCGGTATGCCCCTTAGCCTGTAACCTATATAGGTATTCAGATTTACCATTATGGGACCCGGGTACAGTTGAACAAGGGCAAGTCCCTCATTCAGTTCCCTGTCACTCACCCAGTTCTTTCTCTTTACGAGGTCTTTCAACTTCTGAAGAATTGCAAAACCAAAGGCAGTGAGTCCCACTTTGAAGTACGACCAGAAAATATCTGCAAGGCCGACTCTCTTTTCATTCCCTTTTTCCATGGCATTCCTCTATCACAAGAATATTCAGCAACTGTATATTTGGCAAAATTACCATATATTTTGATCCCAAAGATTGACTCGCAAATAATATATGGCTATATTACCAAATAGTAAAGGGCAAATATCCTATGAAAGAAAAAAATCCCGAACAGCTGCCTTTCGACAGGGAATACTACAATAAACTTGCCAGGAGGTTAAAGTCCCTCGCTCACCCTACAAGGCTTTTCATAGTACTGCAGCAGGCAAAAAAACCACTCTGCGTATGCGACCTTGCAGAGAAAGTCGGAGATGATATTTCCACCATTTCAAAACATATTACTCTTCTCAAGAATGCAGGAATACTCCAATCGACAAGAAATGGTCAGAGAACATTTTACAAATTGAGGGTACCCTGCGTTCTGGATTACATAAGCTGTTTTCTAAAAACCTACGGCGCGGATGAACAGTTATCACCGGTTTCCGGTGAAATAAAAAATATAACTTTAGGAGGTATATCTATGGCAGATGGAAAAAAGGATATGGAGAAATGGAATTTGCTACCACACTGCGGAAAGGAGGCCGAGGGCCTGGATATCATACTGGCATGTGACGGAGCTGCCAGTGTAGGACAGGTAGGCCACCAGGTTGCAGTGGACCTCACCAACAGGGGAAACGGTGCAAGGATGTGCTGTTTGAGTGCGGTGGCAGCGGATTCACCGGCACATGTGGGCATAGCCAGGAAGGCGAGGAAGCTGATAGCTATAAACGGATGTACCAACAGATGCACCTCCAAGATTCTCGAACAAAAGGGGATTCCCTACGATTACGAGGTGACAATCAGCGAACTAGGGGTAAAGAAGGTTGCGACACTGGATTTCAACAAAGATGACGTAGTCAGAATAGCGGAAAAAATAAGCAAGGAGGCACTTGCCGGCTGATTTTACGGTTGGCATGCCAGCACTTACCAGGTTGCTTGCTTGATATCCTGGTATGAGGAAGCTAACTTGTAAAAACTGCAAATTCGATAACCCGGATAAAAAAATTCAATAAAAGCTGGTGGGAAAAATACTTGAACTTAAAAACATATTTTACAGTATAGGGAAGAGGGATATCCTCGAAGGGGTGAACCCGGAAATTGCCCCGGGAATAATCCATTCCATTATCGGTGTAAACGGGACGGGAAAGACCACGCTTGCCGGGCTTATCATGGGGCTGGAAGGTTACAGGCCTAGAAAGGGAAGAATAATATTCAACGGTATAGATATTACAGATTACTCTGTGACGGATAGGGCAAGGCTCGGCATAACACTTTCCTGGCAGATACCAGCCTATTTCGAGGGCGTCACCGTCTATGAATATCTCACTCTCGGGAAAAATGATGAAAGAGAAATTGAAGATGCCGAAAAGTACCTTTCCTCAGTTGGTTTGAAGACCGAGAAGTACATGAGCAGGGTGATAGATGAAAGCCTGAGCGGCGGAGAGAGAAAGAGAATAGAACTTGCCTCTGTTCTATCCGTTCACCCTAAAGTCGTTATCCTTGACGAACCGGATTCCGGAATAGATATGGCTTCCATAGATGCAATTCAAAGTGCCATTCTCAGTTTCAAGAGAGAGGGTGCTTCGGTAATCCTGATATCACACAACAAAGAAATGGCAGGCATGGGTGACGTTGTTTCCCTGCTCTGTGAAGGAACGATACTCAAAACCGGGGATGCAAACACGGTAAGCAGCTTTTTCAAGGAGTATTGCTACGACTGTTACTCCTACGACGATCCCCGTTGTGCCGAGAAAATTTCGGCAATACCTGCCTATTCTAATGCAACTTCGTTGGAGGAGGCTTGAAATGGAGAGAGACTATTCAAAGGAATATCAAGCCATGGTCGAGGCGTACAAGAAAGCAGGCGGTGACGAAGAGGGCCTGTTGAACAGGGAGTATACAAGCCTCGTTATAAACAACGATAGGGAGGAATCAAAAATGGTAAGAACAGCAAATCATCTTAAAAGCTATCTTCTGTGGTACTCACTACTGGCCATAGGGACCGGTATGATTCTCGGCACATTGTTCCCTTCATTTGTGAAAGAGAATGCATCGATCATGAAAACCCTGACCACAGTCTTCGTCTTTCTAATGGTTTACCCGATGATGATAAACCTGAACCTTGAAACACTGGTAAAGATTGCAAAAGACCCGAAGGCCGTCCTCTTGAGCATCATTTACAATTTTATCGTTACACCGCTTCTCTCATATATTATTGCAACTCTCATCCTTCATAATCCCGACCTCACGGTGGGGTTCTGGCTGGTGATGCTTATACCTGGCTCCTCTATGAGCATCGGCTACACGGGCCTGGCAGAGGGAAACATAGAGGTGGCAACGATATCCATGGGTATGAATTTTATCCTCATACCCTTTCTGCTTCCTCTTCTTCTCCATTTTGCAACGAGGGGAAGTGACATAAACATACCGATCAATTCCCTCTTGAAAACCATTCTAATAGTCCTCATAGTGCCCATGTTCCTCGGCGACCTTACCAGGAGACTGATAGTAAGGAAAGCCGGTGAAAAGGGTTTCAACAAGAAAAAATCACTATTCTCCATAGTTACGATGATTTCGATGTTTTTCGTAGTCGGTACCATATTCTTCATGAAGGCAAAGCTCCTTGAAAAGAACTGGCAGATACTGATTCCTCTTGCACTCGTGACAGTGATATATCTCTCGGCCATGCTTCCCCTGATAACCTGGACAAACAAACTTTTCGGGTTGAATTACGGCGAACATATGGGTATAGTCTTTCTCAGTACCGGTAAGAACAATGGTACTGCAATAGCAATAGCGATGCTTGGTTTCAATGCAATGGTTGCAATTCCCGCTGCCGTACTGCCAATTTTTCAAATCGTCTTTCTCATACTTTACCTACAATTCGTTCCCGTGATAAAGAGGCTCTTCGGGGTTGAAGGAACCCTCGAGAGCGCAGAGGGTGAAGGCACAAGGAATATGGAAGAAGAATAAAAAGAGGAGCTCAGCCATGAATATACTTCTGGGAATCGACATCGGTTCCATTTCTGTCAATACGGTGGTGATGAATGAAGAGATGGAACTACTGGAAGAGCATTACACGTGGTGTCACGGAAAACCATTCCATGTACTGCACGGGGTATTGCGAGATATCCTTGAAAGATACCCGAACGACAAGGTGGCTCGTATTGCCTTTACCGGAACGGGCGGAGAAGTTGCCACGAAACTCCTTGGCGGGAGTTTCGTAAACGAGGTGGTTGCTCAATCGGCTTCCGTTATCAAGATGTATCCGGGAACGAAGAGCATAATAGAGATGGGAGGGGAAGATTCAAAACTCATACTCCTCGAGACAAGGGAGGCAAGAAGCCTCTTGAAAGATTTTTCAATGAACAGCATGTGCGCTGCGGGTACAGGCTCTTTTCTTGACCAGCAAGCGAAGAGAATCGGTGTATCGATAGTCGACGAGTTCGAGGAACTTGCATTGAAGAGTGAAGACCCGCCGAGAATCGCGGGAAGATGCAGCGTCTTTGCAAAGAGCGACATGATACACCTTCAGCAGATAGCAACACCTGTCCACGACATAGTTGCGGGACTCTGCTTTGCAGTGGCACGAAACTTCAAGAGTAACCTTGCAATGGGTAAAGAGATTGAAAAACCCGTGGTATTCCAGGGTGGAGTCGCCGCCAATAGGGGAGTGGTCAGGGCTTTCAAGGAGATACTCAATCTATCGGACGATGAATTGATAATACCCGAGCATCATGCATCCATGGGGGCAATCGGGGCACTGATCCATGTAACAGAGAACAGTATCCAGGGCCAGGCTTTCAAGGGGCTCGATGAACTGGAAGAATATCTAAAGGGAAACCACTCGGAGGGAAAATACCTGGAGCCACTCTCAGCCCCGGAGGTATCACTAAACAAGGAGGTTCATTTTGAACCGCCCACCGGTAAGAATGTCGGCAAGAGACTACCCGTTTACCTCGGCCTCGATATAGGAAGCTTGAGTACAAATGTGGTACTGATAGACGACAACGACAAGGTCGTTGCAAGAAGGTACCTGCCAACTGCAAGCAAACCTCTGGAAGCACTTAGAAGGGGGCTCAGCGAGATATACGAGGAGGTCGGTGAATACGTAGAGGTAAAGGCAGCTGGAACGACAGGCTCCGGAAGGTACCTGACAGGTGATTTCATCGGGGCGGATACAATTCAGAACGAAATAACGGCTCAGGCAACCGCCGCAATTGCTTTCGATCCCACGGTAGACACCATATTCGAAATCGGCGGCCAGGATTCAAAATATATCAGCATAGAAAACGGCGTGGTAACCGATTTTGAAATGAACAAGGTTTGTGCCGCCGGTACAGGTTCCTTTCTGGAAGAACAGGCGGAGAAGCTGAATATCAACATAGTGCAGGAATTCGGGGAACTCGCACTGGGCGCAGAGAGACCTGCTGCACTTGGCGACAGGTGTACCGTTTTCATGGAATCGGACTTGAATGCTCACCAGCAGAAGGGAGTTACAACGGACAACCTCGTCGGAGGGCTTGCATATTCGATCGTCCTCAACTACCTGGAAAAGGTCGTAGGAACCAAGCGCATTGGCAAGCACATCTTCTTTCAGGGTGGTGTTGCCAACAACAGGGCAGTCGTAGCGGCATTCGAAAAGATTACCGGTAAAAAGATTACGGTACCGCCTCACTTCGATGTTACAGGCGCCATCGGAGCTGCCATGCTCGCCAGAAAATACATGAAGGAAAACAACGGGAAAAAGAGCCGCTTCAAGGGCTTTGATATCAGCAAGATTCCATACACCGTCGACAAGTTTACATGCAAGTCCTGTCCCAACCAATGTGAGATCAGGAGGGTAAGAATCGAAGGGGAAAAACGGCCACTCTACTACGGGGGAAGATGTGAGAAATGGGAACTGCCCGAGAGAAAGGGTAAGGGCAAGGACATACCAAATTACTACGAAGAGGTAACCCGACTACTCATGGGTGATTTCAAAGATCAACCGTACGGCGGAAAACATTCCGGTAACGGTAACGGAAGAAAGACGATAGGTATACCGAGGGCACTGATGCTCTACTATGCACATTTTCCTTTCTGGAGAACCTTCTTCGAGGAACTGGGTTTCAAGGTGGTCCTTTCAAGGCCTACCGACAAGAAGATGGTAACGGAAGCCCTTACCATGCTGACAGCAGAAACCTGTTTCCCCGTGGAGGTGATTTACGGTCATGTGAAGGACCTGCTGGACAGAGGAACAGACTACATCTTTCTTCCCTTCGTGGTGGATGAAAAGGCAGAAGACAACAACCCCACGGTAAACTACAACTGCCCATGGATACAATCCCACCCCTACATGGTTCGCTCTGCTCTGCAGGGCACGGAGGATCAGAAGAAACTTCTGATACCAACTCTTCACTTCCACTACTTCGACAGGGCACTGAAGAAGGATTTGAGCAGGTATTTTCACGAGCAATTCGGTCTTCCCGTTTCATCGGTACTCAAGGCAATCGAGCTGGCAGACAGGGAGCAGACAGAGTTCAACAGGAAAATACGCCAGAGGGGAAGAGAGGTTCTCGAAAACCTTCCCAAAGACAAGGTACCAGCCGTCATACTGGGCCGGCCCTACAACACGGAAGATCCCATGCTGAACCTCGGGCTCGTTGAAAAACTGAAGAACCTCGACGTAATACCGATTCCCATCGATTTCCTTCCCCTGGAAGATGAAGATATATTCAAGGATTATTACATGATGTACTGGCCAAACGGACAGAAAATTATCGCTGCCTCGAGAATAATTGCCAGGGACAAACATCTGACAGCCGTTTACATGAGCAATTTCCGTTGTGGCCCCGATTCTTTCATACAGCACTATGTAAGGGAAGAGATGGGTAACAAGCCGTACCTGCAGCTCGAAGTGGACGAACATTCTGCAGATGCCGGCATGATAACAAGGTTGGAGGCATTTTTGGACAGCCTCAAAGGGACCCTCATGGTAGAGAGCCGGAACGAGGGCAGATACATCAATACCGGGATAAAGCATCATTTCTCTGCAAAGCCCTATGCTACGTCCGACAGAACGCTTTACATACCCTACATGAACGACGGAGCCTATGCTCTTGCTGCAGCATCGAGGTCCTGCGGAATAGATGCAGAGGTTCTACCGGTACAGGACGAGGAAGACATAGAACTCGGAAGAAAGTATCTCTCATCCAAGGAATGTTTTCCAATGATATGTACCACGGGAAGCTTTCTTAAAAAAATGATGGAGCCTGGCTTCAATCCCAAGAAGGCAGCCTTTTTCATGCCCGACCATGCAGGCCCCTGCAGGTTCGGCCAGTACAACAAAGCGCAGAGGATAGTATTCGACAGGCTCGGCTTTCAGGATGTGGAGATAATAGCACCGAGCAACAAGGATTCCTACGCAGGCCTCTCCGGAGGGAATGGCAACAGGTTCAGGTTGGCGGCACTAAAGGGCATATTTGCCGTGGACCTCCTTAGGAAGCTTGTACAGGAGCGAAGGCCGTACGAACTTATAAAGGGTTCGGCAGATAAGCTGTACAGGGAAGCGCTGGAAAGAATCATCAGATCCACCGAGAACGGTGCAAAGAACATGGTTTCTGTCATGGCTGATATTGCAGAAGACTTCAGGAATCTTCCCCTTGCAGACGGCTACAGGAAACCGGTTATTCTCGTTGTGGGAGAAATATTCATGCGGGACAATCCTCCCTGTTCCGGCCATGTGATAGAGAGGCTGGAAAGGCTCGGTGCGGAGACACACATTGCCCCTTTCAAGGAGTGGATAACGTATTCCACACTGAGGTACACGAGGGACAGCAAATGGAAGGGTGATTTCAACGGATTGCTGAAATCGAAACTTCAGGCTTTCTTTACGGCATTGATTGCAAGAAACCTCGACTCCGCAGTCGAGGGAGTGGCAAACATGTCTCGCGAGGTTCCAGTTGCAGAGATGCTTGAAAGCTCAGAGCCTTACATAGGCAAAGACTACGACGGTGATCCTCCCGTTGCAATCGGAACGGCCGCTTCCCTCTTTCCAAAGGGAATATCCGGCGTCGTAAATATTCTTCCCTTCATGTGTGCACCGGGTACGATAATCAATTCCGTTTCATCCTCCTTCAGGGCGGATCACAACAACCTCCCGTGGCTAAACATAGACTATGACGGCCAGGACAATGCAAGTATCGAGACGAAGCTGGAAGCTTTCGTCTACCAGGCAACGGAGTATGCAAAGCACAACGGGCTGCTTGTAGGCAAGGAAGACGAAGTGGGCTCAAGAGATAGGCCTCTTAAAGTGAGGCAGAGATGAATCCGGACAGGGCTCCGTGCAACCCCGGAACCCTGCCGCTCTGATTTCCCGAGCTTGACATGACTCCACTAATGTATAATCATTGACATGTATATGTTTAAATTACCAAATAGGAAATAAGGATGAAGGAAAAGGAAAAGCTCTATTTCGATGAAAGGGCAAAGATGATAAAAGCCATGGCGCACCCTACAAGACTGTACATCCTGACAAAACTAAAGGAAGCCGAGCACTGCGTATGCGAACTCACCGAGATGCTTGGCTTCGATGCTTCCACCATTTCCAAGCACCTCTCGGTGTTGAAAAACGCAGGCCTTGTCTCCGATGACAAGAGGGGCCTCAATGTGTACTACAGGCTGGAAAACCCCTGTATTCTCGACATACTCGAATGTGTAGACAGTGCGATACGTAAAAAGCTGAAATCGCAAATGAACATGCTAAAATGATCAGGGCTTCAAAGCTCTATCCTACCCAACCGGCCTACTGGCCATCTTCACTACGGTCTCCCGGCTAGCCCTCTGTAACCGTACCGGCGGAAGGCCCCTTAGTATCAGCTCCAGGTCGTCTGTTACCATCTCTCCCATGAGCTTGTATGCCTCATCGATTCCCCCCGCCCTGTGAGCGGAGAGAATGACATTGTCCAGTTTTCTCAAGGTGCTCTCCTTCCCGTAGGGTTCTTCCGGAAAGACATCTATGGCAGCCCTGATATCGCCCTTCTTAAGACGCCTGGTCATGGCATCGAAATCTACCAGGGAGGCCCTGCTTGCAAGTATCAAGATCGAGCCGCTCTCTATGAGGGAAAATCCCTTCTCTCCGAGCATCGCCCGGTTCTCGGAGGTAGCCCCTGCAAGAATGAATATTACCTTCGAATCCGAAAGCAGTCTGGAAAGTGAAACAGGCCTGCATCCAAGCTCTCTCAAGTAGTTGTCCGGCAACCAGGGATCGTACACTGAAATCGAGGCTGCAAATGGGGAAAGCAGCTTTAGGAGTGCCCGTCCGACATTCCCAAGTCCGATTATGCCTACGTTCTTGCCTGCAAGCAGAAATGAGCCTGCATTGGATGCTCTTCCGTAGCGTTCCCTCCCCTCCCGAAAGAGCCTGTCATTTGGTACGATTTCCCTTGCAAGAGAAATGGCAAATCCCAGTGATATCTCTGCAACGGCCCTGGAAAAGGCAACACCAGCATTCAGTACGTATATTCCATGGGAAAAGCAGTAGTCATAGTCGATATTCTGAAGAAAGTTTCCCTCTACATTAACGATTGCCTTTAGTCTCTTCGCCTTCAAAAGCCTCGAGGTGGGAAGGTTAGTCTGTCCGACAATGGCAAAGGAATCCCCTATATGCTCCTCCACCATCGAATCCGGCATCCTTTCACCCTCCCAGGATACTATGTCAAAGAGAGATTCAAACCTTTGCCTGTCCCTCTCGGTAAATATCAAATCCATACTTCTCGGATATGGATCAAAGAGAAGCTTGGCCCTTTTCCCTTTACTCATTTTTTTCACCTCAAGATAGTTTTAGAATCTCCTGCCTCCAGTAGGTCTCCCTTGCAAGCAGAGCCGCACCGTAGGATTCATTGTCCGATGAATAGTTACAGAACTCCAGCTTGAAATCGGCCAGGAACTCGGATATCACCCTGTTCCGAACCCTCTGCCATATGGCTCCCTCTATGTAATCCTTCAGAACCGAATTCGGACCCGTTATGAGGATCGCCTTCGGATTGAAAAAAAGTATGATATTCGACACGGCATCGCCTATCATGAGACCTATATCGAATAGTACCTTCCTCGTGAGGTTATCCCCGTTTCCAGCGGCCTCCAGAACATCATCGAGCTTCTCGAACCTCTTGTCATGAAAATCGTGGCTGTGCATGGTGGAAACGATTATCTCACCCTTCCTGTCGTTCAGGTGATGAAGTATCCCGTCCACGGAGGCAACGGTTTCCAGGCAACCGATGTTCCCGCAATGGCACCGGTATCCATCCGGCTCCACTATCATGTGCCCGATCTCGCCGGCAAAGCCGTGTGAACCCTTGTATATCTCACCGTTTACGAAAACTCCTCCGCCAACTCCGTATCCGAGATGAATTATCACGAAGTTGTCTATTCCCCTTCCGCTGCCTGCCGTACTGGCATAGTAGGTGACCGTTCTCGCAACATCCTCGATTATCACTTCGATTCCGTACTTCTCCTGAAGAAGCTCCTTTATATTGATATTTGACACGCCGGGAATCCTTAATCCCCTCAGCCAGATTCCCTTCTCCGTATCCACTATGCCTGGTATTCCCATCCCGATCATCCGGAGTCTGCCAATGTCCGAAACATTGGCCTTCATGAAATCATCGATCTTACCGATGAGACGCTCTATGAAACCATCGATATTTCTACTTTCACTCTCATATTCGAAGGAATACTCCCCCTCTTCAAGAAGTCTGCCAAGGGAATCCACCAGAACTATTATTATGGAGTTTATATCCGCCGAAACCCCGAGGAAGTATCCCGAATCGGGCTTTATCCTGTACTTGCTGGAGGGCCTTCCCCTCCTTGAGGGTATGTCTCCGCTCTCCTCTACCAGTCCCTTTTTCAACAGCGAATCCACCGCCGTCGATACGAGAAAATTACTGAGCCTCGTCTGTTCGGAAATCTCACTCTTCGTGGCATTGCGGTTGAAATACAGTACCTTGAGAGTCTCGAGCTCATTCTTCAACAGTTTCATCATCCTGCTAACGCAATTTTATGCGTTTCCCCTTTGAAGCACTTTCATATATTGCCAGTATGATTTCTACCGATTTTCTAGCCTCGATTCCGTCGACAACAAGTCCCTCCCTTTCATCCAGGGCATTTACGAAATTTTCAAACTGCATCCTGTGGCCGGTAAAATCGATCGCAGAGGGATCCGAAGCCCCTCCCTTTGCCTCCTCCTTTTTCCCGAGCTCTTCCCTTACCCTCCTGTCTTTCTCACCTTCGTCGGCAAAAGACCAGACATTGAAGTGATCTTCTTCCAGAACAGCGCTTCCCCTTGTTCCGGATATCTCTATACGTTTGAGGAACCCCGGATATATGGCCGTCGTTCCCTCTATAACTCCCAATGCACCGTTTTCGAACTGCAATGCCGCCACTGCGGTATCCTCGACCTCTATCCTCTCATGGCCGAGTATACCTGAAAATGCTGAAACAGAGGAGACCTTCCCCATGTACCACTGTAGAAGGTCTATAGCGTGTATCGACTGGTTCATCAAAGCTCCGCCTCCGTCCAGTGCCTTTGTACCCTTCCATCCTCCCTTGTCATAGTACTCCTGGCTCCTGAACCACTTTATATAGGCATCTCCCAGAACGAGCTTTCCGAATCTATTGCCAGATACCGCTTCTTTGAGAATCCGGGAAGCCTCGTAAAACCTCGATTGAAAAACACCACCCAGTTGAAGCCCCTTTTTCGCATAGGCATCGATTATCTTGTCACATCTCGAAAGCGTAATCTCCAGTGGTTTCTCTACTATCGCATGTTTTCCCGCCTCCGCTGCCGCAAGGGCATAGTCGACGTGGGCACCCGAGGGAGTACAGATCGTAACTATATCCAATTCACTGTCAGAGAGAAAGGCTTTGAAATCACTGTAGCCCCTGCATCCGTACTCCTTGGCAAATCTCTTCGCCTTTTCCTCGCTCCTCGAGAAACATGCAACAAGCCTGCCATTGTCCATCGCTCCTATCGCCTTGGCATGGAAAGCTGATATCATTCCTATACCTACTATCCCAAAACCGTAACTCATATCTTCTCTCCTCTGTAATAGTTTGCAACCTTTTCAGTTGCCTTTATCATATCATCAATATCCCTGTCTGTGTAGAACTCCGTTATGTTGAAGTTGAAGGTATGTTCAAAGGCATCCTCGGCATTGGGACACAACCCCTTCGGGTAACTTATATTCGTTTCCAGATCCTTTGAAACAAAGGGGAGCATGCTTTTGGGAAATGCACTTCTATTCTGAAATATGTCATACATGTATACCGGCATTCCTCCGGTAATCTTGTTAGGTTCAGATGGTATTCCCTCGGCTTCCAGAGCCTTGCAAAACTCTTCGACAGGAACAGGGATAATACCGGGATCGATACGTACCACCAGGAGGAAAAAAGAATGAACCGATCCTTCGGGAACCTTCTGTGGTACTATCCCTTCTATCTTTTTCAATCCCTCTATCAACCTCATGCCAAGCTTGTTTCTTCTGCCTACTATGCTCTTCACCTTTTCCAGTTGTGCAATTGCTACAGCTCCCTGAAGTTCTGTCATCTGGTAGTTTGGCGCAAGAAAGTAGGGGTTTCTCTTTCTCCCGTCACGGAAGTAGCATTTATCAACGAAAAGCTTGATATTCTCCTCCAGATCTTCTCTGTTCGTCATGACCATTCCACCCGAACCGGTCGATATCAATTTGAAATGATTCAAACTGAAGGTTGAAACATCTCCGAAGGTGCCACAGAGCCTACCCCTGTAATGGGTGTAATGAGCCTGAGCACAATCCTCAACTACCGGGAGGTTATGTTTTTCTGCGATCTTCATCAACCTGTCCATATCAGCGGAAAGTCCCGCATGATGTACCACTAGAATGGCACCGGTTCTATCATTGATAAGGCTCTCGACACTATCAGGGTCCATGTTATATGTTTCGGGGTCGATGTCCGCAAATCTCGGTATCAGCAACTGATAGAGAACACCCGTAAGTGAGCCCATATCAGTGATTGACGAGGTTATTATCTCGGTACCGGGCGGAAGTTCCAGGGACCCCAATGCAATATGTACAGCTGCCGTACCGGAGGAGCAACCATTACAGTACTTCATACCGTACATGGCAGACATCAACCTTTCCATTTGTCTTACCTTGGTCCCGAAGACGTAGAACAGAATATCACTCTCTATCACCTCGGTAAGCTGGTCCAGTTCCTCCTTCCCAAGCCTCCTGCCATTTCCGAATGGGGTTACCTTTGTTTTTGGGCCTCCGAATATTGCCAGCTTTTCCATTTTATATCCTCCCTGTATCATTACTCTAAAATTTCAATCCTGTCGTAGCTATTCCCTTTATCACGAACCTCTGCAGTAAGAGGTATATCACTATCATCGGTATCGTTGCTATCGATGTTGCGGCCATCAAGGGCCCGAAACTAATATGGTAAGGGTCCTTGAAAAATGCTATTCCCACGGTAATCGTTCTTAAGTACTTGGAGTTTATTATTATCACAGGCCAGAGAAAGTCATTCCATGAATCTATAAATAGAATCAGTGTAACAGTAGCTATAACGCTCTTCACCAGTGGGGCAACGATTGTTGTTACTATTCTAACCTCACCGGCCCCGTCTATTCTTGCAGCATCAATAAGGTCACCTGGCATCCCTTTTATCGTCTGTCTCATAAAAAAGACGGCAAAGGCACTTGCAAAATTTGGGGCAAGTATCCCCGGAAATGTGTCTATCCAACCGAGTCTTGCCATAAGAATGTAGAGTGAGACTGAGGTAACCTGAATCGGCACCATCAACGTGGAGAGAATAAGGATAAAGAAGAGATTTTGAAGCGGGAACCTGTAGATTGCAAAGGCATACCCGGCAAAAAGGCCAAAAATCACGGAGCATCCAACAGATATGATGGCAACTATGAGACTGTTTCTGTAATATAAAAGAAAAGGAGCCTTTGCCATTGCATCCATGTAGTGCTCCGTGGTAGGCGGTTGAGGCCACCATTTTGGCGGGAAACTTACAAGGTTTTCCGGTATCTGCAGAGATGCGACAATCATCCAGTAAAAGGGAAGAACCATCAGAACACCAAAAGCAAACAGTAAGAGGTATGCGATGGACGTTGCCGAAATCTCTCCTGTCCTCTTCAAGACCTGTACTTTCATACCATTCAAATCTCCATCCTTCTGCTTATCCAGTACTGAACGACTGTAATAAGCATAACCGATACGAAAAGAACAAAGGCCTCTGCAGAGGCGTATCCGAAACGATAATTCAAAAATGCCTGGTTGTATATCTGAAGCACAACCACCGTACTGGCCTCTGCCGGCCCACCTGCAGTCAATACGAAAACCTGGTCGAAGACCTTTAGGGAAAGAATGGTGTTGTAAATGATGACGAAGAAGATTGTTGGTACGATCATAGGAATCGTTATCCTGAAAAATTTCGTAACAGGTCCAGCACCGTCTATCGTAGCCGCTTCGTATATCATATCCGGAATATTCTGGAGCCCTGCTATGAAAATCACCATGTTATAGCCCAGGCTCTTCCAGATACTGAATATCACTATACACATCAGGGCATCACGGGAGGAGGCAGTCCAACCCCTCGTGGGAAGACCAACGAGTCTCAACAACATGTTGAACAAACCAAACTTAGGATCGTAGAGGTAGCCCCATACAACTGCTGCTGCCACCGTACTCGTTATGTAGGGAATAAAGTAAATTGCCTTGAAAAATGCTCCCAGCTTCATCTTCGAATTGAACATGGAAGCAAGAACCAGCCCTAGAAAACCCGAAATGAATACTATGTAAAGGGCATATATAAAGGTGTTCTTGATTGCTCTGATGAATGAATCATCCTGAAGAAGAAGTGCAAAATTCTTAAGTCCCACCCAGCTGTAACGCCTTGCAACTATCTCCACTTTGAAAAAGCTGAATACCAGTGTCTGAAGGGCAGGATAAACCCTGAAGAGTCCAAAGAAAATGAGTACCGGAGAAATAAACAGGTAGGCGTAGAACCATCGTTCTTTTCTTGCCCTGGTCAAAAAAGTATCCTGCAATTTCTCCTTACTCCCTCTCCAAACATTTAAAATGGATACCCCGGGCCACTCATCTGCAGCGACCCGGGAATCAATTAAAACTTTAAAGACCCGTTATCATGCAAACTGACATTTTACCTGCCATTCCATCTTATTTAGTTGCCTCTATCGCTGCATCCGCCTTCTTCTGGGCTTCTGCAAATGCCTTCTCTACGGTCGCCTCGTCATGCAATACCTTCTGGATAGCGGAACCCAGTGCCTCCATTATACCGGGGAGTGCAAGGTTTTTCGGATAGGGCTGTCCGTAGGGAAGCAGAGACTTGAACTGCTTTACATAGGGATCCGATGCAAATGGTTCAGAATTGTAGTTAGCCATCCACCTGGGAGTGGATTCATACTTCTTTGCCATCTTGAAATCGTTATCCTTGTTGTTGAACCACCTTATTGCTTTCAGAGCCAGTTCCTTGTGCTTCGACGGAGAGAACACGGAATAGTTCCATGCAGAGATATGTACCGCAGGTTTCCCGCCTTTCTCGGCAGCCGGAGGTGGTGAAAATGCCCATTTCAAATTGGGGGCTTCCTTTGGCTGCCTGACCTGGATACTGACCAGTTCGCTTATCTGCATGGCTGCAAGCCCTTTAAGCAGGCAGTCACGCGGATCGGGGAAATTCAAAGATGTCGACTTATCCACATAAATCATATCGTGTGCTCCCTGGAAGGCCTTTCTCACCGGAGGAATATCTATTACGCTCTTACCTCCTACGAGAACTGTTGGAGGATCCACATACTTTACTCCTGCCGAAACGGCAAGCCAGTCCCACTTGTCCACTATCCCGTGGGGATGCCCGACATGCCTGATTGCATAACCGACACGTTTGAAATCGTTACCCTCTCTGATTGCCAGCTTCTTGGAATATTCCCTAAACTCATCGAGATACTTTGGTGCCTGATACGGCGGAAGTCCCGCCTCCCTAAACATATCCACGTTCCAGGTGAGCGCATAGGCATCCTCTCCCCAGCTCGGATAACCATACATCTTTCCTCCTCCCCAATCGGAAAGGGCTTTGGTATCCGGAGACACACCATCGAGCCATTCCTTTGCATACTGAGATGGCAGCTGAACAAGGCCATTTTCCTTTACAAAAGCTCCCATCCACGAACCATCTATCATTGCAATATCGGGAGCCTTGCCCCCTGCAAGGGCGGTGAGAAGTTTTTGCTTCATCGTCTCATAGTCTATTGCAACGACATCTATCTTGCAGTTGTTTGCAGCCTCGAATTCCGCCCATGGCTTGGAACCATCCCTGAAAGGCATAGAAGTAGCCGTGATCTCACCTGCAGGATACCAGAATGTCAGAGTTACAGGCCCTTTCTCCTGCTTACCTTCGGCCGAAACAGCAAACGTTGAAATTATAAGCAGAACAACAAATACCACCAAGATTTTTTTCATACAAACCTCCTTGAAAATTTTTATTACAACCCCTTCTAGAAGGGGTCATCTCCCTTTTAAATCCATTATTTTAAAAAATCACAGCTAATACGGAATTATAAAGTAGATTATTTAATAAAATATTATTTATGTCAAGTGCTATTAATAAAATATTTGATATAATATGCTTTCTACGTTTGTCTATAGGCCGAATAATGAATAGAAGAGACCTGTTCAATGTATCTTTACATAACTATGTTGACCTCTTTTTAATAATGAATATATACTGCCTTAAAGAAGTATAAATTTAAAACAGATTCAATCGATGAAAATAAAGTACCAGATCGCCTTAACGACAACGATCATATACCTCCTGATAATGATAATTGACCTCTTGTTTATCAAACCGAGAGTTTTAAGCAGCTTTGCCGATATAGAGAATAAAAATCTGATAGATAATGTTAAAGCTATCAGAAACTCCATAGTGGCAGATGAACAGGATCTCGATGCCCTCGTCAAAGACTGGGCCTTCTGGGACGATACCTACGATTTTATCGTAACGGGAAACAAGGCATACCTTAAATCCAATATCACTGATTCCACATTCACAGACCAGGGACTGGATTTTATTCTATACTTCGACAATAGGGGAAAACTCGTTTTTGGCAAGTATTTTGATCATGAAAAGAAGAAACAAGTACCACTGGAATCAAGGTTTCTTTCAAGAGTAGAAGACCTGACAAATGGCCCCGGAATAATTACTATCAATGACAAGATCTACATGCTCGCAAAAGAACCCATTCTTACCAGCGAAAATACCGGACCTTCCCGTGGCAGCCTCGTTATGGGGAGAAGGATGGATAACAATATTTTTCATCCCATAGCACCACGACAAGCTACAAGAATTGAATGGACTTACCTCGATGAGCTTTCAAAAGATAAGATTAAAGAAATCGAAGGAAGAAACGGGATAGCATTTTACACTATCAATGACGAGTTAGTTTCGGGATACATCCTGTTCAGGGATTCATCAGATAGGCCCTCCATTCTTGTCAGAATCATAATGAAACGGGAAGTTTTTTTGCAGGGTTTGAAAACAATCAGATCTATTACACTCATCATAGTTGCAACGTTTATTTTTATGCTTTTTCTAGCCGTTTTTTCTTATGAATTCGTTACAATGCCAAGATTCCAACTGATAATTGATACCATAGACAGGATAAAACACAGCAATGATTTTTCGAAGAGAATTCCTCTTGGTCGCTATGATAGGCTTATCAAAGATGAAATCACATCGATAATGCGGTATATCAATGAATTCATCTCTATTATCAGTGACCTCTACGAAAAGCAGAAACATATAAACGAAACACTCGAATCGAAGATAAAGGAGAGAACAGAAGAACTTGAAATAGAGATAGAGCAGAGAAAAACAACAGAATCAGAATTGAAAGACAGGGAACAGCGATTCAGGGAAATGGCTGAAAACATTCGGGACGGGCTTCTGATAATTGAAGAGAAAAGTCCGGTATTTGTAAACAGGCGCCTTCGAGAAATGATGGGAGTTCAAGACGAAGAACTGACCATGGAGCATTTCTGGAAGCTTGTGGAACCAGAGTGCCTTGAAACCATTAGGGATTTTTTCAGTCAGGCAAAGCAGGGTAAAAATATTTTTGATACTTCATTCTGGATAAAAAGAGACGATGGAAAGAGGCGCTACATACATGTTAGTTACTTCAAATTCGAACCCGAAAACAGGTCTTCAAGAATCTATCTAACGTTTACTGATATTACATCTCAAAAGATAATAGAGGAAAGATACAGGTCTGTTGTCGAAAATGCACACGAGGCAATACTTGTCCTTCAGGGTGGGAAGATAAGATTCATAAACAGTAAGGCAATAGAAGCTGTCGGCTATAGTGGAAATGATATCCAGAATACCGATTTTTTGAACTTCATACATCCCGATGACTACGAAACAGTAAACACCCTGTACAATATTTACAGGAGAGAGGGTAAAATTCCCGAGACTGTTGTTAGAATCGTCAAGAGAGACGGAAGCATTCTGTGGGTAGAAGCGAACGTTACGAAAATAACCTGGGAGGAAAAGGATGCCGCGCTTGTATTCTTGAATGATATAACTGCCCAGAAAACGGCAGAAGCTGAAAAAGAAAAGCTATCCGAACAGCTGTATCAGATACAGAAGCTATCCTCCATACAGAACCTTGCAGGAGGTATCGCTCATGACCTGAACAACATACTCACTCCTGTCCTTGGTTTCACTGACCTTGCAATGACGGAGTTTCAAAACCCGCCACAACTCATGGAATATCTTATCAATATAAAGAATAATACTCACAGAGCTGCCGATCTGATAAAGAAGCTACTTGCATTCAGCAGGAAACAGTTTCTCCTAAAGGAATCGATCGATCTGAATAAACTCATCAATGAGCTGAGCCCAATACTGGAAAGACTGATTGAAGAAAACATAGTAATTCACTATGCTCTTTCAGAGGACCTCCCACCTATAAAGGCAGACAAGAATCAACTGGAACAGGTCATAATAAATCTCACATCCAACGCAAGGGATGCCATGCCTTCCGGTGGAACGCTTACGATTTCAACGAGCATGATAGAACCTGATGATGATTTTCACAGAAAATACCCCGAAGCGGAAAAAGAGAAATACGTCTCTGTATCAATTTCAGATACAGGAATTGGTATGGACTCGGAAACTTTAAATAATATATTCGAACCATTCTTTACGACAAAAGAATTCGGACAGGGTTCGGGTCTTGGATTATCAGTTGTATATGGTATCGTAAAACAGCATGGTGGTATAATAGATGTAAAGAGCTCACCCGGAAAAGGCACTACAGTCGAAATATTTTTCCCTGCTGCCCTCCCGGATGTTGTATCTGAAAAGGTTAAAAAGATTGAAGAGAAAGAAACCATTTCCTTCATAGACGGAAAGGGAAAGAAAATACTCGTGGTCGAGGATGAGGAAGTAATACGTTCATTCATTAAAAATGTACTCGAAAAACAGAACTTCGAAGTAAAGATTGCAAAAAACTCGAAGGAAGCTGAGAGAGAGTTTCTGGAATCGCCACAGAGCTATTCCCTATTAATAACCGATCTCGTCCTTCCCGATATTTCCGGCCTTGATCTCATCAGCCGGTTACACACGATTCGGCCTGACTTACCCTGCCTCATATCGAGTGGTTACTCGACTGATTCGTATGAGAATTCGCTTCTTGAAAACGAGAGAGTGAAACTTCTGAAAAAACCATTTACACTCTCCGAATTGAACAAGGTAATGAGCAGCCTTATTGATCTTTAACAATACAGGACACAGCACTTTCAATAATTTCAATATGTTTAAAATGATTGACAAAAAGCCTAAATTGTGATTATTTTTACTCTACCTGCTGTGGTGGTGGAATTTGGTAGACACGCTAGCTTGAGGGGCTAGTGGGCGGAAAGCCTGTGCGGGTTCAAGTCCCGCCCGCAGCAATACAACAACGGTAAAACAAGCCAGGTTATTCAATCTTTTCTCTGTAGTAACCCTCGATTTTTTTTAACTCCTTTTCTTCATCAAGAGACAGGAAAGATTTTCTCTCTTTCGACAGAATCATGTGCAAGTATTCCTCTGCATTTTCTCTCATATAGCTGTTTCCCTTTTTACTTTCCCTCTGCTTCCTCACGAGAATCGAAGATTCAAATATGGCATTCCTGAAATTGGCGAGTGTATGTTCGGTAGCCAGATAGTTACCGGTTATTCCAACGTCTTTAATTGTATCGAGTGCTATTGTATCCTCATTTACATCGATTCCTCCGTGCACCTTTCTTACCATGCCAATTATCTCATTGTCTACTATAGCCTGAATGGGACTCAGTGCTTTTTCCGATTCCAGTTGTCCCACTCCCCATATCACATTTACATCCGAGAAGAGATGAAATGAAGCAGCTATTGCCTTTTCCAGGGCATTCTGTTCATCTGCAAACAAGGAATCACTGCACATCCATGACACGGAGGGCAGTTTGTAATACCTGGCAAGATCGGCACCTGCCATTGCAAGCAGAATATTCTCGGGTCCCCCTGTAACGGCAAAACCGGAACGCATGTCCATTACATGGGCAAATCCCAGGTTGAAAAAACAAGGCCTTCCCTCCTCCAATACCTGGTTCAATATTATACCGCTCAAAATTTCTGCTGTACCGACAACGATGGTTCCTGCAAGTGTAACGGGTGATGATGCACCGGCCATAGGCTCACCGTTGATAGTACAAGGAATCCCATATCCTGCAGTCCTTCTAAAGACACCGAGTGCAAGGGATGTCCACCTTAACGGTCCGTGTGCAGTAAAACCTATGCTGATTACCGGTTTCTCTTTCAGTGAATCCTTCCCCGCCAGAACCTTTCCCATTTCAACCAGAGCCTCTGCTCCCTCGGGTGTGAATACCAGAGCCCTTAGGTGTTTCCTCGTATTTACCGCCATTATTCTAAGCCCGACAAAATCCCTGTGTCTTGCGAAGGTATCCTCGGTACTTGTTCCTACCACCCCATCAACCTCGCTAAGATTCTCTACCAGCCAGGAAAAATCAGAAAGATCCTTTTGTGTAATAAATCTTACATCCTGTCCGTCGAGATACAGAAGGGCAGCTCCTGTCCAGAAGACGGATTCACTTCCGGGGTATTTGACGGAGGATAATAGCCACTCGTTTCCCCTTCTGTCTGCAATCTTTACACCGGAAGGTGCCAGCTTCAGGTAATCATCTATCATACCCTCAGGAAACAATACTACATTCTCTCCGCTGCCCTCTCCTGCACCGGCTTTAAGCAATTTCTCATAAACAATATCGTCCTCAATCTTTATTCCCGTCGTGGAAAGAATATCTCTTACTGCATTATCAATAAGTCCCAGGTCTTGCTCGGATAACATAATCAGACCTCCTTAATGCCAAGATACGCCTTCTTCACAACCGGATCACCTGCTATCTTGCTACCTTCTCCGTGAGATACGATTCTTCCCGTTTCCAATACATATGCATAATCTGAAATATTGAGGGCTTTCTGGGCATTTTGCTCTACAAGAAGTATTGTCAATCCTTCCCGGTTTAACTGCTTGATCATATCGAATATTTCTAAAACCAGGTTCGGTGCGAGTCCCAGTGAAGGCTCATCCAATAAAAGAATTTTAGGGTCAGACATCAATCCCCTGGCTATTGCAAGCATCTGCTGTTCGCCACCTGACAGGGTTCCTCCCGGTTGATTCATTCTTTCTTTGAGAATGGGGAATAGCTTAAAAACCCTCTCCATGTTTGCTTTGATTCTCTCTCTGTCTTTGATGATGAAAGCTCCGAGTATCAGGTTTTCTGCAACTGTGATGGTTGGAAATATCTTTCTTCCCTCCGGTATCTGGACTATCCCTTTCTTGACAATCCTGTGAGGTGGCAAGGTGAGACTCTCACCATCCATCAGAATACTGCCTTTTGCCAGTTTGACCATCCCACTTATAACATTTATCGTCGTTGTTTTACCGGCTCCATTTGCACCAACTATGCTCACGATCTTGCCATCCGGTATCTTTATTGATACATTATCCAGTGCAGTAATCCCGCCATACCTGACAGTACAGCCTATCAGTTCTATCATTTAGAATTACCCCTCATCACCAAGGTAAGCCTGCAATACCTTCCTGTTTTTCTTTACCTCGTAAGGCGTACCTTCCGCAATCTTTTTCCCGAAATCAAGTACATGTATCATAGAGCATATATTCATAATCAATTCCATGTGGTGCTCGACTATTATGATGGACAATTTCTTTTCCCTCTGTATCTTCAGGATAAGCTTCATAAGTTCCTCTACTTCACCCGGATTCAACCCTGCAGCAGGTTCATCCAGTAAAAGGAGTTCGGGTTCAGCCATAAGAGCACGAGCCAGTTCCAGCCGCCTTTGAATACCATAGGGAAGATTTTTAGGCTTGTAGTTGGAATAACCGGCTAACCCGAAATAACCGAGCATCTCCCTGGCCTTATCATCAATGCTCTTTTCCTCCCTCAAAACTCTTGGGAGCTTAAGCATCTCCTCGAATATTGTGTACCTTATCTTTACAACATAGGGCACCTTGACATTATCTATAACACTCATATTGTTAAATAGTCGAATATTCTGAAAGGTCCTTGATATACCGAGGGAAGTCCTCTCATGAGCTGGTAATTTTGTTATATCTCTACCTTTGTAATAAATTTTCCCGCTGTCCGCCTGGTATATACCGGTGATCAGGTTGAATACCGTTGTTTTTCCTGCTCCGTTCGGACCGATTATTCCCGTTATTTTATTTTCTTCCTGATACATTGAAAAATCGACAACAGCAGCTACGCCGCCGAAGCTAATACTTAAATCCTTGATTTCGAGAATCAAAGCGCCTCTTCCTTCCTCTTTTTCAGTAAATTACCGGAAAAAATTTCCCAACTCCCAAACAACCCCCCGGGTCTGAAAATCGTAACCAGGATGACTACAAGCGCAAGAAGAACATCCCTCCATACATCCACGAACCTGAAAAACTCGCCAAAGGAATAATAGACCATGGAAGTTACAAGAACGCCCGAAAGGGAATTCATACCACCGACAAATGTAATAATAATTAGCTTAGCCGATTCCAACCAGTTAAAGAGATTCGGCTCGATGAACATGATTACAAATGCATACAGGGCCCCACCATATGAGGTTATCGCGGCACTCAAGAGGAATACCTTTATCTTATGTGCATAGACGTTTATCCCCATGGAAGCGGCTGCAAGTTCATCATCCCTTATTGCAATACAATTCCTGCCAAATCGTGAATTCTTCAGATTATACAGAATAAAGGTAATTACGATGATCGAAACCAGTATCAGTGGCAGGCCAACGAGTTTTGGAATCCCCGCCAGTCCCATTGCACCACCTGTAAGCTGGGCAAGATACAAGAGCGAGGCCCTTACCATTTCACCGAATCCAAAAGTCACAAGGAGGAAATAGTCTCTTCTCAAACGCAACGTTGGAATTCCAATAAACAATCCTACGATCATTCCCATTAGAATTGCCATTACAAGTGCAAGTGGGAAAGGAACATGGAATTTAAGATACGCAATTGCAGCCGTGTATGCCCCAATGGAAACAAAGCCACCCTGTCCGAGAGAAAACAGACCGGTTAATCCAGTAAGAAGATAAACACCGAGAACGAGGATCGTATAGAGGCTTGTTATCTCCAGAACCTTCAAATAAAACATTCTTTTTATTACCTTTTATTAAATTAAGCTTTTACAATAAACCTCTTCCCGGAAATACCTTCCGGTCTGATAAGCAGAAGTATAATAATCGAGCTATAGACGACTATCGGTGTCAGTGATGCTCCGATTTGAGATATCAGGAGACTCTCCGTCGCCCCCAGCAGCAGCCCTGCAATTACACCTCCTCCAAGACTTCCAATTCCTCCGATAATTGCAGCTATGATCCCCTTGAGAATCATGCTCCCAATAAAGGGATCAACGGAATATGTCATGCCAAGAAGGTATCCTGTTATCCCACCAAGGATCCCTGCAAGAAAAAATGCCACCGAGACAATGAAGTCTACATTTACACCCATAAGACTCGGTGTTCTGATATCCGAAGAGGCTGCTCTGATTGCTATTCCTATCTTTGTCTTTCTTATGATGTAGGAGAGAAATAAAAGAACGAGGGCTGAAATGGTAAGCATAATAACATATGTCTTGGATACCGTGAATGCCCCGAGACGCCAGGCAGTCTCCTTCATAAACTCAGGATATGTGTAGTAATCTGAACCCAGCGTAGCTGCAAAGACCTGCTGTACAAGCATTGCTGCTGTGATAGAATTTACAAGAAACAAGGTTAGGGGTGCATTCTTAAGCCTTATTGGTCTGAATATCAATTTTTCGATAACCACACCTATAAGACCTCCAAAAATTGCAGTCATAAGTAATGTGACAGCAAAATTCGGAAAGAGATAACGTGATATAAAGAATCCGAAATAGGCACTGATTGCAACTATGGCACTGTGAGAAAAATTGGAAAATTTCAATACATTGAATATCAAGCCAAAACCAACTGCTTCAAGGGCATACACTCCGCCAAGAGAAAGACCATTCAAAAGTTGCTGAAATATGATATGCATCCACTTCGCTCCTGATACTCACTCAGTTTATCATACATCTTATACGGGGACAGGCATATATGCCTATCCCCGATATTTGTGATTTTAATTAACTATGGTTTTTTTGGAAGATACTTCAATCTGGCTGTCTTTATCTGTGCCCCGTCGAAGTAGAGAATGGACATAGGCAAATCCACAGGCCTGTGAGTTTTCGGATCAATATGTATCGTCCCTATGAGCCCTTTAAATTCCGTAGTTGCTTCCATTGCATCTCTGACCTTTTGCGGATCGGTCGACTGTGCCTTCTTTATCGCTTCAATTATAAAGCCAACATCATCATAGCCGGAAAAGGAATGGAGCCTCGGTTCTACGCCGTACTCTTTCTCATACTTCTCGAAGAATGGTTTCAGTGTAGGATCATCCATGGAGATGTTGTTGGGGAAATAACCCCCGTCAGCAGCGGCACCCGCAACCTTGTCCATCGGCTTATACCAGGAGTTATTGCCAAGGAATGTGGTTTTTAATCCGAGTTCCCTGGCCTGTTTTACGGCATTTGCATTCTGTGTTACATAGTTACATATGAACAATCCATCGGGGTTCAACTCTTTTATCCTTGTAAGCTGGGATTTATAGTCTTTGTCGCCAGCCTGGAACTCAAAAGCTCCTACAATCTTCTTACCTCGCTTCTTAACGTAATACTCGAAACCTTTGGCCAGATAAAGGGCGTAAGCATTGGCAGGAGAATACAGCATTGCAAAGGTATTCAATCCCAGTTCATCTATTGCGTAACCAGCTATCATGGCTGCCTGTTGAAATGCAGAGGGCTGAAGCAAGAAAAAGTAGGGATTTACTCGTCCTGGATTCTCCGGATGTTCAGGATCGAAATCAGGTGTGGTTACTCGTTCGTCCATACATCTTGCAACGACCGGCACCTTTAACTGTTCTGCTACCGGTGAAACGGCAAGCCCGGTATTGGAAATAAGTGAGCCATAGACAGCAACAACCTTGTCCTCCTGCACCAACCGAGTGTAAGCCTTTACCGCTTCGGTGGGGCTTAGTTTGCAATCATAAACAATCAGTTCTATTTTTCTCCCCATAATTCCACCGGCCTCATTGACTTCCTTCACCCTTAGTTTGGCCCCCTTCTCCGCATCTGTTCCCCATTGAGCCGTTGCAGCACTCAGATCTGCATACATTCCTATCTTTATCGGTCCAGCTTGCTCCTGTTTTCCCCCGGCAAAAACAAGCGTCGAAGTAACGAATAGCAGTAACAACATCAGCATAAGGATAAAAAGATTTCTTTTCATATCTGACCTCCTCTTCTTAATTGTGTGAACGAAAGGATTTTCCTTCGTTCAGTTTGAAATTTTATAACAAAGATTCATTATTAGTCAAGATTAAAAATTAATATTTTAAATTATATTCATATAGAAATTATTCTTCTCAAACAGAAAAAACGTGACAAACGGGAATGATCGTCTATTATGAATTATAAATGCAAATTAGACGAAAAACGATCATTCAAAGTGAAATATTATAACAGAACCATTGAAAAAGATTTCAACCAAGGTATCATCGCAATTTCCAGCTCTCCTTGTCACTGGCGCAAGGCAGGTTGGAAAAACTACCCTTTTTAAATATGCCAATAAAAACAGAAAGAACCATGTGACCCTTGACAATCCGGCTATTCGATTGCTTGCAAAAGAGGATCCGGCTTTACTCCTCAAACACTACACACCACCGGTAATAATTGAATCCCTTGCCGTCAGGATTGCTATTTTGAATCTTCTTGGTTTTTCATGCATGGAAATATCCGGGAAAGGACTGGAAGAGAAGCCTTTTTCCCCAACGATGAGAAATATATCAATTCAAAAATCAGACTTGAATTTCGTTTATGAAAAAATATGGCGAGGATTTTTCCCTTTCCTTGCATTGAATCAAGAGAATGATTGGAATGTATTCTACAGCTCTCATATTCAAACTTATATCCAGAGAGACATAAGAGATTTATCGCAAATAGGAAATGAATATGAATTCCTCAAATTTTTAAACATCGCTGCAACAAGAACCGGGCAATTACTAAATATTTCAGATATGACAAAAGAAACCGGTATTTCAGTAAATACAGCAAAAAAATGGTTTTCGATATTACAAGCAACAAGTATCATTTATCTCTTAAAACCATGGTACTTAAATATTTACAAAAGATTAGTAAAAACACCCAAATTATACTTTCTCAATACGGGTCTTGCTGCCTATTTAAAAAATTGGACTTCTCCATTAACCCTGGAAACAGGAGCTATGAGCGTGCAGTTCTTTGAAACATTCGTTATAGGTGAAATTTTGAAAAGTTTCATTCACAATGGGAAGAAATCTGATTTTTACTATTACAGGGATAAGGATAAAAAGGAAATATATCTACTGATCTTAAACAACGGTAGGGTGATTCCACCAGAGATAAAGAAAACAGCCTCACCAACAAAGAAAGATATTGGATCAATTTTCAAGATGGAAAAACTGGGTTTACACGTAGAAAGCGGAGTCATGATATGCTTTGTAGATGACTATATTCCCCTCTCAGAAAAAATTATGGCTATTCCCATAACAGCCCTCCTGTAATATTATTTCTTCCCCGTAAGAATCTCATTTACCACATCGTAGCTGCCATACTTTTTCAGGTTGGCATTCATCTCCATGTAATCAAGGGTTATTTCCCCTTCCCCGCTTACAGCTTTAACATCTGCTCCACTCTCAATCAGCAGTTTGATAATATTCGGATTTATATTGTACCTGGCAGTAAAAATCAGCGGGGTTTCACCTATAGGACCCCTCTCGTTGACATCGGCTTCCCCATCCAGAATCGCCTTAATAGCACTTATACCACGGGTGACCTTGGCTTGATAATCTTTGCTAAGAAATATTCTCCTCCCGCAGCCTCTTTACCAGCCCAACGAGGTTTTCGAGTGAAAGCTTCGTCTCTTCCCAGCCCCTCGTTTTGAGCCCGCAGTCGGGGTTTATCCAGAAGTTCTCCTTAGGAATAACCTTTAGGGCCCGCTCTACAATCTTCATCATGTCCTCGACTGTCGGTACGGCAGGTGAATGTATGTCCCAGACCCCTAGCCCTATCTGCCTTTCAAAATCAACCCCCTCGAAACTCTCTATTATATCACCCCTGCTCCTCGTGGCCTCGATTGAAATTACATCGAAATCCATCTCCCCGATGTGCTTAATAATCTCTCCGAACTCCGAGTAGCACATGTGGGTATGAATCTGGGTCTCCGGCTTTGCAACGGTTGCCAGGTTGAATGCCCTTACCGCCCAGCTGAAATACTCATCCCACTCACCTCTCTTTATCGGTGCCCGCTCCCTGAAGGCAGGTTCGTCTATCTGCACTATACTGATATTTGCCGCCTCCAGCGCCCTCACCTCATCCTGCAGGGCAAGCGCTATCTGGTATGCAACCTCCGATACCGGCAGGTCTTCACGGACAAAGCTCCAGGCAAGAATCGTGACAGGCCCGGTAAGCATACCCTTTACAGGCTTATCGGTAAGGCTCTGAGCATAGGTTATCTCCCTCACCGTCATATCCTCCGGGCGGTAAACATCAGAATGGATTATCGGGGGCCTGTAACACCTTGTGCCGTACGAGACTATCCAGCCCCTCTTGGTTGTTGCAATCCCCTCCAGCTTCTCGGCAAAGAACTCTACCATATCCGAGCGCTCGAACTCGCCATGTACAAGGACATCGAGGCCGATATCCTCCTGGAAAGCAATGACTTCCCGAATCTTGGAATCGATGTACTCCCTGTATCGTTCCTCGGTTATTTTCCCCTTCTTGAAATCGGCGCGCATCTTTCTTACATCGGGTGTCTGCGGATAGCTTCCGATCGTGGTGGAGGGAAATAGGGGAAGCTTGAGTTTTTCATCCTGAATCCTTCGCCGCTCACTGTAACCGAGAGGCTTCTTGAAATCCCTCTCGGTAAGCGCTAAGAGTCTACCTCTAACAGCCTCGTTTTCTCCTCCCTTCACGACAACTCCGGCAATTTCTGCTGATGCTTTTCCTGATACCAAATCCGCAACAGCCCTTAGCTCTTCAAGTTTCTCCATGGCAAAGGAGAGTCTTTCAAGAAGGGCTGAATCCAGCTCTTCTCCTTCCCTGGTAACGGGGATGTGATAGAGGGGACCGGCATTGGAAATCTCCAGACTGGCAACCTTTCCCGAAAGCTCCTCTACAAGGGAGGCAACCTCTTTAAGATTGGCCCGCCATACATTCCTTCCGTCTATCACACCGGCAATCAGCCTCTTGTCCCCGGGAAAACCGTTTTCAAGGATATACTCCCTTAACCTTCCCTTTCCGTGAACGAAATCCAGGCCTATACCCGAAACGGGTAGATTGAACAGCCTCCCTGGAAAATCGACCTCATCGTAGTAGGTAAATAGGTCTATCTTGTCGGCACCGTCTATTATTTTGTATGCCTCTTCTACCAAATCGATTTCTTCATCCGAAAGCTCCATAACGAGTGCAGGCTCGTCTATATGGACCCTTTCAAAGGCAGAGACAATCTGCCTGTAGACACCGGCCGCCTCTATCAGCTTATCTCTGAAATCCCTCTCTTTGATGCCCTTCGACAGTTTCAAGAATGTGAAGGGCCCGATAATATAGGGGATCCCCTTTCCGAATTTTTCAAGGTATTCAAGCTGCTTGTTCCAAAGGAGCCTCAACACGGAATCTGAAGCAGCGTCGAAATCCGGCACCAGGTAGTGATAATTTGTATTGAACCACTTGGTCATCTCCAGGGCATCTTTTCCCCTACAAAGGGCAAAGTATTCATCCAGGCTTTCAGCCCTGTAGAGGCCGAGGATCAGTGCGGTATCCAGCATGTTGTCATAGAGGCTCATCTCGCCTATGGGAAAATTATCCACATGGCCCTCGTATATCCCCACTATTTCCCTCTGCAGGTTATCCATGCCCCTGCCAAGTTCCTCCCGGGAGATCTTTCCCTTCCAGTAGGACTCAATAAGTTTCTTGTACTCTCTATTCTTCCCGATTCTGGGAAACCCGTATGCGTATGTTTTCATGACTGTTGCTTACCATATTACTCTTATTTATTCAAATAAAAAATCAACAAAAAAATATTGACGATTTTTCACTCCATTTGTATATTATTATCGAATGGTAGTTCAAATAAAAGTTAAAATAAGATTTGAACTATCGAAGGTTTTAAGATGTTTTAAGAGGGTGTTACCCGGACTTTTAAGAGATTCAAATAAACAGGAGGTGCGCCATGAAAGAGCTTCTTGAAAGAACCGAAATCGAACAGGCCACTGAGTATCCCTTTTATGCAACACTTCTTCCTTTCAAAGACAAGAAATTTGACATGAATGTGCCAAAGGAAGAACTGATAGATTCAATGGCACTGGTTCCGGGTTTCGCGATGAACGTTACCAAAGCTTTGTTGAACTAACGGAAACACCGTACCACACAGTTAATGCTTAAGTTTCCGAAACGGGTCGTTCATATACTAATAAATAAAGCCCGGCTCTTCCTCCCTTAGAGAGCCGGGTTTTTTTACAGGTTTTTTATTCTTACATTTCTGTTATTCCCTATTGACCTCCGGATAATTAATATCGTAATATGTTTTTAATTAGGAGGCAAACATGAAAAAGGCACTGGACGTTACAATAGTGGGCGGGGGAATGATAACGAACGACCTAATTCTTCCCTCCATATATCATCTTCAAAGGACAGGTATCGTTAATGACATACATATATGTGCACTGAACAACCCTCCCCTAAAGGCACTAAGGGAAAACCCCGACTTCAGGGAAGCTTTTCCGGGACAGGATTTCATACCACACCCCTCCCTCGACGAACCGGAGGACAAGAACTTTCCGGAACTCTACAGGGAGGTTCTTGCATCCATGAAACCAAGGCAGATGGTTGTCGTTGCAATGCCCGACAATCTTCACTACCAGGTGGTTATGGATGCCTTTAAGAACAACCAGAATGTGCTCTGTGTAAAGCCCCTTGTCCTGAAGTACACCCAGTCAGAGGAGATAAGGGAACTTGCCCTTCAGAAGGGACTCTTCGTTGGCGTCGAGTATCATAAAAGATTCGACAGGCGTTCCCTCATTGCAAAGAGGCACTATGAACTGGGGCATTTCGGCGAATTCGTAATGGGTGAAGCAAAGATGATAGAGCCGTACTTCTACAGGTTTTCCAACTTTCAAAACTGGTTTACAACGGACAGAACAGACCCATTTACATACGTAGGCTGCCACTATGTAGACCTCGTCTACTTTATCACGAGGATAAGGCCTGTAGAGGTTTCCGTAACAGGCATAAAGGGGACTTTTCCAAACGGAAACGAGGGATACATGTGGGCACACGGAAGGGTTCGTTATGAAAACGGGGCCATACTCTCCGTGATAGACGGGCTTGGCTACCCCGATGAGGGTGCGGGAAGCAACGAGCAGTGTCTTACCATGTTCTTCGAGGGGGAGGGTAAAACCGGCATGGTAAAGCACAACGACCAGTTTCGTGGTGTAACTCACAGTTACCTGGAGGGTATCGGTGTGGCGGGTTCACACTTTAACTTTGTAAATCCCGATTTCTACAGGCTTGTCCCCTGGCAGGGAAAGGGGTACATGCCCGTTGGATACGGATTCGATTCCATTGCGGCAACTATCAATACGGTGTATCGTATGGAAAACGAGGCGGCTTCCCTTTCCGAGGATAAGGCTTTAAAGAGGAGGCGGGAAATAATAAGAGCGACGGATGAAAAGGGAATCATTGCAACACCTGCCAACAGCTACATAAACGAGCTTGTCGTCGAGGCAACGAGGAAATCAATCCTTAACAACGGATTGCCTGTAAAAATCGTATACGGGGATGAACCGCACATAGAGTGAAGCAAAAGACAACATGAAAACACTCCAGTCTGTACTTATAAAACCTGCAGGCCCTGACTGCAACATGGCCTGCAGATACTGCTTTTACCTGGAGAAGGCCGAACTCTTCCCACAGACAAAGATACACAGAATGTCCCTTAAGACACTTAAACAAACGGTAAAGCAGGTAATGAGGCAGGGTGAAGATCAGATCTCCTTCGGATGGCAGGGGGGAGAGCCAACTCTAATGGGAAGGGAATTCTTTGAGAGGGCCTTCAACTATCAGAGGATATTTGCAAGACCCGGCCAGAAGGTATCCAATGGTTTTCAGACCAACGGGATACTGATAGACGGAGACTGGGCAAGGCTCTTCAAGGAGTACAATGTGCTTGTTGGCCTTTCCCTTGACGGGCCAATGGAAATACACGACAGGTACAGGCTCTTAAGGGGTAATAAGCCAAGCTGGGACAGGATAATGAAGGCAAGAGATACTCTTCTTGATAGAGGGGTAGAGGTAAATGCACTTTCCGTTGTAACAAACTACTCTGTAAGATTCCCCGAGAGGATTTACAACTTTCACAAGGAAAATGGCCTTAACTTTATGCAGTTTATTCCCTGTGTGGAAACAGATCCTCTCGATAACACAAGAGCTGCAGACTATACGGTGGATCCCGATGCATTTGGTGATTTCCTCTGCAGCATATTCGACCTCTGGATTTCTGATTTCAAAGACGGAAGGCCCACGACATCGATCAGGTACTTCGAATCTGTCCTTGCAACATACCTCGGGATGAATCCGGGGCAGTGTACATTAATGAAAGAGTGCGGAGTATACCTTGTAATAGAACACAACGGTGATGTTTACTCCTGTGATTTCTTCGTGGAACCCAAGTGGAAACTTGGAAATGTATCCGAAGGCAGGCTTTCCGATATGCTTAACAGCGACAGGCAGAATACCTTTGGCAAAATCAAGGGAGAACTTCCCACACAGTGTCTTACCTGCCCATGGTTAAAACACTGCCGGGGAGGCTGTCCCAAGGACAGGATTTTCAGTACCGCAAGCCCTCCCATGAACTACCTCTCTCCCGCCTACAAGAAATTCTTAAAGCATGCAGATCCTGCATTCAAGAAGCTTGCAGGGGAGTGGATGCAAAGCAAGAATCAAACAACAAGAAACTAAAAATCTATGAGTTCAACCTTGAACACCAAAAATGAACTGGGCGGAATGACTCCCGGATAACCCATCTCTCCGTATGCAAGTTCCGGAGGTATTATCAGAAGCCTCTCCTCTCCCTTTTTCATCGATTTAAGGGCTTCATTCCATCCCTCTATAACCTGGCCTATCCTGAAGGTTGCAGGCTTTCCACGCTGATAAGAGCTGTCAAAAACCTTGCCATCCAAGAAGCTTCCCTCGTAGTTTACCGTGACCTCCATTCCGTCCTGGGGAGATTCACTACCGCTTCCCTTCTTTAAGACGATGTACCTGAGCCCATCAGCAGTCTTCTTTGCATTGGGCCACTTCTCCTCTATCAGCTTTAAGTCCCTGTTTCTCTTCTCCACTGCCAATCTCTTTACCTCCTTTTTCTTCTCTTCCACCATCCGGTCGAATGTCTTCTGATCCACCTTGAATGCCCTCGCATCCTTTCCGATTCTAACTATCCTCACAGAGTTCAACTTGTCGCCCTGAACTATGGAGGTCACAACATCCTGGCCCTTTACGACATGACCAAAAATGGTAAAGAGACCATCGAGCCATGGGGCAGGCCTCATTGTAATGTAGAACTGGCTGCCATTGGTATTCGGGCCCCTGTTTGCCATGGCTAATACACCTGGCTTGTCATGCCTGAGGTCCTTCCTTATCTCATTTGGAAAGATGTAGCCAGGTCCTCCGCTTCCGTCTCCCAGGGGGTCGCCTGACTGGATAATGAAGTTCGGCACAACACGGTGAAAAATCATTCCGTCGTAGAAACGCTTCCCGCTCTTGTTCTTGAACTTAAGGCTCCCCTCTGCAAGCCCGACAAAGTTCATCACCGTAAGGGGAGTCTTCTTGTACTCCAGTGAAACGACAATGCTTCCCTTTGAGGTGTCCAGCACCGCATAGAGGCCATTAGGCAACCCGGAAGTTGCACTCCCTGTCTCGGCAAAAAGCCCTGCCGTGGCAAGAATCAATATGGATACCCCAAAAAACAATCTGAAAACATTTCTAAATATTTCCTTCATAAATCAACTTAACTCCTTTCCCGTTGTTGTTCCCACGAACCTGCCGTGTATCACACCGCGCGTGGTTATAAGAGAATCGGCTAGCCTCTGGATTCTGGCTGCCTTTCCCCTAAGTATTATTACCTCGAGACAGTTGTGCTCATCCAGATGGATGTGCAGGGTTGATACTATACACCGGTAATCGTGATGCTGAATCTCGGTAATCTTCTTTGAAAGCTCGTGCCTCTCGTGATCGTACACTATTATAACCACACCGGCAGTTTCCTTCTCTCCCTCGAGCCATTCCCTGTGAACGAGCATGTCCCGTATTAAGTCCCTTATGGCCTCCGAGCGGTTATCGTAGCCCTCCTCTTCGATGACATTGTCAAACTTCTCCAGAAGGTCATCTTCCAATGAAATACTGAATCTCTTTAACATGAATCAAGAATACTCCCTGCTACACGTTATTGTCGATATCGCTCTTCACCTTTTCTATAAACTTTCTAAGCTCGGTATTTTCCCTTCTGAGACGCTCTATCTCGTAAATCATCCAGGAAAAATCCTCGTTGGCGTCCTCGATATCATATAAAAGCTCGCTCTTCGGATTGTACCTGCTGTAATAGATATTGTTCTTTTCCCGCTTCTCCTTTATGAAAGCAAGCCTGTCTTTCATTTTCATTTCTCTATAAACTATATAAGTTAAAACCTTTCGTCCATAGATTTCATTGACTTTTTGCTATTTAAGAGATATAAGTCTTTAATGGGAGGGAAAAAAATGAAGAGATTTGTGCAACTTCTTTTTCTGATATTTTTCTTTTTGACAGGTGCATGCATTTTGTACGCTTCAGAACCATCCGTTCCTAGCTTCTCTGCGAACCTTGGCTTTGATTTCTTCAACTATTCGGAAAGCTACTTAAACATGGGAATAACCTATAACCACCCGCTTGCCGATGGCCTCGAACTGAGCCTGGGAAGCAACTTTGCCCTTTTGACAAAGGAGGAAGCGGGAAGTGTTGTTCCCTATTTCTTTATTCCCCTCGATATTGGTCTTAACTTCATATTCAGCAACCAGTTCCCAACCTATCTTATTGGATTCGGAGTCTCTCCCGTTTTAAGGATTCCGCCCAACGATACCGACGTCGGCAGGTTTTACATGGGACCATTTCTGAAGGCCGGTGTAAGGCTGAGGGTGCACAAACTGATGAACATCTTCTTTAATGTGTACCAGGATCTCTTAATCGGGAAACCCAACTGGATAAACACCACGACAAGGATAAGGTTAGGAATAAACTTCAGGTTTACAGGCTGAGTAGTCAAGAAAACAAAGATAGGGAGGAAAGTCTAAAAACCCCCGTTTAAAAAGCCCCGAGTTTTTTAAGTTTTTCATACTCCATTTTAAATGTTGGGGTTACGATTCCCTCTGATACCATTTTCTCTATCTCACCCTTTGAAAAAAAGGCTCCCTCCTCTATCTCTATAAGATCCGGCTGAATTGCCTCCGGGCTTCCTGAAAAAACGAGCCTATAGGTAAATACAAACTCAGACTCCACCTTATCCCTGTATATGTAAGTATAAAGGAATTCAGCCGAGGCACTGTCTATTCCCAGTTCCTCTTCCACCTCCCTCTCAAGGGCATCTTCCACGGCTTCGCCGCCCCGGATATGTCCTCCTACCGAGGTGTCCCAGTAACCGGGGTACCTTTCCTTCTTAAGAGCACGCTTCTGGAGGAATAGCCTCCCCTTCTCGTCGAAGAGATGAAGATGAACAACACCATGGAGTAGTCTCGGATTCCCGTGACACTCTGCACGCCTTGCAGTTCCTGTTTCCTTTCCGTCAGCTGTGTAAAGCTGAAACACCTCGTCCTCCTTCTTCATCCCCACGTAACTGCCAAGGACATCCTCCCATGTTATACCCTCACCGGAATATATGTCGCGCTCAGATTCTTTACCGATTATGAGATCGAAAAATTCAGGCTGAATTCCTGGTTTGAGGTTTTTCTCACTTCTCAACGCTGCTGCATTGCGCCTTGTTATTTTCTCTCCTTTCCTTATATCTCTTACTGCATGAATGGTCCTGTTTGTCGTTTCGTAGTTTCTCTCCTCCGAATCCGCAAGCCTCTTTACCCCGTCACCGGAAATCTTAGAGACACGCCTCTTTCCGTAATTCTCTTCCAGAAATGAAATCGCTTCCAAGGGATTTTTATGCGCCGCCCTCACCTTTTCCACCATTGCCTTGAAATCCTTCGGTTCCAGGGCAAATGAGTCATCCAGCCCCTCACCACTCCTTGTCAGGGTGAAATGCTTTTCTATTAAAACGGCCCCCTCCAGAGTTGCCATTACGGGAACGAGAAAAGGGTCCATTGAATGATCGGATATTCCTACCGGTACTCCGAAGATCTTGGAGAGTGATGTTATAACTTTTACATTGTACTCCTCTTCCGGTGCCGGGTATGCGGTAACACAGTGGAGAAGAATGCTGTTTTTTCCCGTAATGGAAACAGCCCTCTCTATATCACATAGCTTGCTCACACCGGTTGAAAGAATGACAGGCTTTTTGTAGCTTGCAACCTCTTCCAGGAGCTCCCTGTAATTCAGTTCAGGCGAAGCAATTTTATAAGCTTCGACACCCAGTTTTTTAAGAATCCTGGCACTCTTCAGTCCGAAGGGAGTACAGAGGAACTTCAAACCTGCCTTTTCCGTGTAGGACTTAATGGAAGCATAGAACTCTTCTCCCCGTTCAAGAGACTTGAACCTGTCGTATAGGTTTACATTCTCTCCGGTAAGTTTTATGTAACCTGTTCTCGGGTGCACTATTTCATCGGCAAATACAAGCTGAAACTTAGCGCAGTCTGCCCCCGATGCCTTTACCGCATCTATGAGCCTGTAAGCCTTTTTCAGGTCGCCACCATGCGAGGTGCCCACCTCCGCAACAATAAAGGGCAGCTTCCCCTCTGTAAAGGTTAATACATCATCTTCCATTTCAACCGGATGAATACTTTCTTCCGCGAATGGCAAGCACGATAAACATAAGTCCAATGGGAAACAGTGCAAGTATCAGTAGAATTATCTGTAGATTTGACTTGACAATTATTCGTATCTCCCTGTCACTACCGGAAAGATACTTACCATTCTTGTCCTGAAGGCGGAACTTAAGTGACCGAAGGTTTCTCGATATAGGCACCTTGAAAGCCCTTAGGCTTGGCTGCCTTCCCTCGTACTTTTTAGGATCAAAGGGCACTATCTTGTAACCGAGGGAGGAGCCTTGAGTCTGCTGAACATAGTAAGGTTTTTCAAGAATAACCTCTGAACTGCTCTCCTTCTTTATCAATTCAACTCTTGCCTTTGGGACCTGCTGAATTCTTACCCACTTCATTATATTGGGATTACCCTTCGCATCATTCTTTACCATCTTGTTGTAGTAAAGGTCGTTGAACTCATCCTGATAGTAGGGCCTAAGGTAGAGATCCGTTGTTCCGTCTATGTAGAGAACAGAAGAGGGTGTGGCCGACTGTACCGGTCTTGTCCACTTATCACCCGGTATCACATCGTAACCTATTCCATTACTCCTACGCTTCCCAAAAACGACTATCTTTTTCTCGGAGCCTTCCATTACCTTCCCGTCCTTATTTATAAACTTCACACTGTACTCTCCCACGGGAAGGTTTAAAACGAAGGCTTTCTCTACCGGTTTCACGTAGTATTTTGGCGCTTTGTCCGTTGGCTCCTTGGGCTGCTTCAGTGTTTTCAACTTGGCAAGAAGCCTCTTTGTATCCTTGCCCTCATCCCTTGCCTTTGTTATCTCTCTGGTAAGTCTCGTTAGTTCCGCTTCATACTTCGACTTTTCAGCATAGTACTTTTCAACAGCCTTCCAGTAGGCATCAACTATTTTTGAATATTTTTGCCATTCCTTATCGGCATCCTTACCGGTAAAGACCTTCCAGTTCACCTCGTACTCACCGGGAGCATTGTAGTACGTATATTTAACCTGTTTTATCTCTTTCTTACCTATATCTTTCCCTTCGATAATCAGAGTTCCTTCAAAGGGAATATTAAGGGCTTCGGTATCCACCTTCCAATCCTGAGTAATTGGCCAGAAATAGACGAGTGTCTTACGTATAGTAATAAAATTATCCACATCTGCCATAAGGTAAAAGGTATCTGCATCTTGCCTGCAGAAGGTTCCCGTATATTCTTTCCCTACAAATGCAAGGATCGAATAGATGAGCTGTTCCTTTCTTACAGGAACATCTGAAAAGACAGGTGCCAAAGCAAAGAGGAAAATCAAAATTGCAAGAATCAATGTAACTGAAAGCTTTCTGGTTGTTTTTTTCATATTTTTCATACTCTCACTCCCCTCACCTTAAGAATAAGGTGGCTTATCAAGAGGAGGCCACCGGTAAGTACAAGTAACAGCAACATGCTCAGCAGATACATCGGCACATTACCGTATCCGATAGAAGACATTCCAAGGTCGAGATAAAAGACCGGGGAGATCCATTTTATTATCCAGGCAAGCACTGTGGACAAGTTTCGGACATAACCACTCACTATCGTGAAAGAACCCATCTGAATAATCAGAAAGAAGAGTGCAATTCCGAGAAACAGCGCAATTGCGGATGATGCCGTATCCGTCAATACGGAAGAGACAACCCCGTAGCCATAGAAAGCAAAAGAGAGAAAGATCATCATCACTGTAGTGTAAAAAAACATCGGCCCCAGAACGAGGTTGTTTATAAGGGCAGAGACGAAAAAGAAAACAAGAAGCACCATAAGATAGATCAGCGTGAAAACCATATCCTTGACAAAGGAAGCAAGGAAGTAAGAAGTTCCGTCAGCAGGACCGTAGGTTATCAGTTCCAATGCCCCGACCTTCTTCTCGAAACCGAATTTGAACACTGAACTTATAGCAAGGTAGAAGAGGAATGGAATGAATGATACAAACAGGGCAAAGAGGTATGGCCCCTCTGCAAAGAGCTTGATCACAAAGGTCTCTCCGAATGCACCGGAAAGGGACCGCGCTATCAATTCATATATGGAATTGAGACTGTAATTGAGCCCGCTTGAATCTATCGAATCGACGAATCCTCCTATCACAAAGTACCCCAGTAAGAGTCCTATCGAAAGTGCTATATAAAAACCGGGACTTATGAATGTTTCGAATATCTTTCTCTTCGCTATTGCGCCTGTCGAGTTCAACCTGTAGTTCATGCTTCACCTCCAACTCCTGCAAGCATTTCAACGTTATCCTGTGTTATCGTAACGAAGGCCTCTTCGAGTGAAATTGAACGTTCCTTCAACTGAATGGGGATGAGATTTCTCTTTATCAGGAACTCCGAAAGGTTCTTTCTGTAATCGCCCTCTTTGGGGACCTTTATCTTTAACCTGTTTTTCTCCGTTGATACATCGATTACAAAGTCCAGCTTCCTGATATTCTCAACTATACCCTCCGGTATTTCTTCCAGATCAATATGAATCTCCCTGTCCCTGGAAAGCTTCAGAAGGAGCTTGTCCATTCTGTCCTCTGCCATCAGTTTTCCCCTGAAAATAATGGCTACCCTGTGACATATTTTTTCCATCTCCGAGAGGAGATGGGATGATACGAATATCGTTCTTCCCTCCCTGTTCTCCGATATGATAAGGTCCCTTACCTGTTTTATCCCTATCGGGTCCAGTCCAGATATTGGTTCATCGAGAAAGAGAATATCGGGATCGTGAAGCAGAGCTCTTACGATACTCAACTTTTGCAGCATACCACGCGAGAATTCACTTATCTTCTTGTTGGCAACATCGGCAAGATTTACCTGGGAAAGCAGGTTCATTATGCGATCCTCTGCATTCTCCACAACAAACATATCAGCAAAAAATTTAAGGTACTCCACCGCCGTCATCCAGGCCCACATCCCAACAGGATGCTTTTCGGGAACGACTCCGATTCGCTTCCTCAAATCCAGCCTGGAGGGTGTGTATCTTTCACCGAACAACTCTATTTCTCCCGATGTAGGACTGATTATTCCAAGCAGCATCATTATGGTTGATGTCTTTCCCGCCCCGTTTGGTCCTAAAAAACCGTATATCTCTCCGGGTTGAATATTGAGGTTAACCTTATCCACAGCGATAAAGTTTCCGTACTGCTTTGTTAGATCCTTCGTTACTATCACTTCTTTCCTCCTGTCATTTCTCTGGAGCCTTCTGATTCCACGACGTATCGACGTAATATGTGAATTTACCCTTATAGCTGTCCAGGAATTTATTCAGTTTATCAGGTGCTTCCAGAGACAACACCTTTTTTACAACATCATTCAGTTCATCATCAGTAATTTTTCTCGGATCCGGCACTATGAAAAGGTAATCCAGAACCCAGTAGGGAGCCTTGGTATCTTTTATCTTTGAATAGGGAACAAGGGCACTGTACCTGAACACTGTCTCCGGTGTAGGATCCCAGTCCCATTTCACTTCACCACGGAAAAGCTCCTTTCCCCTCTCGGAACCACTATCCGTGGGAGCTTCCACGAATATACCGTTTTTTATCTGCTCTGAAACCCTGACAATGAGCTTTATATTGAGACACGGGTGGTTGAGGACTGCCTTCTTATCCTTTCCCACAGGACGTATCTCAAGTGATATGCCATCGCTCTTGTTATCCGTAAAAACAACGAAATGATCCAGTCCCGGTATCTCATAGCCCATGAGCATTATTGGCTCTTTTATCTCATTATCACCCTTTTTGAGTTCAATAGGGATTTTCTTTGATACATAGTGAGGCACTTCGATAGAGAGTTCTGCTTTGCCGGGCTTTAGATGTGTGAATGTAAATTCTTTCTGGAAGTAACCCTTGATCTCCCTGTCCTGTATGGTAATCTTGGAATCCCAAACCCATTCCTTGCTCACCGAATCAAGCAGGGTAAACTTGAGTGTTGTATCGAATTTCAGACTCTTAAAGTACACGCCGACGGCGATAACCACAACAACCAGGACAAGAATAATCCAAAACCATGCCAATTTTTTTTTCATGAGCAAGCCTCTCTTCCTGAATTGATTTACATCGGAGTGTATGTTATGCGAAAAATCCTATAGAGTCAACTTATATTATCTTTTACTTCACGATCCTTGAAAACCCTGCTTCCCACAGTCCCTCTCTGTCCCTGATACTTCCCGGAATAGGGTTTCTCTGCTCTCCTGTCCATTCTTGCAAAGACTATCTGGCAAATCCTCCTTCCGCTTTTCAGCTTTATGGGCAACCTGTTGGCATTGTACAGTTCCAGTGTAATGTTCCCTTCGAAACCCGGGTCAACCCAGCCGGCATTCTGAATAAAGAGTCCTATCCGTCCGATTGAACTTCTTCCCTCCACGAATGCAGTAAGATAATCGGGAAGCCTTACATACTCCCTGGTCGTAGCAAGCAGAAAAGAGTTGGGTGGGATAATTATCTCATCCTGTTCTATCTCCACGTACTGAAGGTGCGAATCCAGTGTTATCGATTCCTCCGAGTTCTCATCCACCTTCATGAAATGCCTGCCCAGCCTTAAATCAACAGAAGCCGGTTGAATCTGATATTCTTCCAGGGGTTCTATGGAAATATCACCCTTTCTCAGCAATTCCTTTAAGGTTGTATCCGAGACAATCACTAAGCCACCCCTTTCTGGTATTTTTTGATCAGGCTGAATTTTACCCTCTTCAATCTTTCGGAGAGGGATACCTTGTAAATATGAGGATTGATAAGCCTCTTGTATGTTTCATCGAAATGGGCAAGGTTTCGCCTGGTCCGCTCCTGGATTTCCTGCAGCCTGGGCAGTTTGCAAACCACCTTTCCGTCCTTCATCTTTAAATTCAACAGCGGCTTTATCCTCGAATAGTCCTTTACCGTTATGTACTTGTACTCATACATGGGATGATAAAACTTGTATGTGCGTCCCGGTACTATCTTCTCCCGTTCTTCCGCAAGGAGATCGGCTATCGGATAGTCGTTTCCGTTGTAGAATCTGTAAACCTGTTTTATCCCGGGATTGGTGATCTTTTCCGGATTGTTGGAAAGTTTGATTACCGGTTCATACTTGCCATCGATTTTCTTTGCAACAAGCTTGTACACACCGGTAAGAGAGGAGTCCCCATTTGCAGTGACAAGGTTCGTTCCCACCCCCCATATATCAATGGGAGACTTTCTGTTTACCAGCTGGTTGATTATCTTTTCATCCAGCTCATTGGATGCCACTATCTTTGCATGTTCCAATCCCGCACTATCAAGCTTTTCCCTCACCCTCTTACTGATATATTCCAGGTCTCCGCTGTCTATCCTTACACCAAAGGATTTAATGCCCTTCTCTTTCAGTTTTTTCCCCACCTTTATGGCATTCTCTATTCCGCTTCCAAGGGCATCGTAGGTATCTATCAGGAGGAGCGTGGTTTCGGGATACACAGCGGCATAACTTTCAAAGGATTCCAGTTCATCCTTAAATGCCATAACCCAGGAATGTGCCATGGTTCCCTTTACCGGGATATTGAAAACCTTGCCGGCAAGTGTGTTCGAAGTTGCCGCAGCCCCCCCTATGAAAGCAGCTCTCGATGCTGCAAGAGCCCCGTTTATCCCGTGTGCACGCCTTAACCCGAACTCAAGAACAATCCCCTCCCTGGAAGCCAGGTACACGCGGCTTGCCTTCGTGGCAATGAGGGTCTGAAAGTTTATTATGTTCAACAGGAAACTCTCTATCAGTTGAACCTCTATCAGCTTTCCGTGAACCCTGAGAAGGGGTTCATTGGGGAATGCGAGGGTACCTTCATCCATTGCATAGACATCGCCATTGAACCTAAAATCCGAAAGGTAATCGAGAAAATCATCTTTAAATAGATTGAGACTCTTCAAGTAAGTAATATCTTCCGCAGTAAATTTCAAGTTTTCCAGCCCGGTAAGGAGATCTTCCAGACCTGCAAAGATTGTATATCCTCCTCCGAAAGGCTGTCGCCTGTAGAACATATCGAAGACAACGTCTGCATTAAGGCCGTACCTGTAATATCCCTGCATCATTGTCAGTTCGTAGAGATCGGTAATAAGTGACGGATTTATCTTCATATCCAGACCTGTTTTTATGGGAGATTATTATTCAATCGGGATGAAGAAATAAGAATAACACCTGCTTCTTTCATCCTGGAAATACTCCTTTCAATGTTACCCTGGGGGAAATCGACTCCCCTTACCGCATCTTCCACAAGATACACACCGTAGCCCAGTTTCACAGCATCCATGGCAGAATAATAGACACAGTAATCCGTTGCAAGCCCACAGAGGTACAATTCCTTGACACCTGTATCCTTAAGGTAACCATGGAGCCCTGTGGGTGTCTTTCTGTCATTTTCAAAGAAAGCGGAGTACGAGTCTATCTCTTTCCTTCTACCCTTTCTGACAATGAGCGAGAATCCCGTGGTATCGAGATCGGGGTGAAAATCTGCCCCATGGCTTCCAGCAACACAGTGATCCGGCCAGAGAACCTGTTCTATCCCAAGAAGGTTTACCACATCGTTCACCCTTTTACCGGGATGATTCGAGGCAAAGGAGAGATGATCTGCAGGGTGCCAGTCCTGGGTTGCAACTACATTGAAAAACCGCTTCGACAGCCCGTTTATCACGGGAACGACGGCTTCGCCATCTTTCACTTCCAGGCTCCCGCCGTGGCAAAAATCATTCTGAACATCTATTACAAGCAGGCAAGCATCTTTCAGGGCTCTATTCATCTCTCCCTCCAGATTATAAATTACACATAAAAGAGCCTAATGGTAAATTACTTTATCAGGCTATGTCTCAATTTCAGTGCAATTATCCTTCTTACACTTTCATCTATAAGATCAAGGCTGATTTTTCCCTCCCGGTACATGGCTAAAACCCTTTTTTCCAGATCCAACACATCGTATTTCGAGTTGACCAGAATGATATCCACACCGGCAAGGATGGTCTTTTTTAGTATATCATCTATCGAATTGTTACCGGTAAGGGCACCCATGTCGATTGCATCAGAAATGACAACTCCCTTGAAACCGAGTTTTTCTCTGAGTATCCCCTTCAATATTTTTTTTGACATTGTTACAGGATTGTCAGGGTCGATCTTCCTGTAGAGAATATGAGCAGTCATCAATGCCTCGGCCCCGTACTGTATTGCAGTCTTGAAGGGAATGATATCCCTGGAAAAGAGGGTTTCTTCGGAGATATCCACGACGGGAAGTTTCTTGTGGGAATCAATCCTCGAAACTCCATGGCCGGGAAAATGCTTTATCACGGGAATTATTCCAGCCTCGGTGGCCCCGAAAATGTAGAATACTCCGAAACGTGAGACATTTTCGATGTTATCACCCATCGACCTGTCCCCGATGATACTGTCATCTGCTCTTCCGTAGAGGTCGAGAACAGGGGCAAAATTCATGTTACAGCCTATGCTGGAAAGTTCTTTTCCCGTAATATAGCCGACTGCCTCGACGAAGTAGGGATCGCCATATTCTCCCCAGTAATGGGCTGCGGGGAATCTGGTGAATTCGGGAAACTTTATCCTCTCTACTCTTCCGCCTTCCTGATCTACACCTACGAACAGTTCTATGGGTGGGTCATTGCTTCTTGCAAGCTGCTGCATCCTGGAGATAAAGGCTGACAGCTGATCCCTGCTCTCTATGTTATGCCTGTTAAGTATAACTCCCCCTATATATCCCTCCTTTATCAGCCTTTCTATATCTCCATTTACGAACCTTCCCTTAACCCAGGTAATGAAGAGCTGGCCTATCTTTTGCCTTATGCTCATTCTTTTGAGGTAACTCTCGATCATTACATTGGTAATCCTGGGTATCTCTCTCTTAACGGGAAATTTTCCCTTCATACCCTGTGGTTTTTCCTTTTCTATGGAGACCTCCGGTAGGGATGTTTCCGGCTGCGGTGCCGGTTTTTCGCCGGGTTGTTCCGCACCCTTCTTCATTTCCCTTTCCTGTTTTGGTTCCCCCGTTGTCGGAATTTCACCTGTCGGCATTTCACCTGCCATTTTTCCCGCAGGTGGTGTCTTGCATGAAAAAAGAAGAGTTACTACTGCCAAAGGAATAATGATAGACTTCCACATATTTTAATGATGGAGGATAGGGGACTCGAACCCCTGACCTATAGATTGCGAACCTATCGCTCTACCACCTGAGCTAATCCCCCTAAGCAACAGGGAATATCAATATATACCCTGAGTTTCAATAATAACAATCAAGGCAGATTATGGCAATGCTTACATGTTTCAGGGATTATGGATTGGATCGAGCCCCATTCAGTTTGTGTGAACCACATGGCATATGTGAGTATGGCAATACGAGCCATGCCGTGTGAGTCATGCCGCTCATGCCCTTTGTGCTTTTCATTGCCTTTCTCATTGGGCCTTTTATTGTGCTTATTATGCGTGCAGGAGGGCTTCCCTCATATCTCGAGCGTCATGCCCTCGCGGGCAATATCGAGTTGAAGGTCGGTCTTGTTCTCGATGGCCTTTCTGTACTTGATTAGCAACTCATCGAGTTGATCATCTCTTCTCATCGGATCATGATGAAATAGGAGGAGCTTCTTCACCCCGGCTTTGTGCGCCGAATTTATAGCCCACTCGAAGGAGGAATGTCCCCAACCCAGCTTTGAATCAAGATACTCCCTATGAGTATACTGTGCATCATGAACGAGCAAATCGGCTCCCTTAAAGAATTCAAGCATCTTTTCATTTTCTTCCCTGGCGACAGCTTCCCCCTCTTTCACCGCAGCTTCATCGTAACCCGGATCGGACGGGTCCATATCGAATACATTCCTGAAAGGTTCAGTATCATAGGCTGTCACAAGCACCTTTCCTTGGTATTCAAAGCGATAGCCCAGATCCAGGATCGGATGGTTAAGGTACTTCGTCCTCAATTTTATCCCGTTTCCGAGTTCCTGCTCACTCTCCTTTAGCTCCATGTACTCTATCTTTGCAGCCAACTCACTCTGTCTTACGGGGAAATATCTGTACCTCAACTGATCTCCGACTATTCTGTCCAGAGTATCCTCCTCGTATGTGACAGGTCCGAAGATTTTCAACTTTGAGCCTGGTATGTATATGGGTGTAAAAAAGGGAAATCCCATTATATGATCCCAGTGCGTATGGGTAAGAAATATCTCCGTTTCAATGGGTCCCTTCTTCAAATCTTCACTGACAAGCTTGTTTCCCAGTTCCCTTATACCGGAACCGGCATCGATTATTACCAGTTTGTTCTCCTCGCCGAATCTCAATTCTAGACATGCGGTATTTCCACCATACTTCACAGTATTCGGACCGGGGCACGGAATAGAACCTCTTACTCCCCAGAATGTCAATTTGATTGCCATTGCCAACGTTCCTCTCTGTATCTAACTGTATCCGGCCTTGCTGCCATACGCAGCTCAACCGGCAACTCTAAGAAAAATCTGCGCTTTATCAATTTCAGAGTTTACCTCATCCTCTATCTCTTCCAGATATTCCCAGTCTATTCCAAGATACTTGAATATCTCGGGGGCGAGTTTTTCCGGATACCTGTCTCCTGAAAAACCTATCTCATAGGTATTGGCAAAGGTGTTGGAAGCCACAACGGTGTACAGGATATCCTTGTTTTCTCCCTCGTAGTCCATCACATTATGATGAAAATAAACAGAGTCTTCAATATCCTTACCGAGTTTCCAGCTCTCGATGATAAGCTTTCCAACCTCTGCATGGTTAACCTCGAGAAGGCGACTTTCAGATTGATAAAGAGGAATATGTTCCTTATCGGTAAGTGATATGGCCTCTACATATTCAGTGGAAAGTTTATTGTTGAGGGGTATCTTTCCCAGATCGTGAAGCAGACCGGCTACAAAATATTCCTCCAGAAGCGTCTTATCTACATTGCGGTATTTTGCAATTATCTTTGCAGTGACTCCCACCCCGATCGAATGACGCCAGAAGCCATCCATGTTTATCGCCTGAAAATTTTTCTTGTTGCCAAGTGTACCGAGAATAGCTGTACTTATTGCAAGATTCTTTACCGTATTTATTCCCAGCATAATTATTGCTCTGACTAGAGATGTTATCTGATTGGGAAGAGAATAATAAGCCGAGTTTATCAGTTTCATTACCTTCCCCATCAGTACCGGATCCAGGCTGATAACCTGGTTCAAGTCGGAGGGAGACGTTTTAGGGTCGTTGCAAATCTCCAGTATCTTCGAAACGGTCGTCGGTAAGCTCGGCATCTTGCTTATGTATGCCTTTATCATTGCAAGTATCTTGTCCTTTTCCATATCTACCTCATTTCTTTGATTCTATTGACTATTCTTTCCATCTTGTTCTTTATTACACCTGCCAATGTTTTGTCAGGATGATACATGGCAAGTTTTTCCAAATAGGCGAATGTCGCCCCTATTTTCTCTCTGTTAATCACTGCCGGACCCTTTGCTTCGATTCCCTTGAACCTGTTTTCTATCCTTCTTCTGAGTCCCGGTTTTCCGGCCAACTTCGACCTCAGGTATTCCATCTTAAGCCTTTCCTCGCTCTTAAGAAAATCCCTCCGCTTGCCATTTGGTAAATAATTTGACAGTTTTGCAAGGTAGTCAAGCAGGCGTTTCGAAGTTTCGGGAAAGGGTTCCTTCGGTTTTCTTTCAGCTTCTTTGGTTCCTCCTGCTCCTTTTGAAGGTATGGCCTTCTGGGGAATCTCTTTATTGCCCTCAAGATGGCCCTCAGGTTCGCTTTCAGGCACTTTAGGTGAATCGGGGGATTCTTCAGCTGTTTCCAACCTCCTTCCTCTTCCTTCTTCCCTATCACCTTCCGCTTCTTCCCCTGCTTTATCCATGTTTTCCAGGCTTTCCTTCACCCCGTTGAGATAATCTTTCAACTCCTCACGAATCTCCTCGGCACTCTTCTGTTCCTCGGCCTCCTCTGTCCCAGAGATTTCTTCCCCGGCCTCTCCTTCTTTTCCGACCTCTTCTAGTGTTCCTTCACCTTCGACCTCTCCGGCTTCCCCGCCTTCCTCTACTTCTTCCAGTTCTTCGAGCTCTTCGAGTTCGAGGGGTTCTTCCTCCCCTTCTACAAGTTTTATCTCTTCGGCTTCCCCTATTTCCTCAAGTTCTTCTTCCTCTCCGCCTTCTTCCTCCACATCCGATTCATCCAGATACGAGGGTATCCCTTCTTCCCCCTCCTCACCAAACTCTTCTCCCACAAGTTCTCTCTCTGCAGCCAGTTCGCTGCCGGCTTCAATTTCCACTTCCCCGGATGGTTCTCCAAGGTAAGTTTCTTCCGGGAAACGTCCCGGTGCGGTTTCTTCCCTCCTCATCTCAGTAGGTGGCGAATACATGACAGGCATCGGAACTATCCTTGGCTTTTCCTCTAGTTTTTCCTCTATCTTTTCTTCAAGCTTTTTGCCTATGTCTTCGATTTCACGGGAGAGCTTTTCCACCATGTCTCTCTGAGCCTTCACCGACTCCCTCAAGGATTCGGCTAGGACCTCTCCGCCAGCGGGAAATTGTCTTTCACCGTGCAGTTGTTTCTCTTTTCCCTTACTACCGGCCGATTCACCGGGAGATTTTTCAGTTTCCCCTCCTGGAACCTCTGCTCTTTCGGCTTCTCTTTTCCCGGTTTCACCCTCACCCTCTCCGGCAAGACCTTCCCCTTCTCTCTTGCTCTTCTCCTCCTCCGCTGCAAACTGGGGTGGGAGTTTGAACTCCTTCCAGTTCGGATTCTCCTCGTAGAGCTGTTCGTCTTCCAGGAGGTTCATCAATGAAGGTGCCCTCTCGTCGCTTATCTCGACGACCTCTTCTTCCTCCGCCTCGGGTATCTCCTCTTCCTCTTCCAGGCGCAGCTCTTCCTCTTCTTCCTCTATGGCCAGAACGGGTTCGTTACCACCAATACTTATTATGGGAACCTCTTCCTCCTCCTGAACATACTCCTCTCCCCCCATCATGGAATAGCTCACCCCTCCCTCAGCCTCATGTGGGGCAATATCCGTTTTAACCTCTTTCAACTTCTCGAGAATCATTTTCCTCTCTTCCCTGAAGTCCCTCTCGTATTCCCTTATTGTTTCCTCATACAATTTCAGGGAATCCTCTATCTTTTCAAACTGATCGATACTGGCATCGACGCCCTGAATATTTATCAATTTTTCAAATACCTCAACAGCCTTCTCAGTTTCACCTCTGCTCCGGTATATCAAACCGAGCCTCTTGTAAAGTTCCGGATTATTTGGCTCCCTCGATATGAGATCCTCGAAAACCTGCGCCGCATGCTTGTACAGACCCTGTTCATAGTAGAGATCTCCCAGCATGATCCAGGCATCCATGTTTTCAGGCGTGCGCTCTATCACCTTCTTAATCTCAGCCTCTGCCTCTTTATACTTCTCCTTGTCCTTCAGGATGAGGGCAATGTCCAGTGCATATTCAACACTGTCAGGTTCTACCTTCTTTAGTCTCTCATAGTACTCTTCCGCCTTGTCTTTTTCTCCCCGCTGGTAGTAGATGCTTCCCAGGGCTCTCAAGGCACTCCCATTCTCCGGCTCTTTGGAAAGAATATACTGATACTGTTCTATTGCATCATCATAGCGCTCGAGAAGTCTGTAGAGCCCTGCAAGTTTCAGCCGCACTTCCAGATCTTCGTGGTTGAGTTTCGATATCCGTTCAAACTCTTCCAAAGCCTCGGAATATGCACCCTGGGATTCGAAGATAGTTGTAAGGTTCGCTGCCGCTCTCGTATACCTGGGATCTAACTTCAGTGCCTCTCTGTAGTACGGGATAGCCTCGTCACTGTGTCCCTGCTCCATCAGGGCGACACCAAGATTGTTCCTTGCTTTGATATTTTTCGGGTCTATCCTGAGTATCTTCTTGAAAATCTCGATTGCCTCGTCATAGAATCCCAGATTGATATTTGCCACGCCAAGATTGTTCAGTGCATCAATCCACCCCGGCTTGACTCTTACAGCCCTTTCAAACAGATCGCGCGCCTCCTTCGCTGATCCTTCCCGCAGAAGAATTACACCAAGATTGTAGAGAATCCTGGGCTGGTTGGGATCGACCTCCAAGCCTCTCCTGTATACGGCAACCGCTTCCCTTTCGTTTCCCAGTTCTTCAAAAAGAACACCGAGGTTGTTATAGGCCGGAACAAATTCCGGATCGATCTTTATGGCATTCTTGAATGCCGTTATTGCATTGGGATAGTCACCCTTGGCTTTGTACACATTTCCCAGGTTGTAGTATATGTCCGTGTTTCTCGGATCATGTTTCAGTGCCTCGAGAAAATAGGCAACAGCCTCACCTGATCTCCCCGAATTTTTTATAACCACCCCGAGGTTGTTATACGCCTCGGAGTAATCGGGCTTAAGTTTGATCGCACTCTCGAATTCTTCTATTGCTTCTTTGAAGTTACCTTTCCTCTGAAGAACATTACCAAGAAAATTGTGTGCAACATAGGAATCGGGATTTTCCTCGAGATATTTGCGAAGAAGGTTTTCCGCCAGTTCGAGATCACCCATTCTGAATGCAGTTACTACCCGTTGCAGGGCATCCTTTTTCGTCAGAACCATCATTTGTAAATCTCCGAAGGCCTTGCCGTAACTTCATTAGAGAAAGCACTTCTGTGAGGCGGTTTTGAAGAATCATAGGTTACAACGGCAAAGGAGTACAATCTTCCGTTTACAAGGCCCGTTATCGTGAAATGATCAACCTTGCCCACATCTATTGGAGATTTTCCCTTGTCACTATCAACTCCCAGGTAATTCCCCGGTTCATCACCGTAGTAGACAAGGTAACCTGCCACATCTTCCTCATTTACAGGTTCCCAGTATAGGGTTATCGACCGATCGCCGGGTTCCGCATATACGGAAGACGGGGGTGCCGGAGGAAGATCCGGTTCGTAAAAAACATGAATTTCGGACAAGACCGGACTTAAACTCCGCTTTCCGTTTGGGAAAAGCTCTGCCCTCAACTGCAAGTATCTTCCCCTCTCTGAAACAGGGAGCCTTTGGCCAGGTACAAAGCGTTTCCACTTTCCGGATAGATCATTCGACATATAGGCACGGTCAGACAACCTATAATAGAAGTATATGGCAGAATCTTCCGGTTGGTCATATACAGCTGTTATCCTCTTCAACCTCGTTCCCGAATACTTGAAATCTATTATACCACTAATCCACTTACCTGACTGATTCAAATACCTCTTTAACCTTGGTCTCTCCACTTTTTTTCTCGAAAATCTCACTTCGTCCATGAATCCCGTGTAGTTTCCTCCAAGAACCACAGGAGAAGAGCTTGCTTCACCGGTAACGGGAAGGTAGATATCACCTCCCTCCTCGCCGGTTGAAGTGGCATATTGAATATCTTCGATCCTCCCGTTTACCAGATATTCCAGCATTCCCCTTTTGGAATCGAACCTTATAAGGTGATGACTCCACTCTCTTGGTATCAGTCCGGTAAGACCCTTGAGTGTAACACTACCGAGGAACTTTCCCTCGCCCTCAGGCAAGTGGAAGAAATTCCTGAAATTCCATCTCAACCTCCTGTCGCTTACAGAACAGAGAAGACTCTGTGTAATAAAACGGGATCCCGTCTTTAATGTATCATGCCATTCCAGAATCTCCTCGCCATCGGACAACTGTGCGGGATAAATCCAGAACTCCAGTGTAAAATCGTTCCACACCGTTCTGGGGAAGAACAGAGAACCTCTCTCCGGAATAAAACCCAACCCCCCTCTTTCGGAAAAAAATGCTGCACTACCGCTGCCATACACCTTGTACCTGTTAGATAGTATCGTCACAGAAGAACCTTTTCCTCCTGAGACCTTGGATGAATTACTCAGAAGCATCGATAGTCTGTAATGCCCGGAAGAATCATATGGTTCTTCACTATTGAAATGAACAAGAAGATCCGTATCTTCGGACACAGTATACTCGGCATCTTTGAGAATAATATCCTTGAATCCTTGCCTGCCATCGATCAGTTTAAGATTCTCAAGCCTGTTAATCGATTTCCACTTATCACTACGGCCCAATGTAACCACTCTATCGAAGGCATACGGGACCGGAACACCAGACAGCACAAAGAGTATTAGGGAAACTACCCAAATGCGTCTATTTTTTTTCATACATTACTAATATAATCGGCAGAAAGATTATTTTCCACTGGGATATTTCCACTCAACATAAAGATGATTATATTTTATTAAAATTACGGTAATGAATGAAAGAGAAATCCGGACTGACCTCAAGGAGAACTTAAAACACTTACCTGAAAAACCGGGCGTCTATATAATGAAAGACGAGGGGGGTGCCGTAATATATGTCGGAAAAGCCAAGAATCTCTCCAAGAGGGTTCGTTCTTATTTCACCGGCAACAAGAGTCTTAAGACAAGGCTCCTCCTTAGGCATCTTGCTGGTATTGAAACAATTATAACGATAAACGAACAGGAAGCCCTGCTTCTCGAGAACAATCTCATAAAGAAATGGAAACCACGATACAATATTAACCTCAAGGACGGAAAGTCTTACCCGGTTATCAGACTTACAAACGAGGATTTCCCCAGGGTGTTCAGGACAAGAAGAATAATCTTCGACGGTTCGGAGTACTTCGGTCCCTTTGCCAGTGTAAACATGATCGACATCTACCTCGAATTGATCGATAGGCTTTTCCCTCTAAGGAAGTGCAGAGGAAAATTGAAGACACGAAGCCACCCATGCCTTAATTACTACATAGGAAGATGCAGAGCGCCCTGCGCAGGCAAAATCAGCCGGGAAGATTATCTTTCCATGGTAGACAATGTAAGAAACCTGCTCTCTGGAAAAACAAACAGGCTTGTTACTTCACTAAAGCGAGAAATGCTTGGGGCTGCTTCCAACCTGGAGTTCGAAAGGGCAGCGAAAATAAGAGACAGCATCGAGGCCATTGGGCTGGTTTCAACGGAGCAGAACATAGTGGATTTCAAAGATACACCGCGTGATTATATCGGCTACTGGTCCGAAGCAGGTCTGATAACATTTGTCGTTCTGCAGTCAAGAAGGGGAAAACTCGTGGGAAGAGAGATTTTCAATTTCAGCAATATTGAAGACGACGGGGATGCCCTTGTACAATTTGTCTTACAATACTATATGAGTTACCACAAAAACAGTGTAGAATTTCCCAGGTACATCTATATCCAAGGACCGGTAGATGAAGAACTGATCAGATCAATTCTTCAGGGGGCAGAAAGAACCAGGATCGTTGTACCGAAAAAGGGCAAACATGCCCAAACAGTAAGGCTTGCAACGGAAAACGCCAGAGAAGACGTGGAGGCAAAAATTGCCAGCTACAATCCTGACACTGCTTTGCAGGAACTCAAAATAGCACTCAAACTCCCCAATGTTCCCTCAAGAATCGAAGGTTTTGACATAGCTCATTTAGGTGGTGAGGATACCATTGCCTCGATGGTATCTTTCCTTGACGGACTTCCTGATAAATCTTCCTACCGCCACTTCAAGATTCGTTCCCTTGACGGCAAGATAGACGACTACGAATCAATGCGGGAGGTGATAGCAAGGAGGTATTCCAGGGTACTCAACGACAACCTTGAAAAACCTGATCTGATAATAGTAGACGGGGGAGAAGGGCAGGTGAATGCAGCCCGTGCCGTCCTTGAATCCTTGGACTTGAGCGATATTCCCATAATGGGACTTGCAAAGAGAAACGAAGAGATATTCCTCCCTAAAATGAAGGAACCAATAGTTCTTGAAAAATCTTCCAATGCATTGAAACTCATAGTAAGGGTGAGGGATGAAACTCACAGGTTTGCAAACAGGCTGCACAAACATGTGAGGAGAAAGAGGAGAACGACATCGATTCTCGAAGGGATTCCCGGTGTTGGCAAGAGGAGAAGCAGGCTTCTACTCGAAACATTTGGTTCTGTAGAAGGGATTATCAAAAGCAGTGCCAATGAAATAAGGCGGAGAACAGGTATCAGTGAGACATTAGCCTCCAGTATCCTTTCCCACCTTTCACAATTGCATAATAGAAAAACATAGTAATGATTGTCTCGTGGAGCCCTGAGCCGAGGCTTCTCAACTTGAAGACAGTATTGTAGATGAGCTGTATTATATCGGCCAATTCCTCCATTGTGTAATTCCTGCTACCCTCGCTGTATATTCTCCGGGACCTTTTAGTAGTCAGGCTAAGCTTCTTAAAAGCCTCGGCAGGTTCATGGCTTTCCTTCTCGAGGAGGAACTTGTAATTCATAAGCCTCTCTATCTGCCACAGGATGCCAAGAATCACCTGGTCCGGATTGCTCTTTCTTGAGAAAAGTATGCTGGAAAGCACCTCCAGAGTGCCACTGAAATCCCTTTCTGCCATTTTTGCAAACAGGGTAAATACATTTTCCTCCCTGCTGTGATAGAGGTGTTCCTCTATATCCTCTGCCGTTATTTTCGCCCTGTCCCTGAAAAAGATTGAAAGTTTCTCACACTCCTGTTCAAGGTCCAGCGTATTGTTTTCAACGAGCTCGAGAAGTTCATTTACAGCGTCGATCTCTATCTTTATTTCTCTCTTCCTGAAATAGTGGATTATCCATCCCCTCTTGTCACCCTCATTCATCTCCCAGAATATCTTTACATTATCCTTGGGAATATGTCCTCTCACTGCCGCAGGTATGTCCTTAAAGGTATCCGATTCGATTATTAGAATAGAGCCCGGGGAGGGTTTTTTCAGATATTCCACAAGTATATTAATGCTGTTCTTTCCCTTAAGTTGTTCTGCCATTTTAAGAATAACGACCTTAGCCCTTGCAAAGAGCGATCCATTCTCCAATAGAGAAACCACTTCCCTGATATCCGTTTCAAATGGATAGAAAGTGTAAACTTCCGGTTTCTCTCCGATCTTATCCGCCGTTTTATTGAGAATTTCCTCTATGAATATTTTCTTTCTGCCTTTTTCAGGTCCAAGAAGGAGATATGAGCTCTTCATTACAAGTTACTGATACCTTCGCACTATGCAGCTCAGCTTCCCGAGAATTCTCACATCCTGCGTATAGATAGGAAGGTAATTGGGATTTTCAGATTTGAGTTTTACCCTGTTCTTTTCCAGATAGAATTTCTTAAGAACAACGGCATCGTCAATCATTGCCACCACTATGTCACCATTTTCTGCCGTATTCTGATAGGATACTACTGCAATATCCCCATCTATGATACCGGCATCCTTCATGCTGTCTCCTTTGACATTCAGAGCGAAGTGACGCCCTTTTCCAAGGTAGTTCGAGGGCAATTCTACGAAACCTTCGAAGTTCTCTTCGGCAAACAGTGGCTTCCCGGCAGCGACGTTTCCAAGAAGTGGTATCTTTTTCACCTCCTTGCTATCGGTCAGTGCTTTGGGAAGAATTTCTATTGCACGGGATCTCTTTACATTACACTTTATGAAATTCTTCTTTTCCAGCGCCTTGACATGGTCATAACTTCCCCTTACTGAAATGCCAAAATTGTCTCCTATTTCTCTTATGGTAGGAGGATAGCCGTGATTTTCAATATAGGATTTGATAAACTCCAACACTTCTTTTTGACGTTTCGTCAGTTCCTTCATCTACCTTCTACTTCTTAACTTCGATATCGAGTTTCTTTATCTTGTTGTAAAGATTGGTCGTTGTAATCCCCAGTTCTCGTGCAGTTTTTGTAAGATTATAGTCATTCGCCTTCAATTTGCTCTTTATAAACTCGCCTTCAAACATGTCACGTGCTTCGCCCAGTTTCATACCCCTGAAGAGTTTGAGCCATTCATCGTGATCGCTGTTTAGCTTCGCTCCCAGATAAAGCTTTATTGTATCAGCGGTAATCAGTTCCTCTTCAGACATTATATTAACCCGTTCAATGACATTTTTCAACTCTCTTATGTTACCGGGCCAATGATAGTTCATAAGAATCTCCAGGGCATCTTTGGAAATCTTTTTTGGCTCCTTTGCTGCCTGTGGTTTGAATTTTTTAAGGAAATAATCCACCAGCAGGGGGATATCTTCCTTTCTCGCCCTTAACGGGGGGACATGTATAGGTATGACATTCAGTCTGAAGTACAGATCCTCTCTGAAACGTCTTTCACGAATCTCCTTTTCTATATCCTTGTTAGTCGCAGCAATCAACCTTACATTGACTGTGATAGATTCTTCGCCTCCTATTCTCTCAAACCTCATCTCCTGAATTACCCGCAACACCTTCGCCTGGGTATTAAGCGACATATCGGCGATTTCATCGAGGAAAATTGTACCGCCGTCCGCGAGCTCAAATTTTCCTCTCTTCCTCTGGATTGCATTGGTAAAAGCACCCTTCTCATGACCGAAGAGCTCACTCTCGATGAGTGTCTCGGGAATTGCAGCGCAGTTTACCTCGATAAAGGGACCTCCCGATCTCTTACTCATCCTGTGTATTTGCCGTGCAACGAGTTCCTTTCCCGTACCATTCTCTCCTAAAATCAAAACCCTCGCATCAGTGGGTGCGCTCTGCTCGATAATCTTGCGGATATTTTCTATTGATTCGTGCCGTCCGATCATCTCGTCTTCCAGAAAAACCGTTTCCTTGAGCGAGCGATTCTCCCTCTTCAGCTTTTCGAGATTGATTGCATTTCTTGTCACTGTTATTATCTTGTCGAGGGAGAGGGGTTTTTCGAGAAAATCGAATGCCCCCATCTTTACGGCTTGAACTGCCAGGTTGATATTGGCATGTCCTGAAATAACAACTACCTCAATATCCGGATACTCTTCCTTTATCTTTTTCAAAACTTCTATTCCGCCCATATTAGGCAGCCAAACGTCCAGTATCACAACGTCTATTGGCTCATTGTTCAGAATATTCAAACCGGAAAAACCGTCTTCTGCGAGAAAGACATTGTAATTCTCATCTTCAAGAACATCCTTCAGAATCGATCTTATTCCAGCTTCATCATCGATAACCAGAACGTTATTCATTTATCTCTCCGATGGGAAGATCTATGAAAAATGTCGTACCGTATCCCTTCTTGCTTTCGAACCATATATTGCCATTATGATCGAAAACAATTCTTTCAACAATAGCAAGCCCAAGACCCGTGCCTGATTTTTTTGTAGTAAAATAAGGATCGAATATTTTCTCCTTCAACTCTTCATCTATACCGGTACCGTTATCTTTGATCTGTATTCTCCAGTAATCCTTTCTCCCCTTCCTCACCATAGCCGCCTTAACACTTATATAACCTTTGCCATCTATTGCATGAATGGCATTATCGAAAAGGTTGTTGAAAACCTGTTTCAACTGTCCGGGATCTGCCATCAGGAGCGTATTGTTCTCCACACCTGAAATATCTATATCGATATCACGACCGCTATCCTTGCCTACCCCCCTATAAATCGATGCAACCTCCTCTACAACACTTCTTAAATCCACCTTTTCAGGTTGAGGACCTGGAAGACGGGCAAATTCCCTGAATTCTTTGAGAAGATTATCCAGATTATCCACCTCGCTTATGACAGCCTTTAGTGAGGGCTCAATTATTCCCACAACACTTTCCGGGTCCTCGCCGTATCGTTTCAACACCCTCTGAGCAGCAAGTTTTATAGGGGTAAGGGGATTTCTGATTTCATGGGCAAGCCTCTGAGCAATTTCCTGCCATGCCGCTATTTTTTCCGCATGAAGAATCTGCTCTCTTGACGATTCCAGTTCACCTATCATTCTGTTGAAAGAATCAACAAGAAGGGAAAGCTCATCTCCCCTTCTCGCAAGTATTCTAAATGAAAAATCTCCCTCTGCTATCCTCTTTGTAGCCTCCTCCAGATTTGCTATAGGTCTTATCAACTCATCTGAGAGGAGGAAACTTAAGAGTATGACTAGCAGAAAGATCGGCAAGGTAAAGAAGAAATAAAATAGAGCAACCACAATCTTGAACAGCCTGTTGAATCTGTTCAACTGATTAAAGCTCTCCAGTGAAGAGGTCAGATTTCTCGCATTCTCGTCAAAACCACGAGGAAGTATTACACCGGCTATGACGGTGTAATATTCTCCGTCTATCCTGTGCTGGTAAGCACTTCTCAGTATGCTTACCTCTTCCCTCTCTATCTTGGGAAGAACACCTGTCCTCCCCCTGATCGAATCAAAATCAGCCAGGCGACCTTCCCCGTTTCCCATGAAATACACTTCCCGCCCATTCCTGTCAAACAACTGGATGAAACTTATTCCCCTGTTGATACTTTGAATCCTCTCCCATGCCAGATCGGGGTTTCTCTTGAAATCCTTCAGCAAAAAGTCAAGAACATCACTTCTTGTAAAGGAATCAAGTTCGTTCACCCTTCCCTGATAGTAGGTCAAGGCTATCTTCAAACCGCTGTTCAAGGAATCTCCTATACCCGCTCTCAGCCAGAAATTTATTGTGGATTGTATAAAATTTATGGAAAGTACCGAAAGCGGAACCGAGCTTAGGAGAGCAATAAATGCAAAGAACAGCAGAAGTTTGGCCTTAAGCCGTACACCCGGTTTTCTCTTCGCCCTGTCCCTGAATAAACTGGATAGCTGAAGAATGATTATGCCAAGGAGGAGGAGCGGAAAGAGAATTATAATGAATATGGCAACAAGGTTGGCCGATGTTTCAAGCTGTGAAATATTTACAAGAACTTGCTGGGAAAAGAGAACGACAAGTATTATCAACAGAATTACCAGAATAGTGACAACGAGGAAACCCGATCTGAAAAACCCCTTCGATCCGAAAATCTTCATCTTTCGCTTCCCATTGTATCATTCAAATCAATCGTTCTCCACTGTGTTGCCTTGCTCCCCAGTGAAGTGAATATCTTTACAAGATTCAGCGGAGAAATAAGCTTGATAGGAACAAAGTAGGCTCTTCCCATTATTATGCATTTTGCCTTTTCACAATTCTCTCCATATGGAAGCTTAAAATTTTCCAGAGTAAAAAAGGCTCTGACAAAATCCTCGAACCCCTTGAATTTCGATACGACCCTGTCTTCCGATTCTATTACGTAGGAACTCTCGAATGCATCGTAACGTGCAATCCTGGTAATGGTCGTCTCCCGCAGCAGCTTGTTACCCAGAAAACTGAGCCAACCATGTTCTCTGCTGTAAAGCCTGAACTGGAATATTATTTCAGCCCTGAAACCGGAACCAAGATTGTTTTTAAGGTCCTCAACTTTATCCGTTGTGAAGTATGAAGATACGTATATTAAACCATTTTCGATTCTTCCGCTGAAGGCAACATCGTCACTTTCGGCATCAAGCAGAGGAAAAATGATGAGAAAAGAGAAACACAACAGCCTGGCAACTCTCGTCTCAATCCTCCTCGAATTTCCTCTCGAAAAGATCTGCAATAGCTTCCACCGCTTCCTTTTCATCTTCCCCTTCGGCTATAACCTTCAAGGGAGTCTTATAAGTAGCACCCAGTGTAATTATCCCCATTATGGATTTGGCATTCACCCTTTCACCGTCCTTTTCAAAGTATATGGACGATTTGAAGTCGTTTGCCATCTTTACTATCAGTGCCGCAGGCCTTGCATGTATGCCAGCTCGGTTTTTAATTACCACTTCTTTCTCTACCATGACTTATGAAATTTCCCTTCTAAAGTATGAATATGAAATGGATTTCACTTAAGATTTTTCCAGAAAAGTTGCTCTGGCACTCTCGGTTTCGAGCCATCTCATTACGTTCTTGTTGAACTCTTTTGCGGAGTAATAGCCCATTTTTTTCAATCTCTCATTCATTGCTGCAGTTTCTATAATGATAGGGATGTTTCTTCCCGGTCTTACAGGGATAAGCAGTGAAGGAACTCTCACACCAAGGATACCCGTAGTAGTTTCCTCCTCGCCAATTCTGTCATATTCCTTGGAAGCATCCCACTCTTCCAGGTGAACAACAAGCTGTACCTGTTTCTTGTCTCTTATAGCACCAACTCCGAAAAGATGGGTTATGTTGATTATGCCAAGTCCCCTTATTTCCATGTGGTGGCTGACAACCTTTGCTCCCTTCCCTATCAGGATATTTCCGCTCACCCTTCTTATCTCAACAACATCATCTGCAACCAGCCTGTGTCCTCTTTCAATAAGTTCGAGGGCTGTTTCACTCTTTCCGACACCACTCTCACCTGTAATCAAAACTCCTATTCCAAATACTTCAACAAGTACACCATGAAGCAGCTTCTTGGGAGCGAAAATATCACCCAAAACCCTTATAATTCGCGTTGTGAATTCAGAGGAAGAAAGATCTGTCTGCAGGAGAGGGCATCCCGCCCTTTCGGCCAGATTTCTGAAATCCTCCGTCGGATCGATACTCCTCGTGAAAACACAGCAGGGAATATCATATTTGAAAAACTTCTCGAGGGTATCTTTCTTTTTTTCCCTTTCCAGTTTTTTCAGGTAGGCATTCTCTCCCCTGCCAAATATCTGTATTCTATTGTATGCGAAGTTCTCATAAAAGCCGCTCAATGCCAGCCCCGGCCTGTTTATCTCCGGGATCCTTATCTCCCTTATGAGACCCGGACGCCCACTTATACACTTAAGGTTGAGCGCATCATTCTCTTTCAGGTCTAATTGAAGCAGATCCAATACTCGAAATTTATCCATCGTATCGATCCATTTGAAAAAACTCTACTACGAATGTTCCTGCACTTTACTCTTTTCCCTGTTAATCTTTATCTCCATCTTATCAAAAAGCTTATCTATACCTTCGAACAAATCGTAACATTCTACCTCCAGATGTGTCTTGTTTCCCCACCTGAAGTTAAAAGTCACCTGGCACTTGAAACCGGAGCCCTCTTTGAGGAGCCGGAATTGCAAATCAATTATATGATCCTTAGCATAATCGATTCTTGCAAGTTTTTTCTCGATATATTGCCTTGTCCTTTCATTGACTTCAAGATGTATACCCTGTATATCGACGTTCATATTTCCTCCTGGTAGCTTTTATCAGCTAAATTTGTTTCTCCTGATCGAAGATTCGATCTCCAACTCTTTCCTGTACTTGGCTACAGTTCTCCTTGCTATCTTTATACCACGTTTTGAAAGTATTTCAGATATTTTCTGATCGGAAAGCTTCTTCTTGCCGCTCTCCTGTTCGATTATCTCCTTTACGATCTGTTTAACCCCTTCCTTCGAAAACCTCGATGTTTCACCACTACTGCTGGAAACAGCGTTTGAGAAAAAATATTTCAGTTCAAATATTCCCCACTCCGTCTCCACATATTTCCCCGTGGTGATTCTTGACACCGTCGCCTCGTGCACCCCGACCTCATTGGCAATGTCTTTCAAAGTGAGAGGTGCAAGATACTTCGGTCCTTTAAGAAAGAAATCCCTCTGAAACTCGACGATTGCCTTACAAACCTTGAAAAGAGTTTCATTTCTCTGGTTGATACTCCTTATAAACCATCTGGCCTCGTGTACCGTCGTTTTTACGAATTGCTTCAGTTTCTTTTTGTCTGTCTTCTCACTCTCTGCAAGTTCCTCATAAAAGGGATTCACCCTCAATACAGGTATCTCCTCATCGTTGATCACTATTATGAATTCGCCCTCGTGGTGTTTAATAAGGACATCCGGTATCACATATTTGGTCGTTTCGGAAAAAAAATTCCTCCCCGGCATCGGCTCCAGGGTACGAATAAACTCTACTATCTTCTTTACTTCACGCTCTTTGATGCGCATTTTTTTTGCTATCTCCTGGTACTTTCCCTTTTCCAGCAGTTCCAGATGATCCCTTATCAACTCATAACTTCCGGGATACGGATTGCTATGATTTTCAATTTGGACAAGCAGCGCTTCCCTGTAATCCTTCGTGCAGACTCCTATCGGATCGAAGGTCTGTATAATCTTCATTACCTTCTTCATCGTTGCAAGTTCTTCTTTTTTAACTAGTGTCTCCGGAGGTTCTATATGAAAGCCATTGTTATCCAGGTTCCTTATGAGAAGTTCTCCAATCCTGAACTCCTCCTTCGTCACCGGCTGCACCCTCAACTGCCACATGAGGTGTTCATGGAGGGACTCAGGCTTCGAGAGGGCCCCCTCGATAAACTTCCGCTTGGTATCTTCACCGAAATCTGACCTGTAGTTGCTGTATCCGCGATCCGAAGAATCGTCAAAATAATCTGTCCTGTCTTCCTGATTCTCTCTCTTAAGATCATCCCAGGAAACAGTAGACCTGTCTTCAACTATTTCAAGAGCAGGATTCTTTTCCAGCTCCTCTCTGATTGTGTCCCTCAGCTCTTGAATAGGCATAGCCATCATTTTTATCGACTGATAGAGCTGAGGAGTCATCTTGAGCTTTTGTTCTTGTCTCAGTACAGGTCTCTGTGATTGCACAACTTTACCTCTATATCAATCTAACTATTATTTTGGTGTATGGAAATAGCATTTGTCAATGTTTTTTTCACATTTGGAAGGTATGCCCGAGATATATGTTTCTTGCCACTTCACTCTTTAGAAGTTCTTCCTTCGATCCGCTGACCCAGATTTCACCGAAGTTTATTATGTAGGAACGTTCCGTTATCTCCAGTGTATCCCTCACATTGTGATCGGTTATCAGGATTCCTATTCCCCTCCCAGAAAGGCTGGTAACGATACTCTTTATCTCATATACTGCTATAGGATCAATTCCGGCAAATGGTTCATCGAGAAGAAGAAATTTGGGTTCAAGGGCCAATGCCCTGGCTATCTCTGTTCTTCTCCTCTCACCACCGGAGAGTGTATATGCCTTCTGAGATCTCAACTTGCCTATTCCAAGCTCCTCAAGGAGCATATCTATTCTCTCTTCCTTCTCCTTCCTGGTAAGGTCTCTCCTCGTTTCCATTACAGCCCTTATGTTATCCTCTACCGAAAGTTTTCTGAAAACGGAAGGTTCCTGAGGAAGATACGATATCCCGGCCCTCGCTCGTTTGTACATGGGAAGGTTTGAAATATCCCTCTCATCCAGATAGACCTTACCCATGGTAGGCCTTATGAAACCAACGATTATATAAAAAACTGTCGTCTTCCCCGCACCATTGGGGCCGAGGAGCCCTACGATTTCTCCCATCTTCATGGAAAAACTCACATCCTTCACTGCCTGTGTCTTTCCGAAATTCTTGGCAAGGCCTTCTACTCGTAACTGGCTCTTATTTCTTTGTGCCACTCTCTTTTTCCTCTTTTGGCGCTGTTGTCAGACTTCCCTTTATTTCACCTTCCAGGGTAATCTCTTCGCTGTCCAGGTCTATAAAGATTTTCGTTGCTCTGTACTCATCCCCCTTCCAGAAAACTACCGGCATACCTGAAAGTTCAAGGGTATTCTCCCTGTGATTGTACCTGGCAAATTCCGATCTGCATACGAGGTCTTTTTTCAGTATTCTAACCCCAATCTGAATTATGGTTTCCTCCTTGTCCTGCCAATCTTCCAGAAATCCTCCCTTTACCACAACTTCATTCTTCTTGTCTTCCATCTCCGCATAACCCTGCACTCTCAAAACCTTCTCTTTCCTGTTGTAGAAGAGATTGCTGCAAACAAGATGAATTCCTCTCTTTGCATTGACTGCTTCGACATTACCGGTAAATTTGGCATACATGAAATCTTCACCGAAGAGTTCAACCTTATCAGCCTTTATAATGGTATCCTCGGTTTCTATTTCAACATTACCTGTCAACAGTGTTCTTTCTTTCCCCTTTGCAAGTATCGTTTGCATTGAATCTCCCTTAAAAGAAAAGGAATCTCCCTTAACGCTTGCCGTTACGAGAAGAAAAATAAGGATCGGCAGGAGTTTGACTTCCCTTCTACTCATTGCTCTTACCCTCATACCGGCCACTTACATCTTTTAAAAACCTGAAAGACTTGGTATTGAAATCAGCAATGAATCCCCTGCCCCTCACAAAGGAACCATCCTCCTTTTTCATCACAACCTCTTCTTCCGGATCACCCTTCAACTCCCTTTCCTTGTCCTTCCAATACAGTTTCTCGGCGATTATGTTTCCCTTCTGTTTGTTGGATTTTACAAAGATATCACCCTCTATGACTGCATCTCCCGTATCCTCATTGTACAGAGCCCTATCCGCCCAGCCTTCGTTAACTATGCTGCCATCCATCGAGTATTCGATGAAATGTACATCCCTTATCATTATCTCATGTTTCTTGGAATAATCTTCCGCTCTCTCGGCCTCTACCATGGCAGCCTTTACACCATTCTTTACCACAACATGCCTGAAATTTACGAGAACCATCTCGGGTATGTTTTCAGCCAACTCCTCCTCCAGTATCGCCTCTCTGTAATCAAGGCTACAACCAGTCAGCAGAAGGATGAGCAGGATGATACCGAAAGGGTTTCTTACTTTCATTTCACTTGTTTCTTACCCATACAGGCAGAGATAAAACTTGAAAAGAGAGGGTGAGGAGTTACCGGCTTGGAGTTGAACTCCGGGTGGAACTGCACTCCTATCCCCCAAGGATGTCCTTTCCATTCCACCGATTCAACTAGGCTGTTATCCTCGGTGACACCACTTATTACCAGTCCATTCTCCTCGAATGCATCCCTGTAAATGTTTGAGACCTCATACCTATGCCTGTGCCGTTCAAATATGACGTCACTGCCGTATATCCGATGTATCAGAGAACCTCGAAGCAACCTGGATTCTCCCCTTCCCAATCTCATCGTGCCGCCCATTCTCTTGATATCGATCTGTTCTTCCAGTAGGCTTATCACCGGGTAGTCCGTTTTGGGATCGAATTCGGTGCTGTTGGCATCCTTCAACTTTAAAACATTACGTGCGAATTCAATCACCATGATCTGCATACCAAGACATATACCAAAGAAGGGGAAGCCCTTTTCTCTGGCAAATCTGGCGGCAATTATCATACCCTCTATCCCCCTCTGGCCAAAGCCACCGGGGACCAGTATTCCATCCACCTCTGAAAAATAATTTCCGACACTCTCCACTCTTTCCAGTTCTTCGGAATCTATCTTTACGAGCTCTACCCGTGAAGCATTTGCTATGCCTCCGTGGTACAATGCTTCGTAAACAGATTTGTATGAGTCATGCAGCTCGGTATACTTTCCTACAATTCCTATTCGTACCAGCTTTCTTGCATTTATATACCTGTCCACTACCTCTTTCCATTTTTCCTGTTCCCTTGGGGTTTTCTCAATACCTAGCTTTTCCACAACTATATCGTCCAATCCCTGTTTCGAATAGATCAGGGGTATCTCGTATATGGTACTCTTTATATCGAAAGCTGAAATGACGGCATGAAATTCCACATTGGTGAACAGAGAGATCTTTCTTCTCAGTGCTTCACTAAGGGGTTTTTCAGCCCTGCAGAGAAGAATATCCGGTTGAATTCCTATCTCTCGCAATGCTTTCACAGAGTGCTGGGTGGGTTTTGTCTTCAGCTCTCCCTCTGATACCGTCGGTACCAGCGTGAGATGGACGAAGATTACATTTTCTCTGCCAAAATCAATTATAAACTGCCTTGCTGCCTCGAGAAAGGGAATAGATTCTATATCGCCGACGGTACCACCAATCTCCACTATAGTTACATCCACCCCTTCTCTCTCTCCGACATTGATGATCCTTTTCTTTATCTCGTCAGTAATATGTGGTATCACCTGTACTGTTCTTCCAAGGTACCTCCCCTCCCGCTCCTTTTTTATCACTTCCTGGTAAATCTGGCCCGTAGTAATCGAGTTTTCTCTGGAAAGCGGCGCAGAGGTAAATCTCTCGTAATTCCCCAGATCCAGGTCGGTCTCTGCACCGTCATCGGTTACATACACCTCCCCGTGTTGATACGGATTCATCGTTCCGGCATCGACGTTTATGTATGGGTCTATCTTTATCAGTCTTATCGAGAGGCCCCTGCTTTCAAGCAGATTACCAAGTGAAGCCGCAGCCACACCCTTACCAAGGCTGGAACATACGCCGCCTGTTACGAATATATATTGACTCATTATAATGGGATTATTACTTAAGCTAAACCCGTTGTCAATTGGAAGTGGAGATGACTCTACATTAGAAAATCTGAAACCTTTTCATCGCCAAGAAACATTATGGTTTCGTCATCAGGGAGAATCTCTTCCTGATGAACTGCTACATTACCTTTAATGGATTCATTTTCCAGAAGACTTTCTTCTGCAAATATCGGGATATTCAACTTCATTGCTATTGCGATACCATCACTGGGTCTTAGTTCCATCTCATACCGTTTCAGACCTTTCCTGTAATGTATTCTTGCAAAATATACATCCTCAAACATATCGTATATATGCAGATACTCAGTCTTGATTCCATGCATCATGAAAAAACTGGCAATTATGTCATGCGTTAGTGGTCTTGGGGGCTTGAGCCCTTTGAGTTCAAGGGCTATGGCATTTGCCTCGAAGGGACCGGTAAATATCGGAAGAACAAGGTTGTTTTTACTCATCAAGATAACGATAGGAATTCCTGTTGCAGGTTCCAGGATGATTCCCCTAACATCCATCTGTGTCATATCTCCAAAATCTCCTAATCACATTATACACCATTGGTTTTAAAAATCATCAATAAAATCATCAATAAATTCTCGTATTGACACCGTGACACTATTGAATAATATATAGGAAGCTTATGAGTGATTTTTTAAAGGACGATCAATTCGAAAAATTCAAAGAATTGATATATAAAGAAAGTGGCATTCACTTTTCCAATTCAAACAGAAGCATTCTTGAAAGCAGGCTGAAAGAACGGCTGAGAAACGCAGGTCTCTCCGATATAGATGAGTACTACTCGCGAATACTGAAGGACCAGGAGGAGTTGAGGGTACTTCTCGATTCCGTTACAACCAACCTCACGCGCTTTTTCAGAAACACCCTGCACTTCAAGACCCTTGAAAACTATGTAATACCTGACATAGTACAATACAAGAGTGAGAAAAATGAAACAAGAATACGAGTATGGAGCGCCGGCTGTTCAACGGGTGAAGAGCCTTACTCCATTGCGATGGTTTTGAAAGACAAGCTCGATGACAAATTCGAACTGGATATTGTCGGTTCGGATCTAAGCCTTAAATCTCTGATGATTGCAAAGGAAGGGTATTACCCTGAGAGCAGGATTCAGGGGGTCCCACCGGAATACCTGGAAAAATTCTTCGAGGCAAAACGTGAAGGCTACCAGATCAAGGATGAAATAAAGAAGATAGTGAGATTCGACTATCACAATCTCAAATACGAGAGTGGCTTGAAAAACGTAGATATACTGTTCTGTAGAAACGTCATCATCTACTTCGACAGGACAGCACAGGAAGAGGTGATAAACCGTTTCTGGAAGGTCATGACAAATCACTCTTACCTTTTCATTGGACATTCTGAATCTCTTTTCGGGATGAATACAAAATTCGAATTTGTCAAAACAAACTGGGCAACTGTTTACAGAAAATTTGTCTGATGGAGAATAAAGTGGAGAAGATAAGTATTTCAGCCTTGATAGTGGATGATTCTGCATTGATGAGAAACCTCATAAGCAGAATGTTCGACGACGTAGAAGACATAGAGGTAGCAGGTACGGCAATGAATGGCTACTTCGCCCTGAAAAAAATCGAGAAACTCAAGCCGGATATCATCATCCTCGACCTGGAAATGCCCGAAATGGATGGAATCGAATTCCTCAAGGAAAGAAAAAAGAGAAAGATCGATATACCCGTGATTATTCTTTCTTCCCTGGCGGTAAAGGGCGCCAGGATAACCATGGAAGCACTAAATCTCGGTGCTTCCGACTTCATATTGAAACCATCGGGAAGCATCTCTCATAACATACATGAGACAAAAGATGAACTGGTAAGGATGATAAGGGCATATGGCGGAAGGTACATGTTGACAAAGTCAAAGCAGGATAGTCACCCCGCTACCCAGACTTCCGCAACCCCTGCAACCCAAACAGAACCTCTTCATATCCAAACCCGGCCTCCGGAAAGGATAGAGGAATCCGGCATCGGCCCTATCGAGGTGGTTGCCATAGGAATTTCGACGGGTGGTCCAAATGCCCTTCGTGACATGCTACCATCACTCGACAAGGATCTCCCCGTACCGATTCTCATAGTTCAACACATGCCTCCGGGATTTACACGAGAATTTGCAGCGAGCCTGGACAGAATATGCACACTCGCGGTAAAGGAAGCTGAAGAGGGAGATAAACTGTTGCCTGGAAACATCTACATCTCCCCCGGTGACAGGCATATGGAAGTGGAACAACGGGGTACGGGCAGGTTCATTCACCTTTCCGATGAGCCACCTGTAAATGGCCACAAACCATCGGTCGATGTTCTTTTCCGTTCAGTTGCAAAGGTCTATGCAAAGAGAAGCATCGCTGTCATCATGACGGGTATGGGAAAAGACGGTGCCAGAGAGATTGGCAGAATACATGCAATGGGGGGAATTACCATTGCCCAGGACGAATCGACATCAATCGTATTCGGAATGCCAAAGACAGCAATAGAGAACGGTTTCGTAAGATACGTTGTGAAACTTGAAGACATGGCCGATACGATAAACAATCTGGTCAGGGCCAATGTCTCCAGAACCACCGGTTGAATATCAAGACTTTCCTATTCCCTCTATGAGTGTATCGTACAGCATGAAGATAAGTTTCGAAATTTCTTCCATGCTTTTCTTCCTTAGGTTGAGGCCAGGATCTCGTAACGGGAAAAAATATATCTCAACGAAGCGAGTTATCACGGTGTTAAAGAGAAAACGTACAAGCCCCTCATCCACGTTTTCTTTCAGAATACCCTTTTCTATTCCTACCATGTACAATGAATCGGAAATCGAAGTGGTGAAAAGTCTTATTATGTCTTTCCCCTTTCTCCGTTCACGGTCCGGAATATCCGGGTCATAGATTAATCTCAGGTAGAGGGTATAATGATCGCTGTAGTTTTTGATAAAATTGAAAAGTACATGGAAGGAGTTTACGAATATTTCCCTGTATGACGCCGTGTTCTTTTGTGCGCTCATGTACTCGGTAAAAATTTTCTCCGCTGTTTTTATCCCGTCAGTCACAAGAAAAAAGAAAAGATTTTGTTTGCTGTGAAAATTATGAAACAGTGCACCTTTCGATATACCTGCTTCCCTGCAAATTCTGTTTGTACTTGCATGCGAATATCCGTATTTCGAGAATTCCCTTCTTGCTGCATTTACAACAGCTTCCAGTTTTTCAGGTATCAGCGTAAAAGGTCGTCGAGACATCCTTACTCAGTACTCTGGTTATTTCCGGCAGATCCGAATCTTTCCTTATCTTACCGTAAATCATGTTGATTATAAAGCCCAGGGCAATCCCAAGAAGGCCGGAAAGAACCTGTACCTTTTCACTCGCTCCTTTTATCACGCTGCCGGCAAGAAAGTAGAATATAAAGAAGAGAATAATAGGCATAATAAAAACCATAAAACTGGCCAGTATAGATTTACCGGGTGAAAGGTAAACCTCGACTATGTCACCCTTCTCGATAGAAATGTTATCAGGGTTCTTGACTTTCAACCTCTTAACACTATCCTTGCCGCTCTCACAGGCGTTGCAAGAGGCACAGTATGGATTTTCACTGCATTGAACACTGATCCATCCCTCTTCGATCGATTCAACTATTCCCTTTTCCACCATTTCGGTTATCCTCCAAATTTTCCACAATTCTCTCTATTTTAAGGGCCCTTCCGTTTTCATCCGCCTTTAAAAAGACAGCCTGTAGTTGAAAGGAACCCCATGCATCCTTTGAATACTCATGAACCTGGGTTAAAAATTTTTTTATCTCCGTTGAAGGCTCAAGACCACCAACGGAAAAATTACTCCCCGTTCTGCCAACATCTGTAACTACGGCAGTCCCCCTTTCCGTTACATGTGCATCTGCCGTAAGAACCCTTGTGTGCGTCCCTATAACGGCTGTAATCTTGCCGTCCAAAAGCTGAAACATCGTTTCTTTTTCTGCTGTGGCAGACGCATGAAAATCAAGAACAACATACTTCGCTCTCTCAGAGATCCGCTCGATTACATCACGAATCATGAGAAAGGGATTCGCAAGATGAACTCTAGCAAAGCCAGACATACCGAGCATGTTGATTACGGCGAGAGTTCTTTCATTCCTCGAATAGAATCCCCAGCCTCTTCCGGGGTTGTCCCATGGATAGTTGGCAGGCCTTAAAACGTATGCCGTTTTATCAAGAAAAGAAACCATGTCCCGCTTGTAATATATCCTCTCACCCGAGGTAAGTACATCAACACCGAGTTTATGCAGATAAACCGCATGGCTCATTCCAATCCCAAAGCCACCAGTTGCACCTTCGCCATTTGCAATTACGAAATCCGGCTTGTACCGCTCTTTAAGTTTGGGGAGAAGATTCTTCAAAGCATATATGCCACTCTTTCCCACGATCTCACCAATAAAAAGTATTCCTGTTTCCGCCACAAGTGATAATCCTTTCCAAAGTACTAAAAAATAATATAACAAAATTACTAAAAAATTGACAGGTTAATCATCAGGAACCGCTCTGTCTTGCATAGAGTTCTCTGTCGATACTCTTTATAGAGACCATAAGCAGTACGGCAGCAACTATTGCAGAAATACAGCTTGCTATCATATAGCTGTAACCTAGAAAGGACACGGAAGCAGTTAATGCTATAACAAGAGAAAGTGAAAGGTTGATAATGAAAAACAAAAGGGCAGAGATGAAAGCATAGAGGTAAAACTCGAGATAGAATAGATAGATTATAAGGATAAGAAGCGTTAGATGAAAAAAGACACCCACAAGAACGATCCTGAATACACCTACAGCCATGGTTCCGGAAAACAGATATTCAGAGATGCCACCGGCAAGTAGTGCAATTGCAGCGGTAAAGGTCCCCTGAAAGAATCCCTGCTCCCTTATACCGGTTTTCACCGAATTAATCATGGCATATTTCTTTTTCTGTATCTTCGTATAGGTGTTCTCATGCAGACCTTTTAGGAAGTCCTTCAGACTTATGTAGAAATCTATCTCTGTTACGATTATATAGTATATCATTCCAGGGATTATCGTAAGATTTGCTATGTAAACAGGAATATCATAGTAATCGAATATCTGAAAGAAGGTACCGGGCACGGGATTACCCATGAAAATCTTGAAGACAATCTTATCAGCCCACATTCCCCAGTAATAGAAGATTCCTGTTAGAAGGAGAAACTTGTATCTTCCAATGTACGAAAAGAGACCCTTGAACCCGAGCCCATTAGGCTTGTACTCCATTGATACCAGGAGATAGAGAGCGATTACTATAAAAGTCTGACCAATGGAATACCCCAGAAGGGCACCGGAAGTTTTTAAGGGGATACCTAAAAGCTTGACTCCCAGGAATGAGATTACCATACCGATGAGGTAAAGACTGAATATAGCCATATATTTCTTTAACAGGGAAATGAATATCATCAGCAACCATGTAAGGTTTATCGATACGAAGAGAAGAATCAGGGCAATCCTGTAGGTGAACTGTTCGGAACCTGAGAATGTTGTTATCCTCAGAGAGGCTACTCCGGATATAAGGGCAGCAAGGATACCAATCAGCAGGGAAAACGAAAGTAATGCGGATCCTGCCTCCCTCCGCTTCTCTTCGTAAATCAAATCCGCCACGAAACGAGTGAATATATAGTGGGTCCCTCCGAAAAGAATGAGTGAAAAGGCATAACTGTAGACTATTGAACCGGTAAATACATTTCGAAGGGCACCTATCGATGTTTCTGCGTATTTACCAATGAAGAATATGCCAAGAATTGTGAGTAGCCAAGGGCCTGCCACCACGATACTGCCTGCCAGAACGACCTTGAAAAAGGATCCTATACCCCCGCGTCTCAGAACCCTCTGCAGTTCAAATCCTATTCCTGCCATTTGGAACCTCCGGAGAGGCTTTGATACAGCCTGTAATACCTCCTGTATACCTTGTTCCTGTCATAGAACCTTACAACTTTCTCCCTGTTTCTCTCTATAATGGCATCCATTTTGTCCCTGTTTCTGTAGATATATATCACCCCTTCGGCCAGTTTCTCGGGGTCCTTCGATGGAGCTAGAAAATGTTCATCGTAATCGAGCAACTCCGGTACGTTACCCACTCTCGTTGCAACAGCAGGTACACCTGAACAGAATCCCTCCAGAATAACGAGGGGCTGAGCCTCCCTTATGCTTGTAAGCATAAGGACATCGAGAAATGCATAGTACTTCCTGACATCCTGCTTGCCGGTAAAACGGAACTTCTCCTCCAGATGAAAGCTCTTCACGAGCAACTTGCAGTCATCGTAATAACCCGGGTCCTCATCCGTAGGACCTATGCAGTAGAACTGTGCCTCCGGAATAACATCCGATACTATTTTTGCCGTGGCTATGAATGTCTTTATGTCTTTGATGGGAACAACCCTCCCAACAAGGCCGACATGAAAGCCTTCCCTCTTTTCACGTTTTACGGAAAGGTAGCGTTCGGTATCTATCCCATTGGGAATTACCAAGGTCTTTTCTTCCTTTGCGCCCAGTTCGACCTGCATTCTCCTGTTGTACTCGAATAGACTTATAATCGGTTCGGCATATCTGTAAGTCAACTTGCTAAGCATATTGTAGACCTTTATCCACATGTCTCTCTGATAACCCCTGATCATCTTCGTTCGACGGATTTCAATTTCACGCTCCTTGTGGTAGAGACCGTGTTCCGTAAGCATATAGGGCTTTCCCGTCCTGATCGTGGCAACGATTCCGGCAAGACCTGCGTAACCGGTGGATATCGCATGGTAGAGGTCTGCCTTCGGCGGATCGGTACCAAGGATGGTAAACATCATATCGTGAGTGGATTTCCAGGCCCAGAAGTAATCTGAAAAGGGATAAACAGGATTCATCTTCTGGTTCCTCTCCGTTATGAGGCTCCAGCCCTCATCACTCCTAACCGAATCCCTGTAGAGATAGTAACCCCTGGGCATCAATTTCAGAAGCCTCTCCATTTCCGGCACAGTCTCATTTTCAAATTGCCTGTGCATCTCGAGAATCTCTTTCAATATCTCTCTCTTGCCGGTAACCCTCTTCCTCTTTTCCTTTGCCTTCTCTGAAATGACGAGATCGAAATGTTCTACCACATTATCGGGAAAGGTGTAATGCAGCTCCTGATTTCCCTTGGGCGAAATACTGTATATAACAAAATCCACCTCAGGGATACCCTGTATAAGCTGATGAACCCAGGAGGAAACTCCGCCGGTAATATAGGGATAGGATCCCTCCAGTATAAGGCAGACTCTTATTCTATCTTTCATGGTCAGAAACCTATCCAGAAGGCGAGGACTCTCTTCATCCTATCATCCAGCTTGCCTTCGAATTGTGTAAGCTCAACACAGTACTGGAAAACCTCGGAAAGATTCCTTCTCTGGAATTCCACCTGGGCCTTTAAAAAGACCACCTCCGGGTCATCTTCACCCTTCAGATTTCCCAGCACCCTGAAGGCCTGATCGTACAACTTCAGGGCAACAAGTATTCGAACCAGCAACTTTCCAGCCTCGACATCCAGTCCCTTCATCCTTGCAAGCTCCTTTATATAAGAAAAAGCCTCTCTCAGGTAGAATGTTTCTATGGCAGCCTTATCCCTGTTCACCCGTGAAAATTCGTAGTATGTTCGGGCAAGCTCCAAGACATAGCTGGCTTCATTAGGCTCCTCTTCCAGTTTCTCTTTGAGCTTTTCAATCCTGCTGTTGAATATATTTTCTATTTCATTTATTCCCTCTGCCGCAGCAAGTGCAATCTCCTGATCGGGACTTTTCACAAGGTCGTTGAATATTCTCTTTAACAGTATATAGGTTTCTACAGGAAGATTCCTCCTTCCAAGAATCTTCTCTATCTCGTCCATATCGTAAGGTTTCTCTAGTATCGGTTTTACCGATGTTCCTATGTATACGAAGGCCTCTATGGGAACCTTTCTTTCCTCTATGGCCTTAAGTGCAGTATGAGGTGTCTTGGGCATAAAACCCTCTGTCATTCTCTTTAGGTAGTTGAAATCAAGCATATCAGATCTTCTGCATTTCCAGTAGGTTTTCTGCAACCTCCAGTATTTCCTCCGGATTTTTCGTAGCCTCGGTGAGTGAGGAATACCCAAGAATGAGGTCAACGGAGACACTGTTTCCGTTGATATTCCAGTCAATGTCGTTGAGTTTGGACAGGACATCGAGGCTGAAGAGCGATGCGCCGTCGAAATCCACATTGGGGTAGAGCATCACTATCTGGTTCTCTTCCTTGTAATGAAAGAATCTTCCCAGCCCGTGTGATATCTCCCTCATGTAATCGACCAGCCTAACGAAGAGTTCCAGTACCGATTTCCTGTCGAACTGGTCCACCAGCATGTCGAAATTTCTAACCTCTGCTATTACGACACTCAAGGTGCCTTTCTCATACCTCATCTTTTCTATTGCATTTTCCAGTACATGAGAAAAGTTTATAAAGGAGGGCAGCTTTGTTATGGGATTCGTCTCCTCTTGCTTTACCACCTTCTCGTATTCAACGGCCTTCTCCAGAGCAGTGGATGAGAGCGAGATGATCAACTGAAGCATCCTCTCCGTGTATAGGTTGTACTTCTCGAAGGGCATCTCTTCTATATTGACTATTCCCCATATCTTCCTCCCCGCAAAGAGAGGAGCGGTAAAAAGGTTTCTTCCCTTGTCCATATCCCTCAGGTTCTCATACTGCAACAGCATCTTCGCAGAAAAGATTGTATTGTTCCTTACCACCCATCCCTCGATTGTATCGGTATCGGGGAGTGTGGTACTTACCTTCATGCCCTCATCCCAACCAATGGTCTCTACGACCTCCAGTCTCTTTTCCTCGGGAAGATGTTTCCATATGGAACACTTGCTTGCAGCGGTAAAGTACTGTACGGTTTCCAGGATCAACTCCAAAGCCCGCTGAAGATTCAAAGACTGAAGTTCCTGCATTCTCGTGTAGATAGTGGTAATCGAATCCTCCTGCCCTTCTACACGCCTCTCCAGCTCTGCATTCACTATTCTAAGTGCACGCACCTCCTTTTTCAGCACCCCCTTGTCAACTGCAATGGCCTTCAGCCTCGATCTGTCCCTTTCCGCACGTGAAACATGTGCATCCCTTATTAATCCGAAAATGTATATCCCTATCAATGAGGTGGAGATGGGGATTATGCTCTCGTTATCTACCGTCATCCAGAAATCAGAGAGGCTCTTCCCCTCGAGAAACAACCGCATTATCACCGGATAGACGAGTGAAACAATGGTTGCAGAAGAAAGAATGGAGAGAAATCCGTAGTACTTCCCGTAGTATGCTGCAACGATAAATGACAGAAGGACATACGGGTTGAAAGCAGACTTCAAAAAGCCCGGATTATCGGGAAAAAAAATATTTATTATGCCAATAATAAGGGAAAATAGGGCAAGTTCACCGATAATTTTGAAAGGAGACTGTTTTTTTTCCAATTTGATTATATTATATACGATATAAGCTATAATAACAAGCGGAGGGCACTATGAAGAGAATCATACTGATACTAGCCGCCATTTCCATTCTCACCTTACCCGGATGGTCCCAGAGTAAAACTTCCAAATCCACTCCGAAACAGGATACCCAGGGTAAGACAAGCGAGACACCTGCTCCGCCTGCAGAAAAGCTTGAGCCGATTTTTCCTCAGGAAAATCCCAACATAATATACATAGAGGGAGAAGATGCAATATCAACGAATTTCAACAGGGAGCCGACACTGAACTACGGCTGTTCTGGCAAGAGAACACTCCAGTTAAACAGATCGACCGGTCTTCAGGGAGGTGCATCTTTCTATGCCGATTATGTTTTTTTCGTGGAGCAAGATGCGGAATACGAACTCTGGTACGGGGGAACTCCTCCCGGCCCGAAGGAGGACCTATACCCATCCTTCACTTCACCCTTCAGGCTGATAGTGGACGACAAACCGCCAAAGGACGAATACAGGGAAAACATCGTCGTTGTTGAAAACTATGCTCCCTCCTACTACTGGAACCTTGTAGGTGATATAAAGCTTTCAAAGGGACAACACAAGATAAGATTCGAAGTCAGGGAAAAGAGGAGATACGACAACAAGTACTATTTTTATCTCGATTCCTTTTTCCTCGTAAAAAAGGTCAACGGGAAACGTGTCCTCGGCAAGCCAATTCCCCCCTTCTTTCCGAAGAATATGGAAAACAGGTCGATCAATTTCCCCTTCAGATCCATCGATGACTACCTGATAATCATAAGGGACAATCCCTCGGATCCAAGGCCTCTCATAGAACTATCCCTCATATATAGTTTGGTTAGTGATTACCTCAATGCAATAAGGTACCTGAATCGCGCACTTATACTATCCCCCGACAACCTCGACATCCTGCTCTTAATTGCCAAGAACAGGATATGGAAAGGTGATATCACCGAGGGATTAAAAAAATACAGGGAACTCCTTAAGAAAGACCCGAAACGCCTTGATATTTGGATGGAAGCTGGGAAGGTTGCCGCCTGGACAGGGAGGTACAAGGAGTCCATTGCCTTCTATAAGGACGGGCTAAAGTATTTCAAGGACAACCTGGACCTTCTCGTAAATCTCGGACTTACATACCTATGGTCAAACCAGTCTGCCGAGGGAAACAAAAGCTTCAGAAAAGCAGAAGAAAAGGCGGGTAAGAATCTTAAACTGCTCAAAAAACTTGCAAAGATATTCATCATAAACGGCTATCCCGAATATGCCATTACTCTCTACAACAAGGCAATAAGCATAAACCCCGCTGACCTTGAATCATACCTCCTCCTGGAAGACACCTACCTCGCACTAGGCAAGAAAGATGAAGTTGCAAAGATAGATCAACTTATAAGAGATACCTTCAAGCCCTCGGACAGGCTTTCCAGATATCTCGATATCTACAGTGAAAAGCAATCTTTAAGAGACAGGGTGATTGCGGAGTACGAACGCAAGCTCAAGGAACAACCCGATAATCTGAGCCTCAGAATGACTCTCGCACAGACGTACTTCTGGAACGGCCTGAGAGAGAAGGCAATAGAGGAATATCTTAATATACTTGCCACACATGCTTTCCTCGAATTGAAGAAAATGGACAAGGATTCCTTTCCTATCATGGAATTGATAGACAAGAGTTATATATACGAGGATTTCTTCGAAAGAGTGGCAAAGATAATTGCAGAAAAACAGAAGGACCTCAAAACGAAGCTTTCTGCTTACAACCTTGCCCTGAAAAAGTACAACAGTTTCCAGAAAAAGGTCGCCAAGGCAAAGGAGAAGGGAGAGGCTCTTCCACAACCGGAAGGAGAATATCCGTATGATACGCTACAGAATGCAGAGGCGGCTCTCTCCGACTCTTTCGGAGAACTGGAAAGTATCCTGGAATCGATATCATCCCTAATAGATTCTTTTGAAGCAGAAACAAAAAAGATTCCATCGATAGCTGAAAAGGAGAAGAAAGAAGAAAAGGTTTTTTCAAATATTGAAAAGGCAACGAGATGGAAGTGGAATAAATCTGAATTTCTCAACGAATTTACCGGTGATGCAGAGAGGGGGCTTACCCTGGCCAGATACCTGGTAGGGAGAATCTATCAGATTGAAAGAAATTACAAGCCGGCAATTACAAATCTCGACGAAACCGTTACTGGGGACCCGCAAAATCCCATATACAACTATGCCCTTTTCCAGACAAAGCTCTGGTCATCCAGGGGAGCAAACGCCGGAGAAATTGTCGAGTCTTCACAGTATTCCCTCTCCGACTACGTACCTTACTTCTTTGACCTTCAACAGCTGACAGAGAGCATGAAAGAGAGCACACTCATTGAAAATTCAATTCCCGTTGACGTATCACAGGATGAACTTAAAAAACAACTCGCCGATATAAATGCAAAGATAGCTGAGACAAAAAAGAAAGCGGCAGCGGCAAGAGCAGCAGGTGAAAAATTCTTAAGAAACCTTCATTCGATGCTGTATAAGAAACTGGTGAGAACCTTCTACAGGTACGAGCAGAATACCTACCTCATAAGGAATGAACTAGGCGGTTTCTATTTAAATGAAAAAAGGCTGGAAGAGGCAATAAGCCAGTTCAAGCATGTACTAGCCGTGGAGCCGAACAACCTTAGTGCCATTTACAAGATAGGGACAATCTACCAGTGGAACAGGAACTGGTACAGGGCAATGCAGTACTACAAGCGGGTCTATGACATGGATCCTCTCTATGAAAACACATCCTCACTGTACAATCAACTTGCAAAGGCACATTCCCCCAGCGTCGACTTTCAAACATACTACCTTGCAGACAGTTCCAGGATTCAGTGGCACGGAGAAGCCAGTTACAAGGGATGGCTTACCAGCATTCTCGGCCTTGAACTCAACTACAGTACAGACAACATAAGGATCAAACGAACATACTCACCTACCAGTGCACCTTCAAACACGTACATATCACATTCCTCATACCAGACAAACCAGGTATTAGCGGGCATTCCGATAGACCTGTATTTCATGAACCTGAAAGTAACACCAAGGGCAGGTGGAACACTGCTTGCCAACGAGCTCTACTATACTGATGAGGAAAACTCTCTAACCCCACTCAACGGCAGGGACAACTTCGGTTATTATGCAGTAGAACCCCTCTTCAAAGTAGATTCCTCCCTTTCGCTTGGTAAATACATCTATATAAGTGGCTCCTATTTCAACGGAAGGTTTGCCGAAACCTTCGATCCTGCAAGGACACCTGTGTATGAGAATTCGGGAGAAGCAAGCATCAGTACCTCTTTTTCATTCTTGGACTATCCGGTTATAAGGGATTCCTCCCTAAGAACCTATGGGAAAGTAGATATCTTGAGCGACAGCAATCAGATATACACCGGTGTAGGTGAACTCTACATGTACCTCTTTAAGGGCGGGAATCCGTACACGGTAGTCTCCCTCTCGGGAAATCTTACCTATCAGGACTCACTTAAGGAGGAGAGTTTCAATTACTACACACCTATAGAAGTACTAATTGGGGGTGGCAACCTTACCGTCTCTACCTGGATCGGTATTGGTAACGGTAACGTACTCGGACTCAGCTTAAGGGGTTACGGAGGAACCTTTCAGGAAAAGATACTGCAGCCCGGTGAGGCAAAGAGAAGAATAAAGGCAGAGGGTGAGGCAGATATCAACCTTACATCCGGAAATGGGTATTACTATATAGGTGGTGTTGTAAACGGTACCTACTGCTACCAGGCGCCTTCGCCGGATCTTATAAATAAGTGGGATTACTGGTCCTTCTACCTGAAAATAGGTTACACGGCAAAATTACCAAACTTGCTTGCACCTTGATCAGGTTGCTAGAACAGGTACAGATTTATAGGAGAGTAAAGAGTTACTGCTGCCAATGATCTATTGACAGCAGTAATGTTATTTGCTAATTTTCTTACTGAATAAAAATTGCATCGAAAATTGCCCGGGTGGTGGAATTGGTAGACACGCTAGGTTCAGGGTCTAGTGGCTTTACGGCCGTGGGAGTTCAAGTCTCCCTCCGGGCATTAATATTTCTTTACATTACAATAAATTATAATTCTATCATTTATTCAATATAAGAGAGATTGAATTAGAGTAGCCAAAACAGTAGCCAATCATATTAAAATAATTCTAATAAAATGCTATCAATAACATTTCTATCTTCACTTTCCCGCTAAAACTAAACTAATATATCAAGCCAAATTCTAATTGCAGTAAATGATTTAGAATCCAACAAAATGGGTTAAACATTTTGCCCATTTATATGGTTGTAAGAAAATAGAAACCACCACAGGCCAGAAGTGCATCAAAGGAGGTTATATGGATATTTAAAAGTTATTTTTTTCTTGACTTTATATAACAAGATAGTATGTTCATTGTATAAGCCGATTTGATATATCAGCTTGCAGGGCTTTTAATACTGCTAAAGAGATATGGAAAAAAAGACACTTCTTACAGCTGTAAAAACTTTATTAAACACAAAATTAACTATCTCATTATCTTTCGTTTTTACTTTTATTTAGCCCTGCCAACAAAATTCAAGGGAGACTACGATGATTAAAAATGATAGTGAAATTGAAATCACTTATCAGGATGTAACTATTAAAGGTAATATTATATTTAAAAGCAGACGTGTAGTAGGGCTTGAGATTGTTTATCCGTTTAAAGGACTTAGAATTTACTCTCCTACAATACCTATTTTTGCTATGCAGTATTCGTCCTATTTAGATGAAAAGGGTAATATCAAGGAAGATAGAAAAGAACAACTAGAAAAGCTTTTATTAAATCTGTATTTAGGATGTAAGGTATTTGATAAAGATAAAATTAAATTAAATGAGATCTTTCAAAAATTTCAAAAGAAGTTTTTAGCAAAGTTAAGTGACACCTTAAATGCTGATCAATTTTCAGAACGGAAAAAGATACTAAAACAAAAGCTACGAACCGGATTAATAACTAATATTGAATATCAAAAGAACCTATCTAAACTAAAAAAAGAACTTTCAGATTATGATTTTACTCTTTATACTATGAGAGATAACTTTTTAAAATATATTGAAGATACCTATAATATTAAGCTTGATACTGAGGTTATAGATCAACTAATAAAAAAACACCTCTAGAATGAAAACTATGAATAAATATTCCTAATATAATCTTATAACTCTTTATTATATAAAGATATAGTGTGTAGATGAATTATAATAAAAATAAAAAAATAAATTAATTTTGAAATTTATTAAAAATTCTTGAAAGACCATCATACGAAATGCAGAGTAGATATAGCCCTTTCGGTATTATTATTTTCTAACAAATAAGAATCCTAGTAATTATAGATTGTATAATTTTGAAGTTCATCAAGTCCATTAAAATATGATATTTTATATAAATCACTGTTTATATTGTATTCATATGAAGAGTAATTTTGTAATTCATCAGCCCCATTATACGTTGATATTTTTGATATCTGATTATTTAGATTATACTCATATTTAATATAACTCTGTAATTGTCCTGTACTATCATAGTTAGAATATCTAGAAAGCTGATTATTGGTATTGTATTCCCACACCCAATAACCTTGTAATTCATCAGAACCATTATAGGATGAAAACTTAGAAAGCTGATTATTTGAATTGTACTCATATACAGTATAATTCTGTAATTCATTAGAACCGTTATAATAAGAAATTTTAAAAAGCTGATTATTTGAATTGTATTCACACACAAAATAGTTCTGTAATTGATCAGTACTATCATAGGAAGAAATATTAAAGAACTGGTTATTTGAGTTATATTCATACACGGTATAACTCTGTAACTGTCCTGTACTATTATAGTAAGAATATCTTACCATTTGATTATTAGAATTATATTCCCATATAGTATAATGCTGTAATTCATCAGAACCATTATAGGTTGAGAATTTTGTTGTTTGGTTATTCAAATTATATTCATAAAGACTGTAACTATCCAATTTATCAGAACTATTATATACATAGGTAGAAACATAAGGTTTTTGTGCTTGGGCTTGAATATTCAATCCAGTCGATTTATTTCCTGCTAAATCAACAGAATATATTTTAAAAAAATAAGTAGAACTATTAACTGGAACATTAATAGTGATATTTTCAATTCCAGGATTTACCGTTGCAACAGCTCCAGTTGTAATATTGTCAACTTCAATATTTTTTAAATCTGCATCTGATGGGTCTAACCAAGAAAATATTAAATACTTATCCCCTCTTTTCTTCAACATTAATCCGGTTACATTAGATGGTGCAGAGGTATCTATAGTATAATCACATGTAGCAATTTCAGAATTCTCCATTCCATTCTTAACAGCAAAAGCCTTGAGTGTAGTACTGGAGTTGATTGTTATTGATTCTGTATATAAATTACTGTTCTTAGTAGGATTTGTGCCATCAGTGGTATAATAAATTATTGCTTTATCTGTTAAACATGAAATAGTTACATTTTGTGCTGAATTATAGGTCCCGCCTTTGATTGAGAATACAGGAGTAGCAACTTTATTTTGAGTAGTAGGGTTATCTCCCCCAGTAGTATTACCGTTAGTATCATCTTTTTGATTCAAGTTAGTTATTGGGCAATTAACTAAGGATAAAATTATTATTAGTATTAAGATTATTTTTTTATAGTAATTAGTCAATTTTTACACCTTTTTAAAAATATATCTATCACTTATCCGTTGTTTGCCTAATGCACCTCTGAAAATATCTTTAGGGTCTTCATACAATGAATCACTTTCATGCCAACTACCTATAACCAATTCTACCATAGGTTTATATTTCCCATTTTCTATTACCTTTGACATATCAAGTATTTTAGCACCATCCTTTGGCAATCTTATTATGCCATTTTCCTCTATAATAATTTCTATCTGTATTTCATCGTTTTTATAAATTAGTTTATCTCCCACCTTCAATTCACCATTCTTTATTTGGTCATAATACGCCCCTTTCTTAATGGACACTTTTTCCTTAATTTCTTCTTGCAGTTTTTTATCTATATCTCTATCTTCATGAATAGAAGGAGATTTTCCCCTTTTAGGAACAACACAGGAGAATACAAATCTAGCTATCTTCTTAAAACTTTCCTTATATATATTCTTAGAAAATATTTTAATTTTATCAAAAAACAAATCATCATCTAATGATAATGTCAGAACATTAAGGACTTTCTGCTGTTTTAATTCAGGGATAGATTTACCTTCATTTGCTATAATCTCTATAAAAGATTTTTGAATAAATACAGCATAATGCCAGCCATTTGTAAGAATACCATAATTAATCCTGTCATTACCGGAAATGTATTTCTTCATCTGTTTTACCTGAGTAGAAAGAACAGTTCCTAAGGATTTAGCTTCAATTACAAAATCATCATTTATTAGAAAATCAAATCTTTGGTTATTTTTTTCTAAGCTTGATTCTTCATACTTTATATCAAGCATTGCATCAAAATCAAGAATTGTTTCAAATATAGGAATAATAATACTACATTCAACACCTTTTTCTTTAAGCCTGTTGCTTAAGTAAGATTCTTTATTTTCATCTGACTGATCTTTTCTTAAAAAATCTAAACGAGATTTAATATTTTTTTCTGTTAATTCCATCCATTCCTCCAAACGAAATATACTTATACCACCAACAAATATACATAATTTTCAGTATTAATTTCTATTACTGTAGAGTAATCCTGTTTCATACGTTCGTTTTCATATTGTTTTTGGTAAACAGCACCTGCAACTCTATACAGAGGGTTAACAGAAAAACAAGAACTTAAAAATATTGGGATAAAAATCAAAATAATAATTAACTTATATTGTTTCATATTCCATAGTCCCAATTGCACCCTTTAATATGACTATTATTTCGATAATTTATTCATTTCCTATAAATTAATTATCTTTCTTTGTTTCTAATTTATCCAGGGCTTCATTATAAATCT